>VFQP010000046.1_pt1 | contig 424127 bp, 406 predicted proteins | sample 3512351 | NCBI WGS metagenome assembly VFQP01 (sample SAMN10412372, study PRJNA504923) | tailings metagenome | isolation source: Relicate 1 Philex TSF1 revegetated site | place: Philippines: Tuba, Benguet | collected 2017-08-29 | reverse complement strand
AGGGCGCATTCGGAAACGCCAAAACGCCGTGACATGTTCACCACCTTTACCCGGCTATCGCGGGCATGCAACTCCTGCAGCACCGCCAGTGACCGGTCGGATGAGACATCGTTGACGAAGATGATTTCAAAATCCTCGGGCAATGGCTCGAATACCTTGGTGACCCGGGCCACCAGCAACGGGATGTTCTTCTCCTCGTTGCGGAAGGAAACGACGATGGAAACCAGAGCCGGGGACATGGTGGACGGCATGATGCGGCGGTTCTCCTGGAAGGCCTGGCGGTTAGGCTGCGAATCGGCTGGCATTCTAGATTAAGGCGCCGCGGGAGCGGAGTACCGAGGGCAAAAAATCGCCTGGCAGGCTGGCCTGAAATCCCGCATTTTGCCCAGGAATTGAAGATAAACACTTGCGAATACACGGTAAAACGTCTATCACCCGGCGGGCCTCCAGGGCGGCGCACCAGCCCTCCCCGCCAAGCCGGAAAAGTGAGCCGAGGTGGATTCCCCTATGACCAAGCTCCCTGTCGCCAGCCTCGATCCGGCCGACCTGTCGCGGCTGTATCGGAAGCTCCGATTGATCCGTCGCGTTGAAGAGGAAACGGCCCGGATCTATCCCTCCGACAAGATCAAGAGTCCGGTTCATCTCGCCATCGGCCAGGAAGCCGTATCGGCGGCGGTATGCGACGTGTTGCGCGCCGACGATGCCGCCTCGGGCACATATCGCAGCCATGCCGTCTATCTGGCGAAAGGTGGCAATGTGGCGGCAATGATGGCGGAGATGTATGGCAAGGATACCGGCTGCTGCCGCGGCAAGGGCGGCTCGATGCATATCATTTCGCCGGAAGCGAATGTGCTCGGCTCCTCGGCGGTGGTTGGCACCAATATTCCGATTGCTACCGGCTATGGCCTGAAGCTGAAGCGCGAAGCGCAGGGCCGTGTCTGTGCCGTGTTCTTTGGCGATGGCGCCACCGAGGAAGGCTGCTTCTACGAGAGCGTGAATTTCGCGATGCTGCACCGGCTGCCGGTATTGTTCGTCTGTGAAAACAACGGCTTTGCGATCCATGAGCCGCTGTCCAAGCGCTGGTCCAGTGAAGATATCTGCGGTCGCGTGTCGGCTTTTGGCATGCCGGTATACCGAATCGCCGATGGTGACGTACTTGCTATCCGCGAGGCTGCCGCTGAAGCCGTTGCGCGCATGCGGCGCGGCGAAGGCCCCAGCTTCATCGAGTGCAAGGTCTACCGCTGGCGCGAGCATGTTGGCCCAGCGGAGGATTTTGACCAGGGCTATCGCGCACGCAGTGAAGCAGAGCCTTGGATGAGCAACGACCAAGTGGCACGCGTCGGCGCGATGCTCGATCCCACCGAGCGTGCGGCCATCGACGCTGCCATCGAAGCGGAACTTGCAGTCGCCATCGAGTTCGCCGAAGCCTCGCCTTTCCCCGCCGCACAGGAGTTGTACGCCAATGTCTACGCCTGAGCGCCTGCTGCGCTATGTCGATGCGCTGGCCGAGGCCGTGGCGCAGGAAATGGAGCGGGATCCTAGCGTTTTCGTCATGGGCCTGGATGTGGACGACCACAAGGCGATTCAGGGCTCCACCCGAGGTCTGCTGCAGCGCTTTGGTGCTGACCGGGTTTTCACCACACCGCTGTCGGAAGATGCCATGACCGGCGTGGCTATCGGCGCGGCCATGGCGGGCATGCGGCCGATCCATGTGCATATCCGCATGGACTTCCTGATGCTGGGCATGAACCAGCTGGTGAACATGGCAGCGAAGGCGCATTACATGTATGGCGGCGCGGTGAAGGTGCCAATGGTGGTGCGCTGCATGATTGGCAAGTCATGGGGCCAGGGCGCCCAGCATAGCCAGGGCCTGCATTCCATGTTCATGCATGTGCCCGGCCTGAAGGTGGTGGCGCCGAGCAATGCCCATGATGCTAAGGGTTGCCTCATTGCCGCGATCCGCGACGATAATCCGGTGATATTCATGGAGCATCGCCTACTCTATGGCCTGGATGCCTATGTGCCGGAAGAGCCGTTTGCGGTCGAACTGGGCAAGGCGCGCATCGTCGCCAAGGGCAATGACATCACCATTGTCGGCATTTCCAACATGCTGGTGGAATGCCTGCGGGCTCGCGAATTGCTGGCCGAGCAGGGCATCCACGCCGAAGTGATCGATCCGATCACGCTATCGCCGCTGGATAGCGAAACAGTGCTGCAATCGGTCGCCCGCACCGGCAAGCTGCTGGTGGTGGATAATGGCTGGACGATGTGTGGCGCCAGTGCGGAAATCCTGGCCCGCGTTGCCGAAACACGCGCGACGCGCGGTGCCGTAGTGCAGCGCATGGGTTTCGCACCCACTACCTGCCCCACCTCGCCGCCGCTGGAGCAACTTTTCTATCCGAACCCCGCCACCATCGCCGCCGCCGCTCATGTCTTGGTGCGGCCCGATGCAGAGGCCTGGATGCCCACCGCAGACCAGGCCAAGCTGGCGTATCAAGCGCAATTTCGCGGCCCCTTCTGAGCCGCAGCTTTAGGGGATTGTCAGCGATGTTCTACGAATTGGCCGCGTCTTCCTGGGGTGTTGAAGAAATCCAGGCGATGCACCGCGTCATCGACAGCGGTTTCTTCACCATGGGTGAAAACGTCAAGAAGCTGGAGCGCCAGTTCGCCGACTATTTTGGCATGAAGTATGGTATAATGGTGAATTCCGGCTCTTCGGCCAATCTGGTGTCCACCGCGGCGCTGTTCTACAAGAAGCATCGCCCACTGCAGCGTGGCGACGAAGTGATTGTGCCGGCCATCTCCTGGGCCACCACTTACCACCCGCTGCAGCAATACGGCCTCAAGCTGCGTTTTCTTGATGTTGACCTGCACACGCTCAACATGGATGTAACCCGCCTCGAAGAGGCGCTGACTCCGCGTACCCGGGCCATTGTGGCGGTGAGCATCCTTGGTAACCCGGCCGAGCTCGACGTGCTACGCAACTTCGCCGACAAGCATGGCCTCTACTTGTTGGAAGACAATTGCGAGTCGATGGATGCGGAACTGAATGGCCGCAAGACCGGCACATTCGGCCACCTCAACACCTTCAGCTTTTTCTTCTCCCACCATATTTCCACCATGGAAGGTGGGATGATCCTGACCGACGATGTGGAATTGGCGCATCTCTGCCACTCTATTCGTGCCCATGGCTGGACGCGCGATCTGCCTCCTGACACCACCATCTACGAGCGCAAGGGCAGCGATTTCTATGAGGCCTACAACTTTATCCTGCCGGGTTATAACGTGCGGCCATTGGAACTGTCGGGCGCCATCGGCCTTGAACAGATCAAGAAGTTGCCGGCGATGACCGCGCAGCGGCGCAAGAACTGGGCACTGTTCCAGGAGCTCTTCGGCACGGATGAACGCTTCATCATCCAGCGTGAACACGGCAAGAGTTCGGCCTTTTCCTTCACGCTGATTCTCAATCCGGCCCTGAAGGTGGATCGCGAGCGTGCTTTCGCGGCGTTGCGCGACGCCGATATCGGCTATCGCATCATCACCGGCGGCAATTTCCTGCGCCACAGCGTAATGAAGTACTACGAATATGAGATTGTCGGCGACGTAAAGAACGCCGACCTTGCCCATGATCACGGCTTCTTTGTCGGCAATCATCCGCAAGACTTGACGCCGCAGCTCGAACGGCTGCGCAATGCCCTGCACAACTTTGTCTAATCCTGGGAGTTTGGCTGATGGCTGCGCGTAAAACCTCCGTGCTGGTGACTGGTGGTGCCGGCTATCTAGGCGCGATCATGGTGCCCGAGCTGCTGCAAGCGGGCTACCGGGTTACAGTGCTCGACAACTTCATGTTCAAGCAGGCATCGCTCAACCATATCTGCGTTCACCCAGATTTCGATGTGGTGCGTGGCGATGCACGCGACGAAGCGGTGCTGAAGCCGTTGATAAAGGATGCGGACTACGTCATCCCGCTGGCCGCTCTCGTCGGCGCGCCACTTTGCAATAACGATAAGCTCGGCGCCACCAGTCTTAATCGCGATGCGGTGATCACCCTGACCAGGCTGCTTTCCAAGGAGCAGCGCATCCTGACGCCGATCACCAACTCGGGCTACGGCGTCGGCGAGAAGGGCAAGTTCTGCACCGAGGAAACGCCGATGCGACCGATCTCCCTCTATGGCACCACCAAGGTGGAGGCTGAACAGGCAGTGATGGCGCGCGGTAATGCTATCAGCTTCCGGCTGGCCACTGTCTTCGGCATGTCGCCGCGGATGCGGCTTGACCTGCTGGTCAATGATTTCGTCTACCGTGCGGTGTTCGACCGTGCCGTGGTGCTGTTCGAGCCGCATTTCAAGCGCAACTACATCCATGTGCGCGATGTCACGCGCGCCTTCCTGCATGGTATGGCGAATTTCGAGGCAATGCGCGACCAAGCCTATAATGTTGGCCTTTCGGATGCCAATCTGTCAAAGCTGGAGCTGTGCGAACGCATTCGCCAGCATCTGCCGGGCTTCGTGTTCCCCGAGGCGCCGGTGGGTGAGGATCCAGACAAGCGTGACTATATCGTTTCAAATGCCAAGATCGAGGCGACCGGCTTTGCCCCGGCCTACGGCCTGGATATGGGTATCCAGGAACTGATCAAGGGTTACCGGATGATCCGAAACAGCCTTTACGGCAATATCTAGGCTGGTGGCCCGGTGCCCACCGGCATTATGATGCATAGGCATGGCTCGGCCATGGCATGGAGCCCCGCATGACGGCGACCGAACAACTCGATCTCCTGTTGATCAATCCGGGTGGTCGGGAGAAAATCTACCAGAAGCTCGGCGACAGCCTCACGGCGGTGGAGCCGCCGCTGTGGTGCCGCCTGATCGCCGGCTATGCGCGCGACCGCGGCTACAAGGTGACGATCCTGGATTCCGAGGCTGAACAGATCGGTCCAGCCGGCATCGCGGCCAAGGTTGCCGCGTTGGCGCCGCGCCTCACATGCCTGGTGGTGTTTGGCCATCAACCTTCCGCATCCACGCAGCAGATGGTTGGTGCGCGCGATGCTTGCGAGGCGATCAAGGCTGACCTGCCGGAGATGCCGATCCTGATCGTCGGCGGCCATGTCTCGGCGCTGCCCGAGCGCACGTTGCAGGAAGAACCGGTGGACTTCGTCTGCAAAGGCGAGGGGCCGGTCACCACTGTGCAACTGATCGATCAGCTCAAAGCACCGGAGCCGGATTTTACCCAGGTGGCCGGCCTAGTCTGGCGCGATGCCGCCGGCAAGGTTGTGAACAACAAGCCCGCTGAGCTGATCAAGGAACTAGATATCGACCTGCATGGCAATGTCTGGGACTTGCTGCCAATGCAGAAATACCGGGCGCATAACTGGCAGTGCTTCGGCGACTTGCCGTCGCGCATACCCTATGCCTCTGTCTATACCTCGCTTGGCTGCCCCTATAAGTGTACGTTCTGCTGCATCAACGCGCCGTTTGATGTGAACCGCTACCGGATGCGCAAGCCTGAAGCCGTGGCTGCGGAGATCGATCTGCTGCACAACACCTATGGCGTAAAGACCTACAAGTTCATCGACGAGATGTTCGTGCTGAACGATCGCCATGTGATGGCGATCTGCGACCTGCTGATCGAGCGTAATTACGATCTGAATATCTGGGCCTATGCGCGCGTCGATACGGTGAAGCCGCATATGCTCGAGAAGCTGCGCAAGGCCGGCTTTCGCTGGCTCGCGCTTGGCATCGAATCCGGCTCCAAGCACGTACGCGATGGTGCGCAAAAAGCCCTGCGACACGAAGACATCATCAGCATCGTGCGCCAGATTCAGGCAGCCGGCATCAGCGTGATCGGCAACTTCATCTTCGGTCTGCCCGACGACGATGCTGAGACCATGCGCGAAACCTTGGAACTGGCGCAGGAGCTGAACTGCGAATTCGCAAATTTCTACTCCGCTATGGCTTATCCCGGTTCCCCGCTTTACACACAGGCGGTGGCCAATGGCTGGGCGCTACCCGATAATTGGTCGGGTTTCTCGCAGCATTCCTATGATTGCCAGCCGCTGCCAACCGAGAAGGTTTCCGCGGCCGAGGTGCTCGCCTTCCGCGACGAGGCCTTCCACGCGTATTTCGAGCACCCCCGCTATCTCGACATGGTTACCCAGCGCTTCGGCTGGGATACCCGCCGCCATATCGAAGAGATGGCGCGGCATCGCCTGAAGCGCAAACTGCTGGAAGAACGGGAGCGCGCGGCTTGAGCGTGAGTTGCGCCGAGGAAGGCCTGGAGGCCGTTATTCTCGCAGGCGGATTGGGCACGCGGCTTCGTGGCGTGCTGGGCGACATTCCGAAAGTGATGGCACCGGTTGCTGGGCGACCGTTTCTTGACTGGCTGCTCGAAGCGCTTGCTGCAGCCGGCATCACGCGCGTGTTGCTCTGCCTTGGTCATCTAGCACATAAGGTGGTGGCGCATCTGCAGGATCAGCCACCGCCGCTGGCGGTTTCCTGGGTGATAGAGCCATCGCCGCTGGGCACTGCTGGTGCATTGCGCCTGGCACGGCCGCAGCTCACCGGGCGGCGCGTGCTGGTGATGAATGGCGATACCTGGATTGGCTTTGACATGCCGGGATTCCTGGCGGCTTTCGAAACTGCCGGCACCATGGGCGCGCTGGTTTTTGCCGAGGTCGCTGATGCTGGCCGTTACGGCAGCCTGGATATCGATGCGGATGGGCGTATTCGCGCGTTCCTTGAAAAGGATGTGGAGCGGCATGGCGGCGGTGCCATCAATGGCGGCGTCTATCTCTTTTCCGCAGCCCTGCTGGACCGCGTTGCCGCCGCTGATGCGGTGTCGCTAGAGCGCGATATACTGCAGTACCTGCCGCCTGGCAGCCTGCTCGGTTTCCGTGCCGGCGGCGATTTCATCGATATCGGAACGCCAGAAAGCCTGGCGGTTGCACCATCGGTGATGGGCGCCGGCGCTTTTGGACGTGTGCCGTGATCATTAGCCGCACGCCTTTCCGCATTTCATTGTTCGGCGGCGGTTCCGATTATCCGCATTGGTATCGCAGCCATGGCGGCCAGGTGCTGGGCTTTGCCATCAACAAATACTGCTACATTTCACTGCGCGAACTGCCGCAGTTCTTCGGACATCGTCATCGCCTAGTCTATTCCAAGGTCGAGACGGTCAATCGGCTTGAGGAAATCCAGCATCCGGCGGTCAGGCATGTGCTGCAGGAGATGAAAGTCGATCTCGGCGTGGAAATCCATCACGATGGTGACCTGCCGGCGCGCTCAGGCCTCGGCTCCTCCTCGTCCTTCACGGTTGGCCTGATCAATGCCATCGAGGCGCTTCGTGGCCGCATGATCAGCAAGCAGCAGCTTGCTCAGGAGGCGATCCGCATAGAGCAAGATGTGATCCGCGAGAATGTTGGTTCGCAGGACCAGATCTGGGCCGCCTATGGCGGGTTCAACCGCATCGATTTTCACCGTGATGGTGGCTTTGAAGTGGCGCCGCTTATCTTACCGGTGATGCGCCGCGATGCCCTGATCGGCAACCTGATGCTGTTCTTCACGGGCATTTCACGGATTGCTTCGCAGATTGCCGGCGAGAAAATCGCCGCACTAGATGAAAAGGCCGCGCATATCCGCCGCATGACCGGCATGGTGGACGAGGCTGTGGCGATCCTGAACCGGGAGCGTGGCGATCTGGATGATATCGGCCATTTGCTGCATGAATCTTGGCAGTTGAAGCGTGAATTGACCGGCTCGATCTCGACCCCAGACGTCGATGAAATCTACCAGCGTGGCCGTGCGGCCGGTGCATTGGGCGGCAAGCTGCTGGGAGCCGGCGGTGGCGGTTTCATGGTGTTCTATGTGCCGCAAGGATGCCGCGATGCAGTGCGGGCCGCGTTGGCCCCGCTGATTGAAGTGCAGGTGAATGTCGACATGTCAGGCAGCAAGATCGTGGTCTATGAACCCGATGGGCTCCAGAGCCGATGAAGCATCTACCAGAAAACATTGTCAGCCTGCTCGCACGCCAGGAAGGCAAGGGCAACAGCAAGTGGCGGGTCTTCTACGATCACATTCGCGGCGCTAATGGCACCGAGGTGAGCGACTATCTGGTGCTCGAGCCGCGTTCGACCCGGCCCGACCAGATCACGGGTGCCAGCGTGCTGCCGTTGGTGGGCGACCGTATCGTGCTGCTGCGCACCTATCGCCATCCACTAGCCGAATTTGCCTGGGAATTGCCGCGCGGCTTCGTCGATCCTGGCGAGGAGCCAGAAGCGGCGGCCTTACGCGAACTGGAAGAGGAAACCGGCTTGCTTTGCGAGCCGAGCAATCTGCGCCGTATCGGCACTTTTACGCCGGAAGCCAGCACCATCATTGGCCGAGGCGCGCTGTTTGTGGCCAGCGATTGCCGGCCAGGCGGTACGCGGCAGGAAGACGAACCGGGCCTTGGCGAGATGCATTTCTTTACGCGCGCGGAGATCGCCGGCCTGCTGGCGCAGCATGCCATCCAAGATGCTTCCACGCTGGCTGCGCTGTTCCTAGGCCTAGCTCATTGGCCGGGAAGCTGACGCGTATGACGGGCGACTACGATCTGGCGGGAAAGCGGGTCTGGGTTGCCGGACATCGCGGCATGGTCGGCTCGGCACTGGTGCGGCGCTTGGCGCGCGAGGGTTGCGAGATGCTCACCGCCGATCGGGCCGAGGTCGATCTGCGCCGCCAGCAGGATGTGGAGGCCTGGATGCGCGTAGCGCGGCCGCAAGCCGTGTTTATCGCAGCGGCCACTGTCGGCGGCATCCATGCTAATTCCACTCGGCCGGCGGAATTCCTCTACAACAACATGGCGATTGAATCCGCCATCATCCATGCTGCGCATGAGATTGGTGTGGAGAAGCTGCTGTTCTTTGCCTCGAACTGCATCTATCCCCGGCTCTCGCCGCAGCCGATGAAGGAAGAATATCTGCTCACTGGTCCGCTCGAGCCGACGAATGAATGGTATGCCCTGGCGAAAATCGCCGGCATCAAGCTCTGCCAAGCCTACCGGCAACAATATGGCCGCGATTTCATTTCCTGCATTCCTGCCAACTTGTATGGCCCCGGCGACAATTACGATCCAGTGCAGGGCCATGTGCTGCCGGCCTTCCTGGCCAAGCTGCATCAGGCGAAGCAGGAGGGGCGCGACAGCGTGGAGATCTGGGGCACTGGCAAGCCGGTGCGCGAATTCATGCATGTCGACGACATGGCCGATGCCGCCATTCACCTGATCCGGTATTATGTGTCTGCCGAGCCCATCAACGTCGGCAGCGGCGAGGGCATCAGCATACAAGACCTGATGCATTTGGTCGCCGATGTGATCGGCTATCGCGGGCGTTTCGTCAATGCGCCCGACAAGCCCGACGGCATGCCGGTGAAGTTGCTCGACAGCAGTCGCATGACTGCGCTCGGCTGGCGGCCACAGGTTACACTGCGCACCGGCCTTGTTGGTGCCTATGGCGATTATCAGGCCTATCTCAAAGACCGCGGCGCGGCCTGAGGCGGTAGCCTCTAGCCGATTACCTTCTGGATCTCCAGTGCCTGGCTCGCTGCCATTTCAGGCACCGGCTGGAAGGCGGTACGCACTAGCATGGTGCCACTCTTGCGGCCCCAGAGGATCGTCTCGCGGGCGAAGCGCTTCTTGTCGCCGGCGAAGTCGATCGGGCTAGTGGTCATGCTCTGTGGGATGGCCACAAGTGGCACCGGCTGTGTCGAGAAGCGCCGTTCAAAATATTCCGGCAGGTTATGGCGGAAGTTGAAGGCGGTTTCGTCTGGAAGGTAGCGGCTCGGAATGCGTGCACGCTGATAATGCATCACTTCCTCAAGGTCGACGCGGTCGAAGATTACGCCGCGGCTCGCCAGGAAATCGGCTACCAATTCCTCGAACTCGGCATAGAAGCGACCGAGATCCTCGGCGGCATTGAGGAAGGTGGATTCCTCCACATCCCAGTATATGTCGCCGTATTCGCGCAGCGCCAGGCCGCGGCCGGCGCCATCATTCAGCATGTTATCGATGAGTGCATCGTAGGAATCGAGTTCACGACCCAGCATGGTCTCGCCACGATCAGGCATGTCGCGGTCGGAGATATATTGGATCAGATCACTCGCCTTGGTGCCGAAGCGATCGCGCAGCCAGATCATCACATAGAAGCCAAGTTTCATCGAATGCAGCACCATGGTGATCCACGAGAGGCGCACCATGCGGCGCCACTCGGCCTGGGTCATGGAATAGGTCTCGGTGATCACATGCTCGAATTCGGTAACCCAAGATTTGTCGCGGATGCTGCCATGAATCTCGTTCAGTTCGATCTGCTTGGTTTTGATGCCGAATTTCTCACAATAAGCCGGATCGCCTAGCTCTGTATTGTTAAACACCTGACAGAGATAGATGAAGAGCTGGTTCTTCAGGCCGGATTCCAGCAATTCGTCAATGCCGTTTTTCCATGTGGTGACCGTCTCGCCGGGCAGGCCGAGAATCAGCTCGCTGTAGATCGGTACATTCGCGTCATTGAAGCGCGTCTGCAGGTTGGTGTAGGTCGACATCTTGATGTTGCCGCGCTTGATATTCTTCAGCGTGGTCTTGTCGTTGGTCTGACGGGCAAGCGTGATGCCCTTTTCCAGTCCCTTGCTGTGGAACAGCAGGCCAATATTGAAAATAGTTTCGTCGGTATTCTTGCCGAAGCAGGTGCGGAACTTGTCTGGATAGCCGTACTTCTCCTTCACCGACACGATGAAGTCGGCGATGTCGGGATCGCGCTTGTGCATGCCAAAATTGGAATCGGCATTGAAGACATAGAGGATCTTGTTGCGGCCAGCCCAGTCGAGCTCGGCAAACACACGGTCCATGTCGTGGTAGCGGTATTTGCGGCTCAGGCCGCCGCGGCCCCAGTAACAAAAGGTACATTGAAACGGGCAGCCGCGATTGGTCTCGATGATCGCCTGGAAATCCAGCGTATCGCTGCGCAGCGACAACAAATTGTCGAACACGCCTTCAAGATAGGGCGAGGGATAGGAATCCAGGTCGCGCTGGAAGGGCCGCTCTTTCGCTACCTCAATGATCGCGCCATCGCTCTTGCGGCGGTAGGAAACATTCGGAATGTCGTCGAACTCGCGGCCTTCGAGATGATACAGCAGAATATCGAGGAAGGTTTCCTCGCCTTCCGCCCGCACCGCCACATCGATAAAGGGGTGCCGTTCCATATAGGCCGTGGGATGATGCGGTACATTGGCGCCACCGAAAACGATCAGGCAGTTTGGCCACCGGCGGCGCACTTCGGCAGCCACCTTAAGGTTAAGCTGCTCATTCCACATTGCGACCGAAAAGGCGGCCACGTCCGGCTCCTCGGTATACTGGGCCATGACGTTGTCGAAGCTGTCGATGGAGAAGATAGGGCGCATGAACTGGTAGTTTGCGCGCACAACATCTGAGGTCTGCGCGTAGCATTGCAACAGGCCTGAGACGAGGGGCAGATAGCACATCTTGCCCATACGAACATTGTATTCGTTAAAATAGACCCGCTTCATCGGCCCAACCTTAGCATCTTCAATCATTTGGCGGCTTGCCACCTGTTGTAGTGTCTATCATGCCAGACTGGGCTTGTCTCAGTAATCCTGTGTATTTGTTAATAGATTCTGGTTCGGTGGGGGCGTATGCCGGCCCCTGGGTGACCGATTCCGGCCCTGGTTGGGCTGCTAGATACCTTGCCACACGCCAATGTGGAAAACCCAACTGTGCCGTTCATCGCACCGAGCTGGACTAACCATTTAGATTGACTGGTTTTTTGGCGCCAGATGGAACGCTGGTCTCTGCCGGCCACTTCCCATGGCCTGACCGCTAGGCGCTGCTGAAGCAGCCCAAAGAGACGCCGCCGTAAGCGGCAGAACGGCCAAAGCTGCGCATGGCCACGATCAGCAGGCTGAAGCTGACGGCCAGCAGGCCGATCCACCAGCTATGCCAGGTGTTGAAGGATGCCAGGAAATAGCATAGGGCCGTGATGAAGGCTGCTGCCGCTGCTGCGCGCGCGCTGGGTGTCCAATGCGGTGCCGCGATGGCCCGCCAGATCAGCCATTGCCCGGCCAGCAATAGCGCGCCGCCAAGCAGGCCCAATTCGAGCCAGAATTGCAGGATGCCGTTATGCGGATGGCTCGGCACCTGTTCACCGCCGCTGGCCAGTTCGGCATCGCCACCGGGCAGCAGCCGCGCCGCATCGATCCCCCAGCCAAGCCATGGCCGTTCGAGATAGCGCTCGGCGACAAAATCCCAGACATGCAGGCGATGCTTCGCCGAATAATGCAGGCTTGGATATGACTCTATGGCAGCCTCGGCGCTGAACAGCCGGCCTAGAATAAAAGGCGTGAGCAGCATCACCAGGGCAACAAGGCCGCCAAGCAGCAGGGCGGCGTTGCGGCGGCCCAGCCATATGAAAAGGCCGGCGGCACTGCCCGCCGCGAAGGCCAGTTTCGCGGTCACTTGCGGAGAAACATAGGCGGCGATGCCGCCAATCAGGTAGAGCAGGGCCGGCAGCCAGAAACGCTTTGCCGTCAGCCACCAGGCCGCCAGCATTGCCGGCCACAGCAGCAGCGTGACCAGCACGCCGGCGCGGATGTTGATATTCGCTATCCAGTCGTTGCGCCGCTTCAAAGCACCGATCGTGACAGCATAGACACCGCCGCGCGTAGCTTGATCCACCAGCAGCAATAGAGAGAGAATCAGAAAGCCGCCGATCAGGCCGCAGGCAAGGCGGCGCTGCCATCGTTCATCGGCAGGCAAGTCGATCAATTGCGCCAGGCTCAGCAGGCATAGCGCAGCAACCAGCAGGGCGGTGAGGCCTTGCATGGTTTCGAGGGAGTTGCGGGCGTCGATAGACCAGAATGCGCTGAGCAGACCGGCGGCAATCCAGGCCAGCAGCAGGCGGCTGGAGGGCAAGGTGAGGGCCGGGAGCATTTGCCGCCGTACCAGCAGGAGCAGCAACGCCAGTAGTCCAGCCGCACCGCCGAGTCCGGCAAAGCCCTTGCCGGCGAAAAAAGCCATCAGCCCGGCGGCTGGGGCAAGTATGGTGAAGAAGATCAGGGGCGCGGCGGGGCTCATGCGCCGTTTTCTATCATGGGGGGCAGATTGCCGCTATCGCCGGCCATCACGGGCCATCGCTGGCTGGTTTGGTCAGGCGCCACAGGCTTTCGGCGATCTGGCTCTGCCGCGCCCGGGGGCGTAGCAGCAGGATACGCAGCGGAATTGCCTCGGCATCCTGGCCGGCAATCACCAGGCGGCCGGCAGCTAGATCCTCAGTCACCAGGCTGTGCGGCAGCCAGGCAAGGCCGCGGCCATCACGCGCCATCATGCGCAGCACGGCGGCGGAATGTGAGGTGAAGATGGTTCGCAGCCCGGCTTGCGGCCTGGTGGCCTGTGCCGCAGCGATGATGCGACCCAGGCCTGACTCGTCGCTGTAGGCCAGGAAGGGTGTAGCCGTATCCTGGCCGATGTGGAAACACGGCCGGCCCGTGGCATCGGGGGCAGAGAGCGGCAGCAGCCGATCCTCGCCGATCACCCGGCTGGTGAATTGCGCCGCATCCAGCCGCTGCGCCGCCGCATCATGGCCATGGCAGAGCATGAATTGCGCGTCGCCTTCCAGCATGGCCTGCTCGCAGGCCTGCATGCTTTCCGAGAGCAGATGGATCGGTCCCAGGGCGAGTTCGCTGCCCAGGCGCTGAATCCAGGCGGGAAAGAAAGTCAGCGACAATGAATGCGTCGCGGTGAAGCGCAAGGCGCTGGCGCCTTCTGCCGCTGTCTGGCGCAGTTCCTCGCGGGCCTGGGCCAGTCGGCGCAGCACCTCCTCCACCGCCGGGCGCAGCCGCTCGCCGGCCTCGGTCAGGGTGATCGGCTGGCTGGAGCGGTCGAATAGCGGGGCACCGGCCCAGTCTTCCAGCAGCCGCACGCGCCGGCTGAAAGCCGGCTGGGTCATGTGGCGGCGCTCGGCGGCGCGGGAGAAATTGCCGCTTTCCACGAGTGCGATGAAATCCTCGAGCCAGGCGAATTCCATGGCAGTTCCCAAGTACCCGGCCGGCATGATGCCATGCCGATCCAGCATTGGCGGAGTGAGCCATGCCCGCCCTATGCTGCGCAAGCCACAGAGCCAGGGGAATCAACCCAGGGGAATTAGTCCAGAGGAATCCATCATGCGTATCGTCGATGTCCGCGAGAAGACCGTTTCCATCGCCTCGCCTATTGCCAATGCCTATATCGATTTCTCCAAGATGACCTGCTCAGTGGTGGCGGTGATCACCGATCAGGTGCGCGATGGTAAACCGGTGGTCGGCTTCGGCTTCAATTCCAATGGCCGCTACGGCCAGGGTTCGCTGATGCGCGAGCGTTTCCTGCCGCGCCTGATGGAAGCCAATCCCGACAGCTTGATCGATGCCAAGCATGGCAATCTCGATCCGTTCAAGATCTGGTCCGCGCTGATGATGAACGAAAAGCCGGGCGGCCATGGCGAACGCTCGGTGGCGGTGGGCACGCTCGACATGGCGGTGTGGGATGCCGTGGCGAAGATTGCCGGTGTACCGCTCTGGCGCCTGCTGGCCGACCGCTATCGCGGTGGTGTTGCCGATGACAAGGTCTGGGTCTATGCGGCTGGCGGTTATTATTATCCGGGCAAGGGCCTGGAGGCTTTGCAGGACGAAATGAAGAGCTACCGCGACCGCGGTTACCGCGTGGTCAAGATGAAGATTGGCGGCGCATCGCTGGCCGAAGATATCAAGCGTATCGAGGCGGTGCTGAAGATCGTCGGCGACGGGCAGAATCTCTGCGTCGACGTCAATGGCCGTTTCGATATCAAGACTGCCATCGAGTATGGCAAGGCTTTGCTGCCCTACAACCTGTTCTGGTACGAGGAAGTGGGTGATCCGCTGGATTATGCCCTGCAGGCCGAACTGGCGCAGCATTACGATAAGCCGATGGCCACCGGCGAGAACCTGTTCTCGATGCAGGATGCGCGCAACCTGATCCGCTTTGGCGGCATGCGCCCGGACCGCGACTGGCTGCAATTCGATTGCGCGCTGTCCTACGGCCTCGTGGAATACCTGCGCACGCTGGAGATGATGCAGCAGCATGGCTGGTCCAGTCGCCGCGTGGTGCCCCATGGCGGTCACCAGATGTCGCTCAATATCGCTGCCGGCCTACATCTCGGCGGCAACGAGAGTTACCCCGATGTATTCAAGCCATTTGGCGGCTTCGCCGATGGCATCGCGGTGAACGACAGCTATGTCGGCCTGCCGCAGATTCCGGGAGTTGGCTTCGAGGCCAAGAGCGAACTATACGCCGTGATGCAGGGCCTGCTCGGCTGAAGGCTCTAGCCGCTTATTCCTTCCAGCGTTCGCCCTCGAAACCGGCGCGGCCAAAAGCGACGCCGCCATCCACGGTCAGCGTGGAGCCGACCACATAATCGCCGGCCCGCGAGGCCAGGAAGATGGCGGCACCCGCCATGTCCTCCTCGCTGCCGATACGGCCGGCCGGCACGCGCTTGGCCACGGCCTCACCATTGTCGCGGGCATCGGTATTCATATCGGACACAAACGGTCCCGGGGCGATGGCGGTCACCACGATCTGGTCCTTGATCAGCTTTGCCGCCATGCGGCGGGTAAGGTGGATCAGGCCGGCCTTGCTGGCAGCATAGGAATAAGTTTCCAGCGGGTTGACGAAAATGCCGTCGATCGAGGCAATGTTGATCACCTTGGCCGGTCGTTCGGCGCTGGCAGCAGCTTTCAGTGGGGTGTAGAGCGCCTGGGTCAGGAAGAACGGCGCCTTGAGGTTGAGGTTCATCACCTTGTCCCAGCCATTCTCCGGGAATTGCTCGAACTCGGCGGCCCAGGCGGCGCCGGCATTGTTCACCAGGATGTCGAGCTTGCTTTCGCGCTGCTTGAGTTCACTGGCAAGCACCTGGGCGCCGGCCACGGTGGAAATATCAATTGGCAGGGCGATGCATTCGCCGCCATTAAGGCTCAGTTCGCGTGCCGTGGCATCGCAGGCGGCGGCCTTGCGGGCGGTGATATAAACTTTCGCTCCTTGAGCAATGAAGCCGCGCGCGATCATCTTGCCGATACCGCGCGAACCACCGGTAACCAAGGCCACGCGGCCCTTTAGTGAAAACAGCTCCTGCATCACAGCCTCCCTGTTTATGTCTGGCGCCCTGTTTATATCCGGCCATGATAGCGCGCCCCGCTGCCGGGGCCAGCATTGGCCGGTGGAATCTTCGGCTAAGGCCTGTATAGTGCCGAATCAAACATCCAGTTGATCGAGCGTGAGGGTAAGGTATGCCGGCAGCGGGAGCGAAGCGGAGCGAAGGCAGCGTCAAGCGCCGGCCGGTCGGCGGCGCAGCTAGGCCCGGAGTGGCGAAGACCCAGGCAGCGAAGACGCGGGCGGTGAAGCCCTTGGCGGCGAAGCGCGGCGAGCAGACCAGCCGCGACCTGCTCCTGGCCGCTGCGCATCAGGAATTCGCCAGCCGCGGATTCGAGGGTGCCCGCGTCGATACCATCGCCGCCGTTGCCGGGGTCAACAAGCAGCTCGTCTATCATCATTTCGGCAACAAGGATGATCTCTACGCCAAGGTGTTGGAGCGCGCCTATGACGGTATCCGCGAGCGCGAGCGGTCGCTCGATCTCGGGCAGCTCAAGCCGGCTGCGGCGATGCGGCGGCTGATCGAAATGTCATTCGACTACCTGGCGGAAAACCGCGATTTCGTTTTTCTGCTCACGGATGAAAACCTGCACCGGGGCAAGCATCTTAAGCAGATCGTGAACCTGCAGCGGCTCAACACGCCGCTGCTTGGCACGCTGGACGACATTCTGAAGCGCGGTGCGGAAGAGGGACTGTTCCGCAAGGGAATGGATCCGCTGCAGGTCTATATCTCCATTGCCGGGCTCGGTTTCTTCTACTTCAACAACATTTATACGTTGTCGGCGATCTTCGGGCGCAACCTTGATGGCGCAGCGGAAGTGGCGGTGCGCCGCCGCCATGTCGTCGAGATGATGATGAGCGCGCTGCGCCCCTGACATTCCGTCGCTAATTTCTCGTTCTGGCGTTTCATACTGTCATGCGCTTTTCATCTTGACAGCCTGCCGGCCCCGGGTGTCTCATCAACCAACTGGTTGATCATGTGCAGCGCACGTGGGGGAGCATGCGGGATTTAGCCTGGGCTACGGCTGCCGAGCTTGTAGCCGCCTATCGTGCCAAGACGCTGTCGCCCGTGGAGGCGACGGCCATGGTGCTGCGCCGTGCCGAAGGCCTCAATCCCGAACTGAATGCCTTCTGCCTGCTGGATGCCAAGGCCGCCAATGACGCGGCCCGCGCCTCGGAAGCGCGCTGGCAGCGCGGCGAGCCGCTCGGGCCGCTGGATGGCGTGCCGGTATCGATCAAGGACATCATCCTGACCAAGGGCTGGCCGACCCTGCGCGGTTCCAAGGCGATCAACCCGGATCAGCCGTGGAACGAGGATGGCCCGCTGGTGGCGCGGCTGCGCGAGCAGGGTTCGGTGATCTTCGGCAAGACCACTACCAGCGAATTCGCTGCCAAGGCCACCACCAACACCGCGCTATGCGGCGTCACGCGCAATCCCTGGGATCTGGCGCGCACCCCGGGCGGTTCCAGCGGCGGTGCGGCGGCTTCCGTGGCGGCCGGCATTTCCGCCATGGCGGTGGGCACCGATGCCGGCGGTTCGATCCGCATGCCGGCGAATTTCTGCGGCATCTATGGCTTCAAGCCAGGCGGTGGCCGGGTGCCGATGTATCCGCCGACGCCCTATGCCACGCTGGCCGGCTTCGGCCCGATGACCCGCACGGTGATGGATGCGGCGCTGATGTTCAGCGTCATTTCCCGGCCCGATAGCCGCGATTGGGAGGCGCTGCCCTACGATCCGGTGCAGTATCAGGATAATCTAGCCGCCGATCCGAAAAGCTGGCGCATTGCCTGGAGCCCGACATTGTGCGGGGCCCGTGTCGATCCAGAGGTCGCAGCACTCACCGAGCGCGCGGCCAAGGTGTTTGAGACGCTGGGCGCCAAGGTCGAGCTGGTCGAGAAGGTGTTCGACGATCAGCGCGACCTGATGCATAAGCTGACCCGTGGCCTGACGGATTATGCCTTCCACAAATTCACCCCGGCACAGCTCAGCGTCATGGACCGTGATCTGGTGAAGCGTATCGAGGAAAGCCGTCGCACCAGCGCCATCGAGCATTTCGATGCCGAGATGCAGCGGGCACAACTGGCCCGCCAGATGAACGATTTCCATCAGCGGTATGACCTGTTGCTGACGCCAGTCACCTGCGTGCCCGCCTTCGATGCTGCCGGCGATGCGCCGGAAGGCTATGGCGCCCGCGAATGGTATCCCTTCACGCCGCCCTTCAATCTGACACGTCAGCCGGCTGCCAGCCTGCCTTGCGGTTTCACCGCCAAGGGTCTGCCGGTTGGCCTGCATCTGGTTGGCCCGCGCCACCGCGATCTGCTGGTGTTGCAGGCATCCTGGGCCTTTGAACAGGCGGCGCCATGGCTGGCCCGCCGGCCGGCCGTAGCCGAAAGGAGCTTCTGATCCGATGAAGCAGGAACGCAAATCCGACATGCAGGCGACCGAGGCTTTGCCCGGCCGCATCGCCGATACCGAGGCCTTGGAAGAAATTCTGTCGCGCCCGGATATAATTCTGCAGCGCGAGCTGCAGAGCCTGGATGGCGACATCATGGTGCTGGGTGTCGGCGGTAAGATGGGGCCGTCGCTGGCCCATATGGCCAAGCGTGCGGCGCCTGACAAGCGCGTGATCGGCGTGGCGCGGTTCAGCGAAGCCGGCCTGCGCCAGCAGCTCGAAGGCTGGGGTATCGAGACGATCCGGTGCGATCTCACCGACCGCGCGGCCCTAGAGGCCTTGCCGAAGGTGAAGAATATCGTGTTCATGGCCGGCATGAAGTTCGGCGCGGGCGGCGACCAGCCGCGCACCTGGGCGATGAACACTTATCTGCCCGGCATGGTGGCCGAAACCTTCACCGATGCGCGGATCGTCGCTTTCTCCACTGGCTGCGTCTATCCCTTTGTCGGCATCGACGAGATTGGCGCCACCGAGCAGACGCCGCTCAATCCGCCAGGCGAATACGCCAATTCCTGCGTCGGCCGCGAGCGCCTGTTCCAGTATTTCTCCGCCCAGCATGGCACACCGGGCCGTTTGATCCGCCTCAACTACGCCATCGACCTGCGCTATGGCGTGCTGCATGACCTGGCGGTGAAAATCCGCGACGGCAAGCCGGTCGATCTGACTACGGGCCATGTCAACGTGATCTGGCAGGGCGATTCCAACCGCTATTCACTGCGCGCCCTGGCCCATGCCACGGCGCCGACCACGCCGATCAATGTCAGTGGTCCGGAAACCCTGTCCGTGAAGTGGCTCGCCACCGAACTGGCGCAGCGTCTGGGCAAACCGGTCACCTTCACCGGCGAACCGGCCAAGACCGCCTGGCTGAACAATGCCGCCGAGGCGATGCGGCTGTTCGGTTATCCGCTGGTGTCAATCAAGGTGATGCTGGATTGGGTTGCTGACTGGGTTGCCGCTAACGGCCAGAGCCTGAACAAGCCGACCAAGTTTGAGAACCGGGATGGCGAATACTGAGGCGATCGGCAGCATGAAGATGCAGCCCTGGCATCTGCCGGGGGCGCTGGCCTTGTCGGCGGAGGCCGGGTGGAACCAGGTCGCGCCCGATTGGCTGCTGATGATCGAGCATGGTCATGCCATTGGTGTCGAAGCCGGCGATGATGGCGCGTTGGTTGCCTCTGCCTTGGCCTTGCCCTTTGGTGCGCGATTGGCCTGGATCAGCATGGTGCTGGTGACTGCGAGCCATCGCCGCCGTGGCCTGGCGAGCAAGCTGGTATCCGATTGTCTGGCTTGGCTGGAGCAGCGCGGCTGCGTGGCCGTGCTGGATGCCACCGCTGCTGGTGCCGAAGTCTATCGCCCGCTGGGTTTCGAGACCGTGCGGCGCATCACCCGCTGGCAGCATCCTGGGCAGGCGATCTCCGCTGCCACGCCGCAGCCGGCACTGGCGGAACAGGATCTTGCCTGGATCGTGCCGCTGGACGAGGCCGTATTCGGCGCCGAGCGCGATTTCGTGCTGGCCGATCTGCTGTGCCGCCCGAAGGCCGTGGCCTTGGGCCTACCATCACGCGATGGCTTTGCGTTGTCGCGTGAAGGCCGCGTTGCGACGCAGATCGGGCCGGTGGCAGCGCCGCAGGCAGAGGCCGCCATGGCACTGCTGGATGCCATGTTGGCTCGGATCCATGGTCCGGTCTTCATCGATGCCTATGACGATCAGGCGGCTTTCGCCGCGCATCTGGAAAAGCTCGGTTTTCGCCGCCAGCGCGGCTTCGAGCGCATGGTGCGTGGCAAGATCGAATCTTTCGGTGACATGGCGCGGTCCTTTGCCGCTGCCGGGCCGGAACTGGGTTGAGGAGTAGAGCGATGGCACGACATTGGAGCGATATCCCGGCGCCGGTGCTGAACCTGCTGCGCCAGGGCACGGTGATCCCGGCGCATCCGCTGGCCCTGGATGAACAGCGCCGGTTTGACCCCAAGCGGATGAGCGCGTTGACGCGTTATTACGTTGATGCCGGTTCCGGCGGTCTGGCGGTGGGCGTGCATACCACGCAATTCGCCATCCGCGAGGTTGGCCTCTACGAGCCGGTGCTGAAACTCGCCGCCGAGACCGCCGCCGCCTGGACCTCGCGGCCGCTGGTGCGCGTCGGCGGCCTCGCCGGCCGTACCGAACAGGCCTGCCGTGAAGCCGCCATCGCCCGTGGGCTTGATTACCATGCCGGTTTGCTCAGCCTTGCCGCCATGAAAGGCGCCAGCGAGGGCGAACTGATCGAACATTGCGCGGCGGTGGCGAAGGAAATCCCGCTGGTCGGTTTCTATCTGCAGCCTTCGGTGGGCGGCATCCGGCTGTCGTTCGATTTCTGGCGCCGTTTCGCCGCTATCGAAAATGTCGTGGCGATCAAGATGGCGCCGTTCAATCGCTATGCGACGCTGGATGTGATCCGGGGTGTAGTGGCGGCCAAGGCCGAGGATCGGGTCACGCTCTATACCGGCAACGATGACCATATCGTCGCCGATCTGGTGACGCCCTATACGCTGATCCGCGATGGCAAGCCGGTAACGGTGCGGATCAAGGGCGGCCTGCTCGGCCATTGGTCGGTGTGGGTGCGCGCCGCGGTGCAGCTTCTGGCGCGCTGCCAGGCGGAAGCCGCCAAGCCGGCGGTGAGCGCCGAATTGCTGGCGCTGGATGCCCAGGTGACGGATTGCAACTCGGCGCTGTTCGATGTGGCCCATGCCTTCCATGGCTGCATCGCCGGCTGCCATGAAATCCTGCGCCGCCAGGGCTTGATGCGTGGCATCTGGTGCTTGGATCCGAATGAGGGTTTGAGCCCGGGCCAGGCCGAGGAATTGACCCGCGTGGCGCAATCCTATCCGCATCTCACCGATGACGCATTCGTCGCCGCCAACCTGCAGCGCTGGCTGGCAGGCGACAGCAACCAGGCACTGAAGGAACTCGCGGCATGATGAAGGCAGTGAAATGGGTTGTCGAACGCCTGCCGGCGCTGTCGTTGTTCGTCGTGCTGCTGATTGCCTGGCAATTGGCGGTGACGGTGGGTGGCGTACGTGAATACCTGCTGCCTTCGCCGCAATCGGTTTATGCCGCGCTTACCGGCAACCAGATTCCCTGGAGCCGCCACATCTGGGTCACGGCGCTGGAAATATTCGGTGCTTTCACCATCGCGGCGGCGACCGGCGTACTGCTCGGCACCATGATCGCCTGGTCGACCATGATCTCGCGCGCCCTGATGCCGTTCCTGGTCTTCGTCAACACGCTCCCGAAAGTGGCGGTGGCACCGCTTTTCCTGATCTGGATGGGTTACGGCATCCTGCCCAACATGCTGATCGGTGCGTTGATCGGTTTCTTCCCGGTGGTGATCAACACCGCCGTTGGCCTGACCCAGATCGACCGCGACCTGCTCGACCTGGGCCGCGTGTTCAGTGCACCGAAATGGAAAGTGTTCGTCAAGATCCGCATTCCGAACGCCTACCCGTTCATCCTCAGTGCGCTGAAGATCACCGCTACCTCGGCGGTGGTCGGCGCTATCGTCGGTGAATTTGTCGCGTCGCAGCGCGGTCTTGGCTATGTGATCATTGCGACTCAGAGCAGCATGAATACCTCGGTGGCTTTCGCAGCATTGTTCTGGATTTCGCTCATGGGTTTCGCGGTCTTCGGGATCGTGGCGATGCTTACCCGCATCCTCACGCCCTGGGCCGATAATGGTGACAATCAGTAAAACACAGCAACCAACAAACACTGCAACAGGAGGGTAGCGATGAAACGGAGTAAGACCTTGTTTGGCGCCTTGGTGACGGCTTCGCTCGCGCTTGCGGGTGCGTCCGCTGCCCAGGCACAGGAAAAATTCCTCTTTGCCCTGAACTGGTTCCCGGTCGGCGACCACACCGCCTACTGGGTGGCGCTGGACAAAGGCTACTACGCCAAGGCCGGCCTCGATGTGACGCTGGAGAATTCCAAGGGTTCCGGCGACTCCATCGCCAAGGTGGATACCAATCGCGCCGATGCCGGCCTTGCCGATGCCGCCGTGGTGATCTCCGCCGTGTCGCGTGGTGCCAAGATCAAGACCGTCGGCATGATCTTCGACAAGACGCCGCTGAACGTGTTCAGCCGCCAGGATACCCCGATCCGTAAGCCGAAGGATCTGGAAGGCCGCACCATAGCGGCGCCGCCGGGCGACAGCCAGCGCCAAGTCTGGCCGGCTTTCGCCAAGCTGCATGGCGTCGATATCGACAAGGTGACCTGGGTCAATATCGAGCCGACTGCCAAGGTGGCGGCGGTAAGCGAGAAGCGCGTCGATGCCGTGGCCGATTATCTCACTGGCCAGCCGAACTATGACAAGGCAATGGGCGGCCCCGGCAAGGCGGTGTTGATGCCCTGGGCGGATTTCGGCTTCGATATGTATTCGATGTCGATCATGGCCAGCGAAAAGACCATGAAGGATCGCCCGAAGGCGCTGAAGGCGTTTCTCGAGGCTTCCTACATGGGTTGGCGCGATGTGATGGCCGATCCGGATGCGGCGATTGCCATCTTCAAGAAGCGCGTGCCGGAAATCGATGTGGCCTATATCAAGGCCAACACCATGCTCGGCCTCAGCCTGATGAACACCGACCGCTACCGTCAGAATGGTATCGGCTGGATGGACCCGAAGAAGATGTGTGGTTCGGTCGACCTGGTGAACACCTATATGGGCCTCAGCAAGACGGTGGCCTGCGATCAGGTCTACACCAACGAGTTCCTCACCAAGGTGTCCATGCCGGACAGCTTCAAGTGAACCCGTATTCCGCCTGAACCGGTTCGATAGGAGGTCGTGCGTTGAACGATGAAGTGATCCAACTCGACCGGGTTGGCATGATTTATCAGGCGGAAAGCGGCCCCGTCGAGGCGCTGAGCGATATCTCGCTCAGCGTCCGGCGCGGCGAATTCATTGCCTTGGTTGGCCCCAGCGGCTGTGGCAAATCCACCTTGCTGCGCATCATTGCCGGCCTGCGTCCGGCGACGCGCGGTTCGGTGAAGGTGAACGGTGCCGAGGTGACCAAGCCGATTGCGGCGGTTGGCATGGTATTCCAGGCAGCGGTGCTGCTGCGCTGGCGCACCATTCTTGACAACGTGCTGCTGCCGGCGGAACTGGCCGGTCTCGATCCGAGCAAGTATCGCGAACGCGCCTATGAATTGCTGCGCCTCACTGGGCTGCAGGATTTCGCGCAGAAACGGCCGAACGAATTGTCCGGCGGCATGCAGCAGCGCGCCTCGCTTTGCCGCGCCTTGCTGCTCGATCCGCCATTGCTGCTGATGGATGAGCCCTTCGGCGCGCTCGACGCCATGACGCGCGACGACATGAATCTGGAATTGCTGCGCGTCTGGGGCGAAAGCTCAGAGCAGCGCAAGACCATCATCTTTGTCACCCACTCGATCCAGGAGGCCGTGTTCATGGCCGACCGGGTTGTGGTGATGTCGGCTCGCCCAGGCCGCATCGCGGAAATCAAGCCGATCGGCCTGCCGCGCCCGCGCACGGTGCAGGTACGGGCGACGGCGGAAGCCGGCCAGCTTTCGCTGGATATTTTCGAGAAGCTCACCGGGCGCAAGGCTTGAGGCTGTGAAACAAGCCCAATGAAGCTTTCCTTGTGCAATGAGGTGATCGCCGAGGGCCGCGACTTTGCCGGGCAATGCCGGCTGGCTGCGGCGCTTGGCTATCAGGGCCTGGAAGTGGCGCCATTCACCCTGGGCGACGAGCCGCACAAGCTGCCGGCCCAGCGGGTTGGTGAAATCCGCCGCATTGCCGAGGATGCCGGTCTGCGGATTTCCGGCCTGCATTGGCTGCTGGTGAAGCCGGCGGGCCTTTCGATCACCTCGGATGACCTCAGTGTGCGTCATCGCACCCGCGATGTGATGCACCATCTGGTCGATCTCTGCGCTGCGCTCGGTGGCGATGTGCTGGTGCATGGTTCGCCGGCGCAGCGCCGGTTGCCTGAGGGCAATACCGATGCCGCACGCGGCCATGCCGTGGAGATTTTCGCCGCCATCGCCGAACATGCCGAGCGTGCCGGCGTGATCTATTGCATCGAGCCGCTGGCGGCACCGGGCGCCAACTATATCAATACGCTGGATGAAGCCGCGGCTATCCTGCGCCAGGTCAAGAACCCGGCCTTGCGCACCATGATCGATTGCAGTGCCTCGGTGCAGATGGAAGCCGAGCCGCTGGACAAGCTGGCCGAGCATTGGCTGCCGACCGGCATGGTGGCGCATATCCAGGTGAATGACCGCAACAAGCGCGGTCCTGGCCAGGGCAGCGATCCCTTCGCACCGTTATTTGCTGCGCTGAAGCGGCTGGACTATCGCGGCTGGATCGCCGCTGAACCTTTCGACTATGTGCCGGATGGTGCCACCTGTGCCGCCCGCACCATCGGCTACCTGCAGGGATTGATCGAGGCAACGCCATGACCAGCCAATCGCCTTTGCTCACCGTTCTGGCCGTCGAGCCGTTCGAGCGCGCCTACAACAACCGCATGACCTTCCGCTTCGGCAACATTACCTCCACCGGGGGGCGGCAATCGGTGGTGCGCCTGCTTGTACGGCTGGCCGATGGCCGTGAAGGCTGGGGCTATTCATCGGAATCCATCGGCGGCAAATGGTTCGATAAGCGGCCCGAACTGAGCGACCAGCAGGCCGCCGATCAGTTGCGCCGTTCGCTCGCCATGGCCGGCGAACTCTACATGGCTTCGAAGCCGCGCACGCCGTTCGGCTTCTTTGCCGATCACTATTCTGAGCATGTTGCGGCCTGTGGCGCCAAGGGGCTGCTGCCGCTGGTGGCGAGCTATGGCCCGGCCTTGCTCGACCGTGCCATTCTCGATGCCGTCTGCCGGCTGCACGGCATCAGTTTCTATGCCGCGATGCAGGCCAACCTGCCCGGCATGTATCCGCATGCCATCATCCCGGACATGGCCGGCTTCGATTTCGCCAAATTCCTGAGCGGCCTGAAGCCCGCGGCCAATATGGCTGCCCGCCATACCGTCGGCATGGTCGATCCCCTGGTGGCGGCTGACCAGAAGCCGGAAGACCGCGTCAATGACGGTTTGCCGGAAACCCTGGAAGAAGTGGCCGCAACTTATGGCCAGCGATATTTCAAGCTCAAGGTTGGCGGTGATCTGAAGGCAGATATCGAGCGCCTGAGCAAGATCGCCAGCGTGCTCGACCGCATGGCTGAGCCGTATTTCGCCACCATCGACGGCAACGAGCAGTATGCCACCGCCGAAGCGGCGCTGGAATTGTGGCATGCCATCGAGGCAACACCGGCATTGCAGCGCCTGGCGCAATCGACACTGTTTGTTGAACAGCCGATTGCCCGCCAGATGGCGCTTTCCACCTCGGTGGAGCCTTTCACCAAGGCCAAGCCGCTGATCATCGACGAGTCGGATGGCGAGATCGATTCCTTCCCGCGTGCCCGCGCGCTGGGCTATGACGGTGTATCGTCGAAGGCCTGCAAGGGGTTCTACAAGTCGATCATCAACCGTGCCCGCTGCGAAAAATGGAATGCTGAAGGCACTGGCCGGCGCTATTTCATGTCGGCGGAAGACCTCACTGTGCATGCCGGCGTGTCGCTGCAGCAGGATCTGGCCCTGGTCAATTATATCGGCCTCACTCATGTCGAGCGCAATGGTCATCACTTCGTCGATGGCTTCTGCGAGCGTCCGGCCAGCGAAGCCGATGCCTTCCTGAAGGCCCACCCGGACCTTTATCACCGCCATCACGGCAAGGTGCGGCTGCGCATCGAGCAGGGCATGTTGCAGCTCGGTTCGCTGGATTGCGTCGGCTTCGGGCATGTGCCGGTGCCGGACTTCACGCAATTGACGGCCATGCCTGTCCCTGCTTAGCTGCGGGGATGAGGGAACTGCCATCTGAGATCGGTGGCCCATCCGCGTGGTATGGGCCGGATATGCTGCGCCAGCCCGACTGGCTCGGGCACTTCACATCGGCCGAGATCGCCGAGATCGATGCCGCCTTGGCTGGCCTGCAGGCCGATCCGGCGCATCTGACCGCCGCCGATTTCCCGTTGCCAACATTGGGGCCGCGCCTGGCGGCAATCCGCGACGAGGTTCTGCATGGCCGTGGTTTCGCGCTGCTGCGCGGCTTGCCGGTGCAACGCTGGGATCAGCGCAGCGCCGCCATCGCCTTCCTCGGACTTGGCAGTCATATCGGCTCGGCGCGGTCGCAGAATGCCAAGGGGCATCTGCTCGGCCATGTGAAGGATATGGGCCTGTCCAGCGACGACCCCAATGTGCGCATCTACCAGACCCATGAGCGCCAGACCTTCCACACCGATTCCTGCGATATTGTCGGATTGCTCTGCCTGCAGGAAGCGCGCAAGGGCGGCGATTCCGCGCTGGTCAGTTCGGTCACCATCTTCAACGAGATGCGCCGTCGCCGGCCGGATCTTGCCGCCCTGCTATTCGAGCCGGTCGAGACCGACCGGCGTGGCGAGGTGCCGGTAGGCGAGAAGCCGTATTTCACCATTCCGGTCTATAGCTGGCATGAAGGCCATCTCAACGCCATCTACCAGCGGCAATATATCGAATCGGCGCGCCGTTTCGCCGATGTGCCGCCGCTCACCGCCGCCCAGGTGGAAGCGCTGGACCTGTTCGATGCGCTCGCCAATGACCCGGCGCTGAATTTCCATATGCGGCTGCAGCCCGGCGATGTGCAACTGGTGCATAACCACACCCTGCTGCATGACCGCACGGCTTTCGAGGATTGGGCTGAGCCGGCGAAGCGCCGGCATCTGCTGCGGCTGTGGCTGGCACCGGCCAATGCCCGACCGCTGCCGGCTTTCTTCGCCCAACGCTATGGCAGTGTCGAGCCTGGGGCGCGCGGCGGCATCATCGTGCCGGGCACGCGGCTCACCGTGCCCTATGAGGCCGTTTAGATATTGATGGGCAGGGCCGTGGTGTATTTCACCTGCTTCAGCGCGAAGCTGGATTTGATGCTGGCGACGCCGGGGATGCGGGTGAGGTGGTCGAGCAGGAAACGCTCATAGGCCCCGAGGTCGCTCACCACCACGCGCAGCAGATAATCGAAATCACCGGTCATCAGGTAGCATTCCATCACCTCCGGCCGCTTGCGCACGGCTTTCTGGAAAGCTTCCAGTGCCGGCTCGATCTGCTTGTCGAGCGTCACATTGGTGAAGATGCTGATCGACAGGCCGAGCGCCTCAGGGTTCAGCAGCGTGACATAGCGCGCGATCACGCCGGCTTCCTCCATGGCCCGTACCCGCCGCCAGCAGGGTGAGGCGGAAATGCCGACCTCTGCCGCCAGTTCGCTGCTGGAGAGGCGGGCATTGTCCTGCAGCCGCTTCAGGATGCGCCGGTCGATCTGATCCAGGGAGAATTGGGGTAAATTCATGCCTAATTCCATAATATTTTAGAAGGATCATGCATAAAGATAAGCTCCGGTGCAGCTCTTTGCAAAGCAATGCTGCCACGCCGGCACTAAATTGGCTGGATCATTCTTCCGTCCGAGGTCAGTGCCATGCCGAATTTGCCCCAGGATCCTGCCTTGCTTGCCATGCTGGCGCAGCTTGAGCGCAAGGTGCTGTGGCTGGCCACCTGGATGGTACACAACGCCAATCATCTGCGCGAAAAGGCAGACGGCCTCAAGGTCGGCGGCCATCAGGCTTCCAGCGCCTCGCTCGCCACCATCATGACGGCGCTGTATTTCCATGTGCTGCGGCCACAGGACCGGGTGGCGGTGAAGCCCCATGCCAGCCCGATCTTCCATGCCATCCAGTATCTGTTCGGCCGCCAGAACCTGCAGCGGTTGCAGAATTTCCGTGGCTACAAGGGGGCGCAATCCTATCCCTCGCGCACCAAGGATATTCCCGAGGTCGATTTTTCCACCGGATCAGTGGGCATGGGTGTGGCGCAGACGCTGTTTTCCAGCCTGGCGCAGGATTACGTGAAGGCGCATGGCTGGGCGCAGGATTGGCCGGAAGGCCGCATGATCGCCCTGCTTGGCGACGCGGAAATGGATGAAGGCAATATCCACGAGGCTTTGCTTGAGGGCTGGAAGCATGGCCTGCGCAACACCTGGTGGATCATCGACTATAACCGCCAGAGCCTGGATGCGGTGATCCGCGAAGGCCTCTATGCCCGTTTCGAGGCGTTGTTCGGCGCCTTCGGTTGGGATGTGGTGGTGCTGAAATATGGTTCGCTGCTCGAAGCGGCTTTCAAGGAGCCGGGCGGCGAAAGCCTGCGCGCCTGGATCGACCAATGCCCGAACCAGCTTTATTCCGCGCTCACCTTCCAGGGCGGCGCTGCCTGGCGCAAGCGGCTGCTGGATGATATCGGCGACCAGGGAGCGGTGACCGCGTTGATCGAGCGGCGCAGCGACGCCGAATTGGCGAGGCTGATGACCAATCTTGCCGGCCACGATCTGCCCAGCCTGTTGGATGCCTTCGGGCGTATCGACCATGACCGGCCAGTGGTGTTCATTGCCTACACGATCAAAGGCTTCGGGCTGCCTTTGGCGGGGCATAAGGATAACCATGCCGGCCTGTTGACGCCGCCTCAAGTGGAGGGCTTCCGTGAGGCGATGCAGGTGCCTCCCGGTGAGGAATGGAGCAAATATGCCGGCCTGGATGCGGCGCCTGCCGATATTGAAGCATTTTTGCAGGCGGTGCCCTTCCGCCAGGGTATAGAGCAGCGCCGCCGTCAGGCCGCGCGGATACCGGTGCCAGCGGTGTTGCCCCTGCCGCGCCAGCCTGAGATGTCGACGCAGCAGGCCTTCGGCCTGATCCTCAATGAACTGGGGCGCAGTGATGCGGCCTTGGCCGAGCGTATCGTCACCACATCGCCCGATGTCACGGTCTCGACCAATCTCGGCGCCTGGGTTAATCGCCGCGGCCTGTTCGCCAAGCAAGCCATGGCCGATCTGTTCAAGAAAGAGCGCATCCCTTCCACCTTCACCTGGGATTTCTCGCCACGCGGCCAGCATATGGAACTGGGCATCGCCGAGATGAACCTGTTCACCATGCTCTCAGCTTTGGGTTTGTCGCATTCCACTTTCGGCGAGCGCCTGCTGCCGATCGGCACACTCTATGATCCGTTCATCTGCCGCGGCCTGGATGCGCTGAATTATGCCTGCTACCAGGATGCGCGCTTCATCGTCGTCGCAACGCCGTCGGGTCTGGCGCTGGCGCCGGAAGGCGGCGCGCATCAGTCCATCGCCACGCCGCTGATCGGTATGGCGCAGGATGGCCTTGCCACTTTCGAGCCGGCTTATGCCGATGAACTGGCGGTGATCCTGCGCTTTGCCTTCGATTATCTGCAACGCGATGGTGATGGCGAACCGGATGAGCATAGCTGGTTGCGCGATGAGACCGGCGGCTCGGTCTATCTGCGGCTCAGCACCCGCAGCATCGAGCAGCCATCGCGCGCCATGGATGAGGAGCTGGCAAGCAGCATCATCGATGGCGCCTATTGGCTGCGCCCGCCAGGCCCGAATACCGAGATCGTGGTGGCCTATAGCGGCGTGATGGCGCCGGAAGCCATCGAGGCCGTCGGCATGATGGCGGAAGACCGCCGCGATGTTGCCTTGCTGGCCGTCACCTCGGCGGACCGGCTCAATGCCGGCTGGAGCGCGGCACAGCGGGCACGCGAACGCGGCCTGCTGCATGCCCGCTCGCATATCGAGCGCCTGTTCGCCACATTGCCGCGTCATTGCGGTATCGTTTCGGTGCAGGACGGTCATCCGGCAGGCCTCGGCTGGCTTGGTGCCGTCGCCGGGCATCGCCAGCGCGCCCTCGGGGTCGAGCATTTCGGCCAGACCGGCACCATCCAGGACCTGTTCCGGCATTATGGCCTCGATGCCCAGGCGATTATTGCTGCCGCTGCGGCGCTCAATCCCGGGCGGCCCATGCGCTATTTGAAGGCGGTGGTTTGAAGGCATCGCCGGAAGCGTCTAGACTCCGGGCCGATGACCCAACGCGTCGGCCTGATCGGCTTTGGCGGTATCGGCCAAAGCATCCTGCAAGCCTGGGCGGCAGAGCCGCCGCTGGGCTATAGCCTCGCGGCCTTGCTGGTGCGGCCACAGCAGCGCGAAGCGGCGCGCTGGGCTGCCGGGCCGCATGTCCTGATCGCCGACACGGTGGAAGCCTTCCTCGGTGGCCAGCTCGATATCGTCATCGAGGCGGCGGGGCAGGGGGCGGTGCGCGACTATGCCGAAGCGGTTCTGCGTGCTGGCGCCGAATTGCATGTCATTTCCACCGGTGCTCTGGCTGATGCCGGCTGCCGCGAGCGGATTTTCGACTTGGCGCAGCAGGGCAATGGCCGCCTGGTAATCCCGGTGGGAGCGACTGCCGGCCTGGACGGCTTGCTGGCGATGCGGCAGGACGGCTTGCTGCGCGTCACCTATACCTCGACCAAGCCGCCGCAGGCCTGGAAGGGTACGCCGGCGGAAGCCGATTTCGATCTCGACAATCTGCTGGAGCGCCGCGTGATCTTTTCCGGCCCGGCGGATCAGGCGGCTTTGCTTTATCCGAAGAATGCCAATCTCGCCGCCACGGTGGCGTTGGCCGGCCTTGGCTTCGCCGAGACCCGGGTGGAACTGGTGGCCGATCCGGCAGCCAGCGGCAATACCGGACGCATCGATGCCGAAAGCCGGCATTCGCAGCTCACAGTGATCGTTTCCGGCCGTGCCTCGCAGGCCAATCCGAAAACTTCGGCGATCACCGGCATGAGCGTGCTGTCGGCACTGAAGAACCGTGCCGGCTGGCTCAGTTTCGGCTAGAAATCTCCAGGATCAGCTTGCGCCGCACGGCATCGCCAAAGGAAGCATAGTCGCGCGCCGGAATCATGAAGCTGCCGGGACCGCCGATCACGTTCTTTTCGTAATACTCGTCGATATCGGCCTCCATATGCAGGATGGGCAGGCCGTTGATGGTCACGCCCTTGGCTACCGCCGCGTCGCGTGCCATGGCCGGCGGCCGGCCACGGTTGCTGCGACCATCGCCGGAAATATCGATCACGCGGCGCAAGACCTTTGCCGGCATGCGCTCGAACAGCGCGGCTCCGAAATCGATGGCTTCTGCCGGCGCGGTGCCGCCGCCGAAAATGGTGCGCGGGGCATCGCCGAGCAATTGGGCGAAAGCCAGGATATCGGCGCGGCTGCGCAGCATGGTCCAGGGAATGGTGTGGTTATGGTAGGCGGGGCCGGACCATTGGAAATAGGTGCAGGCAATGCCGCCATGCAGCCCGCCCAGGATGGCATCAATCACCCGGCGGTGGCGGAAGGCATCGGCATAGCCGCGTTGCTGCAATTCGTAATGCTCGGCCTGCACGCTGCCGGAACAATCCACCGCCAGCACCAGTCCCAGATCCACCTGTGTTTCCTGGGCCAAGACCTGCGCCTGAGCCGGCCATGCGGCGAAAGCGGCGAGGGTGGTGAACAGGTGGCGGCGGTTCAATGTCATGCCGGGCCCGGTTGCTGGCTTAAGGTGGCACCATCCTGCCGCGACAAGCGGGGCCCGCGCCAGCAATTTCCGAGGCAGGACGGGTCTCGGACCGGGCGCTGGCTTTATTGTATCCATTCTAATAATATATTGGGTGCATCGATCTGGGTTTAGCATGCCATCCGACGACCTCCGTGGGGTTTCCGAAGCCCCGATCCGACAGCGTATCCTGCAAGCCATTTTCGAGCGTCGGCTCCAGCCGGGCGAGAAACTGACCGAGGAACGGCTGGCCGAATTATTCGGCGTCAGCCGCACTGTGGTGCGTCAGGCTTTGGCGCGTCTGGCGCAAGATGGCATCGTGGTGCAGCGGCCAAACAAGGGTGCCTCGGTAGCGGCACCAAGCCGACTGGAAGCGCGCCAGGTGCTGGCGGTGCGTCAGATGGTGGAGCCGGAGATTGCCGCCGAGGCCGCGCGTCTGGCCGATACCGCAGGCCTGCGCCGGCTGCGCAAGCATCTTGAAGCCGAAAGTGCCGCCCGGCGCTCCAACGACCGCGCTACCCTGGTGCGCCTGACTGGCGAATTCCACATGGTTTTGGCGGACGTGGCCGGCAATCCGATCCTGGTGCGGCTGCTCACCGAATTGCAGGCGCTTACCTGCCTGGCCATCCTGCTCTATGCACGTGGCGATGATTCCGCCTGCCATCCCGATGAGCATGAGCAGATTGTCGCCGCCATCATCGCCAAGGATGGGGCGACCGCCGCCGCGATCATGCGCCGGCATCTTGAGCATGTCGAACATGACATGGATTTGAACGAGCCGGCGCAGCGCGGCAATGACCTTGCCAGCGCGCTTGGCATGCCGGCCAAGAAACGCTCTAGAGGCTGAATAGTTTTCCGAAGCGGCGCCATGGCGTCTTGTCGGCGCCAAGCCGCTCCAGCGCGCCCCACAGAGTCACGGCAATCGAATCGAGCACCGGAATGCCAAGCCGTTGCTCCAGTGCCGCTGCCGTGAATGCCGCATCCATATTGGTGCAGACCACGGCGATGGCATCAGGTTGCCGCGCTGCTACCTGCTCGATCATTGCCGCGATGCGCTCGGGTGGCAGCGTGGCGAATGAGAAGTTGTCGCTTAAGCCCGCATGCGCCTCGGCCAGGCAGGCCCAGCCGGCGGCGGTATAATTGGCGATGATCTTCTGCTGCACGTCACCGGTATAAGGCGTCACCAGGCCAAAGCTTTTGGCGCCGAGGCGACGGTAGAGTTCGTTCAGCGCCAGGATGGCGGTGGTGGCCGGAATGCCAGTGCGCGCGGTGATCGCCTCGCAGAGCGCCTGATCGCGCTCGAAGCCGAGCCAGCTTGCCGATGTGCCGTTCCAGGCAATCACATCCACCTTGGCATGGGCCAGCAATTCCGCCGCGGCCAGGATAGGTGCGGCATCGAACTGCCCCAGTGCCTTGTCGCCCAGACCTATTTCCGTCACCGGGAAACGGGCGAAATGTGCGGTCACGTTCGGCGTTTCCGCCAGGAGCCTGTAGGTCGCCGGCTCCAGCGCGGTGTTGGAGGAAGGCGTGAGCATGCCGAGGCGCAGGCGCTGCATCAGAAATCTCCCATATAGAAGGCCGGGCGGCGGAAGCCGAAAGCAGTTCGCTGTTCCAGGCTGGCGGCGAAATACAGCAGCGCATGATCCGCGCCTGGGGCGGCAACGATCTGCAGGCCGAAGGGCAGGGCGCGGCCTTCCGGCCAATAGGGCAGCGACAGGGCCGGGCAGCCGCTCAGCGAGATGATGAAGGTGATGGCAAGATAGTCGATCACGCTGGGCAGAGGCATTCCATCAATTTCCAGCACTTCGCCGGCATCATGGTGGAAGGGTTCGATACTGGCCGCCGGCAGCAGCAGGAAATCATAGCGGTCGAAGAAATCCAGGAAGCGGCGATGCAATGCGCCGCGCTGGCGCTCGGCGACAAGATATTCGGCAGCAGTAAGGTGGTCGCCACGCGCGATATTCCAGCGCACGGTTTCGGTAAGCCGATCGCCAAAGCGGTCGCGCAACGATGAGAGCGATTGATGGATATGGGCGGCACGCAGAATCTTGAAGGCATCAACGGCGCCACTGCAATCGGGATGTGCTGTTGCCACGCCGCCAATGGTTGATGCTGCCGCGCGCAATGCCGCGCGTTCAGTCTCTGCCACCGGCGCCACGCCCAGATCCTCGCTCGCGGCAATGCGTGGCGCGTTAATTTTGCCGGGCTGTGGCCAGGCGCGCAGCGAAAGCGGGTCGCGCATATCGGGCGCGGACAGCACATCCAGCAGCAGCCTTGCATCGCGCGTGCTGCGGGTCAGGAAGCCGGCGGTCGGCAGGGCATCCCAGGCCAGCGGACGTTCTGGTGCCGCCAGCCGGCCTGGCGTCGGGCGAAAGCCGACCACGCCGCAGAAGCCGGCAGGCGTGCGAACCGAGCCGCCGAAATCGGTGCCGATGGCAGCCGGCAGCAGGCCGGCGGCCACCGCTGCCGCCGAGCCGCCGCTGGAGCCGCCAGAAGAGCGCGTCAGGTCATGCGGGTTGCCTGTCGGACCGGCCAGACGATTGGTGCAATGGGCGCCGAAGCCGAATTCCGGCGTGTTGGTCTTGGCCAGAATCACCGCGCCAGCAGCACGCACCCGCGCGATCAGCGGATCGTCGCGCTCCGGCACCAGGTCCTTGAACAGGCTTGAGCCTTGCGTGGTGCGAAGGCCCTTGGTGGCCAGCAGGTCCTTCACGCCAAGCGGCAGGCCATGCAGCGGGCCGCCGGCTTTGGTGGCCTCCACGGGCGCGGTATCATTGACCGCAAGGCAGCTTTTCAACGCAGTATCGCCGCGCGCGATGCGGTCCAGGCAATCGGCGGCGAGACTGGCGGCATCGCGCTGACCGTTTTTCAGGGCCGCAACGAGAGCGGTGGCATCAGTCATGTCGCTGCCTCGATTCCGCGCCGCTGACCACGTTTGCTGCTCAAAAATTCGCCACCGGCCTGGGCGGTGTTTTGCCGCCCATGCCACACCTTTGGCCTAACCCCTTGTAACAGCATGACTCGTCCTTCCGGCGTGCGAGTTGGTATGCCTCTTGCTAACTGGATTGTGAACAGAATAAACTGAAATTGGATACAAAGTGGACCGCCCACATGCACGCTACAGCGCCGGGGTCTCAGGTTCAAGGTCAACGCGAAGCGGGGCATGCGCTCACGCTGGACGCGATCACCCATCGTTTTGGCGCCGCCAAAGCGGTCGATGATGTCACCCTGGAAATCGGCGGCAGCGAGCTGGTGGCTTTGCTCGGGCCGTCCGGCTGCGGCAAGACCACGCTGCTGCGCATCATCGCCGGCTTCATCAATCAGAGCCAGGGCCGCGTCATCATTGGCGGCAGCGCCATCGATCACCTGCCGCCGAGCCGGCGCGAAGTCGGCATCGTGTTCCAGAATTATGCATTGTTTCCGCATCTCACCGTGGCGGAGAATATCGCCTATGGTCTGGCGGCACGTGGCGTGCCCAAGCCAGAGCAGGAGGCGCGCGTCGCCGAGATGCTGGCGCTGGTGCAGATGGGCCATCTCGCCGCGCGCTATCCGAAACAGATGTCCGGTGGCCAGCAGCAGCGCGTTGCCCTGGCCCGTGCTCTGGCGGTGCGGCCCCGCATCCTGCTGCTGGATGAGCCGTTCTCGGCACTGGACAAGAATCTGCGCCTCGACATGCAGATCGAGATCAAGCGCATCCAGCAGCGCGCCGGCATTACCGCCATCCTGGTTACCCATGATCAGGAAGAAGCCCTGAGCATGGCCGACCGCATCGCCGTGCTGGCGCAAGGCCGGCTGGAGCAGTTCGGCAGCCCCAGCGCCATCTACGACACGCCGCAAAGCCTGTTCGTGAACACTTTCGTCGGCACCGCCAACAAACTCGCCGGCAAGCTGGTTGGTTTGCAAGGCAATGAGGCCAAGGTGGCGCTGACCGCCGGCGGCGAACTGATCCTGGCCGCGCCCAGCACCGAAATTGCGCCGGGCGCCGATGTGGTGGTGTGCATCCGGCCGGAGAATCTGCGTTTCGTCGAGGGGAGCGCACCGCTCGCGGGCAATGTCGAACTCGGCCTGCCGCTTGGCGCCACCATCGTGCATGAAATCCGCCTTGCCGATGGCAGTGGCCTGAAGATTTCCGAGCCGCGTTCCAGCGGCGCCGAGCCGCGCCCCTCGGGTCAGCCGGTGGCGCTGGCGCCGATCAATACCGCAACTGTCACCCTGTTTCCCGCCATTTGACCCTCAAGGAGAGCCGACATCATGCTTAGCCGCCGCGAAACCCTGGCCACTGCCCTGTCAGTGGCCGCCATGTCGCTTTTCCCTGGCATGTCCCAGGCCCAGGCACGCCGTCTGGTATTCGCCACCTTCACCGGCAGCTGGGAGGAAGCGCATCGCGACGTGCTGGTGCCGCATTTCCGCAAGGCCAATGGCAATGCCGACATGGCGCTCGATCCGATGCTCTCGGTGGATCAGATTGCCAAAGTGACCGCCGCGCGCAGCAATCCGCCGATCGACGTAATGCTGCATGATCCGGGCCCGGCCCTAGTTGCCATTGCGCAGGATCTGGTCGAGCCCTTCCCGGTGGCTGGCAGCAAGAACTACGCCGACCTGATGCCCGATGCGCAGGATCCACTCGGGCCGGCGATCTTCTTCCAGGCGGTGGGCATCACCTACAATCCGGAAAAAGTGAAGACGCCGCCGAAGAGCTGGTCGGATCTGTGGAAGCCGGAATTCAAGGGCCGCGTCGGCATCACCAATCTGAATTCCACGCTCGGCACCGGCTTCATGGTGGAAATCGCCAAGCTGCGCGGCGGCGGCGAAAGCAATATCGATCCGGCCTTTGCGGCGATGAAGGAATTGCAGCCCAACCTCGCCGCCGTGGCAGCGAATCCGGGTGCGCTGGCGACATTGTACCAGCAGGGCCAGATCGATATCGGTCCTGGCAACTTCAATGCCATCCAGTTGCTGCGCGCGCGCGGTGTGCCGGTGGAATTCGTCAAGCCTGATACCGGCGCCATTGCCTTCAAGACCTCGATTCACATTGTCAAGAACTCGCCGAATGCCAAGCTGGCGGCCGCGTTGATCGAATCGGCGATGAGCCCCGAGGTGCAGACCATTCTGATGAAGAGCCCCTACCTGATCGTGCCGACCAACAAGAAGGTGAAGATGGAGGGTGAGATTTCCAAGGCGCTGGCCAAGGATCCGGATGATCTGCAGAAGAGCTTCGTGTTCCAGGACTGGAAGAAGATCAACGAGCAGCGCTCGGCCTGGATCGAACGCTTCAACCGCGAGATCAAGGTCTGATGTCCGCCGCGGCCCCTGTCTTGACGACTGGCCGCACAACGCCGCGGGAGGGCCTGCTTGCCCTCCCGCTCGGCGGTTTCTATCTGCTGTTCTTCCTGGCACCCCTGCTGGTGTTGTTCGCGGTCAGCCTGCATAACGATCAGGCGATGACCGAATGGGGCTTCGCCAATTACCGCAAATTCCTCACCGATGGCTTCGCGCTTGGCGTGCTGTTCGAGACGCTGCGGCTTGGCCTCGAGACCACGGCGCTCTGCCTGCTGCTGGGTTTCCCGCTCGCCTGGTTGCACCGCCAGGTCGGTCCGCGCCTGCAATCGCTGATCATCCTGATCAGCATTCTGCCATTGCTTACCAGCGTGATCGTGCGCACCTTTGCCTGGATCGTCATCCTGGGTCGCCAGGGCATCGTCAATTCCGCGTTGATCGAACTGGGTTTCGCCGAAACACCGCTGAAACTGCTCTATACCCATGGCGGCCTCGTGGTGGCGCTGGCTCAGGTGCAGTTGCCGCTGATGGTGCTGCCGCTGATCGATACCTTGCAGAAGTTGGACCCCAACCTGGAATCCGCATCCTCCGCGCTTGGCGCCGGCAAGTGGCGCACCTTCTTCCGGGTGGTTCTACCGCTCTGCTTGCCCGGCATCATCGCCGGCAGCGTGCTCACCTTCTCGGCTGCCGTCACCGCCTTCATCACCCAGAGCCTGGTGGGCGGCGGCCAGCTGCTCTACATGCCGATGTATATCTACCAGCAGTCACTCACCCTGCAGAACTGGCCGTTCGCGGCGGTGATCTCGATACTGTTCATGATTTCGGTGCTGCTCTGCATCGTCGCCTTCAACACGCTGGGCCGCTATTCGCGCCGGCATTTGCAGGGATAGGATCATGAAAGCCGGGCGCCGTCATGATTTCGATACCATTAGCTTCTATGCCGTGATGGGCTTGCTGGCCATCATCGCCCTGCTGCTGGTGATCGCACCCACGGCGGTGGTGCTGATCGTGTCCTTCACCGACAGCTACTCGCTGAAATTCCCGCCGCAGGGCTTTTCGCTGCGCTGGTACATATCGCTGGTCGATGCCTGGCAGATTCAGGCCGCGGCCTGGAATAGCCTGCAGGTCGGCATTGCCACCACGGTGATCTCGATGCTGTTCGCGGTGCCGGCCGCCTATGCGGTGTCGCGCTCCAGGGCCGCCACGGCGCGAGCGCTGGAATCGCTGTTCATGTCGCCGCTGGTATTGCCGGCGCTGGCCTTCGGTCTGGCGGCGCTGATGTTCTTCAGCGTGATGCAACTGCCGCTGTCATTCGCCACCGTTACCATCGGGCATGTCGTGGTCTGCGTGCCTTATGTCTTCCGCACCACGCTGGCTTCCTTGAGCCAGCTCGATGCCTCGCTGCTCGAATGTTCCGCCAGCCTTGGGGCGTCGCGGTTCTACACTTTCCGGCGTGTCACGCTGCCTTCGATCAAGGGCGGCATCGCGGCCGGTGCCTTCATCTGCTTCATGTCGTCCTTCGACAATGTGCCGGTATCGCTGTTCCTGTCGGATGCGCGCAACGAGATGCTGCCGATCCGCATGTGGCAGACCATGGAAAACACGCTGGATGTGCGCGTTGCCGCCGTTTCCGGCGTGCTGGTGTTCTTCAGCCTGTTCCTGATGGTGCTGATGGAACGCTTCACCGGCCTGTCGCGCCGGATGAGCTGATCTCACGACCCGCGAAACAGCGAAAAGCCCCAGGGCGTGAATTTGAACGGGAGGTGGTAGTGTTGTTCGGGCGCCGCGATAGTGAAGCGGAAAGGCACGACATCCAGGATGCCGATTGTGGCGCCCTGCGCCTTGAGCCAGGCGCCAACATGGAAGCGCACTTCATATTCGCCAGCGATAATGCCGTCGCCGCGCACCGTGGCATGATCCAGCGCGCCATTGCCCGCCAATGTGCCATCGGCCAGCAGCGCGGCATCGGGACTGAGGCGATGCAGTTCGACGCGCAGGCCCTTGGCCGGCATGCCGCGCGCCACATCCACGCCATGGATCGAAATACCACCAGCCTTGCCCATTTCCGCGCTCCTGATTGCTGCATGGAAAGTCTGCCATGAATGCCCTGGCGGCGCCACTGGGTGCGATGACAGCCTTGCAGGGCCTGGTGGCAATGGGTGTCTTCGCCGTGCCGGTGCTGGCGCCGGGCCTGCCTGGTTTCTCGGCCCATTGGCTCGGGCCGTATAATGCCGCCGTATTCGGCCTTGGCGCACTGGCCTCGCTTTATGGCGGCTTGCTCTGTGGCCGCATCGGCCCGGTGCGGGTGGCGCAGGTCTGCCTGTTGCTGGTCGCTATCGCCATGCTCTGCGTTGCCAGCGGTTCGCCGCTTGGCCTGATTGCCGCCGCGCTCTTGCTCGGCTGTGCCTTCGGGCCGGAAACCCCGGCCAGTTCATCGGTGTTGGCCCTGGTGGCAAAACCGCAGCAGCGCACGCTGGTCTTTTCGGTGCGCCAGACCGGCAACCAGATCGGTGCCATGCTTGGCTCGGTGCTGCTGCCGTTGGCCGTGCTGGTCGATTGGCGGCTTGGCTGCCTCGGCATCGCCTTGCTCACGATTCTTGCCGCCGGCCTGTTCCAGCCGCTGCGCGTGCGACTTGATGAGGCGGCAAGGCGCCATGCCACGCGGCTCGACATGCGCGGTGCGTTGGCCTTGTTGAAAAGTGTACCGGGCTTAGGCCTGCTCGCCGGTGCCTCGCTGGCCTTCTCGGCGATGCAGCTCACGCTCAATGCCTATCTGGTCTCCTACGGTGTCGGTGCCTTGGGCTTCACCTTGATGGAAGCTGGCTTATGGCTGGCTCTGGCCCAGGGCGGCGGACTGGTGGGGCGGCTTGGCTGGGGACTTGTCGCCGGGCGTTTTCTGCCCACCGCGCGGCTGATCGCGCTGCTGGGCTTAAGCATGGCGGCCTGTGCCCTGCTGCTGGCTGCCGCGGGGCCATCGCTCAGTCGCGTTGCCTTACACGTACTGGCTTTCCTGTTCGGCCTCTCGGCCAGCGGCTGGAACGGCATTTTCCTGGCCGAAGTGGCGCGGCTGGCGCCCGAGGGCCAGGTAGGTGCCGCCACGGGTGCGGCTTTGCTCGCCAGCTATAGCGGCCTGCTGCTGGGGCCGCTCTGCTTCGCCGGCCTCGGCCCGGTTTTCGGTCTCGGCAGTGGCTATGCCGCGCTGGCTCTGCTCTGTATTGCTGCCAGCGTGCCGCTACTTCTGGGGAGGAGAGCATGATTGCAGTAGAAGAACAGCTTCAGCATATCGCCAAGGTCAATCCGGCGATCAATGCCGTGGTCGATCTCGATGCTGGCCAGGTGCGCCGCGATGCCGCTGTGCTTGATGCATCAGGACGGCATCTGCCGCTCTATGGCCTGTCCTACACAGTGAAGGACAATATCTGGGTCGAGCGCCGCCGCATCACGCAAGGCTCGCCGCTATTCAGCGATTTCATCGCGCCGCGCGATGCTTCCAGTGTCGCGCTGCTGCGCGCTGCCGGTGCGCTGCTGCTCGGCATCAGCAATTGTGCCGAATTCGCCTGCATGGGCGTCACGCGCAACAAGGTCTATGGTCCGACGCGGCACCCGCTGGATCATGCCTTGACGCCGGGGGGCTCGTCCGGTGGTGCTGCCGCCGCGCTCGCAGCCGGCATCGGCGATTTCGCGCTTTGCACCGATGCCGGCGGCTCGACACGGCGGCCGGCGGCGCATTGCGGCCTGATCGGCTTCAAGCCTTCGGGTGGCCGCATTCCCCATGCGCATGGTTTCGCTGAACCAATTTTCGCCAATGGCGTGATCGGCATTCTCACCCGAGACATGGCCGTGATGCGTCGGGTTTTCGCCGTGCTCGGCGTGCAGGATGGCGCGGACGCCTACAGCGTGCCCGGCCTCTCGCGTCCCGCTAAAGGCCGCCGCATCGCCTTCAGCCCCACGCTCGGCATGAACTGGCCGGTGGAACCGGTGGTTGCCGCCGGCCTGGAGCAGGCGGTGGCAAAATTGCAGGCGGCGGGTTTCGAGATTGTGTGCCGCGATCCCACCTGGCCGGAGGATAGCGGCGAGGCCGGCCTGATGCCGTTGCAGCATGTTGGCCTGGCGGCACTTTATGGCGAAGCCTATGCGCGCGAGCCGGATCGCTTCGATCCGAATATCGCGGCACAGATCGAGGCCGGCCTGAAATACGATGGTCCGGCTTTGGGCCGCGCCTTGCTGCTGCGCGAGCAATTGATGCTCAAATTGGCGGCCTTCTTCCAGGAAGTCGATTGGCTGATCTGTCCCACGGTGCCTTGCGCGCCCTGGGGCTTCGACCAGATCGGGCCGGAGACGATTGCCGGCCAGCCGGTCGGCCCGCGCGGCCATGCGGTGTTCACGCCGCTGTTCAATCATGCACTGGTGCCGGCAATCTCGTTGCCTTGTGGCAAGGATGCGGCCGGTCTGCCTTTCGGCCTGCAACTGGTCGGCCCGCGCCTGCAGGACGAAGCCTTGCTCGATCTCGCCGCTGAGATCGTTGCCGTGTTGGCTAAGGAATAGCGCGATGGTGAAGCTGCTGTTTGTCAATCCGAATACCTCGGTCAGTATCACCGATCGCATCGCCGCCGCCGCCCGGCAGGCAGCGGCACCGGGCACCGTGATAACCTTCGAGACCGCACCCCATGGCGTGCCCTATATCGCTACCCGCGCCGAAGCCGTGGTTGGCGCCCAGGTGGCATTGGAAATGCTTGCCGAGCACCAGGCCGGCCATGATGCCGCTGTGATCGCCGCTTTCGGCGATCCGGGCCTTGGCGGTGCGCGCGAATTGCTTTCGATCCCGGTGATCGGCCTGGCGGAGGCGGCGATGCTCACCGCCTGCATGCTCGGGCGTCGCTTCGCTGTCGTCTCTTTCGCGTCGGCTCTCGGTCCCTGGTACCGCGAATGTGTCGAGTATCACGGACTTAGCGGCCGGCTGGCTGGCATCCGCCTGCTGGAAGGCGGTTTCCGCAGCATTGGCGATGTGCAGGAAGAGAAGGAAGATCTGCTGGTGGAACTGGCGCGCCAGGCGGTGCAGCGCGACGAGGCCGATGTGATCGTACTGGCTGGTGCGCCGCTGGCGGGGCTCGCCGGGCGGGTCGCCGACCGTATTCCGGTGCCAGTGGTGGATGGTGTGGCCGCAGCGGTGAAGCAGGCGGAGGCTCTGGCGGCGTTGCGTCCGCGCAAGGCGACAGAGGGCACTTTCCGCAAGCCGGCACGGAAGCCGACCGATGGCGTGGCGCCGGCCTTGCGGCGATTGATGAGCGGGGGGAACTGAACGCGATGGACTTCGATCTGGTGCTGCGTAATGCCCATGCGGTGACGGCCGCCGATGCCATGACCTGCGATATCGGCATCCGTGATGGCGTGATCCAGGCGCTCGGCCGCGGCCTTGGCCCTGGGCATCGCGAGATCGATGCGGCGGGCCGCACCGTGATGCCGGGTGGCATCGACGCCCATTGCCACCTGGACCAGCCGATGAGCGACGGCTCAGTGATGGCCGATGATTTCATTTCCGGCACCCGTTCGGCGGCCTGCGGTGGCACAACGACAGTGATTCCCTTCGCGGCGCAGATGAAAGGCCAGTCGCTGCGTGCAGCCGTGACTGATTATCATGCCCGCTCGGATGGCAAGGCGATGATCGACTATGCCTTCCATCTCATCGTCTCGGATCCCACCGCCACGGTGCTGGGCCAGGAACTGCCGGCACTGATCGAGGAGGGCTACAGTTCGTTCAAGCTTTACATGACCTATGACGACATGAAGCTGAACGACCGCCAGATCCTGGAGGTGCTGGATGTGGCGCGGCGCGAGCGGGCGCTGGCCATGGTGCATGCCGAGAATACCGATGCCATCGCCTGGCTGACCGAGCGGCTGGAGCTCGCTGGCCGCATCGCGCCGAAATACCATGCCGCTGCACGGCCCTTTTTAGTGGAGCGCGAAGCGACGCATCGCGCCATCAGCTTTGCCGAACTGGTGGATGTGCCGATCCTGATCGTGCATGTCTCGGGCAAGGAAGCGGCCGAGCAGATCCGCTGGGCCCAGACGCGCGGCCTGCGCATCCATGCCGAGACCTGCCCGCAGTATCTCTTCCTCTCGGAAGAAGATCTCGACAAGCCCGATTGCGAAGGCGCGAAATGCATCTGTTCGCCGCCGCCGCGCGACAAGGCCAACCAGGATGCAATCTGGCGCGGGCTGGCCAACGGTACCTTCGATATCGTCTCTTCTGACCATGCGCCTTTCCGCTTCGCGGGTCCGCAAGGCAAGTTCGTTGCTGGCACCAATCCGCCTTTCTCGAAGATTCCCAATGGCATTCCCGGTCTCGAGACCCGGCTGGCCTTGCTGTATTCCGAGGGCGTGCTGAAAGGCCGCATCAGCCCGCAGCGTTTCGTCGCGCTTACCGCCACCAATGCGGCGCGGCTCTATGGTCTCTATCCGCGCAAGGGCACCATTGCGGTTGGTGCTGATGCTGACCTGGTGCTGTGGGACGAGGGCAGTCCGCGCCGGATCGAGAATGCGAAGCTGCATCACAATGTCGATTACACGCCGTATGAGGGGATTGAGGTCAGCGCCTGGCCGGGGCTGGTGCTGTCGCGCGGCGAAGTGGTGGCGGAGGCCGGTGAGCCGGTAGGTCGCCAGGGGCGTGGGCAATTCCTGCGCTGCGCCCGCCCAGGCTGAGATTTACAGGAAATTTAGCACCGGAATTCCGGGAATTGCCGCGCCGCAGCATAGGCTGCTTGGCGCACAAGGCTGACGGGCGCAGCGCTGCATGCTATGTGCGGTGGGCCTCACCTCCTGTTGTAAAAAGTCCCGCGAGTCTCCCCCATGATTTTTGGTATTCCGCTTTCCGAACTTCTCATGCTGTCCGTTGCCCTGCTTGCGGCAGGCGCGATCACAGGCATTCTGGCCGGCGTGTTCGGCGTCGGTGGTGGCGCGGTGATCGTGCCGGTGCTCTACGAATTGTTCAACCTGATGGGTGTGCCGGAAGCGGCGCGCATGCCGCTCTGCGTCGGCACTTCGCTGGCCATCATCATTCCCACCTCGATCCGATCGTTCAACGCGCATCGCGCCAAGGGTGCTGTAGACATGGCCGTGGTGCGGCTCTGGGCCGTGCCGGTGGTGCTCGGTGTTGCCGGCGGCAGCCTGATCGCGCGCTATGCGCCGCCCGATCTGTTCAAGCTGGTTTTCGTGCTGGTGGCCGGTGTGTCGGCCTTCCGGCTGATCTTCGGCAAGGATAGCTGGCGCCTGGGCGACAAGCTGCCTGGTGCATGGCCGATGCGCATCTATGGCCTGGTGATCGGCGTGCTGTCGTCCCTGATGGGTATCGGTGGCGGCCAGCTTTCCAATCTTTTCCTCACCTTTCACGGCTACAGCATCCACCGAGCCATCGCCACCTCGGCTGGCCTTGGCATCCTGATCTCGATCCCCGGCGCCATCGGCTATATCTATGCCGGCTGGCCGAAGATGGCGGAGTATCCCGATGTTGCAGCGCTGCAATTGCCGCTGGCGCTGGGCTATGTGTCGCTGATCGGCTTCATCCTGTTCGTGCCCACCAGCATCTGGACCGCGCCGATCGGCGCCCGCCTGGCACATGCCTTGCCCAAGCGCCGCCTGGAAGTCGCCTTTGGTATCTTCCTCACACTGGTATCGCTGCGCTTCCTCACCAGTCTGATTGGCTATTAACGAAAGGCCCGCCATGACCCGTCCGCAAGCCCGTGTCATCCGCCTGCGCCAGCCCGGCGGGCCGGAAGCGATGCTGCTGGAAACCGAGATGCTGAACCCGCCTGGCAAGGGCGAGGTGCTGCTGCGCCAGACCGCCATCGGCTTCAACTTCATCGATATCTATCAGCGCAAGGGCTATTACCCGTTGCCGCTGCCCAGCGGCCTGGGTCATGAGGCAGCCGGTGTGGTGCTGGAAGTGGGGCCGGAGGTCAGTGGCCTCAAGGCTGGCGACCGTGTTGCTTATATGAATGCTGGTCTCGGCGCTTATGCCGACCACCGCGTGGTTGCGGCGGAAAAGCTGGTGAAGCTGCCTGATACGGTGAGCGACGAGCAGGCGGCGGCACTGATCTTCAAGGGACTGACGGCGCAATATCTGCTGCGCAAGACCCATCGCGTGCAGCCTGGCGATATCGTGCTGGTGCATGCGGCAGCGGGCGGTGTCGGCCAGATCCTCTGCCGTTGGGCCAAGGCGCTGGGGGCCTTCGTCGTCGGCACGGCAGGCGGGCCGGAGAAATGCGCCATCGCACGTGCGGCCGGCGCCGATGCGGCGGTCGATTATCGCCAAGAGAATTGGCCCGAGGCCTTCCTGGCTGCCACCGGTGGCAAGAAGGCCCGTGTTGTCTATGACTCGGTGGCGCGCGATACCTTCATGAAGTCGCTGGATTGCACGGCGCCTTTTGGTCTTGTGGCGCTTTATGGCGCGGCATCGGGTCCGGCGCCAGCCATCGAGCCGGAATTGCTGAACAAGAAGGGTTGCCTGTTCCTCACCCGGCCATCGGTATTTCCGCATAATGCCGATCCGGCGGTGTTCCGCGAGAATGCTGCCGAGGTTTTCGCCGCCATCGCCGCCGGCCATGTGCAGGTGAGTATCGGTGGCCGCTACAAGCTGGAAGAGGCGGCCAAGCTGCACCAGGATGCCGAGGCCCGTGCCACCACCGGCGCACTGCTTATGATTCCATAAGGGCTGATGATCCCATAAGGAGCCTGCCAGGATGTTCTACGAAACCAGTAAGCGTAACCACGGCCTGCCGCGCGACCCGTTCAAGGCATTGGTGGCGCCGCGCCCGATAGGCTGGATTTCCACCATCGACGACCAGGGGCGCCCGAATCTGGGGCCGTATAGTTTCTTCAACGCCATGAGCAGCGATCCGCCGGTGGTGCTGTTTGGCGCCGGCCTCAATCCGCGTGGCGAAAACGTGAAGGACAGCCAGCGCAATGCCGAGACGACGGGCGAGTTCGTCTGCAATCTGGTCACCTATGACCTGCGCGACGCGATGAACAAGAGCTCGGCGCATCTCCCCCACGGGGTGAGCGAATTCGAGGCTGCCGGGCTCGAGATGGAGCCTTCGGTGTTAGTGAAGCCGCCGCGGGTGAAGGCGTCGCCGGTGCATCTGGAATGCCGCTACCTGCAGACGGTCGAGATTCCGTGCAATACGCCGGGTGGCCGTAATTTCGTGGTTTTCGGCCAAGTGGTTGGTGTTCATATCAATGAAAGTGTCCTGACGGGCGGTTTTGTCGATATCAAGAAGCTTCGGCCGCTGGCACGGCTGGGCTACATGGATTACTGCGTCGTCGACGAGGTCTTCGCCATGAACCGGCCTGACTAACGGTTGATGCAGCCAATTTTCCGGCTGGGGCGAAATCCGACTTAACCGGCTCCGCCTGCCGGGTTATAGTTGCATCGTCATGGATTTCGTCGCTTCCCTGCCATCGCCGCTTTCCTCCCGCAGCCGGGATTTCCTTGCCATCTGGAATGATTGGCGGCGAGGCCGCATGTTGCCGGAACATCGCGACATGGACCTGGAGGCACTCGGCTCTCTGGCCCAGACCAGCCTGCTGCTGAATGTGCGCGGCCATGACAATATTAGCATTGACTGGGTGGGAGAGGCGGTGACGCAGCAGCTCGGCGTCAATCTCGCCGGCCTCAATTATCTTGATCTCACCTCGCGCGAGAACCGTTCCTGGCGCGCCCATCTCACCATTGCCCAGGTGGCTCAGCCCTGCTGCGCCGTGATCTATTACTGGCTGCGGCTCGGCCAGGGGGGGGTGCTGCCGGTGGAGATCGTCAGTGCGCCGATCCGCCAGGACGGCGACCAGAATGCTAGCCTGATGCTGTGCAGCATCTCTTTCCTCACCCGGCGCAAGCGGGTTCCCGAGGGCGAAGCCATCGACCCGGATTCCTATGAGGAAGGCGAGGGCATGCGCTTCATCGATATCGGCGCCGGCATCCCCTCGATGGTGCCGAGCCAGCGCCAGGAAACCCGCCCGGTTCAGTAGCCCTATTTCAAGGCGGCGGTGGAGGCGCGCGGGATCAGTGTGGGCCGCAGCATAACCCGTTGCGCCGGGTCGCCGGGCTGACCCTCCAATGCCGACAGCAGCAATTTAGCCGCATCCTGGCCCATCTCGCGTGGGCCGATCCGCACAGTGGTCAGTGGCGGGTCGATCATGTCGACCAGCGGCATGTCGTTATGCCCGACCACGGAGAGGTCGCCAGGGCAGGTAAGGCCGCGCGCGCGCAAGGCCCGCAGCAGGCCCAGTGCCAGCAGGTCGTTGGCGGCAACGATGGCGCTCAGCCTGGGCTTGATGTCCAGCAAGGCCGCCGCGGCGCTCTCGCCGGCCTCGCGTTCATAGGCCTTGGCCGTACTGATGCCGCCGGCCGGAATTTTCAGGCCATGGGCTTTCATCGCCGCTTCGAAACCCTGGCGCCGCAGATGCCCGGTGGAAAGATGCGCCGGGCCGGCGATATGGCCAATGCGGCGATGGCCCAGTGCCACCAGATGGTCCACCGCCAGCTTCATGCCATGCAGGTCGTCGCTCACCACCGCCGGCACGCGGCCAGACTCGTCGGCGCGGTTGACCAGCACCACCGGCAGGCGGGTTTCAAGGCAGTGACGCAGCACGGCATCGTCGCGTCGCACGGTGGCGAGGATCAGGCCATCAACACGGCGGGCGATCAGTTCATCCACCAGCGCCGCCTGACGTTTCGGGTCGGAGCCGACATCGGCGACGATGGTGGAGTAGCCCTGGGCGCTGAGCGACTCGGAAACGCCGGAAATGATCGGTGAAAATACCGGATTGGCGATATCGGGCACCAGCACGCCGACCAGGCACGAGCGCCTGGTGCGCAGGCTGGCGGCGGCGGCATCGCGGCGATAGCCGAGCCGGCGCGCCTCGGCCTCGATGCGGGCGGCAACTTCGGCGGCAATCAGATGCCGCTTGGCCGGGTCCAGCGCGCGGGAGGCGGTGGAAAGATGCACGCCGGCTGCCGCTGCCACGGCTTTCAATGTGGCCGGCTTCACGGTGGTTGGCTTCACAGTGGTTGGCTGGCGGCTGGCGGTACGGGCAGGCGGACGATTCTGCATGACGCGATCTTAGCAATTCGCTTGACAACTGCAAACGATTGCAGTATGCAAACGATTGCATAAATCATAAGAGTTAAGAGGAAACACCGTGGTCATCGAGACAGAGCAGGATGTCACGCCCGCCGTTCTGGCTGCCATGGCCAATACGCCGGATGCGCGGCTGCGCGAAGTCATGGCGTCGCTGGTCAAGCATCTGCACGCCTTCGCGCGCGAGGTGAAACTCACCGAGCCGGAATGGGAACGCGGCATCGAATTCCTGATTGGCCTCGGCAAGCTCACCAACGACAGCCATAACGAAGCCATCCTGGCCTCCGATGCCATCGGCTTTTCCACGCTGGTGTGCCTGCTGAACAACGGCACGGTCGGCGACAGCGAAACCGCAGCGGCCTTGCTTGGGCCGTTCTGGCGCCTCAATGCACCCAAAACCGAATCCGGCGCCTCCATTGTACGTTCGCCAACGCCGGGGCCGGCGTTGTTCGCCGATTGCCGGCTCCGCGACAATAGCGGCCGTCCGATTGCCGGCGCCTATGTCGATGTTTGGCATGCTTCGCCGGTCGGCATGTATGAAAACCAGGATGCCGGCCAGGCAGACATGAATCTGCGCGGCAATTTTATCACCGATGCCGAAGGGCGTTTTTCCTTCCGCAGCGTGAAGCCTGCGGGCTATCCGGTGCCGGTGAGCGGCCCGGTGGGGGCATTGCTGGCGGCGCAGCAGCGCCACCCTTATCGCCCGGCGCATCTGCACTTCCTATTCCACAAGCCGGGCTACAAGACGCTGATCACTCAAGTCTTTGTTCAGGGCGATCCGTATCTCGAAAGCGATGTGGTATTCGGCGTCACCAAGCCGCTGGTTGGTGATTACCGCCTGCGCCGCGATACACCGCCTGCCGCTGATGTCAGTGGAGAGTGGTATTCGCTCGAGCATGAATTTGTCATGGAGCCCGGCGAAGCCGTGCTGCCCAACCCACCGATTAAGTAACGGCCACTCATCAAGTGAAAGCATCCATGTCCTCGATTCACTCCTTGCAAGACAAAGTCGCATTGATCATCGGTGGCACCGGCGGCATTGGCGCTGCCTCGGCCAAGCTGTTTGCCGAAGCCGGCGCCACCGTGATCGTCACCTACCGTGCTGGCGCCAAGGGCGAAGCAGCGGCGGCTGAATTGCTGAAAGGCCTGCCCGGCCAGGGGCATTTCGCGCAAGCCGCCGATGTTATCGATACCGCCAGCCTGGTAGCGCTCCGCGATGCCGTGCAGGCGCGCTTCGGCAAACTGCATGTACTGGTGAATACTGCCGGTTTCACCAAGCCGGTGGCGCATGGTGACCTTGATGCGCTGGATGATGAACTGATCGACCGCATGTTCGCGGTCAACTGGCGTGGCCAGTTCGCCGCCATTCGCAGTTTTGCGCCGCTGCTCAAGGCCAGCGGTGACGGCGTGATCGTGTCGATTTCCTCGATTGCCGGCGCCACCGGCAATGGCTCCAGCATCGCCTATTGTGCGGTAAAAGCCGGTATCGACGTGATGACCAAGTCGCTGGCCCGCGTACTGGCGCCGGAAGTGCGGGTGCTCGGCGTTGCGCCGGGCGTCGTCGATACCGGTTTCGTGCCGGGGCGTGGCGCCGAATTCAATGCCAAGACGGCTGCCACCACGCCGCTGAAGCGCGTCGCCTCGGCCGAGGATGTCGCCGCTGCCGTGCTGGCTTGCTGCACCCATCTCACTTTCTCGACCGGCACCACCCTGGTGGTGGATGGCGGTCGCAGCCTATAGCCCGAGGGAAACCGCCATGCGTCCGACTCAGAACAAGGTCATCATCACCTGCGCGGTGACCGGCAACCAGACCAAACCCGAACATACGCCGCATCTGCCGATCACACCGGAACAGATCGCCGATGCCTGCTTAGGCGCGGCGGAAGCTGGTGCGGCCATCGTGCATATCCATGTACGCCATCCCGATAATGGCCGGCCCTCGATGGAATTGGCGCATTACCGCGAGACGGTGGAGCGTATCCGCGCCAAGAACACCCAGCTTATTCTCAACCTCACCACCGGTCCTGGCGGCCGCTTCGTGCCGTCGGAAGATGATCCCAAGGTGGCCGCGCCGGGCACCACGTTGTGCCATCCGCTCAAGCGCGTCGAGCATATCGAGGTGCTGCGCCCCGATATCTGCACGCTGGACCTCAACACCATGAATTCCGGCAAGGAAGTGGTGATCAACACGCCCGGCAATGTGCGCAAGATGGCGGATGTGATGACCCGGGCCGGTGTGAAGCCGGAAATCGAGCTGTTCGATTCCGGAGATATTGCGTTGATGAATGACATGCTGGCCGATGGTTCGCTGTCGGGCCCGATCCTGTGTTCCTTCGTGCTTGGCATCAAGTATGGCTTCCAGCCCAGCCCGGAAACCATCCTCTATGCCCGTGGCCTGCTGCCGCGCGATGCGCAGTTCACTGCCTTCGGTGTTGGCCGCCATGCCTTCCCGATGGCAGCGCAGAGCTACCTCGCCGGCGGCCATGTCCGTGTCGGCCTCGAGGATGCCATCATGCTCGACCGCACCACCCTGGCGCCGAGCAATGCCGCCATGGTGACCAAGGCTCGCCTGATCATCGAGAACATGGGCGGTCAGATCGCCACGCCGGAGGAAGCGCGCGAGATTGTCGGCCTGCCGACCCGTCTCAGTGGTTCCTCCTTCCGGGCGGCGGGCTGAGGCCATGAGTGCAGTGGCGGATACCAAGATGAAGGCGCGGGGCGATGTGCTGGCCCGTGCCTTGCGGCTGCATGAAAAAAGCGGCGAAGCGGCGAATATCCGCTTCACGCAGGAGGAAATCCCGCTGCGTATCGAGCGCGATGGCCAGGCCATCGTGCGGGTCACGGCGGCGGGTGTGAACCCTTCCGATGTGAAAGCAGCGATGGGCATGATGCCCTATGCCGTATTCCCGCGCACGCCAGGCCGCGATTTCGCCGGCGTGGTGGTGGCGGGGTCTGCCGACCTGATCGGCCAGGAAGTGTTCGGCACCGGTGGCGATGTCGGTATCCGGCGCGATGGCAGCCATGCTTCGCATCTGCTGCTGGATAGCGGCGCGCTGGCGCCGAAGCCGGCCAATCTGAGCGCTGTCGAGGCCGCCGGTATCGGCGTGCCCTTCGTCACCGCCTGGGAAGGTTTCCGCCGCGCCGGCATGCCGAAGCCCGGTGAGACTGTGCTGATCATGGGCGCCAATGGCAAGGTCGGCCAGGCCGCGATCCAGATCGCCACCCTGTGCGGCGCGCGGGTCATCGGCGTGGTGCGCAAGCCTGAAGGTTATCGCGGCCATGCCAATGCGCCAGTTGAGGTGCTGGATCATTCCACTTGCGACGTGGCGGCGCGGGTGCGCGAACTGACCAATGGCAAAGGCGCGGACATTGTCTACAACACCGTCGGCGATCCGTATTACGCCGTGGCCACGGCGGCGCTGGCGCTGAAGGGCCGGCAGATCTTCATCGCGGCGGTGAAGAAGATCGTCGAATTCGACATCTTCGCCTTTTACCGCGGCCGCCACACCTATGTCGGCATCGATACGCTGGCCTTCACGGCAGTGGAATCAGCGGAACTGCTGCGCGAGATGGCGCCGCATTTCGCCAGCGGCAAGCTGAAGCCATTCCCGATTCACGCCGACTTCACCTACCGCTTCAGCGCCGCCAAGGAAGCCTACATGACCGTGATCGGTTCCTCGCCCGAGCGCGTCGTGCTGGTGCCGGAGGAATAGCCATGCATGTCACCCGTTTTGATAAGGCCAAGCCCTACGAGGCGCCGGGCCATTTCGACATGAAGATGTTCCGCCTCCAGGGCCGCGATGCCGGCCCGGCGGAAATGCTGTGGCTTGGCATATCGCATCTGCTGCCGGGCGGCCACACCACCTTCAACGCTTCACCGGAAGAGAAATTCTATGTCGTGCTCGATGGTGCCGTGACCATCGAATCCGATACCGGCACGGAAACCCTGCTGCCCTGGGATTCCTGCCGCATCGCGCCGAACGAAAACCGCGCCTTGAAGAATAATACCAACAAGCCGGCAACCATCCTGCTGGCCATGCCCTTACCCAAACCCACACCTTGAAACCAAGCATAATAAAATAAGAGGAACGCCCAATGATCACGCTTAATCGTCGCCACCTGCTGCAAGCCACCGCCGCCTCGGCCATGCTGGGTCTGCCGCATATCGCCCGCGCCCAGTCTTCCGAGGTGAAGATCGGCATCGGTTTCGGCATCGGCTTCCTGCCCACTTTCCTGCTGCGCGAATTGCAACTCGTCGAGAAGCACGCGAAGGCCCAGGGTATCGACCTGAAAGCCAGCTACCAGAGCTTTTCCGGCTCCGGCGCCATGCAGGATGCCGTGCTGTCCGGCTCGGTGGACTACGGCGTCTACGGCACTGCCGCGATGCTGATCGCCTGGGAGCGCGCCAAGGGCACGCCGCAGCAGATCTGGGGCGTCGCCGGTGTCACCACCCTGCCGCTGGTGCTGGTGACCAACAAGCCGAATGTGAAGAAGCTCGCTGATTTCGATGCAAAGGACCGCATCGCCATGCCGGCCCTGGTGTCGCCGCAGATGTATGCCTTGCAGATCGCCGCCGAGAAGGAATTCGGCATCGGGCAGCATGACAAGCTGAAGCCGCAGGTGGTGGCGTTGCCGCATCCGGAAGCGCTGAACGCAGTGACTGGTGGTTCCACCGAAGTGACGGCCTATTTCTCTTCGGCGCCCTTCACCCAGGTGGCGCTGAAGAATCCGAAGATTTCCCGCGTCATGACGACGACGGACATCTATGGCGGCAAGTCCACCTTCCTCGCCATGGGTGCCACCAAGAAAACGCTGGATGCCAATCCGAAGATGGCTGGCGTGATGGTGGCGGCGTTGTCTGAAGCCTCGCAGATCATTACGGGCGATCCGAAGCGCGCGGCCGAAATCTATCTCAAGGTCGAGCCGCAGAAGACGATGAGCCTTGAGGATGTGCAGGCCCTGCTGGTCGAACTGAAGGACGAGTTCGATACCGGCGTCTACGGCATCAAGGCGGTGGCCGACTTCATGGGCCGCATCGGCCAGCTCAAGGCGCCGCCGGCCCGCTGGCAGGATGCCTATGCCCCGGCGCTGCATGGCCGCCAGGGTAGCTAGTCTTTAGGGGGAAGGAACGTGGAAATGTCGCGGCCCGCGCTCGAGCAGGGAAATCTCGCCGGCAAGCCTCTGGTCGAGGTGGACGGTGTGACGTTGCAGTACAAGACGCCGGATTCTCTTATCACCGCCACCTACCGGGTGTCGTTTGATATTCACCCCGGCGACCGCTTCGTCCTGCTCGGGCCTTCGGGCTGCGGCAAATCCACGTTGCTCAAGACGCTCGCCGGCTTTCTCAAGCCGACCGAGGGCGAGATGCGGCTGAACGGCAAGGTGATCACCGAGCCGGGCCCAGACCGAATGATGGTGTTTCAGGAATTCGACCAGTTGCTGCCTTGGAAGACCGTGCAGCAGAACATCACCTTCCCGATGCTCAAGAATGGCGTGGCGCGGCACGAAGCAATGCAGCGTGCCAGCGATATCCTGGCCAAGGTGAACCTGTCGAAATTCGCCGATAGTTTTCCGCATATGCTGTCTGGCGGCATGAAGCAGCGCGTGGCGATTGCGCGCGCCATGGCGATGCGGCCGAAGCTGCTGCTGATGGATGAGCCCTATGCGGCGCTCGATGCGCTCACCCGGCGCAAGATGCAGGATGAATTGCTGCAGCTCTGGGATGATGTGCGCTTCACGCTGGTATTCGTTACCCACTCGATTGAGGAAGCGGTGATCCTCGGCAACCGCATCTGCGTGCTGTCGCCGCATCCCGGCCAGGTGCGCGCCGAATTGAACAGCCACGCCTTCGGCCATGAGGATCGCGAAGGCGCCGGCTTCCACGAACTCTGTGGCAGCATCCGCCGCATGCTGTTCGGCGACGGCGCCGTATCGCACTGAATATCCCCGGGGTGAATCATGTCTGCTAACATTGCCAAACTTGAGCCGCCGATCCGGCCGGAATACGAACATCAGGGTCTGCCCGCTGCCGTGATCGGCGATATCGCCCGCCCGCTGCCACTCGGCGAACGCCTCTGGGGCTCCAGCACCTTCCGCAAGGCGGTGATCCTGGTGCTGCTGGCGCTGGCCTGGGAACTTTATGCCCGCTGGCTGCAGAACCCGCTCACCGTGCCGCCTTTCACCGCCACGCTGGAAGCATTGTGGGAGGGTATCCGGTCCGGTGTCATCCCGGCGCGTCTCGCCGTCACGCTGCAGGTGCTGTTGATCGGCTATGGCCTGGGCGTGGTGCTGGCTTGCCTGTTCACCACGCTGGCAGTCTCCACCCGCATCGGCACCGACCTGCTCGCCACGCTGACGGCGATGCTGAACCCGTTGCCGGCCATCGCGCTGCTGCCGCTGGCCTTGCTGTGGTTCGGCTTGGGCACACCGTCACTGGTCTTCGTCATTGTCAATTCCGTGCTCTGGGCGGTGGCGCTGAATGCCCATACCGGCTTTCTCTCGGTATCCGAGACCCTGCGCATGGCCGGCCAGACCTTCGGCCTCAAGGGCCTGCGCTACATTCTGGAGATCCTGATCCCGGCGGCCTTCCCGGCCATCCTCGCCGGGCTCAAGATCGGCTGGGCCTTCGCCTGGCGCACCCTGATCGCCGCCGAACTGGTTTTCGGCGTCTCCTCGGGCCGTGGCGGCCTTGGCTGGTTCATCTTCGAGAACCGTAATTTGCTCGACACGGCCTCGGTATTCGCCGGCCTGCTGACCGTGATGGCGGTGGGTCTGTTCGTCGATGGCGTGATCTTCCGCTTCATCGAGAACCGCACCGTGCGGCGCTGGGGCATGCAGCGCGGCTAGAGGCCTGATGCTGTAATGTTCCTATAGGCTGACCTCGGCCAGGGGTGGTATGGATGGTTTAGCCATGCCACTCCTGTTCCTGGGTTGCGCCGCGTGACAGATGCTTCTCCCCCCGGACCGCCAGCAGCAGCGCCCGGTGCCGCCGGGCAGGCCCGCACTGGTACCGATCCGGCCATTCTCAGCAACCAGCATGTGCTGGATTTCTATCATCTCTGGCTGAGCCGGTGCCCGCCTGGGGGGCTGCCGACCAAGGCGGCAATGGACCCGCTGCTGATGGGCCGTTTCCTCTCCACCCTCCTGCTGCTGAAGGTGCATCGCGACCCACCGGATTTCGAATACCGTATCATCGGCGAGGAAGTGATCGCGCTGCTCGGCAACATGACCGGCAAGCGGGTGGGCGGCTCGGCGATGATCAACCTGGCGGGCTCGGCCTATGCAAATTATTCCTGGGTGGTGGAACATCGGGTGCCGCAATTCCTGGAAGGTCCCGCCACCACGGCTTTCCGCAAGGAACGCATCTACGTTATGTCGCGGGTACATTGCCCGCTGGCCGAGGATGGCCAGACCGTCGATCACATCATTTCCTGCGTCGCCTTCCTCTAGGTCTTGTAGGCGTTGATTCGGGGGGCTGGCGGACCTATCTTCGCGCCGTTTTCGCGTCTTCAAGGATTTCCGCCATGACCGTCCGCACCCGTGTTGCCCCGTCGCCCACCGGCGACCCCCATGTCGGCACGGCCTATATCGCGCTGATCAACTACTGCTTCGCCAAGCAGCATGGCGGCCAGTTCCTGCTGCGCATCGAGGATACCGACCGGGTGCGTTCGACGCTGGAATCCGAGCGCGTCATCCTGGAGGCCCTGCGCTGGCTGGGCCTGAGCTGGGACGAAGGCCCGGATGTCGGTGGTCCGCATGGCCCGTATCGCCAGAGCGAGCGCGGCGCGATCTACCAGCAGCATTGCGACCACCTGCTGAACGAAGGCCATGCCTTCCGCTGCTTCTGCACCACGCAGACCCTGGATGCCATGCGTGATGAACAGCGCAAGCGCGGCGAGCAGCCGCGCTATGACGGCCGCTGCCAGCATCTCAGCGATGCCGATGTGCGCACCAAGATGGCGGCCGGCGAGCCGCATGTGGTGCGCATGAAGGTGCCGACCGAGGGCGTCAGTGTCATCAACGATATGCGCCGCGGTGCAATCGAGATCGAGTGGTCGAAGGTCGACATGCAGGTGCTGATGAAGTCGGATGGCATGCCGACCTATCATCTGGCCAATGTGGTGGACGACCACCTGATGGGCATCACCCATGTGATGCGCGGTGAGGAATGGATTTCCTCGGCGCCGAAGCATCAGTTGCTCTACAAGTATTTCGGCTGGCAGATGCCGGAAATCTGCCACCTGCCGCTATTGCGCAACCCGGATCGCAGTAAGCTGTCGAAGCGCAAGAATCCCACGGGTATTCTGTTCTATCAGCGCATGGGCTACCTGCCGGAAGCGCTGCTGAACTTCCTCGGCCTGCTCACCCTCTCGGTGGCGGAAGGCGAGGAGATGCGCAGCCTGGACCAGTTGGTTGCCGAATTCGCGCCAGACCACATCTCGCTCGGCGGCCCGGTTTTCGATACCGAGAAGCTGAACTGGCTGAACAGCCGCTATATCCGCGAACGCCTGACGCCGGAGCAGTTGATCGAGCGTGTTGCCGCCTGGGCCTTCCAGCCGGAGCGCCAGCTCAGCATCGCCAAGCTGGCACAGAGCCGCATCACCCGGCTCTCCGATCTCGGGCCGCTGGCCGGCTTCATGTTCGCCGGGGTGCTCGATACGCCGGAAGCAGCCTTGCGCGACAACAAGCTGAACGAGACGCAGCTTCGCCAAGTGTTCCAGTTCGGCCTGTGGGAATTCGACAAGCTGGTTTCCTGGGAAGCCGGCGCCATCGACAAGACGCTGCGCTTCATCGCCGACAAGGCCGGCGTCAAGTTCCGTGATCTGGTGCGCCCGTTCTACGTCGCCATCACCGGCAGCGCCCAGTCGCTGCCGCTGTTCGATAGCATGGAGCTGCTGGGCCGCGATGTGGTGCGGGAACGCCTGCGCCGCTCGCTCACCGTGGTCGGCGGCGTCTCGTCCAAGGAAGCCAAGGAATGGGCCAAGCTGCTGGCTGAGGAAGCCTCAGTCGAGGAATAGGCTTACTGCCCACGCTGCTTCAGCCACTGGCGCATCTGGGCAATCTCGGTTTCCTGCGCCTTGATGATGCCTTCCGCCAGTTTGCGGATTTCCGGGTCCTTGCCGTATTGCAGCACCACGCGGGCCATGTCGATGGCGCCCTGGTGATGCGGGATCATGCCCTTCAGGAAGTCGGTATCGGCATCGCCGCTGAAGGCGATGTCCATGTCACGGTGCATGCGGTCATTGGCGGCGCGGTAGGCCTTGGTCGCCGGCGATTCCATGCGCGGGGCAGCCGGAGCAGGGGCATGGGAACCATGGCCGGCATGCTGCGCCCAGGCTGGAACGGCAAGGGTAATGACGAACAGGGTGAGCAGCAGCTTCTTCATGGCTTTCAAGTCCAGATGGTGGCGATGCCGCAAAGCTTGCGGTTTGCCATGGTGGGAAGGTCAAGCCTTATTCAGGGCAATTCCGCAGCCAGGCGGCGGAGCGTCTCGCGCAGGCGGTTCAGTGCCGCGCGCGGCAGGGTGTCGAAACGCGTGGTGATGCCGACGGCACCGGTTGGCCGGTCGATGCTCACCGGCAGCAGGGCAAGCTGGCCTTCCTCCAGGTCGTCCAGCACCACGCCGCGCGAGATGATCCATACCGCATCCGACATGCGGGTGTAGCGCCGGCCGAAACTCGGCGACACGGTCTCGATCGTGTCAGGCAAAGCTGTCAGGCCCTGGCCCAGCATCAGGCGTTCGACATCGGGCCGGATGATCGAACCCTGGATCGGGAACAGCACGGTATAGGCAGCAATGTCATGCAGGGTGACGGAACTGCGGTGCTGCAAAGGATGGCCCTGGCGCACCACGAACACGATCTCCTCGGAATAGAGCGGCTCGAAGGCCAGGCCCTGCATCATCGCCGGATCGGACAGGCGGCCGACCACGATATCCAGGCTGCCTTCCTTAAGCCGCCCGAGCAGATAGTCATTCGGACCGGTGAGGACGCGGATGGTGGCGCGCAGGCCCTCGGCCTTAGCAGCGATCACCGCCGCCGGCACCAGGCGGGTCGCCACTGTCGGCAGGGCGCCGATGGAAATAGTTGTGCCGCCATCGCGCTCGGCGCGGCCGACACTGTCCAGGCCTTCTTTCAGGGCGGCGAAGGCGGTGCCGGCATAGCGGCGGAATACCTCGCCACTGGCGGTGAGGAAAACGCCGCGCCGGCTGCGCTCGAGCAGCGGCGTGCCCAGGATGGCTTCCAGTTCGGCAATCGCCTTGGAAACCGCCGGCTGGGTCAGGCTGAGGCTGCGGGCGGCCTTGCCAAAGCTCTTCTGTGCCGTCACTTCCAGGAAGCAGGCGAGATGGCGAAGCTTGATGCGTGGGTCGAGCATAGGTTCTTATATATCGTTTTTGGCATGATAAAATGCCAAAATATCATTTTACATGTGATTTTTCGGCATGATACTCCCAGACTGAAGTCGCATGAGGGAGAAAAACATGGCGGAGCAGAGCCGCTACGATGCCGGAATGGCGATCCGTCGCCGGGTGCTGGGCAATGCCCATGTCGACCGTGCCGAAGCCAACAAGACCGAGTTCGATAACGACTTCCAGCGTTTCATCACCGAAGGCGCCTGGGGTTCGCTCTGGGCACGCCAGCAATGGACGCCGCGCCAGCGTTCCATCGTCACCATCGCGCTGCTGGCGGCCATGGGCCATGATGAGGAAGTGGCGATGCATGTGCGCGCCACCGCCAATACCGGCGCCACGCCGGAGGATCTGCGCGAGGCGATGCTGCATGTGGCGGTCTATGCTGGGGTGCCGGCCGCCAACAGTGCAATCAAGATTGTGAAGAAGACGCTGGCCGAGATGGCGGCAGCGGAGGGGAAAGAGTAGGGACCATGGACAAGACTTTTGAACAGCGCGGGCCGTTCTACGAACGCGACAAGAGCATCCATCCGCCGGCCTTCACGCCGGGCTACAAGACCAGCTTCGCGCGCTCGCCGCGCCTGCCGCTGCTCTCGCTGCAGCCGACCATCTCGGAAATGACCGGGCCGCTGTTCGGCCAGGACGAGATCGGCCTGCTGGATAACGACCTGATCCGCAACTATGCCAAGACCGGCGAGCCGATTGGCGAGCGCATCATCGTGCATGGTCAGGTGCTGGACGAGAATGCCCGGCCGGTGCCGAATATCCTGGTGGAATTCTGGCAGGCCAATGCCGGCGGCCGTTACCGCCATGCCAACGACACCTACATCGCGGCCATCGATCCGAATTTCGGCGGTTGCGGCCGTGCGCTGACCGATGCCGAGGGACGTTATTACTTCCGCACCATCAAGCCCGGCCCCTATCCGTGGCGCAACGGCGTGAATGACTGGCGCCCGGCGCATATCCATTTCTCGGTCTATGGCCAGGGCTTCATCCAGCGCCTGATCACGCAGATGTATTTCGAGGGCGATCCGCTGATCCCGCTTTGCGCCATGCTTGGCGGCATTCCCGACGCCGCGTCGCGCCAGCGCCTGGTGGCACCATTGGACCTCAATGCCTCGCTGCCGCTGGACAGCCTGGCCTATCGTTTCGACATCGTGCTGCGTGGCCGCCGCGCCACCTATTTCGAGAATAAGGGCGCCTGATCATGGTGAGCTACCTGAAGGAAACCGCGTCGCAGACCGGTGGTCCCTACGTGCATATCGGCCTGATCCCGCGCCAGGCCGGTTTCGATATCTTCCAGAACAATTTCACCAATGTGGTGGCGCCGCCGGGCGTGCCGGGCGAGCGCATCATCATCGAGGGCCAAGTGCTGGATGGCGTTGGCGCCCAGGTGAAGGATGCATTGCTGGAAATCTGGCAGGCCGATGCCAAGGGCCGCTACAGCCATCCCCATGATGGCGATGGCAAGGCCGATTTCCGTGGCTGGGCCCGCACCGGCACCGATTTCAAGACCGGGCTCTACCGTTTCGAGACGATCAAGCCCGGTGCCATCGCCGATGCCGGCGGCTTCTGGCAGGGCCGCGCAATGGCGCCGCATGTGACGCTGTGGATCGCCGCGCGCGGCATCAATGTGGGGCTGCATACCCGGGCCTATTTCGCCGATGAGGCGGAAGCCAATGCCAAGGATCCGGTGCTGAACCTGGTGGAAAACCCCGAGCGGCGCAAAACCCTGGTGGCCGAGCGTTCGGTGCGCGATGGCGTGACGGTCTACCGTTTCGACATCCGCCTGCAGGGGCCGGGCGAAACGGTGTTCTTCGACGCCTGAAGCAGGCATGATCGCAGCATCATGACCAGCGATCCGCTCGACAGCCTCTTCACCACGCCAGACATGGCGGCGGTGTTCGCGCCCTCCACCCGCCTGCAGGCCATGCTGGATGTGGAGGCGGCACTGGCACGCGCCGAAGCGGCGGCGGGCGTGATTCCGGCGGAAGCCGTGAAGCCGATAGCCACGGCCTGCGATGCTGCCCTGTTCGACCTCGCGGCGCTTGGCCGTGCCGGGCGCCAGGCCGGCAATCTCGCCATCCCCATGGTGGCGGCGCTCACCGCCCGCGTAGCCGATGCCGCGCCGAAGGCGGCGGCCTGGGTGCATTGGGGCGCCACCAGCCAGGACATCATCGACAGCGGCCTGATGCTGCAACTGCGCGTGGCGCTGGCCTTGTTGGAGGCCGATATGACGCGGCTCGACCGCGCGCTGGCAAAGCTAGCCCGGCGTCATGCGAAAAGCGTGATGGTGGGGCGCACCTGGCTACAACAGGCAGTGCCGGTGAGTTTCGGCCTCAAGGCCGCCGGCTGGCTGTCGGCACTCCGCCGCGACCGTCAGCGGTTGCATGAACTCAAGCCCCGCCTGCTGGTGCTGCAATTCGGTGGCGCCGCCGGCACGCTCGCCTCGCTCGGTACTAAAGGCCTGGTCGTGGCGGCGAAATTGGCGCGTGAACTGCATCTCGGCCTGCCGGAACTGCCCTGGCACAGCCAACGTGACCGTGTCGTGGAACTCGCCGCCTGGGGCGGGCTGCTCAGCGGCAATCTCGGCAAGATGGCGCGCGATATCTCGCTGCTGATGCAAAGCGAGGTGGCGGAAGTATTCGAGCCGGCGGGTGCCGGCAAGGGTGGTTCCTCAGCGATGCCGCAGAAGCGCAACCCGGTGGCCTGCGCCGCCGTGCTGGCCAATGCCGCGCGCGTGCCGGGCCTGCTCGCCACGCTGTTCGCGGCAATGCCGCAAGAGCATGAGCGCGGCCTGGGTGGCTGGCAGGCGGAATGGCAGGTGCTGCCCGAATTGCTTGGTCTGGTTGCCGGCTCGCTCAGCGCCATGGCCGAAACCATCGAAGGCCTTGAAGTCGATCCTAAGCGCATGCGGCGCAATCTCGATGCCTCGAACGGTCTGGTGCTGGCGGAGGCCGCTTCCATCGCGCTTGGCCAGGCGATTGGCAAGGCGGCGGCGCATAAGCTGGTGAGTGATGCCAGCCGCCGTGCCGTGGCGGAATCCAGGCCGTTGCCTGATATTCTTGCTGCCATGCCGGAAGCGGCAGTGCATCTCGACCGTGCCGCGCTCAAGCGCGTGTTCGATCCCCTGCGCTACCTTGGCGCCAGCGACAAGTTCATTGCCGCCGCCCTGCGGCAGAAGGTGAAAGGACGTTGACCATGCCTGTGGCGCAGCTTGCCGATGTCAGCCTGAATTATCGCCTGGATGGGCCGGAAAATGCACCGGTGCTGCTGTTGTCGAATTCGCTTGGCACCGATCTGTCGCTGTGGGAGCCACAGGTCAGCCCTTTGAGCCAGCGTTGCCGCCTGCTGCGCTACGATACGCGTGGCCATGGCGGCTCGGCCGCGACGCCGGGTCCCTATACGCTGGATCAACTGGGCCGCGATGCCGTGGCTCTGCTGGATCATCTCGGCATTGCCAAGGCGCATGTTGCCGGTGTGTCGCTCGGTGGCATGACGGCGCAATGGCTGGCGATCAACGCGCCGGCGCGGGTGGAGAAGGTGGTGCCCTGCTTCACCTCGGCGCATATCGGCAATCCCGACATGTGGAACCAGCGCATCGCGGCGATCCAGGCCCAGGGCTTGGGCGCGGTGGTGGAGGGTGTGCTGGAGCGCTGGTTCACGCCGGCCTTTCACAAGAGCCGGCCGGATGAGATCGAGCGCTTCCGCAAGATGCTGTTGGGCATGCCGAAGGATGGCTATTGCGCGGCGGCAGCCGCCGTGCGCGACATGGACCTGCGGGCTCAGCTCGGCCGCATCACGGCGCCGACTTTGGTGATTGCCGGCCTGCATGATCTCTCGACACCGCCGGCCCATGGCGAAGCCATTGCCGCCGGTATCAAGGGCGCGCGCTGCGAGAAGGTGGAGGCGGCGCATATTGGCAATGTCGAGGCGGCCGGCGCCGTCACCAAACTGCTGCTGGACTTCCTTAGCTCTTAGTGGCCCGTTACCACATGGAGGCTTTGGCGCGTTCCGGCCAGGCCTTGTCGTATGGCTCACCGCCGACACGGCCGGCGGTGATGCCGGCCAGGATCTGGCCCGCTGTCGGCAGGCTCTTGGGGTCGACATGGCGTTCCGGATTCCACAGTTCCGAGCGCATGATGGCGCGGGCGCACTGGAAATAGACGCTCTCCACCTGCAGCACCAGCACAGAGCGCGGCGCTTTCTCCTCCACTGCAAAGCTTTCCAGCAAGGCCGGATCGATGCTGAGCACGCCACGGCCATTGACGCGCAGGGTGGTGCCGGAGCCCGGGACCAGGAATAGCAGGCCGACGCGGGGATCGCGCACGATATTGCGCAAGGAATCGACGCGGTTGTTGCCGCGCCGGTCGGGCAGCAGCAGGGTGCGATCATCCTGGATCCGCACGAATCCGGCCTTGTCGCCGCGCGGCGAGGCATCCAGGCCTTCCGGGCCGCTTGTCGCCAGCACCACGAAGGGCGAGGCTTCGATGAACCGCCGGTAATGTGGCGTGATGTAATCCACTTCCTTGGCGGTCGAGGTTTCCTGTGCCTCGCCGTAAAGCTTTTCCAGTTCAGCCACGCTGGTGATGATGCTCATGCTGTCCTCCATGGGCCGTCAGCTTACGCCCTCACGCCGCCTCAGCAAGCACGCGCTCCAGGATCGGTTTCAGGCCACCGATGAATGTCTCGATCTTTGCATCCGTGGTCTGCATCTCGCCGGGTGGCACATCCAGGCCGTAGATGTACTTGCGGATGCCGTCATAGATGATGGCGCCGTGCAGGCCCCAGTAGAGTTCCAGTTCCGGCGCGCTTACCGGCACCTTGTCGGGGCCGGGAAGGCCGAATTCATGGCGCATCTCGGCACACAGGCTGATGAAGATATGCTCGCGCACCAAGGCCAGGTAGCGGCGGTTGAAGCCGACATTGCGCATGCCGGCCTGGAAGAAGATGCGCAGCCATTCGTAGTCGACGATCACGGGATAATAATCGTGATAGAAGCGTTTCAGCCGCGCGATCACCGGCTGGCTGCGGTCCTTGATCCAATCCTCCCATTCCGGCTTCCAGCGGGTGAGATAGACTTCCTCATAAACCCGGTCGATCAGGTCCTGCTTGGTCGGGAAGTAGCGGTAGAGCAAAGGCTGAGTGACGCCGAGCCGTTTTGCCAGCTCCCGCGTCTGGCCGTCGAAGCCGACCTCAGCAAAAAAATGGATCGCCGCGCGCACGATCTGTTTTTCGCGTTCTTCCGGCGAAAGTCGCTGGCGCTTGGACGGTTTTGCGGCAGGCATACGCTCTCCCTCGGGATGGTATTGTAATTAGCACGCGATAAATTAGCTTGACACCTCCCCGGGCTGCCTGCCAACCTTCCTGCTAACGGGCAGGTAGCCCGGCAATGGTAACCCGTGACCTACATACACAACGGGGCCAGAGGAGGAAACCGGTGAAAGCCCCATCATTCGGTTACGTAAAGGCGCGTGACCTCGGCCAGGTCTTTGACCTGCTGGAGCAGCATGGCGACGACGCGCGCCTGCTGGCCGGCGGCCAGAGCCTGATGCCGTCGCTCAATCTGCGGCTGTCCAGCCCCGGCATCCTGATCGACCTCAATGGCCTCACCGACCTGGGCGGCATCACCGAAACCGCCACCCATCTGGTGATTGGCGCCATGACCCGCCATGTGGCGGTGGAAACCTCCGCCCTGGTGGCACGCCATGCGCCACTGGTTTCCGCTGCCATGCCGCATATCGCCCATTCAGCGATCCGCAACCGTGGCACCATCGGCGGCAGCCTCTGCTTCGCCGATCCGGCCGCCGAACTGCCGGCCTGCATGGTGGCGCTGCGTGCCACTTTTGTCGTGCAGGGCAGGGGCAGCGAACGCCGCGTCGCTGCCGCCGATTTCTTCCATGGCCTGTTCACGACCGCGCTGCAGCCCGGTGAAATCCTGCGCGCCATCGAGATCCCGAAAGCCGCTGCCGATCACCGCTGCGCCTTCAACGAACTGGCACGGCGCCATGGCGATTATGCCGTGGTCGGTCTGGCCGCCGCCGCTGAAGCTTATTGGCTAAACCTGGTCTATTTCGCCGTCGGTGACCGCCCGATCAGCACGCCCAAGGCGGCTGCGGCGCTGCTGCGCGGCGATGTCGATGGCGCGGTGGCCGCCCTGCAAGGCGAACTTGAGCCCGATGGCGACCTCAATGCCCGCCCTGAAACCAAGCGGCATCTGGCCGGCGTGCTGTTGCGCCGCGCCGCCGCAGCCTTAAGCAAGGCATGAGCATGGATCAGCACGACATCACCTTGACCGTGAATGGCCAGCGCGTGCAGCGTCGCGTGGCAGCGCGCATGCATCTGGTGGATTTCCTGCGTATCGAACTCGGCCTGACCGGCTCGCATCTCGGCTGCGAACATGGCGTCTGCGGCGCCTGCACCATTCGCGTCGATGGCGTCGCGCTGCGCGGCTGCCTGATGCTGGCGGCGCAGGCCGATGGCTGCAGCATCGAGACCATCGAGGGCCTGAGCGACAGCGGTGCGATTGCTGATTTGCAGGACTCGTTCCATCGCCATAACGCCTTGCAATGCGGCTTCTGCACGCCCGGCATGCTGGCCTCGGCGGCCGAACTGCTGGAACGCTGCCCTGATCCAAGCCGCGAACAGGTGCGCGAGCATATGTCAGGCAATTACTGCCGCTGCACCGGTTATCACGCCATTGTCGATGCTGTTGTTGATGTCGCCGAGCAGCGGCGCAAGGGAGGCGCCGCATGAGCAGCGAACCGCTTTCCATCTTCGACCGGCCGAACAGCTATATCGGCCGCACCGTGCCACGTCCGAATGCCAAGAAACTGCTGCAGGGCCGCGGCACCTTTATCGACGATATCGTGCTGCCGCGCATGCTGCATGTGGTGTTCGTGCGCAGCCCGCATGCCCATGCCCGGATCAAAGAGATCGACCGCGCCGCTGCCCAGGCCATGCCGGGCGTGGTGGCGGTGGTCACCGGCGCCGAACTCGCCAAGGTGATCACGCCCTGGGTCGGCGTGCTGACGCATCTGAAGGGCCTGAAATCGGCGCCGCAGCATGCCATCGCAATTGACCGTGCCTGCTGGCAGGGCGAGGCGGTGGCCGCCGTGGTGGCGGAAACCCGCGCCCAGGCCGAGGATGCCGCCGAGCATGTCTTCGTCGACTGGGAGGAATTGCCCGCTGCCGTCGATATGGAAAAGGCGTTGGATGCTGATGGCGTGGTGATCCACCCAGAACTCGGCGACAACCTGGCTTTCCGCCGCGAACTGACCGTTGGCGACCCCGATGCCGCCTTTGCTGCCGCGCATCTGGTGGTGGAGGAAACCTTCCATACCGGCCGCCATACCGGTGTCTGCCTTGAGCCGCGCGCCATCCTGGCGGATTTCCAGCCCGGCGAGGGCAAGCTGGTTGCCTATCACGCGACGCAAGCGCCGCACATGATCCAGAATCTGCTCGCCAAGCATCTCGGCCTGGACGAAGCGGATGTGCGGGTGATCTGCAAGGATATCGGCGGTTCCTTCGGCATCAAAGTGCATGTCTATGCCGACGAGATGGCGACTGCCGCGCTGGCGGTGCTGCTGAAGCGGCCGGTGAAGTTCATCGCCGACCGGCTGGAATCCTTCGTCACCGACATTCATGCCCGCGATCACCGCATCAAGGGCCGCATCGCGGTATCCAAGGAGGGCGACATCCTGGCCTTCGAGATCGATGACCGCACCGGCATCGGTCCCTATTCGGTCTATCCGCGCACCAGCGCCATCGAGGCCAATCAGGTGGTGAACCTGATCGGCGGGCCCTACAAGCACAAGAATTACCGCGCCAAGGCGGAAGTGGTGTTCCAGAATAAGAATGTGATGTGCCAGTACCGCGCGGTCGGACATCCCATCGCTTGCGCGGTCACCGAAGGCCTGGTTGATCTGGCCGCGCAGAAACTGGGCATGGACCCGGTGGAACTCCGCCGCCGCAATCTGATCCCGGACGACGCATATCCCTATACCGGCCTTGCCGGCCTGCCTTACGAGGACCTCTCGCATCATGCGGCTTTGGATAAGCTGCTGGCGATGATGGATTACAAGGCTCTGCGGGCCGAGCAGGCGGAACTGCGCAAGCGCGGCATCCATCGCGGCATCGGCTTTGCCAGCTTCATCGAGGTGACCAACCCTTCCGCTGCCTTCTACGGTGTCGGCGGCGCGCGAATCTCCTCGCAGGATGGCTGCACGATCCGCCTCGATCCCACCGGCACGATTACGTGCGCCACTGGCGTCACCGAACAGGGCCAGGGCACTGAAGCGATCATCGCTCAGGTGGCGGCAACCGCTGTCGGCGTCGATATCGCCAAGGTGCGGGTGATCACTGGCGATACCGAGATCACGCCCTATGGTGGCGGCACCTGGGCCTCGCGCGGCGCTGGCATCGGCGGCGAAGCGGCACTCCAGGCCGGCAAGGCGCTGAAGCAGAGTATCCTTGTTGTTGCAGGCGCCATGCTGCAGGCGGCACCAGAAACCCTGGACCTGCGCATGGGCAAGATCGTCGATGCTGATACCGGCGCTGAACGCCTGGCGCTGGATGAGCTGGGCCGTGTTGCTTATTTCCGCCCGGATACGCTGCCCAAGGGGTTGCAGCCAGAATTCGTGGTGACGCGCCATTATGTGCAGAAGGATTTCCCCTTCGTTTTCACCAATGGCATCCAGGCCAGCTATCTCGAAGTGGATACCGATACCGGATTCGTGAAGCTGCTGAAGCATTGGTGCGTCGAGGATTGCGGCACCATCATCAATCCGCAGCTTGTCGACGAGCAGGTGCGCGGCGGTGTGGTGCAGGGTCTTGGTGCGGCGCTTTTCGAGGAATGCATATACGATGATCGCGGCCAGCTCGTGAATGGCTCGATGATCGACTATCTGGTGCCGATGGCCGGCGAGATGCCGGATATCGAAGTCGGCCATGTGGTCTCGCCGACCCGTTCATCCGAACTTGGCGCCAAGGGTGCTGGCGAGGCCGGCACCGCCGGTGCGCCAGCCGTGGTGATGAACGCCATCAACGATGCCCTGCATCCCTTCAATGCCCGCGTGCTGGCACAGCCCTTCACGCCGGAGCGGATTCTTCAAGCCTTGGGCCGGGTGCAAGCGGCCGCCGAATAGTTAACGCAAAATAAGAACCACCAGGAGGAAACAATGAGCAACAGCAAGATCAAGACTGGCATCAGCCGCCGCCGCGTCCTCACTGCCACGGCAGGCGGTGCGGCGCTCGCCGCTTTCACCCCCAGCCTGTTCAACATCGCCCGCGCCCAGGCCGGCAGCATCAAGATCGGTTTCCCCACCCCGCTCACCGGCGCCTTCGGTGCCGAGGCGCAGGACCAGGTGCGCGCCGCCGAAATCGCCATTAAGGAATTCAACGATGCCGGCGGCTTCCAGGGCCGCATGGCGGAACTGCTGGTGCGCGACGACAAGCTCAACCCGGGCGAGGCGGCCACCCGCACGCTCGAACTGATCGAGAAGGACAAGGTCAACTACATCGTCGGCTCGCTCTCGGCCGCCGTGCAGCTCTCGATCAATAATGTCACCAAGGAACGTGGCGTCATCTTCAACTCGATCAGCCAGTCGGATGCGATCAACGAGGCGAAGGACTGGAGCAAGTTCACCTTCCATGAGGCGCTGAACCCGCATATGACTGCCGGCGCTGTCGGCCGCTATGCCTTCAACAAGTTCGGCAAGAAGGTGGTCTATCTCACCGCCGATTATGCCTATGGCCATGAAATGGTGCGTGGCTTCGAAACCGTCGGCAAGGCGGTCGGCGCCCAGACGCTGGCCGATATCCGCCATCCGATCGGCGCTGCCGATTACTCGGCCTTCCTGCCGCGTATCCAGTCGCTGCGCCCGGATATCCTGTGCATCTGCAATTTCGGCCGCGATCAGGTCAATGCGGTGAAGCAGGCGACCGAGTTCGGCATCAAGGAGAAGATTAAGATCATCGCTCCGGTGCTGCTCTACACCGCCCGCGTTGCCGGTGGTCCGGAGAGCTTCGAGGGCGTGGTCGGCGGCACCTCCTATTACTGGCGCCTGGAGGACACCGTGCCGACCGCCAAGGCGTTCAATGACAAGTTCCGTGCGGCCCATGGCGGCGCGGTGCCGTCCGATTACGGCGCGCTCGGCTATGCCGGCGTGCGCACGGTGCTGACGGCGGTGAAGAATGCCGGCACCACCGACACCGACAAGGTGATCGAGGCGATGCGCGCCCTGAAGTATGACTTCTACAAGGGCCCGCAGTATTATCGCGGCTGCGACCATCAGTCGGTGCAGTCGGTTCTGGTCATCGAGTCCAAGAGCAAGGACATGAAGGACAAGAACGACGTGTTCAACATCGTGTCCATCGAGCAGCCAGCCGAAGCCAATCTGCGTTCCTGCGCCGATCTCGGCCACAAGGCTTAAAAAGCAAGGCCGCGCGCCACGCTGGTGTAATGGGGTGACAATGGGTGGTTTAACCCTCGATCTTTTGCTGTTGCAAATCGTCACCGGCGTGGCGCTTGGTTCCATTTTCGTGTTGCTGGCGATCGGCCTGTCGCTGATCTTCGGCATGCTCACGGTAGTGAATTTCGCCCATGGCGCCTTCTTCATGGGCGGCGCCTATCTCGGCGTCTTCCTCTATGGCCTGACCAAGAATTTCTGGGTCTGTCTGGTGCTGGTGCCGCTCGGCATCGGCCTACTCGGCCTGGTGGTCGAGCGTTTCCTGGTGCGGCCGCTCTATGGCCGCAATATCGACGACCCGCTGCTGCTCACCTTCGGCCTCGGCTATATCTTCGTCGAGACCGTGCGCATTCTTTTCGGCCTGAATGGCATTCCGTTCAGCACACCAGCGGGCCTGCGCGGCGCGGTCGATCTCGGCATCGGCTATTTCCCGCTCTACCGCCTGTTCCTGATCATCGCGACGGCGGTGATCGTGCTCGGCCTGTGGCTGTTCATCGAAAAGACCAAATACGGCCTGATCATCCGTGCCGGTGCGCGCGATCCCGAAATCGTGCGCGTGCTTGGCATCGATGTGTCGAAAATCTGGTTGCTGGTCTTCGGCCTCGGCACCGGCATCGCCGGCCTGTCCGGCATCCTGGCGGCGCCCCTGCAGGCGGTGACGCCGGAAATGGGCATCCCGGTGCTGGCCGAAGCCTTCGTTGTCACCGTGGTCGGCGGCATGGGGTCGCTTGTCGGTGCCGTGGTGGCCGGTCTGCTGGTCGGTATTGTCGTTGCCATGACCTCGCTGTTCGCCCCGGAAATGGCGAAGGTCTCGATCTTCGCGCTGATGGCTTTGGTGCTGCTGGTGCGGCCCCAGGGCCTGTTCGGCCGCCCTGGCCTGATGAGCTGATCCGATGGCCTCGTTCGCTCCGCTCATGCAATTCGGCAGCCGCCACCGTGTCGCCCTGGTGGCTGCTTTCCTGCTGCTGTTCCCCTGGCTGATGCCCTATGAGGCATTGGCGGTGAACATCCTGATACTCGGGCTCTATGCGCTCGGCTTCAACCTGCTGTTCGGCTATACCGGGCTGCTTTCCTTCGGCCATGCCGCCTTCCTCGGCTCCGGTGCCTATGGCTGCGGCATTGCCCTGGTGCATTTCGGCGTGCCGTGGTTCGGCGCCATTCTGATCGGCGTGCTGCTCTCGGTATTCTTCGCCGTGCTGATGGGCTTCCTCGCCATCCGTACCCGCGGCATCTACTTTGCCATGGTCACATTGGCGCTGTCGCAATGCGTCTACTACATCTTCTATCAGGCCGTGGGCCTTACCGGCGGCGAGAATGGCCTGCGTGGCATCAATCTGGCCAAGATCGGTATTCTTGGTTTCGAGGTGAATTTCCTCAATCCGACGGTTAAGTATTACGTCGTGGTGGTTTTCGTGCTGGCGGCGGTGTGGGTGTTCTCGCGCATCCTGGCCTCGCCCTTCGGCGCCGTGCTGGAGGCGATCCGCGAGAACGAGAACCGGGCGCGCGCCTGTGGCTATGACGTGGCGCGCACCAAGTTCGTTGCCTTCGTGCTCTCGGGTGCCTTCTGCGGCCTCGCCGGGGCGCTGAAGGCGCTGCACCTCTCCATCGTGCCGATCGAGACGCTGCATTATCTCACCTCGGGCCAGGTGGTGATGATGGCCCTGCTCGGCGGCATGGGTACTTTCTTCGGGCCGTTCGTGGGGGCGGCCGCGTTTCTGCTTTTGGAAGATGTGCTCACCACGCTGACCTCGCATTGGCAGCTTGTGCTCGGCGCGGTGTTCGTGGTCTTCGTGCTGTTCCTGCCCAAGGGCATCTGGGGTACTTTCCTGGCGCTGGGGAGGCCGCGATGAGCGACATCATCCTCGCCACCCAGGGTGTCTCGAAATATTTCGGCAAGTTCCTGGCGCTGAATGACGTGTCGGTATCCTTCGAGCGCGGCAAGCTTTCCGCCATCATCGGACCGAACGGCGCCGGCAAGAGCACATACTTCAATGTGCTCTCAGGCGCCTTCCCGCCGAGCCAGGGCACACTGACCTATGATGGCCGCGACATCACCGGGCTGCCGCAGCATGAATTCGCCCGCATCGGCATCGCCAAGTCATTCCAGATCACCAATGTTTTCCCCAAGCTCACGGCCTTCGAGAATGTGCGCGTGGCGGTGCAGGCACGCCATGTTCGCTTTGGCCTGTGGCGCCCGCGTCAGGCTTACGAGGAAGTGAACCAGCGCGCCCATGAACTCCTGGCTCTCGTCGGCCTGGCACAGCATGCCGATCGCGCGGCGCAGGATATGGCCCATGGCGAACAGCGCGCGCTGGAAATGGGCATGGCCTTGGCCGCCGAGCCGAAGCTGCTGCTGCTGGACGAGCCGACCGCCGGCATGTCGCCGGAAGAAACCCGCACCATGATGGACCTGATCCAGCGCCTGGCCGGCGACCGGACGGTGATCCTGGTGGAACACAAGATGAAGCTGGTGATGGGCATCTGCGAGCGTATCGTGGTGCTGCATCATGGCGAGCTGCTGGCCGATGGCACGCCGGCGGAAGTGCAGAACAATGCCGATGTGAAGCGGGTCTATCTCGGCCAGGGCAGGAGCGGTGGCAATGCTGCGGCTTGAGAATCTCTCGGCCTGGTATGGCCCCAGCCATATTCTGCAGGGCGTCAGCCTGGAAGTTGGCAAGGGCGAGATCGTCACCTTGATTGGCCGCAACGGCGCCGGCAAGACCACCACGCTGCGCACTATCATGGGGCTGGTCGCCAAGCGCCAGGGCAGCGTGCAGTTCGATGGTGCGGAGATATTGGCGGATCCGGCGCATCGCCGCTTCCATCGTGGCCTTGCCTATGTGCCGGAAGAGCGGCGTATCGTGCCGGGCCTGACGGTGGAGGAGAATCTGCGGCTTGGCATCATCGTTGCCGCCAACCGCGCGGAAGAGCGGCGCATGATCGATTTCATCGCCGAAACCTTTCCGCGCCTGAAGCAGCGGCTGCAGCAGGAAGCCATCACCATGTCGGGCGGCGAGCAGCAGATGCTGGCCATTGCCCGCGCCATGATGGCAAAGCCGAAGATGATCCTGCTGGATGAGCCGTCCGAAGGCATCATGCCGATCCTGGTGGACGAGATGTTCGATCTTTTCCGCCGCATGAAGGCGGAAGGCACCACCATTCTACTGGTGGAGCAGAATGTCGAACTGGCGCTTGGCCTGTCCGACCGCGCCTATATCATGGATCAAGGGGTGATCGTGCATCAGGACAGTGCCGCCAACCTGCTGGCCGACAAGGCGATGCAGGAGCGCTACTGCGCCGTATAGAAGGAGCCTGCCATGGCGATCGACAAACTGGCCCATTATTCCATCCGCACCACGGACCTCGAGGCTTCGCGGGTGTTCTACACCGAGATTCTCGGCTTCCGCGTCGGCTATCGTCCGCCCTTCGATTTCCCAGGTATCTGGCTCTATATGGGCGAGGACGAGCGCGAATACGGCACGGTGCATATCATCGGCATCGATCCGAATAATCCGGAAGGGCTGATCAAGTATCTCGGCGACAAGTCACTGGACAGCCTCAAGGGCACCGGCAGCGTTGATCATATCGCCTTCAATGCCACCGGCCTGGCCGGAATGCGCCAGAAACTGACCTCGCGCGGCATGGCGATCCGCGAGCGCACCGTGCCGTCGCTGAACCTGCATCAGGTGTTTCTGGAAGACCCCTCCGGCGTCACCATCGAACTGAATTATCCGGCAGCGGAAGCGGCTTAAGCCCATGCGCCGCGCCCTGATCGTCGGCGGCTCGCTTGGCGGGCTGTTCGCCGCCAATCTGCTGCATCGCGCCGGCTGGGATGTGCTGGTGCTTGAACGTGCCGGCGAAGCGCTCTCGGGCCGTGGCGCCGGCATCGTCACTCATCCGGAATTGTTCGATTGCCTGCGCGCCGGCGGCGTCACCGTGGATGCCACCATCGGCGTTTCCGTTCCTGGCCGCGTGACGCTCGCGCGCGACGGCAGCGTGGCCCAGACCAGCGACCTGCCGCAGGTGCTCACCGCCTGGGGCCGGCTGTATCATCTGCTGAAGGCGGCGTTGCCGCCCACACTCTACCGCTTCGGTGCCAATCTGCGTCAGGTTACTCAGGATGAGAGCGGCGTCACCGCCCACCTTACCGATGGCAGCACCGAGCGCGCCGATCTGCTAGTCGGTGCCGATGGCATCCGCTCGACAGTTCGTTCTCAGTACATGCCTGAGGCGAAACCGGTCTATGCCGGCTATATCGCCTGGCGCGGCCTCACCGACGAGGCAGCCTTGTCTCCGGCCACCCATGCAGCCCTGTTCGAGCGTTTCGCCTTCTGCCTGCCGCCTGGTGAACAGATGCTGGGCTATCCGGTGGCCGGCCTGAAGGATGCCGTGGCACCGGGGCGGCGGCGGTTCAATTTCGTCTGGTATCGCCCAGCGGATGAGGCGACCACGCTGCCGCGCATGCTTACCGACGAGACCGGACGCTGCCACATGGAAGGTATTCCGCCCGGCTTGATCCGCGCCGACCTGTTGGCTGAAATGCATCAGGCCGCCGATGATGTGTTGGCGCCGCAATTCGCCGAGGTGGTGCACAAGGCGACGCAGCCTTTCTTCCAGCCGATCTTCGATCTGGAAGTGCCGAACATGGCGGCGGGCCGTGTCGCGATCTTGGGTGATGCCGCCTTTGTCGCCCGGCCGCATCCCGGCATGGGTGTCACCAAGGCTGGCGGCGATGCTTATGCGTTGATGCGGGCCTTGCAGCGCCATGATGACGTGGCGACGGCACTTAAAGTTTTCGATGCTGAGCGCCGCCGTATCGGCGCCTTCCTGGTCGATCATGCCCGCCGGCTTGGCGCCTATATGCAGGCGCAGCAGAAGACGCCAGAGGAGCGCGCCATGGCCGAGCGCTACCGCAGCGTGGCGGCGGTGATGCGGGAAACCGCCGTGGCCCCACCTTATCCGGCTTCCGCTTAGCGCCAGCCGTATACTATCCTGGTACTGATAAAAAAGTTCCGGGAGAAAACGGCCATGAATATCGCCACGATTCTGTCCAATGCCGCCGGGCCCTTCGCTGCGCGGCCGGCCCTGTTCCATGGCGAGCAGGCAGTGTGCAGCTATGCCGAGCTGCATCGCCGTGCCGGTGCCATCGGCGGCTGGCTGCGCCGGCAGGGGATCGGGCCGGGCCAGTTCGTCGGTCTCTACATGAAGAATGTGCCAGCCTATTTCGAAGTGCTGTTCGGGGTCTGGTATGCCGGCGCCTGCGCGGTGCCGATCAATGCCAAGCTGCATGCCAAGGAAGTGGCCTTCATCCTGGAGAATTGCCGGGCGCCGCTGGCTTTCGCCACTGACGACCTGATCGAGAATCTGCCCGGCAATCTGCGGGTGATCGATCCAGGTACGGCGGATTATGCCCGCATCATTGCTGGTGAGCCGGCGCCGATGGCTGACGTGAAGCCGACCGACATGGCCTGGTTGTTCTACACCTCGGGCACCACCGGCCGGCCCAAGGGCGCGATGCTCAGCCACCGCAATCTGTTCAACATGACGGTATCCTTCCTTGCCGATATCGACCCGGTGGATTGCTTCGATGCCTCGCTTTATCCGGCGCCGATCTCCCATGGCGCCGGCCTGCTGTCGCTGGCGCATTTCGTGCGTGGCGCGGCCCATATCGTGCCGGAAAGCGGCGGCTTCGAGCCGCCGGAACTGATCACCCTGATAAACCGTTTTCCCGGTTCATCGCTGTTTGCCGCGCCCACCATGCTGAAGCGCCTGGTCGACTCGCCGGCTGTGGGTGAGCTGAAAGCGCAGCATATTGACCAGATCTTCTATGGCGGCGGCCCGATGTATGTGGAGGATCTGAAGCGCGCGCTTGATCGCCTCGGCCCCTGTCTGTGGCAGCTCTACGGCCAGGGCGAAGCGCCCTGCACGATTTCGTATCTGCCGAAGCACCTGCATCTCGATACCGGGGATGGCCGGTTGGAGCAGCGGCTGGCCTCGGCCGGTATTGCGCGCAGCGGCGTGCAGATGCGCGTGGTGGATGCCGAAGACCGCGAATTGCCACCGGGCGAGACCGGCGAAGTGATCGCGCGCGGCGATGTGGTGATGGAGGGCTACTGGGCCAATCCGGAAGCCAGTGCCACCACCTTGCGCAATGGCTGGCTGCATACCGGCGATGTCGGCTTCATGGACGAGCATGGCTTCCTGACGCTGAAAGACCGCGTCAAGGACATGATCATCTCCGGCGGCTCGAACATCTATCCGCGCGAGGTAGAGGAAGTGCTGCTGCTGCACCCCTCGGTGCTGGAAGTCAGTGTCATCGGCAAGCTGCATGAAGACTGGGGCGAGGAGGTGGTGGCGATCGTGGTGCCGCGCCCAGGGCAGAGCATTGGCGCAGCCGAACTCGACCAGCTTTGCCTGGACAATATCGCCCGCTTCAAGCGGCCCAAGGCCTACCATATCGTGGATGCGCTGCCGAAGAACAATTACGGCAAGATCCTCAAGACCGAGTTGCGCAAGCTCTATGGTTAGCGGTTAACTGGGGCGATGATTACGCTCAAGCCCCAGCCGCTTACCGCTGAAGCCTTCGCTCCCTATGGCCATGTTGTCGACGTGCCGGCCGATCCGCGGCGAATCTATTTCGGCGAGTTGATCGAGAATCGCCGCCCCGGCGTGCCGCTCGGTCTGTCCTATTCCGTGATGCAGGGCGTGGAGCTGCCCTGCCGACTGACCTTGTTCGAGCGCCATGAATTCTCCGCCCAGGCTTTCCTGCCGATGAACGCCACGCGCTATCTCGTCACCGTCTGCCCCGATACCGGCACCGGCCGGCCAGACCCCAGCCGCGCAATCGCCTTCCTGGCCGCGCCTGACCAGGGCATCGTCTATGGCGCTAATGTCTGGCACCACCCGATGACCTGCCTGACCCCGCGCGGCGAATTCACCGTGGTGATGTGGGCCAACAACGATCCCCAGGACGAAGAACTGGTCCCGCTGGAATTCGACATGCAGGTCGGCGCTGCCTGATTAAATATTGGGCGAGAAATTCGGCAAGAGATCGCCGGGTCGAGCCCGGCGATGACGATGTTACTGAAATTAGATCGTCATACGCGGGCTTGACCCGCGTATCTCATCATCGCCGGGCCAATTGTATGTTGGCAAACAAATTGCTTAACCTTCCGGCATGATTGCCTGGTTCGAGAATCCCCGCCGCCTTGCCACGGCCTACCCGCCTGGCCTGCAGGCCATCCAATCCCATGCGGCGCTCGCCGAGGCACGCCGGGTCATCGCCGGCTGGCCGGGCTATGTCCCGACGCCCCTGTATTCCCTGGACATCATGGCGCAGACGGAAGGCTTCGCCGCGATCCGCTACAAGGATGAGGCCGGGCGGTTCGGCCTTGGCAGCTTCAAGGCGCTCGGCGGCGCCTATGCCGTCTGGCGGCTGTTGCAGAAACAGGGGCCTGGCGGCCAGCGCATCACCGTCACCTGCGCCACCGATGGCAACCATGGCCGCTCGGTAGCCTGGGGGGCGCAGAATTTCGGCTGCGCCTGCGTCATTTATGTCCATGCCACGGTAAGCCAGGGCCGCGTCGATGCCATCGCCCGCTATGGTGCCGAGGTGCGCCGTGTTGCCGGCAATTATGACGATGCGGTGCGTCAGGCGCAGCGCGATGCCGATGCCAATGGCTGGTTCGTGGTCTCGGATACCTCCTATCCCGGCTATCGCGATGTGCCGCGCGATGTGATGCAGGGCTATGGCGTGATGGCCGCCGAGGCTTATGAGCAGATGATGCCCGCTGAGTATCCGACGCATGTTTTCGTGCAGGGTGGCGTTGGTGGCCTGGCGGCGGCGGTGCTGGCTTATCTGTGGCAGCGTTTCGGTGCGGAGCGGCCGCGTTTCGTGGTGGTGGAGCCGGAACGTGCCGCCTGCCTTTATGAGAGCGCGCGAGCCGGCCAGCCGGTGGTGGTGCCGGGCGATCTCGATACGGTGATGGCGGGTCTGGCCTGCGGCGAAGTCTCGGAACTGGCCTGGGAGATTCTCGATCCCGGCGCCGATGGTTTCATGACCGTGCCGGACGAGGCGGCGCTTGGGCTGATGCGCCGGCTGGCGGATTGGGGCGTGGTGGCGGGCGAGTCGGCGGTGGCCGGGCTTGCCGGGGCGCTGGCGGCACGACAGGCCGGCCTGTTTGGTGTCAACGCAGCCTCGCGGCTGCTGGTTTTCGGTAGTGAGGGCGCCACTGATCCGGCATTGTATCGCCAGATCGTCGGGCGTGGGCATGAAGAGGTGACGACATGAGCACAGATCTACGCATCAATGGCGCGCGATTGTCGCAAAGGCTGGAAGAGCTGGGCCAGATCGGCGGTCTGCCCGGTGGTGGCAATGCCCGGCTTGCCTTCACCGATGAGGACAAGCAGGGTCGCGATCTGGTGTCCGGCTGGATGCGCGAACTCGGCCTGGAGGTGACCATCGACAAGATCGGCAACACCATCGGGGTGCGGCAGGGCCAGGAAGCTGGCGCGCCGGTGATGACCGGCTCGCATATCGACACTGTCCGCACCGGCGGCCGCTACGACGGCAATCTCGGCGTCATCGCCGGCCTGGAAGTGATCGAACGGCTGAACGAAGCCGGCATTACCACGCGGCGCCCGCTGGCGGTGGCATTCTTTTCCAATGAGGAAGGCGCCCGCTTCCATCCCGATATCATGGGCAGCATGGTCTATACCGGCCAGCTCGATCTCGACCACGCCTATGAGGTGGTGGGTATCGATGGCAAGGTCTGTGGCGACGAACTCAAGCGTATCGGTTATTGCGGCCCGGCCGAGCCCGGCTGGCTGAAGCCCCATGCCTTCGTCGAATTGCATATCGAGCAGGGGCCGATTCTGGAGGCGGAAGGACTGACCATCGGCGCTGTCGATGGGGTGCAGGGTATCTCGTGGACCGAGGTGACCGTGGAGGGTGTTTCTGCCCATGCCGGCACCACGCCGATGCGGTTGAGGAAGGATGCCGGCTATGCCGCCGCTGAGATCGCCGTGTTTGTACGTCAGCTTACGCGTGAACTGGGCGGCGGCCAGGTCGGCACGGTCGGCCGCATGGAATTCCGCCCCGGCATCACCAATGTGGTGCCGAACCGCGCGGTGATGACGGTGGATATCCGCAATCCCGACGAGGCTGTGCTGCAGCAGGCGGAAGCCAAGCTGTTTGCCTTCCTGGACCAGATCGCCATTGCCGAGGGCGTGAAGATTTCCACCCGGCCGCTGGCCCGCACCAGGCCCGTGGTATTCGCGCCGCATATGATCGACATGGTGAGCGAGATTGCCGGCGATTTCGGCTACAAGGCGCGGCGCATGACGTCGGGTGCCGGCCACGACGCCCAGATGATGGCAACGATCTGCCCCACCGGCATGATCTTTGTGCCGAGCGTCAATGGCCTGAGCCATAACGTGAAAGAGCATACCGAGTCGGCCGATCTCGAAGCTGGCGCCAATATCCTGCTGCGCATGATGCAGCGCCTGGCTGCCTGATGCCGCGCCCGCTCACCGTCGGTGCGGCGCAGCTTGGGCCAATCCAGCGTGCCCATGGCCGCGCCGAGGTGGTGGAGCGCCTGATCGCGCTGCTGCGTGAAGGGCATCGCATGGGCTGCGAATTGGTGGTGTTTCCGGAACTGGCGCTCACCACTTTCTTTCCGCGCTGGTTCATGGCCGAGCGGGCAGAGATCGACCTTTTCTTCGAGGCCAGCATGCCCGGGCCGGAAACGCAGAAACTGTTTGATGAAGCCAAGCGGCTGAAAATCGGCTTCTATCTGGGCTATGCCGAGATGGAAGCCGAGAAACGCTACAACACCGCCATCCTGGTCGAACGCGACGGCAGCATTGTCGGCAAGTACCGCAAGGTGCACCTGCCTGGCCATGCCGAGCATGAGCCCTGGCGCCAATTCCAGCATCTGGAAAAACGCTATTTCGACGAGAGCGATACCGGTTTCAAGGTCTGGCGTGCCTTCGGCGGCATTATCGGCATGGCGATCTGCAATGACCGCCGCTGGCCGGAGACCTACCGCGTCATGGGCCTGCAGGGCGTCGAGATGATCCTGCTGGGCTATAACACGCCGGTGCATAACCCGCCGGCGCCGGATCATGATGCCCTGTCGCTGTTCCATAACGGCCTGGTGATGCAGGCCGGCGCCTACCAGAATGGCTGCTGGGTGGTTGGTGTTGCCAAGGCTGGCGAGGAGGAGGGCGTGCCGATGATCGCCGGCAGCCAGATCGTCGCGCCTTCGGGTCAGCCGGTGGCGATGGCGCGCACCGAAGGCGATGAACTGATCGTTGCCTGCTGCGATCTCGATGCCGGCTTGAGCTACAAGTCGACCACGTTTAATTTCGCTCGGCACCGGATGCCGCAGCATTACGGACTGATCACCAGCCGCAAGGGAGCGGAGCCACCACAATGAAGAAGAGCGCCACGAAGAAGCCGGACAAGAATCCGCTGCCGCCGACCCTGGTCGCCGCCATGTTCAATGAAGCCGGCGTGCTGCTGCGCCCGGGCCGCGCCAAAGCCATTGCTGGGGCGTTGACGCCAGCCCTGACCCGTTTCCGCCCGCTTGCTGCCAAGCTGCCGATGGAGGCCGAGCCCGGCCTGTTCCCAGCAAAGAAGCCGGGAGGCAAGTGATGAGCCAGGATATTGCCCTGCTATCGCTGACCGATGCTGTTGCCGCGCTCAAATCCGGCAAGGTCACATCGCAAGCCCTGGTCGAGGCGGCTCTGGCGCGCACCGCCGAGTGGCAGCCGAAGGTGAATGCCTTCATCAAGCTGGAATCCGAGGCTGCGCTAAAAGCGGCCAAGGCTGCCGACCGCGCTCGCAAGCGGGGCGCCAAGCTCGGACCGCTCGCCGGTATTCCGCTGGCGCACAAGGACATGTTCTATCGCCAGAACAAGGAAAGCTCCTGCGGTTCGGCGATCCGCCGCCATTGGAAGGCGGACAAGACCGCCACGGTGCTCGAGCGGCTGGATACCGCCGGCGCGCTGGATCTTGGCCGCCTCAACATGGCGGAATTTGCCTTCAATCCCACCGGGCATAATTATCACTACGGCCATGCCGGCAATCCGTGGAATCCGGCCCGCATCACCGGCGGTTCCTCCAGCGGTTCGGCAGCGGCGGTGGGGGCGCGGCTGATCTATGGCGCGCTCGGTTCCGATACCGGCGGTTCGATCCGCGAGCCGGCGCATCTTTGCGGCATCGTCGGCATGAAGCCGACCTGGGGCCGTGTCAGCCGCTATGGCTGCATGCCGCTGAGCTGGTCGCTGGATACCATCGGCCCGATGACCCGCCGTGTCGCCGACAACGCGCTGCTGCTGAAAATCCTCGCCGGTGCCGATCCGAATGATCCGACGGCGGCGCTGGAAGCGGTGCCGGATTATGTCGCGGCGGCCAAGCCGGGGTCCTTGCGGGGCCTGAAGCTGGCAGTGCCGCGCGCCTTCTTCTGGGACAAGATGAGCAAGCCGAGCGGCCAAGTGCTGGAGCAGGCGATTGCCACCTTCTCCAAGCTCGGTGCCAAGATCATCGAGATGACGCCGCCGGACATGGACATGATCACGGCGGCGGCGAATATCGTGATCTCCACGGAAGCCGCTTCGATCCATGGTCCCTGGCTCAAGACCCGGCCGCATCTCTATTCCGATGCCATGCGCGCTCGCGTCGAGAATGGCCTGGCATTGAGTGCGGTGGATTACGCCGATGCACTGCGCTGGCGCTCGATTGCGATTGCCGGCTGGCTGCGCGCCATGAATGGCGCCGATGCGGTGTTTGCGCCGGTGGTGGCCGCCGCCACGCCCAGCATCGCCGAAACCGATCTCGCCGGCCGCCCGGAAGCCGCCAAGCTGATCGCCTCGCTTACCCGCTTGGTGCGGCCGATCAATTATCTCGGGCTGCCGGGCCTCACGGTGCCGGCCGGATTCGTGCGCGGCCGCATGCCGGTGGGCTTCCAGCTTGTCGGCCAGCCTTTCGGTGAAGCGACGCTCTACCGTTTCGCTGGCGCATTCGAAGCCAAGGTGCCGGCTTACGAGGAAGTGCCGGGTTGACCGATCAGCGCCGAAAGCTCGGCACTGAGATTTGATGTTGCAATCGGCCCACGCCAGGCCGGCGATTTCTGGCCGGCTGCCGCCTCGGCCATACGGATCGCCGGGGTCAGGCCATCAATCACCGGCACGCTGACCCGTGCCGCCAGCGGTTCGATCTGCGCCACCATGCCGGCGCCGCCCAGTACGATCAGCTCGGCGCCATCCTCGGTGATGGCTTTCATGGCGGCTTGATAAATCGCTTCACGCGCCGCTTCCGGGTTGGCGCCGATCTGGCCACCATCGGCTTCCAGCACGCGCACACTGGCCAACTGATCCGCCAGCCCCAGCGATGCGGCATATTCGGTCAGCATCGGGCCCCAGGCAGCGCCGCCGGTGATGATGGAAAAGCGTTGCGCCTGCGCCGCTGCCGCGCGGCAGCCGGCTTCCGCCATGCCGAAGCAGGGGACACCGGCCACGTCTTTCAGCGCTGCCAGGCCGGGATCGCCGAAACAGGCCAGCACCACCGCATCTATGCCATTGCCATACGCCGCCCAGGCCTGGGCAAAGGCATCCAGCACCGCATGCCCGGCAATGGCATAGGCGGCGCGGCTGGCGATCACCTCGGTGCCGAAACGGCCGGTAACAGGGATGATCTCCGTATCCGGACGAACGATGGCACGGGCCGCCACCGCCAGGCGGTCGGTCATGGCTTGGCTGGTATTGCCGTTCAGCAGCAGGAGGCGCATGGCGCAATCATCCCGGATGCCGCTTCGCTATTCAACTAACGGCTAAGGTATATGGCAATCCAATTCTGCCCAATAATTAATCTCGCGCTGGGTTGTTTGTGTGCCGATGGCATCGCGTGTCCCGCATCCCTTTGGAATCCTACATGTCGACTCTGTGGCATGGAGTTTGCGATGCAACACGCACCATCCACAGCAGGATCATATCCATGACCCGCCTTTCACTTTCCTCCCATTTGTTCGGCTTGGTCGCCGCCACCGCGTTGACCGGCCTTGTCGCCACGCAGGCCCTGGCTCAGGGCACGCTGCGCATCGGCATGACCGCTTCGGACATCCCGCTGACCACCGGCCAGACCGACCAGGGCGGCGAGGGTATGCGCTTCATGGGCTATACGGTCTATGACGGCCTGATCAACTGGGACCTGTCCAAGTTCGACAAGCCGTCAGGGTTGATGCCGGGCCTTGCCACCAAGTGGGGCGTCGATGCGGCGGATAAGACCAAGTGGACCTTTACCCTCCGTGAAGGGGTGAAATTCCACGATGGCAGTGAATTTACCGCCGATGCGGTAGTATGGAATCTCGATAAGCTGCTGAAGAAGGATGCGCCGCAGTTCGATCCTCGCCAGTCGGCGCAGGGCCTGTCGCGCATTCCGGCCATTGCCTCCTACAAGGTAGCGAGCAAATACAGCGTCGAAATCATCACCAAGACGCCGGACGCCACACTGCCCTACCAGCTTGCTTGGATCATGATGTCGTCGCCGGCGCAGTTCGAAAAGCTCGGCAAGAGCTGGGAAGCCTTCGCCAAGACGCCGTCAGGCACCGGCCCGTGGAAGCTCACGGCCTTTGTGCCGCGCGAGCGCGCGGAATTGTCGCCTAATGCTGATTACTGGGACAAGGCGCGCGTGCCGAAGCTGGACAAGCTGGTGCTGCTGCCGCTGCCGGAGCCGAATGCCCGCGTTGCCGCGCTGCGTTCCGGCCAGGTCGATTGGATCGAAGCCCCGGCCCCGGATGCGGTGCCGTCGCTGAAGTCGGCCGGCTTCTCCATCGTCACCAATGCCTATCCGCATAACTGGACCTGGCATCTTTCGCGCGCCGAGGGTTCGCCCTGGAATGATATCCGCGTGCGCAAGGCGGCCAATCTGGCTATCGACCGCATGGCGCTCAAGGAGCTTCTCGGCGGCCTGATGATCCCGGCGGAAGGTTTCTTCCCGCCCGGCAATCAGTGGTTTGGCAATCCGAGCTTCAAGGTGAAGTATGATGTGGCTGCTGCCACCAAGCTGATGGCCGAGGCTGGCTACAGCAAGGCCAAGCCACTGAAGACCAAGGCGCTGATCTCGCCCTCGGGCTCGGGCCAGATGCTGCCGCTGCCGATGAATGAGTTCGTGCAGCAGAGTCTGGCTGAAATCGGTATCCAGATCGAGTTCGAGGTGGTGGAGTGGAACCAGCTCATCAACATCTGGCGTGCGGGTGCGAAGAGCGAGGCGGCGCGTGGCGGTACCTCGATCAACTTCACCTACTTCATCCAGGATCCGTTCACCGGCGTGATCCGCCACCTGCAGAGCAATCTGGTGGCGCCGAACGGCACCAACTGGGGCCATTATAACGACCCGGCGATGGACAAGCTGTTCGATGAAGTGCGCAACACCTTCGATGCTGCCGAGCAGGACAAGGTAATGCGCAAGATTCACGAGAAGTATGTCGACGATGCTCTGTTCCTGATGGTTACGCATGACGTGAATGCCCGCGCCATGAGCAGCAAGGTCAAGGACTTCGTCCAGGCTCAGAACTGGTTCCAGGATTTCTCGCCGATCACGATGGCGAAGTAAGTCTTTGAAGCAACCGGACCCGGCGGTCAGCGCCGCCGGGTCCGTCAGCAGGAATCGTCATGCTAGCCTATGCCCTGAAGCGCCTGCTTTACGTCCTGCCCGTCGCCTTTGGCGTCAGCATTGTCTGTTTCATGCTGGTACATATCACGCCAGGTGACCCGCTTACGGCAATCATGCCGATCGATGCCTCTGCCGAGCAGCAGGCGGCGATGCGGGCGGCTTACGGCTTCGACAAGCCCTTGCCGGTGCAATATCTGATCTGGCTTGGCAAGGTCTTCATCGGCGATCTTGGCAATTCCATCGCCTCTGGCCGCCCGGTACTCACCGAAGTGATGCGCGCTGTCAGCAACACCCTGATCCTGGCTGCGGCGGCGACGCTGATCGGCTTTTTCTTTGGCTGCCTGTTTGGCTTCGTCGCCGGCTATTTCCGCAATTCGCCCATCGACCGTATTGCCTCCGCACTTTCGGTGCTGGGGGTCAGTGTGCCGCATTACTGGCTCGGCATGGTGATGGTAATCGTTTTTTCGGTGCAGCTTAACTGGCTGCCTTCCACAGGTGCTGGTCCTGGCGGGTCGAATGACTGGAAGCCGGATTGGGAGCATTTCCGCTACCTGATCCTGCCAGCCATCACCATGTCGGTGATTCCGATGGGTGTGGTGGCACGCACCATCCGTGCCCTGGTCGCCGATATCCTGTCGCAGGATTTCGTGCAGGCCCTGGCGGCAAAGGGATTGGGTGATGGCGGCATATTCCGTCACGTGGTGAAGAATGCCGCCCCCACTGCACTGGCGGTGATGGGTCTGCAGCTTGGCTACCTGCTCGGCGGCTCAATCCTGATCGAGACCGTGTTTTCCTGGCCGGGGACCGGCTTCCTGCTGAACGCGGCGATCTTCCAGCGCGATCTGCCGCTGCTGCAAGGCACCATCCTGGTGCTGGCGATGTTCTTTGTGCTGCTCAACCTGATGGTCGATGTGCTGCAGACAGCCTTCGATCCGCGTATCCAGCGAGGCTGATGCATGGCGGTGGGGGCAATCGACTCCGGGGCTAAGGTGCAGCCGATCGAAATATCGGAAGGCTATTGGCGCGGTGTTGCCCGCCGGCTGATGCGGGATCCAGTGGCGATGGTGGCCTTGGCCGTCATTCTTGCGCTGGTTCTGATGGCGATTCTCGCGCCCCTGTTGGCGCCGAACGATCCGTTCCGCGGCTCGATGCTGCGCCGCCTGCGCCCCATTGGCACGCCGGGCTTTCCGCTGGGCGCCGATGAACTTGGCCGCGACATGCTCTCGCGCCTGATCTACGGTGCGCGGCTATCCTTGTTCATGGGTGTGACGCCGGTGTTGATGGCCTTCGTGCTCGGCTCCGGCCTGGGCATTTTCGCCGGCTATGTCGGTGGCAAGATCAATACCGCGATCATGCGCACCATTGATGTGTTCTACGCCTTTCCCTCGGTGCTGCTGGCGGTGGCTTTGTCGGGTGCTTTGGGTGCCGGCCTCACCAATGCGCTGGTCTCTCTCACTATCGTCTTCATTCCGCCGATTGCCCGCGTGGCAGAAAGTGTCACCACGCAGGTGCGCAACCGCGATTATGTAGAAGCAGCGCGTGCCTCAGGTGCCGGCGGCTTCACCATCGTGCGGGTGCATGTGCTCGGCAATGTGCTGAGCCCGATTTTCGTCTACTCCACCAGCCTGATCTCGGTGGCGATGATCCTGGCCTCCGGTTTGAGCTTCCTCGGCCTCGGTGTGCGGCCGCCAGAGCCGGAATGGGGCCTCATGCTCAACACATTGCGCACCGCGATCTATGTCAATCCGCTGGTCGCGGCCCTGCCCGGCGTGATGATCTTCATCACCTCGATCTCGTTCAACATGTTCTCCGACGGCTTGCGGTCGGCGATGGATGTGCGCGCATGACCGAAATCGCCGATCCCCTGCATCATCCCGAAGACCGCGGCGGGCCGCGCCAGCCGCTGCTGTCCGTGCGTGGCCTGGTCAAGCATTTCCCGGTCGGGAAAGGGCTGTTCGGCCGCAACAAGACCGTGGTCCGTGCTGTCGATGGCGTCGATTTCGACCTGCTGAAGGGTGAGACGCTTGGCATCGTCGGCGAAAGCGGTTGCGGCAAATCCACCACCGCGCGGCTGCTGATGCATCTTATCGAACCCGATGCCGGGCGTATCGTGTTCGATGGCGAGGCGCTTGGCGAGGAGCTAGAGCTCAGCAGCTTCCGCCGCCAGGTGCAGATGGTGTTCCAGGACAGCTACGCGTCGCTCAATCCGCGCCTGACCATCGAAGATTCGATTGCCTTCGCACCGCAGGTTCATGGCGTGCCGCGCCGCGAAGCCCTGGCACGCGGGCATGACCTGCTCAGTCGCGTCGGCCTGGAGCCACGCCGTTTTGCCGGCCGCTATCCGCATGAGCTTTCCGGCGGTCAGCGCCAGCGCGTCAATATTGCCCGTGCCCTGGCGCTGGAGCCGCGCCTGGTGATCCTGGATGAAGCCGTCTCGGCACTCGACAAGTCGGTGGAAGCCCAGGTGCTGAACCTGCTGCTCGACCTGAAGGATGCTTTCGGCCTTACCTACATCTTCATCTCCCACGATCTGCATGTGGTGAATTTCATCTCCGACCGCGTGATGGTGATGTATCTCGGCAAGGTGGCTGAGATCGGCCCGGCCGAAAGCCTGTTCGGTGCCCCGACGCATCCCTATACGGCGGCCTTGCTCAACTCCATGCCGGCGATGGATCCGGATAACCGCACCATGGAAGCGCCGCTCTATGGCGATCCGCCCAATCCGATCGATCCGCCGCCAGGCTGCCGTTTCCACACCCGTTGCCGCTTTGCTTCCGATGTCTGCGCTTCCATTGTGCCGGCCCTGTCGCCGATTGCCGAATACCATGACTCTGCCTGCCTGGCGCGTCAGCCCGGCAGCGGCCATCCGCAGGCACCGGCCGTGGAGGAAGCGGCATGAACGCGGAAGCCATCGTCGATATCCGCAACCTCACCGTCACCTTCACCGGCGGCCGTACTCCGGTGAATGCGGTCAACGGCGTCAATCTGCAGGTGGCCCGGGGTGAAGTGGTGGCGCTGCTCGGCGAGTCCGGTTCGGGCAAGAGCGTAACCCTGCGCTCGCTGTTGCGGTTGCATCCGGAAAAGCGCACGCGAATCAGCGGCAGCCTGCAGGTGCTGGGCCAGGATGTGATGGCGCTGAAGGGCGCGGCGCTCACCGACTTTCGCGGCAAGCTGGTATCGATGATCTTCCAGGAACCGCTGCTGGCGCTGGATCCGGTCTACACCGTAGGCCAGCAGATTGCCGAGGCGATCCGCAAACATGAACCGAAGGTGACACGCGAAGCCGCCGAGGCTCGCGCCCTGGAGGCGTTGAAGCGTGTGCGCATACCCTCGCCGGAGCGCCGGCTCAAGGCCTATCCGCATGAGATGTCCGGCGGCATGCGCCAGCGTGCCATGATCGCCCTGGCGCTGGCCTGCAATCCGCAAGTGCTGCTGGCCGACGAGCCGACCACGGCGCTCGACGCCACCGTGCAAATTCAGATTCTGCTGCTGCTCCGCGAATTGCAACGCGAACTCGGTCTCTCGGTGATCCTGGTGACACATGATATCGGTGTCGCCGTGGAGGTCGCCGACCGTATCGCGGTGATGTATGCCGGCCGCATCGTCGAAACCGGCCCGGTGCGCGATGTGATCCGCAATCCCAGCCATCCCTATACCAAGGGCCTGCTCGGTTTCCGTTCCGGTCATGGCGCCAGTCATGATTCTGGTGGTGGCATGGGCGGCATGAAGGGTGGCCGGCTGGACGCGATCCCCGGTGCGCCGCCCGATCTCGCCAAACTGCCGCCCGGTTGTGCCTTTGCGCCGCGCTGCAAATATGCCGGCGATGAGTGCAGTCAGATGCAGCCCGAGCCGGTCAGCATCGGGGCCGAGCATTGGGCGCGTTGCCTCAAGCTGGCGCAGGCGGCGGAATAGGGTTAGCCTCCGGCCACAAACCGGAGGAAACCATGGCCGCCTATATCCTTGCCTTCATCGATGTGACCGACACCGAAGCTTACGAGCGCTACAAGCAGCTCGCGCCAGGCGCTATTGCCGAGGCAGGGGGCAAGTATCTGGTGCGCGGTGGCGCTGTCGATGTGCTGGAGGGTAAGCATGATGGCCGCCGCGTGGTGGTGCTGGAATTTCCCAGCACGGAAGCGGCCAAGGCTTTCTATGATGGCGAACGCTACCGCGAGGCCCGCGCCGCGCGCGCCAATGCCGCCAAGGGCGATTTCCTGCTGGTGCCGGGTATCTAGTCCGGATCGACCACCCGGGTCGCCTCGCGAAACCATTGCGGCTTGTCCGTGGTCCAGGTCTCACCCCAGAGATTGCCGCCACCGCTGATCTCGATGGTTTCACCGGTGATGAAGCCGCCGGCCGGCCCGCCGACGAACAGCACTGCTTCGGCGACCTGCCAGGGACTGCCGGCGATGCGCATGGGATTTACGTTCTCATAACGCTTGCGCACATGCGGCTGGTAGACCTGCCAGCCTTCCGAGCGGATGGTGCCCGGCGCAATGCAGTTGACGCGGATGCCGAGCGGCGCCCATTCCACCGCCACCGCTTCACTGAAAGCCTTCACGCCGGCCCGCGCTGCCACGGTATGAGCCACATTATGCAGGCCGCGTGGCGATACCACGATGGTGACGATGCTGCCCGGGCGCTGTGCGTCGCGCCAGCGCCGCGCCGCCGTCTGCATGGCATTGAACGTGCCAGTCAGATTGGTATCGATCACCGCGCGCCAGCCCTTTTCGCTGTAATCGATGGCGGGTTGCGGAAACTGCCCGCCGGCGGAATTCACCAGCAGGTCCGGCGGCGTACCCCAATGGCTGGCGGCCTGATCGAACATTGCTTCCACGCTGTCGCGCTGGCGGATATCCACCGCCAGGGCCAGGCAATCAAAGCCACGCTGCTTCATGGCCGCTGCCGCAGGCTCCAGCCGCTCCAGCCGCCGCCCGGCAATCGCCACGCGGGCGCCGAGCCTTGTTGCCAGCCAGGCGGTGGCACGCCCGATGCCGCCGCCGCCGCCCGTCACCAGCAGCGTGCGACCCGCCAGGCTACCAGCGGCCAGATTGGTCGGATGCGCCGCGAGGTCGTCGTCGGATAGGCGGAGCGGGGCCTCGTCGGTCATTCTCAATTCTTCCAGGCGGTTCAGCTTTTAAGAATTTCACCGGCGATGATCAGCTTGCGCACCTCGGTGGTGCCGGCGCCGATCTCCAGCAGCTTGGTGGCGCGGAACAACCGGTTGATCTCGGCTTCCCAGATATAGCCGCTGCCGCCATGGATCTGCACGGCATGATCCAGCACGCGGTTCATGGTATCGGCGGCATACATCACCGAGGCGGCGGTCAGTGCATGGATGGAGCCACGACCGCCACCGCCGACTTCCAGTTCATTGGCTTCCAGCAGCACGCGGTAGGTGAAGCTGCGCATGGTTTCCACCATCACATACATTTCCGCCACGCGGCTTTGCACCATCTGGAATTCGGCAATCGCCTTGCCGAACTGCTTGCGGGTGCGGGCGTAGTCGATGCTGATTTCCAGGGCGCGTTCGCAGATGCCGAGGCAGATTGGCGCGATCATGGCACGTTCCAGGTCCAGACCACTCATCACCACGCCGACGCCGCGATTCTCGCCGCCGACCAGATTTTCCGCCGGCACGCGGCAATCATCGAAAACCAGTTCGGCAGTCTGGCTGCCACGGAAGCCCATCTTCACCAGCTTCTGCGCCACGCGGAAGCCGGGATAGTCCTTCTCCACAATGAAAGCGGAAATGCCATGGGCACCGGCGGAAGGGTTGGTCTTGGCATAGACCAGCAGCACATCGGCCACCGGACCGTTGGTGATATAGATTTTGCCGCCATTCAGCAGGTAATGGTCGCCTTCGCGCCGCGCCGTGGTACGCATCGAGCCGAGCGCATCCGAGCCGGCACCCGGCTCGGTGAGGCCAAGCGCACCAGTCAGCGAGCCATCGCAGAGGCCTGGTAGATATTTGCGCCGCTGGGCGTCGTTGGCGTTGCGGTAGATGTTATTGAGGCAGAGATTTTCATGCGCCACCCAGCTCAGCGCCAGGGCGTGGTTCCAGCGCGAGAAAGCCTGCAGGATCAGGCCGCTGGTCATCAGGTCGGCGCCGACGCCGCCGTATTCCGGATCGACGGTGATGCCGAAATAGCCGGCCTTGCCGAGCTTGGCGAAGGCATCGCTGGGCCACCATTCCTCGTTATCCATGCGCTCGGAGAGTGGGTACAACTCGGCCTTGGCATAACGGTCGGCAGCATCGAGCACGGCGGTCTGGTCCGGCGTGAGTGCGAATTGGGTGGCGGCATTCGGCAAAGTGCTGGTCATGTTTCCCGGCTTTCGCTTGGCGCGTTATGATGAATTGCGTTCATTAGAAACGCGCATAATTGCCCTGTCAATGCCGGCAAGCTGGCGGCAGGGTGGCAAACGGCGCTGATGAACCGCGTTCGCTTAAATCGTTGACCAACGCCCCGGCAGAGGGCTAGATCATGGCCATGGCGAGGAACGGGACCACACGCAAGAGAGCCAGCCGTTTGCCGCGCGAGCGGCGCGAGGCGGATATCCTGGAGGCGGCACGCACGGTATTCCGGCTGCGCGGCTACGAGGCTGCCTCGATCTCGGAGATCGCCGAGCGAGCCGGCGTGGTGGAAGGCTCGATCTATCGTTACTTCCAGAACAAGCGCGCGCTTCTGGTACGGGTGATCGAGGATTGGTATAGCGGCATGATCGAGGAGGATAGCCATCTGCTGGCCTCCGTCACCGGTATCCGCAACCGGCTGCGCTACATCATCTGGCATCACTTGAAGGCGCTGCATGACGAGCCCGGACTTTCCAGCCTGGTGTTTCTGGAATTCCGCCCCGACCCGCAATACCGCAAGACCACAATCTACGCCCTGAACCGGCGCTACACGGCGCGGGCCACGGCGGTGGTGCGCGATGCGATGCAAAGCGGCGAATTTCGCAGCGATGTGCCACCCGGGCTGGTGCGCGATCTGATCTATGGCTGCGTCGAGCATCACACCTGGGCCTTCCTGCGTGGTGAAGGCGATTTCGATATCGAGGCGGTGGCCGATTCCATCACCGATCTGGTCTATCGCGGCCTCGCAGCAGCGCCCGCTGCTGCTACGCCGGCCGCGCCGCTGGATGCGGCCTTGCAGCGGCTGGACGCAGCGGTGAGCAAGCTCAATACCCTATCGCTTGGTGCGCCGGCGCAGGAAGGCGTCGAGCACCTCGAGAGTCGCCGGCGACGCCGCTAGGCGGGCAACGCTTTCGGCTTCGCGGTCAAGCTGCTGCTGCAGGCTGCTATCCATGCTGGTGGCCATCAGTTTCTTCAATGCCTGCAACGCACCCGCCGGCATTGCCGCCACTTGCTGCACTATCGCCTCGACATCGGCCTCGAAGCTGGCATCCTCGAACACACGCGTAACCAGGCCCAGTTCCAATGCCTGGTCTGCGGAAAGAACCGGGTTCAATGCCATCAGCTCAAAAGCGCGGCGGGCGCCGACAATGCGTGGCAGGTTGTAGGTCAGGCCACCATCGGGCGAGAGGCCGGAACTGGTATAGGCGGCGACGAAACGCGCCGAGCGCTTGGCCAGCACGATATCGGCCAGGATGGCAATGCTGAAGCCGCCGCCCGCCGCCATGCCGTTCACCGCCGAGATCACGGGGGCTGGTCCCTGATGCAGCCGCATGATGCCAAGATGGAACAGGCTGGCCATTTCCAGCACATGCGGCCGCAGATGCGCGCGATTGGCGATGAAATTGTCGATGTCGCCGCCGACGCTGAAGAAATCGCCTTCCGCCGAGAGCACCACGACCTTGATCGATTCATCGGCAGCGCAGGCGATGGCGGCTTCGGCGAATTCGCGGCACCATTGCAGGTCCACGGCATTGCGCCGGGCCGCGCCGGTCATCACCAGGCGGGCGATGCCATCCTTGATGCTGAGTTTGATCCGTTGGTCGCTCATCATGGTTTCCTTTAAAGCCGCAGCACGCCATAGCCCGGTTCGCCGAACGGCGCGTTCAGCGCGGCGGCAATGCTGATGCCCAGCGCGTTGCGGGTATCCACCGGGTCGAGTAGGCCATCGTCCCAGAGTTCCGAGGTGGAGTGATAGGCGGAGAGTTGCTGCTGATAGGCCTGCAGGGTTTCTTCGCGCACCCGGGCCAGGTCTTCCGGCCCATAGGCGATGCCATCGCGTTCAAGCTGGCGCAGCTTCACTTCGGCCAGCGTGTTGGCGGCCTGCTCGCCGCCCATCACGCCGATCTGGTGATTGGGCCAGGAGAACAGGAAGCGTGAATCGAAGGCGCGGCCGCACATGCCGTAATTGCCGGCGCCGAAGGAGGCGTGGCACATCACGGTGAATTTCGGCACATGACTGCAGGCCTGGGCCATGATCATCTTGGCGCCATCCTTGGTGATGCCGGCAGCCTCGTAGGTCTGGCCCACCATGTAGCCGGTGATGTTTTGCAGAAACAGCATCGGCGTATTGTTCTGATTGCACAGTTCGATGAAATGCGCGCCCTTCAGCGTGCTGTCGTTGAACAACACGCCATTGTTGGCCAGGATGCCGATGCGGTGGCCCCAGATGCTGGCGTAGCCGCAGACAAGTGTAGGGCCGTAATTCGGCTGGTATTCGTGGAAGCGGCTGCCATCCACCAGGCGCGCGATCACCTCGCGCATGTCGAAGCCCTTCTTGATGGTGTCCGGCAGGATGCCGTAAAGCTCGTCCGGGTCGTAGAGCGGCGCGTCGGGACTGGCCATGGCGATCGGTGTCTTCCGCGTTGGCTCCCATTGCGCCACGATCTCGCGGCCGATACGGATGGCATCCAGTTCGCTGGCTGCCGGGTAATCGCAGGTGCCGGAGGTGCGCGTATGCAGATCGGCGCCGCCGAGGTCATCGGCCGAAACGATGGCGCCGGTGGCGGCTTTCACCAGCGGCGGGCCAGCCAGGAACACCGCGCCGGTGCCGCGGACAATTACATTGTAGTCGCTCAAGGCCGGGATATAGGCACCGCCGGCCGTGCAATGACCAAAGACCAGGGCGAGCTGCTTGATGCCGCGTTTGCTTAAGTGGGATTGGTTGCGGAAGATGCGCCCGGCCATATGCTTGTCGGGAAAGACATCCGACTGCAATTGCAGGAAGCCACCGGCGGAATCGCAGAGATGCACCACCGGCAAGTGGTTCTCCAGCGCGATTTCCAGGCAACGCACGATCTTCTTCACCGTGAGCGGATACCAGGCGCCGCCTTTCACCGTTGAATCATCGGCATGGATCATCACCTCGCGGCCCGAAACGATACCGATGCCGGTGATGCAACTGGCACTGGGCGAGGCGCCTTCGCCGGCCATGTTGCCGGCCAGCGTGGAAAGCTCCAGGAAGGGCGTGCCGGGATCGAGCAGTTTTTCCAGCCGCTGGCGCGGCAGCAGCTTGCCATGCCCGGCCATGCGCTGCAGGTCGCGCGCCGGGCGGTCATAGCGCGCCGCCTGCTGGCGCTCGCGCAGTTCCTGCGCCAATTGCCGGTTGGCGGCATAGCGGAGGCGGAATTCCTCGTCGCTGGTGCGAATGGCGGATTTCAGCACGCTCATGGCGCGCCTCCTTCGTCTTTGGCAAAACTGATCAGCGCGACGCCCCGGTCGAAAGTGGCATTCTCGGCCACATGCACCTTGGCGATACGTCCGGCGCGATGTGCGGTAATGCTCATCTGCAGCTTCATGCTCTCGATCACCAGCAGCTTGTCGCCTTCGGCGACCTCCTGACCCACGGCGGCATGCAGGCTGATCACCGTGCCGGGCATTTCGGCCAAGATGTCGTTGCCGCCGGCATTGGCGCCGCCGGTGTCACCACCCTCCTGCTGGCGCCGCAGATGCAGGTTGCGGCCCTCTATGCGCAGATAGATGTCGTCGCCCACCACCAGGCGCCAGCCGGTGATGCGGCGGCCATCGATATCAAGCGCGAAGGCGCCGCTTTCGGCAGGACGCTCCTCGGCGGTGACGCTCTGGCCATCCAGGGCGAAGCGCAAGGCCGGGCGGCGCGCCAGGATGGCGAGGTCTAGTTCCTTGCCCAGCAGGTCGAAACGATAGCTCATCTCAATTCCTCCAGGCGCCGATGCTGGCCTGCGGCTCTGGCGTCGCCAGCAGGGCGCGGCGGATATCCTCGGTGCCAAGCGCGGCGGCAATGGCGGCGGCCTGCTCGGTTTCAGCACTGAGCGGCGGCGGGCTGAGAGTAGCGGCTTGCTCGGCAAGGAAGCCGGTATGCAGCCGGCCGGCCAGGAATTCCGGATGTGCCAGAATGCGCGTCAGGTAATCGCCATTGTGGTTGACGCCGAGCAAAGCCAATTCTTCCAGGCCCTGATGCAGCCGGGCAGCAGCTTCGTCGCGGTCGGCGCCATAGGCGATCACCTTTGCCAGCATCGAATCGAAGGCCGGCGTCACCGCTTGGCCCTCAAGAATGCCGCCATCCCAGCGCAGGCCATCGCCCTGGGGAATGCGCAGCAGGCCGATGCGGCCCACGGCAGGGCGGAAATCGCGCTCCGGCTCCTCGGCGCAGAGCCGCACCTCGATGGCATGGCCCTGGCGGCGCAGTTCATTCTGCTTGCAGGGCAGCGGCAGGCCGGCGGCGATGCGAAGCTGCTGCTCGACCAGATCAACGCCATAGACCGCTTCCGTCACTGGATGCTCCACCTGCAGGCGGGTGTTCATTTCCAGGAAATAGAAGGCGCCGTCACTGCCGAGGATGAATTCCACCGTGCCGGCATTGCGGTATTTCGCGGCACTCGCCAGCTTCACGGCGGCATCGCAGATTGCTGAGCGCAGCTTCTCGGGCAGGTTCGGTGCCGGGGCTTCCTCGACGATCTTCTGGTAACGCCGCTGCAGCGAGCATTCGCGCTCGCCGAAATGCAGCACATTGCCCTGGCCATCGCCCAGCACCTGCACCTCGATATGGCGCGGCATCTGCACCAGTTTTTCGGCATAGACGCGGCCATCGCCGAAATAGCGCTTGGCTTCGCTGGCGGCAAGCGAAGCAGCCTCGGCCAGTTCATCGGGGCCGCGCACGATCTTCATGCCCTTGCCGCCGCCACCTGCCGAAGCCTTGATCAGCAGCGGATAGCCGACTTTCGCCGCCTGTGCCGCGATGGCGGTGGCATCGCCGGAAAGGTCGAGACTTGGCGCCACCGGCACGCCCTGGTCGCGGGCATAGTCGCGCGAGCGGATCTTGTCGCCCATCAAATGCATGCTGGCGGCATCCGGGCCGATGAAGGTGAGGTTGGCCTCCGCCACCGCCTTGGCGAAGCCGGCATTCTCGGACAGGAAGCCATAGCCGGGATGGATGGCAGTGGCGCCTTGCGCCTTGGCGGCCGCGATGATCTGCGCGCCATCAAGATAGGCAGCGGTCGGTACGGCACCGATCAGTTCGACGGCCGCATCGGCGAGCGCCACATGCGGCGCCTTGCGGTCCTCGAAATGGTAGACGGCGACGGCGCGGATGCCGAGACGTTGCAGCGTGCGGATGACGCGGCAGGCGATTTCGCCGCGATTGGCGACAAGAACCGCAGGAAAGAGCGGCATGTCAGGCTGGCCCATGCGTGAACCCTCCGTAATGAATTCGGTTCATTAATTGTGCGTAAAGAGTCCCGGGATGCATGGCGCGCTCCGTCAGGCCAGCCAGCGCTTGCGGCGGCGGTAATGCTTCACGGCGTGATAATCGACCTTGGCGACACCACCGAGATAGGCGTCCTGCACATCCGGGTTGGCGCGCAGCACATCGGCGGTGCCGTTCATCACCACGCGGCCATTCTCGATCAGGTAGGCGGTCTGGGCCACGTCCAGCGCGGCGGCGGCATTCTGCTCCACCAGCAGAACCGCCACCTTCTGCTCGGTGTTGATGCGGCGGATGATGTCGAAAATCTCGTCCACCAGATAGGGCGCCAGGCCAAGGCTGGGTTCATCCAGCATGATCAGCTTCGGCTCGGTCATCAGCGCGCGGGCTATGGCCAGCATCTGCTGTTCGCCGCCGGAAAGATAGCCGGCCTTGGCCTTGGCGCGATCACGCAGCCGTGGAAACAGGTCGAACATGCGCTCCATCAGGTCGCGCACCCGGGCGCGGTCGCGGTGCATGGAGGTGGCGGCAATCAGGTTTTCTGCAGGCGTCAGATGGCCGAACACGCGGCGGCCTTCCAGGCAATGTACGATGCCCTTGCGCACGCGCTCCGGCGCATCGGTCTTGAGAATGTCCTGGCCCATGAAGGTAACGTCGCCGCGCGTCACTTCGCCGCGTTCTGGCTTCAGCAGGCCGCTGATGGTCTTGAGCACAGTGCTCTTGCCGGCACCATTGGCACCGAGCAGGGCAACCAGGCCGCCTTCCGGCACGTCGATGGAAATGCCCTTCACGGCCAGGAACACCTGGTCGTAGACCACTTCGACATTGTTCAGCGCCAGCAGGGCCATTTCAGTCACTCCGGGAAGGGCGGGCGCGGCGGCGGATACCGCCGCGCCACCCCAGTCACGTCACATTACTTGCCGGACTTGGCGAACTCGGACGAGTACTTCTTGATTTCCGCCCAGACCACATCCTGGTTGGCGGAGAACCAATCGGTCACCGGCTTGAAGCCCTTGCCATCCCACTGCGAGATGCGGCCCATGCCGCCGCCCTGGTGATCGGCGGCGGTCACCGTGGTGGAAGGCATCATGCCTTCTGCGGTGAAGCCCTTGATCGCCTGCAGGCCGGCATTCAGCCAGGGGCCGTTCACCGGGCCGTTCGGCGCCAGCGCGAAGGCCTGCTTCACGCCCTCAAGAATGGTGGCCATGATCATGACGCCGTAATTGTAGTAGACGGTGCCGACCTTGTTCTCCGGACCGGCGCCCTTGCCGGCGGTAACCACGCTCTTGAGGATGTCCTGGATCGGTTTCGGCTCACGGCCAAGCACGCAGGGATCCACCTTCATCACACCCTTGGCGGCATCGCGGCCGGCCACGTCCATGTCGGACTCGGAGATCCACACCGACGAGCACATGCGGTCCATGCGGATGCCGTTGCGTACGGCTTCGGTCAGCGCCACGGTCTGGCCGACGCCGGCACCCCAGAAGATCACCCAGTCCGGACGCGCGCGACGCACCTGCGGCCAGATCGCCGACTGGTCGTTGCCCGGCGGAGTGTAGGGGAAGGGCAGCAGCTCGAAGCCGAGCTTGTCGCGCAAAGCTTCCAGAATCGGCAGCGGTTCCTTGCCGAACGGCGTGTCGATATGCACATAGGCAATCTTCTTGCCCTTGAGGCCGCCATCCTGCTTGTTGGCGTAATCCAGGATCAGGCCCATCTGCGTCCAGTAATTGGGCGAGAGCGGGAAGATATAGGGGAACACGGTGCCGTCGGCGGCATCCGAGCGGCCGGAGAAGGCCGTGACCATGTTGACCTTGTCGGCCAGCACGCGCGGCACCAGGGCGCGGGCCACCGGGGTGGAGAGCGGATCGACCAGCACCATGCCCTGGCCCTTGGCGCGCTCGTAAGCTTCGATGGCGCGCGGCAGGTCGTTACCATGGTCGGTCACTTCGGCAACGATCTTGTAGCCGTTGATGCCGCCGCGCTCGTTGATCAGCGTCATGTAATCGCGCTGGCCCTGGCTGTATTCGGCCGTCACGAAGGTATAGACCTTGGTGAAGTCCTGGGTCATCAGGAAGCGGATAGTCTTGTCCTGGCCGAAGGCCAGTTTCACGGGCTGCGCCGCGAGCAGGGCGGCGGCACCGGCGCCAGTCAACAGGGTGCGACGATCGACAGTGATGGTCATGGGCGTTCTCTCCTGTGTTTTTCGTTAGGCACTTCAGCGTTGGGCATGGCGGAATGGCCATACCAGGAAATAGTTGCGGATATTGTTGTAGATCTTGGCCAGGCCGAGCGGCTCCCAGAGCAGGAAGCCGACGATCATGGCGCCATAGAGCATCAGCGGCAGATGCGCGCGCAGGTCGGCGCTGAGCTGCCAGGCGAAGCTGGTGGCCAGCGTGCCGATCAGGTTGTTCAGCACGATGGGGGCGAACAGGATCAGCGCGGCGCCGAAGAAACTGCCGAGCACGCTGCCCATGCCACCGACGATCACCATGGCGATAAGCTGGATCGAGAGTTCGATATGGAACTGCTCGGGCGAGATCTGGCGGAAGTAGCATACCGCCAGCACGGCGCCGACCACGCCGCCGATGAAGGAGGAAACCCAGAAGGCCAGCAGCTTGAAGCGGAAGGTATCGACGCCGATCACTTCCGCCGCATAGTCCTTCTCGCGCACGGCGGCGAGCGCACGGCCAAGGCTGGTGCGGCGCAGGTTGAGCATGAACAGCGTGACGATGACGCAGATCGCCAGCGCCAGGTAATACACCGCGCGGTCGCCCTGCACGGCGATGCCGAGGAAGGTGATCGGCGGCACGGTGATCGAAGCCTGGCTGCCGCCGCTGATCGCCGGCACATGGGAGATCACGAAATCGACGATATACTGCATCGCCAGGGTCGCCATGGCGAGGTAGAGGCCCTTCACACGGAGCGCCGCGGCGCCAAACACGATGCCGACACTGGCGGAAACCACGCCGCCCAGCAGCATGGCGATTTCGAACGGTACGCCGGCGCGCACCGCATGCACTGAGGCATAGGCGCCGATGCCGATCACCGCGCCATAGCCCAGATGCACCTGGCCGGCCACGCCCATCAGCATGTTCAGGCCAAGGGCTGCCGTTGACCAGATGATCCAGGGCAGCAGGTAGCCGACGAGATAGAGGCGGTCGACCAGGAACGGCGCGGCAAGGCCGAGCAGCAGCATGAAGCCGGCAAGGCGGCGGTCCAGCGGCAACGGCCAGATCTGGCGTTCGTCGCTGTATTTGGTGAAGCGGATGCCGGAGCGGCGGTAAAACATCTGGCCCTCAGATCCGTTCGATATGTTCGCGGCCAAACAGGCCGTGCGGCTTCAGCAGCAGGGTGAGCAGGATAATGACGGAAGCAACGACATCGCGGGTGCCGCCGCCAACCAGCGGATCGAGCACGCCGGTGGCAACGCTTTCCGCCACGCCGACGATCAATCCGGCGATCAGCACACCGGGGATCGAGTCAAGGCCGCCCAGGATGGCGATGGCCAGGGCCTTGATCAGCAGCAGCGATAGCGACCAGTCGACGCCCTGGGTCGCGCCCCACATCACACCAGCAACGGTGGCGCTGGCGGCAGCCAGGCCCCAGGAAATCGCAATCGCGCGCTCGACACGGATGCCCACCGCCCAGGAAGCGGTCTGGTCGTCAGACACCGCACGCATCACCACGCCGAGGCGGGAATTGAACAGCAGCAGCGATACCAGGATCATCAGCAGCGACACGGCGCCGCCGATCATGGTGGAGCGGTTGATCAGCAGGTCGCCGAGAAAGAGCGGCGAGCCGGGAATGCCGATATCGAGGCGCTTCACCGCCACGCCGGCCATGCCCGGCAGCAGGCCGCGCAGCATGATTTCGATACCCAGCGTCAGCATGATCGCCATGATCACCGGCTGGCCAATCATGCGGCGCAAAGCCAGGCGCTCGGTGGCGGCACCCAAGCCGAACATGCCGACGATGGCCACCGGTACGGCGAGCCAGATCGGGATGCCGAGCGGGCCAGACACTACCCAGGCCATGTAGGCGCCAGTCATCGCCAGGGCGCCCTGGGCCAGATTGGCGATGCCGGAGGTCTTGTAGATCAGCACCATGCCCAGCGCCACCAGGGCATACATCAGGCCGACGAAGACGCCATTGACGCTGAGTTCCAGGATCAGCAGGTAATCCATCAGGCCGCCCCCTCACGAATCGCGAGCACGCGGCTCAGTTTGCCCTTCGAGCCATCCTCGTAGGTGATTTCGGCCTCGAAGGTCACACCCTTCACGCCAGAATAGAGCGCCTCGATCAGCTTGCCGTAGCGTTCCTCAATGGTGTTGCGGCGCAGCTTGCGGGTGCGGGTGATTTCGCCGTCATCGGCGTCGAAATCCTTGTGCAGGTTCACGAAGCGGCGGATGCGCAAGGCTTCCGGCTGCAGCGAATTGACATGCGCCACCACGCCCTGGATCAGCTCCAGCACTTCCGGCTTCTGCGACAATTCGGCATAGGAGGTATAGGTGATCGAACGCTTCTCGGCCCAGTGGCCTACAGCTTCGAGGTCGATGCAGACAATGGCGGTGAGATAATCCCGGCCGGCACCGAGGATCGCCACGTTGCGCACATACTGGCTGAATTTCAGCCGGTTCTCGATGTAGTTCGGGATATAGCGTTCGCCCGCCGCCGTGCGTACTACTTCGCTGACGCGGCCGAGCACGGCAAGGTGGCCGTCTTCGTCCAGGTAGCCGGCATCGCCGGTGCGCAGCCAGCCATCGGAGAGCGCCTTGGCGCTGGCCTCGGCATCATCGAAATAACCGTCGATCACGGAAGCCGAGCGAATCAGGATTTCGCCGCTATCGTCGATGCGGATATCGACGCCCGGCATCGGCTTGCCGACGGTCTGCAGCTTCACCGCCCCTTCCGTCTGTGCCGCCGAAAGCGCAGCGGTCTCGGTCTGGCCGTAGAATTGCTTCAGCTTGATACCCAGCGCGCGGAAGAACAGGAAGGTATCCTCGCCCATCGCTTCGCCGCCGGTGAAGGCGCGTTCAGCGCGGGTGAGGCCGAGATAATCCTTGATAGGGCCATAGACGAAGATTTCGCCCAAGGCCAGTTTCAGGTGGTCGAGCAAGCTGGGCTGCTGACCGTTCATGCGGCCTTGCTCGACCTTGATGGCATGCGGCATGAACACATCGAACAGCCAGCGTTTCAGCGGTGTCGAATCCGCCATGCCGACCTGCACGCGGGTCAGCATGTTGTCCCAGGCGCGCGGCGCGGCGAGATAGAAAGTCGGTGCCACGGCGCGGATATCGCTCAGCACGGTTTCCTGGCGCTCGGGGATGTTGATCGTTGCCGTCATCAGCAAGCCGGCGCCGAGCGTGAACACGAAGTCGCCGACCCAGGCGGTGGGCAGATAGGCAAAGAGTTCTTCATGCTGGCGGAAATAGCCGCCCTTGGCGGCATTGCTGATACCGCCAACCACATTGCGATGGCGCAGCGGGATGCCCTTGGGCAGGCCGGTGGTGCCTGAAGAATAGAGCAGCACGGAGATATCGTCAGGCTGTGCCCGCAGCAGCAGGTTTTCGGCCAGGCCGCTTTCCGCCTGCAGCCGCGCGCGGCCTTTTTCGGCCACCTCTTCCAGCGCCAGCACACCCTCGGGTCGCTGATGGCCCAAGCCGCGCGGATCGTCGAACAGGATCACCTGGGGGCGGCCGGTGCGTTCGCGCAGGCCCATCAACTTGTCGACCTGTTCCTGGTCTTCCGCCACCGCCAGCTTTGGCGAACCGAAGCGGGTGAAGGTGTCGAGTTCGTCCACCGGCACATCGGGATAGATCGGCGAGGGGAAGGCGCGCAGCACATTCGCTGCCAGCATCGAGAAATAGAGATTGGCGCGGTTGTCGCCCACCACGATCACCGCATGGCCGGGTTCGACGCCCAACTCCTCGAAGCCTGCGGCCAGTGCCAGCACCCGGTCGCGCGCCTGCGGCCAGGTGAATTCCTGCCAGATACCGTAGTCGCGCTCGCGGAAGGCAACGCGATTGGGATAGCGCATCGCATTATGCGCCAGGGCGCCCACCAGGGTGCTGGGCGCCAGGCTATCGTGTAAATGAGCCGCGTTCATCAATGGCCCCCGGCAGCAACACGGGCGGCGGCGCGCTTGCCCAGATAGGCAGAGACCACCTCGGGCTTGGCAATGGCTGCATTGGGCTCACCCTCGGCAATGATCTCGCCATAGCTCAGCACCACGATGCGGTCGCAGATCGCGGTCACCACATCCATGTGATGCTCAATCAGCAGGATGGTGACACCGCGTTCCTCGCGCGCATCCAGGATGAAGCGGGCGATATATTCCTTCTCTTCCTGGTTCATGCCGGCCATTGGCTCGTCCAGGATCAGGAAACGTGGCTCGGCCACCAGGGCGCGGGCCAGTTCCACGCGCTTCTGCAGGCCCATCGGAATGGTTTCCACCGGCTCGTCGCGGATATCCTGCAACTGCATGAAGTCGATCACGTCTTCCGCCGCGCGGCGATGCTCATGCTCCTCGCGTGCCGCCCAGACCCAGTAAAACAGCGATGCCAGCGCACTTGGCCGCATTCGCACATGGCGGCCGAGCAGGATGTTGTCTAGCACGCTCATGCCCCGGAACAGCGCCAGATTCTGGAAGGTGCGGGCCACGCCGAGGCTGGCGACGCGGTGCGGTTTGACCGCCGTGATATTCTGGCCGAACAGATGCACTTGGCCGGCATTGGGCGGATAGAAGCCGGTCACCACATTGACCATGGTGGTCTTGCCCGAGCCATTGGGACCGACCAGGCCGAAGATTTCGCCGCGGTCGACATGGAGGTCCACGCCCTTCAGCGCCTTGAGGCCGCCGAAGGAGCGTTCAATGCCACGGCATTCCAGAACGCGGTCGCCGCTCATCAAACTGCCTTGCCCATACTGGTAATCCCCTGCCGGCCGGGCGCAGCAACGCCATGGCCGATGGGCTCGCCTGCCGCGCGCCGCATCCGTTTCCTCCTATGGGCCGACTCATGTTTCTGGTCGGGCCTCGATTGGGCTTATTGAATGGCATTCATTAGGCGGAGTCAATCACGCTCTCCAGGGCCTGGGTGAGTTCACCACCCCTTGCCGTCAGCGGGTGAGGCGGCCTAACTGGGGCGTACAAGGACGAGGCTCATGCAGCAGCAGATTTCCGTGATCACCCTGGGCGTCGCCGATCTGGCGCGCTCGCGGCATTTTTATACCGCTGGCTTTGGCTGGCAGCCGGTGTTCCAGAATGACGAGATTGCCTTCTACCAGATGAACGGCCTGATGCTCGGCACCTGGCTTGCTTCGGCACTCGCCGCCGATAGTGGCCGGGCGGTGATGCCGCCCGGAAACATGTCGCTGGCGCATAACGTGACCAGCCGTGCGGCCGTCGAGCCGCTGATGCGGGCGTTGGTCCAGGCTGGTGGCAGCCTGTTGCGGGCAGCGCTTGCGCCACCCCATGGCGGCTATTGCGGCTATGTCGCCGATCCCGATGGCCATGCCTGGGAAATCGCCTGGAATCCGGCCTGGCCGATTTCGCCGGAGGGTTACGTCACTTTTGGCGTTTAAGCTTGAGCAACGCCAGCAGCATGGCGTCGCGCTCGGCGGCAAGCTGCGGGATGCTGCGGCCTCGGCTTTCCTTCGCAATGCCCTGCACCAGCTTGCGCTTGGTGGCGGCATCCAGTGTCGGTGAGCCAAGCGAGCGCCAGCGCTTTTCCTGGCTCGGGCCGAGATGGTCCAGGTAATGCTTCAGGCCGCCATCGCCGCCGCCGAGATGGTAAGTCATGTGGGCACCCTGGATCGCCCAGCGCAGGCCGGGGCCTTCCACCAGCGCCTTGTCCACGTCTTCCACGTCGGCGATGCCTTCGGCAACGATATTGACGGCCTCGCGCCACAGGGCCGAGGCCAGGCGGTTGGCAACATGCCCCGCCGCTTCGCGGCGGATGCGGATCGGTGCCTTGCCAAAGCCTTCATAAAAAGCGAAAGCCTGATCCACCGCCGCCTTGGTGCGGCCGTAGATTTCCACCAGCGGCACCAGATGCGGCGGGTTGAAGGGATGCGCCACCACCAGCCGGTTCGGCCGCTTCATTTCGGCGGCGAGTTCCGACCATTGGAAAGAGGAGGTGGAGGAGGCGATCAGCGCCCTGGTGTTCAAGGCTTCGATTTCGGCATAGAGCGCGCGTTTCAGCGGTATCTGCTCCGGCGCATTCTCCTGGATCCAGGCGGCATCACGCACGGCTTCGGCCAGTGTCGCGACCACGCGCAACTCGCCCTTGGCCTTGAGGCCAAGCGGGCGCAACTGGCGGCGCATGGTCTCGGTGCGCTTGGCGAAGCTCTGGCGCATGGCTGCGATGGGATCCCAGGCCACCACCTTGGCCCCGTGGGCCAGAAACAGGGCAGCCCAGCTCGCGCCGATCAGGCCGCCGCCGACAATAGCGATGTGAGACAAGGTTTCCTCCGCCGATCAATCGGCGAGGATTGTTTCGCCTAAGCCGGCCTGGCGCAAGGCTGCCAATTGGCGGCGGTCGGCGCCGGCATCGGTGATCACCATGTCGATGCGGCTGCAGGGGCAGATCGAGACCCGGCTCACCGTACCGATCTTGGCGTGGTCGGCCAGGAAGATGACGCGCTGGCTCTGTTGGATCATGCTACGGGCGATTTCGGCTTCATGCAGCACGAAGTCGGTGGCGCCATGTTCGGGATGCACGCCCACCGGCGAGAGCAATGCGACATCGGCGCGGAAGCGCGCGATTTCGCTTAACGTCAGTTCGCCATAGGTGCCGGGCACATCGCTATGCAGCCGGCCGCCGAGCAGCAGGGTGGTCACATCCTGGCGCAGGCCGTTCAGCGTCGAAGCCACGTCGATGGAATTGGTGATCACCGTCAAGCCGGCGATCTTGCCGAGTTCGGCGGCGAGGATGGCCGTGGTGGAGCCGGCATCGACGAAGCAGACCTGCCCCGGTTTGATTTCCCGGATGGCGGCCCGCGCGATGGCCTGTTTCTCCTTGCGCCGTACCTGCAGGCGGTCGGCGAAGGGCGCCTCGCTCGGCGGATCTGGCAGCACCGCGCCGCCATGCACCCGCTTCAGCAGGCCGGCGGCTTCCAGTTCCAGCAGGTCGCGGCGGATGGTTTCGCGCGAGACATCCAGGTCGCGTGCCAGGTCGTCGGCGGACATCTGCTTGAACTGGTGCAGCAGCCCCTGGATGCGGATATGGCGTTCCTGCGCCCACATTTATCTTATACTCCCGGCAACCGTGCCCGGCGCTGCGCCAGATGCACGGCACCGCGCGCCAGCAGCAGCGAGGCGGCAACCACCAGCATGATCACGGTAGAGAAGGCGGCGGCCTGCGAGGTAAAGCCGCCTTCGTCCAGGCGCATCACGGTGACGGCGGCCAGCATCAGCTTCGGCGTCACCAGGAAGATCACGGCAGACAGCGTCACCATCGAACTCATGAACAGGAAAAAGAACACCGAAATCAGCACCGGCAATGTATAGGGCACATAGACATCGCGCACCACCTGCCAGGTGGAAGCGCCGATGCAGGTGGCGGCTTCTTCCAGCGCAGGCGGAATCTGCCGCAGGCCGGTCGTCATGGTGACAAACCCTTGCGTGTGATAGTGGTAGAAATTGCACATCGCCAGCAGAGCGGCGCTGCCATAGAGCAGCATCAGCGGCGTGCCGGGCTGGTTGAAGGCGAACACATAGGCGAGGCCCAGCACCAGGCCGGGCACGGCGGCCGGCAGCATGGCGATGAAGTAGATGATGCGCGCGAATGGCCCGCTCATGCGTTTCAGCGCCACGCCCAGCAGCAACAGGAACACTGTGCCGAAGGCTGCCGCGGCCGCCGAGATGCCGATGCTGATCCAGAGCGGATCATAGCCACCAGCCAGCTTGATATCGTAATGCCGCCAGGTGAAATCCAGGCGGTAGGGCCATAGCCGCATGAAACTGGCATAGACCACCACGCCGACCACGGTGAGCGGCAGCAGGGCCACCGTCCAAGCCAGGCCGCCGACAATGCCATCGCGCCACGGGTCCTTGGGCGGGATATAAGGCACGGCATTTTCCGATTGGGTGCCGAATTGCCGCTGGCTGGCTAGGCGCTCGAAATAGAAGGAGAGCAGGGTGGGCAGCAGCAGCAGCATGCCGACCACGGCGCCGAGATTGAGGTTCATCTGGCCGATGACCTGATTGTAGATTTCGATCGCCAGCACGGTGTAGTCGCCGCCGATTACTGCCGCGTTGCCGAAATCGGTGATGGTGACGGTGAATACCACGAAGACGGCGCTGAGCAGACCATAGCGGATATTCGGCAGCGTGAGGTCGATGAAGCGGCGCCAGCCCGAAGCGCCCATCACTTCCGCCGCCTCGAACAGCCGCGCATCGGCATGGCGTAGGGCGGCGCCGATGATCATGGTCGCCTGTGGCAGGCCATAGAGCGTGTTGGCGATCAGCAGGCCCCAGAAGCCGTAGATCTCGACATTGAGGCCGAAGCTCTTGTTGATCAGGCCATTGCGACCGAGCAGGAAGATCAGGCCGAGGCCCTGCACCAGGGAGGGCGCGATGATCGGCAGCGAGATGATGGCGAGCAGCACCGCTTTCAGCCACAGCCGGCAGCGATGCAGCGCGAAGGCCACCAGCAGGCCAAGCAGCACGGTCAGCGCCGTGGTCGCCAGGCCCATGACCAGGCTGTTGTTGAGTGCCTTGGCGAAGCCGCGCGATGTCAGGATGCGGGCGAAATTGCCGAAGCCCAGCGAGCCATCAGGCTCCAGCAGGCTGCGATAGCCCATCATGCCGATCGGATAGGCGAAGAACAGCAGCAGGGCGGCGGCGGGAATCAGCAGGCAGGCGAGATTGAACAGCCGGTCCCTGGAATCCTGCGCCGGCACGGGTGACGGCGATGCAGCCATGGTCAGGCCGCTACCCAGGCGGCGCGGGCCGGATCCACCGCGATCTCGATGCCGTCGCCCGGCGCGAAGTGCGAGCGGCCATTTTCCTCAGCCACCAATGGCCCAAGCGGCGTATCGAGTTTCAGCCGCGTGATATTGCCGAGGAAGCTGACCGCCAGCACAGTGCCGAAGGAACCCTGGCGCAGGGCCACATGCTCGGGCCGCAGGCAAAGCAGGTGGTCGTTGCCGGGGCAGCCCTGCAGCAATTCGGGCCGCGCAGCCTGCAGCTTGCCCGGCTCGATCAGGTTGCTCACGCCCATGAAGTCGGCAACGAAGCGGGTGGCGGGGTGCAGGTAGAGATCGGCCGGGCTGCCGGCCTGCTCGATGCGGCCTCGGCTCATGCAGACGATGCGGTCTGCAAGGCTCAGGGCCTCTTCCTGGTCATGCGTCACCATCACGGTGGGAATCTTCAGGCGGCGCTGCACGTCGCGGATTTCCTCGCGCAGTTCGGCGCGCACCTTGGCATCCAGGGCTGAAAGCGGCTCATCCAGCAGCAGCAGGCTGGGATCGACCGCGATGGCGCGGGCCAGGGCCACGCGCTGTTGCTGGCCGCCGGAAAGCTCCCAGGGAAAGCGTTCCGCCACTTGCGGCAGCTTGATCAGTGCCAGCAATTCGGTCACGCGGCGGTCGATCTGTTCGCGCGGCGTGCCGCGTAATTTCAGGCCGTAGCCGATATTGTCGGCCACCGTCATGTTGGGAAACAGCGAATAGCTCTGGAACACGATGCCAAAACCGCGCTGCCGCGCCGGCACTTTGCTGAGGTCGCGGCCGGCGAGCGTCATGGTGCCCGAATCCTGCATCAGCAGGCCGGCGATGATGCGCAGCAGCGTGGTCTTGCCGCAGCCTGACGGACCGAGCAGGCAGACGAACTCGCCTGCTTCCAGCGAGAGCGAAACATTGTCCAGCGCCAGCACGGGACCGAAACTCTTGCGCACGCTGTCGATGACGAGATGCATGGTGGGTCTGTTCGCTCGGCTCTGGTCTTGGGGATAAGAAAAACCCCGGGCGGTTGCCCGCCCGGGGTGATGCGGCCTTAGCGGCCGATTTCCTTGTTCCAGCGCGCCAGGATGGCATCCCGCTGGGCGGCGGAAGCGGCAAAATCCATCTTGTAGAGTACCGTGCCCGGATCCTCCGGCATGCCGGCTTCGCGCGCCACCTTGCCCGGCTTGAAGCCCGGCAGCGTCACCAGTTCCTTGTACTTGCCATAGAGGCCGGCGGCGTTGGCCGAGAGCGTCCAGTCGAGGAACTTCTTGGCATCCGCCTTGTTCTTCGAAGCAGCCATCAGGGCCGAGGCTTCCAGTTCATAGCCAGCGCCTTCTGCCGGCAGCACCATGGCGAGCGGGAAGCCTTCCTCCACCGACTTGATGGCGGCAAAGGCCAGCGAGGTGCCGACGGTGAATTCACCGGCGCGCGCCTGGCGGCAGGGGCGGGAGCCAGACTTGATATACTGGTTCACATTGCCATCGAGCTGCTTGAGGAAAGCCCAGCCCTTCTCCTCGCCCATCTTCTGCAGGATCGACACGATCTGCAGATAGCCGGTGCCCGAGGATACCGGATTCGGCATCGCGATCTCGCCCTTGAAGGCGGGATTGAGCAGGTCGGCCCAGCTCTTCGGCATCGGCAGGTTCTTCTGCTTCAGGCGTTCGGTGTTGACGCAGAAGGCGCCGATATAGCCGGTGGCGGCGAACCACTTCTTGTCGGCGGCGACATAGGCGCTGCCCATCTTCTCCGTGCCCTTGGCGGCGTAGGGTTCGACCAGCGCCAGCACGCGGGTGTCCATCATGTTGGTGACGGCCCAGCCCCAGATCACGTCATGCTGCGGGTTGCCGGCCTCGGCCAGGATGCGGGCGCCGAGATCACCGGTGGAAAGGCGCAGCACATTCACCGTCACATCCGGGATGTCCTTTTTCGCCTGCGCCACGTAATCGGCGATTTCGTCCTCTTCCAGCGCGGTATAGACCGTGATGGTACCGGCCTGCGCTTGCGTCGCGGCCGCCAACAGCAGGGCGCCAGCGGCCCAGCCGAACAGATTGTGCTTCATAATATCCCCCTTGGTAGCGTGGATTTGCGGAATCGTGGAAACCCTGCCCTGAATTATTGCGGAATTGTTGCAGAGAAGCGCAAGGGCGTCTATATAAATTCCACAGAAACACACAAATCCACAAAATGCCACTTACCGTCACCTCTTCCGGCTCCCAGCCAGCCCCCACTGAACCCGGCCCCGCCCTGCGGGCCACGGCGCAGGCCCTGGCGGCTGCGGCGCGGCCCATCGCGCAGCGTTATTTCCGGCAGAAACTGGCGGTGGAGCATAAGGCGGACCATAGCCCGGTGACGGTGGCCGACCGTGCCATCGAGACGGCCATGCGCTCCATAATTGCCGAGCGCCACCCGGAGCATGCCATCTATGGCGAGGAGCATGGCGCCGAACGCCTGGGTGCCCGCTATACCTGGGTGATCGACCCCATCGACGGCACCAAGAGCTTTGTAACCGGCCTGCCACTTTTCGGCACTCTAATCGCCCTGCTGGAGCATGGCGTGCCGAAGCTCGGGCTGATCGACATGCCGGCCCTGCATGAAACCTGGGTCGGCGAAGCCGGCGAGCCGACGCGTTTCAACAATGCGCCCTGCCGGGTCAGCGGCTGTAAAGATCCGGCGGAAGCGGTGCTTTATGCCACCTCGCCGGACATGTTCGAGGGCGCGGCACAGGCCGGGTTCGAGCGGGTGAGCAATGCCGTGCGGCTGCGCCGTTTCGGCGGCGACTGCTACGCCTATGCCCTGCTGGCGGCAGGCTATGTCGATCTCGTCATCGAGGTCGGCCTGCAGCCCTATGATTACCTGCCGCTGGTGGCGGTGATCGAGGGGGCCGGTGGCGTGGTGACGGATTGGAATGGCCAGCCGCTGAGGCTCGGTTCGGATGGCCGCGTTGTCGCGGCTGCCTCGCCGGCCTTGCATGCCTGGGCGCTGGGGTTGATCAATAAGTCTTGAACGGGGCAGAACGGGGGATGGCTAGGATGGCGTTGCAGTCGAGGCAAGTGAAAACCGTAGCCGATGCACGGCGTATTATCGCCGAACGCAAGATCGACCGCGTCAAGGTCGGTGCCTTCGATGTCGATGGCATCCTGCGCGGCAAATATATCTCGGTAGAGAAATTCCTCTCGGCACTGGATAGCGGCTTCGGCTTCTGCGACGTGGTGCTGGGCTGGGATTCCAACGACCAGCTTTACGACAATGTCAGCTATACCGGCTGGCACACCGCCTATCCCGATGCCCCGGTGCGTGTGCTGCCCGATACCTGCCGCGATATTCCCTGGGAGCCGAACACCCTGTTCTTCCTCGGCGAATTCTCGGCCCCGGCGGATACGGTCTGCCCGCGCGCCGTGCTGCGCCGCGTGCTCGAACGCGCCGACAAGCTCGGCTACAAGGTGCTGGGCGCCTGCGAATTCGAATTCTTCGTCTTCGACGAAACCCCGCATTCGATCCGCGACAAGGGCTATCGCGGCCTGAAGCCGATCACGCCGGGCTTCTTTGGCTATTCCGTGCTGCGCAATTCGGTCGAATCCTCGCTCTATCACGACTTGATGGATCTTGGCGTGAAGATGGATTTCCCGCTGGAGGGGCTGCATACCGAAACCGGCGCCGGTGTGCTGGAAGCCGCCATCACTGTGGACGAGGCGCTGAATGCCGCCGACAAGGCGGCCTTGTTCAAGACATTCACCAAGGCATTGTTGCAACGCCAGGGCAAGATGGCCACGTTCATGGCGAAATGGTCGCATGACTGGCCGGGCCAGAGCGGCCATATCCATCTTTCGCTGAAGAAGAAGGATGGCAAGCCGGTTTTCCACGACGCGAAGCAGAAGCACAATATCTCCGACACGATGCGGCATTTCATCGGCGGCCAGCAGGCTTTGCTGCCGGAGCTGCTCGCCATGGTCGCCTGCACGGTGAACAGCTACACCCGCCTGATCCCCGGTTTCTGGGCGCCGACTCAAGCCTCCTGGGGTGTGGAGAACCGCACCACGGCCCTGCGCGCGATTCCCGGCTCGCCGAAGTCGCAGCGCGTCGAATTCCGCATCGCTGCAGCCGATATCAACCCCTATATCGCCATGGCGGCGGCGATTGGCGCCGGCCTTTGGGGCGTGGAAAACAAGATCGAGCCGACGGCGCCGATCCAGGGCAATGCCTATGCCGTGGACCTGCCGGCCAAGTATCAACTGCCGCGGACGCTGTTCGAGGCCGCTGGCCGCCTGAAGAAGAGCAAGCCGGCGCGCGATTTGTTCGGCGATGCCTTCGTCGAGCATTACGCCGCCAGCCGCGAATGGGAGGAGCGGGAATACCGCAAGGCGATCACCGACTGGCAGTTGGCGCGCTATTTCGAAATCATCTGAGGTCTGCATGTTGAAATGTGTCAGCCCGGTCGACGGCCGGGTCTATGTCGAACGCGAACTGGCCAATGCCGCTGCCATCGAGGCAGCTCTGGCGAAATCAGTGGCTGCCGGCGCAGCCTGGCGGGCCACGCCGCTTAAGCAGCGCCAGGAAGTGCTGCGCAAGGCAGTCGCGGCATTTGTCGCCAAGGGCGCGGATATCGCCACGGAACTGACCTGGCAGATGGGGCGCCCAGCGGGTCAGACGCCCGGCGAGGTGCGCGGGTTCAATGAACGCGCCAGCTACATGATCGACATTGCCCCGCAGGCGCTTGCCGATATAGAGCCAGCGGCGAAGGATAATTTCCGCCGCTTCATCCGCCGCGAACCGCATGGCGTGGTGTTTGTCATCGCGCCGTGGAACTATCCCTATCTTACGTCGGTGAACGCGGTGATCCCGGCCCTTTTGGCCGGCAACACGGTGCTGCTCAAGCATTCGCATCAGACGCCGCTCTGCGCCGAACGCTATGCCGAGGCGTTCCGTGAAGCGGGCCTGCCCGATGGCGTGTTCCAGTACCTGCATTTAAGCCATGCCGATGCCGACAAGGTGATGCGCGATGCCCGCGTCGGCTTCGTCGCCTTCACCGGTTCGGTGGCTGGCGGCCATGCGGTACAGCAGGCGCTGGTCGACCGCTTCGTTGGTGCCGGGCTTGAGCTTGGCGGCAAGGACCCGGCCTATGTGCGGGCAGATGCCGATCTCGCCCACGCGGTGGAAAACCTGGTTGATGGCGCTTTCTTCAACTCCGGGCAATCCTGCTGCGGCATCGAGCGCATCTATGTGCATGAAAAGCTCTACGATGCCTTCGTCGATGGCTTTGTCGATCTGACGAAGAAATATGTGCTGGGCGATCCGACCAAGGCCGAAACCAATCTCGGCCCCATGGTGCGCGCTTCGGCGGCAGAATTCGTGCGCGGCCAGGTGGCGGAAGCGGTGGCGCAGGGCGCGAAGTCGCTGGTGGCGCCAGGGCATTTCGGTGCCGACCGCCAGGGTACGCCTTACATGGCGCCACAGGTGCTGGTGAACGTGACGCACAAGATGCGGCTGATGTCGGAGGAAACCTTCGGGCCCGCCATCGGTATCATGAAGGTAAGTTCGGATGCCGAGGCCGTGAAGCTGATGAATGACAGCGAGTATGGCCTTACGGCGGCGATCTGGACCAAGGATGCAGAGGCCGCAGCACGTCTTGGCGCCGAGCTTGAGACCGGCACGGTGTTCATGAACCGCTGCGACTATCTTGATCCCGCGCTGGCCTGGACCGGGGTGAAGAATTCCGGCCGCGGCTGCACGCTCTCCTCGGTCGGTTTCGAATCACTCACGCGGCCGAAATCCTTCCACCTGCGCCTGAACACCTGATTCTTTCTGGAGTCCGCCCCATGCTCGTCGGTAAATGGAATTATCCCACCACAATGTGGGTCGGCCCTGGCCGTATCAAGGAACTGCCCCAGGCCTGCCGTTCGCTCGGCATGAAGCGGCCGCTGCTGATCACCGATGCCGGCCTCGCCAATGCGCCGATGGTGCTGGCGGCGATTGCCGGCAATGAAGCCGCCGGCCTGCCCACCGGGCTGTTCGCCGGCGTCAAGGGCAACCCCACGGGTGCCAATGTCGATGCCGGCGTTGCCGCCTATCATGCCGGCAAGCATGATGGCGTGATTGCCTTCGGCGGCGGCAGCGGTGTCGATGCCGCCAAGGCGGTGGCTCTGATGGTCGGCCAGGACAGGCCGCTGTGGGATTTCGAGGATGTCGGCGACAATGCCGACCGCGTGAACGTCGCCGGCATGGCGCCGGTGGTGGCGGTGCCGACCACGTCCGGCACCGGCTCTGAAGTCGGCCGCGCCTCGGTGATCACCAAGGAAGATACCCACGAGAAGAAGATCATCTTCCATCCGCGCATGCTGCCGGCCCTGGTGATCGCCGACCCGGAACTTACCGTCGGCCTGCCGCCACATATCACGGCGGCCACCGGTGTCGATGCTTTCGTGCATTGCTTCGAGGCCTATTGCGCGCCGGGTTTCCATCCGATGGCGGTCGGTATCGCGTTGGAAGGCATGCGGCTGTGCAAGGATTATCTCGGCCGTGCCTATCGCGATGGCAAGGATATTGAGGCGCGCTCGCGCATGCTGGCGGCGGCTTCCATGGGCGCGGCGGCGTTCCAGAAAGGCCTGGGCGGCGTGCATGCCCTGGCGCATCCGATTGGTGCCGTCTACGACACCCATCACGGCCTCACCAATGCCGTGCTGCTGCCCTATGTGATGCAGCATAACAAGGCGGCGATTGCCGAAAGCATGAACCTGCTCGCCCGCGTGCTCGATCTGCCGGGCAGCGGCTATCAGGCGGTGTTCGACTGGGTGCTGGCCTGGCGCCGCGAACTCGGCATTCCGAACACGCTGGCCGAGATCAAGGTGCCGGTGGACCGCGCCGCCGAGATCGGCCGCATGGCCGAGGCCGATCCTTCCGCCGGCGGCAATCCCTGCCCGGTGGATGCGGCGGCCCTGGAAAAGATCTTCCGCAAGGCGGTGGCCGGCGATCTGGGCTGATTGCCATGGCGCCGCGCATTCTGATTGCCGACGGCAATCTCGCCGCGATCAACCAGGCCAATATCGCCGCTGGCGGCACTGCCAGCGGCGCGCATTATGCCGATGTGCTGCGCGGCCTCGATGCGCGGCTTGAGATCGAGGTGACGCATCCCGCTGATGCCGCCGATCCGTCGCTGGATCTGCGGCGCTATACCGGCGTTGCCTTCACCGGTTCGGCGCTGAATGTCTATGACATGACCGAGCCGGTGACGCGCCAGATCGATCTGGCAAAGCGGGCGCTGGATGCCGGCCTTAGTCTGTTCGGCTCCTGCTGGGGCTTGCAGGTGATTGCCACTGCGCTGGGCGGCAGGGTGCATCGCAATCCGAAGGGCCGCGAGATTGGCGTGGCACGCCGTATCCGCCGCACCCAGGCCGGTATTGCGCATCCGTTGCTGGCCGGCAAGGCGGAAGTGTTCGAGGCGATCTGCGTGCATCTCGACGAGGTAGCGGAACTGCCCGCGGGCATGACCGTGCTGGCCAGCAATGCGGTGAGCGAGGTGCAGGCGGCGAGCTACGGCGATGCCAAGGCCGGGCCGCATGCCTGGGCGGTGCAGTATCACCCAGAATACGATTTCAACGAGATTGCCGCGGTGATGACGCGCTACGGGCCACGCCTGCTGGCCGATGGGCTGTTCGCGGATGAGGCGGCGATGCAGCGTTATCTGGCCGATTTGCGCAGCCTGCATGCGGCGCCACACCGCCATGATCTTGCCTGGGCCCATGGCCTGGATGCCAGCACACTGGATCGCGCACAGCGCGAACGGGAACTCGCAAACTGGATCGACAGCATCATTTGGCCACGCTGGTCCGCCGCGCAATAAGGGCGCGCAGCCGCTGTTGGCGTGCCTGCGTGATCGGATAACCCCGCATCAGCATGATTGCCGCCAGCTTGAATGCCACGGGTACCAGGCAATAAAGCGCGGTGAGGCCGAACAGGGCTTGACCATCGTTGTCGCCTTTCGCGGAAAAGCCGATCAGGTCGAGCAGCGGAAAGGCGATGCCGACAGCCAAGGCCAGGGCCAGCTTGGTCGCCATGCCCCAAAGGGCGAAGAACAAGCCGGCGCGCTGCTGGCGGTGGCGCGCTTCATCCAGGTCGATCACGTCCGCCTGCATCGCCGGCGGCAAGGCCAGGTCGGCACCCAGGCTCAATCCAGTGAGTACGGAGATGGCAACGAACCAGTATCCGTCGCCCGGTCCGAGCAGGGGGACCAGCAGGAAGAAGCTGCAGGTCCAGAGCATGGCGCCGCACCAGACCCGATGTTTGCCATAGCGCGCGGCCAGTTTCAGCCATAGCGGAACGGCAGCGATTCCGGCCGCGAAATAGGCCAGCAGCACCGCGCCGGCCAGGTTCGGTTCTCCCAGCACATGGGTCACATACAGCAATACCAGGGAGGCGGGCAGACCATTGGCGGTGCCATTCAGCAGCCAGGCCAGCAACAGCCGGCGGAATGGCCCATTGCGCCAGAGTTGCCCCAGGCTTTGGCGGTTCAGTTCTGTGCCTGCGGCTAGAGTGACCCCACCAGGCAGGCGCCACAATGCCAGCATCAGCACCGGTGGCAGCAATATGGTGATCACCAGCGCCAGCGCGGCCAATCCCTTTGCTGGCACCAGCGCTGGAATCAGCACGGCGATCAGCGTGCCGGCCACGATCATGCCCTCGCGCCAGCCGGCGATACTGGTCCGCTCGCCGTAATCCGGGGATAACTCCGCTCCCCATGCCAGATACGGTATTTGCAGCATGGCGGCGCCGAGATAAAGCACCATTGTCCAAAGCAGCAGATAGGGCCAGCCGGCATCGCCGGGGGGCAGAAAAAGCAGCCAGGTGCTGAACAGGATCACTGGTAAAGCAGCCAGCAGCCAGGGTTTCCGGCGACCAAAGCGGCTCTGTGTCCGGTCGCTGAGATAGCCGATCAGCGGGTCAATTGCGATATCCCACAGCCGCGCCGCCAGTAATGCCGCGCCGATGGCGGAAAGGCTCAAGCCAACGGTTTCGGCGTAATAGGTCGGCAGATGCACATAGACCGGCAGCAGCAGCATCGCGGCGGGCAGGCCGGGGGCGGCGTAGGCCAGCAATTGCAAGCGGGAAAGGCGTGTCATGGTGGCGGATTTAGATGACCGTGGCCTCTGGGCAAATGGCCTCGGCGCGCTATGTTGCGGTTCATGCTGAAACTATCCATCCTCGATCAATCCACCGCCGCTGCCGGACGCGGCCAGGACCAGGCGATCCGCGATACCCTGGCGCTGGCTGAGCAGGCCGAGGCATTGGGGTATCACCGCTTCTGGGTTTCGGAACATCACAATCACGACAGCATTGCCGGCACGGCGCCGGAAGTGCTGATGGCCGCCATCGCGGCGCGCACCAGCCGCATCCGCATCGGCAGTGCCGGCGTCATGCTGCCGCATTACAACGCGCTCAAGGTGGCGGAACAGTTCCGCGTGCTGGATGCGCTGGCGCCGGGCCGCATCGATCTAGGGGTCGGCCGCGCGCCGGGCGGCGATAGGCGCACGGCCTATGCGCTCAACCCGCATGCCTTCTCATCCGGCGAGGATGAATTCCCCGCCCAGGTGCGCGACCTGGAAGGCTGGATCGCGGGCTATACGCCGAAGGAAGGCGATCCGCGCCATGGCGTGCGGGCCTTCCCGATGGCGCCGAGCCAGCCGCGGCTGTGGATGCTCGGCTCCTCGGATTACGGCGCGCAACTGGCAGCGCATTTCGGCCTGCCGTATTCCTTTGCCTATTTCATCACCGACGGTCGCGGCGCCGACCAGGCACTGGAAGTCTATTACCGCTATTTCAAGCCGACGCCGCAGCAGCCCGAGCCGGAGGCCAATGTTTGCGTCTGGGCACTGGCGGCCGAGACGCGCGAGGAAGCCGAGCATCTGTTCATGACCCGGGCGCGCTGGCGCCAGGGCCGCGACAAGGGCGAATTGCTGCCGCTGCAGACGCCGGAAGCCGCCACCACCTATGACTACACGCCGGCTGAACGCGCCAAGCTGGAGCGCGACCGGCAGCGCGCCCTGATCGGCACGCCGGCCGAACTTGGGGTCCGCCTGCGCGAGCTGGCGGCGAGCCTTAAGGTGCAGGAAATGGTGATCCTGACCTGGACCCATGATCCGGCGGCGAAGCTGAAAAGCTACCAATTGCTGGCCGAGGAATTTAACCTCTCCCGCAGCTAAACAAAGGGAGAGAGTTATGTCCGAGACGGAATTGAAGCAGCTATTCGAGGCCGGCCTGAAGGTGCGCCGCGAGGTGCTGGGCGCCGATTATGTCGATAATTCTTTGGCCAAGGCCAACGACTTCACCATGACCTTCCAGCATGCCACCACGGAATTCTGCTGGGGCTATGTCTGGGACCGCCCCGGCCTTGAGCGCAAGACGCGCTCGATGCTGAATCTGGCCATGCTCACAGCTCTCGGCCGCACGCCGGAACTGAAACTCCATGTGCGCGGCGCCATCACCAACGGTGTCAGCATCGACGAGATCAAGGAAATCCTGCTGCAGGCAACGATCTACTGCGGCATTCCTGCCGGGCTCGATGCCTTCAAGGCGGCGAACGAAGTGCTGGTGGAACTCGGCAAGCTGCCGAAGGCTTGAGGCGCCCGATTACTGGGTCTGATGCCCGGCGTTCAGGGTCTTGTGCAGCACGTCCAGCATGTTGCGCGCGATCGGATCCTGGCCGTTGAGGATCAGGGTCAGTGCGATGCGCGTCACGCCCATCTTGGAGGCGATCAGGTCCATCGAGAGGCCTTTGACGCGGCAGACCTGGGTAACGAGGTCGAAGCTCCCCTTGGCCAGGAAGACGCGGCCCCAGTCGTCGCGGTGTTCCAGCTTGATCACCGGTGGCAAAGCCGGCTGCTTGCCAGCCGGCGGCGCCGAGGGTGGTGGGCCGGAGGCGCCGCCACGGACGCGGCCGGCGGTGGGTGCCGGGGGGCGGCTGCGGGTCTGTGGCCGATGGTTCGGATCGCGCTCGAACACAGCCAATTCCGGCGACCGGTCCATCAGCATCTGCAGCATGTTGCGCATATGCTGCATCAGTTCGCCGGCCGAGCCGTCGGCCTCGGGGCCGTCCGACAGGATATGCGCCAGTTCGCCCAGCCGCTTCAGGCGCGAGGAGAAGAATTCGCGCGCGCCATAGGGTAGCGGCGCCTGGGCCTCGATCAGTCCCTCCAGATAGCTCTGGGTGATGTCGATTTCCATTTTCAGGATCTTGGCGCGGATCTGCGTCACATAGCGGCGCAGTTCATCGCGGCGGTCGGATTTCAGCAGGGTAAGGCGACCCTCGGCAACTTCGGCCGACTGATGGAAATCGTCGATCATGGCGCTGAAACGGCGGAAGCCGGCGACATTATCGCGGCGCTCCGCCGGATTCTCGGTGAAGCGGAAAATCTCCATCGCCCGCGCTTCGATGCGCGAGACCAGCTCGTTACCTTCTTGAGTATGTTGATCAACGATCATGTGTAAAAAGACTCCGTCCAGCGGTAAATCCACCGGCACTACAGTCTAGGATAGCATGGTGCGCTTTTCGCCCCAAGCCGCTGTGGAAAAATTACGCCGCCCAGCTTTTAGGCAGCATTCCGCAGGCCTTCGCGGGCAATCCAGGCCTCGGTCTTGGCCAGGGCGCGTTCGAAACGGTCAAACATTTCGTCGATTTCGGCTTCGGTGATGATCATCGGCGGGCAGAAGGCCAGGGCATCGCCGGCCAGGGCGCGATGGATCAGGCCTTCTTCCTGGGAGAAGGCAGCGCAGGTGGCGCCCACCGCCTTGGCCGGATCGAAGTTACGCCGGCTGGCCTTGTCGGCAACCAGTTCCACGGCGCCGATCAGGCCAATACCCCGCGCCTCGCCCACCAGCGGATGGTCAGCCAGGCGCTTCAGCCGTGCCTGGAAGCGCGGCGACACCATGGCGACGTGATCATAGATTTTGCGTTCTTCGTAAAGTTGCAGGGTGCGCAGGGCGACCGCCGCCGAGACCGGGTGGCCGCCATAGGTGAAGCCGTGGCCGAAGGTGCCGATGGTGCCGGACTGGTCGCGGATCGCCTCGTAGACCGGCTCGCTGATCATGCAGGCGGCAATCGGCAGGTAGGCCGAGGAAAGCTGCTTGGCGCAGGAGATCATGTCCGGCTGGTAATCGAGCGTCTGGGCACCCCAGACATTGCCGGTGCGGCCGAAGCCGCAGATCACTTCATCGGAAACGCTGAGGATGTCGTGCCGTTTCAGCACCGCCTGGATGGCGGGGAAGTAGCCTGCCGGCGGCACGATCACGCCGCCGGCACCCATCACCGGCTCGGCGAAGAAGGCCGCCACTGTTTCCGGTCCCTCGCGCTGGATGAATTCCTCGAGATTGCTGGCCAGCCGCGCAGTGAATTCGGCCTCGCTCTCGCCCGGCAGAGCGTTGCGGTAGTAATGCGGGCAATCGACATGCTTCACGCCGGCAATCGGCAGGTCGAAGGCGCGGTGATTGGCGGGCAGGCCGGTGAGGCTGGCGGATGCGATGGTGACGCCGTGATAGCCGCGCTGGCGCGACAGGATGGTCTTCTTCTTCGGGCGGCCGATGGCGTTGTTGTAGTACCAGATGAACTTCATCTGAGTATCGTTGGCCTCCGAGCCGGAATTGACGAAGAACACCTTCGATACCGGCACCGGCGACAGCTCTTTCAGTTTCTCGGCCAGTTCGATCACCACCGGCGCGCTCTTGTGGCCGAAGGAATGGTAGAAGGGCAGCTTGCGCATCTGCTCGATGGCGGCATCCACCAACGCCGGCTCCTCGAAGCCGAGCCCAGCGCACCACAGGCCGGCCAGCGCCTCGATATATTCGCGGCCCTGATCGTCGTAGACATAGATGCCCTTGCCACGCTCGATCACCAGCGGGCCGGCCTTCTCGTGCTTGACCAGGTTGGTATAGGGGTGCAGCACATGGGCGATGTCGCGGGCGGCGAGGGAATTTGGCAGCTGGGTCATGATTCTATTCTCTGTCTACGGAGGCCGCGATTAGACCGGCTTAGGCCCCGCCCGGCAAGGGTCGAATTGCCGCCTGACAATGCCCCGCTGGCCGGGCTAAGCTCTGGCCCATGACCCATGCCGATCTTGAACTCCGTTCCGAATCCGATGGCCTGATCCTGCGCGGCCATGTCTGGCGTCCCGTGCCCAGTGCCGAGCAACCGCGCCCCAAGGCGGTGGTGCATATCGCACACGGCATGGCCGAGCATGCCGGGCGCTATGCCCGTTTCGCCACGGCGCTGAATACCGCCGGTTATGCGGTCTATGGCTTCGATCATCGTGGCCATGGCCGCACGGCTGTGATGCACGGCGGCAAGGCTGCTTTGGGCCATATGGCCGATAGCGATGGCTGGAACCGCGCCCTGGCCGATCTGCTGCAGATCAACCGCTTTGCCGCTGCCGCCGAAGGCGGCTTGCCGGTGCTGCTGTTCGGCCATTCCATGGGCTCGTTCATGACGCAGCGTTACGTCGAGCTGCATGCGGCGACGATCCGTGGCGCGGTGCTCTGCGCCTCCAACGGCAAGCCGCCGCCGATCTCCACCATCGGCAAGCTGATCGCCCGCGCCGAACGCCTGCGGCTGGGCCGCCAGGGACACAGCGCCCTGATCCACAAGATGGGTCTCGGCGCCTTCAACAAGCGCTTTGAGCCGGCGCGCACGCCCTTTGAATGGCTGTCACGCGACGCGGCGGAAGTCGATGCCTATATAGCGGACGAATTCTGCGGCCATGAAATGAGCACCCAGTTCTGGGTCGATTTCCTGGATGGCCTGTCCGAGATGGCGGAAGCGACCGAGCAGGCGCGGATCCCGAAGGATCTGCCGCTGCTGGTGATTGCCGGCATGCATGATCCGGTTTCGGCTGGCACGCGTGGCCTGCAGCAGCTATTGCAGGCCTATCAGGCTGCCGGCCTCAGCCGTGTCGAGCATATTTTCTACGAGCAGGCGCGCCACGAACTGCTCAACGAAACCAACCGCGATGCGGTGACCGCCGACGTGATCCGTTTCCTGGATGGATGTTTGTAGGCGGCAAGTCTAACCACATCATTGCCTGCCAGAGATTCCCGGCTCAAGGCCGGGAATGATGCTAGGAATTATTCATTCGTCATGCCCAGGCTTGACCCGGGCATCTCATTCAGCCGCCATTCGCTGCCGCAGGCAGGCGGCGACCCTCGAGATTGTCATAGACCCGGCGCAGCAATTCCTTGAGCTGGGTTTCCTCGGCTTCCGTAAGCCCGGCCAGCGCATTTCGCTCCAGGGCTTCAGCGGCGGGCAGCAGCCTTTGCACCATCTCGCGGCCACGCGGCTCGATACGGATGGCGACGGCGCGGGCATCGGTGTTGGCGCGCGTACGGCGCAGCAGGCCGGTGGTTTCCATGCCGCCGATGATGCGCGAAAGCGTGGAGATTTCGATCGAGGTACGTTCGGCCAGATCCGACAACCGCTGGCCGTCTTGCTCGAACAAGGCGGCAAGCACGCGCCAATCCTGGATGCCGAGGCCCTCGGCGCGCAGCCGGATGCTGAAATGCGCAACCAGGCGGACGCCGGCGCGGTTGATCAGATAGGGGAGGTAGCTGTCGAGGGCGAGCGGCGTCATCAGCCGAGCTTGCCGAGCACCGCTTCGATTTTCTGCTTCATCGTGGCGGCGTTGAACGGCTTCACCATGTAATTGTTCACGCCGGCCTGAATGGCGGTTTTCACCAGCTCGGTATCGCGCTGGCCGGTGGCCATGATGAAGGGCATGCGCTTGGTCAGCGGATTAGCGCGGATGGTCTTGAGTAGAGTCAGACCGTCCATCCCGTCCATGTTCCAGTCGGAGATGATCAGGTCGAATTTGTTCGAATTCATGGCCAGGAGCGCCTCGTTGCCGCTCTTGGCCTCAACGACGTTCTTGATGCCGATTTCCTGCAAGCAATAGCGCGCAATGCCGCGCATGCTCATCTGGTCGTCGACAATCAGAACTCGCAATTGGCTGGCCACCGGCATGTTCGGTCCTCGCTCCTTCCTTACTACCAGTCACCCTGCCGAATGCCGCAAAAGGGCAACGGTTACAAGGCGATGAATAACCCAAAAGCCCCGGTTGCTCAATACTGCCGGGCGCCTGACTGCGGCGCCCGGGCCGGGTTTCGCTGCACCTAACGCTGCTTGCAGCGGTTCAAAATCTCCGCAGCGATCTGCCCGATCGGGGCTTCCTGCTGCACTGCGCCCACCAGTTTCGCCGCCTTCGGCATGCCATAGACCAGGCTGGTGGCTTCATCCTGCCCGATGGTCTGGGCCCCGGCTTCGAGCATTTTCTTCAGGCCGGCGGCACCATCCTTGCCCATGCCGGTCAGGATCACGCCGATGGCATTGTGGCCGGCATGCTCGGCTACCGAAGCGAACAAGACGTCCACGGAGGGCCGGTGGCCGGAAACCGGCGGGTCATGGTTAAGCTTGGTGTAGTAGTGCCCGCCCGAGCGATGCAGCGTCAGGTGGAAATCGCCCGGTGCGATATAGACATGGCCCGGAAAGACCCGCACCCCGTCCTTGGCTTCCGAGACCGAAACAGCGGACAGCGAGTCGAGGCGGGCGGCAAAGCTGCCAGTGAAACGTGGTGGCATATGCTGGGTGATCAGGATCGGCGGGCTGTCTGGCGGCAGCACCGTAATCACTTCCTTCAGCGCCTCCACGCCGCCGGTGGAGGAGCCGATGGCGCAGATCATATCTGTCGAGGTGAAGCCGGGGCCGGGCATGAGGCGTTTCGGTGTGGCGCCTTCAGCCGGCCTGCTGCGCGCCACCACACGGGCGGTGGCGGCCATCTTCACCTTGGCCACCAATTCGCCCTTGATCTCCTCCAGCGCATGCTTGATATCCAGCGTCGGCTTCGGCACGAAGTCGACAGCACCCATTTCCAGCGCCTGCATGGTGATCGAGGCGCCCTTCTGGGTCAGGGTGGACACCATCACCACCGGCATCGGCCGCAGCCGCATGATTTTCTCAAGGAAGGAGATGCCATCCATGTTCGGCATTTCTACATCCAGGGTCAGCACGTCCGGATTCAATTCCTTGATCATGCTGCGCGCCACCAGCGGATCCGGCGCGGCGCCCACCACTTCGATTTCCGCGTCGCTGCTCAGCGCAGCCGTCAGCAACTGACGGATCAGTGCCGAGTCATCGACAATAAGAACCTTGATCTTCTTCGCCATGCTTGTCCCGGACGCGTCTGCTTAAGCGATCTTGCGATGGATGTTGCGGCCCAACAGCTTGAACCGCTCGGTGATGCCGAACAGGTTCTCTGAATGGCCGATATAGAGGAAGCCGCCTGGCACCAGCAGGTTGGCGTAGCGGTCGAACAGCACCCGCTGGGTGTCCTTGTCGAAATAGATCACCACGTTGCGGCAGAAGATGACATCGAATGGCCCCTTCATCGGCCAGTGCGACATCAGGTTCAGGTGCTTGAAAGCAATCATCTGGCGCAGTTCCTGGCGCACCCGCACTTTGCCCGGGCCGTATGGCTCGAAGCATTTGTCGCGGATATCGGCAGGCACGCCCTCGGCGGATTCCGTGCTGTAGACGCCCTCGCTGCCACGCCGCACCATCTCGGTGTCGATATCGGTGGCGAGAATCTTGGCATCCCACTGGTTCAGGTCCGGCATCGCCTGGCGCAAGGTGATGGCGATGGAATAAGGCTCTTCGCCTGACGAACAGCCGGCGGACCAGATGCGCAGGCGGCGGCCCTGGCTGGTGGCGCGGGTGCGTATTTCGCTCAAGGCCTGGCCGGCCAGATGCTCGAAATGGTGGTTCTCGCGGAAGAACTTGGTCAGGTTGGTCGTCAGCGCATTCAGCGTGGCGCCAAGTTCGTCAATACCTTCTGGGCTGGCGATGAAGTCGCAATAGGCGCGGAAGCTCGGGATATGCAGTTTGCGCAGCCGCTTGGCAAGCCGGGCATAGACCATGTTCTGCTTCGACGGACCAAGGTCGATGCCGGTCTTTTCCTTCAGCAGCTTGGCCAGGAAGGCATAGTCATCGGCTGAGAAGGTGAATTCCCTGTCGTCGGCCACCGCGTTGCTCATGGTTGCGGTTTCCTGTTCACCGGCGCCGCGCCGCCTCAGGCCGCCCCGGCATCGGCCGACGGGCCGGCCAGCATCGGCCGCGACGCCATATCTGCCGAGTCCAGCATGCGGCCGGAGAACATGCGGTCGAGGCCGATCAGGCCTACCATGCGTTCGCCCACGGTGATCAGGCCTTCCATGAAGCCGATACCTGACACCTGCTCCATCTCCGGCATCGGCCGGATTTCGTCTTCGTTGATGGTGATGATGTCTGATACCGCGTCCACCAGGATGCCGACGATGCGCGAAGCGACGGAAACGATGATCACAACATTGTACTTGGTCGGCTCGGTGCGCGGCATGCCGAAGCGGGCGCGCAGGTCGAAGATCGGCACGATGGCGCCACGCATGTTGATCACGCCGCGCACCACTTCCGGCGTATTCGGCAGCGGTGTGGTTTCCGACCAGGCGCGGATCTCGCGTACCGCCATGATGTCGACGCCGTATTCCTCGTTGCCGACGGTGAAGGAGATGAGCTGGATGGTGCGGCTTGAGCGGTTTGCCGCTTCCGCTGCTGCGCCGGCCTGTGCGTTGCCTGACATGGTGTGGCCTCCCTACGTCACGATGCCGCGGCGGTATTGAGCGCCGTCACATTGCCGTTGCCGTTGTTCGTATTGCCGTTGCGTAGTGCCGGCCGCTGCGTTTCGTGTTCGGCGATATACTTGATGCCGGCCACGTCCAGAATCAGCGAAACGCGGCCATTGCCCAGGATGGTGGCGGCGCCGACGCCGCGGATCGGATCGAAATTCTCTTCCAGGCTTTTGATAACCACCTGCTGCTGGCCGATGATCTCGTCCACCACCAGGCCCATCTTGGAACTGTCTTCCATCTCCACGATGATCACCAGGGCCTTGGTCGGGTCGTCGATGCCACCGGCCACCTTGAAGATACGATGCAGGTAGACCAGCGGCACGTATTCGCCACGGATGCGCAGCAACTGGCTGGCATTGGCCACCACGTTGATCTGGTCGGCTTCCGGGCGCAAACTTTCCACGATATTGGCCAGCGGCAGGATGTAGCTCTGCTGCCCCACCTTCAGCACCATGCCATCCAGCACGGCCAGCGTCAGCGGCAGTGTCAGGATGAAGCTGGAGCCCTGGCCGGGGCGCGACTGGATATGCACGCGGCCGCCAAGCGACTGGATATTCTGGCGCACCACGTCCATGCCGACGCCGCGGCCCGAAATATTCGACACCTGGTCGGCGGTGGAGAAGCCCGGCAGGAAAATCAGATTGTCGATTTCCTCGTTGCTTAAGACCGCATCCGGCGCCACCAGTTTCTTCTCAATCGCCTTGCGCATCACCTTGTCGCGGTTGATGCCGCGGCCATCGTCGGAAATCTCGATCACGATGCGGCCGCCGCGCTGGTCGGCGGATACATGGATCACGCCTTCCGGCGGCTTGCCGACGGCGACGCGGTCATCCGGCGTCTCGATGCCATGGTCGCAGGAATTGCGGATCATGTGCGTCAGTGGATCGCCAAGCTGTTCGATCACCGTCTTGTCGATTTCGGTGTTCTCGCCGCTCATGTCGAGGCGGATCTTCTTGTTGGTGAGCTGCGCCAGTTCGCGCACCAGGCGCGGCAGGCGGGCGAACACGCTCTTCACCGGCTGGGCACGCATCGCCATCACGCTTTCCTGCAGATCGCGGATGTGATGCGAGAGTTCGGCCAGGCCGTTGGCGAGTTCAGGATGCTGGTCGGCATGCAGATGTTCGGTCTGCTGCGCGATCATGGCATGGGTGATCACCAGCTCGCCCACCATGTTGACCAGCTTGTCGACACGGTCGAGATCGACGCGGATCGAGCGGACTGCCTTGGCGCCTTCGGCACCGCCGGCAGCGCCGGGCTTGGCTTCCGCCTTGGCGGCTTCCGGGTGCGGTTCCTTGTGTTCCGCTGCAGCAGCAGCGGCCGGGGCTGCCTGCTGCGGCGCGGCGGCTGGCGCAGCCTCGGCTGGCTTCGGCGCGGCCGGGCTGGCGGCTGCCGGGGAGGCTGCGGGCGCGGCGGGTTTGGCTGCGGCTGCCGGTTGCGGTGCCGCTGCCTCGGCCGGCGGATTGAGGCAGGTGATTTCAAGCTCGCAATCGTCGAGCACGAATTCGAACACGTCGCGGATGGCGTCTTCGCCCTTGTCCGTCTCGATATCGAACTCCCATTTGATGTAGGCGCCCTCGGCGCTCATGTGGTCGAGATCGGGCAGGGCGCTGGTGTCGGCACGGGCCAGGAAGCCGCCGAGATTGCGCAATTCGCGGATCAGGATCAGCGGCTCATTGGCGCGCTGGTAGAGTGCATCGCGCGGCGCGAACTTCACCAGGTATTTCAGCAGCGGTACCTTGGCCGCTTCCGGTTCCGGCTCGGGTTCGGCGAAAGCGTTGTTGAGGCCGAGCTCGGCATCCAGTGCCGCCAGCTCGTCATCGGCGGCATGCGGGTCGGCATTCACACCAATGGTGGCGGCCAGCGCGATCAGCGATTTGCGGCCGTCATTCTCATGTTCGGCGGGCAGTTCGGTGCCCGACTGGGCGGCCTTCACCAGATCCGACAGGATATCGGCGCAGCGCAGCACCAGCAGCACGGAATCCGGCGCCGGCTCCAGCCGACCGTCGCGCATCAGGTCGAGCACGGTCTCGAAGATATGGGCGAAATTCACCAGGCGCTCGAAGCCGAAGGCACCGGCGCCGCCCTTGATCGAGTGGATGGCGCGGAACACGGCGTTCAGCGTGTTGCTGTCGCCTTCGCCGGCCTGCAGGGCCATGAGATGGCCTTCCAGGTCGCCAAGCAACTCCTCGCATTCCTGGAAGAAGGTCTGCTTAAACTGCTGCAGTTCATCCATCGGACGGCACCTCCGGCTTCAGCTCAGGGGCTGACTTTACGGATCACTTCGAGCAGTTTGGCGGGATCGAAGGGCTTCACGATCCAGCCGGTGGCACCGGCGGCGCGGCCTTCAGCCTTCTTCGCCTGGCTGCTTTCAGTGGTCAGGATCAGCACTGGCGTCGCCTTGCATTTCGGCTTCTTGCGCAGTTCCTTGATGAACGTGATGCCGTCCATCACCGGCATGTTGATATCACTGATGATCACGTCCACGTCATGCTGGTCGAGCAGGTCCAGGCCTTCCTGGCCATTCTCGCCCTGGATGACGGTGTAGCCGCCCTGCTTCAGCGCGAACTGGAGCATCTGCAGCATGGTCTTCGAGTCGTCGACCGTGAGGACGGTTTTGGTCATGTTTGTACCGGCCATTTCATGAGAAACGAAAACAGCCCCAGATCGTCAAAGGCCGAGACGAAAGCATCACTCGGCGACTTGATGACGAAGGCGGCCTGATTCTGCTCGAGTTGCTGGAGCGCCGCGATCAATACCTGCACGCAGGGCGTCGAGAGACGGTCCACGGCAGAGGCATCGACTACCAGCTTGCCGCCAGCGCCGATCGCTTCCTGCATTGTCTGCAACAACGGTTCGGCTGCCCGCAAATCCATCGTCGCCGCCAGCTTGAGCTGGACCGCGTCGTCGGCTTTGACGATGCTGAACGGCTCCATGGTTTTAACCCCCCTTGCGGCGGTTTGCGCGCCGGCGGTTTTCGCCGTTGAGTGAGCCTAGCCGATGGCTGGGGGCGCGGCAAAGGGGTTGGTTGTTAAATTGCGTAGATAACTTGGTAAAAATCCCTTCACAGGCGGGAGAGTATGGCCTGCGGGTTGCTCCGGAATCTGACGAATTGAGCCGTTCGGGCGAGGGCGGGGCGACTATTGCCGCCGGGACATATCAAAAGTGGCGGCGTGACGCGCCAAGGTTGCCAGTTTCAGGCCGGCATAGCGCTGATGCAGTTCGGCACGGGTGCCGCCAGCAAGCTGGAACATCAGCATGATCGAGCTTTCGAGGTCGTCGGCGCAGCGCACCAGGCTGTCGAGATCGCCATCGGCCATTTCGGTCTGGCCCAGGCCGCGCAGGTAATCGACGATCCACAGGGAATGCACCGCAATCTGCGACAGCGTCTGGCCGTGGAATTCGGTCTCGGTGTTGAAGTGGTCGGCGAGGCGGGGCGGCGGCGCATTGCCGCGGCTTTCGTGGGATTTCTCGTTGTTCTGGCCGGAAGAAAGCTCCTCCGCCTCCACGTCGATCACCGTATCGGCGCCGAAGGCGAATCCGTCATCATCCTGCTGCGACCAGCGCGCGCTATCCAAGGCGGAATCCTGCGGTAAGAGGTTGATTCGGCTAAGCCGAATCGGAACGAACCCCGATTCGTTCTGACCTTACTGGCACCGAGTCGCAGGGTCAAGCTCGAACCGCTGCATGCAGTGGTGCGGCAGGTTTCCAGCTACTAGGTTTTGCGTTTTGCGGAAATCAGCCGCGGCCGCCGATGCGCGCGCCGGTCTTGAGCACCACGGTTTCGAGGCCGCGCACAAGTTCACGGCCGATAGCGCCGCCATCGCCGGCGATCTTCTGGCTCAGCACCACATAGAGCGCGTCGATATGCGGCTGCACCACGGCAGCGCTCACCGAGGTCTCAGGACTGTTGGCGCAATGCTCAAGGTAATTACTGAGGAAATGCGTGATTTCGGTGACCAGCGGGAAGCCGAAGCTGCCGCCCAGGCCCTTCATATCCCAGCAGATGCGCAGCATGCTCTGCACGCCGGCGGGATCGTCCAGATTGGTGTTGCGCAATTCATCGAACGCTTCACGCAGGCGGCCAAGGTCCTTGTCCGCCCATTGCTGGTACATCTTCTGGCCCAGCACCTGGATCGCGTTCTCGGCTTCCTTGATGGTCTGCTTCTCGAAGCCGCCATTCCCCACTTTCATTTTCAGAAAGTTGGGCGGATCGATGAACTCGCCTTTCTTGGTCTGGTCCGGCATCGGGGGCGGAAATCCTCTAGCGTTCAGGGCAGAACGGCTCGATGCCGAAACACCTGATTACCCAGGCAGGCTAATACTTTCGAACGAGTCACGCAATCAATTAGCATGCTTAGGCCAAGCGCTAGAACAACTCCACATCGTCGCCGGCAACGGTTTCCGGTTTTGCCGTCGGCTTGCCCTGATCGGTGCCGGGACCAAGCAGATAGTGATGGAAATGGGCGCGCACCATTTCCAGATTCTGCCCTGCCAGCAGGCCTTCGCCCCAGCCGGTGGCACGTTCGGTCAGGTTGGGTTCCCAGTCGCGGCCGAAGCGCTCGCGGATCAGGTCTTCCACATAGCGCAGCGCGTTCACCACATGCTGCTGGCGCTGGTTGCGCAGATCATCGCCCTGCATCAGTTCGACGATCGCGGCCATCGCCGGTGACTGCGGCAATTGCTTGCCGATTTCCATGAGCTGCGCACTGAAGGCCTGGGCGGACTTCGATTGTGCGTTGCGCAGGTCTTCGATTTCTTCCTTGATTGCCAGCATCACCAGGGCGATGAAGTCCAGCAGTTCGCGTTCGGCGGCGGTTGGCTGCTCTCGCACCGTCGTCTTGCCGCCCTGTGCTTTGCTCGCTTGCCGTGCCACGCCGGATTTGCGCGTCACCGGACTCCCCTATGCTTGTGTGTCCGCCGCCCCTGGCAAGCATTAAGACACAAGACGGGGTAAAATGCGACTAGCTCCCCAGCAATTAAGAACGGGGCATTTAAGTGCCGGCATTTAAGCGATTGCACCGCAGGCGCCCCCGTTCCATTATGCCGCCAGGGGGCAAAGGCGGCTGTCGGCTGCCTGTAGTTGAGTGCAGTACAACCGTGCTGGCATAACGGCCGGCGCGCTTGCGGTCTGGAGGATGGCGGCCGCCAATGGATCCGCTCGATATCAAGGAAATGCTGCACCACCATCAGCTTTGGCTGAAGGGGTTGCCCACAGGCAAGGCCGCCGATTTCAGCGGCAAGGACCTGACTGGCGCAGACCTTTCCAAGGCCGATCTGCGGCGTGCGGTTTTCCGTGCCGCGATCCTGCGCAATTGCCAACTTCAGGGCGCCAATCTGGCGCAGTGCAGCTTCTTCAAGGCTGATCTTTCCGGGGCTGATCTTTCCGCCGCGGACCTGACCCGCGCCGACATGCGCGGCGCCGTGCTGGAAAGCACCAATTTCGCCAATGCGGTGATGGCCGGGGTCAATTTCCGCCGTGGCCTGGAGATCGGCGAGGCGGTGCCCGGCGCCGGTACCGGCGAGGGCATTGCTGTGCTGCGCCAGAATATCACCGGCAGCAATTTCGCCGGCGCCAATCTGGCCGGGGTCGATGCTCTGGGTGCGGACTTTACCGGCAGCAATCTGGCCGGTGCCAACCTGGAGAATTCGGCTCTGACCGATTGCCAACTCGCCCAGGTCGACCTTTCCGGCGCCAATCTCGGTGGTGCCACCCTGGTCGGCGCCAATCTGATGGGGGCGGAGCTGTCCGGCGCCAAGCTTGCAGGCGCCACTTTGGCCGGTGCCAACCTGACGGATGCGCATCTGCATGGTGTCGATCTCAGTGGCGTCGATGTTTATGGCGCGAATATCGCCATGGCCAACCTGGCTGCCGAAGCCTTGCCGCCGCCTAAACCGCTGACGCCGGAAGAGATTACCACGCTGCTAGAGGAGCATCGCAGCTGGGTGCAGACCGGCCGCGGCCAGCCTGCAAACCTGCGTGGTGCCGATCTTTCCGGGTTCGACTTGCGCGGGCAAGACCTGTCCGGCATCCGTCTGCGTGGCGCCAAGCTGCGCGAGGCTCGCATGGAGCGCACGGTGCTGCGCTTCGCCGATCTCTCTGGCATCGATGCGCGCGATGCCGAGGCCAAGGGCGCGGTGTTTCTCGGCGCCACACTCACTGGCGCCGACTTCCGCTTTGCGGATATCGCGGAGGCGGTGTTCGGCAGTGCCGAAATCCTTACCGCCCAGGGTGAGCGTACCGGGCGGAGAATGCGTTGCGATCTCACCGGGGCCAATCTGGGTGGCGCGCGGGTTGATGCGGTGCAATGGAACGATGCCGTGATTGAACAGGTCACCGGCCTTGAACCCAGTATGGTTGCCGGTCCATGATGGCCGCCGCATGAGCACGCTGAGCACCAATCTGCAACGAAACGAGGCAGGCTTCGGCGTCGCGCCGATGAGCGAGCGTCGGCGTTACTACGATCCGGTGCTCAAGGTGCATGTGGTGCAGGTGTTCCAGGGTGATTTCTATGTCTCGACCCAGCCGGGCGAGATGCTGGCCACCGTGCTTGGTTCCTGCATTGCTGCCTGCATCCGCGATCCGGTCGCCGGCAAGGGTGGCATGAACCATTTTTTGTTGCCCGACAAAGGCGGCGACAGCAACCCGGATTTGCCTTTCTCGGCCTCGCTGCGCTACGGCAGCTACTCCATGGAGCAGCTCATCAACGGCATCCTCGCCGTGGGTGGCCGGCGCGAGCGGCTGGAAGTGAAGGTGTTCGGCGGTGCCAATGTGCTTTCAGGGCTCCGCGGCATTGGGCATCAGAATGCGGATTTCGTCGAGCGCTATCTCAAGGCGGAAGGTTTCCGCGTGATGGGTGCCGACCTGCGCGGCAACCTGCCGCGCAAGGTGCAGTATTTTCCCGAGACTGGCGTCGTGCGCATGAAGCAGATCGAGGATGCCAGCGCCAAGGCGGTGTTCCAGCGTGAGTCGGCGAAGAAGATCACGGCGGTGCAGAATGCCGCCGGCAGTATCGAGTTGTTCGACTGACAGGCCGGCACGATGACGTACAAGCTCAATAATGTTGCCTGTCTGGTGGTTGAGAGTAACCAGAACCATATGCAGTTGATCAAGGAGGTGCTGCGTCCGCTCGGCATCACCAAAGTCGCCGAGGCGACCAACGCCCAGGTCGCGATTGCCTATCTCGAAAATAACGTCGTCGACATCATCTTCACCGAATGGCACATGGATGGTGAGATGGATGGCATTGGCTTCGTCGAATGGGTGCGCAAGAATCAGGCCTCGAAGAATGTGTTCGTGCCGATCGTGATGGTTACCGCGCAGTCGGAAGAGTGGAAGGTGATCAAGGCCCGCGATGCCGGTGTCACCGAATTCCTGGTCAAGCCGTTTTCCGCCTCCACCATGGCCAAGCGCATCACCGTGGTGATCGAGAATCCGCGCACCTTCGTGCGCACCGACGATTTCTTCGGCCCCGACCGCCGCCGCCACCGGGTTTCCAACTATACCGGCGAGGAACGGCGCAAGGACCTGCTGGCCAAGGGCGACCAGGTCATGGACGAAAGCTCCGTCGAAGAGCTGCTCAAAGAGCTCTAGGCTCGTTTACCGGGTTGACGCATAAGCGTCATGGGACCAAGATTCAGGTCCGAAACACGCATGGAGGCCGGCCCGCGCGGTATGAGCGATATTCTAGCCTTCCAGGATTACCGCCCCGCCAAGGGGCAGACGGCGCAGCCGCTTCCGGCCGTGGCCAATCAGGCGGCGCCGCCGCCGGTGTTTTTCGACCGACGCGAATTCGCCCAGATCCTTGATCTCTATTCCCGCATGGTTGGGCGCGGCGAGTGGCGCGACTATGCCATCGGGCATGACAAGGATAGCTGCTGTTTCGCGGTATTCAGACGCAGCGCTGATGGCGCCCTCTATCGCATCGTGAAAACGCCAAAATTGGCGCGTCGCCAAGGCGCCTTCGCCATTCTCGGCCAGGGCGGCCGGATCCTGCGGCGCGGCCGTGAACTGGCCATGCTGCTGCGCTATTTTGAACCAAAAAGGGACGCGCTGGCCTGAGTGAGCGCCGGCGGCTTAAATCACCGCAAACAAAAAGCCCCCGCCCGGCAACGCGCCGGGGCAGGGGCCTGAAATCCGTCTAGGGCTTTGCAGCCGATCAGGCGGCCTTCTTGGTGGTAGCCTTCTTGGCCGGCTTGGCAGCGGCCTTCTTCACCGGCGCCTTCTTCTCGGCAGCCGGCTTCTTGGCGGAAGCCTTCTTGGCCGGGGCCTTCTTCGCGGCGGGCTTGGCCGGGGTGGCCGGGGTGGCCTGGGCCTGCGCGGCCGGGGCGAAGGCCGGGGCGACGACGCCAGACAGGAAGCCAGCGACGATGAAGGCGGCGGCAATCGTCTTGATACGGGTGAACATTGCTATGATCCCTAAGATTGAGGCTGCATGCCTGCCCATGCACATAGGTAAGCCGGCTGCATCGGCATCATCTCATGGAGGTGGCGGCCACACTGTCAAGGCGGAGCAATAGAGCCGCGCCAATCGTGGCGAATCGTCATGTCGTTATTTTTCGATTCGCGGAACTTTTATGGCTTTTTTATCGCGTTTAAGCCGATTCGCTGCCGAGTCGCGGACTAATTGGCCGAGTCGATGCGGGCCAATTCGCGGCGGTGGCGGGCGATGCCGGGGCGTGCTGCGACCCGTAATTGCAGCAGCGGCCTGATCTCTGGCCCGCGCCCGGCGCGCCAGCCGGCCTCCAGCATCAGCCAGTGGAACAGGTCGCGTTGGGCATGGCTGCCGCCGATGCCGGCAATGCCTTCGAGGCCGAGGCGCAATTGCCGGAAGGCCTCGTCCCATTGCTGGCGGCCATAGGCCAGGATGCCGCGACCGAGCGGCAGCGCGACGCTATGCCATACCGGATCGCCGGCAACATGGCTGTATTCGGCCATTGAGGTGAGCAATTCCTGCGCTGAGGCGTCGTAGCCGGCGCGGGCCAGGCCGAGCAGGTAATGCAGGTCGAGAAACGGATCGACATGCTCATGCAGGCGTGGCTCCAGATACTGCGCCAAGTCCTGCCAGCGCCCGCCGGCATCGAGGCCGACAAATTCCAGCCGCGCCAGCAATGCCACAGCGTTCACCTGGTCCTGGCTGTATTCCTTCCACACCCCCCAGACTCGTTGATCATACAGCGCAAGCGCCTGCTCCGGGTCATCGCAATCGATGGCGAACAATGCGGCGTGCCACCAATTATGGGTCAGCATGAAGCTGTTGCAATCGGCCCAGCAATCGCTGAAGCCGAGCATGGTCTCGAGACCTTCCGCCGCGCGGCCCTGCGCTTCCATCACATGCGCCAGCGCATGGTGCGCCCAGGGTTCGCGCCGCAGCATGGCAATGGCTTGCCGCGCGCTGGCTTCGGCTTCGTCGAGGTGATGGCATTCCTCCAGCGCGAAGGCGCGCATGCCATGCAGATAGGGATTCTCTTCATTCGCCGGACGCGCCAGTTCGGCCAGCCGCAGCATACCCTCAGCATCGCCGATATGAAACTGATGCACCTGGCCGAGCTTCATTGCCGCCAGATCGCGGGGAAATTCGCGCACGATCCGTTCATGCAGGCCAATCGCGCCATGCAGGTCATTCTTCGCCCAGGCGCGCACCGCCTGATGCCACAGCCGCTCGCGCGGCAATGCCGTGGCAAGCATGCCTTCGGCGCGGTCGAGGAAACGCGTGGCATTGGCTGCTGCGTCGCCGGTCTGCATGAACAGCGCCAGGGCCGCCGCCTTGGCCGCTACCAATGGCTGCCCCGGCGCACGCTCGGCGGCTTCCCAGGCCGCCGCGGCGGTCTTGCCGTAACTGAGGAAGCTGCGGTCGAATTCGTCCAGCCGGCCGACGATCTCCGGGTCGTCGCTGCTGACGCTCAGGCCCTGTGTATCCTGCAAGCTCATGGGTTCCGACTCATGTCGTGCTCAGGGCCAGTCGTTGAGCCTGTCGAAGGGATAGAGCGGCTTGCGCAACTGCTTGTAATCCAGCTTGGAATTATCCGAGGTGGTGACGCCGGTGCCGTCCAGCGTATAGGTGGCGCGGGCCAGCGGTGCGAAGCCGGCGCGGTAATGGATGCGCGATTTCAGCAGCAGATACTGCTTCGCCAGCGGATCGATGCCCACCGAGGTGAAGACGCCAGTATCCCAGGGTTCGTGGTGGTTTGAGACCACGACGATCTGCATGCCACCGGTCTCGAATACCGCCGTCGGTCCCATCTTCACGACATAGCCGTTATACATTGGGCCGCGCACCACCCATTCGCCATCGGTGATGGTGCGAACGCGACCAGTGAGTTCCAGCGGCCGGCCGGGTTCGTGGATTGCCGGCATGTCGGTCTTGCCGCCGAGCTTCAGCGTGATGGTGGCGCCGACGCCGGCCTGCTGCATCTGCTTCACGGCCTCCGGATCCCACACGGCGCCGACGGCGACATCCTGCAATCCCTGGCGCAACACCTCGGCGATCACCGTCATCACATCCTGGGTGCCGCCGGAGCCGCAATTGTCGGCATGGTCCAGCAGCACGATGGGGCCATCCACATCCTTGGCCTTGTTCTTGGCCTCGGCCACCGTGTCCTGCAGGTCGCGGTGCTTGTAGAGGAATATGTCGCGTTGTTCCCAGGCGGCCTTGGCGATGCGCGCCGCCGCCGCATCGGCCTGGGCGAAATCATCGCCGATACAGATCACGCTGGTGCCGGCATCGGCGATATCGGCCAGCGCGAAGCCGCCGAAGATGGTGGCCGCCGGTAAACCTGCGGCTTCCTCGGCCTTGCAGGCGGCGATCAGGCCCTTCATCGGCTCGTCCGCCGTGCCCTGCGCCAGGGTTTGCGATAGCAGCGGCAATTGCCGCCAGGCCATAACCGGCTTTGGCCGCTTGCCCTGCAGCCAGCCGAGCAGGATACGGCCCACCTGTTCCGCCACGACATCCATATCGACATGCGGATAGGTTTTGTAGCCAATCAGCGCGTCGCAATTGTCGATCATGCGCTGGGTCAGGTTGCAATGCAGGTCGAGCGTCACGGCAATCGGCAGGTCCGGGCGAATGGCACGGATGCGTTCCAGCAGGGTGCCTTCGCCATCATCGGTGCCGTCCGCCACCATGGCGCCGTGCAGGTCGAGCAGGCAGGCATCGCAGCCGGCCTTCACTGCCTCCAGGATCGGCTCGCAGAGCGCGGCATAGGCTTCCCGCGTCACCTTGCCGCCCGGCATCGCCTCGGCGGCCACGGGCAGCACCACCTCGGCGCCCATTTCGCGGGCCAGCTTGAGATAGACGCCCAGCGGCATGTTGGTCTTGGCATAGGCGTCGATGGCGGCCTGGCCACGATAGAGTCCCCAGGCCTCGAACCGCGCCAGATCGGTCACGATCGGCGAGAAGGTATTGGTCTCATGCTTCATCATCGCGAGGACGAATTTCATCGGGGCAGTCTCATCGGTATGGCGACTCGAAATCGTTCGTAGACGTATGGAAGCATAGGCCGTCGCTGTCGCAAAGGGGGAAAAGCCGCGTCAGCCGCGTGGATTTGCCGCGCCGGCATTGCCGGCACCGCTGCCCTGGCCACTGTCCTGGCCACTGAATGGGCAGTATTCCGGTTTGAGATCCAGCAAAGGCGTGCCGTCCAGGCAATCCAGGCCGCGCACCAGCAGGCTGTTGCCGTCGCGGCCTTCCAGAGCCACCACCGCCGTGCCGATGGGATTGGGCCGCAGTGGGGAGCGCAGCGCGAAACTGCCCAGGGTGCGGCCGTCATTTTTCGGGCTCTGCTGCACCAGGTCGCGGCGGGCCTGATGCAGCCAGTAGAGTATTTCCAGCCGCGGATAGCTCTCGATGCCTTGCAAAGCCAGTGCCCAGGGTTCGAACAATTCGATGCGGCAGAGCGGGCCGTCCTGTTTGCCGTGGCGCGGGCAATCGGCGCGGCTGGTCCAGGGCGTGTGAATCCGTCCGATGAATTCCAGCCCGGCATCGCCGGCCTTCGGCGGTGCGACGCTCAATTCACCGGTGCGCAGGGAATCTGTTTCCTTCATGCCGCGATCTTCCCGCCATGGCGGCATCTTGGCAACGCGCGTTCGATGACTCCGCGTTCAATCAACGGCATGCAGCAAGAATCCGGCGGTTTCCCGCCCGGGTTTCGGATGGGACTTCAGTCCCGCCGGAGTGATGCCCGTGCCTTGGCATGAATATAGCAAGTAAGTAATCAATTACTTACTTATTTGGGCGAGGCAACGCCCAAATGCCCCGGGGAGGCCAGAATCTGGGCATTCCTTGGGGCGAAGTGGCTCGAATAAACGGCAAATCCACAGCAAGGAGGTTCCAATGTTGCGTATGAAATCCCAGGGTATGGCCATGGCGGCGGCCTGTTTCATTCTAACCGCGGCGACAGGGCAGGCCGTCGCCCAGTCGCGGCAGGAAACCCTGCTGGTGGTGGTGGAGGCCGGCATGAATAGCCTCGACATGCATGGCCTGGGCACCAGCAGCCGGTCCTCCCTGGCAGCCTGGAACCTCTATGACCGCCTGGTCTCCTTCGGCATCAAGACGCTGCCGGATGGCACGCAGATGTACGATTACAGCAAGATCGTGCCGGAACTGGCCGAGAGCTACACGGTCTCGCCGGACGGCAAGAGCTTCACCTTCAAGATCCGCCGCAACGCGAAATTCCACGACGGCGAGCCGGTGACGGCGCATGACGTGAAGTGGTCCTACGACCGTGCCGTCTCTGTCGGTGGCTTCCCCACTTTCCAGATGGCCGCCGGCTCGCTGACCAAGCCGGAGCAGTTCGTGGTGGTGGACGACTACACCTTCCGCGTCGACCTGCCGAAGCGCGACAAGCTGGCTCTGCCCGACATGGCCGTGGTGGTGCCTGCGATCTACAATTCCAAGCTGGCCAAGAAGAACGCCACGGAGAAGGACCCGTGGGCGATGGACTGGATGAAGACCAATGATGCCGGTGGCGGCGCCTACAAGCTGGAAAAGTGGACGCCGGGTCAGGAAATCAGCTTCACGCGTTTTGATGACTGGAAGAGCGGCACGCTCCCCAAGATTCAGCGCGTCATCCTGCGCGAGGTGCCGCAGGCCGGTAACCGCCGCGCCCTGATGGAACGCGGCGACGCCGATATGTCGCTGGATACGCCGCAGCGCGACGCGGCGGAGATTTTTGCCGAGAAGGGTTCGGGCAAATACCTGGTGGTGGGCGTGCCGATCGAGAATTCACTGAAGTATCTCGGCATGATCACCACACAGAAGCCGTTTGACGATGTGCGTGTGCGCCAGGCCATCGCTTATGCCGTGCCATTCGAGCAGATCAGCAAATCGGCGATCTACGGCCGGGGCCGCATGATGCATGGTGCGCCAGCCAGCGCGCCAGCCGATGCTTCCTGGCCGCAGCCATTCCCCTATGACACCAATCTTGAGAAAGCGAAGAAGCTGCTGGCCGAGGCCGGTTACCCCGATGGCTTCGAAACCACCATTTCCTTTGACTTGGGCGAGGCGACGGCGGACGAGCCGACGGCGGTGCTGTTGCAGGAATCGCTGGCCAAGATCGGTATCAAGGTGGCGATCGAGAAGATCCCGAGCGGCAGTTTCCGCAACGCCATGCTGCAGAAGAATCGGTCGTTGCACCTCGCCAGCTTCGGCGGCTGGCTGAATTTCCCCGACTATTTCTTCTTCTGGGGCTATCACGGCCAGAATGCCGTATTCAACACCATGTCCTATCAGAGCAAGGCGATGGATGCCCTGATCGATGCCTCACGCTACGAGGAAGACCCGGCGAAATATCGCGAGCAACTGATGGGCTTCATCAAGATGGCGATGGTCGAGGTGCCGCGCGTGCCGCTGTACCAGCAGATGCTCGATGTCGGCATGCAGAAGAACATCAAGGGCTATACCTATTGGTTCCATCGCCAGCTCGACTTCCGCCAGATCGAGAAGCAGTGAGCCGGATATGAAGCATGTGTAACAAAAAACCCCGGCGGTTTCCCGCCGGGGTTTCTGGGCGAGGGCTTAAGCCCTGCCGAGTCTCTGTTTATTCTGGTCACTCGTTCTTCTGGCCGAACAGGTTGAGCAGGGCCAGGAAGATGTTGAGGAAGTTCACATAGAGCGAGACGGCGCCGAAGATCGCCTGCTTGGTCTGGATATCGGCCGGATCGCCTTCATAGAAGTCGCTCTTGATGCGCTGGGTGTCATAGGCGGTCAGGCCGGTGAACACAAGCACGGTGATCGCCGAGATCGCCATCTGCAGCACGCTCGAACCCAGGAAGATGTTCACGATGCCGGCGATCAGCAGGCCGATCACACCCATGAACAGGAACGAGCCCATACCGGTGAGGTCACGCTTGGTGGTGTAGCCCCACAGGCTCATGGCACCGAACATCGACGCGGTGATCAGGAAGATGCGCGCGATCGAACCGCCGGTATAGACCATGAAAATGCCGGCAAGCGACACGCCCATGGTGGCGGTGAAGGCCCAGTACAGCGCCTGCACAGCGGTGGCCGAGAGCTTGTTGGCGGCGAAGGTCATGATCAGCAGCAGGCCGAGCGGCACGAACGACACCAGCATGCCGAGGCCGGTGCCATACAGCGTCTGCATGATGGCCGGGCTCTGCGACACCGCGATGGCGAGGATGCCTGACAGCGCCAGGCCCGAACCCATCAGGTTATAGACACGAAGCATGTAGGAGCGCAGCGCCTGGTCGATGGTCGCGCGGTCCAACGTGCCGGCCGAGTAGCCGTAGCGCGTCTGGTTGAAGGGCGTGGACATGTGAGTAGCCTCCGTTGATGGAACGGCGTTTATGCGCCGTTTATGTCATCCCGATACTTGGGGATTTGCGCTGCAATTTCAAGCCCCCATCGCAGCCTCCCAGGAATGGCGATTCTCCCACTAAAACCGTTCATTTCAAAGGGAAATCGGTGTATTTGAAGATGCAAGAGCGCCTGATCAACCGGCGCCGGAGCCTCCCATGACCGCCTCTTCCCCGCCCGCCGCCCCGGGAACCCGGGTTTCGCTAGCGCGCCTGACCCTGATTCTCGGCGCCCTCACGGCCTTCACGCCGCTGGGCGTCGACATGTATTTGCCGGCCCTGCCAGCTCTGGGCCGTGAATTCGCCGCCGCCCATGGCCGCATCGAGCTGACCCTCTCTGCCTTCTTCCTCGGCCTGGCGCTGGGGCAGTTGCTGATCGGCCCGCTCTCCGACCGGTTCGGCCGGCTGAAGCCACTCTATATCGCCAGCGCGGTGTTCATCGTTGCTTCCGTCGCCTGTGCCTTCGCCCGCGATGTCGAAACCCTGATCGTGCTGCGCTTCGTGCAGGCCTTGGGCTGCTGCGGCGGCCTGGTTATCGGCCGCGCCATGGTGCGCGACCTCTATCCGCCGCAGGAGATGGCCCGCGTCTTCTCGCTGCTGATGCTGGTACTGGGCGTGGCGCCGATCCTGGCGCCCTTGCTCGGCGGTTACATGCTGATCTGGTTCGGCTGGCCCTCGATCTTCGGCTTCCTCGGCGCCATCGGCCTGGTGGTGCTTGGGGCTGCCATGTGGCTGCTGCCGGAAAGCCATCGCGGCCCGTATCAGCCACTCTCCTTGATTGGTACGCTCAAGGCCTATGCCGGCTTTTTCCGCGACCGCCGCTTCATGGGCTACACGCTCGCCTCGGCTTTGCCATCGGGTGGCATGTTCGCCTATATCGCCGGCTCGCCATACGTGTTCATCGACCTGCATGGCCTGCAGCCGCATCATTATGCCTGGGTGTTCGGCGGCGGTGCCTTCGGCCTGATCGGCCTGTCGCAGCTTAACCGCGTGCTGCTGCGCCATTTCAGCGCCGCCGAGGTGCTGAAAGTGGCCGGCGCGGTGGCCGCATTCTGCGGCATCGTGCTGTTCGCCGGTGCCTATGCCGGCCTTGGTCTCGGTTTCCTGATCCCCGGCGTGATCTGCACCATCGCGCCGATGGGCATGGTGATGCCGAATGCCGGCGCGTCGGCCATGGCCGGCGTGCTCGGGCCCCGTGCCGGTACGGCGGCGGCACTCATGGGCATCATCCAGTTCGGCTGCGGCGGTATTTCCTCCGCCCTGGTCGGCGCGCTGCATAACGGCACGGCCTTGCCGATGACCGGCATGATCGCGCTGCTGATGACCGGCGGCTTCGTCGCCCGCGCCGTGCTGGTGCGGGAGGAAGACTGATCAGGCCTGGACTGACTAGGCTTGCCTGAGCAGGGGTGCTGGCTTGGCGTTCAGTGTTGCCCAGGCACCGCCGAGGCCGAGCAGCAGGGCGACGCCGAGGCCACCGAGCGCGGTGAGGGCGGCGGTACCGGCCAGCGGCGTGTAGCCGGAACTCATGATCCGCGCCACGATGCCCCAGGAGGCGGCGAGGCCGAGGCCATAGGCCAGGGCCGCACCGACCAGGCCGACGGCGGCATATTCCAGCAGATGCGCCGCCAGGATATCGCTGCGCGTGGCGCCCAGCGCCTTCAGGATCGCGCCTTCGCGCAGCCGGCGGCGATGCTCGGCGGCCAGCGCGCCGGCCAGCACCAGCAGGCCGGAAATCAGCGTGACGATGGCGGCGCCGCGCACCGCCGAGCCGAGCTTGGTGACAAGGTTGTTCACCTCGGTCAGCACATCCTTCATGCGGATCACCGAGATGCCGGGCATCTGTTTGGTGACGGCGCGGAACAGCGCATTCTCGCCCTCCGGCGTCGCCTTCACAGTGGCGAGATGGGTATGCGGCGCGCGCTCCAGCAGGCCGGGCGAGAACACGATGACGAAATTGATGCCAAGGCTGCTCCAGTCGAGCCGTCGGATATTCGCGATCTTCGCCTCGATATCGCGGCCCAGGATATTCACCGTCAGGCTGTCGCCGAGGCGCAGGCCCAGTCCCTTGGCGACGGCTTCCTCCAGCGAGATCAGCGGCGGGCCGTCATAATCCTTCGGCCACCATTCGCCGGCGACCAGCGTCGAGCCTTCCGGCAATTCGCGCGCATAGGTCAGGCCGCGGTCGCCCTGCAGCACCCAGCGCTGTTCTGGATCCACCGCCACCTGTTCCGGCGCCAGGGCACCGACGCGGGTGATGCGGCCACGCAGGTTCGGCACCGTCTGCACCGCGCCGGTGCCCGGTGTAGCCGCAACAAGCTGCTTGAAGGCGTCGATCTGGTCCGGCTGGATATCGACAAAGAAAAACGCCGGTGCTTCGTCGGGCAGGCGCTCGGTCACCTGCGCATGCAGGTTGCCTTCCACCTGCGCCATGGTGACGAGCAAGGTCAGCGCCACGCCGAGCGACAGCATCAGGCTGGCGGTGGCGGAACCCGGGCGATGCAGGGCGGCGAGCGCCAGGCGCAGCCGGGCGCTCCAGCGGCCGCGATTGGCCGGCAGGGTGATGCGTGCCGCCACCTTGCCCAGGCCCCAGGCAAGCAGGCGGAAAAACAGAAAGCTGATTGCCGCACCGGCCACGAAAAAGGCGGCGAAGCGCGGCACTTCGGCGGAGAAGATCGCCAGCGCCGCCAAGGTGGCGAAAAGCAAAGCCGTGCCGAGCAGGTAGGGCCAGCCCGGCAGGTTGAGGCCGGGCGCGACGAGGTCACGGTAGAGCGCGGCGGGGCGGATATCGGCGGCGCGCGCCAAGGGCCACAGCGCGAAAGCCAGCGCCACCAGCAGGCCGTAGAGGCCGGCGACGGCCAGCGGCTGCCAGTAGAGGCCGGTGGCGAGCGGCACCGGCAGGGCGGTGTTCAGCGCGTTGGCGGCCAGCAGCGGCAGGAAGGCGCCGAGGCTGACGCCGATGATGATGCCAATGCCGGCGAGCAGGAAAGTCTGCCACAGATAGACGCGGAAGATCAGCCCGGTGGTGGCGCCGAGCGACTTGAGCGTGGCGATGGTGCCGGTCTTGGCCTGCATATGGGCATGCACAGCATTGGCAACGCCGACGCCACCGATCAACAGGGCGGTGAGGCCGACCAGCACCAGGAACAGGCCGGCACGGTCGAGGAAGCGGCGCAGGCCGGGATTGCCGCCGCGCCAATCGCGGATGCGCCAGCCGCTTTCGGCGAATTCCGCCTTGGCACGCGCGGTCACGCTTTCCGGCTCAATGTCGGGGAAGTAAGAAACGCGGTAGTGGAAATAGCTTAAACTGCCGGGCTGCACCAGGCCGCTGGCATCCAGCGCGGCGCGGCTCGCCAGCACGCGCGGGCCCAGCGTCAGGCCCTCGGTGGCGCGGTCCGGTTCGCGCTCGATCACGGCGTTCAGTTTGAATTGCGCCTGGCCGATGCGGATGACGTCGCCAAGCTGCGCTTCCAGCCGCACCAGGGTGGCTTCATCCACGGCGGCGCCGAATACATCGCCATCCCGGCGCAGCACGTCTGCCAATGGCAGGTTTGGCTGCATTGCCACCTGGCCGACCAGCGGATAGGCGGCATCCACGGCTTTCAGTTCTACCAGGGTGCTATTGTCACCTTGGGCCCGATGCGCCATGGCGCGCATCTGCACGGTTTCCGATACGCGGCCCTGGGCATCCAGGAAGGCACGTTCGCGCGGCTCGGCTTCGCGGTGGATGAGGCGGAACTCGATATCGCCGCCCAGCAGCAGGCGGCCGTCGCGCTCAAGCCCGGCGACGATGGCGGAACTGAGCGAACCAATGCCGGCGATGGAGGCAACGCCGAGCGCGAGGCAAGCGACGAACAGGCGGAAGCCGAGCAGGCCGCCGCGCAGCTCGCGCCAGGAAAGTTTGAGTGACAGCATCTAGTCTGCCGCCTGGGCCAGCACGGCCTTGCCAGGCTCGATACTCCTGATCCGGCCATCCTCGATGCGCACCACGCGGTCACAGCGTTCGGCGAGTGCCTGATCGTGGGTGATCAGGATCAGTGTCGAATTCAGCCGGGCGGCCTCGCCAAACAACAGGTCAATGATCGTCTGGCCAGTGCTGCCATCGAGATTGCCGGTCGGCTCGTCGGCCAGCAGCAAGGCCGGCTTCGGCGCCACGGCGCGGGCCAAAGCCACGCGCTGTTGTTCGCCGCCGGAAAGCTGCGCCGGGTAATGGGTTTCGCGCTCTGCCAGCCCAACCTGTGCCAGCGCGGCCTTGGCTCGTGCCTCCGCATCCGCCGCGCCGGCGAGTTCCATCGGCACCATCACGTTTTCCAGCGCCGTCATGGTCGGGATCAGGTTGAAGGCCTGAAACACGATGCCGATACGCTGGCGGCGCCACAGCGCCAGTTCGTCTTCCTTCAGCTTGTTGAGATCGGCGCCGGCAACGCGGACCTGGCCGCTGCTGACGCCTTCCAGGCCGCCCAGCACCGCCAGCAGGGTGGATTTGCCGGAACCCGAGGGGCCGACAATGCCAATCCGTTCGCCCGGCGCCACACTGAGATCAATGCCGCGCAGGATGTTGACCGGGCCGGCCGTGCTGGTGAGAGTGAGCTTCACATCGGCCAGCGTCACGATGGCGCCGGCCGGGGAAATGGATTGCGAAGCGGATTCGGAGGCGGAAGAAGCTGTCATGCGCGTCATGGTTCCTTTGCACGGACTATATGGGAGGCTCCTGCGCCAGCGCCAATATTTGGCGCGGCTGTTTGTGATCCTGCTCACCATTACGTTATCGCCGTTCTCCGCCGCCTGGGGCCAAGCACAGGGCGTGCGCCTGCTGGCGCTCGGCGACAGCCTCACCGCCGGTTACAATCTGCCCGCCGATGCCGCCTTTCCGGCACAGCTTGAGAAGGCGTTGCGCGAGGCGGGCCTGAATGTCACCGCGATCAATGCGGGCGTTTCCGGCGACACCTCGGCTGGCGCGCTCTCGCGGCTCGACTGGTCGCTGGCGGACAAGCCGACCCATGCCCTGGTGGCGCTCGGCGCCAACGACATGCTGCGGGGCCTGAGCCCGGAGAATGCCCAGGCCAATATCGAGAAGATTGTTACCAAGCTGCAATCTGCTGGCGTCAAGGTGATGCTGGTCGGCATGCTGGCGGCGCCCAATCTCGGCGAGGATTACGGTCGCCGCTTCAATGCGCTGTATCCGGCCTTGGCCGAGAAATACAAGCTGCCGCTCTATCCGTTTTTTCTCGATGGCGTCGCCACCCGGCGCGACCTGACGTTGGATGACGGCATGCACCCGAACCGCGCCGGTGTTGCCGAGATGGTGAAGCGCATGCTGCCGTCGGTGATAGCGTGGCTGAAGGGGTGAGCTAACCCTACGGCGTCATGCCCTGCGAAGGCAGGGTCGTATGCCCTGTTTCGTCATGCCGGCGAAAGCCGGCATCCCATTTTCTTGTATCGCATCGGGCAATAAATGGGACTCTCGCTTGCGCGAGAGTGACGGTTCAAAGGGGCGGCAATCCGCCCTTAGAATTCCTGCCAGTCGTCGTCATCCGCAGCCTTGGGGACAGGCTTCGGCGCTGCGGCCGGCTTTGCGATGGGCGCTGCCGGCTTCGGCGGGATCGGCTTTGCCGCCGGCTTGGCGGCAATCGGTGCCAGTTTGGGCGCGGCGGGAGCCATGGGCTTCGCCATCACAGGTGCTGCTGCCGACACCGGCGCTGTGGCAGTCGTTTCATCCAGCTTGAAGAAGCCGACCAGTTGCGCCAGTTCGCGGGCCTGTCCGGCCAGCGACTGCGCTGCCGCCGTGGTCTCTTCCACCAGCGCGGCGTTGCGCTGGGTCATCTCGTCCATGCTGCCGACGGCGGTGTTGATCTGCTCAAGACCCGTGGCCTGCTCGCGGCTCGCCGCAGCGATTTCGGCGACGATATCCGACACCTTCTTGATCGCCGACACGATATCGGTAAGCGACTTGCCGGTCTGATTGACCAGGTTGGCGCCAGTTTTCACCTGGGCATTGGAGGCTTGGATCAGCGCCTTGATGTCCTTTGAGGCATTGGCCGAGCGCTGCGCCAGCGCGCGGACTTCCTGCGCCACCACCGCGAAGCCCTTGCCGGCTTCACCGGCACGGGCGGCTTCCACGCTGGCATTCAGTGCCAGCAGGTTGGTCTGGAAGGCGATTTCGTCGATCAGGCCGACAATGTCGGAAATCTTGCGCGCGCTTTCCTCGATCTGCGTCACCGCCGATACCGCGTCGTTCACCACCTTGCCGCCGGTTTCGGCGGTGTCGCGTGCCGTGGTGGCGAGCTGGTTGGCGGCCTGGGCGTTGTCGGCATTCTGCTTCACCGTGGTGGTGATTTCATGCATCGATGCCGCCGTCTCCTCAATGCTGGCGGCTTGGGATTCGGTGCGCTGTGCCAGATCCTGGCTGCCGGTTGAGATTTCGTCGGAGGCGGTGCGCACTGATTGCGCCGTCATGGTCAGGCGGCCGGCGAAATCGCGCATCTGGTCGGCCATGCTGTTGACGCCGTGCTTGATCTCGCCGAACACCCCGCGATAGTCGCCCTTCACGCGGGGCCGCAGGTCGCCATCGGCCATGGCGCCCATGGTCGAGGCGAGTTCCTCGCTCATCGTCTGCAGCGTCACCACCAGGCGGTTCAGTTCCTGGCTGGTCGAGAGGAAGAAGCCGCTCTTGCCGCTCTCGCTGATGCGGCCCGAGAGGTCGCCCTGGCCGACCTGGTTGACCAGCGTGGCGATTTCCTCGCCAGCGGCCTTCTCGCTTGCCTCGAGTTCCTGGCGTCGGCGCTCGGTTTCCTCGCGCTGGCGGGCGATATCGGCTTCGGCCTGTTCGCGCGCCACCATGTTGTCCTTGAATACCTGCAGCGCCTTGGCCATGCGACCGATCTCGGCGCCACGCTCGACGAAGGGAATGGTGGTGTCGAGGTCGCGTTCGGCCAGCCGCTGCATCGCCTCGGTCATGCCGCTGATCGGGCCGCTGACGCGCCATTGCACGATCAGGAAGCCGATAGCCGTCACCGCCACAGCCAGCGCCAGCAACACACCGCTGATGATCAGGCGGCGTTGTGCCAGTTCCTTTTGATCCTCGGCCCGCAGGATCAGTTGCTCGAGCGCCTGGTTGGCGATTTCGTTGATCAGGCTGAGGCCTTCCACTTGGCGCGGCTGAAATTCCGCCTGCGGGATATCGGGCTTCTGGCCGGTGGTGAGCGCCATCACCACCTTCTGGCGTTCATCGGCCATCGGGCCCTGGAACACGGCGCGGGTCTTGTTGGCGGCTTCCGCCACGGCGGGCGGCGTGTCGTTGCGCGCGGCGGCTTCCGTGATGATGCTCCAGGCAGTGAGCAGCCGGCCGAAATCCTCGGCATGGGCGGCGATGTCGGTAGCTGCCCAGGGCTGGCCGCCGGTCATCGAGGCCAGCAGGCGCAGCACCATCGAACCGGCGTAGTTGCGCGCCACCCAGGCGGTGCGCTTCACCATCAGCAACTGGTCCACCATCGGATCGACCATCTTGAGGGAGGCTTCGAGATAGTCGGAAGCGGCTTCCACGGCATCGAGATAGGACTGGGTCACGCGCGGCCAGTCGCGCATCGCCTGGGCGTCGCGCTGCGTCTCCGCTGCGGCCATCGCCGCCAGTGCCTTGGGCCGCAGTGCGTCTACCGCATCGTGGCTTTCCTTCAGCCTGGTCAGGATCGGGCCGGAGCCGGGCAGTGACGCCGCCAGGGCGCTGAAGCCGGCATAGCCATCCTGGAAGCCCTTCTTGGCCATGGCGCCGTAGTCGCCGACATTCTTGCGCGCGGTATCCTCGGCCGGATCCTTGCTGCGCATGGCGATGATGACGTTGCCGCGCTCCAGCCGATGCTGCTGCAGCGAGAGGAAGAAATTCTGGCTGATCGGAGCCAGGGCCGCGACGCGCTGTGCCGCCTGGCTACGCTCCAGGGCCTCCTGCAGCGACTTGACGCTGACCGCCACCAGCAGCAGCCCAAGCACGCCGATGATCACGCCGAGAATGGTGCGGATCGAAAGGTTTTTCATGGGCGTTCCCCCGCCTTGCCTCAATCTGTCAGGGGCGCAAATGCTTTGCGCCTTGGTTCCATTCTAACGGGTGATGGCGTGGAGGAGATAGCCTGCTTTTTTGCTGTTATCCCTTTCATTTCACGAATGTTTCTGCCTGCAAGGATGCCTGCGGAGCTTGTACCCGGCTTAGCTCATGCAGCCTGCAGTGCGAATCACCCGACCGGGACATTTTGGCTGGCCAGCGATATGGGCGCGGGAATCAAAACGAGTCCGAAAGTGGACGGCATCGGCAAACTGTCACCTTTGGACAGGGAAAATTGCTTCAAACGCAATTAGTTGTTGTCGATGGGGTGGCCAACCTACAATATGTCGCTGTTACGCTTGTTGCCTGAAGGATTGCCGTTATGGAGTTTCGTCGCCTCGGTCGCACCGATTTGCAGGTGAGCCTGATCTGTCTCGGCACCATGACCTGGGGCCAGCAGAACACCGAAGCGGAAGCCCATGCCCAGCTTGATTATGCCTGGGAGCGCGGCATCAATTTCCTCGACGCTGCCGAAATGTATCCGGTGCCGCCCAGGGCCGAGACCCAGGGGCGCACCGAAAGCTATATCGGCACCTGGCTGAAGGCCCGCCAAAATCGCGACAAGGTGATTCTCGCCACCAAGGTGGCCGGCCGTGGCGGCGGGCCGCGCGGTGATTTCACCTGGCTGCGCGATGATGGCTTGCTGCCGAATTTAAGCCGCGCGCAAATTTTCGAGGCGGTGGACAAAAGCCTGAAGCGGCTGCAGACCGACTATATCGATCTCTACCAGACCCATTGGCCGGATCGCCTGACGACCAATTTCGGCCGCGCCGAATATCCCTGGAACGACGAAGAGTCGGTGGCGATCGAGGAAACCGTCGATGCCATGGCGGCGCTGGTGACGGCCGGAAAGATCCGGCATTTCGGCGTCTCGAACGAGAGCGCCTGGGGTGTCATGCGCCACCTTGGCTCGCCGGGTCCGCGCCTGGCCTCGATCCAGAATCCCTACAATCTGCTGAACCGCGCCTATGAAGGCTCGCTCTCCGAAGTGGCGCACAAGGAGCAGGTCGGCCTGCTGGCCTATTCGCCGCTCGGCATGGGCGTGCTCAGTGGCAAGTATCTTGATGGCGCGCGCCCGGCCGGCGCCCGGCTGACCTTGTTCACGCGCTTCACGCGCTATTCCAACCCGCAGGTTGACCGCACTGTCGGGCGCTATGTGGCGCTGGCGCGCCAGCATGGCCTCGATCCGGCGCAGATGGCGCTGGCTTATGTCAACACGCGGCCTTTCGTCACCGCGAATATCATCGGCGCCACCAGCCTGGAACAGCTCAAGGCCGATATCGACTCCCTCAACGTCAACCTGCCTAAGGAGGTGCTGGACGGCATCGACGCGATTCACCGCGACCAACCCAATCCTGCTGCCTGATATCGCCGCCCATTGCGGCCAGGCCAGCGTGACGAGGAGTACACGCCCATGGTCCGCCTGTTTGTCGCCTTAAGCATGCCCGAGGCCACGTCCCTGGCCTTGCGCGAACTCTGCTCCGGCCTGCCCGGAGCACGTTGGGTCAATCCCGCCCAGTTCCACATCACCTTACGCTTCATCGGCGAGGTGGATGGCCGTACCGCCCGCCATGTCGCGGAGGCCCTCAGCGGCATCCAGATGCCAAGCTTCGAGGTCGCCCTGCATGGGGTGGGCACGTTCGGCGATAAGCGCGCGGCGCGCAGCCTGTGGGCCGGGGTACGGCCGAGCCAAGGGTTGGAGCGGCTGCATGAGAAGGTGGATGGCGCCATGGCGCGGCTGGGCCTGGAGCCGGACCGGCGCAAATTCACGCCGCATGTCACCTTGGCGCGGCTGAATCAGCCGCCGGTGGATCGTCTTGGCGCATACCTGGCCCATCATGCGCTGGTCTCACCGCCCTGCTTCACCTGCGACCGCTTCGTGCTCTATTCCAGTTTCCTCTCCCATGGCGGCGCCATCTACACGCCGGAGCGGATCTATCGCCTGGATGGCGACGATGACCATGGCTGGATCGCCGACGAGGCCGAGGATTGGGAGCGGGCCGAAGCGGCGCGCGAACGTGAATCCTGGGAACAGGAGCGGCGCCATCTGCAACCAGCTCTGAGCTACGGCTTTGGCGACTAAATACCGTTCGCTGGTCATTCTTACCGGCGCCGGCATTTCCGCCGAGTCAGGGCTTGGCACCTTCCGCGACAAGGATGGGCTATGGACCAAGTATGACCTGCGCGATGTGGCGACGCCGGAAGGCTTCGAGCGCAATCCGGCCCTGGTGCATGATTTCTACAATGCCCGCCGCCGCAATCTGATCGAGGCCGTGCCCAACCCGGCCCATGCTGCTCTCGCGGCGCTGGAACGGGCCTGGCCCGGCGACTTCCTGCTGGTGACGCAGAATGTCGACGACCTGCATGAGCGTGCCGGCTCGGCCAAGCTGCTGCACATGCATGGCGAGTTGCTGAAGATCCGCTGCGAAAGCTGCGGCAACGTGTTGCCCTGCCGCGAGGATATCGATCTCTCCAGTGCCTGTCCGGCCTGTGCCACACCGGGCTACATGCGGCCGCATGTGGTGTGGTTCGGCGAGATGCCGTTCTACATGGACCGTATCGAACAGGCGCTGAATGGCTGCGACCTGTTCGTTTCCATCGGGACGTCGGGCAATGTCTATCCAGCCGCCGGCTTCGTTGCCGAGGCCCGCCGCCGCCGCGCCCATACGGTGGAACTCAATCTTGAGCCATCGGAGGGCTACTCGCACTTTGCCGAGAAACGCTATGGCGCGGCTTCCGAGATTGTCCCGGCCTACGTGCAGGAACTGCTCGGCTGACACCACGCTGTTGTGTTGCGCCGCCGCCGCTTTTCAGGCGACACTGCCGCGGGGTGACGGGGTGATGGATCGGGATGACCGAGGCGGGTAGGGCGCGTTTGCGCTGGTATGATGCGTGTTTCGCCGATCCCGGCGAAGAAGCGGCCTATCGCTGGGCCGATCTTGATGCCACCCTGTTTTTTGCCCGGATCGCGCTGTTGCTGGCATTGGCGCTGTTCGGCCTGTTCGCCGCCGTCGACCTGCTTTTTGGCGCCGATGGTCGCAGCCGGCTGCTGGTTGCCCGGGCGCTGATCTGCGCCAGCTTCGCCCTGCTCCTGCTGCTCACCTGGCATCCGGCCTTGCGTCGGCCGGACTGGGCGACGCGCCATTCCCAGGCCGCTGCCTTCGTCATTGCCCTGGGCTTTGGCCTGCTGGTTGGTTTGGCAGACGAGCCGCTGCGCGGCTTCTATGTTCCCGGCATCCTGCTGGTGGTGGTGGCATTGTTCGTGCTGCTGCGCCTCACGCTGCCGGAAGTTGCCTGGGTGGCGGTCCCGCTGGTCTGCCTCTACGACATTGTCTGGCTGCGATACTGGATCATGCCCGGCGAGATCGGTGCGTTCGTGGTGATGCAGTTCTACCTCTTCGCCGCCATCATTGTCGGCAGCTTCTCGAACTATGCCATCGCGCATCATCGCCGTGTCACCCATGCCGCCGCCGGCGACCTGCGCGCCCAGGCGACGCGGCTGCAGCAGGCCCTGCAGCAGGCGGCGATGGCACGGCAGCATGCTGAGCATGCCTCGCGTGCCAAGTCGGATTTCATTGCCCATATGAGCCATGAATTGCGCACGCCGCTGAACGCGGTGATCGGCTTCGGCCAGGTGCTGGAAGGCGAGGTCTATGGACCGCTCGGCGGCGACAAGTACCGCGAATACGCCCGCCATATTCACGAAAGCGGCCAGCATCTGCTGTCGTTGATCAACGACGTCCTGGATCTTTCCAAGGTCGAGGCCGGGCAGTTCGAACTGCACCGCGAGGAAATCGACATCGCCGCCGCGATGTGCGCCGCCAGCCTGCTGGTCTCCGGCCTCTCCCACAAGCGGCAGGTGAAGCTGAAGTTGATACTGCCGCCTTCACTGCCGCCGCTGCAGGCAGACGAGCGGGCGCTGAAGCAGATCCTGGTCAACCTGCTCTCGAACGCGGTGAAATTCTCACCTGCCGGTGGCGAGGTGACATTCGCTACGGAAATTCTGCCGCAGGCCATCGCCTTCGTTATCGCCGATGCCGGGCCCGGCATGGATGTGCAGCAGGTGGCGCGCGCCGTGGTGCCGTTCGGTCAGGCCAGTGGCCACACCGCTGAAGCGACGCGCGGTACCGGCCTCGGCCTGCCGCTGGCACAGCGCTTCACCGATCTGCATGGCGGCAGCCTGGTGATCGACAGCCGGCCGGGCCAGGGCACCCGCGTCACGGTGACGCTGCCATTAGAGTAACCGTGGCGCTCGACTAATCCGTCGCCGCCTCGATGCGTTCCATGTCCTCGTCGGACAGGCCGAAATGATGGCCGATCTCATGGATCAGCACATGGCGCACCAGCCGGCCTAAAGGCTCGGCATTCTCGCACCAGTAATCCAGCAAGGGCCGGCGGTAGAGGAAGATCATCGCCGGCATAGTGCCGGTGAAGCCGGCTTCTTCGGCGGTAATGCTGCCGCCCTGGTAGAGCCCGAGCAGGTCGAACGGGCTTTCCAGCCCCATCGTGGTCTGCACATCCTCATCGGGGAATTCCTCGACGCGGATTGGTACGCCATCGAGAAAACGGCCCAAAGCCGGCATCAGCCGCGACCGTTCAGCTTCCGCGAGTGCGGCCAGATCATCCAGACTTGGCGGCAACTTGTCCGCACCGATATGTGAAGCAGAGCCCATGCGGCGTGTTGTCCCAGGGTGGTTGCGGCGGGGCGTGGTCCACGATAGGTAGTCGCCCCAGTACAGTTTGTATATTTTATTGAGCTGGCGCGGTTTGTATAGCCGCGGGCAGCAAGCGGAGGAGGCGGCCATGGCGATTGCCAAGCTGAATCAGGAAGAGCGCACAGCGGCGCTGGCGGCCTTGCCGCATTGGTCGCTGGTCGAGGGGCGCGATGCCATTCAGCGCTCCTTGCGCTTCGCCGACTTCAATGCCGCCTTCGGCTTCATGGCCTGCGTCGCGCTGGCAGCCGAAAAGGCGGACCATCATCCCGAATGGTTCAATGTCTGGAACCGCGTCGATATCACGCTCTCGACCCATGATGCCGGCGGCTTGAGCCGCCGCGACATCGACCTGGCCAAGGTGATCGACGCCATGGCCCTTGCCATGGGAGCGACTGCCATGGGAGGCAAGGCATCATGAATTCCGCTCTGCGTGGCCTGGTCCGTGGCCTGGCGATTGCTGCTGTTGCGGCCATCGTGGTCTTTGCCGGCTTCTACGTCGTGCATTGGCTGGATGGCGGCAAGCAGGACAGTGCCGGCGTCGGCGAGGTCAGCATCGGCGGCCCGTATGCGCTCACCGACCAGAATGGCCGCGCCGTCACCGACAAGGATTTCCGCGGCAAGCTGCAACTGATCTATTTCGGCTTCACCTCCTGCCCCGATATCTGCCCCACGGCGTTGCAGACGGTAGCTATCGCGCTGGACGAGATGGGGGCTGCGGCAAAGGACGTGGTGCCGATCCTGATCACCGTGGACCCGGAACGCGATACGCCGCCGGTGATGAAGGAATATGTGCAGGCCTTCCACGAATCCATGATCGGCCTCACCGGCACGCCGGAACAGATTGCCGCAGCCGCGAAGGCCTACCGCGTCTACTATCAGAAAGTGAAGCTGCAAAATTCCAGCCTGGACTATTCCATGGATCATTCCGGCTTCCTCTACCTTATGAACCGGGACGGCAAATATCTGGCGCATTTCCGCCACAACGCCACGCCGGAAGATATCGTGAAGCGAGTCAAGGCGGCGCTCTGAACATTGCCTTGGTGGACCAGGTCAAGGCCGCCGAAAGTATATTTTTGCACTGCAAAATAACACTATCCCTCGTGGCGGTTTCTTGTCATGATTCCGCCATGGCTGCGGTTTTCGCCGCGACATAAGGGGTGGGACCCGATGCTCTATCAACTACACGAATGGCAGCATGCTGCCATGGCGCCGATGCGTCTCATGGCCGAAGCACAGGCCAGCCTGCTGAACCTGCCGCATCCGGTGAACATGATGCCGGCGGCGCGCGGTCTGGCGGCCGGCCTGGAAGTGTTCGAGCGCGTCACACGGCGCTATCCGAAGCCGAAATTCGGCTTCGAGCCTGTCACCGTCGGCGGCCGCAAGCGCGCGGTGAACGAGCGTGTGGTGCTGCGCCTGCCATTCTGCCAGCTCAAGCATTTCGAGCGCGAGGGCACCGCCCAGCGCAAGGACCCAAAGCTGCTGATCGTAGCCCCGCTCTCGGGTCATTACGCCACGCTGCTGCGCGGCACCGTGGAAGCGATGCTGCCGAACCACGAGGTCTATATCACCGACTGGCGCGATGCCCGGCTGGTGCCATTGCGCGACGGTGATTTCGGCCTCGATGATTACATCGACTACGTGATCCATTTTCTGCATCACCTCGGCCCTAACACCCATGTGATGGCGGTGTGCCAGCCGAGCGTGCCGGTGCTGGCGGCGGTGGCGCTGATGAGTCAGGCGCGCAATCCCAATGTGCCGGCTTCCATGACCCTGATGGGCGGCCCGATCGACACGCGCTTAAGCCCCACGGTGCCGAACACCCTGGCGCAGGAACGCTCCATCGAGTGGTTCGAGCATTCGGTGATCAACCGCGTGCCGGTGAATTATCCGGGCTTCATGCGCCGGGTCTATCCCGGCTTCATCCAGCTCACCGGCTTCATGAGCATGAATATCGATCGCCATGTCGGCGCCCATGTGCGGCTGTTCCACCACCTGATCCAGGGCGATGGCGACAGCGCGCAGCAGCACAAGGCCTTCTACGACGAATATCTCTCGGTGATGGACCTGCCGGCGGATTACTACCTCGAAACCGTGCAGCGCGTGTTCCAGCAGCATCTGCTGCCGCTGCACCGTTTTCCCTGGCGCGGCCAGATCATCGATACCAATGCCATCGAGCGCACCGCCCTGCTCACCGTGGAAGGCGAACTCGACGATATTTCCGGCATCGGCCAGACCCATGCGGCGCATACCATCTGCGGCCGCATCCCGAAGGCCAAGCGCGAGCACCATTTGCAGCCCAGCGTCGGCCATTACGGCGTGTTCAACGGCCGCCGCTGGCGCGAGCAGATCGCGCCGCGTGTTACCGCCTTCATCGCCAGGCATGATCGGAACACCTGAGGCGCGATGCCGGGAGAAAAGCCTTTCTGGCGTCGCAAGACGCTGAAGCAGCTCACCACCGCCGAGTGGGAGGCGCTCTGTGACGGCTGCGGCAAATGCTGCCTCTATCGCCTCGAGGATGAGGACGAAGGCACGCTGGAGGCAACCAACGTCGCCTGCCGTCTGCTCGACTGCAAATCCGGCGCCTGCTCCAATTATGCCAAGCGCAAGGAAATCGTGCCGGACTGCATCAAGCTGACCCCGGCTGTGGTGGCGAAGATGGACTGGCTGCCGGCCACCTGCGGCTATCGCCGGGTACATCTCGGCAAGGACCTGCCCTGGTGGCATTACCTCAAGAGCGGCGACCGCGATCTGGTGCATAAGCTCGGCGTCTCGGTGCGCGGCAAGGCGATCTCGGAATTGAAGGCCGGGCCGCTGGAGCATCATATCGTCGACTGGGTCGACCATCCTGGCCCGCCGAAGCCCAAGAAGTCGGCGAAGAAAAAGACCAAGCGGGGCTAATTCTCGCTCTGACCCTCGTCATCCTCCGGCAGCGGCGCGTTGATCGCGTCGTCGTAATAGCTGTCCGGATCGGCGAAATAATTCTGCATCTCATGGAAATGCGGCACATCGCGCAGGCGGCAGGGCGTGATGCCCTCGTCATTGATCAGTCGCAGGTCGGCGCCGGGCAGACCCATGATGATCGGCGAATGGGTGGCGATGATCGCCTGCACATGGCTGCCATTCTGCCAGCGGTCCATCAGGCGCAGGAAACGCCGCATGCGTTGCGGCGACAGCGCAGCCTCGGGCTCATCGAGGATATAGATGCTGGGCTTGCGGCTTTTGAACTTGCTCTCGAAGGTGGCGAGAAAAGATTCCCCATGACTCTGATCCAGCAGCTTCTTGCCGCCCCAATAATCCTTGTCGCCTTCCTCGTCGATGTAGTTCGCCAGATTGAAGAAGCTTTCGGCGCGGAAGAAGAAGCCATGCGTCACCTTCGGTAGCCAGGCGGCCCGCAAGGCGTCGCGCAACGGATTGGCGCCACCGACATGCAGCAGCCGGTGATGCTGGTTGCCGCCATAGGCGGAAAAACCGCAAAGGCTGGCGATGGCTTCCAGGAGTGTGGATTTGCCGCTGCCATTCTCGCCTGCCAGAATCGTGATGGGGGCCGTGAAGCCGAGCTGGAAGTCATCCTCGAGCCAGGAGAGACGCGAGAACGGGAAGGCCGCGCGGTCGATCCGTTCCGGCAGCAAGATCAGGCGTTTCAAGAAAGGGGCGGAGAGCGGCATGGCGTTCAGTAAGGCTCGTCATCCGGGTCGAACGGCAGGGCCGGGGGCAGATCGGGCAGCGGCGTGTTGATGGCTTCGTCGTAATAGCTGTCGGGATCGTCGAAATAGCCCTGCAACTCGCGGAAATGCGGCACATCGCGCAGGCGACAGGGCGCGATGCCCTCGGCATTGATCAGCCGCAGGTCGGCGCCGGGCAGCCCCATGATGATCGGCGAATGGGTGGCGATGATGGCCTGGGTGCGGCTCGAGGTCTGCCATTCATCCAGGATACGGATGAACTGCCGCAGCCGCTGCGGCGACAAAGCCGCCTCGGGTTCGTCCAGGATGTAGAAGGCGCGCTCCTGGCTGTTCAGGCGGTGGCGGAAGGTGGCGAGGAAGGATTCGCCATGGCTCTGCCCATGCAGATTGCGGCCGCCCCAGGCATCGGGATTACCGTCGCGGTCGATATAGTCGGCGAGATTGAAAAAGCTTTCGGCACGGAAGAAGAAGCCCCGCGTCACCTTGGGCAGCCAGGAGGCACGCAGGGCATGGGCCAGCGGATCGGAACCGACGCCTGACAGCAACTGGTGATCCCGGCTGCCGCCATAGGCCGGAAAACCGGCGAGGCGGGCAATGGCTTCCAGCAAGGTGGATTTGCCGCTGCCATTCTCACCGGCCAGGATGGTGATGGGCGAAGTCAGGCTGATCTCGAAGTCTTCGTTTAGCCATTTCAGCCGGCTGAATGGGAAGAGATCCGGAAGCATCCGCTCCGGCAGCAGGGTGATGCGCTTGAGAAACGGGCTGGTCAGCATCGGCGCTGCTCCGAAAGGCGAGAAGTATGAAGAGGCAATATGATTAAGAGGATAGCGCATAAAGAACATTATGGCAACATAAGAATCGCCGGCGATACGATTTTCCGCCCATCTGCCGCGACGGCAGCACTGGCACGCGGTGAGGGTTCGCGCATAATCGGCGCCTTGCCGGAGGGTGCCCTTATTCATGTCTGATTCCATTTCGCTGGACGCTGCCCTGATTGCTTCGCTGTCCCAGATCAAGCTGCTGTCGCTCGATCTCGATGGCACGCTCACCGATGGCGGGCTGTATTATTTCGAGGATGGCGGCGAAGCGCGCAAATACCATGTGCAGGATGGCTTCGGCATCGTCGCGGTGCAGAAGGCCGGCATCGCCGTCTGCCTGATCACCATGAGCAATACGCCGGCCATCGCGCGCCGCGCCGAGCGGCTGCGCATCAAGCATTGCCATATGGGCGTGCATGACAAGCTGCCGGTGCTCAGGACGATCTGCGCTGATCTCGGCATCGGTCTGCACCAGGTGGCGCATATGGCTGATGACATCAACGACCTCACCGTGCTGCACGAAGTCGGCCTGCCGATTGCGGTGGCCAATGCGCGGCCGGCAGTGAAACAGGCATCGCGCTATGTCACGCAAGCCAAGGGTGGCGATGGCGCCGTGCGCGAGATTTGCGATTTCCTGCTCGACTATCAGAAAAAATAAGGGAGAAGAGTCCGATGGCCATCGATTTCCAGGGGCGCGTTGCCATTGTCACCGGTGCCGGCTCGGGCTTGGGCCGCAGCCATGCGCTGGCGCTGGCTGCGCGCGGCGCCCGCGTGGTGGTGAACGATCTCGGCGGCGCGGTGGATGGCACCGGCGGTTCGGCCAAGGCGGCGGACCAGGTAGTGGCTGAGATCAAGGCCGCCGGCGGCGAGGCGGTGGCGAACCATGACAGCGTTTCCGATGCGGCAGGTGCCGCACGCATCGTTCAGGCGGCTATGGATGCCTGGGGCCGCGTCGATGTGCTGGTGAACAATGCCGGCATCCTGCGCGACAAGAGCTTCGCCAAGATGGAACTCGGTGATTTCGATACCGTGGTGGATGTGCATCTGCTTGGCTCGGCCTATGTCACCAAGGCAGCTTGGCCAGTGATGCAGGCGCAAAATTACGGCCGCATCGTCATGACCACTTCGGCTGCCGGGCTCTATGGCAATTTCGGCCAGACCAACTATGCCGCCGCCAAGCTCGGCCTGGTCGGCCTGATGAACGCGCTGAAGCAGGAAGGCGCCAAGAATGGCATCCTGGTCAATACCATCGCGCCGGTGGCCGCCACGCGCATGACCGAAGCCCTGTTCCCGCCGGCCCTGCTGCCGCATCTCAAGCCGGAATACATCACCGCCGCCGTGGTCTATCTCTGCTCGGAAGCCTGCAATGCCACCGGCGATATCGTTTCCGCCGGCGCCGGCTTCTATGCCAAGGCGCAGGTGGTGGAAAGCGAAGGCATGTTCTTCGGTGCTGGCAGCAGCGTGTCACCGGAAATGATCGCCGAGAATTACGGCCGCATCACCGATATGAGCCAGGCGCGCGCCTATGCCGCGGCCATGGAGGAAGTGGCGAAGATTTTTGGCTTCTTCCAGAAGAAGTGACGCGGCGCAAGACCCCCGGGTCGAGCCCGGGGGTGACGCCTAGTGTTGATAGCCTCGTCATGCCCGGTCCTTCGGGCCTGTGCGCCCATGAACGCCCCTTGGCGCTCACGCGCTTACAGTGAGCCGGGCATCTCTTTATTCAGTAATGCATCTCGGCGAAGACGATGCGGTTCTCGGCTGTCGGCCAGCTCTGCACCGCGAAGTTTTCGTCATTGCCGCGCACCAGCACGGTGCGGGGCGCCGCTGCCGGCAGCCGCAGCGTGCCAGTGGATAGTGCGGGCACGCCTTCGCTCACGCCCGGCGCCACGGCGCCATCGATGGTGAAGACATCGCGGCCATGGCCAAAATAGCCGCGCGGCCGGGTCAGCGTGATCGACGAGCCTGCCGCCTTGTCGGCATCGCTCAGGCGGCCTGGGCGCAGATGCACCAGATTGGATGAGCGCGGGAAGGGCGTGCGGTAGACATGGGTGATCGCTTCGCCCGGCGCGCTGACCACGAATTCATAGGTCGCGTCCGGCTTGGCGGTGAAGGGGCCCCACAGGCCGTCGCTGCCGGTGGTCTTGCTATGCACCAGGCCACGGCGCTGGCCGGTCGCCGGATCGGTCTCATAGATTTCGACCTTGGCGCCGGCAACAGGCAGATTGGTCGGCGTGCCGCCCGGCATGCCGTTCACCTTGCCGTTCAGCACCGGCGCGGCTTCGGCCTGGATCGCGAGGCTTGCCGGCGGCTTGCCGAGCAGGAATTCATAAATTGCCGCGAAGGCCTTGGGATGGAACGCCACCTCGCGGTGGTCCAGGCCCGGCAGCACGATATCCTTGGCGCCCTTCAGGGCCGGTCCCTCGAAGGTGACGCCGGTGGGCGTGCCGGCCGGCAGGCCGAGATAACGGCCATCGGGTTGAGCGAATTTGTCGGCATTGTCGGATCGCGTGGTGGCCCATTGCGTGCCGGGCACCACTTCGTTCGGCCCGTCATTGAGCTGGCGCAGGAAAGCACCGGCGCCGTTGAATTCGCTGCCGACCAGGATGCGGTCGGAGACGATCACGCCATGGTTCGGCGTACCGCAGAGGATGGCATGGCTGACATGGGCGGTGCCGCCGCCATTCTTGATGAAATTGCGCACCGCGTTGCCGCCGCGCGAGGAGGCGACCAGCGCGACTTTCTCGGCGCCGGTGCGTTGCTTCACTTCGGCGACAAAGGCGGCGAGTTCCTGGCGGGCCTCGGCGGTGGAGGAGCGCAGTTCCTGCTCTTTGTCATCGACGCTGCGCGATAGCGGATAGCGGAAGTCGATGGCGGCCAGGCGGTCGCGCGGAAAGCCGTTCGATTCAAAGCGCCACAGCATGGTGTGCCACAAGGCGGCGGTGTCGCCATTGCCATGCACGAACACGATCGGCACCGGTGGCGGCACCACCGGCGTGCTGGCGCAGCCGAGCAGTGGCAGCGTGGCTGCACCGGCAGTGCCGAGCAGGAAGGAGCGGCGGGAAACAGGCAGCATGGCGTTCACTCCGAGACGATTCTTATCTTTTCCAGCATGACAGCGGCCCCAGGGCTGGCCGTCAAGCATGGGTGGATGCTAATCATGACAATATGATGACAGTTATGTGAAGCCCCGCCGACAATGACCCCCCGCCGCCTGATTCTGCTGCTTTCCGCGCTGGGCGTGTTTGGCATCCTGCCCAATTCCAGTTTCCCCGCCCTGGTGCCGGATTTCATTGCCGCCTGGGGCCTAAGCAATGCCGAGGCCGGCTGGATTGCCGGCATGTACTACCTTGGCTATATGGCCTGCGTCGCCACAGCGATGCTGCTTACCGACCGTATCGATGCCAAATGGGTATTCCTCACCGGCTGCGTGCTGGCCGGTGGCAGCACCATCATCTATGCCGCCATTGCCGATGGCTTCTGGAGCGCCATGCTGCTCCGCGGCATCGCGGGGATCGGCCATGCCGCGATCTACATGCCCGGCCTGCGGGCGCTCACCGACCGGCTGAACCTGCTGCCGGGCGGCTCCGGCCCGGCGCTGCAAAGCCGCGCCGTCACCCTCTACACCGCCTGCTACTCGGTCAGCATCGCCGCCAGCTTCACGCTCACCGGCCTGCTGGCGGAATGGTTCGGCTGGCGTGTCAGCTTCGCCGTTGTCGGCGCCCTGGCGCTGCTGCCCGCGATAGTGACCTGGCTGGTATTGTCGGATCTGCCGCCGCCGAAAACCGCAGGCAAGCCGCGGCTCGACTGGCGGCCGGTGTTCCGCAACCGGGCCGCCCTTGGCTATATCGTCGCCTATGGCGCCCATGGCTTCGAGCTGATGGCGATGCGCACCTGGCTCACGGCGTTTCTGGTTTTCGCCCTGGCGCGCGAGGCGGCGAATGCGCCCTCCTGGCTGCCCGGGCCGACCTTGCTCGCCGCTTTCGTCACCCTGATCGGCCTGCCGGCCAGCCTGCTTGGCAACGAGGTGGCGTTGAAGGTCGGCCGCCGCCGCGCACTGATGGTGATCATGGGTATCTCGGCGCTGATGGGCATCGCCTATGGCTTTGTCAGCGCGCTGCCGGTGCTCTGGCTGCTGCTCTACATGTGCGTCTACTTCATCTTCATCTGCGGCGATTCCGGCTCGCTCACCGCCGGCATGATGGCGGCGGCCGATCCGGCCTCGCGCGGCGCCACCATGGCGGTGCATTCGATCTTCGGCTTCGGCGCCAGCGTGCTCGGGCCGCTCTGCGTCGGTCTGGCACTGGATGCCGTGTTCCCGGTCTTCGGCCAGGGCGTGCTGTCCTGGGGCTTAGGCCTGGCGGTGATGGGCTTTGGTGCCGGCCTGGGGCCGCTGGCGCTATGGTGGTGGGCGCGGGAGAAAGCCCCCAACTAGAGCAATGCTCTAACGCCGCAGGCGCGGATTTAGCGGTTCCCAGAAAAGGCGGTCGAGCGACAGCGAACCGGGGCCACGGATAACCAGCAGCAGCAGGCTGCCGGCCCACAGCAGGTGATCGCTCCAGTCACCGGGATAAACCCACTGGATCACCAGTGTCACCACCAAAAGGCCGGCGGCGGCGAAGCGGCCGAACAGGCCGAAAAGCAGCAGGGCCGAAAGGATCAGTTCGCCACCGGCGCCCAGCATGGCGGCGATTTCCGGGCCCAGCAGCGGCACGCGGTATTCATTGGCGAAGATATCGACCACGCCGGCCGCCAGACGTGGCGGTATTTCCGGCAGCATGCCCGAAGCCGTGGTGGTGACCTTGGTGAGGCCGGACCGCCAGAACAGTGTCGCGAGCGCGATGCGCAGCATCAGCAGCGCCGGACTGAGCGGCAAGGCGGTGAGGGCGCTGCGGATCGCGAACAGCATGGTGCGTCAGCCGGGCCGTCCGAAGACGCCGCCTTCCAGGCACCAGGCAAAACTGGCGGTGAAGTCGAATGTTCCGGCGGCCTGTGCCACCGCCTGGGCCTGGGCCACCGCCTTGGCCAGCGATTTGCCGGCGAGAATGGTGTCGAGGAAGGCGGCTTCTGCGGCCGTCAGCTTGCACCAGCGCAGGTCAATGCCGGCACGCCAGACCAGCAATTGCTCGCCGCCCTGCTTCAGGTCGATGCTGTCGATGGCTGGCGCATCGGGCTGGTGCACCTGCCAGATCTCGCTGACCGGCCAGGGCGTATCGAGGCGGCGGGCTGAAGGATGCAGCCGCAAGGCCCGCTTTGCCATGGCACCGGCATCGCCGATATCGTCGGCGCCCAGCGTTGGCGCATCCTCGGCATGATAGGCCTGATGCAAGGCCCATTCGAAAGCCGCGACGCAGGGCAGGTAGGCATGGCCGGCGAGATCGCGCAACGCCCGCAATGCTGCCGGAAAGTCGCCGCCATACATGAACAGCCGGGGGTCGCGCGGCGGCTGGCGCAAGACGAAGTCACGCGCCGCCTGGGTGAAGAAGGCTTCGCCGACCAGGGCATGGCTGACTGGAAACGTGGCAGCCAGCGCCTCGATCAGGCTGATACGGAACTGATCGGCATAGACCTGGATGCGACTGGAGGCCGGGATGGCATCCTCTAGCACGCGCGCCGCCATGGCGCTGGGTCGTCCGACCAGGGCGGCGGCGAAATCGCGCTGCAGGTCAGGCAGCCTGTTCATCGCCCTGCTCATCAATGCCGTTCGGGCTGCTGTCGAGGGTGGCGGCGCGGTGGCGGTCGGCCAGGGCGGCTTCCGCCACCAGGGCACTGAGCGGCGGGATGTTGCTGTCCCACTCGATCAGCGTCTCGGCTTCAGGAAATAGCTGCACCGCATGGCGGTAGAGCCGCCAGAGCGGTTCCGGCACCATGGTGCCATGGTCGTCGATCAGGATGGCATCGCCGCCATCCAGCTCGGCCTCGCGGTATCCGGCGAGGTGAAGCTGCCGCACCGCCTGGCGTGGCAAGTCCTCAAGATAGGCTTCCGCCACCGCATGGGCAGCGCCAGCGCCGATATGGTTGAAGCTCGAGACATAGATGTTGCCGATATCGCAGAGCAGGCCGCAGCCGGTGCTGGCCACCAGTTGCGTGAGGAAATCCACCTCCGACATATGGCTTTCGCTGTAGCGCAGGTAGGTCGCGGGATTCTCGATCAGGATCGGGCGCTGCAGGCGCTGCATCACGGCCGCGACATTGCGGCGGCAATGCTCCAGGGTCTCATCGGTATAAGGCAGCGGCAGTTGGTCGTTGTAGTAACGGCCATCGATGCCGGTCCAGGCGAGATGCTCGGAGACCAGCAGCGGTTCAGTCCGTGCCACCAGGGCAGCGAGCCGGTCGAGATGCGCCGCGTTCGGCGGTTCGCTGCCGCCAAGCCCAAGGCCGGTGCCATGCACGGCGATCGGCCAATGCTGGCGTGCCTGCTCCAGGTAATGCAGTGCTGCACCGCCGCCCATGTAGCTCTCGGCATGGATTTCCAGCCAGCCGACCGGCGGGCGCTGCTCGAGCAAAGCCACATGATGCGGCGCGCGCATGCCGATGCCGGCCGGCAGCGGCATCGCTGCGGCACCGGTGGAAGCGGCAAACGGGGCGGCCATCTGCAACAGCCATACTCCTTGAGGCCAGGATCAGGATCGGAACCAGCGGATCATAACACCCGGTTGTGCGGCTTGACGCAAGGTTAACGCCGGTTGTTCTAGTCTGTGTTGCCCCGTTCAGGGTTAGCAGGCAGTCCGATGCGGCCGATGCCGGGCAGCTTGATGGCCGGCCGCAGCGGGTCGATGCCTAGCGTCAGGCCCAGCAAGTGGATTTCCAGGCCCTCGCGCGGTGCCACCAGCAGGCCGGCAAGGCCGAACAGCGATACCTGCACGCCCTCGCCGCTGGGGGCACGGCCGAGCAGCGCGCCATCGGTGATATAGTCCTTGCCGATGGCGGTTGGCGGCAATTCCAGGCCCAGTTCGGGCACGCTGCGGCCGATATGGGCGATGAAGCTGTTCGAGTTCGGCCCCGGCCAGGTGATGTATTCCTTGCCATGCGGATAGCTCTCGATGCTGGCGAGGATTTTCGGGATCAGCGCGGCGGCTTCCGGGCCGCGGCGGTCGAGCAGCAATTCCGGGGCGTTGCCGGCCCAGCGCGTATCCGGCTCTGTGGTGATGCGCTGGCGCAGCGGCGGGCTGCTCCAGCGCATGATGTCAAAGCGCTGGTAGCTCGGCGCGCCTTCCGGCTTCACCGCGATCCAGCTATGCACTGCCAGCGCGCCGCGCCAGCCCCAAAGCCGCGCGGCATAGACCTGGATCACAGCTTCCTGCGTGGTCGCCGGATCGGGCGCGATATCGATGCTGGCGGTGGAAGCCACCGACCAATGTGGCCGTTCGCCCAGCGCCACCGAGGCGCCACTCCAGGCCAGCGGCAGCAGCAGAGCCAGCAGCAGGATGAGGATCAGGCGCTTCATGCCGCCAGGCTGTCCGGAAACAACCGCGCCACGAAGCGCGGATAGGTCTCCGCCAGTTCGCGCGCGATCTGGCCGCGCATCAGCGCCAGGGTGGCGGCGTCAGGGGGCGGCGTTTCCGACACCGTTGCCGGGCAGTCGAAATCGAAACCGGTATGGTCGCGCACTTCCTCGACGCTGTGGCCCGGATGCACGCTCTCCAGCGTGAAGCGGCGGCGCGCGCGGTCGAAGGAGAACCAGCACAGATTGGTCAGCAGGCCGATGGGGCCGCCGGGGCGATAGGTGCCGTCATTCTTCGGTCCGGCCGAAGAGATGAAATCCACCTTCGGCACCAGCACGCGGCGCGAATGTTCCTCGCGGAACAGGATCACGCGCGGCACCAGGTAATAGAGATAGGCCGAGCCGAAGGAGCCGGGCCAGCGCACGTTGGTCTGCGGGTATTCGCCGCCGGCGCCGACGAGATTGATATTGGCCTCGCCATCGATCTGGCCGCCGCCGAGGAAGAAGGCCTCCAGCCGGCCCTGGGCCGCGATGTCGAATAATTCGACGCCGCCATCGCAGAAGAAATCGTTGCGGATGCTGCCGAGCACATTCACGCGCATACGGCCGCCGGATTGCGCCCGCGCCAGCAGCGCGCCGGCACCGGGGATCGGCGAGGACGAACCCGTGGCGATCAGCCGGCAGCCGGCCAGCAGCCGTGCGATGGTATGGATCAGCAATTCCTGCGGGCGGAACGGCAGTTCGGCCATGGCGCTCACTCCGCCGCCTGGCGCGGCAGCACGAATTCGGCGAGATACTGCGCGAAGCCGGCCTCGCTGCGCGCCAGTTCGCAATAGCGCGTGATATGCGCCTCGTCATGACCGTAGATATTCCACAGGTTCACCGGCCAGGCACCGCGCGGTGCCACGGCAATGCCGCCGATATAGGCGCCGGTCAGCGTGCCGGCGGCGCTCTCTTCGTTGGCCAGCAGGTCGATGTCGCGGATTTCCTCCACCGTCACCAACGCTTGCTTGGCGGCATGCGCCATCGCCACCAGTTCGCGGCGACGGCCAATGAAGACATTGCCGTTGCGGTCGGCGTAGGGAGCATGGAACAGGGCGAAATCCGGCCGGATCGCCGGCAGCAGCACGATCGGATCAGGCTCGGTGCTGAACGGATTGTCCATCACCTGCCAGTCGCTGCGATGTTTCAGCAGGTCGGTACCCAGCATGCCGCGCAACGGCATGAAGGGAATGCCCTTGCCGGCGGCCTGGATCGCGGCATGGATCGCGGGGCAGGTGGCATCCAGCATGCGGAAGGCCTTCTGCTTCAGGCCGGCGATGAAGCGGTGCGCGGTGCCATACTCGCCGAGCGTGACGGCGGAGGTTTCCAGCACCCGCACGGCGCCGGCGCCGATCAGCATTTCGGTCTGCAGGCCGGTCACCGGCACGCCCACCACATGCAGATCGCGGATGCCGCGGCGGATCATGGCGCGGGTGAGTTCCATCGCCACGCCGGAATAATCCGGCGGCACGGCGACTTTGGCACCATTTGGAATCAGGGCGGCGAGATCGTCGACGGAGAAAGTCATGGCAGGCCTCCAGAGCCCGCCGATTGTCGCGCCGGTCGGCGCCTAGCGCAAGCGATGACGCACCGGGTCGGCACTGGCGCGGAGGCTGGCATCCTGACGTTTTAGTGATTTCTCCAAGGCCGTCACCGGCACGCCGATGCCGACCAGGCAGGAAGCCTGGTAGCACCATTCGTTGTAGCCGGCGATCAGGCCATCGCGCAGGCGATAGCGGCTGGCGCCGGCCATCAGTACGCGTTTGCCCTGGTTCGGCGCCATATTCGAGGTGAAGCTGAACAGCCAGTTGGCATAGCCGATGCCGTTTGCCGCCACCGGTTCGTGCATCTCCCATTCGAAATCGCTGCCATCGCGGAAGAATTTCGCCAGCATCTCGCCAATCGCCGCGCGGCCATCATGGCGGCCATAGAACACATCATCGTAATAGGCATCCGGCGTGAACAGGGCCGTGAAGCCGGGAATATCCTGGCGCCGCACGGCATCGGAAAACCGCTCCATCAAGGCAATGAAAGCCGCCGTCTCGCTCATTGTATCTCTCCCGGTTTTTATAGGTTATGCAGCCGCTGCAGCACGGCCTGCTCGGTCTTGTCCAGCACGGCATTCTGCTCTGTCGCAAAAGCGGCGCCGGCCTGGCCCATCGCCGCGAGAGCGGCTGGATCATCCAGCAGGCGGGCGAGTTCCAGAGCCAAAGCTGTGGCATCCGGCACTTGCGTGGCAGCATGACGCGCCACCAGATCGGCAGCAATTTCACTGAAATTGAACATATGCGGGCCGAACAGCACGGCGCGTCCAAGCCGCGCCGGCTCCATCGGATTCTGCCCGCCATGCGCGATCAGCGAACCGCCCATCACCGCAATCGGGCAGAGGCGATACCACAGGCCGAGTTCGCCGAGCGTGTCGGCAACATAGATGTCGGTCGCAGCAGTGATGGCTTCGCCAGCAGCCCGGCGGCTCACCTTGAGGCCGGCCTGGCGCAAGGCATCGACTACTGCCGGCCCGCGTTCGGGATGGCGCGGCACCACGATGCCGAGCAGGCCAGGATGCCGGGCGGCGACGGCACGCTGAATCGTGGCGGTGGTTTCATCTTCGCCGGGATGGGTGGAGGCCATAAGCCAGAGTGTCTGGCCGGCGGTCTGGGCCTGGAGGGCGGCCAGGGCTGCTGCGTCCGCCGGCAGCGGCGGCGCTGCGAGTTTCAGGTTGCCCAGACTCTGCACTTCGCGGGCGCCCAGCACGCGGTAGCGTTCGGCATCGGCCTGACTCTGGGCATAGATGGTCTCGAAGCCGGCAAGCAGCCAGCGTGCGATGCCGGGCACGCGCTGCCAGCGGCGGCAGGAGCGTTCCGACATGCGTGCATTCAGCAGCAGCATGGGAATGCCGCGCCGCGCCGCGCCAGCCAGCAGGCCGGGCCAGAGTTCGCTTTCACTCCACAGCACCAGATTCGGCCGCCAATGGGCAAAGAAGCGGTCGGTGGCCTGTGGCAGATCGGATGGCAGATACTGGTGCAGCAGGCCCGGTGCGCGCGACGCCACGGTGGCCGCCGAGGTACGGGTGCCGGTGGTGATCAGCAAGGCAATGTCAGGACGTGCCGCCTGCAGCCGCTGCAGCAGCGGGATCAGCGCCACAGCTTCGCCAACGCTGGCGGCATGGCTCCAGACCAGCAGGCCGGCGGGGCGGGGCAGACTGGCGATGCCATTGCGCTCACCAAGCCGCGCAGCATCTTCCTTGCCTTGCGCCACGCGGCGGCGCAGCCACAGGGCGATACCCGGCGCGATGACATGGCCGATGCCACGCCACAGGCTTTCCAGCCCGCTCATGCTTTCAGCCATTGCCGTTGCCATGCCTGCAGCATGAGCACGCCCCACAGGCCGTATTGCCGGTTGGCGCGGCCGCTCAAGTGATCCTGCCAGGCTTGCCGGATCGGGATGGCGCGCAGCAGGCCGGTTTCATTCAGGGCCGCTTCCGAGAGCAGATCCTCGGCCCAGTCGCGCAGCGGCCCGCGCAGCCAGGTGCCGATCGGCACCGCGAAACCGCTTTTCGGCCGCTCGAACAATTCCGGCGGCACATAGCGGCCGAGCAGATGGCGCAGCAGCCATTTGCCCTTGCCGTCGCGCAGCTTGATATTGCGCGGCAGGGCCAGGCCGAAACTCAGCACGCGGTGATCCAGCAGCGGCACGCGCGCTTCCAGCGCCACCGCCATGGTGGCGCGGTCCACCTTGGTCAGCACATCGTCATGCAGATAAGTGCCAGCATCGAGGCGCTGCAGATAGGCAACCATATCCTCAGCCTTGTGGCGTTTCGCCAAGGGCGGCACCGCGCCCGGCTGTTGCAGCAGCACAGCGGCATCGGGCCATTGCTCCACCAGCGGGCGGTAATATTGCTCCAGGCTTTCCGCCTGCAACGTGCCGGCCAGCTTATGCAGCTTCTCGCCGAATTGCGGCGGGCGCAGTGAAGCCGGCAGCAGGCTGGCCGCGCTATCCCATTGCGATGGACTCAACAGCCGCAGCGCACCGGCCAGGCCCTGGCGCAACGGCGCCGGCCAGGCGGCATAATTCTGCCAGGCCGGTGCCATGACATGGCGGTTATAGCCGGCGAAGCCTTCATCGCCGCCATCGCCGGACAGTGCCACGGTGACATGCCGCCGCGTCAGCCGCGCCACCAGATAGGTCGGGATCTGCGAAGCATCGGCGAAGGGCTCGTCATAGATCGAGGCCAGGCCGGGAATCACTTCCAGCGCCTCGGCCGGCGTGACGGTCAGGGTGGTATGCTCGCAGCCGAGATGCTTCGCCACCGCCTCGGCGGCCTGCGATTCATCATAGCCGGACTCGGTATAGCCGATGGTGAAGGTTTTCACCGGCCGTGCCGACTGGCTCTGCATCAGGGCTGCCACCAGGCTGCTGTCGATGCCGCCGGAGAGGAAGGCGCCGAGCGGCACATCGCTGATCATGTGGTCGCGCACCGCGTCGCGCAGCAAGTCGTGCAAGCGCTGCGTGGCTTCCGTATCGCTGGTGACAGCGGGTTCGGCGGCGATGGCCTGGTCCAGCGTCCAGTAGAGCCGCTCTTCCGGCGCGGCATCCGGGCGCTTGATCAGCAGGCCACCCGGCGGCAACTTGCGCAGGCCCTGCCAGATGCTGCGCGGCGTCGGGATGTAGTTGAAGCGCAGATAGTCGGAAACGGCCGCTGCATCCAGCCGTTTCTCGAAACCGGGCAAACAATGGAAGGCGCGGGTCTCGGAGGCGAAGGCGATGCCGTCGGCGCCGACCGGATACCAGTAGAGCGGCTTGATGCCGACGCGGTCGCGGGCCAGCGACAGGGTCCGGGTTTCATGGTCCCAGAGTGCCAGGGCAAACATGCCCTGCAGCCGGGCAAGGCAGGGTTCGAGCCCCCAGGCTTCTATGCCAGCCAGCATCACTTCGGTATCGGAATGGCCCCGGAACGGCACGCCGGCGGCTTCCAGTTCGCGCCGCAACGCCTGGAAGTTATAGATCTCGCCGTTATAGGTGAGCATGTAGCGGCCGCTATGGGAGGCCATGGGTTGGCGGCCAAGCGGCGACAGGTCGATGATGCTGAGGCGGCGTTGACCCAGCGCGATGCCGGCGGCATCGGCCCACACATCGCCGTCATCGGGGCCGCGATGCTGCAACGAGGCCGTCATCGCTGCGGCGATTTCGCGCAGCCGGTCCGGGCCGGAATGAGGGTCGAGCAGGCCAGCGATGCCGCACATGGCGCGGACCTTAGAACATCACGTTCCCGAAATGAAGCATCGCGCTGCGGTAGAGCATGTAGGCCGCCACCAGCACCAGCATGGCGGCGAATAGCCGGGTCAGTAGGCCTCGGCGCTGTGCCAGTCGTTGTGCCAGGCCCTGGCCGAACCAGCCGCCGATGGCACCGCCCAGGATGAACAGGCCGGCGATACCCCAATCGACCAGCCCGGCACTGGCATAGCTGACGGCAGTGGTAAGGCCGAACGCGGCCACGCCGAGCAGCGAGGAGCCGACGGCATTCAGTACTGCCATGCCGGAACCCAGCAGTAGACCGGGCAGGATCAGGAAGCCACCGCCGATACCGAAGAAGCCGGCCGCAAGCCCGGCAAGCAGGCCGAGGCCGGCCAGGCGCCAGGCAATGCGCGGTGTGATGCGCACGTTTGGATCGCCGCCATCAGCACGCCGGCGCAGCATGTTGGCGGCAACGGCCAGCATCGCCAGGGCAAATAGGGCAATCAGCTTCTGACCATCCACCTGGCGGCCGGCCCAGGCACCGATAGCGGCACCGAACACGCCGCTGGCGGCAAAGACACTGGCGCAGGGCCATTTCACTGTGCCGGCACGGACATGCGGCACCAGGCTGAGGGCGGCGCTTGCCGCCACCGCCAGCGACGCTGTGCCGATGGCGCGGTGTGGATCGGAAATACCAACCCCATAGAGCAGCAGCGGCACCGCCAGGATCGAGCCGCCGCCGCCGATAACGCCCAGCACCAAGCCAACCAGGACGCCGGCGCCTGTGGCAGCGGCAGAGCTCAGGATCATGGTGTCACGCGGGTATGGAGAAACGACGATTCCATGGCATCAGGGCGAGCAGGCGGGCCATGCCACAGAAGCCGGTGACGCCGGCAAAGACCAAGCCGGCACCAACGAAGCCGGAAAGCATGATGAACCAGGGCGACACCAGCCAGGCGAGCAATGCGCCCAGCGCGACCAGGCTGCCAGCGGTGATCTGCACCTGGCGCATCAGGTCGATGGGGGCGTCGCGGTTTTCATGCAATGGCAGGCCGGCCTTGCGCCAGGCATCCAGGCCGCCTTGCAGGATATAGGCTTCCCGGAAACCGGCGGCAGCGAGTTTCGCTGCATTCATTGCCGTGCGATTGCCACTCTTGCAGTGGAATACCGCGATCTTGTCCTTGTCGCGGTCGAAGTCGTGCTGGTCGAAGGCGGAAAGGGGGGCGAGGCGGGCACCCAGGATATGCTCGCGGGCATGCTCGGAGGGTTCGCGGATGTCGATCAGCACGGTCTGGCCGGCATCCATCAGGGTTTTCAGGCGGTCGGCAGTAATGCTTTGCAGGCTCATTTCACTTCTTCTTTGATTTGCCGGCGGGCTGGCAGAATTGCCGGTAGAGCAATTCGATCAGGGCCGCCACTTTCGGATCGGCAAGGCGGTAATAAATGGATTGCCCGTCGCGACGCGTGGCGACCAGGCCGTCATCACGCAGCTTCTGCAGATGCTGCGAGAGGGCAGACTGGCTAAGCTCCACACGCGCCGCCAGGTCGCCCACGCTCAATTCGCCCTCGACCAATTGGCAGAGGGCAAGCAGTCGCTTTTCATTGGCGAGCTGGCGCAGGAAGCGGCTGGCTTCCTGGGCAGCTTCGGCCATGGCAGCGGCGTTCGGCTTGGTTGGCATTGTACGGCAATCCATGTATTTTAGTTATTGCTAATTTAGTATTATCTAATATAATTGGCAAGAGAAAAGATGAGGACGTCATGGCGCTGCAGATTTCTCCGCATTTCCACGAGCCCACCTTTACGGTTGCCTACCTGCTTTGGGATGACGCCACGCGGCAGGCGGCGGTAATTGATCCGGTACTGGATTTCGATGCCAAGTCTGGCCGCACCCACACCCAGTCGGTTGATGCGCTGCTGGCCGAGGTGGAGCGGCGCGGTCTTGAGGTGCGCTGGTCGCTGGAAACCCATGCCCATGCCGATCATCTTTCCGCCGCCCCGGTGGTGCGCAGCCGTACCGGCGCCCGCACTGTGATCGGTGAACGCATCACCCAGGTGCAGAAGGTATTCAAGCCGATCTTCGATGCCGGCGATCTGGCAACCGATGGCTCCGCCTTTGATCATTTGGCGAAGGATGGCGAAAGGCTGCCGCTCGGCAACCTGGAGATCGAGGTGATCCCGACGCCAGGCCATACCCCCGCCTGTGTCAGCTACCGCATTGCCGATGCTGTGTTCGTCGGCGACACATTATTCATGCCTGATTACGGCACAGCGCGCTGTGATTTTCCTGGTGGCAATGCCGCCACGTTGTATCGTTCGATCCGCAGATTGCTCAGCCTGCCGCCGGAAACGCGGCTGTTCATGTGCCACGACTATAAGGCGCCGGGCCGCGAGGCTTATGCCTGGGAAACCACGGTGGCGGCACAGCGCCAGGGCAATGTCCATGTACATGACGGGATCGACGAGGCGGCTTTTGTTGCCATGCGCGAGGCACGCGACAGCAAACTCGACATGCCGGCGCTGATCCTGCCTTCAGTGCAGGTGAATATCCGCGCCGGTGAGATGCCGCCGCCATCGGAGAATGGCATCCGTTATCTCAAACTGCCGGTGAACATCCTTTAACGGATGAAGCGGTCGACGTAATCGGCGCCGAGGCCGCAGGCGGTGTAATGCTTGCGGCACATCTCGATCTTGCTGAACACATCCTCATAGGCCATCACCTTGCCCCAGGGATCGACATAGATCATGGCGCCGGTGATATGGAACAGCGTGATCATTTCCGGGCAATCTTCCGGCACCACCAGGGTATGGGTCTCGCCCGGCGGCTCGAACACGTAGGAGCCGGTCTCCGCCACCCAGTCATGCTCCAGGTAATGCCATTTGCCGCGCAACACATGGCCGTGCACCGGCGCCGGATGGCGGTGGCGGCTCAAGACGCCGGAGCGGCGCACGCGCAGCAGGTTGACCCAGTAGCCCTGGCCGGCATGCAGGCAGAGCGGCCGGAACCAGACATTCTCCGCCTGCGGCACCCAGACGCGCTCATCCTCGGGAATGACGCTGCCGATTACGATTTCGCTGGCCGCTTCCTTTGGAAACGGCAACTGGTAGGGCATGCGGCTGGTATCGTCGGTCATGGTGCTTCCCTCTCAAGCGACGGCGTAGCCGCGCGCCTTGCGTTATGCGACAGCGTAGCCGCCATCGACCGGCAGAATGCTGCCGGTGATGAAGCCGGCTGCGTCGGAGGCCAGGAACAGCACGGCGCGCGCCACATCCTCAGGTCGGCCCCAGCGTTTCATCGGCGTGCGGTCGAGAATGCCCTGCGAACGGCCCGGGTTGTCCTGCAGCGCCTGGGTCAGCGGCGTCGCGATCCAGCCCGGCGCCACGGCGTTGACGCGGATATTCTCAGCTGCCCAGGCTATCGCCAGCGACTTGGTGAGCTGCATCACGCCGCCCTTGCTGGCCGAATAGGCCGGCACCAGGCCGCCGCCGAAGAAGCTGAGCATCGAGGCGGTGTTGACAATGCTGCCGCCCTGGCGTGCCAGCAGCGGCCGCGCGGCGGTGCAGAGCCGCATTGTGCCGGCAAGATTTACGTCCAGCACGCGCAGGAAGGTTTCCATGTCGTATTCCGCCTGGCGACGGATCATGCCGGCGCAGTTCACCAGGATGTCGAGCCGGCCAGGATTGCTGCCGATACGGCTGACCAGGGCATCGACGCCGGGCTGATCGCCGGCATCCAGGGCGACGAATTCAATGCCGCCGGCGGACGGCGTCTCACCCGGCAGATGTGTGGCGATCACCCGCGCCCCGGCATCGCGGAAGGCTTCGGCGATGGCCCGGCCAATGCCGCTGCTGCCGCCGCTGACCAGCGCCACTTGGCCGGAAAAATCGAATGAATACCTGCCCATACCCGTCCCTCCCAAGACCAAACTGACATATCAGATATGAATCGCAGCGACAAGGCGAGGCGGAATCCAGTTGGCGCGACTCAAGGGGCCGCATTAAAGTTCCATGATTGAAAGCGATGCGACTCCGAAGGTGGCGGGGGCTGCCGGGCGCAGGCTTGGGGGATATCACATGCTTGAGAGCTATTTCCGGCTGAAGGAAAACGGCACCACCGTGCGGGTCGAACTGGTGGCGGGTCTCACCACCTTCCTGACCATGGCCTACATCATCTTCGTCAACCCGATGATCATGTCCAAGGCCGGCATGGACCAGGGCGCCGCCTTCGTCGCCACTTGCCTCAGCGCCGCCTTCGCCAGTGCCTTGATGGGCCTGTGGGCACGCTATCCGGTGGCGCTGGCGCCGGGCATGGGCCTGAATGCCTATTTCACCTATGGCGTGGTGCTGGGTATGGGCCACACTTGGCAGGTCGGCCTGGGCGCCGTGTTCCTTTCCGGCTGCCTGTTCCTGATCATCAGCGTGCTGCCGATCCGGGAGAAGATCGTCAATGCCATCCCGATGAGCCAGAAGATGGCAATCGGCGCCGGTATCGGCCTGTTTCTCGCCATCATCGCCCTGGAAAACGCCAATATCGTGGTGGCGCATCCGGCCACCATCGTCACTCTGGGCAAGATCGGCGCCCCGGCTGGCCTGCTTGCCTGCCTCGGTTTCGTGCTGATCGTGGCGCTGGATTACCGCAAGATTCCCGGCTCGATCATGATCGCCATTCTGGCCATCACCGTGATCGGCATTATCGCCGGCGTCTCCAAGTTCAACGGCTTGGTTTCGGCGCCGCCGAGCCTGGGGCCGACCTTCCTGCAGCTCGATATTCCCGGCGCGCTCTCGGTTGGCCTGGTTTCCATCGTCTTCGCCTTCTTCATGGTCGACCTGTTCGACAATACCGGCACGCTGATCTCGATTGCGCCGCGCGCCGGCATGATGGATGCGGATGGCAAGCTGAAGCGCATCGGCCCGGCCTTCATCTCGGATTCGGTCGCCTGCATGGTCGGTGCCGCGCTCGGCACTTCCACCGTCACCAGCTACATCGAATCCGCGGCCGGCATCCGCGCCGGCGGCCGCACCGGCCTTACCGCCGTGGTGGTGGCGGTGCTGTTCCTGCTTTCGATCTTCATCGCGCCGCTGGCCACCTCGATCCCGGCCTTCGCCACGGCTCCGGCCTTGTTCTTCGTTGCCTGCGTCATGGCCGGCAGCATGGTGAAGATCGATTGGGAGGATGTCACCGAATACGCCCCGGCGGTGGTGACGATGATCGCCATGCCGCTGACCTTCTCGATCGCCACTGGCATTGCGCTGGGCTTCATCGCCTATGTGGTCTCGAAGCTGCTCGCCGGCCGCATCCAGGAAGTCAGCTTCGTGATGATCCTGCTGGCGATTGCCTTCGTTGCCAAGCTGGCCTTTGCTTGAGGCCTCGGACCTGAGGCCAGCTATTTAGATCGCGTGCGTGGCGAGGCTGAGGGCGATACCGCCGAGCAGCAGCGCCACGCCGACGATTTCGGTGGTGCTCGGCCTTTCGCGGAAGGCGAAATAGCCGATGAGGAAGGTGAAGATGATCTCCACCAGCCCCAGCATGCGGACATAGGCCGCCACCTGCAGCGCCATGGCGGTGAACCAGCCCGCTGATCCTGCGGCAGACGTGATGCCCACCATCAGGCCGGGTTTCCAGGCGGCAGCAACCGCCCGGAGCTGGCCCGGCTCGCGCCAGGCGATATAGGCCAACATCAGCAAGGTCTGCGTCACCGTGGCATAGGCCAGCGTAGTGGCAGCGGCCAGCGGAATATTGGCGGCCTCGAGCGAGAGGGAGGCGGCGCGAAAGCCGATAGCCGAGACGGCGAAGAAGCCGCCCGACGCAATGCCGATCAGCGCCGAGCGTTCGGTCCAGCCGAGCAGGAAGGCGCGCAGCTTGTCGTCGCTGCCGCGCAGCGAAATCAGCATCACGCCGACGGTGCCGAGCATGATGGCGAACACGCCTGCGGCGCTGATCGTCTCGCCCAGCAGCACCACGCCGAAGATCGCCGCCTGGATCGCCTCGGTCTTGGAATAGGCGGTGCCGACCACGAAATTGCGCAAGCTCAGCGCCAGGATCAGCAGGTTGGTGGCGATGATCTGGGCCACGGCGCCAAACAGCATCCAGGCGAGGAAGCTGCTATTCGCCATGGGCACCGGCGCCTGGCTGATCTTGGCGGCGATGAACAGGTAGATCAGTGCCAGCGGCATGCCGAAGACGAAGCGGGTGAAGCTGGCGCCGTTGGTGCTGAGGCGGCCCTTGAGATGCTTTTGCAGGCCGGTACGCACGGTCTGGCAGGCGGCGGCCCAGATGGTGATCGGTATCCAGGCCCATTCCATGGCACATCATCCTTATCGCTGGTGCGCCGTGGATACGCTGTGGCGCGAAATTAGGCAAATGAGAAAGCCGCAAGCCAGGTTGAAGGGAATTTCAAGTTGCTGATTTTGCTGGACCTTGCCGGTCATGCCGTTAAGCTTGGCATGCAACCTTGGGGATTGGAGCGCATGTTCGGCCTTGCTGCAGCAACCTGGCGACTGATGCTGGTCATGCTGTCGCTGATCGGCATGCCAGACATGGCCCGGTCGCAGCCTCCGGCCCAGCCTGCCAAGGAAACCTGGGTTATCGCCTGCGACAGCTTCTTCCCGCCCTATAACTGGCTCGACCAGGGCAAGGTCACGGGTATGGACGCGGAGATCGTCACCGCCCTGGTGCGCCGTGCCGGTGCCGAACCGCGTTTCGAGCCGGCACCCTGGAACCGGGTGCAGCAATTGCTCGAACTAGGCCAGATCGATGCTGCCTTCCAGTTTGTCGGCCGGCCGGACCGTTTCGAGAAATTCCACATGATCGGCCCCATCCGCCATGGCGAGACGGTGTTCGCGGTGCCGAGAGATGGCATGCCGGATTGGGACACGCTGGAAGATTTCAAGCCGTTCAGCATCGGCGTGGTGCAGGGCTACACTTATGGCGCGGCTTTCGATCAGGCGACCTATCTGCGCAAGGAAAGCACTGCCGGCGATAACCGCCTGCTGCTGCGCATGCTGGCAGCGAAGCGGGTGGATGCGGTGATTGGCGACCGTGTGACGCTGGCCTATCTGGCGCAGCAGGAAGGCCTGCGCGACAGTATCCGCTTCCTGACCAAGCCGTTTGATCGCGTGGCGCGCTATATCGCGGTGCCGAAGGCAAAAGCCGCCATTGCCGAACGGCTGCAGCGCGCGCTGGATGCCATGAATAGCGACGGCAGCATCACCCGCATTATGCTGAACTGGGAATAGCCCGGTTCAGGCGGCGAGCACGCGGCCCTGGGGAAAGCGCAAGGTGGCAGCCGTGCCGCGGCGCGGTGCCGAGCGCAGGTCAATGCGGCCGCCATGCAAAGCCATCAGCGAGCGCACGATGGGCAGGCCGAGGCCCATGCCATCCTCTGGGCGGGCCACCATGGCATTGGCGCGGCCGAACGGCTCGAAGACGTGGCGGCGTTCATCGGGCGAGATGCCGCGCCCGGTATCGCTCACCACGATGCTCAAGCCCTCCGGTCCTTCCAGGGCCGATACCACGATGGAGCCGCCGGGCTCGGTATACTTGATCGCGTTGCTGAGCAGGTTAAGCAGCATCTGGCGCAGCAGCAAAGGATCTGCCTTCAGCACCGCCGCCGGCATGTCGCCAATGCCGATCTGCAATTGCCGCGCTGCGGCCTGGGCGCGGACCAGATCCACCGCCTCGTTTACCGCCCGCACCACATCGCAGTTTTCCTCATGCAGCGGCATGGCCTGGGATTCCAGCCGGGCGATCTGCAGCACCTGGTTCACCAGCCCGAGTAGATGTTCGCCGCTGCGGTGAATGTCCTGGCCATAGCGTTTGTAGGTGTCGCTCAAGCTTCCCAGCATGCCGCCGGCGATGATTTCGGAAAACCCCAGGATGGCATTCAGCGGTGTGCGCAATTCGTGGCTCATGCGGGCCATGAAATGCCGCTTGGCCTCGTTCGCCGCCTCGGCCCGGTTCAGTGCCCAGCGCACCCGTGCGGCTTCTGCATCGCGCCGGCGCAGCAGGGCCAGGATCAGCATCAGGAAACCCAAAGTCAGCAGCGTGGCGATGCCGCCGAGCACCAGTGGCAATACAATCTGACGCTGCCATTTGGCCTTGAGGTCCTGGAGTTCAACGCCGACGAAGGCGGTGACCGGCAGTTTTTCCAGCATGGCGTAGCCGGCCAGCATCGGCGGTACGGACTTACTGTTGGTATATTCTATTACACCGCTCGTCCCCTTGGTCTGGCGCAGGTTTTCGAGGAAATCTTCTGGCATCCGGGCGCCGATCAGGTTGCGTTCCTCATTGGCGGTGAACAACACCTGGCCATCCTGCCGCGCGATGCCGAGATAGGTCGGTGCCGAGATCAGGAAATCACTATAGGCCTCACGGAAATGCGCTACCGGTACGGCGGCAAGCAATACTTCGACGCCATGGCTATTGGCGGAGGTGCGCATGGTCAGGGTGATCACCGGGCGACCTGAGACGCGGCTGCTGCGTACTGCAGAGATATGCAGGTAACCCGGCTGCGCATCGGTCATGGCACGCATATATTCGCGGTCGCTGACATCGACGGCGCTTTCGCGCGGATTGCCGAGCCGCCACAGTTTCTGATCTCCGCCGATCAGGCCAAGTTCGATTGGCTCGTCATCGAAACCTTGCAGGTGTGCCATCAGGTTTTCGATATCGGCCATTGTATTTGCGTCACGGCGCAGCATGTGGTCAATGCCGGCCAGCATCACCTGGGCATTTTCCAGCGTCTTGCGCAGATGCGCCTTCAGCGCCTTTTGGGCACCGAACAGTTCGTTCTCGGCGTCATGCCATATCTGGTCGCGGGTGGCGATGACGCGCTGCGCCGCAGTAATCCAGATGCAAGCAACCACCAGGGTGGTGAAGGCGATGACCGCGGCGCGGGGTACCTGCCATAGACGGCGCAGCTTCCGGATCATCGTTTCCCCCGTTGTGGCTATCGGCTATGCGGCGATAGCTTCCGTCGCTGATGCACCCAGTAGGCGGTCCGGGTCCAGGATCGATACCATCTGCTCGCCGCGTGTTGCCAGGGCGGCGAGGAAGGCATGATCGCTGCCCAATCCCGTCTGCGGCACCGGCTGCAGATCGCCGGGCGCCAGCGACAGTATATCGGAAACCGTGTCAACCAGCAGGCCATAGGTACCGGCAGCGGCGGCAATCACGATCACCACATGGCTGGGCGTCGGCGGTGTTGCCGTGGCCCCCAGCCGCAAGCGCAGATCATAGATCGGCACGACTTCGCCGCGCAGGTTGATCACACCGCGCACATGCGCCGGGCAGTTGGGCAGCGGGTTCTCCGCTGTCCAGCCACGGATCTCGCGTACCGTCAGGATATCGAGCGCATAGCTCTCAGTGGCGACGGTGAAGGCGAGGAAGTCGCGCGGGGCATCGCCGGTGAAACTGGCGAGCAGGGGGGCGGGGGCATTGGTCGCAAGGGCGTTCATGGTCGTTCTCCTCAGAACCGATTCTGCTCAGAACTCAGTCCACGCGGCATCGCCTTCGGCATCGGCCTTGACCGCCGTGTTGCCGGCAAGCTTCAGCGCCGGCTTCGCGGCGGGCTTGGTTGCGGTCCTGGTGCCTGCGGGCTTGCTGCCGGCAACCGGAGCCAGAACCGGCTTGCGGTCATTGGCGGCGGGACGGGCGGCCTGCGGCTTGGTGTCGACGCGGAAGAAGGCCACCAGGCCGGAAAGCTGCTCGGCCTGGGTGGCGAGCTGTTGCGCGGCGGCCGAGGTTTCTTCAACCAGGGCGCCATTGCGCTGGGTGGTTTCATCCATGCCGGCAACGGCGGTGTTGATCTGCTCCAGGCCCACGGCCTGTTCCTGGCTGGCGGCGGCGATTTCACCGACGATGTCAGCCACTTTCTTCACCGCGCCGACAATGTCTTCCAGGCTGGTGCCGGCCTGCTGCACCAGGCTGGCGCCCTGGCGCACCTGGCCGTTCGACTCGTTGATCAGCGACTTGATTTCCTTCGAGGCGCCGGCGGAACGCTGCGCCAGGCTGCGCACTTCCTGCGCCACCACCGCAAAACCCTTTCCGGCTTCGCCGGCGCGCGCTGCTTCCACGGAAGCGTTCAGTGCCAGCAGGTTGGTCTGGAAGGCAATTTCGTCGATCAGGGTCATGATCTCGGAAATCTTGCGCGCGCTGTCTTCGATGCGGCCCATCGCCTGCACTGCCTCGCCGACAATGCCGCCGCCCTTGTTCGCCGTTTCGCGCGCCGTGGTGGCGAGCTGGTTAGCGGCCTGGGCATTCTCGGCATTCTGCTTCACGGTTGCGGTGATCTCCTGCATCGAGGCGGCGGTTTCCTCGATATTTGCCGCCTGCGCCTCGGTGCGGCTGGCCAGATCCTGGCTGCCGGCGGAGATTTCGGCGGAAGCATCGCGCACCGCGTGGGAGGCCTGACCAAGCTGGCCGGCAAAGTCGCGCAGCGTCGAGGACATGCCGTTGACGCTCTGCTTCAGCTCACCGAACACGCCGGCATAGTCGCCGTTCACGGTGCGGCTCAGGTCGCCTTCGGCCATGGCGCTGGTGATGGTGGCCAGTTCACCGGTCATGGTCTGCAGCATCCCGGCCAGGCTGTTGAGCTGCTGGCTCATGGTGAGCAGGAAGCCATCCTTGCCGGCTTCGTCCAGGCGGCTGTTGAGGTCGCCGGCGGCAATGCGGTCGCAGAGCTGGCTGATCTCGGCGATGGCGGCCTTCTCGCGCGCCTCACGCTCGGCGCGGGACTGCTCGTCGCTCTTGCGCTGGGCTTCGATCTGCGCTTCCGCCTCGGCACGGGCTACCATATTGTCCTTGAACACGCCCACGGCTTTTGCCATGGCGCCGATTTCATCGCGGCGCTCGGCGCCATTGATGCGGGTTTCCAGGTCGCCGGTGGCAAGCTGGCGCATCGCGGCGGTGATGCCGGTGATCGGGCGGGTGATGGTGGCAATCACGATGAACAGCGCCAGCGCCAGCACGATAACCAGGCCGGCGACGCTGCCCCAGATCAGCACCGGGCGCTGCTGGTTGTAGAACACGGTGAGCGCGTCATTCATGTCTTCCGCCGCCTTGGCGTTGCGGTCGCTCACCGTCACCAGGGTATTGAGGATATTCTGGCGCAGCTCGCGGTAATCCTCGCGATCGGCTTCAAGCTGGGCAGTGATGGTGCTGTCCAGTTCGGCGACGCGGGCGATCTGCTGGCGGCTCTTGATGAAGGCGGCAATAGGTGTCTTCACCTGGTCGGTAAAGGCTTGGCGCGACTCTACCGGCACCTTGGTTTCCCAGAGCGCGATCAACGCCTCGGCTTCCTTGATATGCTGGCGCAGGTCGGCATTGGCGCTCTTCATTTCTTCCTGATTGCGCGCGGTGTAGACGACGCGGGTGTCGCCGACGATGGCGGTTATCACCGCATTGACCTTGAGGCTGAGCATGGCGCGCTCGGAAACGCTCGACATCGCGTTCGACTGTTCTTCGTAGCGGTCCAGGCCGTTCACGCCCATGGCGCCGACCCCGACAGTGAGGGCGACCAGCAGGCCGAGTACGATGAAAATACGGACACCAATGTTGAAACGGGACAATAGGCGCATAGCTACCCCCTGCCTGCCGGGCAGCCGGCAGGCCTCAATAGAGACTAGAGTGGAGAGCCGATGATGTGCTGGGCGGCGCCGGTAACATGCGAGGCCCTCATCGACGGTATATGCGCCCCCCTTCCCGCGGGAGACGGCCACTCGCCATGCGGGCGATCTGCCCGAGCAGCGGTTGTGGACGGGGCGGAAAATGACCGAGCAAAGATCATCTCGCAATTGCAAACTCTGACGGGCAGTCATGCATCTGGTGCATGCCTAGGCAGAAGTTGCGCCTTACGCTAATACATCCGCCATGACCAGCCCAATGACCGGCCCAATGACCAGCTTCGTGATCGCAATCGATGGCCCCGTTGCCGCCGGCAAGGGCACCCTGGCACGGCTTCTGGCGGCTCGTTTCGGCTACGCCTATCTCGATACCGGTGCGCTTTACCGCGCCGTAGGATCCAAGGTTCTACGGCTTGGCGGCGATCCTGCGGATGCGGATTTTGCCACGAAAGCCGCAGAAAACCTTACTGCCGATGACCTGACCGCGCCTGACCTGCGGGCCGAGGCGGTGGGCCTTGCAGCGTCCAAGGTGGCGTCCATTCCCGGCGTGCGGGCCGCCCTGCTGGATTACCAGCGCCGCTATGCCGCCCACCCGCCGGGTGGTGAGAAGGGCGCTGTGCTGGATGGCCGTGATATCGGCACCGTGGTCTGCCCCGATGCGCCGGTGAAGCTGTTCGTCACCGCCAGCGACGAGGTCCGTGCCGGCCGCCGGCACAAGGAATTGCTCGAGAAAGGCGGCAATATTGCCTTCGAGCAGGTGCTGGAGGACTTGCGCCGGCGCGATGCCCAGGACAGTTCCCGCGCCACCGCACCGCTTAAACCGGCGGTGGATGCCCACTTGCTCGATACCTCGTATTTGGCTATAGATGCCGCCGCCGAGGCGGCAGCTCAGATTGTCGCCCGGGTCCTGGGGCGCTGACGCCTGCCCCGGGCGATCCATCCAACCTCCCGCCGCTCTAGCGTCAGCGCCGGACCCGCCTGCATCCCCCGCGGCGCAGCCTCCAGGACCATATGTCCCCGGGGCCGCCGGCAGGCACCAGCCCACGGGGACCTCAGGAGACAATATGGCTAAACGTAGCGCCGCGGCGGCCGTTCAGGTCGAGCCGATGGAAGTCGAAAATTTTGCTGCCCTGCTCGATGAATCGTTCAGCACGTCCAATTCCATGGAAGGTTCCGTGGTCAAGGGCGTGGTGGTTTCGATCGAGAATGATTTCGCTCTGATCGATGTGGGCCTCAAGTGCGAAGGCCGCATCTCGATCAAGGAATTCGCCGGTCCCGGCCAGCAGGCCGAGATCAAGGTCGGTGACGTGGTCGAGGTCTACCTCGAGCGCATCGAAAACGCGATGGGTGAAGCGGTGATCAGCCGCGACAAGGCCCGCCGCGAAGAGGCTTGGGAAAAGCTGGAGCAGGCGTTCAACGCCAACCAGCGCGTGGAAGGCATCCTGTTCGGCAAGGTCAAGGGCGGTTTCACCGTCGACCTGTCCGGCGCGGTCGCCTTCCTGCCCGGCAGCCAGGTCGATGTGCGCCCGGTGCGCGATGTCGGCCCGCTCATGGGCCATCCGATGCAGTTCCAGATCCTCAAGATGGATCGCCGCCGCGGCAATATCGTGGTGTCGCGCCGCGCCGTGCTCGAAGAGAGCCGCGCCGAGGCCCGTTCGGAACTGGTGTCGAACCTCAAGGAAGGCCAGGTGCTCGACGGCGTGGTCAAGAACATCACCGATTACGGTGCGTTCGTTGATCTCGGCGGCGTCGACGGCCTGCTGCATGTCACCGACATCGCGTGGCGCCGCGTCAATCACCCGTCCGAGGTGCTGACCATCGGCCAGACCGTCAAGGTGCAGGTGATCCGCGTCAATCCGGAAACCCAGCGCATCTCGCTCGGCATGAAGCAGCTCGAGGCGGATCCGTGGGAGGGCGTGAAGTCCAAGTATCCGGTCACCGCGAAGTTCATCGGTCGCGTCACCAACATCACCGACTACGGCGCCTTCGTGGAGCTGGAGCCGGGCGTGGAAGGTCTGGTGCACGTGTCCGAAATGAGCTGGACCAAGAAGAACGTGCATCCGGGCAAGATCGTCTCCACCTCGCAGGAAGTGGAAGTGATGATCCTCGAGGTCGATCCGGCCAAGCGCCGCATCAGCCTCGGCCTGAAGCAGTGCCTCGCCAATCCGTGGGACGCCTTCGCCGACAAGCATCCGATCGGCTCGGTCATCGAGGGCGAGATCAAGAACATCACCGAATTCGGTCTGTTCATCGGTCTCGACGGCGATGTCGACGGCATGGTGCACCTCTCCGACCTCGACTGGAACAAGGCGGGCGAAGAGGCCATCAAGGAGTACCAGAAGGGCCAGATCGTCAAGGCGCAGGTGCTGGACGTGGATACCGAGAAGGAGCGTATCTCCCTCGGCATCAAGCAGCTCGCCAACGATCCGTTCCAGTCGCTCGGCAGCCTGAAGAAGGGCGACGTCGTCACCTCCACGGTGGTGGCGGTGGATCCGCGCGGCATCACGGTCAGCGTCGGCGACGGCGTGCAGGGCTACATCCGCAAGGCCGAGCTGTCGCGTGACCGCGACGAGCAGCGCCCGGACCGCTTCTCGGTCGGCGACAAGCTGGACGCCAAGATCGTCACCATCGACGGCAAGGCGCGCAAGCTGAGCCTGTCGGTGAAGGCGCGCGAGATCGAGGAAGAGCGCGAAGCCATGGAGCAGTATGGCTCCGCGGATTCGGGCGCTTCGCTCGGCGACATCCTGGGCGCCGCCATGCGCAAGAAGAAGGACGAGGACGCCGCTTAAGTAAGCGGCTCCCTCAACCCTGTTTCACGGGAAACCCCGGCGGAGCGATCCGCCGGGGTTTTTCTTTATTTGGGATTGCCATTCCAATCGTCATGCGCGGACTTGATCCGCGCATCTCAGGCCAATTGGAAAAAGATGCCCGGCTCAAGGCCGGGCATGACGATATGGAGGCGGCAGAATGGGGGGCGGAAAGCGCCTAGCCCAGCGTAAACGCTTCATGCACGGCGCTCTGCACGCCGCCGCCCATCACCGCGCCGCCGCCGGCGACATGGATATAGTCGCCGATCGCCACGGCGCCGAGGCCATGGCGCGGCGTCGGCATTGGCGCATAGGCCTGCCAGCGGTCGGTAGCGAGGTCATAAGCCTCGTTCTGGCCGAACACGCGGTTGGTGCCTTCGCCGCCCATGATGAAGATCTGGTTCCGGTACAGCACGGCGCCATGGCCGGACCGCGCGGTGGGCAGCGGGTTGCGCATGCGCCAGCGGTCCTCCTTGGCATCATAGGTGTGGTGCAGGTTGGAATTGGTATGGAAGCTGTCGACGCGGCCACCGATCACATGCACCACGCCATTGGCCACCAGCGTGCCGGTATGGTCGCGGGCAGTGGGCAGCGGCGCGGCGCTCTCCCACTTGTTGGCCTTGGGGTCGTAGGCCCAATGCCAGTCGACCGATTTCTTGGTCTCGAAAGTATCGCCGATGGCACCACCGATGGCATGGATGCGGCCCGCCAGCGCGACGCAGGCAATCGCCGCGAAAGGCTGCGGTAGCGGTGCAATACTGCGCCAGGCATTGTTCTCGAACACGAAGCAGAGATTGTCCGGCTTGCGGTTCTGCTCAACGAAGCCGCCGATGGCATAGAGTTTGCCATCCAGCACCGCGACGCCGACATGGTTGGCGCCGCGCGGCAGCAACGGCGCGTCGATCCAGCGGTCGGCGGCCTGGTCGTAGACATGGTGATAGGGGCGGTCGACACGCTGTTCGCCATAGCCGCCGACAATATGCATCTTATTTTCGAGCACAGTGGCCCAGGCCATCTCACTGCGCGGCAGCGGCAGCGGCGCGCGTTCCACCCAGCGGCCCGGGTTGGCGGCTTTCGGTGCCGGGCTGTCGGTAACGCGCTGCTCCTGCGCCACCTCCGGCACCGGGATGCGGCCTGGCCGGTCCAGCCGCTCGAACATCGGGCCGTGGCCGGCATGCTGTGCCCAGGCGCGGTCGGCGAGGGCCGGCATGGCAAAGGCGGCGGCGCCGAGGCCGGCCAGCAGGTTCCTGCGCTTGATCATCATATCCTCCCGGAGAGTCGCGTCGGGGAAGGCTATGCGAGCCGCCGGATAGCGGGAAGGGGGATTCTATGCCTCAGCCCTTGGCGGCGCCGACGGGGTCGAAATATTGCTGGATCATCTTGGCGATCTGGCGGTCGTGGCAGACATATTTCACCGCGATCATGCCGTCCTGGGCAGCGCGCATCACTTCCGCCTCGGCCTCGAAGGCAATCTGGATTTTCGGATTCTTGATCCGCACTGTGAGGCGCAGCTTCTCGCCGGTGGCGAGCGTGGCGCTCACCGGGCCGAACAGCAGGCCCATCGCGCTCCAGTTCTTCAGCGGCACCTTCATGGTCTCGACGACGACATGATCCTCGGGGCCGCAGATGGTGCGTGGTGCGCGGCGCTGCTCGCCGGCCTTGATGGTGCCGATCAGGTGGTCGATCAGTTCGGTGAGCTTTTCGCGGCGGTGGTCGGGCAGGCCAGCGGTGCTTAGCTTGTCGCGGATCGCCCCGGCCATTTCCAGTTTCTCGGCCTGGCTGGTCGAGGGATCGGCGAAATCCTTCGCCAGATCACGGTGCTCGGCCATGTAGAGCACGAATTTCAGCAGGATGTCGCGTGCGCCTTCGCCGATGGTCTGTTCATACAGCATCAGCGCCTGCATCAGCTTCGGGCCGGCATAGATACCCTGGATCAGGCGGGCGAGATTTTCCCGCGTCACCAGCCGCTTCATGCGGGTTTCCATGCGGTCGGCAACACCGATTTCCACCGCCAGGGCCTGGTCGCGCGTCAGCGTCTCGTAGACCAGCCGGGTGGCACGGAATTCCTCGTTCGGCTCGTCGGAAAGGAAGGGGATCGAACTATCGAGCAGGCGGCGGATGAGCTGCAGCACGGCGTCGCGCAGGGCCGGCATCGGCTGACCATGCATCAGCTTGGTCAGTTTTTCGGCCAGCTCGGTCACCGGTTCATCCGCCGGCAAGGCAAAGCGCTCGTCTAGCAGCGCGAGCAGCTGTGCGATGCGGTGCAGCGGGTTGCGCGCCTTGCCCATCAGTTCCGGCACGCCGGTACGCGCGAGCAGGATTTCCGCCAGCGCGGCATCCAGGATATGCAGCGCGGCGGCATCGGCGGCGGGCCGCTGCGGGTTGCCGATCAACAGGAAGCAGCGTTCCGCTTTCTCGATCCAGCCGCGCGTGAAGGCCAGGTGGCGGGTCAGGGCGGCGAAGGCGATGCGCTCGCCATAGAGCGGATCGCCCTGCGCCAGTTTCGAGAGGCCGGCGGCATCCACCGGCGGCGGCGGCAATCGTTTCTCGAATTGCTGTGTCTGGGTCACGGCGCCGTTGAGCAGGGCGGTGAGCTTGTTGACGCGGTCGCGCACGCCTTGCTTCAGCGCCTGGGCCTGGGCGATGGCGACGCGTTGCACCAGGGCGCCGAACAGCGTGTCGCTGTTCACCACCATGCGCGCCTGTTCGCTGGAGGACAGCAGCTCAAGCGCGGTGAGCTTGTTCTCCTCCAGGTAATCGGCGGCAGCCCGAGCCACGGCGGCGCGGCCACGCGGACTGTAGAGCTCTTCGGTATTCTCGCAGACGATCAGGGGCCCGTGCGAGGCGGGTGCGGCGGTGACGTTCATGCCACCGTCTTAAGCCGAAACCGCCGCGCTGCCGAGTCCGAATTGTCAGTTATCTATGCAACTACTGCTTGATATGAGCGTTGCTTCAGGCGGCGCGCTCGGCCATCGGGGCTTCCCCGGCGACGAAGGCACGCACCCGTTCGATGTTGGCGGGATCGCTCAGGATGCGGCGGTGTCCCAGGCCTTCGAGGATTTCCAGCCGCGCGCCACGCCAGGCATCGGCATTGTCGCGGCTGTGCTGCAGCGGCACCACGCGGTCGGCCCGGTCATGCAGGAACAGCGCTGGCAGGTTCAGGCGGCGCAGCAGCGGCGGCAGGTGCAGCGCCTGCATCGGGCGGCCGGCCAGGCTTTCGATGGCGAGCCGCATGCGTTGGAAGCTGGCTTCGTTCAGGCCGATGAAGCCGGCAATGCCGCGCGCGAAATGTTCCGGGTGATTGGGCGAGGCGAGGATCACGGCGCGACGGGCTGTTACGCCGAGCTCGGCCATGGCGATCATGGCGGCGGTGCCGCCGAGCGAATGCGCCACGATGGCTTCCAGCGGCCCGACCAGGCGGGCCACTGCTGCGACGGCTTCGGCAAGCTGCGGGATCGGTGCCAGCCTGCCATCGGAGCGGCCATGACCCGGCAGGTCGAGCGCCACGACGCGGAAGCCCGACCAGGTGAGGCGGTCGATCAGCGCCGTCATGCCGCGATGGTCATCCTCCCAGCCATGCACCACCAGCACGGTCGGTCCCTGACCCCAGCTCCAGGCGCGCAGATGGCCGCCCCGGAAATCGAGTTCGAAAGGCGTGGCGCCGCCCTGGGGTTCTGGCAGATGGGCCGGCGCACGGCGCTGCGGCGTGAGGAAGATCCGTGCCGCTCTTCCGGCGGCATAACCGGGCGCAAGGGTGAAACCGAGGCGATACCCCAGCCGCAGGGCGGCGAGGCTTAAGTATTGCCGCACGTTCGTGCTTAATTTACGCAGCGGATTGGTCTTGGCCATGGGCTGGCTCCTTATTCTCAGGCGTTGTTCGGGGAGGCTTGGGCGTACTGGAAAGCAGCCAGCGGTGCAGCGCCATGACGCGCCATGAGCTGGGAAAAAGCGGTTTCGGCATGGCGCCGCCAAGCGGCATCGTGCAGCAGGCGGGCATGCTGCTGCGCTTCCAGGATCAGGCCGTAAAGCTGGAAGGCGATCAGGCCGGGATCGCCGACATTGTCGAGATGGCCCTGGCGCATCGCGCGGCGGACGAATTCCTCCAGCGTGCCGACCCATTGCGCGTGGCTGTCACGCAGCCGGTCCTGCAGCGGGCCGGGCAGGTCGTCCCATTCGCGCATCGCCGGAATCAGCGGGCAGCCGCCGGGCAGGCCATCGGCGGTCTCGACCCAATCAAGCCAGTAGCGAAAGATGGCAACCAGGCGCGGCAGGCCGCGCGGCGCCTGCAGGCTCGGGGTGAACACGGCGGTGGTGAAACGCGCCATCGCCGCTTCCAGCACGGCCATCTGCAGGCCCTGCTTGTTGCCGAACGGCAGCACCACGCCGGGTTTGCTTAACCCCAGCAGGCCGGCCAGACGGCCGAGCGACAGACCGCGCAGGCCTTCCAGGCTGGCTTCGATCAGCGCAGCATTCAGGATGCGGTCGCGGGTGGTGAGGATGGCAACGGACATGACCTCAATTTAACGAACGGTCGTAAAGTTGACAAGAAAAATCCCAGTATAGGGAAAATTTATAGAAAATAATGAGTTAGCCTAGTTTAACGGCGGTCCCGTTGGCCGTCACCATCAGCAGGGTACGGTCGTTGCCGCTGATCGCCTCGTAATCCAGGTCGATGCCGACCACGGCATCGGCGCCAAGTTTCTTGGCCTTCTCGGCCAGATCCTGCAGCGCCTCCTGCTTGGCGTCACCGAGCACGCCCTCATAGCTCTTGGTGCGGCCGCCGACGATGTCGCGCACGCCGGCGAAGAAATCCTTGAACAGGTTGGTGCCCATCACGGTCTCGCCCGAGACGACGCCGAGATAGGCGGTGATGCGCTTGCCTTCGACGCTGTCGGTAGTGGTCAGGATCATGGCGGGTTCCTCCTCAATGCTGACAGCAAGACTAGCATCGCCTGCCTTGATTTCGCCATCCCCGGGCTTTAAAGCCAAGGCCATGAACGCTGAACGCCCGACCCGCCGCGCGCTGCTTGGCGCCGCCTGCCTTACCGGCCTTGCCGCCCTGCTGCCGCGCGCCGTCCTGGCGCAGGGCGCCAAGTTCTCGGATGCGGAAAAGGCGGAATTGGCGCGGCTTGCAGCGTATTTCAACGGCATCCGCAGCCTGATGGGCCGCTTCCTGCAGATCGGCCCCGATGGCAGTGCCAGCGAGGGCCTGATCGCCATGCAGCGACCGGGCCGCTTCCGCTTCGAATACGATCCGCCGGCGCCGTTGCTGATCGTGTCGGATGGCAGTTACATCACCATGGAAGACCGTCAGCTCAAGTCGGTCGACCGACTGCCGCTCGGCACCACGCCGCTCGACATCCTGGTCCGCGACCAGGTCAGCTTCGATGACCCCAAGCTGGCGGTAACGCGGCTGGAGCGCGGCGCTGCCGCCCTGCGGGTAACGCTTGCGGAAGCCGGCAAGCAGGGTGATGGCAGCCTGGTGCTGGCCTTCGCCGACAAGCCGCTCGGCTTCACCGGCTGGACGGTGCTCGATGCCCAGGGCAACACCACCACGGTTTCGCTCTCCAGCCTGGACCTCAATCCGACCCTGCCGGAGAGCCTTTTCCGCTATGGCATGCGGCCGGCCCAGCTCCGCGAATTGCAGCGCCGCCGGTAAACTTTTTTCGACAACGACGTTACATTTTGCAATACCTCCGCCCGGGCCCCGGGCCGCGCCCCGGCAGGGGTGGGACCATTCCTGGAACTTTCGTCTAAAACCCGGATTCGCAAGGCCCGGCAGAGGTTGCGGCGGCAGCGGAGGCTGCTATAACCTCGCTCGCACTTCGAACCGAGAACAGCCGGGGTTCCAGAGCTTTTGCAGGGTTCCCCCCAAACCGAAGGTCCGCATGAATATCCATGAATACCAGGCCAAGAGCCTGCTCGCCAAATACGGTGTCGCGGTGCCCCGCGGCGGCGTCGCGTTCACCCCGGAAGAAGCCGCCAACGTGGCGCGCGAACTCGGTGGTCCGGTTTGGGTCGTGAAGGCCCAGATTCATGCCGGCGGCCGTGGCAAGGGCGGCGGCGTCAAGGTGGTGAAGTCGATCGATGCCGTCACCGATACCGCCAAGGCGATGCTGGGCATGACCCTGGTGACTCACCAGACCGGCCCCGAGGGCAAGCTGGTGAAGCGTCTCTACGTGGAAGAAGGCTGCGACATCAAGCGTGAGCTGTATCTCAGCCTGCTGATCGACCGCGCCACCTCGCGCATCACCGTGATGGCCTCCACCGAAGGCGGCATGGACATCGAGGAAGTGGCCGCCAAGCATCCGAAGAAGATCTTCAAGCTGGCGATCGACCCGGTGACCGGCCTGCAGCCTTTCCACGCCCGCAAGATCGCCTTCGCGCTGAAGCTGAAGGACAAGCAGGTCGGCTCGGCGGTTAAGTTCCTGCAGGCGATGTATCAGGCCTTCGTCGGCCTCGACGCTTCCATCGTCGAGATCAACCCGCTGGTGGTGACCGGTGCTGGCGACCTGATCGCGCTCGATGCCAAGATGAACTTCGACGACAACGCGCTGTTCCGCCACAAGGACGTGGCTGAGATGCGCGACCCGGACGAGGAAGACCCGTCCGAGCTCGAAGCCGCCAAGTACGAACTGAACTACGTCAAGCTCGACGGCAAGATCGGCTGCATGGTCAATGGCGCCGGCCTTGCCATGGCGACCATGGACATCATCAAGCTCTACGGCTCCGAGCCGGCGAACTTCCTCGATGTCGGTGGCGGCGCCACCAAGGAGCGCGTCACTGCGGCCTTCAAGATCATTCTCAAGGACCCGAACGTGAAGGGCATCCTGGTGAATATCTTCGGCGGCATCATGCGTTGCGACGTGATCGCCGAAGGCGTGATCGCGGCTGCCCGCGAAGTGAAGCTGAGTGTGCCGCTTGTCGTTCGCCTCGAGGGCACTAACGTTGAGCTTGGCAAGAAGATCATGGCCGAGTCCGGCCTGCCGATCATTTCCGGCGACAATCTCGCCGATGCCGCCGCCAAGGTGGTCAAGGCCGTGAAGGAGGCCGCGTAATGGCTGTTCTCGTCAACAAGGACACCAAGGTCATCTGCCAGGGCATCACCGGCAGCCAGGGTACTTTCCACACCGAGCAGGCGATTGCCTACGGCACCAAGATGGTCGGCGGTGTCACCCCGGGCAAGGGCGGCAGCCAGCATATCGGCCTGCCGGTGTTCGACACCGTGGCCGACGCGGTGAAGAAGACCAAGGCCACCGCCAGCGTCATCTATGTGCCGCCGCCGTTCGCGGCTGACTCGATCCTGGAAGCCATCGACGCCCAGCTCAAGCTGGTGGTCTGCATCACCGAGGGCATCCCAGTGATCGACATGGTGCGCGTGAAGCGCGCCCTGCAGGGCTCCAAGACCCGCCTGATCGGCCCGAACTGCCCGGGCATCATCACGCCGGGCGAATGCAAGATCGGCATCATGCCGGGGCACATCCATCGCCGCGGCAAGGTCGGCATCGTGTCGCGTTCCGGCACCCTGACCTATGAAGCGGTGGCGCAGACCACGGCGGCCGGCCTGGGCCAGACCACCTGCATCGGCATCGGTGGCGATCCGGTGAACGGCACCAACTTTATCGACTGCCTCGACATGTTCCTCAAGGACCCCGAGACCGAAGCCATCATCATGATTGGCGAGATCGGCGGTTCGGCCGAGGAAGAGGCCGCCGAGTTCCTGCGCAAGAACAAGGTGAAGAAGCCGACCGTCGGCTTCATCGCCGGCCGCACGGCGCCTCCGGGCCGCCGCATGGGCCATGCCGGCGCCATCATTTCCGGTGGCAAGGGCGACGCCAATACCAAGCTTGAGGCCATGCGTTCGGCGGGCATCCGTGTTTCGGAAAGCCCGGCGGCGCTTGGCACCACCCTGGTCGATCTGTTGAACGGGAAGTAACGGCAACACACTGCAGAGGGCGGCGCCGGCCAACAAGCGGCGCCGCGATACAGCCCCATGACGGCGCAACTCGAACGCACCCAGTTCCTCTACGGCGGCAACAGCTCCTTCGTGGAGGAGCTGTACGGCAAGTTCGTCGCCGATCCCAACAGCGTCGATGCTTCCTGGCGCGAGTTCTTCTCCGGCCTTGGCGAAGGTTTCGCCAAGCCGGCGGAGGCCCAGACCCGGCCGTCATGGCAGCCGGTGCCGCCGCTGGTGCAGCTCGATGACGAGGGTCTGCTGGGCAGCCAGGGCAAGGCCGCCAAGGCTGCCGAAAAGGCGCTGAAGGGTGGCGCCACCGCCGCCGATGCCCGCGCCGCCGCGCTGGATACCATCCGTGCCGCGATGCTGATCCGCAATTACCGTATCCGTGGCCACCTCATGGCCAATCTGGATCCGCTCGGCATCCAGGCGCCGGGCGCGCATCCCGAACTCGAGCCGTCGAGCTACGGCTTCTCGGATGCCGATCTCGACCGTCCGATCTTCATTGATCACATGCTGGGCCTGGAAACCGCGTCTTTGCGCGAAATCCTCGCCATCCTGCGCCGCACCTACTGCTCCACCATCGGCGTGGAGTTCATGCATATCTATCACCAGGAACAGAAGGCCTGGATCCAGGCCCGCATCGAGGGCCGCGACAAGGAAGTGCACTTCACGCCCGAGGGCAAGAAGGCGATCCTCAACAAGCTGGTGGAAGCCGAAATCTTCGAGCGCTTCTGCCACATGAAGTTCACCGGCACCAAGCGCTTCGGCCTTGAGGGCGGCGAGGCGCTGATCCCGGCGCTGGAAGCCATCATCAAGCGCGGCGGCCAGATGGGCCTGAAGGATATCGAGCTGGGCATGCCGCATCGCGGCCGCCTCAACCTGCTCGGCAACGTGATGGCCAAGCCCTACCGCGCCATCTTCTCCGAGTTCAAGGGCATGGCCTATCACCCCGAGGATTTCCAGGGCTCGGGCGATGTGAAGTACCATCTCGGCGTTTCGTCCGATCGCGAATTCGACGGCAACAAGGTGCATCTCTCGCTGGCGGCCAACCCGTCGCATCTCGAGATCATCAACCCGGTCTGCCTCGGCAAGTCGCGCGCCAAGCAGACCCAGATGGGCGATACCGAGCGCGGTCAGGTGATGTCGGTGCTGCTGCATGGCGATGCTGCCTTTGCCGGCCAGGGCGTGGTGGCGGAATGCTTCGCGCTCAGCGAACTGCGCGGCTACCGCACCGGCGGCACCATCCACATCATCGTCAACAACCAGATCGGCTTCACCACCAACCCGAGCTATTCGCGCTCCTCGCCCTATCCCTCCGATGGCGCCAAGGTGGTGCAGGCCCCGATCTTCCATGTGAATGGCGATGATCCGGAAGCCGTGACGCATGTGGCGAAGATTGCCACCGAATTCCGCCAGACCTTCAAGAAGGATGTGGTGATCGACCTGTTCTGTTATCGCCGCCATGGCCATAACGAGACCGACGATCCTTCCTTCACCCAGCCGATCATGTATCGCACCATCGCGTCGCATCCGACAACGCGGCAGCTCTATTCGAAGCGGCTGATCGACGAAGGCACGATTTCGGAAGCCGATGCCGAGGCGATGGTGACCAACTTCCAGAATCGCCTGGAAGACGAGCTGGAGGCCTCGAAGTCGTTCAAGCCGAACAAGGCCGACTGGCTGGAAGGCAAGTGGGCCGGCCTCGAAGTCGCCTCGGGCGACGAGCGGCGCGGTTCGACCGCCGTGGAGCTGGATGTGCTGCGCAAGGTCGGCACCGCCATCACCACCGTGCCGGAAGGCTTCAACATCCATAAGACGCTGACCCGCCAGCTCGCCACCAAGAAGGCGATGATCGAGAGTGGCGAAGGCATCGACTGGGCGACGGCGGAAGCCCTGGCTTTCGGCTCGCTGCAGCTTGAAGGCCATGGCGTGCGCCTCTCGGGCCAGGATTGCGGCCGCGGCACCTTCAGCCAGCGCCACTCCGTGTGGCACGACCAGCAGACCGAAGAGCGCTATGTGCCGCTGAACAATATCGGCGATGGCGCTGCCAATTACGAAGTGATCGACAGCCTGCTCTCCGAAGTGGCGGTGCTGGGCTACGATTACGGCTACAGCCTGGCCGACCCGAACACCCTGACCATCTGGGAAGGCCAGTTCGGCGACTTCGCCAATGGCGCCCAGGTCGTGGTCGACCAGTTCATCTCGTCGGGCGAAGCCAAGTGGATGCGCATGTCGGGCCTCGTCATGATGCTGCCGCATGGCTACGAGGGCCAGGGACCGGAGCATAGCTCGGCCCGCCTCGAGCGCTATCTGCAGCTCTGCGCCGAAGACAACATGCAGGTGGCGAACTGCACCACGCCGGCCAACTACTTCCATATCCTGCGCCGCCAGTTGAAGCGCAACTTCCGCAAGCCGCTGGTGCTGATGACGCCGAAGTCGCTGCTGCGCCATAAGCTGGCGGTATCGAAGCTCAGCGAGATGGGGCCGGGCTCGTCCTTCCACCGCGTGCTGTGGGACGACAAGCAGCCGGCGGCGGATGACAAGATCAAGCGCGTCATCCTCTGCACCGGCAAGGTCTATTACGATCTCTTCGAGGAGCGCGAGAAGCGCGAACTCAAGGATACCGTGATTCTGCGCATCGAGCAGCTCTATCCCTTCCCGCACAAGGCACTGGCGACTGAACTCGGCCGCTACAAGAATGCCAAGATCGTGGTCTGGGCCCAGGAAGAGCCGAAGAACATGGGTGCCTGGAGTTTCGTCGAGCCGTATCTCGAGAAGGTGCAGGTCGAAGTTGGTCTCAAGCCCAAGCGTCCGGTCTATGCCGGCCGCGTGGAGGCTGCTTCGCCGGCCACCGGTCTGATGAGCAAGCATAACCAGCAACAGGCGAAGCTGGTGGACGACGCGCTGACCGCGTGATTGTCCGTCCAATCGTCCGCGTAGCATGAAGGAATTAAGCAATGGCTGTTGAAATCCGTGTGCCGCAACTGGCGGAATCGATCTCGGAGGCCACCGTCGGCAAGTGGTCGGTGAAGGCCGGCGACAGCGTCGCCCGCGACCAGCTTCTGGTCGAACTCGAAACCGACAAGGTGACGGTTGAAGTCAATGCCACGGAAGCGGGCAGCGTGGGTGAAATCCTGGCCGCCGAAGGCGCCACGGTGAAGGTGGGCGACCTGCTCGCCACCATCACGGCGGGTGCCGGCGGTGCCAAGCCGGCGCCGAAGCCCGCTGCCGCTCCGGCTCCCGCGCCAGCCCCGGCCCCGGCACCTGTCGCCGCCCCGGCCGCCGCTCCGGTCGCAGCTAAGGCCGCCGGCCAGCCGCTGCCGGCCGCCGCCAAGGCTGCCGCCGAAGCCAATCTCGACGTCTCGGGCGTTTCCGGTTCGGGCAAGGATGGCCGCGTCACCAAGGGCGATGTGGCTGCCCTGCTGGCCGCCGGTGCTGCCGCGCCGGCTGCGAAGCCGGCTGCGCCCGCCGGCCCGCGCAGCAATGCCGAGCGCGAAGAGCGCAAGCCGATGTCGAAGCTGCGTCAGGTGATCGCGCGCCGCCTCAAGGAAGCGCAGAACACCGCCGCCATGCTCACCACCTTCAACGAGGTGGACATGTCGGCGCTGATGGCCGCGCGCAAGACCTATGTCGATGGCTTCGAGAAGAAGCATGGCGTGCGCCTTGGCTTCATGTCCTTCTTTGTGAAGGCCTGCGTGCAGGCGCTGAAGGAATTCCCGGCGGTGAATGCCGAGATCGAGGGCACCGATGTGGTGTTCAAGAATTACTACAATATCGGCTGCGCCGTCTCGACGCCCACCGGCCTCGTGGTGCCGGTGATCCGCGATGCCGACCAGATGTCGTTTGCCGGCATCGAGAAGGCCATTGGTGATTTCGGCAAGCGCGCCCGTGATGGCAAGCTGGGCCTGGATGAATTGCAGGGCGGCACCTTCTCGATCTCGAATGGTGGCGTGTTCGGCTCGCTGATGAGCACACCGATCCTCAACCCGCCGCAATCCGCCATCCTCGGCATGCACAAGATCCAGGATCGCCCGATGGCCGTGAACGGCCAGGTGGTGATCCGCCCGATGATGTACCTGGCGCTCTCCTACGACCACCGCATCATCGATGGCCGCGAGGCGGTAAGCTTCCTGGTGCGCGTGAAGGAAAGCATCGAAGATCCGCAGCGCCTGCTGTTCGAGGTGTAAGCCATGGCTGAGCAAGCGTTCGACGTCGTCGTCATCGGCGCCGGTCCCGGCGGCTACACCGCCGCGATCCGCGCAGCCCAACTTGGCTTCACCGTGGCCTGCATCGAAAAGGATGCAGGCTTGGGTGGCACCTGTACCAATGTCGGCTGCATCCCGTCCAAGGCCCTGCTGCATTCCTCGGAACTCTATCACGAGGCCACCCATGGCTTCGCGCAGCACGGCATCAAGGTCGGCAAGATCGAGATCGACCTGCCGGCGATGATGGCGCAGAAGCAGAGCGTGGTGACTTCTTCGAACAAGGGCATCGAGTTCCTGTTCAAGAAGAACAAGGTCACGCGCTTTCTGGGCGAAGGTAGCCTGCTGGGTGGTGGCAAGGTGCAGGTCGGCGAGGATACGCTCACCGCGAAGCATATCATCCTGGCGCCGGGCTCCGAGGTGACGCCGCTGCCGGGCATCGATATCGACGAGGAGAAAGTGGTTTCCTCGACCGGCGCGCTGAAGCTTGCTGCCGTGCCGAAGACCATGGTCGTCATCGGCGGCGGCGTGATCGGCCTTGAGCTTGGCTCAGTGTGGAGCCGGCTTGGCGCCGAGGTCACGGTGGTGGAATTCCTCGACCGCATCCTGCCGACCAATGACGGCGAAGTTTCCAAGCAGATGCAGCGCGTGCTGACCAAGCAGGGCATGAAGTTCAAGCTCGGCACCAAGGTCACGTCGGCCAAGGCGTCGAAGAAGGGCGTCACGCTCACCGTCGCGCCGGCTGCCGGCGGCGACGCGGAAGAACTCAACGCCGATGTGGTGCTGGTCAGCATCGGCCGCCGTCCCTATACCAAGGGCCTCGGCCTGGGCAAGGCCGGCGTCGAACTGGACGAGCGCGGCCGCATCAAGGTGGACGATCACTTCGCCACCACGGCGCCGGGCATCTATGCCATCGGCGACTGCATCCGGGGCGCCATGCTGGCACACAAGGCCGAGGAAGAAGGCGTGGTGCTGACGGAAATGCTGGCCGGCCAGAAGCCGCATATCAACTACGATGCCATTCCGGGCGTGGTCTACACCTGGCCGGAAGTGGCGAGCGTGGGCAAGACCGAGGAAGAACTGAAAGCCGCCGGCGTGCAGTACAAGACCGGCAAGTTCCCGTTCACCGCCAATGCGCGCGCCCGCGCCATGACGATGACGGACGGCTTCGTGAAGATCCTCGAGGATGCGGCGACGCAGAAGATCGTCGGCTGCCACATCATCGGCGCCGATGCCGGCCATATCATCCAGGAAATCGTGCAGGCGATCGAATTCGGCGCCTCGGCAGAGGATGTGTTCCGCACTGTGCATGCGCATCCGGCGCTCACCGAAGCAGTGAAGGAAGCCGCCCTCGCCGTGGAAGGCCGCCCGATCAATATTTGAGTTTTAGCATCTGACAGTGAAAAAGCCCGGCTTCTGTGCCGGGCTTTTTTATTGCCACCAGCCCGGTTCTTTCGGTGTCCACCATTGTGCGGCGGCTGTGATCCGGGCGGGGTAGTCCGGCCAGTCGGACAGGATCAGCGGCAGGCGGATATCCTCAGCGACAATGGCGCGCAGCAACGGCCAGTCGAGTGCCGGTCTGTCATGGCCGGCGCGGCGGCAGGCATAGCGCCAGATGTCGATTTCCTGGCCCCAGCAATAGATCTCCGTGGCGGCGACATTGGCCTGCATGCGGCGCGCCTCATCAATCCGCTGCGGCGCCGAGTAGCGCAGCCAGATATCGGCCTGCAGGCTGTCCACCGGTGCATCGGGCCGCCAGGTCAGGGCATCAGCCTGCACCAGGGTAAGCTTGGCGCGCGCCGGCTCGGGCAGCAATTCCAGCACGCCGGCGGCTCGTACTGCGGCGATCACGTCGCCATCACGCTCCACCACGGTAACGCGGCTGACTTCCGACCGCAAAGCCGCATTGGCCGCCAGCCAGCCCATGCCGAGGCCGAATACCACAGTATGGCCTCGGGCGGCACGCAGGCCGATTTCCTGGCTTTCGATTTCGGTAGGCGTCAGCGACATCCAGCTTTCGCGTCCGCCATCAGGGCTGTCGCGGGTCAGCACCACGCTGCCGCCGAGCGGCTTCACGTCGCCCCAATAGCCACGGCAGGCCACCATCCTGATCACATGCAGCCGCCAGGGGCCGGAGCGCAGCGAACGGTAGAGCGGCATGTACAGGTCGCTGTAGAGGCCGCCAAAGAATGGCGTCGGATCAATCAGGTCGTCGGACATGCAGGCTCCCGCAAGGCGGTAGCAGCATACACCGACAGCGCCAGACCCGGTAAAGCCCGGAGAAAGTGTGAAGCCTTACAGCAGGCCGGCGATAACGCGATCCGGCGGGGCGTGGCCGTCGGCGAAGGTCTTGATGTTGATGATCACCTTCTCGCCCATGTCGACGCGGCCTTCCAGCGTGGCCGAGCCCATATGCGGCAGCAGCACCACGTTCTTCAGCTCCAGCAGCTTCGGGTTCACCGCCGGCTCATGCTCGAACACGTCGAGGCCGGCGCCGGCGATCTCGCCCTTGCGCAGCTTGCGGATCAGCGCGTTCTCGTCGATCACCTCGCCGCGCGCGGTGTTGACCACATAGGCCTGCGGCTGCAGCAGGTCGAGGCGGCGGGCGGAAAGCAGGTGGAAGGTGGCCGGCGTATGCGGGCAGTTCACCGAGATGATGTCCATGCGCGCCAGCATCTGGTCCAGGCTTTCCCAGTAGGTCGCCTCCAGTTCCTGCTCGATGCTCTCATGCACGCGCTTGCGGTTATGGTAGTGGATCGACAGGCCGAACGCCTTGGCGCGGCGGGCCAGCGCCTGGCCGATGCGGCCCATGCCGATGATGCCGAGCCGCTTGCCCCAGATGCGCTGACCGAGCATCCAGGTCGGCGACCAGCCCTGCCATTCGCCGGTGCGCAGCACGGCGGCACCTTCGATCAGGCGGCGCGGGCCGGCCAGGATCAGCGCCATGGTCATGTCGGCGGTATCTTCGGTCAGCACGCCGGGCGTGTTGGTCACAGTGACGCCGCGCTGGCGGGCGCCGGCGAGGTCGATATGGTCGACGCCGGTACCGAAATTGGCCACCAGGCGGAAATTCGGGCCGGCATGGGCCAGCACGGCGCCGTCGATCCGGTCGGTCAGCGTCGGCACCAGCACGTCGGCGGTCTTCACCGCCTCAATCAGTTCGGCCTGGGTCAGCGGTTTGTCCGAGACATTAAGGCGGGTCTCGAACAGCTCCATCATCCGGGTTTCGATCTGGTCCGGCAGCTTCCGGGTGACAACCACCAGCGGGCGCTTTTTGGGCGTGGGCATAAGGGCGTTTCCGGTGCGAAATGATGAAGACTATCGGGCCTTGATTAGCAGATCGCCCCGACCGAGACAAACCCTCGGTGGGGGCGATTTTCCTGGCCTTTGGGCGGCTGCCGCCACGGCAAGCCGCAGCCCGTATGTCTGCCTATGATTCGGGCGGCGCTTTAGGCACCCAACAGGTTGCCGGGTGCCATGGCCCGCCGCAATCAGCGGGCGTAAAGCGGCAGATACTGGCGAATGTTACGCTCAAGCTCGCGGTCGACGTCGGTGCTCACGTCCTTGATCAGGTTATAGATCAGCAGGTCGCGGTCGTTCAGCGTCGCCTTCTCGTCGAGCGTGCCGGAACGCTTGGCCGAAGCCTGGGCCTCGCCGAGCTTGAAGCCACGGGCGTCGCGCACCTCCACCACCATGGCCAGGCTGGCCTCGAAGCGGCTGACCTGGTCATTGGTGAACTGGCCGCGCAGGCCGGGAGTCTTGGCGATATCCTGCTCGATCACGCTGGCATCCTTGATCACCACGCGAACACTGTTGTTCTGCGAGTTGTCGAGGCGGATGCGGTCGCGCGCCCAGCGCTCGGCCACCCGGGCCGGCGGCTGCGGCAGCAGGTGCTCGATATAGGGCGGGGCGAAGCTGGAGCGGAACTCGTTCACGGTCTCGGCCGAACCGGCGGCGAAGGTGAGCGGGCCAGACTGGGCGAAGCCGATCTCCGGCAGGTTCAGGCGCGGCGGCGGCGGCGTGGTGCAAGCGGCAAGCGAGAGGGCCAGCAACGGCAGGCCGGCAAGGACGGCGCGCCGAGCGAACTTCACTGGGGATTGCATGGGAGATTCTCCTCTTTAACCAGTAATTCCGGCTCTCAGTAAAAGCCGTCAAATAAGGCCGATTTAGGGCGTATTTTGGACGATTTCGGCCGCGAATTGATAGGTCTTGGAGCAAAATTGGCACGTTGCGGCGACCTGGCCGGCTTCCGTGATGTCGGCCAGTTCCTCGGGCGAGAAGGAGCGCAGGATTCCAAGCAGCCGGTCGCCATTGCAGGTGCAGCGTGCCTCCAGCGGTGCCGGCTCGTACACCCGCACCCCGTCCTCGTGATACAGCCGGTAAAGCAGCCGTTCCGCCGGCAGGTCGGGATCGCAAAGCTCCTGCACCTTCACGGTATGGGTCAGGGCCTTCACCCGTTCCCAGGCGTCGTGGCGTTCCTCGGGGCTGAGGCCATCGGCCTTCTGGGGTAATTGCTGGGTCATCAGGCCGCCGCCGCGCCAGCGCCAGACGCCATCGGCGCAGAGCACGCGGGCGGCGCCCAGCATGAGGCAGGCATTGAGCTGTTCCGACTGGGCGAAATAGGCGCGTGCCGCCTCGGCCAGCGTGGCGCCGGAAAGGTCGACGATACCCTGGTAGCGTTCCATGTCTTCGCCGGCCGGGTCGATGGTGAAGGCGAGATAGCCCTTGCCCAGCAGCAGCGGCACCGGCGCATTGCCGCGCGTCTCGCTATTGGGGCCCAGCGCCAGCGCGGCCAGGGCTTCGGCGTCGAAACTGGCATAGCCGCGCAGGCCGCCTGCCGTTTCGCCGTCAGCCTGATTGATGCGGTAATCGGCAACCAGCAGCGAGACCGGGCCATCGCCCTTGGCCTGCAGGCTGAAGATGCCATCGAATTTCAGCGCGGTCGCCATGGTGGCGGCCAGAGTCACGGCTTCGGCGACCAGCAGGGCCACCGGTTCCGGATAGGCATGGCGCTCCAGGGCATCGTCGAGCGCATGGCCCACCCGTACCAGGCGGCCGCGCACATCGCAGGCCTCGACCTGGAACGGCAGGGACAAATCGTCGGGCGGCAAGGTCACGGATCAGCCGTTGAAGCACCAGGCCAGGATGGCCTTTTGCGCATGCAGCCGGTTCTCGGCTTCGTCGAACACCACCGATTGCGGGCCGTCGATCACCTCAGGCGTCACTTCCTCGCCGCGATGCGCCGGCAGGCAATGCATGAAGATCGCCTTGGGCGCCGCCTTGGCCATCAGCGCGCCATCGACGCGGTAGGGCTCCAGCATGGCATGGCGGCGGTTGGTTTCCTCGTCCTGACCCATTGACACCCAGGTATCGGCGACGACACAGGCGGCATCGGCGACAGCCGCCGCCGGATCATTGCTCAAATGCACCGAGCCGCCTTCGGCCGCGGCATGGGCCTGGGCCCAGTGCATCAGGCCATCGGCCGGGCGCAGGCCGGGCGGACAGGCGATATCAAGGCGGAAGCCGAATTTCACCGCGGCATGGATCCACGAGGCGGCAACGTTGTTGCCATCGCCGACCCAGGCGATCTTGTGGCCCTTCACCGGCCCGAGCTTTTCCTCGAAGGTCAGCAGGTCGGCCATGATCTGGCAGGGGTGGCTGTCGTCGGTCAGGCCGTTGATCACCGGGATGCTGGCATTGCGCGCCAGTTCCAGCAGGTTCTCATGCTTGCTGGTGCGCAGCATCACCGCGTCCACCATGCGCGAGAATATCCGTGCCGTGTCGGCGATGGTCTCGCCCCGGCCCAATTGCAGGTCGTCGGCGCGCAGCACCATGCTGGAGCCGCCAAGCTGGCGGATCGCGGCGTCGAATGACAGCCGCGTGCGCGTCGATGGCTTCTCGAAGATCATCGCCAGCACGCGGTCGCGGCCCGGCATATCCGGCTCGACCTTGCCGGTCGGCCAGCCGGCGCGGCCCGCCTTCATGCGCGCGGCATGGTCCAGGATTGCCCGCAGCGTCGCTGCGGGCAGATCCTTCAGGTCCAGGAAATGCCGCAGACTCATGCTGCCCCTTTGGCAGCCTGGGCCTGGCGAGCTTCCAGGTTGGTGCAGGCGATTTCCAGCTTGCGCACCGCTTCGCCGATTTCGGCATCGCTGACGGTCAGCGGCGGCAGCAGACGCACGGTGTTGTCGGCCGCCGAAACGGTGACCATCTCCTGCGCCACCAGCTCGTTGAGCAGGTCGCTGTTCGGCACTTTGGTCTTGACCGCCAGCAGCAGGCCCTGGCCACGCACTTCCTCGATGATCGAGGGATGGCGATCAGCGATCATGGCGAGCTGCTGGCGCAGCCGCAGGCCGCGCTGCTGCACCTGCTCCAGGAAGCCCGGCGCCAGCATCACGTCCAGCACGGCATTGCCCGCCGTCATCGCCAGCAGGTTGCCGCCAAAGGTGGTGCCATGGGTGCCGGGCGTGATGCCTGAGCCGGCGCGCTTGCTTACCAGGATGCCGGCGACGGGGAAGCCGCCGCCCAGGCCCTTGGCCATCGCCATGATGTCCGGCGTCACGCCGCTCCATTCATGGGCGAACAGCTTGCCGGTGCGGCCCATGCCGGTCTGCACCTCGTCGAAGATCAGCAGCAGGTCATGCTCGTCGCAGATCTGGCGGAGTGAGCGCAGCGTCTCGGCGGGCACCTCGCGGATGCCGCCTTCGCCCTGGATCGGTTCCACCATCACGGCAGCGGTTTCCGGTCCGATGGCAGCCTTCAGCGCCTTCAGGTCGTTCAGCGGCACATGGTCGAAGCCGTCGGCCTTGTGGCCAAAGCCGTCGAGATACTTCTTGTTGTTGCCGGCGGCGAGCATCGCGATGGTGCGGCCATGGAAGGCACCTTCAAACGTGATGACGCGCCAGCGCTCAGGCTGGCCCTTGGCGGCAAAATACTTGCGCGCAATCTTCACCGCGCCTTCGCAGGCCTCGGCGCCGGAATTGCAGAAGAAGGCCTGGTCGGCGAAAGTCGCCGCCACCAGACGCCGGCCCAGTTCTTCCTGGGCCGGAATCTGGAACAGGTTGGAGGTATGCCACAGCTTGCCGACCTGCTCCTGCAGCTTGGCCACCAGATGCGGATGGCTGTGGCCCAGGTTGGTGACGGCGATGCCAGAGGCGAAGTCGAGGTAACGTCGACCGTCGGCGGTGTAGAGGTAAGAACCCTCGCCCCGCTCGAACGCGAGGTTCTGCCTCGCGTAGGTCGACATCAATGCTTCGCTCACGACACTCTCCTGTTTCTGTGGCTGGGATCCCCCAGCAATTGGTTGGATCGCCGGGCATGCCATTCGCCCAAAACGACTTCGCCAGCCCCGGCTTTGGCGCTGCCGGGCTGGCGATACCTGTAGTTTTACGGGGCGGGGGTAATTGTGTCAATTCGGGGATTGAACCCGGACAATAGGGAATTCAGGGCCTTAGGCGGTAGCCACGGCGAAACAGCAGCAGGCAGAAGCCCCAGAGCGCGGCTGCTACCACGGCCAGGGCGGTGGCGCCGAGCGCGATATCGCCATCGGTGTGGCCGGTCATGCCATAGCGGAAGCCGTCGATCATGAAAAAGAACGGGTTGGCATGGGCGGCGGCATACCAGAAGGCCGGCAGTTGTTGCACCGAATAGAAGGTGCCCGACAGGAAGGCCAGCGGCGTCACCACGAAATTGGTCACGGCGGCGAGGTGGTCGAATTTCTGGCTCCACAAACCGGCCAGGATGCCGGTCAGGCTCATGATCAGCGAGCCGGTGACGACGTAGTAGATCACCGCCCACCAGGCCTGCACCGGCGTGGCGAGGAAAGGCTGCATGGCGATGAAGACGGCCGTGGCCACCACTGCGCCGCGGGTCACGCCGGCAAGCACATAGGCGGTGAGCAATTCGCCGGCCGACAGCGGCGGCATCAGCACGTCCACGATATTGCCCTGGATTTTCGAGATCATCAGCGATGACGAGGTGTTGGCGAAGGCATTCTGGGTGGTGGCCATCATGATCAGGCCGGGCGCCAGGAAGTCGATGAAGGGCAGGGCGCCGATATGACGTACGGCGCCACCCAGCGCCAGCGCGAACACGGCGAAGAACAGCAAGGTGGTCACCACCGGCGCCAGGACGGTCTGCGTGATCACTTTCAGGAAGCGCTGCACTTCCTTGAGATAGAGCGTCCACAGGCCGGTCCAGTTGACCGCGCCATAGGTGCGCGGACCCTTGATCGGGGCGGCGGCGGGCAGGTCGCTGGGCAGGGTCATGAAACTGGCCGGAGGGTACGGGGGGACGCTTGTCGGGCGCCTCTCATAGCGCGTATTTTGCGCCGATGCAAAACGCCGCCGCCCCCGCTGATGCAGCGCCTGCCTGGCTGCCGGGCCTGCTGGCCGGCGAACGCGCCGCGCTGGCCCGGGCGATTACCGCCGTCGAGAATGAAACGCCTGAGGCCCGCCCGGTGCTGCGTGCCATCCGCGACCGGCTGGGCCGTGCCCTGGTGGTGGGTTTCACCGGCGCGCCGGGTGCCGGCAAGAGCACGCTGGTCAACGCCTATGTGGCGGAATTGCGCCAGCGCGGCCTCACCGTCGGCGTGGTGGCGGTGGACCCTTCCAGCCCGCTCACCGGCGGCGCCATCCTGGGCGACCGCATCCGCATGAGCCAGCATGCCGCCGATCCCGGCGTGTTCATCCGCAGCCTCGCCAGCCGGGGCCATCTCGGCGGCCTGTCGCGCACGGCGGCACGGGTGATTGATGTGTTCGATGCCTCGGGCCGCGACGTGGTGGTGGTGGAAACCGTCGGCACCGGCCAGTCGGAAGTGGAAATCGCCGAGATCGCCGATGTGCGCGTGGTGGTCAACGCGCCGGGCCTCGGCGACGACATCCAGGCGATCAAGGCCGGCATCCTGGAAATCGCCGATGTGCTGGTGGTGAACAAATCCGACCTGCCTTTCGCCGAACGCTCGGCGCGGCAGCTTGCTGCCATGGCCGCTCAGCGTGATGGCCGCCCGGTGCCGGTGCTGCGCACCTCGGCGACGCGCAATGAAGGCGTGCCGGAATTGGCCGATGCCATCGCCGGCCTCGGGCGGCGCAAAAAACCCGATCCGAAGGCGCGGCTACGCCGCCTGCTCACCGGCCTGGCGCAGGACTGGTTCCGCCGCCGCCTCGACACCCTGCCGCCGGCCAGGCTCGATGCCCTGGCGCTCGACCTGCTCGATGGCAGCGCCGATACCGATACCGTTCTCAAATCCCTCCTCCAACATCTGTCACGGGAGTCCGAGTAGTCTCATGTCCGTCACCGCCCCGATCCGCTCGAATATCCAGGCCATCAATGGTTCGCGTATCCGCATCGTCAACCGCGCCGCTGCCAACATGCCGGACGTGCTGCCGCTATGGTTCGGCGAGGGCGACGACCCGACGCCGGCCTTCATCGCCGATGCCGCCGCCGAAGCGGCCAAGAGCGGCAAGACCTTCTACACCGCCAATCGTGGTATCCCGGAATTGCGCAGCGCCATCCAGCGCTATCTCAAGCGCATCTACGATCAGGATGTGGCCATCGAGCGCATCACCGTCACGGCATCCGGCATGAACGCGCTGATGCTGATCACGCAATGCCTGGTCGGCCCCGGCGACAACGGCGTGGTGATCGGTCCGGTTTGGCCCAACGGCCAGCAGGCGATGCGGGTGATGGGCGCCGAGCCGCGCCGCGTCGACCTGGAGCCGCGTGAAGACGGCGGCTGGCGCCTCGATCTCGACAAGCTGTTCGATGCCTGCGACGAGAATACCCGTGTCATCTCGATCAACTCGCCCGGCAATCCGACCGGCTGGATGGCGACGGAAGCGGAATTGCGCGCCATTCTGGATTTCTGCCGCGCGCGTGGCATCTGGGTGCTGTCGGATGAAGTCTATTCGCGCATTGTCTACGACCGCCCCTATGCGCCGAGCTTCCTCACCATCTCCGAGCCAGATGATCCGGTGATTATCGTCAACTCGTTTTCCAAGAGCTGGTCGATGACCGGCTGGCGGCTCGGCTGGATCATTGCGCCGCCACGGTTGCAGGCGGAAATCGAGAAGATGACCGAGTTCAACATCTCGCACGCCACCACCTTCGTGCAGTATGGCGGCGTGGCGGCGATGGATCACGGCGACGACTACACCAACAGTCTGGTGCAGCGCTATGGCCAGGCCCGCGACATGGTATTCCAGCGTCTTGCCGCCTTGCCGCGTGTGCGCCTGGCCCGCCCGGAAGGCGCTTTCTATGCCTTCTTCGCGCTGGATGGCATGAGCGACAGCCTGGCCTTCTGCCTCAAGCTGCTGGAGACCGCCAAGGTCGGCCTGGCGCCGGGCATTGCCTTCGGCGATACCGGCGAAGGCCGCATCAGGCTCTGCTTCGCCGCCTCGCTGCCGAAGCTGTCCGAGGCGCTCGACCGCCTGGAGCCGCAGTTGAAGTAATCCAACGTCACGACCGGGGAGGTGGCCATGCGCAAGTTGCTATTAGCTGCAGTGCTATTGCTGGCGGTGTTTCCTTCCCTGGCATGGGCAAGTTTTGAAGAGGCGGAAGCTGCTTATGACCGTGGCGATCATGCTGCGGCTTTTGCAGCATTGCAGGGTTTGGCACAGCAGGCAGACCCACGCTCCCAGAGTCTATTGGGTCTGATGTACGCGCGCGGCCATGGCGCGGAGCGTAACTTCACAGAAGCCAATCGCTGGTTCATGGCTGCCGCTGATCAGGGTGATGTGGTTGGGCAGTATGGCCTCGGCTTATCCTATCTGGGTGGCAACGGGATCGCGAAGGATGAAGCAAAGGCGGTGCCGCTGCTGCGGGCGGCTGCGGAAAAAGGCCACAAACATGCAGCATATTTCTACGCGTATTGCATGCTTTCTGGCCGTGGTACGACGCAGGATGCCTACAATGGCATGAATTGGTTGAATGAAGCACGGCGCCGAGGCAGTGATGAAGCGGTAAATCTGCTGCGAAGGTTTCTTGCGCCACAATCTGGTTCGAATGCGGCGCTATACCAGGGCGGTTTTGGAGACGATTTTGATACCGCCGTGGAAATACGCGGGGTCGATAATACTATCGATGGCGTCAGGGCAGAGTATTCCTACCTCAATATTATCTATCCTGGCTGGCGGCGTACATCGCAAGCCTTGCTATCTGGTACTGATAATCATGTTGGCAAGAAATTTGATCGGCTGGATATCGTCGACCGGGACGGCCAGAATCCACTGAGTGTCTATTTTGAGATCACGCCCTGGTTTGGCAAATTTGGCACCAAACAGTAGATCGACTTGACGATAGATAGATAAAAAACGGAGGAAAACATGCAGCAGCCGTATTTCAGCGACGAGCTGGAGCAGATGCGGGCGCAGATGGCGCGTTTCATCGCCCAGGAAGTAATGCCACAGGGCGAGGCCTGGGAGGAAAGCGGCGAGGTGCCACGCGAGATCCTGCGCCGCATGGGCGCGCTGGGTTTCCTTGGGCTGCGGCATGAGGAACGGTTTGGCGGCTTAGGGCTGGGCCCGCTGGCGTCCACGGTGCTGGCGGAGGAATGTGGCAAGTCCGGCTTCGGCGGCTTTTCCGCGACTGTACTGGTGCATACCGACATGGCCTCGCCGCATCTGCGCCATGCCGGCTCGGAAGCGCAATGGGCCGAGCATATGCCGGCCATCGTGCGCGGCGAACGTATCACGGCGATTGCCGTCACCGAACCCGATGCCGGTTCGGACGTGGCCGGTATGAAAAGCCGGGCGAAGCGCGATGGCGGCGACTGGCTGCTGAGCGGCTCCAAGATGTTCATCACCAATGGCGCGCTGGCCGATCTCTATTTCGTCGCTGCCCGCACCGACCCGGACGCCAAGGGTTCGCGCGGCATCTCGATTTTCATTTTGCGCAAAGGGGCGCCGGGTTTCAGCGTCAGCCGCCGGCTGCGCAAGCATGGCTGGCTCTGCTCGGATACTGCCGAACTGAGCTTCGATGGCGTGCGGATTCCGGCTGCCGACATGCTGGGTGAGGAGAACAAGGGCTTCTACGCCATCATGAAGAATTTCCAGAATGAGCGCCTGGTGCTGGGCGCCATGGCGGTGGGCGAATGCCGCCGCGCGCTGGAGATCACCAAGCGCTATGTGGCAGACCGCAAGGCCTTCGGCGCCACCCTGCTCGACAAGCAGGCGATCCGGCAGCGCCTGGCGATGCGCGAGGCAGAGACCGCCGCCGCCGCGCAACTGGTCTATCATGCCGCCTGGCTGATGGAGCAAGGCGTTGATGCCGTAAGGGAAGTATCCATGGTCAAGGCGCTCTGCGGCGAGCTGGTCAACCGCGTGACCTATGATTGCCTACAATTCCATGGCGGCGCGGGCTACCTGCGCGACTCAGCCATCGAGCGTATGGCCCGCGATGCCCGCATCCATCCCATCGGCGGCGGCGCCACCGAGGTGATGCTGGAAGAGGTGGCGAAACGCTGGGCGGTATGATCTGCGCCAGAAAATAGTCCGCTTACATTACAATTGCGTCCTGTCCGACTTAAGGGTAACTTTGTCGGACAAACTCTGGAGGGAACCCCGAAAATGACCGAAGCCGTCATCGTCTCGACCGCGCGTACTGGCCTTGCCAAGTCCTGGAAGGGCGGATTCAACATGACCCATGGCGCCACCCTGGGCGGCGCTGCCCTGGCCGCAGCCGTCGAGCGCGCCAAGGTCGATCCGGCCGAGATCGAGGACGTGATCATGGGCTGCGCCAATCCGGAAGGCGCCACCGGCAGCAACATCGCCCGCCAGATTGCCATTCGCGCCGGCCTGCCGGTCAGCACCTCGGGCGTCACCGTCAACCGTTTCTGCTCCTCGGGTCTCCAGACCATCGCCATGGCAGCGCAGCGTGTGATCGTCGATGGCGTGCCGGTGATGGCCGCCGGCGGCGTCGAGTCGATCTCGCTGGTGCAGAACGAGATGAACAAGAGCAACCTGGTCGATCCGTGGATCAAGGAGCACAAGCCGGAAATCTACTGGCCGATGCTGCAGACCGCCGAGACCGTGGCGAAGCGCTACAATATCAGCCGCGAGGACCAGGACCGCTATGGCGCCCGCAGCCAGCAGCGCGCAGCCGCTGCCCGCGCCGCCGGCAAGTTCGACGCCGAGATCATTCCGGTGAAGACCACCATGGCCATCGCCGACAAGGAAACCGGCCAGATCACCACGCGCGAAGTCACTGTGAACAGCGATGAAGGCATTCGTGCCGACACCACGTTCGAAGGCGTGTCGCAGATCAAGCCGGCGATTCCGGGCGGCGTGATCGCGGCGGGCAATGCCAGCCAGTTCTCAGACGGCGCCTCGGCCTGCATCGTGATGAATGCCAAGTTGGCTGAGAAGCGCGGCCTGCAGCCGCTTGGCTATTTCCGTGGTTTCGCGGTGGCCGGTTGCGAGCCGGATGAAATGGGCATCGGCCCGGTGTTTGCCGTGCCGCGCCTGCTGGAACGGGCCGGCCTCAAGGTATCCGATATCGGCCTGTGGGAGCTGAACGAAGCCTTTGCCTGCCAGGTGATCTACAGCCGCGACAAGCTCGGCATCCCGGATGAATTGCTCAACGTCAATGGCGGCGCCATTGCCGTCGGCCATCCCTATGGCACGTCTGGCGCGCGCCTCACCGGCCATGCCCTGATCGAGGGCAAGCGCCGTGGTGCCAAGTATGTGGTGGTGACCATGTGCATCGGCGGTGGCATGGGTGCCGCCGGCCTGTTCGAGGTCGCCTGAGCGGAAGACGCTGGTTTCGCTGCTAGGGAAGGGGCCGGTTCGCCGGCCCTTTTCTTTTTTAGCTGCGCAGCACGTCGTTGATCGCCTGGGCAACGCGGGTCGGCGTGGCGTCGATGCCTTTCAGGATATTCACCAGGTTGGCGCGCGGCACGCCCACCTGCAGCGCAAAGTCATCCAGCGTGATGCCCTTAACGCGGCACCATTGAATCACTTGGTCGTGGGAATCCTTGGGGAAGTAGAGGCGGTTGTCCTGGCGGATCGGTGCAATAAGCATTGTTTTCTCGTTTGACACCGCCGCAGCCAGTGACTGGCGCGGCGATGAAGCTGCTGATCGTCGCGACACACAAACGCTAAAAAAGACAGGGCGGATACATCGCCATAACAGGGAGGATCCGCCCTTGGCCGGTGTTAACCAAGCCTGGGGTAACGATGTGGTTATTAAGAAAGCCGGAGAGATTCGTCAACGGAATTTCTACGGGTACGGATCAACTGGGGCCGGCTGCCTAAGCGGGTGAAAAGTAACGCATTCTGTCCGAGTTGGCGGGCCAGGATGGTGCCGATCCGGCGCGGCATGCCGAGGATGGCGACCCCGGGTTCGGTCCAGGCCGGATCAGTGGCGCGGTATTCCGCTGGCAGCCAGCGGTAGCCCCCCTTGTCCAGCCAGGCTTTCAACGCAGCATCGGCGGCATGGTTTTCTGTGGCCGCGTGGCGGCGGCTGGCCGGATTCCAGGCGGTGAGCAGCACCGCCTGGTTCACCCGCTCGGCCCGCAACCAGGCGTCAGTGGCGGGATCGTAGCGGTCCGGATGCAGTACCCGCTCGGCCGCGCCATTATCGGAGTTGCTTGGCCGCACCACCGCATAGGCGGTGGTGCGGTAGGCGCGGGCCAAGCTGGGGCGCATCAGCGCAGTTCGGCCTGTAGCAGCGCCTGGCGCAGTTCGCCGGTGCCGTTATTGGCCACGGCGTTGTTGTAGAGGATATCGCGCGGATGTGCCGAGCGGCCATAATAGGCTTCGTTGCGGCTATGGCGTGCGGTGATCACCGCACCCTCCACCGAAAAGCCGACCGCCAAGCCCTTGGTGCGGGCATAGGAAAGGATGTCGGCGCCCAGGTTGGTGGTGGTGGAGGCTTCGATGCCAACGCCGACCGGGCCGGCAGCAACGCTGGCATCGGCGCCGAGCTTGAATTCGTTGCGCAGGATCGCATCGACCGCACGGGCCGACATCAGCAGCAGCATCACTTCCGATACCTCGCCGCCGATCTGCAGGCCGATCGAGCCGGCGCCCATGGTGTAGATCGAGGGCTGGCTCCACTGGCCGCTGTTGCGGGCCAGCAGCACGCCGGAACCGCCTTCGCCGCCGATGATGAAGCTGCCCTTGATGAGCTGCGGCACCACGAAGACACCGCGCGCATTCGCGAGATGGCGGCGCATATCGGTGAAATTGGTGTCACGGGTGAAGTTGTCGACGGCAATCCGGGCCTGATCAATCAAGGCCTGGTCGCCAGCCTGGGCCATGGCGCTACGGCTAATGGGGAGCAGGCCGGCGGCGCCGGCCAGGGCCAGGTTTTGCAGCAGGGTGCGGCGGGCAATCATGGGTCCATCCTCGCGTTGGTAAATCTCGGGGGTTGGCAAACATAATCATACAATATATGGAGCCAGCCAGGGACTGCCTGTGCGTTGTGGCAACCCCTGGGGCGGCCTTAGACTAGGCCGGCAAATGGGGCCGAATTTGGATCAGGAGGCGGCATGACTAAGGCAGCCAATACGACGGAAACGGCGGAAAACCAGCCGGAAATTCCCGCCGACATCCAGGCCATGAGCTTCGAGGCGGCCTTGAAGGCGCTGGACGAGATTGTCTCCCGGCTGGAGAGCGGCCGGGTGGAACTCGAGGAATCCATCGCGCTCTATGGCCGTGGTGCGTTGCTGCGCCGCCATTGCGAAGCCAAGCTGCGGGCGGCGGAAGAGAAGATCGAGAAGATCGTGGTGGCGGGCGACGGTTCCGTCTCCGCCCAGCCGTTCCGGGGCGACTGAGCCACCCTGCCATGAGCGACGCAGCTTTTCAGGCGGCGATGCAGGAAGTGGCGGCCGCCATTGAGGCGTTGCTGCCGGAACTGCTGCCGAAACCCGAAGGCCATACCAAGGCCCTGGACGGCGCCATGCTCTATGCCTGCCTGGGCGGCGGTAAGCGCCTGCGGCCGCTGCTGACGGTCGCCGGCGCCGACCTGTTCGGCGTGCAGCGCGGCCATAGCCTGCGTGCCGCTGCGGCCATCGAGATGCTGCATTGCTATTCACTCGCCCATGACGACCTGCCCTGCATGGACGATGACGACCTGCGGCGCGGCCGTCCGACCCTGCATAAGGCCTATGACGAGGCCACCGCCGTGCTGGCCGGCGACGGGTTGCAGGCCCAGGCCTTTGCCGTGCTGGCCGATCAGGCGACACATCCGGATGCCGGCGTGCGGCTGGAACTGGTGGCGGCGCTGGCCCAGGCGGCGGGGCCGCGCGGCATGGTCGGCGGCCAGGCCATTGACCTGCATGCCGAAGCCCTGGCAGAGCAGGGCAAGCCCATGACCATGGCAGAGATCAGCCGGTTGCAGGCGCTGAAAACCGGCGCCTTGATCGGTTTCGCCGCCGAGGCCGGCGGCATCCTGGGCCGGGCGGAACCGGCGGCGCGGCAGGCGCTGCGGGCCTATGCCGCAGCCATCGGCCTGGCCTTCCAGATCGCCGACGATATCCTGGACCGGGAGGGCGATGCCGCCACGCTCGGCAAGCGGGTGGGCAAGGACGAGGCTGCCGGCAAGGCCACCTTTGTTGGCCTGCTGGGCCTGGAGGGGGCCAAGGCGCGGGCCGCGGAACTGGTGCGCGAGGCCCAGGGGTATCTGGGTCAACTGCCGGGCGATACAGGGGTTTTGCATGGATTGGCGGCGTTTGTTATAACCCGCCGCTCGTGACAGAATACGCCCCATGATCAGCAACCGGACTCCCCTGCTGGATAGCGTGCGGTCGCCCGCCGATATCCGCGCTTTCGATACCGACCAGCTCAAGCAGCTGGCCGACGAACTGCGCCGTGAGACCATCGACGCGGTGTCCGTCACGGGCGGCCATCTCGGTGCCGGCCTGGGTGTCGTCGAGTTGACGGTGGCGATCCATCATGTTTTCGCCACGCCGCATGACAAGCTGATCTGGGATGTCGGCCATCAGGCCTATCCGCACAAGATCCTCACCGGCCGCCGCGACCGCATCCGTACGCTGCGCCAGGGCGGCGGGCTTTCCGGTTTCACGCGCCGCAGTGAAAGCGAATACGATCCGTTCGGCGCCGCGCATTCCTCCACATCCATTTCCGCCGGCCTCGGCATGGCAGTGGCGGCGCAGTTGAGCGGCCAGCCGCATGAGACCATCTGCGTCATCGGCGATGGCGCGATGTCGGCCGGCATGGCTTATGAGGCGATGAACAATGCAGGCTCGATGGACAGCCGCCTGCTGGTGGTGCTGAACGACAACGACATGTCGATCGCGCCGCCGGTCGGCGCCATGAGCGCCTATCTCTCCCGCCTGCTGTCCTCGCGCCAATACATGTCGCTGCGCCAGCTCGCCAAGCAGCTTGGCCGCAAGGTGCTGCCCAAGGGCCTTGCTGATGCGGCCGAGAAGGCGGAGGAGTATGCCCGTGGCATGGTGACGGGCGGTACGTTGTTCGAGGAGCTAGGCTTCTACTATGTCGGCCCGGTGGATGGCCACAATCTTGAGCATCTGGTGCCAGTGCTGAAGAATATCCGCGACAACAAGCAGACCGGTCCGGTGCTGCTGCATGTCGTGACCCAGAAAGGCAAGGGCTATGCCCCGGCGGAAGCCGCCGACGACAAGTATCACGGCGTTGCCAAGTTCGATGTGGTAACCGGCGCCCAGGCGAAGCCGAAGGCTGGACCGCCGAGCTATACCAAGGTTTTTGCCGAAAGCCTGATCCGCGAGGCGGAAGGCGATAGCCGCATCGTCGCCGTTACCGCCGCGATGCCTTCGGGTACCGGACTCGATCTTTTCGCCAAGCGGTTTCCGCAGCGCTGCTTCGATGTTGGTATCGCCGAGCAGCATGCGGTGACGTTTGCCGCCGGCCTGGCCTGCGAAGGCTACAAGCCTTTCACCGCGATCTATTCCACCTTCCTGCAGCGCGCCTATGACCAGGTGGTGCATGATGTGGCGATCCAGAAGCTGCCGGTGCGCTTCGCCATCGACCGTGCCGGCCTGGTCGGCGCCGATGGCGCGACCCATGCCGGCAGTTTCGATGTTGCCTATCTCACCTGCCTGCCGGATATGGTGGTGATGGCGGCGGCCGACGAGGCCGAGCTGATGCATATGGTGGCCACTGCCGCCGCGCTGGACGACCGCCCCTCGGCTTTCCGCTATCCGCGCGGCGAAGGCACCGGCGTGGCTTTGCCGGCGCGCGGCCAGATCCTGCCGCTGGGCAAGGGCCGCGTGCTGCGCGAGGGCAATGCGGTGGCGATCCTCAGCCTCGGTACCCGGCTCGGCGAATGCCTTAAGGCTGCCGATGAACTGGCGGCGCGCGGACTTTCCACTACCGTGGCCGATGCACGTTTCGCCAAGCCGCTGGACACCGATCTGGTGCGGCAACTGGCGCGGCATCATGAAGTGGTGCTCACGGTGGAAGAGGGCAGCATCGGCGGCTTCGGCAGCCAGGTGCTGCATTTCCTCAGCCATGACGGGCTGCTGGATCATGGGCTGAAGATCCGCCCGCTGGTGCTGCCGGACCGCTTCATCGATCACGACACGCCGCAGCGGCAATATGACGAAGCGGGCCTCAATGCCCCGCAGATTGCCGCCGCCGCGCTCATCGCGCTGGGCCGCTCGGCCGATATCCCGGCCCGCGCTTAAAGGTCTTAGCCATGTTGCTCCCCGAAGTCAGGGCCACCGTGGCCCTGGCGCTGCCAATCGTCGGCACCCAGCTGGCCCAGATGGCTATTCACACCACGGATATCATGCTGCTGGCGCGCTATTCCGAATCCGCGCTGGCGGCAGCCGCCGTCGGCATGTCGCTCTATTACATCCTCTGGGTGATGGGTATGGGCCTGGGCATGGCGACGCCGGCCATCGCGGCGCAGGCTTTGGGCCACGATGCCGCTGACCGCGAGGGCGTGCGCCATGCGGTGCATGACGGCCTGATCCTGGTCGGCATCTTCTGCCTGTTCTCGATGGTCTTGCTGTGGTTCACCGAGCCGCTGCTGTTGCTCACCGGTCAGGCGACTGACCTGGCGGCAGAAGCCGCGCCCTTCGTGCGCGCGCTGAGCCTCAGCTTCCTGCCGTCGCTATGGTTCATGGTGCTGCGGCATTTCACGGCGGCACTGGAGCGACCGCGGCCGGCCATGCTGCTCACCATCGCGGCGGTGGCGCTGAACGCCGCCGTGAATTACGCCCTGGTCTTCGGTCGTTTCGGCATGCCAGAACTGGGCGCGGTCGGCGCCGGTCTGGGCTCGACGCTGGTCAATCTCGCAACCCTGGTCGCTCTTGGCGTCATCCTGGCGCGCGATCCCGGTTTCGCGGCCTATAGCTTGAGCCGAGGCTGGTGGCGCAGTTCCTGGCCACGGCTGCGCGCTTACTTGCGCATCGGCGTGCCGATTGCGCTGACGCTCGGCGCCGAGGTCGGGCTGTTCTCGGCCGCTGCCATGCTGATGGGTCGGCTGGGCGCGGTGGAAGTGGCGGCACACCAGATCGCGCTGCAATGGGCCGCCATTGCCTTCATGGTGCCGATGGGCATTTCCCAGGCCGCCACCGTGCGCGTCGGATTGCATGTCGGCGCCGGCGATTTGCTTGGCGCACGCCGCGCCGGTCGCGTCGCTTTCGTGCTCGCCATCGGCTTCATGGCCTGCACCGGCCTTAGCTACTGGTTTGCCGCACCGGCACTGATTGCCGTGTTCCTGCCGGATCGCGCCAGCAATGTGCATCTGCTGGCGGTCGTTTATCTATCCTGGGCGGCCCTGTTCTCCACCATGGATGGGGCGCAGGCAGTTGCCAATGGCGCGCTGCGTGGTCTGAAGGACACGGCGATGCCAATGCTGCTGGCCAGTATCGGCTATTGGCTGATCGGCTTGCCGGTGGCGATCGCCTTCGGCTTTTTCACCGAGATGCGCGGCAGCGGCATCTGGCTCGGCCTTACCGCCAGCCTGATCAGTGTCGCGGTGATGCTGAGCTGGCGCTTCGAGGCACGCATTGCTAGGCTGCTGACGCGATGAGCAAGGCGCCGAAAATCCGCCTGGATCAGGCCTTGGTGGAGCGCGGCCTGGCGGAAAGCCGGGCCAAGGCGCAGGCCGCGATTATGGCCGGGCTGGTATTTTCCGGTGAGCGCAAGCTGGACAAGCCGGGTCATGCGGTCGCCGCTGACCAGCCGCTGGAATTGCGCGGCAAGCCGCATCCCTGGGTCAGCCGCGGCGGCATCAAGCTGAAACACGCGCTGGATCATTTCAGGCTGGATGCAACGGGCCGCGTCTGCCTCGATATCGGCGCCTCCACGGGTGGTTTTACCGATGTACTGCTGCAGCATGGCGCCGCCAAGGTCTATGCCGTGGATGTCGGCGAGGGGCAATTGGATTGGCGGCTGCGCAACGATCCCCGCGTGGTGGTGCTGGAAAAGACCAATGCGCGGCATCTCACCGCCGAACAGGTGCCGGAAGTGGTGGATGCCGTGGTCTGCGACGCCAGTTTCATCGGGCTTGAAACCGTGCTGCCGGCGCCGCTTAGCTTAGCCAAGCCCGGCGCCTTCGCCGTGGCGCTGATCAAGCCGCAATTCGAGGTCGGCCGCGAGCGCGTCGGCAAGGGCGGCGTGGTGCGCGATGCGGCGTTGCATGACGAGGTCTGCGCCCGCATCCGCGCCTGGTTCGAGAGCCTGGCCGGCTGGCGCATACTCGGCATAGAGCCAAGCCCGATCCAGGGACCGGAAGGCAACCGCGAATTTCTGATTGCCGCCATGAGGAATGCAGATGCGTGACGTACCATGCGTGATGTAACCGGCATCATCCAGCGGATCGGTGGCCAGGGCCATGGCGTGCTGGAAACCGCCGATGGCCTGCGGGCCTATGTGCCCTACACGCTGCCCGGCGAACGTGTCGCCGCGCGGATCCGGCCCAGTAAGCACAAGACCACCCATGGCGATGGCGAGATGGCGGAGCTGGTCGAGATCGAAGCCACCTCGCCCGAGCGTGTCGAGCCGCCCTGCGGCCATTTCCATGCCTGCGGCGGCTGCAACATGCAGCACTGGCGGCAGGATTCTTATGCGGCCTGGAAGCGCGGCCGGCTGGTCTCGGCGCTGACGCGGCGCGACTGGACAGTGGAACAGGCGGAGGCAATCGTGCAGCCCCTGCTGCCGATCCCGCCGCATACCCGCCGCCGTGCCGAATTCGCCGCCCGCCGCGTCGGGCGCAAATTGCTGCTGGGCTTCCATGAAGCGGAAAGCCGGCGCGTCGTCGATCTGGCGGCATGTCACGTGCTGCGGCCTGAACTGCTGGTGCCTTTGCCGCGCCTGCGCGAAGTCCTCGCCACGCTGATCGAGGATGGCCGTGGCCTCGATATCAAGCTGACTCTGGCCGAGAATGGCATCGATGCCCTGTTCAGCGGGCCGCTCAAGCTCGATGCCGGCGCGCGCCAGGATCTCGCCACGCTCGCCGCCGAACTCGGCATTGTGCGGCTCAGCCATCGCGCTGCGCCGGACCAGCAGCCGGAAATCCTGGCGCAAGTCGCGGCTCCGCGGATCAAGTTCGGCAGCGTTGCCGTCACGCTGCCGCCGGGCGGCTTCCTGCAGGCCACCGCCGAGGCCGAAGCGGCGATGGCGGCGGCCGTGATGGGCGCCTTGCCGGCGCCAAGCGGCCTCAGGCTCGCCGATCTGTTTGCCGGCTGTGGCGCCTTCGCCCTGCGGCTGGCGGCGGCGAAACATGACGTGCTGGCCTGCGATGCCGATGGTCCGGCGATCAATGCCCTGACCGCCGCCGCCAATGCGCAGCAGCTTGCCGGCCAGGTGCGCGCCGAGCGCCGCGACCTGGAGCGCCGGCCGCTGCTCGGGGCGGAACTGAAGAAGCTCGATGCCGTGCTGCTCGATCCGCCGCGTGCCGGCGCCCGCGCCCAGGCCGCTGCCCTGGCCGAAGCGGTGAGGGCCAAGGCCGCGCCGCCGCTGGTGCTGATGGCTGCCTGCGATCCCAACAGTTTCGCCCGCGATGCCCGGTTGCTGGTGGAGGCCGGCTACCGCCTCGAAACCGCTCAGCCGATCGACCAGTTCCTGTGGACCCCGCATTTGGAACTGGTGGCGGTTTTCCGCCGCGCCTAGCAAAGTCAGGATTCAGCATGGGTCCGGGTCGGGCAGGGGGTTGCAAGCCCGGCCCGGACGGGCTATATCCCCCAGCCGATCCCTGCTGGGGGATCGTCTAACGGTAGGACCCCAGACTCTGACTCTGGTTGTCTAGGTTCGAATCCTAGTCCCCCAGCCAACGCTCCTGCACCCCTCTGATAATCAAGCGCTTTATCGGCTCGGACCAACCGTTCGGGGCGTCGTACGCGCTATGCTGCCACATTACCCTGAAGAGGGTCGTTTTCTATTACCCCCATCGATTTCCTGCCCCCGCTGCTGCGGTGAACGGGCGCTCTCGCTGCTGACAACGAATTTTCGCCGTGCTGAGTATTTGGCATCACGGCTGGATCAAGCCTTTGCTCAGGCGCTCAGGCCTGTGGCCGAACTGCGAGCAAAAAAGCCATTGGTGGCGACCAATAGGGGCAGCGGTTAATGATTCTGCCGAGTCCATCCATGGCTGCGTGCAATTCGCGATAACGCATCCCGTTTGCAATTAAAAACAGGTAATTTTTGGCAATAAAAAATACAAATGTATACGGTGAAATTTGCCAATCTGGATATTCCGAAATAAATTGAACATAAATTACATTATGTAAATTTAAATTATAATTTAGTTTCAAAATTCTAGCCATTCTCACAGTTCTCTTTGACGCCACGGCGTCATGATATCGAAATGTATACGCAGAGAGGCTTCAGCAGGCGATGACCAATCAGCTAAGCGAGCGAGTTTACACAGGCCTTCGGCAGGAAATCATTTCCGGCCGGATTGCCATGGGCGAGCGCCTGCGCGAGACACATCTGGCGATGCGGCTGAAAGTGTCGCGCACGCCGATCCGTGAGGCGCTGCAGCAACTCGCCGCCGAGGGGCTGGTCGAGGTCGATGAACAGGGCTTCCATGCCAGCATCTACTCGGCGGCACGCGTTGCCGAAATCTATGGCTGCCGCGCGCTGCTTGAAAGCGAGTCGGCCCGGCTGGTGGCGCAGACCGGGCTGAACAGCGAAGCCCAGATTGAGCTTGAGCAGGCAGTGGGCTTCTGCGACCGCCTGCTGGCCGATGCGCGTGCCAAGGGCATGATTTCCGATCCCGATGTGCGGCGCGCTTTCCTTGAGCAGAACAATATCTTCCATTCAGTGCTGCATGCCGCTTGCCCGAACCGGATGCTGCGCGAACTCATCCGACAGGTTGGCGACATCCCGGCGTCGATCCGCAATTATTTTCGCTTCAGCGACGATCAGCTTTTTGAGAGCCATACCGCGCATCGCCGCATTCTGCGCGCCCTGATCGCGCGGGATGGCGAGCGCGCCGCGGCGCAGATGCGCGAGCATATCTGGGCGGCGCGGGATCGCATGGATCCCACCGCGTTCCGCAAATTTACTGAAGCTAGTTCGGCAATACCGGTGCCACCCATGGCCCCGGAGGCAAACAGGGTAACATCCAACGAACAGGGGAATGACGATGAAAAGCAGCAAGTCGCCAGTTGAAAAGAAGCTCTCCCGCCGCCGGTTCCTCACCAACACGGCCGCCGGCGCGGTTGTGATCGGCATGCCTTGGGTCACCACCAAGGCCCGTGCCGCCGGCCAGCTAACCGTGGTGCTGAATCAGGGTCTGCTGGCGAAGCTCTGGATCGATCATCTCAATCCGGTGTTCGAGAAGGAAACCGGCGCCAAGCTGAATGTGCAGCAGTCGGTGACATCGAACATGCTGGCGATGCTCAAGACGCAGAAGGACAATCCGCCCGACCTGATGCAGTTCTCGGAAGCCGGTGTGTTTCTGGCCCGTGATGAAGGTCTGCTGCGGCAGCACAAGGCGGCGAATATTCCGAACTGGAAATTCCTGCGCAAGGAATTCAACATGGCCGACGACTACTCGGCCGGCATGATCGATGCCATGCATACGATCTTCTACAACACCAATGTGGTGAAGGAAGCGCCGAAATCCTGGGCCGAGTTGTGGGACCCGAAGAACAAGAACCGCATTGCCATTCCGCCGGTCACCTGGAATAACGGCCTGCGCATGATCGTAACGGCGGCCGAAATCGCCACCGGCAAGCCACTGGCCCAGGCCCAGTATGATTACGAAGCCGGCATCAAGCACCTTGCCAAACTGAAGCAGAATGGCGTGGTCATCTACAATGATGCGCCGCAGGCCCTGCAGATGATGCAAAGCGGCCAGGTGCCGTACGTGCCGTTCTATGTTGCCTTTGCCGCCCCGGTGGTGGCCCAGGGGGCGCCGATCTATCCGGCTTCCACCCTGAAGGAAGGCAAGCATGGCGAGATCGTCGGCCTGAACATGCCGGTGAACGCCAAGAATGTCGAGTTGGCTGAAGCCTATGTCAATCTCAGTCTGTCGAAGGACTTCCAGTCCAAGATCGACTCGGTGCTGCGGGCCCGCTGCGCCCATACCGAGGTTGCGGTTTCGCCGGATACCGCCAAGCTGATTGGCACACCGGAGAATACCACTTATGCCGATTGGGCCTTCCTGTCGAAGAACCGGGCCAAGATAACGGAAGTCTGGAACGAGGCATTCGCCTAATACCGGCAGGCCAGCAGGGGGTGCAGAAAGTGAGCGGCATCGCTACGCCAATGACTAGGTTCGACGCCACCGATTGGCGGCGTGTCAGTCGAGGTCTGCTGTTGCTCGCGCCCCTGCTGGCCTTCCTGCTGGTCTTTTACATCATGCCCTTCGCCAACATGATCGGCGAAAGCTTTTCCTACTGGAGCGGTGATGCCAAGACCGGACAGGGGCCGACGCTGTTCCAGTATGTCAAGACTCTGGAAAGCGCCCGCGTCCTGCGCGCCTTGAACCGGACTTTCGGCATCGCCTTGAATACAGTGTTGATTACGCTGCTGCTGTCCTACCCGGTGGCCATGCTTCTGCTCGGAGTGGGGCGGCGACTGCGCACGGCCATCCTGCTTGTCACCTTCGTATCCCTGGCATCCAGCCTGATTATCCGGAATTACGGCTGGGTGGTGGTGCTGGCGGATGGCGGCGCGGTGAACAGCCTGCTCATGGCCCTGGGCCTGATCGATGCGCCGATACGGCTGATGTATTCCGAACTGGCGATCACGCTTGGCCTTGTGCATTACGCCATGCCCTTCATGATACTGCCGATCTACGGCACCCTGCTGCGCCTGCCGCCGTCGTTGCGGGAGGCATCGCTCTCGCTCGGCGGCAGTGAATGGCGCACTTTCCTGCATGTTGTGCTGCCGCTCAGCCTGCCGGGGGTTTTCGGCGGCACTATGCTGACCTTCGCCGTCAGCATGAGCGCCTTCGTCACGCCCTTGATGCTGGGATCGCCGCGCACTGCCATGATCTCCCAGGTGGCCGCAGAGCAATTGCTGGTGCAGCTCAATTTCGCCTGGGGCTCGGCCATCATCGTGGTGCTGACGGTGATCACGTTCGCGATTGTCGCGATTTATGCATTCCTGCTGCGCAAGGTGTTCCGGGCCGATGTCTGACCGCAGCATATTCCACAGCGTCAACAGCGTTATTGCCTGGCTGTCCCTGGCGTTTCTGGTCTTCCCGGTTCTGCTCACCGTGGTCGTATCGTTCAATGCCTCTTTCTTCATTGAATTCCCGCCGAAGGCCTTTTCGCTGCATTGGTATGGCAATATTGGAAAGATTCACCGCATTGTGGATGCAACGCTGATCAGCGCCGGCATCGCCATCGCCAGTGGGATTTGCGCCTGCATCCTGGCTGTAGGCGCCAGCCTGGCACTTTCCCGCTCTCCACTGCCGGGGCGGGCGGCGATCACGGCTTTTCTGCTGTCGCCAGTGACCATGCCGATGGTGGCTATCGGCATCGCGCTGGTGCAGTTCTTCATCTCCATCGGCACCGCCTTCACCTGGTACAGCCTGATGATCGGACATATCGTGCTGGTGGTGGCGTATCCGATCCGCACCTTGCTGGCCTCGCTGGCGCTCACCAATCCGGCCCTTGAAGAAGCCGCCGAGTCACTGGGCGGCGGTCGCTGGACGGTATTTCGCACCATCACCTTGCCGCAGATGAAGCCCGGTCTGGTCAGCGGCTTCCTGTTCGCATCGCTGATCAGTTTCGACAACTACCCGATCAGCGTATTTCTGGTGCGGGGCGGCATCACCACAATGCCGATCGAAATATTCAACTACATCACGCAGAATCTTGATCCGACACCTGCTGCATTCTCCACTCTGTATATCGTGGTGATCAGCCTGGTGATTGCGCTGGCCGAATGGCGCTATCGGATCATTTCGCACACCATACCGTGAGGTGCCAATGGCAGGGCTTGAACTGGAAGCTGTACGGGTATGGATCGGTAATCACGAGATCCTCAAGGGTGTTGACCTGAATGTCGCTAAGGGTGAATGCCTGGCGCTGCTTGGCCCTTCCGGCTGTGGAAAAACCACAACGTTGCGGGTAATCGCCGGCTTCACCAAGGCGCAGCAGGGGCAGGTGCGCGTTGCCGGCCGGAATGTCGCCGATACGCCGCCAAACAAGCGCAATGTCGGACTGGTGTTTCAGGATTACGCATTGTTCCCGCATATGACGATTGCCGAGAATGTCGGCTATGGCTTGCGCATGCGCGGATTGCCCAAGGCCGAGATATCCGTCCGGGTAAATGATGCATTGGCCATGGTGCAGCTGGAGCACGTGGCTGCCCGTTTTCCGGCCAATCTTTCCGGCGGCCAACGCCAGCGTGTTGCCTTGGCGCGGGCCTTGGTGATCAAGCCCGATATCCTGCTGCTGGATGAACCGTTGGGCGCGCTTGACCGCAAGCTGCGCGATCAGATGCAGGTCGAACTCAAGCAATTGCAGCGGCGCAGCGGCATCACAACGATCATTGTTACCCATGATCAGGAGGAAGCGCTTTCGCTTGCGGATCGCGTGGCAGTGATGTTCAACGGCGCCATCCGCGAGATCGGCACGCCAGAGGTGCTTTATGAAACACCGCGTTCGCGTGCGGTGATGGATTTCCTCGGCACCTCGAATATTGTGCTGGCTAATCTCGCCACGCCTGGAATCATGGTGCTGCCAAATGGCGTGCAATTGGCGCGGCCGCAGGCCTTGGCGAATACGGGTACCACCGCCACCCTGGGGATCCGGCCCGAGCATGTGCAACTTGTCGCCGGCGCTGCATCCGCCGATACGATGACTGCCGATCTGATTGAGTGTGTCTATAAGGGCGGCTTGGTTGAAGTGCATGGCCGGTTGGCTGATGGCTCGGCCATTCAAATCAACACCACTGCCGCCCAGGCTGCCGCCCACGGCCTGAGCAGCCAGGGCGCCACGATCCGGTTCAGGTTCCCGCCTGAACGCCTGCAAATACTGGCCGAGTAGGGGCTGTGTGCCGCAGCTAAACAGACCGGGGCATGATGGAGGGAACAGTGGATAGAAAGGTCAACGATGTCGGGGGATTGCCCAGGGAAGGCGCTCTCCATCTCGAAGAACATCCCGTGACGCTGCACGAGAAGCGCATCGACGCTATGTTGATGCTGCTGACCAGCCCGAAGGTGGATGCCTTCAAGGTTGATGCGCTGCGCCGTGCCATCGAGCACCATACCGCGGACGACTACCGGAAGTTCGGCTACTATGACAAGTGGATCCGCGCGGTACGCGATCTCCTGATCGAGCAGTCAATCCTTACTGCTGCCGAGATCGATGCCAGGATTGAGCAGCTCAAGGCTCGCAGGGCAGGGGGCGCCACATGACTGCAGTGCCACCAAAGCCAGGCCAGGCAATGAATATTGGCACGATGGTTCGCGTGTCGACCCGGAAACCAGAAGTGCATTGCCGCACGCCCAGCTATTTGCGCGGCGCGTCCGGCGTGGTGGATGAGGTGGTCGGCTTCTATCGCGACCCTTCTCTGTTGGCATTTCACAAACCGGGCCTGCCCATGCGCCTGCTGTATCGCGTGCGCTTCCGCCATCGCGATATCTGGCCGAATTACATGGGCAATGCCGCGGACAGCATACTCGCCGATCTCTACGGGGATTGGCTGGAGCCGATACAGGAGCAAAGCAATGGCCAGGCCTGAAAACCCGCATCATGATCATCACGACCATGACCATGACCATGACCATGATGACCATGCGCCGATCAATGATGATGATTTCAGCACCCGCTATGAAGTGCTGCTGGAAACGGCGATCCGGGAATTGCTTGATGAAAAAGGCATCCTGAGCAACGAGGATATCCATCGCCAGATTGATATCCAGGATAGCCGTACGCCAGCGCTGGGGGCGAAGGTTGTTGCGAAAGCCTGGGTAGACCCGGCTTTCAAGGCGGCATTGATCGCCGCGCCGCTCAAAGCCATCAATGATCACTTTGGCCTGGCCATCCAGACGCCGCTGGAACTCAAGGTGCTCGAGAATACCCAGGCCCTGCACAATGTCGTGGTCTGCACGCTTTGCTCCTGCTATCCGCGCATGCTGCTGGGGATTCCGCCAGCCTGGTACAAGTCGATTGAGTACAGGTCCCGTGTTGTGGTCGAGCCACGCCAGGTTCTTACTGAATTTGGCACGGTACTGCCTGCCGATGTGGAAGTGCGGGTTTCCGACAGCACCGCAGATATCCGCTATCTCGTGCTGCCGATGCGTCCACCGGGCACGGATGGCCTGAGCGAAGACGCACTGGCGGCATTGGTGACGCGGGATGCCATGATCGGCACGGCCTTGCCGCTGCCCGTTGCCTGAAACCGTAACAGCTTATCTTAGTCAGGAGCATATTGTGCAAGCGACACCCACTCTGCGCGAAAGCCTCAACCGCGGTACCTTACTCAGCATTCCCGGCGTCTTTGACATGATTTCCGCGCGCATCGCCGACTCGCTCGGGTTTGATGTGCTGTATATGACCGGCTATGGCACGGTTGCTTCCTATCTCGGGCTGCCTGATGCTGGCTTGGCCACCTATACCGACATGGTTTCCTGTGTATCCCGTATCGCCAGCGGGACGCGCGCGCGATTGATTGCCGATGGTGATACCGGCTATGGCGGCCTGCTCAACGTGCAGCATACGGTGCGTGGCTATGAGATGGCTGGTGCTGCAGCGATCCAGCTTGAAGATCAGGAATTTCCCAAAAAATGCGGCCATACGCCGGGTCGCCGGGTGATCCCGAGCGAAGACATGGTGGCGAAGATCAAGGTGGCGGTGGAGACCCGCAGCAGCAGTGACTTTCTGATCGTGGCGCGCACCGATGCACGTACCACGCTTGGTCTTGATGAGGCTCTGCGCCGCGCTGAAGCCTATGCCAGGGCCGGGGCGGATATATTGTTCGTTGAATCTCCCGAAAGCGAAGAGGAGATGGAACGGATCTGCCGCAGCTTCGACCTGCCGCTGCTTGCCAACATGGTGGAGGGTGGCCGTACCCCGGTGCTGCCGGCGGCGCGGCTGCAGGAACTCGGCTATGCGCTGGCGATTTTTCCCGCCACTGGCTTCCTCACGGTCGGCGCGGCGCTTACCCGCAGCTACAGCGAAATCAAGGCGCATGGCTCAACCGCCAATCGCGACCTTGATCTCTACGATTTTATGGATTTCTCGCGCTTGATGGGTTTCGAAAAGGTCTGGGATTTTGAGCGCCGCACCGCCGGCCTTACATCCAATTAAGCCAGGAGCAAGCAGACATGGAGATCGCTGCCGATCTTTCGGAGAATTACCGCGTTGCCTTCGATGGCCGGATCGGCTTCGGCAAGCGACCTGCCTTGCTGTCGATCGATTTCGTCAAAGCCTATACCACGCCGGGGGCGGCGCTGTTTGCACCGGGTGTGGTCGACGCGGTGAAGGCATCGGTTGCGCTCTATGCCGCTGCCCGCAGGGCTGGGATTCCGATCATCTACACCAAGGTTATCTACCGGCCCGATGGCCGCGACGGCGCCGCCTTTGCTACCAAGGTTCCTTTGCTCAGAACCATGACGGCCGATAACCCACTCACCGAGATTGTCGATGAATTGCCGCCAGCGCCGGCAGACACCATCATCGTAAAGCAATTCGCCAGTGCTTTCTTTGCCACCAATCTGGCGCCGATGCTCACCTGGATGGGGGTGGACACCCTGATTCTCACCGGCTGCTCCACGAGCGGCTGCGTGCGGGCCACGGCGGTGGATGGTTGCTCCTATGGCTATCGTGTGATCGTGCCTGAGGAATGCGTTGGCGACCGCCATCCGGCGCCTCATCAGGCCAACCTGTTCGATATCAACTCGAAATATGGCGATGTCGTCGGCATTGCCGAGGCGAGCGACTATCTGGCGCAATGCCAGGCGATCAAGCGCTGAGCCGGGGGAACATTATGCGGATCAAGACAGCTTTTCTGGTTATGGCCATGACATTGGCCACCTCTGCGGCACAAGCGCATCATCCCATGGGTGGCATGACGCCGCGCAGCCTGATGGAGGGCCTGCTGTCAGGCCTTGGCCATCCCATCCTGGGCCTCGATCATTTCGCCGCGTTTATCGGCTTTGGCCTGATCGTGGCACTAAGCGGGTTGCCGCTGGTTGTTGCGGTTCTGCTGCCCGCCTGCCTTGCGATGGGCGCGGTGCTGCATGTATCCGGTGTCTCGCTGCCCCATGCCGAAGCCTTGATCCTGCTCAGCCTGGTCGCAATGGCGGTGTCGCTGCTCGCCATCCGGAAGTTGGGGCGGCTGCTGCCAGCCTTGGTTATCCTGGTCAGTGCGGCGCTGCATGGCTATGTGCTGGCCGAAACCATAATCGGTGCCGAGCCCACCCCGCTGCTGGCCTATTTCGCCGGCCTTGTGATCATTCAATCGGCAATGCTGCTTGGCCTGGTGTTGCTGCTGCGCCTGCCTGTTTTGATAGCTGCTTCTGTCCCGGTCTCGCGCGCCGCCGCGGTTGCCCTGTTGCTTGTCGGCGGTCTGTCGCTCGTCCTCTGAGCGGACAGCTCATTGCATACATATGGTCTGTGCCCGCAGCGGATACTGCTGCTACGTGAAGAGCCATAGCTGCTCGCCAATAGCGAGCAAGCCATAACTGGCCGTCAAAGCTGATTGGGCGGCTGGCAGATTTCGCTTGACTTATTTAATTCCTATATGGAAATTAGTTTAACTAAGTTATTCCATATGGGAATTTTTATGAGCCAGCCCTATCGGTGCGCCATCCTCAACGACTATCAGTCCGTTGCACTCACGATGGCCGATTGGAGCGGCGTGGCGGATCAACTCGACATCACGGTGTTCGATCGCCATCTGGGCGATGAAAACGCCGTGGCGGCTGCATTGCAGGATTTCGAGATTGTCGTGCTGATGCGGGAACGCACGGCATTTCCGCGCAGCCTGTTCGCCCGTCTGCCGAAGTTGAAGCTGCTGGTCACCACGGGAAGGCGCAATCCGTCCGTAGACATCCAGGCAGCTCGCGACCATGGCGTATTCGCAGCCGGTACCGGCTCCTTCGACCACCCGACCGGCGAACTGACCTGGGGCCTGATCCTTGGCCTGCTGCGGCAGATTCCGCTGGAAGATGCGAACCTGCGCCAGCGCGGCCCCTGGCAGCGCAGCGTCGGCGTCGACCTCAAGGGGCGCACCATCGGTATCCTGGGCTTGGGCAAGCTGGGCGGTCAGGTCGCCCGAGTGGCCGAGGCATTCGGCATGCGCCGCATTGCCTGGAGCAACAACTTGACGCCGGAACGCTGCGCCGAACTCGGGGTCGAGTATGTCAGCAAGGACGAATTGCTGCGCCAGTCGGATATCCTGACCATCCACACTAATCTGAGCAAACGCACTATCGGCCTGATTGGCGCTGCCGAACTGGCCATGATGAAGCCCACGGCGATCCTGGTGAATACCTCGCGCGGTTTCATCGTCGATGAGCAGGCCTTGGTCGAAGCGTTGCGGCAGAACCGGATCGCCGGTGCCGCGCTGGACGTCTACGATCAAGAGCCGTTGCCGGATGACCACCCGTTGCGCGACCTGCCAAACACGCTGCTGACCCCGCATATTGGCTATGTCACCGAGGATAATTACCGCCTGTTCTTCAAGCTGGTGGTGGAGGATATCCGCGCCTGGCTCGATGGCGCACCAATCCGCGAGTTGACGCACGAAGCACAACTCGATCGCACTCAATAACGTAATATGGAATTATTATTGTAGACAACTTTCCATTTTGGAATGTAGCGTCTGCATCAACAGGACATCGACTAGTCGGAACAACAGACAGCAACGGGGGTTGGTGATGAGCAAGCTGGACAAGAAGCGTATTGGTCGCCGCGCGGCGCTGAAGACCCTGGGCGGCGGCGCTGCTGCTGCTGCCTTCACCCTTGGCGGCGCGCCCTGGAATTTCGCCATCGGCCGGAGCCAGCGCACCGTGCGGATCTGGACCACGCAATCGGCGCCGGCGCAGATCAAGGTGTATGACACGATCATCAAGATGTTCGAGGCCAAGAACCCGAAGATCAAGATCGCCCTTGAACTGGTTTCCGACGACGACGTTTTCCCCAAGCTGACCGCTGCTCATGCGGCTGGCCAGCCGCCGGAAATCTGCTCCAACACAAATACCTATGTTCCTGGCGCGCTGCATGGCCGTGGCCTGGTGGAGAACATGGCCGATGTCGCCAAGGCGGTAGGCGATTTCACGCCGCGCTCGCTTGAAGTCTACAATGAAGGCGGCTTCCAGTTCTCGCTGGGCGCCGCGCTGACCGTGATCTCGGCGATGTGGGTGCGCACTGATCTGTTCGCCGCCGAAGGCCTGGACGTGCCCAAGCACTGGGATGATTATCTGGTCGCCGCCAAGAAGCTGACCAAGCGCGGCGTCTACGGCACGGCGCTGCCTTATGGCAAGGGTGCTTTCGCCAACCGCATGATGGACATGTTCATCCGCCAGGCCGGCGGAGATATCGTGGCGCCGGATATGTCGGTAGTGTTTGACAATCCCGGCACGCATCGCGCGCTGGAATTCATGGCTGAAGCGCGGGCCTTTGCGCCGCCGGGCGCCAACAACTACAGCTTCGGCGAGACCCTTAATGCTTTCGTCAGTGGTGCCACCGCCATCGGCGTATACTCTGGCCGCACGCTGTCAAACATTCATGCGCAGAATCCCAGCCTCAAGGACAAGGTGAAGGCCGCGTTCTATTCCTATCCGCGCGATGGCCAGCGTTACTGGGTCTGTGGCTATGATGCCTTCTTCATCAACAAGGGCGCCAAGGTGAATACCGACGAAGCCAAGATCTTCGCCGAGTTCTTCTACCAGCCAGAACCCTATACGCTGTTCCTGCACGGCGCGCCTGCGCATAACCTGCCGGTGGTGGACAAGGTGGCGCGTTCCGCAACTTACAATGACAACCCGGTGCTGAACCAGCACAAGGCCGATATCGACACTCTGATGGCCATCGCTGCCGAAGGCTGGGTGAATATCAAGCCGACGGCGAAGCATCCCTTCATCTTCAAGATGGGCGATATCTACGGCAGCAATATCATGGCCGAAGTGCTGCAGCGCGTCGTGGTCGAGAAACAGACCCCGAAGGCCGCCGCCGCCTGGGGCCAGGATCGTATCGCCGAGATCATGAAGGCCTGATCCGGCCGGCAAACCGAACGAGAGCAAGATGGCGCGTCCCCTAACCATCGAACAGCGCGACAGCCGGCTGGGTGTCTGGTTGATCGCGCCATCCGTTCTCGTTTTCCTTTGCCTGATCGCCTATCCGCTGGTCGATAGCGTCTGGATGAGTTTCCGTCAGATCAATACCATCACCCTGGATGGCCATTACGTCGGGCTGCGCAATTACGAGGAGATTATCAGCAGTCCGGATTTCTGGCGTTCGCTGATCAACAATTTCATTTGGACCGCCGGTGCGCTTACCTTGCAGGTTGTCGCCGGCATCGCTATCGGCCTGATGCTGCACCAGAATGTGTGGTGCCGTTCCCTGGCGCGCGGCCTGATCCTGTTTCCTTATCTGCTGCCGATGGTGGTGGCGGTTCTGGTTTGGAAATGGCTGTTCAACGATCTCTACGGCCTGCTGAATGCCGCCCTGGTGCATTCCGGGCTGGTGGATTTCCCGGTCGACTGGCTCGGCGGCATGCCAAGCGCGATGATCAGCATCATCATTGTCGGCGCCTGGAAATACTTCCCCTTCGTTGTGCTGACGGTGCTGGCGCGGCTGCAAAGCATCCCGGAGCAGCTCTACGAAGCAGCAAAGATTGATGGCGCCGGCCCACTGGCTCGATTTGTCGATATAACGCTGCCGCAATTGCGCGGAGTCCTCGTCATCGTGGTGTTGTTGCGTGCCATCTGGGATTTCAAGGAATTCGATCTGATCTACATGATGACCGGAGGCGGCCCGGTGATAAGCACGCAAACATTGCCATTGCTGGTGTTCAAGCATGCCTTTCCGTTGCAGCAGCTAGGCAAGGGTGCGGCTGTGGCCGTTATCATGATGCTGATTATGCTGGTATTCATGCTTGGTTACCTGCGACTCTACGGGCGGGAGCAGGATAAATGAGGCAGCATCCCTGGCTTGGCCGCCTGTTGTGGAATCTCATGGTATGGGCCGTGGTGCTCACCATTGCCTTTCCGCTTTTCTGGATCGTCTCAACGGCGCTGCGTCCTGAAACCGAATTGTTCCAGCGCCCGCCGTCTTTGCTGCCCGGCACGGTCACCTTCGAGCATTTCCGCCGGCTGGTGATGGATACGCCGTTTCCGATCTATTTCCGCAACAGCGCCATCGTCGCGCTAGGCACCACGCTGATGGTGATCATCGTGGGATCGCTGGGCGCCTACAGCCTGTCGCGCTTCCGCTATCGCGGACGGGGCGCCATCGCCAAGGTGGTGCTGCTCACCTACCTGATGCCGTCGGTCGTGCTGTTCCTGCCGCTATACCTGATCATGGCTGAACTCGGCCTGGTCAACAGCCTGTTCTCGCTGGTGCTGGCCTATATGACCTTCGCGCTGCCCTTCGCGCTCTGGCTGCTGCGCTCGTTCATCGATGCGATCCCGGTGGAAACCGAGCTGGCCGCCATGGTCGATGGCGCGTCGCGCATGGGGGCGTTCTTCGACGTGGTGCTGCCGCAGGCGCTGCCCGGCATCATCTCCACCGCGCTTTTCACCTTCATCCTGGCCTGGAATGAATATCTCTATGCCCTGGTCCTGACCAACCGGGATACGGAGAAGCCGTTGCCGCCGGGTGTCATCACGATGCTGACCTCGTCATACAATATCGAATGGGCCCTGCTGATGGCGGCATCGGTGCTGATGAGCCTGCCGCTGATCTTGAGCTTCGCCTTCATGCAAAAACATCTCACGCGCGGCTTCGGTGCCGGCGCAGTCAAAGGTTAGGGTAGCGGCGTGGCCAGTGTCACCTTGAAGCATCTCGGCAAGAACTACACCACGGCTGCGGCGGCGGCCGTGACGGATCTGTCGCTCGATATCCGCGAAGGCGAATTCATCGCCTTGCTGGGGCCGAGTGGCTGCGGCAAAAGCACCACATTGCGCATGATCGCTGGCTTGGAAACCCCTACCGCCGGCAACATCCTGTTCGGCGACAAGGATGTGACCTACGAATTGCCGGCCGACCGCAATATTGCCATGGTTTTCCAGAATTATGCGCTCTATCCGCATATGACGGTGCGGGAGAACCTGGAATATCCCTTGAAGAAGCGGCGCGTGCCGGTGGCAGAGCGCCAGGCGAGGTCGCGCGAGGTATCCGAGTTGCTGCAGATAACCGCGCTGCTCGATCGCCGTCCAGGCCAGCTTTCGGGCGGCCAGCAGCAGCGCGTGGCGCTGGGGCGCGCGCTGATCCGCAGCCCTTCCGTGTTTCTGCTCGACGAGCCGCTCTCCAACCTCGATGCCAAGCTGCGCAGCCATATGCGCACCGAGCTGGTGCAACTGCATCGTCGCTTGCGCACCACGATGATTTACGTCACCCATGATCAGCTTGAAGCCATGACCATGGCGGATCGCATCGCCATCATGTTCGATGGTAAATTGCAGCAATTCGATACCCCTGAGCAGATTTACAACAAGCCCTGCAATCGCGAGGTGGCCGGCTTCATCGGCACGCCGATGATGAACTTCCTTGCCGGCAGCGTGCAGCCCGGAGCCAATGGTCCGGAGTTGATCGTTGCCGGACATCTCGCAGCCATGCTTCCTGCCCAGCTCAACAGCCTGTGTGGCCGCACGGTGACGGTTGGGGTTCGCCCCGAGGACGTTACGGAAACCGCCACTGGTATCGCGGCGCAAGTGGTGCTCACTGAGCCGATCGGGCACGAAACCCTGGTCAGCCTGGATCTTGGGCCGCATCGTGTGGTGATGCGCCATCGCCCGGATTTCCGGATTGGCGCAGGGGAATACATGCAGCTTCACTTCAACCCTCAAAAAGTGCACTTATTCGACCCGGATACAGGGCAACGAGTCGACACAGGCACATGACCGGCCGGCCAGCCAGCAGCAAGGGAGAGCGAAGTGGACCTTAAGGAATTGCAGAGCTTTTGCATGGTGGCGCGGCTGCGCAGCTTCTCCAAGGCATCGCAGTCGCTAGGCATCGGGCAGCCGGCGGTGACCAAACATATCCATCGCCTGGAAGCCGAACTGGGCAAGAGCCTGATCGAGCGCGGCACCCGTCCGACCCAGTTGACGCCAGCCGGCCTAGAGCTGTTCCGGCTGGCAACGCCACTGGTGGAAGGATTGCTGCGTTTCGCCCGCAATGAACGGCAACAGGCTACCCTGGCGCCAGTGGTGGTGGCCTGTACCCACGGCTTCATGAACGAATTGCTGCTGCGCTCAGTGCAATCCTTCCGCGTGGTTGAGCCGCATCAGCCGGTCCGTATCAAGCTTGGCACCAAGCAGGATGTGGTATCGATGGTTACTTCCGGCGCAGCGGATTTCGGTATTGCACCGAGCCCGGATCGCCTGAAAGCGCTTAATTTCGCACCGCTCGCGGCTTCTGAACGCGTGTTGATCACGCCGCGTGACCATGAATTGCTCAACCGCCCGCTGACCAGCCTGGCTGAAATCGCCCGCTATCCGCTGATCCTGCTGGGCTACATGACTCAGACCCGGGTGCTGATTGAGGATGCCTTCAAGGAGCATGGCGTTGCTTATGAAGTCGCGGTCGAACTCGACAGCATGGATATGGTGAAGCGCTATGTCGAACTCGGCCTCGGCATCGGCATCGGCCACAAGATCGCGCTGGATGCCGAGGATAGCGTCAATCTCGGTATCGTGCCGCTGAGCAAGTTCCTGCCTTCCGAGTTGGTCGGCGTCACCACCAGCCGTTCACGCCCACTGCCAGAGGCAGCGGCGAAGCTGATCGATCATATGAAGCAGAAGCTCGAAAAGACCGTCAGCCGCCAGGCGGCGAAGCCGGCACATGGCGCTACGCGGCGCAGCCGCAGTTGATGCCATGGTAAACTCGGCAGCCGTTTCCGCCCCGCCGCTCGCCGCCGAACTGGCGCGGGCAGAGGCCGTGGCTGCCGCTGACGTGGCTGTGGCCCGCAACCGTGCCCAGCCGTTGAAGCTCTCCTTTCCAGTGGATAGCCAGACGATGCCGGCCTTTCAACCGAGCTGCCGTGAGCCGGCCGATGGCTGAAGCCGCCGATCTCAGTCTGGCCGACGCCGCCGCGCTGATTGCGCGCCGAGCGCTTTCGGCCCCGGAGCTGTGCGACAGCTACTTGGCGCGCATCGCGCATCGCGATCAGCGCCTGAATGCCTATCTGCATGTTGATGCCGATGCGGTGCGACGCGCCGCTGCCACGCGACAGAACCTGATCGATCGCTCCGGTCCTGCTTCACCGCTGGATGGCATCCCGGTTGCGGTCAAGGATATCATTGACGTCGCCGGCCAGCGCACCAGCAGCCATTCCGCCGTTACTGAGAACCATGTCGCCTCCCGCGATGCTGCTGTAGTCGAGAGGCTACGGGAGAATGGCGCCATCATCCTCGGCAAGACCGCTTTGCATGAATTTGCCATTGGCGGGCCGTGCTTCGATCTGCCCTGGCCACCGGCGCGCAATCCCTGGGATGTGACACGCCACCCAGGGGGCTCCTCCAGCGGCTCCGGCGCGGCTGTTGCTGCCGGCATGGCGGCTGCCGCGCTTGGCACCGATACGGCGGGGTCCGTGCGCAACCCGGCCACCTGCTGCGGCCTGTATGGCCTCAAGCCGACTGCCGGCGCGATTTCACGGCGCGGTGTGTTCCCGCTTGCCTTCAGCCTGGATGCCGTTGGGCCGATCACGCGGCGCGTCGAAGACATGGCGCTGATCTTTGCGGCACTGGCGCAGCCCGATCCGGATCCGGCAGGCAGTCGCGCGCATCCGCATCATGGCCGCCTGTATCCGATTGCCCAGGGCATCATGGGCATGACGCTGGGCTTGGTGCGCCGCTTCCACCGCGATGCGCCGGAAACCGAAGCAGTGATGGCGGAGAATTTCGAGCAGACGGCGGCTGCCTTTGCAGCACTGGGCGCCAGGCTGGTCGAGATCGACCTGCCGCCGCTGGCGGACTGGGCCAATTGCACCCGCGTGATCCAGCAGAGCGAAGCCTATTCGATCCATCGCCCCTGGTTGGAGAGCCAGCCAGAGCGCTATTGCGCCATCAGCCGGCAGAAGCTGCTTCCGGGGGCTTTCCTGCGCGCCATCGACTATATCGAAGCCCTGAAGGCGCGGCGGGTGCTGACAGCAATTCTGGACGATGCCTTCAGCCGTTGCGATGTGATGCTCTGTGTCTCGAGCATGACTGTCCCCTGCCGCCTGGATGATCCGGAAGCGATCAGGACGACTTACGAGAAGCAGGCAAGGCTGCCCTTCAGTCTTTCCGGCCATCCGGCGCTGGCTTTCCCTACGGGCTTCACCGCCGACGGGTTGCCCCTGGGCCAGCAACTGGTGGCGCCGGCATGGCGCGAGGATTTGCTGTTCCGCTTCGCACAGACTTATGAGATGGCACATCCCTGGCATGAAAGGCGGCCGCCATGCTAGCCGGTTCGTTGCGCGACAAGCTGCGCTCAGGCACAGCTTTCTTCGCCCTGCATTCCGCGGGCGCCAATCCGGACCTAGTGGAAATGCTGGCGAAGGCCGGTGCCGATGCGGTTTATCTCGATGCTGAGCGCAGCCCGCTCGACCTCGGCCAGATCGTCGCCATGCGCCGTGCCGCCCATGCCGCCGGCTGCCCGGTGCTGCTGCGGCCACATAGCGACATGCCGGCCGAACTGGTGCGCTATCTCGATGCCGGCGTTGACGGCCTGATCTGCCCTCGGATTGAAAATCCCGCGGATCTGGTGGCAATCCGCGAGACCATTCGCTACGCCCGTGGCAAAGCAGCCGATAAGACAGCATTGGTGGCGCAGATTGAAAGCGCTGCCGCGGTGGAAGCGCGCGCCGCATTATTCGCTGCCGATGCCGCTGATGCTTTCTTCCTGGGGCCAAACGATATCGCCTGGGGCATGGGGCTGGAGGCATCGGCAGTGGAGGTGCAGGACCTGCTGCGCCTGACCTTGCGAGATGGCGCACAAGCTGGCCGCACGGTCGGCCTGCCCGTCGATCCAGCTTCCGTGGCTGAGTGGCATGAACATGGCGCCCGCTATTTCAGTGTTCGCCTTCCTGCCGTGTTCAAGGGCTTGATGCAGCAGTTGCAAGTGGCCACGGCTGGTTAGTGGCGCGTTACAGTAGAAACGAGGATTACATGCCGACATTGCCCAAGGAACGCTTTCCCTATTCCTCGCCTTTCACGCGACCGGCACTCAGCTTGCCCGATGGCGGACGGATGATCGTGTGGCCGGTGGTGAATATCGAGGAATGGGAAGTCACGCGCCCGATGCCGCGCCATGTCTCCTCGCCACCGATGGGGCAGCAGGTGATCCCCGACATGCCGAACTGGACCTGGCATGAATACGGCATGCGTGTGGGCATCTGGCGGTTGATCGAGGCTTTCGCAGCGGCTGACATACGACCGACGCTTTCGATCAACGCCAAGGTATGCAGCAGCTATCCGGAAGTGGCGCAGGCCGTGCACAAGGCGGCCTGGGAATTCATGGCGCATTGCTATGTGCAGATGCCGATCCATCAGATCGAGGATCAACGCGACATGATCCGGCTGTCGCTCGATACCTTGCGTGATTTCACCGGCAAGCAGCCGGAAGGCTGGCTTGGGCCGGGGCGGACACAGACTTTCCATACGCTGGATTTCGTCGCCGAAGCCGGGTTGAAATGGTTTGCTGACTGGATTCTGGATGACCAGCCTTTCTGGGTGAAGACGGCGCATGGCCCGATTCTGTCCATCCCGTATTCGGTCGAACTCAACGACATCACCATCATGGTGACCGGGCAGCATTCCTCCGACGAGATGTTCCGCCGCACCTGCGATGCCTTCGACCGGCTCTACGAGGAGTCGGCCAGCTCGACGCGGGTGATGGCATTCGGCGTGCACCCATATGTCACCGGCGCGGCGCACCGCATCGCCTACCTCGAGAAGATGCTGAATTACATGAAGCAGCGCAGCGGTGTCTGTTTCTGGACTGGCGAGCAGATCTACGACTGGTATGTGGCACAGGTGCCGGCGCCGGCCTGAAGGCGATCACGCACGGAGCGGATCGGCCTGCCGGCCCAGAACCAGATCGGCACAGGCGCGGCCATAGGCTGGCCCCAGAGTCATGCCATTCATGGTGACAGCGTGGAAGAAACCCCTCTCACGCCCCGACTCGCGCAGGATCGGCCGCCCATCGGTGCCGGAATTCACCGCCACCCAGCTTCGCAGCATCACCAGATCGGCTACCGGCGGCAGCACCCGCGCCGCCGTGACGAGATTCCCGGCGAGACGCGGGGCGCTGGCCCGCAAACGCCCATCGGCGGCAGCCACGGCGCGCCAGCCGCCACCGATGATCATGTTGCCGGCCTTGGCCTGCTTCATGGTCAGCCGTTCGCTGACATGCGCCAGCAGCAGATCGGTCAATGGCGGCGCCGGCTCGCTCACCAGCATATGCAGCGGTGTGGCGCGCACTGGAATTGTCTCGCCGATCATGCCGGCAATTTCTCCGGCCCAGCCGCCGGCGGCATTCACCACGCGGCGTGCCCGCACCAGGCCCCGCGCCGTCGCGATGGCAAAGCCTTCGGGTTCGCGGCGGATACCCTGCACCGGCGCCTGTTCCAGGATGGTGATGCCGTTGCGCCGGGCCAGCCGCGCGAGCGCCGGCGCGGCCAGCAATGGATTGATCTTGCCTTCATCGGCGGCATAGGAAGCGGCCATCACGGATGATGACAGGTGCGGCACGAAGCCTTGCGCTTCGGCGGCAGTAAGCAGCCGGCTATCGGCACCGGCGGCATTTTCCAGCCCCACCTTGCGCCGCAGCTTCTCCAGGTCTTCCGGCGTCTCCGCCACCACCAGGCCGCCCGTCACGGCGATCTCGATATTGGTATCCAGCCTCGGCGCCAGGGCTTGCCACAAAGCAACGCTACGCTTTTGCAGTCGCAGCAGATCCAGTGCCGCTTGCACATTCTCGCCCTCCAGGATCGGAAAGGCATAGGCCAGAATCTGGGTATGCAGGCTGCCGGCATTGGCAAAGGAAGCCTGGCCGCGCCCCCGGTCGCGATCAATCACCACCACGCTGGCGCCACTCTCCTGGAGTGCCAGCGCCGTGCATAGGCCAATAGCACCGCCACCGATCACCGCCACATCGGCATGCAGCGGTGCGGGCAATGGCTGGCCGACACTGGGCGGCGGTGCCGGCAACGGCGCAACACTGGTTCCATCGCCAATCAATGCGGCATAGCCGGCCATGGCATCCAGCGTGATCGGTTTGGCCGGTACTTGAGCCGGCAGGCGGGAATCGGCTTGCATCGCTTCCGGATGGCAGGCCGCCAGATTGGCGCTGCAAAGCCGGCCCTGGCAACGTCCCATGCCGCAGCGCGTGGCCCGTTTCATATCGGCGAGCAACGCTGCCGCGTCGGACTGGGCCGCAAATACTTCGGCACGCGGCACCGCTTCGCAACGGCACAATATGGCGTCATCATCTGGCAGATGCGCCAAGGGCGGCGCGCGGTAAATGCGCCAGAGCGCATCCTGGAACGCGCGCTGGCCGGCCTGGTCTTGCTGCCATTGGCGGGCCGCTGCATCCGGCCGTGCCTTGCCGGCCTCGCGGTCTGCCAGCAAGGCTTCGGCCGCCAGCCTGCCGCCGCTTTGCGCCGCATCCGCACCCCAGATGCCGGCACAATCCCCGGCGACATAGAGGCCAGGCAGGCTGCTGCGGCCCATCGCATCGCAATCCGGCACAACGCCGCGTGCATGCTGGCGTTGATCCAGGGCCATGCCGAGCCCCAGTATCTGCTGCAATTCGAGATTGGGCTGGAAGCCATAGCCCATGCAGACGGTGTCGACCGCGCAGGTCCATTCACTGCCTGGAAGCGGCCGCCCTTCGGCATCGACGATGGCAAGGGTGGCGGCTTCGACCTGGTGCGTGCCATGCACCCGCAGCAGCGCGGTCGAGAAGTGCAGCGGTATGCGCCGCGCCCAGAGCTGGCCGAGATAACCAAGCCCGCGCAAAGTTTGCGCCGTGCCATGGCGGGCCAGCGCAACAAGATCGGCTGCCGCGGCGGCCCAGGGTGCTGGTGCCGCCTCGGCCACAGCGACCAGTTCGGCACCATCGGCGGCCAGGCTGGCGGCAAGCTGGAGATTGAGCGGCCCATTGCCGGCGATCAGGATGCGTCGACCAGGCGCCACGCGATAGCTGCGGCTCAGCGTCTGTGCCGCACCAGTCGCCATGACCCCGGGCAGGGTCCAGCCCGGCACCGGCAGCGGACGCTCGGCCGCCCCGGTGGCGAGGATGACAAACCGCGCCGACCAATGCAGCGCGTTGGCCTCGCTTTCGGCAAAGAGGTGGTATCCCTGTGCCTGCCGGGTGATGTCCCAGACCATGCAACTGGTGTGAAATCTGGCACCAGCGGCGCGTGCTTCGGCAACCAGCGCCTGTCCGGCGGCGAATTGTGCATCCGCCGCCGCCCCCTTGCGTGGCACAAAGCCAGGACTGAGCGGTTTGAAATACTGCCCGCCAGGACTGGGGCGTTCGTCCAGCACTGCCACATCCAGGCCGCGCCGTGCCAGCATTGCCGCCGCCGCCAGACCTGCCGGACCGGCGCCCACTATCGCGACATCGCATCGCTCCTCACGCAGCGGCTTGCCGGGGTGTCCGGCAGCGGCACCGCCCTTTGTGTGTATTTCCTGCCCCGGCTGCACCTTGGTGAGACAGGCCCGCTGCCCCGGTCTGCCATCTACGGTAACAATGCAATCCATGCATACGCCCATGCCGCAAAAGCCGGCGCGAATACGTCCGCGATCAACGCCGAATTGCCGCAAGCCGGATGCCGCCATGGCTGCGGCAATCGTATCGCCCTCTATTGCCGCAATGGCTTGCCCATCAACTCTGATGGCGACATCGGCACCACATTGGCGATAGGCTGGCGTGGCGAAGCGGTGGGAAATCTGAGCGTCCATGGTCCTGACAGACTAAGGTAATTGCGTTCGGCCCGGAAAAATATCTTTGATTAAAATGGAAATTTCTATAGTCTTAGTATTCCATTCTGGAAACATAGCCGGAGCACTAAAATGGATCGCAATTCGGTAGATTGGTCAGGGCAGGTGACTGCGGTGGTGACGCCGTTCAACCAGGATGGCTCGATCAATGAAGAAGGCCTGCGCAACCAGATCGACTTCCTGGTTGAAGAGGGCGTGAATGTGGTTATCGCCAACGGCTGCACCGGCGAGTTCTGGGCGCAGTCGATTGAGGAGCGCAAGCGCGTTATGAAGGTGGCGGTGGAAGCCGCTGCCGGCCGCATCCCGGTGATCGGTGGCGCCAGCGCCAACTACACGCCCGACGTGGTCGATCTTACGCGCTACGCAGCCGATATCGGCTGCAGCGGCGTGATGGTAATGCCGCCATATCTGGTGCGGCCGAACAACGATGATATCTATCACCATTACAAGATGGTGTCGGATGCGGTGGACCTGCCGATCCTGCTCTACAACATTCCACGCGACACGGTGAATGATCTGACGCCGGAACTGGTCAACAAGCTGGCGGATTTGCGTACCACGGTGGCGATCAAGGACAGCAGCTTCGACTTCAATATTTTCTGGCGCCTGCAGACCTCTGTCAGCGATCGCCTGCGCGTGCTGATCGGCCCGTCGACGATGTTTGGTGCGCCGGCCGTGCTGATGGGTGCCGATGGCTGGGTGGATACTTACTCCAACCTCTGGCCGCAGATGACGGTTGGTCTGTGGCGCGCAAGCAAGGCGGGCGATTGGGACAAGGCGCGACAGCTGCAGCGCGTCGGCATCGAGTTCCGCCGCTTCCTCTCGGAAGGCGACCGCAACATGTACAGCGCCGTGAAGGCGGCGATGAACATCATCGGCCTGCCGGGCGGCTATCCGCGCCTGCCGCTGCGCCCGCTCGAGGAACCGCATCTCTCCCAATTGCGCGATGGCATGATCCGCTTCGGCGTGCCGGGCCGCAGGCAGAACCTCGCCTCCGTAGCCGAATAAGAGCGGCGCGAAGTTCGAGCAGCGGAGGCGTAAGCCTCCGCTGCTTTTTTTGTGCTCAACGGGTGTGATCTGTGGCGCTCGTGCGCCGCCGCGCAAGCTAGGCCAAGCGGCAGACAAAATCGGCGAGAACGGTCCGGTCGAAATCGGTGCGGCGGTATTCCGGGTGTGATTGCAAACCGGGACAGAACCCGTACATCAGACCTTCAAAAGCTTCGATTATCCTGTCGGGCGAGCCGGCAGCGATGCGGAAATCACCGGATCCGACCAGGGCATGCCGGTGCAGGCTGTTACCTCTGGCCTCGCAGCTGAGGCCTCTCTCACACAACCGCAGGCCATCGAGCCGGGTAAGGGATCGATGGCCTGCGTCTGGTGTCGCAATAGGCGGCCTTTCAGCTTCAATAGCCCGTCGGCGTTACTTCTTCACCAACGGGCATTTTGACAGTGACAGCGGCTGGAATGCCTTATCTGCCGGAATGGTGGCCAGCAGCTTGTAATAATCCCACGGCCCCTTCGATTCGGATGGCTTCTTCACCTCGAACAGATACATGTCGTGGACCATGCGGCCGTCCTCCCGGATCTTGCCATTCTTGTAGAATACATCGTTGATGGTGATTTCACGCATCTTCGCCATCACTTCTTCGGTGCTGTCGGTGCCTGCCGCCTGCACCGCCTTCAGATAGTGCAGCACGGAGGAATAGGTGCCGGTCTGCAGCATGTTCGGCATGGCGCCCACGGTGGCAAAGAAACGCTGCGACCATTTCCGCGTTTCGTCATTCAGATCCCAGTAGGATGCCTCGGTGATCGTCAGGCCCTGGGCTTCCTTGAGGCCGAGGCCATGCACATCGTTGATGAAGCCGGCAAGGGCGGCGAGCTTGTGACCGCTCTGAGTCAGACCGAATTCAGAAGCCTGCTTGATCGAGTTGATCGTGTCGCCGCCGGCATTGGCCAGGGCGATGACCTTCGGCTTCGAGTTTTGCGCCGTCAGCAGGGCGGACGAGAAATCTGCCGTGCCTACCGGATGCCGGGTGTTGCCAAGAACCTTGCCGCCGAGACTGGTGACGACGGCGCTGAGGTCGCTTTCCAGGCTATGGCCGAAGGCGTAGTCGGCGGTTACGAAATACCAGGTGTTGAAGCCTTGCTCCACCAGGGCGCGCCCAGTGCTCTGCGCGATGGCATAGGTATCATAGGCCCAATGCACCGCATAAGGCCCACAGGCATCGTTGGTGATCCGGATCGACCCAGGCGAACTAAGGGTAAGAATTTTCTTCTTTTCCTTGGCTATTTCCAGCACCGCAAGTGCCGGTGAGGAGGAGGCGACATCAAGGATGGCATCCACCTTCTCGGTGTCAAACCACTTGCGGGCGATGGCGCCGCCGATGTCGGGTTTGTTTTGGTGGTCCGCGTAGACCAGTTCAATCGGCATGCCGAGAACCTTGCCGCCGAATTCATCAATGGCCATCTGTGCGGCCGCCACCGCGCCCTTGCCGGTAATATCGGCATAGACACCAGACATATCCTCGATCACACCGACCTTGATGATGCCATCGGAGACTTTGGTGTTTTGTGCGAAAGCGGTGTGCGCGCATAGAACTGCGGTAGTGGCGAGCAGTGCCGCTGCAGCCTGGTTAGATATCTTCATGTTTGTCCTCCCATTGAAGTGGTTCTTGGTTTCCAGTGCCGGCCTATTTTTGTGTTCCCTCGCTTGCAAAGGCAGCAAGGCCGCGTTTGGCGTCCGTGCTGGTGAAGGTGCGTTGGCCGAGCGCAGCCTCCTGGCGAAAAGCTTCGGCGAGCGGCAGGTCTGGCAGTGTTAGTGCCGCTTGCTTGATTGTCTGGATTGCTCCTGGACTTAATGCGGCGATTTTTTCGGCTATTTCAATGGCAAGTGATTCGACTTGATCTGCATCGCACACCTGATTGACGACGCCTCTGGCCAGCATGTCCTGTGCTGAGAACCTCTCCGCTGTCAGCATGATTTCCATGGCATGGGCATAACCGATCTGCCGAACCAGCCGTACCAGCGTGCCGCCAGCAGGCACGAAACCATGCTTCGGCTCCGGTAGCTGGAAAATTGCCGTATGCGCGGCGATGCGGATATCAGTTGCCAGCATGATCTCGAAACCGCCACCCATGCACAGGCCGCGGATGGCGCTGACAACTGGCTTGTAGAAGCCGGGAAACTTGATATGCGCCGGATCCCAGGCCGAGATATCGATCCGGTCGGAAGCCAGCGCCGGAATCGATTCCGTCAGATCAGCACCGACACAAAAGGCGCGATCACCTGCACCAGCAAGCACCACGACGCGAATCTCACTGTCGTCATTGACGGCATGAAACGCGCTGCCGAGCTCGTCATACATCGCAAGCGTCAGCGCATTCAGTTTGTCTGGCCGGTTGATCCGGATTGTCGCTATGTGTCCATTCTTTATCAGATCGATAGACATCAGATCGCTCCCGATGCCTTGAGCTGCTCGAATTCGGCAGGCGTCACGCCAGCAAGGCAGGAAAGCACCAGGGCGTTATGCTCGCCTGGCGCAGGAGCTTTTTCGAATGTCATGCCGGGGGCATGGGAAAGCTTGATCGGCTGGCCGAACATGCCGATCAGCTTGCCGGCGACAGGCACGTTAACGATCATGTTGCGCGCCGCGATATGGGGGTCTTCCACCACTTCGGCGATATTCTTGATGGCGCTGAGCGGGACTTTGTCGCCAGCCATGGCTTCAAGCTCGGCCTTCGTGTACTTGCCGAACCAACTTTCCAGAAGTGGCTTAACAATGCTTTCTGCCACCACCGGGTCGAAACGCTTTTCCATCGTATCGATTGCCGGGTCGGCAGCCTTGTCCGGATCGCCGAACAAGCTGCAGGTGATTGCCCAGAATTTGTCGGTATAGCCGCCGAAGAAGACATAGCCATCCTTGCAGCGGAATTGCCCATAGGGCCGCACAAAGGGATGATCGTTGCCGAGGGGCGAGGCGATTTCCTGCTTGGCGGTGTAGCGCACGACAGCATTCTCGGTGAGGGTGAGCACCGAATCCTGCTGCGAAACATCGACCACCTGGCCGATACCGGTCTTTTCTGCCTGCCGCAGCGCGGCAAGCGTACCGATGGCGGCATAGAGCGACGCGGCAAGATCGCCAATGATGGTGCCGACGCGCACCGGCGGCATATCTGGATAGCCGTTCATCGACCAGAGGCCACCGGCGGCCTGGCCGGTATTGTCGTAGGCTGGTTTGGACGAGTTGGGTCCGGTGCGGCCGAACCCGCTGATCGCGGTATAGACCAGCCTGGGATTGATCTTCTGCAGCACCTCATAGCCGAGCCCAAGCTTATCCATCGTCCCGGGCCGGAAATTCTCGACCAGGATATCGGTGCGGCGGACCAGTTTTTTCAGCAATTCCCTGGCTTCATTGGATTTGAAGTTCAGGGTGATGCCGAGTTTGTTGCGGTTATACTGGGCGAAGAAAGCGCTCAACTGTTCGTCATCGATGCCGGCGAAAGGCGGGAAAGTCCTCGCGTAATCCGGGTCGTCCGGATGCTCAACCTTGATCACGGTGGCGCCCAGGTCGGCCAGCAGCATCGAGCAGAATGGGCCGGCAACCACTCGCGTGATGTCGAGCACTGTCAATCCCTTTAGCGGGCCGGCCCGTTCCTCCAGGCCAGTATTCTGTTTTCCTGCGCTCATGTTTCTCTCCCATTTTCGCAACAGCTCTGCAGACAACATGGTTGTCAGGAGTTATCGCGGCGCAAGAGGGTGAAGACCGGAATTTTTGCGCTGATACCGGCCGGCCGCGATTTGGCGGCATTGGTCAACTTCAGACTTTCTCCCGGCGCATGGATTCCAGCATTTCTTTGGCGCGATCGACGCGCACGTCGTGATTGGCGGCCAGAGCGGCAGCGATCTTTTCGATCTCGTCGCCGCTGGCACCGGCAACGATGGCGATGTTCCTGGCATGCAGCGCCATATGGCCCTTCTGGATTCCTTCCGTCGCCAGGGCGCGGAGAGCACCCATATTCTGTGCTAGGCCAACCGCAACGGCCACTTCAGCCAGCTCCTGGGCGGTTTCCACATTCAGGATCTTCAGGGCGGCGCGGGCGGCGGGATGGGTCTTGGTGGCGCCGCCTACCAGGCCAAGTGCCATCGGCATCTCAATCGTGCCGACGAGATTGCCGGCACGGTTGATTTCCCAATGCGTCAGCGAAGTATAGCGGCCGGATCGAGAGGCCCAGACATGGGCGCCGGCTTCGATGGCACGCCAGTCATTGCCGGTGGCTACAACAATCGGATCGATACCGTTCATGATGCCTTTGTTATGGGTCGCCGCCCGGTAGGGATCGACCATGGCGAAGGCGCAGGCCTCGACAATGCCGCCAGCGATGCGCTCGCCGGAATACTCCTCGGTCTTCAATGCTTCGGGTGTGATGGTAGCCATGGCGCGGGCGATGCGCAGATCGGCGAAATTCGACAGGATGCGCAGGCGGACTTCGCCACCGGTGATCTTCTCCACCAGAGGCGCGACGGTCTCCGCCATGGTATTGACCGTGTTGGCACCCATGGCATCGCGCACATCGACAATGAGATGGGCCACTACCATTGGGCCAACGGGGGTATCCTCGAAAATATGCACCTCGACGTCGCGACAGCCGCCACCAAGTGAGATCAGTACTTTGTCCTTGGCATTCGCCGCAGCGATGATCTCCGCCCGTTCCCGCAACAATTTGGCGCGCGCGCCATATGGATCGGTGACGCCGAGCACCTGGATCTGCGCCCGCATGATCGGGCCGGTGCTGGAAGTCTGGAAGCCGCCGCATTTGCGTATGATGCGGGCCATGTAGGAAGCGGCGGCCACCACCGAGGGTTCCTCGACTGCCATTGGCACCAGATAGTCACGGCCGTTGATGGTGAAATTGGTGGCGATGGCAATCGGCAATTCAAACGTGCCGATCACATTCTCGATCATGCCATTCGCCAACGTGAGGGGCAGTGCGCCGGCGGCGAAGGCGTTTTTCTCGCTCTCGCCGAGGGCGGCGGCGACGGCTACCTGCTCCAACCGCTCTGTCGGCGTCAGATTGCGCAGATTTTCCAAACGGGAATTAACGACATGGCGGTTAACGCCACTGCCCAGTCCTGCCACGGTCGAATCTCCCTAACCAAATCCATTGTGTTTTTTTCACATATTCATTTTCAGGCTGGGTATGTAAGGGACGGTTTGAAGATATTGTCTCAAACTGTACCCATTCCATCTCATCGACCATGAGGTGCTTGATCCCAATATTTTCCCTGTAATTTAGTATTTAAGCTCTGAGTTATGGATATTGATGAAGCGCGAGGCCACATCGGACATCATGCGGGTGGACAGTTTAGGTAATTCTTTGCAACTGTACCCATGCATTAAGGGAGGGTGGTTTGGCTGGGGCAGGTGAGTTTAACAAGCGCGACACTTTGGTGGGTGAACTGGCCGCCAGGCTGCGTGATCAGATTGTGTCTGGCGTATTGGCCGAGGGCAGCCGCTTGCCATCGATCCGAAAGGCGGTGGCGAAATTCTCTGTTTCGAAAAATACTGTCGTCGAAGCCTATGACCGGTTGGTGCTCGCCAATCTCGTCGCCGCAAAGCCAGGCTCCGGCTTCGTTGTCATCTACCGCGGCGAGGCCGAGAATCTGAAGCCGAAGCATGTTGCTGAAGCAGTCGATATCGCCTCGCTTCTGAGCGCCCAGCTTTCACAGAGCTTTGAAATCCGGGTTGGCGATGGCAGACCGCCTGCCTCCTGGACCGAGCAATCGGAAATCAAGCGGCATTTGAGCGGCATTGGCCGCATGCTGCCGGCAGATGCCGATGCCTACGGCTCCGCACTCGGCTATTTTCCGCTGCGCCAACAGATCGCCCAGCGCCTCCGTGGCCAGCAAGTGCAAGTTGGAGAAGAAGGCCTTCTCCTGACCTTTGGTGCCAATCACGCACTCGATCTCATTATCCGCGCAATGCTGATGCCGGGTGATACCGTTTTGGTGGATGAGCCAGGCTACTATCCGCTTTTCGCGAAACTGGCGCTGGCGCAGGTGCGAATGGTTGGTATCCGGCGTCTGCCGGATGGACCGGATGTCGATGATCTGCTCGCAAAAATTCAGTCCGAGCGGCCCAAGCTATTCTTCACCCAATCTTTGGGCCACAATCCGACCGGTGGATCAATCACCCTGCCGGTTGCTCATGCTGTTCTGAAGATCGCAACGCAGTTCAACCTCCTGATCGTCGAAGACGATCCGTTTGTTGACCTGCCGACCATCGCCAAAAGCAGATTGGCGACACTGGATCAGCTCAACAACGTCATCATGGTCGGCACTTTCTCCAAGACGCTTTCCGCTAGCCTGCGGTCCGGTTTCATCGCTGCCCGCAGCGACCGCATCGCGGCGCTGGCGGAACTCAAGATGCTGACCACCGTGAACAGTTCCGGCCATGTCGAGCGCCTGATCCACCGCCTGCTTCTCGAGGGTCATTATGATCGCCATCTGAAGCGGCTGGGGCAGCGCACGGAAGCCGCGTTGGCAGGCGTGCAGGAGAATCTGCTGCGGGCCGGTCAGCGGATATATTCCCAGAGTAATGGTGGCTATTACCTTTATCTGATGCTGCCAGAGGGCATCGACGATATGGAGTTTGCCCGGCAGGGTGCCAGGCAAAGCATCTTCATCGCGCCGGGCAGCTTGTTCTGCCTCGATAAAAATAATCACCTGGCGCGCGGCATTCGGATAAATGTCTCACGTGCCGATAATACGAAATTCTATGAATTCCTTTCCCGGCATAGCAGCTAGCGCTGCAGCGCGATATCAGAATTCGCGTCATCTCCCTGAAGTTGCCGTCTGCGCGAGGATGCATTTCGGTTCAATATTGATCGTGACTGCCGTGCAAAATGTCCGAAGCGGTTATGTGCAAAGCAGAAAAATCTGAAAAATCTAGCGTGATGCTGGCTTGTCTTGGCTGCTGCCAGCAATGCCCTAGCGAGGCTCGATGTGCGCTGGATGGAAATGGTCGAGCCGCGCGGCGGCGGCAGGATCAAGTTCATGGTGTTCTGGTCTGGTGTCATAGGGGCAAGATGGAGATTCCGGATCTTATCGGCTATGGCTCGGTGGATTTCAGCTCCGCTGCACTGAGCATCTGCCGCCAGTTCCTGACCGAGGCGCGGCATTGCAAACCTTGCTGGCGTGGAACCCACCTCAGCGGCGGCGTCTGACTTGGGATTTCGATGGCTGGCTGGTGTCGCGCAGAAGGTATTGTCAAAAGGTGCACAAGAACCCGTGGCTGAGCGTATTGCCCGTTTTGTCAGGCCAAGCCCTGTTTGAGGCTCATACTTATAAGGAGCCATGGATAGCCAGCGATACTCCGGCCCGATGTGGAATGGTTTTTCTTGGAAAATAAACATATTTCCCGGTGCGGCCCAGCTATCACAAAGCCTTGACTGACACGCCGCCGCATGATTGGATCCATGATCAAGGCTTCAAAATTCAAAAAAGGAGGGAACACATGCTCAAGCGCTTCGCGGTGGCCGTCGCCGCCGCCAGTCTGCTCGGCTCCGCGGCGATGGCCCAGGAAGTCACGCTCACGATCCTGTCGCATAAGGTCCATGAAAATGTTTCACGTGGCCTGGTGCCTGGCACCACAGGCGGCGATATCGCCGGCGAATGGGCGAAAAAGAAGGGCGTGAAGCTCAATTGGATCACCGCCAATATCGAGCCGATGCATGATCGCCTGTTTCGCGAACTGTCGCTGCGCGAGACTTCTATCGATCTGGCCTTCGTGATCAACAAGTTCGCCACGCCGAAGGTGAGCGTGCTGCTCGAGCCGTTGGATGACTGGCAGAAGAAGTCGCCCATCGAGGCTTTCGACGGCATCCCGGCCAACCTGTTGGGCGCGATGCGTTATGGCGGCGTGCTGACCGCGATCCCGTTCCGTCATGCCACCACCGGCCTGCATTTCAACACCGAATTGTTGAAGGAGCGCGGCCTGACGCGGCCGCCACAGACTGCCGATGAGGTGGTGGAATATGCCCGCAAGCTGACCTATACCCGCGCCGATGGCACCCGGGTGAACGGCCTGACGATGAATTCCGGCGACGAGCATCTCGCCGTGCTCACTTTCCTCAACATGTATGGCGCTGAACTGATCGACAGCAAGATGCAGGTGCGCGCCAGCTCGCCGGAGATGATCAAGGCGCTGACCGTGATGGCGGCGCTCTACAAGGAAGGCGTGCTGCCGACCAACTATGCCTCGCTCAGCATCGACGAAGTGATCACCACCATGCAGGCCGGCCGCGCCGCCATGGCGATTGATCCCTTCGCGCGCTACACCGTCTACAACAATCCCAAGGCGTCGAAATTCCCTGGCGCCGTGGATGTAATGGTGCTGCCGTCCGATCCCGCGACCAAGCGCGATGGCACCGCGATGACCGAAATATGGTCGATGGCGATTCCGAAGAACTCCAAGAACAAGGAGCTGGCCTGGGATCTGGCCCGCGAGTTGTCCGGCCCGGAAAATACCGTGCTGGTGGCGCTGAACGGCAACGGCCCGGTGCGCCCGCAGGCTTATAGCGACAAGCGGCTGCAAGAACGCCTGCCCTACACCAAGGAAGAGGCGCGCGCCATTGCCCAGGCGCTGGTGGTGCCCTCGGCCTTCAATGCTTCGCTTGAGGCGCTGGCGATCTTCCGCGAGGAGTCGCAGGCAGCGGTGATCGGGATGAAGAGCCCGGCCGATGCCGCGGCATCGATGCAGAAGCGTATCGAACCGCTGGTCAAGAAGTGATAGCGTGACATATCGGCGGGAGCCGGGCATTTCCGGCTCCCGCCTGATTTTTGTGTGGGTCGATCCAGGATACGTGAAACAGCATGCGCCGCCCTGATTTCTTCGCCTATATGCTGCTGGCGCCGGTGCACCTGCTGCTGCTGGCGGTGATCGCACTGCCCTCGCTTTACGTGCTGTGGCTCAGCCTGAATCAGTCCGGCTATGGCACCGGCCTGGAATTCGTCGGCCTTGCCAATTATTACAAGATATTCGATGACCGCTATTTCTGGCGCGCCTCGCTCAACACCTTCATCGTCGTCAATGCCGTGGTCTATGCCGAAATCGTGCTCGGCCTGGCCCTTGCGGCACTGTTTGTGCGCGGTGTGCCCCTGCCACGTCTGATGTTCGCCATCGTGCTGATGCCCTATGCGGTCTCCGAAGTGGTCGGCGTGCTGACCTGGAAGATGCTGATGGATCCGAATTTCGGCACCATCAGCCGCCTGATCGAAGAGCTGGGTCTCGGCCGTTTCAACTGGTCGGTGGCGCCCTACCAGGGCCTGACACTGATCTCTGTGATCAGCGTGTGGCACAATCTGCCCTTCACCTTCCTGCTGCTTTATGCCGGCATGCTGGCGATCCCGCAATCGGTCTACGAAGCGGCGAAGATCGATGGCGCCACGCCCTGGCAGACCTTTACGCGCATCACTCTGCCGCTGATGGTGCCGAGCATCCTGGTCGCCATCATCTTCCGGCTGGTTTTCGCCTTCCGCATCTTCTCCGAGGTCTGGCTGCTGACCAAGGGTGGGCCTGCGCGATTCACCGAAGTGCTGGCAGTGTATCTCTATCAGGCGGGCTTCCGCTTTGGCGATTTCGGTGTCGCTTCGGCCACCGGCTGGGTGATGGTGATCGGATCGCTGCTCATTGCCTCGATCTATCTGCGCGAAATGCACAAGCGCATGGTGAACAAGCATGCTTAAGCGCGCCCTCGGCAGCCTGCTGCGCTATCTCGCCTTCGCCCTGGTCGCCTTGTGGTCGGCGGTGCCGGTGCTGTTTATCGTGCTATCCTCGCTGAAGCGCGAACAGGATATCTTCACCTATCCGCCGGTGCTGCTATTCCGCCCGACTTTCGATCACTATGTCACGCTGTGGCAGCAATGGGGCGGCTTCTTCGATACCCTGCGCAACAGCCTGATCGTTGCCAGCGGCGCCACCCTGCTCGCCGCTGCGGTCAGTTTCCTCGCCGGTTTTGCCTATTCGCGCTATTCCAGCCGCTTCCTCGCGGGCAGCGCCTTCTACATGATCGCGGTGCGCCTGCTGCCGCCCATCGTTGTCACGTTGCCGTTGTTTCCGCTCGCTGATTTTCTGGGGTTGAGCGACAGCCACGTGCTGCTGATCGTGCTCTACGCCACCTTCTGGGTGTCGCTGTTCACCATGATCATGAAAACCTTCATCGACGAAGTGCCGGTGGAACTGGACGAAGCCGCCTATGTCGATGGCGCTTCGCGCTGGCAGACGCTGATGAAGGTGATCTTCCCGCTGGCGTTGCAGGGTATGGCAGCGGGCAGCCTGTTCGTCTTCATCTATTCCTGGAACGAATTCCTGTTCGCGCTGATCTTCACCACCAAGGATGCCAAGACGGCGCCGCTAGTGATCAGCGAAGTGATGGGCTCTGTGGATGGCACGGCGTGGGGCGTGCTGTTCGCCGGCGTCACGGTGCAGTTGCTGCCGGTGGTGCTGCTGGCCGGTTTCGCCCAGCGTTTCCTGATCGCCGGGCTTACCGCCGGTTCGGTGAAGGGCTGAACCGCAGCGGATCGGTGGCTAAATGCCGCCTACCAACAGGTATTTCATTTCACAATATTCCTCGATGCCGTGGTGCGAGCCTTCGCGGCCGATGCCGGATTGCTTGAAACCACCAATGGGCGCCTGCTCGGTGCCGAGCGCCACGGCATTGATGCCGACCATGCCGTATTCCAGGCGTTCGGCCAGGCGGATCACGCGGCCGAGGTCGCGGCCATAGAGATAAGCCGCCAGGCCGTAATCGCCGGCATTGGCGCGCGCCACTAGATCGGCGTCGTCGGTGAATCGGCTCACGGCAGCCACCGGGCCAAATGTTTCCTCGCGTGCGATCAGCATGTCATCGCTCACCTCGCAGAGCACGGTCGGCTCGTAGTAGGTGCCGCCCAGCGCCGAACGGTTGCCCCCGGCCAGCAGCTTCGCCTGCTTGGCCAGGGCGTCCGATACATGGCTTTCCACCTTGGCGACAGCGCGCTGGTTGATCAGCGGCCCCTGGGTGATGCCGGCGGCATCGCCGCGTCCCAGCGTCAGCTTCGCCACCTGGGCGGTGAAGCGTTCAAGGAAGGCATCATGGATGCTGGCATGTAGCCAGATGCGGTTGGCGCAGACGCAGGTCTGGCCCATGTTGCGGAACTTGGCGATCATCGCGCCTTCCACGGCGGCATCGAGATCGGCATCCTCCAGTACGATGAACGGTGCATGACCGCCGAGTTCCAGGCCGATTTTCTTCACCCCGGCGGCGGCTTGGCGCATCAGCAGTTTGCCCACGGCGGTGGAGCCGGTGAAGCCGATGAAGCGCACGGCCGGGTGGGTGCAGAAGACATCGCCGATGGCGGCGGCATCACCGGTCACCACATTCAGCACGCCGGCGGGCAGGCCGGCTTCTTGGGCCAATGCGGCCATGGCCAGCGCAGTGAACGGCGTTTCCGGTGCCGGCTTCAGCACCACGGTGCAGCCGGCGGCCAGTGCCGGGCCGATCTTGCGCGCCACCATGCCGGCGGGAAAATTCCACGGCGTGATCGCCGCCACCACGCCGATCGGCTGGCGCAGCACCAGGATGCGGCTGTCCTGGCGGTGCGCCGGGATCACCTCGCCACGAATGCGCCGCGCCTCGTCGGCGAAGAAGTCGATATAGCCGGCGGCCGAGAGAATCTCGCCGCGTGCCTCGGCCAGCGGTTTGCCCTGTTCGGCGGTAAGGATCGCCGCCAGCGCATCGGCCTGCTGCATCAGCAGATCGGCGAAGCGGCGCAAGATCAGGCCGCGGTCCTTGGCTATCAGGCCGCTCCAGGCCGGGAAGGTGGCACTGGCCGCTTCCACCGCCGCAATCGCCCCCTCGCGCCCCAGGTCGGGTACCTGGCCGATCACGGTGCCGTCCGCCGGATTACGGATCGCCAAGCTGGGCTGGCCGGTCCAGGCGCCGTTCACGAGGCATTGCTGGCGCAGCAGGGAAGGGGCGAGATCGGCCATCGTGGTCTCCAAAGTATGTTTCATTAGGGATGTTGCATTATGGATCCAAATTTGCAATAGTCTGCCCGCCCGGGATGCGGCGGCATGGATTGGCGCCGCATCCCGAGGCAGTGAGAAAAAAAAGAAAGTCGGGAAGCCATGCAGATAAGGGAATACGACGTCGTGGTTCTGGGCGCCGGCAGTGCCGGCATCGCTGCGGCGGTGGCCGCCGCGCGCAATGGCGCCCGCACCGTGCTGGTGGAAGGCGGCCCGACGCTCGGCGGCGAATTGCTCACCGGCATGACCATCGATGGCGCCATCAACGGCAAGGGCGAACAGATCATCGGCGGCGTGCTGAACGATCTGCTGGCCATTTGCCGCGAGATGGGTGGCTTCGTTGCGCCGCTGAACGATTGGCGCCTGATCCAGTATTTCGCCTATGACCCCGAGATCATGAAGATCGCGATTCCGCAGCTCATCTACGATGCCGGAGTCGACGTGCTGCTCTACACCACGGCGGAAGACGTGGTGCGCAAGGGTGAGGAAATCAGCGGCGTGGTGGTGCGCAACAAGACTGGCCGCACGCTGCTTACCGCCAAGGCTTTCGTCGATGCATCGGGCGATGCCGATCTCTGCTACATGGCCAATGCGCCGATGCTGCCGGACGAGGGGCCGGGCAATCCGCAGCCGGTGTCGATGATGTTCCGCATGGCCGGCGTTGAGACAGAGCCGCTGCTGCGCTTCGTGCAGCAGAATCCGGATTATGTCGCGGTGGGTGAGAGCGATGCGATCCGTGGCGGCCGCACCGACCAGCAGATCGTCGACGAGATCTACAAGCAGGGCCATCCTTGCGTGTTTTTCCGCGGCAATGGCGACCTGCTGCGTGGCGCCATCGAGCGCGGCGAGATGTTTCCCACCGCGCTCATCATGATGCAGCCGACCTCACCGGCGCGGAAGGAAATCTGTATCAACGCCACCCGCGTGTCGTTGAAGAATCCGCTGGAGCCGGAATCACTCAGTCTTGCCATGCGCAGCCTGATGCAGCAGGTGCGGCAATGCAGCGATTTCCTGATCCGGAATGTACCAGGCTTCGAAAAAGCCTGCCTTTCCGGTTTGGCGCCGCGTATCGGCATTCGCGAAACCCGCCGCATTGAGGGCGATTACGTGATGACGCGCGAGGATGTGCTGGAAGCGCGCAAGCGCAGCGATGGCATTGCCAAGGGCTGCCACCATGTTGATATCCACCAGGATGGTACCGGCCAGATCCGTATTCCGGTGGCGCATGGCGGTTCCTACGACATCCCGCTGGCCAGCTTGTTGCCGAAGACGCTCAGCAATGTGGTAGTGGCGGGGCGGTGTCTTTCCGCTTCGCGGGATGCCCATGGCTCGGCACGCGTGATGGGCGGCTGCATGGGCATGGGCCAGGCTGCTGGTGCCTTGACGGCAATGGCGCTGCGGCAGAATCGTTCCGCCGATCTGCGTGCCGTCGGCGTCGACCGCCTGCGGGAACGATTGCTAGAGCAGGGTGCCGTGCTCAGTGGCACGGCTTGAGGCGCTACTCAGCGGCTCGCGGCCACCGGCGCATCATGCAGATTGTCGAGAACCGTTGCCTGGGTGCCGGCGTTATGCGCGGTGAGCAGGGCAATAAGCTGGTTGCAATCGCCGCGCTCGATGGCTTCCACCATCTCCGCGTGGTCCTGCGTCGAGCGCTTGATGCGTGCTTGGTGCAGCAGTGCGGTGCGCTGGTAGCGTTCAGAAAGGTCGAACAGCGAGACGATATTGCGCAGGATGTAGCGGTTACGGCAGGGCTCGTACATTGCCAGGTGAAACGAGCGGTTGGCATCCATGTAATCATCCAGATCCTGGGTTGGATCGATGCCGCGCAACTGGCGCTCAAGATCGCGGATCTGGCGGCGGGTCTCCGCCGTGTAATGCGGCCAGGCCGCCAGCACCGCCCAATGCTCAACTACGCGGCGCGCGGAATACAGTTCTTCCATATCGTTGGCGGAAATATCCGCCACCACGGCGCTGCGATGCGGGTTGAGATGAATGAAGCCGCGTTCGGAAAGCCGCTCGATGGCCTGGCGCACTGGGTGCCGGCTGACATCCAGCCGCTTCGCCAGCTCAATCTGGTCGATCGGAGCGCCGGCCGGCAATTCACCGCTGAGGATGAGGTGCCGTATCTCCGCCGTGGTGTAGTCAGCGGTGCTTTTATAGCGCATAGCTTGCCGCATGGTTCCTCCAGGGCGTCGACGGTGAGACCCTTGTAGCACAGCACGAACTGCCCCCGGAGTCATTCTGGATCCACCATCATTGACCCAGAACAGCACCGGATGTCATAGTCTTACATTAAATGGATCCATGATCCAAGAGTCTGCCGGGGATTTTATAGGGAGGCCGTTCATGGCCGACACGTATGATTACATCATCGTTGGCGCCGGGTCGGCCGGCTGTGTGCTGGCGAACCGGCTGAGCGAGCGCCCGGATTGCCGGGTGCTGCTGCTGGAGGCTGGGCCGGAGGACCGCTATCCCTGGATTCACATCCCCGGCGGCCTCTACAAGCTGGTGCATAACCCGGCGGTGGATTGGTGCTTCGTCACCGAGGCCGATCCCGGCTTGAACGGGCGCCAGATGAAATGGCCGCGCGGCAAGGTGCTGGGCGGTTCCAGTTCGATCAATGGCCTGGTCTATATCCGTGGCCAGGCAGAGGATTTCGATCTCTGGGCGCAGCGCGGCAATCGCGGCTGGTCCTATGACGACGTGCTGCCCTATTTCCGGCGCAGCGAGGCGCAGCAGCGCGGTGCCGACGAATATCATGGCGGCGATGGTCCGCTGCAGGTTTCCGATACCGTGGAGCGTTATGAGATCGTCGAGGCTTTCATCGCCGCCTGCGAACAGGCCGGCGTGCCGCGCACCGATGATTTCAATGGCCGGGTGCAGGAAGGTGCCGGCTATTTCCAGCTCACCGCGCGCAATGGCCGCCGCTGCAGCGCCGCCAAGGCCTATCTGGCACCGATCCGCCATCGGCGCAATCTCGAGGTCGTTACCGAGGCACTGGCGCATCGCCTGCTGTTCGATGGCCGCCGCGCCAGCGGCATCGAATACGAGCGCGATGGCAAGCTACATACCGCGCAGTGCAAGGCTGAGATCGTGCTTTCCGCCGGCGCAATCAATTCGCCGCAATTGCTGCAGCTTTCCGGCATCGGTGATCCGGCGCTGCTGCAATCGCTCGGCATTCCGGTGCAGCATGCCCTGCCGGGCGTCGGCGGAAATCTGCAGGATCACCTGCAGGCGCGCATGGTGCTGAAGACCAAGCAGCCGATCACGCTGAACGACCGCACCCGCTCGCCGCTGCAGAAAGCAATGATTGGCCTCGACTACCTGCTGCGCCGCCGGGGTCCCTTGAGTTTCGCCGCCAGCCTGGCCGGTGCTTTCGTCCGCACCGATCCGCGCCTGCAATCGCCCGATGTGCAGTTCCATTTCCAGCCGCTGAGCCTCGATAGCTATGACGGCGGCCTGCATCCATTTTCCGGCTGCACGCTCTCGGTCTGCCAGTTGCAGCCGGTCAGCCGTGGCAATCTGGCGATCCGTTCAACCGATCCGCGGCAGGCGCCACGCATCGAAGCGAAATACCTCTCGGCGCAGGAAGACCGCAACGCGATGATCCGGGCGGTGCGCTTCTGCCGCCAGGTTGCCGAAGCGCCGGCCATGGCGCGGCATGTCGCCAGCGAATTCCGCCCTGGGCCGGGCGTGCGCAGCGACGACGAGATTCTCGGCTATCTGCGCGAAACCGCCACGACCATCTTCCATCCCTCGGGCACCTGCGCCATGGGCCAGGATGCCCTTGCCGTGGTTGACGATCAGCTCCGCGTGCACGGCGTTCATGGCTTGCGTGTTGCCGACTGCTCGATCATGCCCACGGTAGTATCGGGTAACAGCAATGCCGCCGCCATCATGATTGGCGAAAAGGCCGCCGACCTGATCCGCCAGGCCGCCTAGTCTTTTATCATTCCGGGAGAATACCGTGGCTTCGGTTCAGATTGATCGCGTCGGCAAGGCCTTTGGCCAGCATCGCATCCTGCAGGATGTCTCCTTCGAGATTCCTGATGGCGCCTTCGTGGTGCTGGTCGGACCATCTGGTTGCGGCAAGAGCACGCTGTTGCGGCTGATCGCCGGGCTTGAGGAAATTTCCTCAGGCCGGATCAGCATCGGTGGCAAGGTGGTGAACGAATTACCGCCGATGGAACGCAATATCGCCATGGTGTTCCAGAATTACGCACTCTATCCACATATGACCGTGGCGAAGAACATGGCCTTCTCACTCAGCCTGCAGAAGGCACCGTCGGCTGAGATCGAGCGCAAGGTGATGCACGCTGCTAGCATCCTTGGCCTGGAGAAGATGCTGGACCGCCTGCCGCGCCAGCTTTCCGGCGGTCAGCGCCAGCGCGTCGCCATGGGTCGTGCGATTGTCCGCGATCCGCAGGTCTTCCTGTTCGACGAGCCGCTGTCCAATCTCGATGCCAAGCTGCGGGTGCAGATGCGTACCGAGATCAAGGCGCTGCATCAGCGGCTGAAATCCACCATGATCTATGTTACCCATGATCAGGTGGAGGCGATGACCATGGCCGACCAGATCGTGGTAATGCAGGGCGGCCATATCGAGCAGATCGGCGCACCGCTGGAACTCTACGACCGGCCAGCCAATACCTTCGTTGCCGGTTTCATTGGTTCCCCGGCGATGAATTTTCTATCGGGCCGAATCCAGAGCGGCAGTTTTGTCACGGCTTCGGGTGCCGCATGGCCCTTGCCGCCAAATGCGGCAGCGACGGCCGATACTCGGATCACCTATGGCATCCGGCCAGAGCATTTTGAATTGGGCCAGGATGGTGTTCCATTCAGCGTGGAAGTGGTGGAGCCGCTTGGCAGCGAGACGCAGCTTTTCGGCCATGTCGGGCAGGATCGCTTGAGCCTGCTGTTGCGCCAGCGTCTGGCCGTGAAGGCAGGTGAGACCATTCCGGTTCGCCCCATCGCGACCCAGGTCCATCTTTTTGATGATTCAGGCAGCCGATTGGACTGATGGTTGAGTGCGGCAGGCAGCGGCCGAGGCAGTCGGGCTGTATCATTCGATTTATGCTCGGTAACCATCAATTACAGGCCGAGTAGCTGATGGCTGGTTTGCAATATGCGATGCAATGAAAAAGGGATTACCTATTGGAAGCATTCCGCATAAGTAACCATTTTATGTATGTAATTGCATTATAAATAGGTATATCTTCCCTCCTGGTCTGCTCAGCAAGAAGATATAGAGTATGAGAAGTGCATACCGGCGGTGAGATCGATAGCGGCCTGTATTCATTGGCTGCGATACTTCGTGTTCTCGGTCGGGCTGTCGATCTGGGACAATTGCAGCATCTTTTCGGGCGTCCGGGCCAGCCGCTGAATGCTGCGGAACTGGTGCGGTGCGGACGCCAGCAGGATTTGAAGATCCGGCTGATCAAGAGCGACTGGGATCGCCTGGCTGGCACACAGCTTCCGGCCATTGCCGAATTGAATGATGGGCGCTTCGTGGTATTGGCGGCCTGCCGTACCGAAGCTGGAAAGCAGGCGGTACTACTGCTGGATCAGGCGACAGGCCGGCCCATCTCGATGAACCGGGCGGAATTCCAGGCCTCGTGGTCCGGCCGCCTGATCCTCGTTACCAGCCGTGCCAATCTGGCGGGAAGCGATCGGCGTTTCGATATCACCTGGTTCATCCCGGCGATTATCCGCTATCGCAAGATGTTCGGCGAGGTACTGCTCGGCTCGTTCATTCTGCAGCTCTTGGCGCTGATCTCCCCGTTCGTGTTCCAGATCATCATCGACAAGGTGATGGTGCACCGTTCGCTGACAACCCTGGATGTGCTGATTTTCGCCTTGGTGACGATGTCGGTATTCGAGGCGCTGTTCGGTGGTTTGCGCAGCTACTTATTCTCCCACACCACCAACCGCGTGGACATGGAGCTTGGCTCACGGCTATTCAGCCATCTGATGAGCCTGCCTCTGTCCTATTTCGAGGCCAGGCGCGTAGGCGACAGTGTCGCGCGCGTGCGTGAACTGGAAAATATCCGCAACTTCCTCACCGGTTCGTCGCTGACCGTCGTTGTCGATGCCTTCTTCACCATTGTTTTCATCCTGGTGATGTTCATCTACAGCAGCTTTCTCACCTGGATCGTGCTCATCTCCATTCCGTTCTATGTCGGGCTGTCGCTGCTGATAACCCCGGTGTTGCGCCAGCGGCTGGACGAGAAATTTGCCCGGGGCGCGGAAAATCAATCTTTCCTGGTTGAGCGCGTCGGCGGCATCGAGACGGTGAAGGCCATGGCCGTAGAGCCGCAGATGCAGCGGCGCTGGGAGGAATTACTCGCCGCCTATGTCGGCGCCTCATTCCGCGCCGGCCATATCAGCAACATCGCCAGCCAGATAGCTCAATTGATCAACAAGCTCGTTGTCGCTGCCACATTGTGGTTTGGCGCCAAGCTGGTGATCGGTGGCGCGTTGACCGTCGGTGAACTGGTCGCTTTCAACATGCTGGCCGGGCGGGTCAGCGCGCCGATCCTGCGCATGGCCCAGCTCTGGCAGGATTTCCAGCAGGCGCGACTCTCGGTGCAGCGCCTGGGCGATATTCTCAATACCGTGCCGGAAAATGGCCTGCGCGCCGGCAAGGCCTCGTTGCCTGCTGTCAAAGGCGAATTGTTCTTCGACCGCGTGAATTTCCGCTATCAGCCCGATGCGCCGGAAGTCTTGCGCAATGTTTCCCTACGGGTACCGGCGGGTCAGGTTCTGGGCATTGTCGGGCCGTCGGGTTCGGGCAAAAGCACGCTCGCCAAGCTGGTGCAGCGCCTCTATTCGCCGGAAAACGGCAAGGTACAGATAGATGGCCTTGATCTGGCGGGCATCGATGCCATGGCGCTGCGCCGGCAGATTGGCGTTGTGCTGCAGGAGAATGTGTTGTTCACCGGCAGCGTGCGCGACAATATTGCCCTGGCGCTGCCGGGCATTGAATTGCCCCGTGTCATCCGGGCTGCCGAACTGGCTGGCGCGCATGACTTTATCATGTCGCTGCCGCAGGGCTATGACACCGTGATCGGCGAGCGCGGTTCTACCCTCTCGGGCGGCCAGCGCCAGCGCATCGCCATTGCCCGCGCGCTGGTCACGGATCCGAAGATCCTGATTTTCGATGAGGCGACGAGCGCGCTGGATGTGGAATCAGAGGCGGCAATCCAACGCAACATGCGCCTGATCTGCCAAGGGCGTACAGTGATCATCATTGCCCACAGGCTATCTGCCGTGCGCAACACCGACCGGGTTATCACCATTGAGCAGGGCGCAGTGGTGGAAGACGGGACGCCTGATGAATTGCTGCATGCCGGCGGGCGTTTCGCAGCCATGTATCGTCAGCAGGCTGGGGGCATGCATGCCGTTTGATGGTTTGCGCCGAGCTTTTGCGGTAATGGGCGCGGCATTGGCCCAGGAAAAGGCTGCACCGGAACAGCATTCTCGCGGCCGCGATGAAACCGAATTCCTGCCCGCGGCCCTGGAATTATTGGAAACCCCACCATCGCCAACCGCGCGGCTTTTCTTTTGGTTCATGACGGCTTTCCTCGCCATCGCCCTGGCCTGGTCGTTCATTGGACAGCTTGATGTGGTCGCCACGGCGGAAGGCAAGCTGGTGCCGGCCGGCAAAGTAAAGCTGATCCAGCCACTCGAAGCTGGCATCGTGCGGGCGATCCATGTTCAGGATGGCGCTACGGTGCGGGCTGGCGATCTGCTGGTGGAACTCGATGCCACTGCCACTGGCGCTGATTTCCGCCGTCTGACCGCCGATCTTGTAGCGGCCGAGGCCGAGGCGGCGAGATTACGGGCAGCACAGTATCCGCTGGATGCCCTGGCGCATTACAAGCCGGGCGCCGTGGTGCCGGCCGAGCAGCGCGTCATGCAGCAGGCATTACTGCTGAATCAGACGGAGGAATATCGGGCCAAGCTCGCGGCATTGGAGGAGGAGGTGACCAGGCGGAAAGCGGAGCGTCGTTCGGTGGACACCGCTATAGAGAAAGTGCAGGCGGCTATGCCGTTGCTGCGCCAGCGCCGCGATGCCAGGCAGGAACTGGCCGATAAAGGCTACGGTTCGCGTTTGGTGGCCTTGGAATTGCAGCAGCAGGTGATTGAGCAGGAGCATGAATTGCAGGCCTTGCGGCATCGCCGCGAGGAGAGCAATGCCGCACTTGGGGGGCTGGAAAAACAGAAGCGCCAGTACGAGGCCGAATATCATAAGGCCATCCTGGCGCAATTGGCCGAGACCGAGCGCAAGATCGCAACGCTGACCGAAGAGCTGCTCAAGGCGGAGCAGCGGCAAGACCAGCAGCGCCTGCTGGCGCCTGTGGATGGAGTGGTGCAGCAACTGGCCGTGCATACTGTCGGCGGCGTGGTGACGCCGGCGCAGGCGCTGATGGTTATCGTGCCAGCCGACATGCCGCTGGAAATCGAAGCCATGCTGCCGAACCGGGATATTGGCTTTATTCATCCCGGACAGTCGGCGGAAGTGAAGCTGGAAACCTATTTGTTCACTAAATATGGCATGCTGCCGGCGCAGGTCGTATCGGTATCGCGCGACGCCGTGCAGGATGAGAAGCGCGGGCTGATCTATCCGGTGCGCTTGGCACTGGAACGGACCTGGATCGAGGTGGATGGCCGCCGCATGAATCTGGCGGCTGGCATGGCGCTGGTGGCCGAGGTAAAGACCGACCAGCGACGTGTCATTGACTATCTGCTATCGCCGATTCTGCGCTACCGGCAGGAAAGCCTGCGCGAACGGTGAGCAGTATGCATAGTGCTAGGAGCGCACTGCCTTACTCGTCACTGAGGTCGCGGTAGATATCGGCAATCTCGAAGCGTCGCATCTGGCCCAGATCCTCGCTTGGCTCGCCAACAGCCGCACCGTTGACCCAATCGAAGCCCGCCGTCGCCGCCGCAAGCAATTGGGCGCGGGTATTTAGCCCATGCACATAGCTGCGCAGGCCGGCGCGGGAGGCGTTGCCGACGAAGCGATCCATCATCGCCATACGCTGGCTGTCGCGCGACGGCAATCCTGAAAGGCTGAAGCCGATACCGCCAATGCGGCTGCCATTGAAGGAGTCAAAACGTTTGAATTCGACCGGTACACGGATTATCAGCACCCGGCAGAAGGGTCGCAACACGCCGACGATTTCCAGTACGCGGCTGTTCGGGATACCCTCGGGTAGGCCATCGACCTCCATGATCAGCAACTGGCGGATGCCTTCCGGAATCTCACGGCAGAATTCCATGAAGGCGTTGCGGGATGTTCGGTTCGCCAGGGTCTCGAAATGCACCGGCCAACCGACCATGATGCGTGGCCCATTCGCGATGCGGTTGGTGAAGGTGCGCAAAGCCATATGTGCGACAAAGATATCGACTTCCAGTGACGTGAGCACGTGCGAGAAGTTGCGCCGCACCATGTCATCCCAGAGGTTTTTCGAGAAGACGTTGCGAGCACTGGCAGTGGCAAAGTAGCTGACGATCGCCTTGTGGCGCAGATTCCACATCGGCTGATACAGCACCTGAATCGAGGCCAACGCTTTTTGCCGGTCGAGTTGAAAGGCGCTGAAATCCGGCCGGCCAGTTGCTGCCTCAGCCTCGACCTCCGCTGTGGCTTGATCATCTGGTTCGGCAGTTTGCGTATCCTGCGTATACTGGCCTGTCAGCTTGGCCACCAGATCATTCTTGTTGATCGCGGTGAAGATCAGTGAACCATCAGCTTCGAAAACGCCCGTGCGAATTTCGGTCGCCTCTGGTGAAACACCCTCGCCGAGCAGCCGGCGTGTAATATCCTCGACGATCTCGATGCAGCGCAGTTGCGCCTGCTCCTTCGACAGGTTCGAGAAAATAATCAGGAAGGACAGATCATCATAGGCTATATGCAGGTCGTCTGGCCCGCAGGCACGCTGGATGGATTTCAGGGCCATTTCGTTGGCGCGTTCGGCGATACGAGGCCAATCATCGCCCAGGCGATCGCGGATGCGGTGCAGGCCGACCATGTGAATATTACCGGAAAGTACCGAGCGCTGCTCACCAAGAGCTTTCCAAAGGCGGCTGACCAGATCACGGAAGGCAGGTTGGCTGTGCTCTGCATCCACCACATTGCCGGCGCTCGGCGTGGCCGTGCGGGAAGGCGGCTGCCCGTCTTCAACGAAGAGCAGGCGGCGGATGACATCCGTGATACTCATCGCGCTTGGTTTTCCAGCAAATTCTTCACAGTCTCCAGCAGCTTCTCAGGCAAAAAGGGTTTCTGCAGCATGGCGCTGGCACCAAAGGCTCCAGCTTGATCTAACACTTCCATATTCCGACTTCGTCCGCCTCCGGATAATGCCAGGATCGGCACGGATGCATAATTCTTGCGGAGCCGGATGATGAACTCGAGGCCATCGATTTCAGGCATCACCAAATCCGTGATGACCAAATCGATCTCCTCCGGGGAAAAAACCTGCAACGCCTTCCTGCCTTCATCGAGGGCGATGACGTGGTGGTTATGCAGCTCCAATACCGACTTCAGGACCTTGCGCAGCAAGGGGTCGTCGTCGACTAAGAGAATGCGGGCCATGGGATATTCCGTTGATGCTCAATTTAAGCGAGTGGTGTTCCAGACTGTCAACAGATATATCGCCTGATTACGTGTGACCCGAGAATTAAGAAATACACTCGCGATACGGGTTTTTTACTGCTGCTGAGGCGATGGTGAATTTCTGCTTGAAAGGTGGAGGAGGTATCTTGGCACCGCAATAGGAAGTGCCAATCCGAAAGGGCAACTATAGATATATTGTTGATTTTAGAAACATTTTTCTGTGACCCGTAGGTCAATAAAATAATGACAAGCCAGATATTCTGACATTTACTAATTTCTCTGACATTAGCCTCACGTCGAGCCTGGGCGGACGATACATGCAGGCACTACCCTTAACGGGCGAATTCGCAACCTTCCGATCTGGGGGCTTTGTCTTTGCGCTCAATGTCGTGAGCATATTAAAGGTTGTGCCTTGTTATGGTTATAGCATTTTACCGGAAGCTCCCGCGACGATTCTTGGCCTCACCGTATACGGCGGCGTGATCGTACCAATATTGGATAGTGCCGCGCTGTTTCGATCCGGCGCGCCGGCCACACCCAAGCTGGAATCCCGCTTCCTGGTCGTGAAGCCGAATGACCGTATCCTGATTCTGAGTGCCGAAGAGGTCCTGGGTGTCCGCACCATTGCCTCCGGTTCCTATGCTGCCCCCGAGCCGGTCGGGGCTGGCATGGCGAGGCTGCAGGGGGTTGGGCATCGCGACGGCGACCTGATCTACATTTTCGATCCTGAGAAACTGCTGTTGCCGGATGAGGCACGCGCCGTGGACAAGGCTGTGCAAGCACACGCGGCTATGCAGGAGCCTGTCCCATGATCCAGGAAGTGGCTTTTGACCGGCTGGATGGGCTGATCGAAGCCAAGCTCGGCCATTACCGGCAGGCGGGCTGGCATGCGGCACTGCTGGCGGAAGTGCAGGCAAGGGGATGGGACCGGAATCCAGAGAGCTTTGCAGCGCTGGCTGATGAACTGGCCGTAGCGCCTGTGACCGCGCCATCGTGGCAGGCTGTGATCAACCGCATTGCGGTGGGCGAAACCCGCTTCCTGCGTGATAGTTCGTGGTTCAGTCAGGTCGAGCGCCATGCGCTGCTGTCGTTGATCCAACGGCGGCGTGCGCAGGGATTACGGCAATTGCACTGCTGGAGCGCCGGCTGCTCCACGGGCGAGGAAGCCTACACCCTTGCAATGCTGTTGCATGATCTGCTGCCCGACATATCCGACTGGTCGATCTTCATTCTGGCGTCGGATGCTCGCAGCGAGGCACTGCAGGTGGCGGATACCGGTATCTACGACCGGCATCAGCTACGCGAATTGAGCGCACTACAAATCGAGCGGCATTTCATCCCAGCAGGCGGCAAGATGATGGCCGTTGCGCCGTCATTGCGGCGCATGATCCGGTTCTCCCAGTTCAACCTGGCGGATGCGGGTGGCCTTATCGCCGGTGTTGGCGGCGGATTTGACCTTGTCCTCTGCCGCAACGTGCTGATTTACATGGGGCCTGAACAGCAGCGGCATATCGGCCGGCAACTGGCCTCAGTGGTGGCCGATGGCGGCTGGTTGGCGGTAAGTCCGGCGGAGGCGGTCGCGGAATGGTATGCACCGCTGCTGCCAGTGAATACGCCGGAGGCCATCCTGTTCCAGAAGCAGAGGGAGGTTGAGGAAGCAGCGCAGGTATCGCAATCCGCGCCCATGATCTCGTTGCCCGAAACCATTCCATCCCTGCCGGCACTGCCCATTTCAAAGCGGTTTGGAGTGGGCCATCGGGAAGCGCAGCCATTATCCAAGTCCCCTGCTGCGGTGGGTGGCGACAAGGATCTGGTGCGGCTGCGCCAGATTGCCGATGGCGGTGCACTTGCTGAGGCAGTAAAGGAATGTCGCCGGTTGCTGGTGCGTGCGCCACTCAATGGCCAGCTCTATTTGCTGCTTGCTGAGATTCTTCTAGAACTCGGTGACTGGCACGCGGCACGCGATGCCGCGCGACGGGCGACCAGTATTGAGCCGGATTCGGCTCTGGCACATTTCCTGTTGGCGGAAGCTTTCAGGCAAAGTGGTATGGACGAGAAGGCGCGACGCGCGATGCATATTGCGCGGCGCTTGGCCGATGTATCTCCTGGTGATACGCCGGTGTTACCGGAATCCGAAATCACGCTGCAGCATATCTACCAAGCCGCCAGTCTTTTCTTAGGTTATGAGCTTGGCAACGGTAGGGACCGCCATGGCTGAGCCGGCGCAACTCGGTGATACCGTAGCCTTCGACTGGCAGCGAGCGCGTGAGCGGCTCGATCAGGCCTTGCGGCGGATCGAGGAAGAAGCGGCGCCAACACCTGAGCAGGTAAACGAGATACTGCGTCTGCGGGCTGCTGCTTTTGCCAAGCGGATCGATACCGAGGCCGTAGAATATTTAGATGTCGTGGCCTTTGCTTGTGGCGACGGACGCTACGCGGTGCCGCTCAAAGAGAGTACAGCTGCGGCTACGCTGGGCAATTTGACACCTCTTCCAGGCCTGCCGCCGCTCTATCTCGGCTTGTTGAACAGTCGCGGTGCGATCTATCCGGTAATTGATCCCCGGCCATTATTGACCGACCGCCAAGATGTTGCAGGCGATTTCAAGCATGCTGTTCTGATCAGCAATGCCATCGGCAGTATCGGGCTCGCCGTGAGCGAGCTTCACGGCGTGGAACGGTATCGTACGGATCAGGTTGCACATCTGGCCGAAGGCAGTGGCAGCCATCAGGCGATTCATGGGGTGGGACCGGAAAACACGATCATCGTTGATCCGATGCGACTGCTGCTCGATATCCGACTCACTATAGACGAACAACCCGCGGTTTCAGTATCGGGGGGCGAGGAGAGGAAATAATGGAAAAATTCTTCAAGAATCGCAGTCTGCGCCATACCACGCTGCTGGGCAGCCTGATCTGCGCGCTGCTGCCAGCGATAGTGTTGGCTTATGGCTCCATCGTCGCGATTCAATCCTGGACCCTGCGCGAAGAAATCAATCGCAGCATGAACCATGCTCGCAGCTTGGCCTTGCTGCTTGAGCAGGAATTGACCGATGAGATGGCGGGCATCGCGATGCTTGGTCGTGCAATGGCCCAGATTGTGCAATCCGATACTGGCAGCGTCACGCAGTTGCTGGCGGCGCATAATGAACTGCATGATAAGATTGATGTCGTTATGTTTTCTGATACCAGCGGACTGATCCGCGCGGCATACCCGACCGCAGGCGCCGATGGCTCCACGCCGATTGGTACGCAGATCGCTGATCGGGAGTATTTCCGCAACACGCTATCGCAAAAGAAAACCGTCATAACGCGCGAATTGCTGGTGGGGCGGACCAGTGGGAAATCGGTGATCATCATTGCCAGCCCGGCCTTCGGCCGCGATGGCAGCATCACCGGTGTGGTTGTTGCCACGCTTTGGGTGCGCGATCTGCAAGACGAGGTTGCGCAGTTTGCCTTTGGTGAAACCGGTCATGCTGGCGTCATGACCGAAACCGGCACGGTGATTGCGCATCCAAATGCTGATCTGGTCAATAAGCGTACAAATTTCTCGCGCTTGCCAATTGCCCAGGCAGTGTCTCAAGGGGAGCGAGGCCCGCTTGAGGCTTACCGGGATGAAACCGGTGCCGAACGTGTCGGCGGTTATGCCACAGTGCCATCGGTTGGCTGGAAGGTATGGTCCACCCGCACGACTGCGGAAGTCGATCGTATCATTGTAAAGAACTATCTGGCCGATATTGTCTGGGTGTTCGCCGCGATCATCCTGGCCCTGGTCATTGGCTATTACGCGACGAAACAGATCGTCAACCCCATAGCCGCATTGCGCGAAACCGCCATGATGATTGCGAATGGTGATCTTGGCAGTCGCGCACCGGAAGTCGGCCCCAAGGAAATTGTTGAGCTCTCGCGCTCCGTGAACAAGATGGCCGATGAATTGGCGCAGAATTTTGCCAAGGAGCGCGCCATCAACGAGTTGCTGGAGAATACAGTCAGCGAATATGCGACATTTGCAGCAAATGTTGCCGATGGCAACCTGACGGCGCGGGTTTCAGAAGAGCAGCGCGGCCCACTTGGTCAACTGGCGGTGAGCCTGAACCGCATGACCGCGGATCTGGAACGCATGGTTGCGGAAATCCGTGAAGCCGTCCGCCGCCTGGCCTCGGCTTCATCAGAGATCCTGGCGGCAACCAGCCAGCAGGTTTCCGCGACCGCAGAGGAGGCAACGGCGGTGCGCCAGACGGCGGCGACAGTGGCGGAAGTCCGGCAGGCAGCGGAGCTGGCGGCGCGCAAGTCGCGCAGCGTTGCCGATGTGTCGCAGAAGATGGCTAAGATGACGGATGATGGCCGTCGATCGGTGGAGGATACGATCCTGGGTGTGAATGAGTCGCGGCAACGCATGGAGGCGCTGGCGGAACGCATCCTGGCTTTCAGCGAACAGGCCGAGGCTATTGCCGAGATCAACGCCACCGTCAGCGAACTGGCAGAGCAGTCGAATCTGCTGGCCGTGAATGCAAGCATCGAAGCAGCCAAGGCAGGCGAAGCCGGCAGAGGATTCTCGGTTGTTGCCGCCGAGGTCAAGGCACTGGCCGAGCGCAGCAAGGAAGCCACTACCCAGGTCCGGCGTATTGTCGTCGATCTGCAAAAATCGGCTCAGTCAACCGTTGTGGCAGCAGAGCAAGGTGTGAAGGCGACGGCTGACGGCCTGGGCATGGCGCAGCGCTCCGGCGCTTCGTTCAATGCCCTGTCCAGCAGCGTCACGGAAGCGACGCAGGCCACACAGCAGATCATTGCCACAGCGCAACAGCAGGAAGCTGGCATGGATCAGATTGCCCTGGCCATGGCCGATATCGAGCAATCCTCAACCCAGACGGTGGCGGCGATGAAGCAGGTCGAGAGCGCGGCACGTGACCTTAATGAGTTAGCGCAGCGTCTGTCGAATACTGTACAAACGACAATCGTGACGTCCTGATCCTGCCATGATAGACCGCGAAGCCCTGCAAAAACGCCTGCTGGCGACTTTCCGCGAGGAAGCCGCCGAGCATGTGCAGGTGCTTGAGAGCGAGCTGCAGTTGCTGATCGACGCCGATAATCCGGCAGCGGAACGGGAGCGGATCGAGGTTCTGTTCCGGGTGATCCATACGCTTAAAGGTGCAGCACGTTCCGTGCGCTTCAACGGCATCGAAGCGATCTGCCAGAGCAATGAAACCATGTTGCATGGAATCACCCGGGGCGGAATTGTTCTAACCAGTCAGCATATCGACTCATTAAAACGGGCTGTGGCCGAGATCGCCCGGCAACTGCATCTCTCAGGTGATGCGCCTATTCAGGCCGCTGCTCAACCGGTTGCCACGACGCCTAAGGTAACCGAGCCCGTGGCGGCCACTGCGGCCTTGGCGAAAGAGGCGCCAATCACCAGCCCGCCACTAGCAGCCAGCGCGAATGTCGCCAAGCTGGAGCCAGAGCCGGACGCTAGGGCGGAAAGTGTTTCAACTTATGTCAGCGTCGAGGCTTCGTCTGCCCCGCCGGAGCAGGCCCAGGCCAGCGATTCGTCGCCGTCGCCGACGGCAGATAAATCGCCTGTGGCGAAAGAATTGCCGGCAATCCGCAATGGCGAAAGCGTGCGTGTCGGCATCGGACAGCTTGATCGCTTGCTGCGTGCAGCGGAGGAATTGCTGATCCCGAGCATGGTGGTGGGCGAGCGTGCCCGTGTAGCACGGGAAATTGCCGGCAATGTGGCCAGTCTGCGCCGTCAGTTGCGCCAAGATGCCAAGAGCAGGGGGCGTGATGCCGAAAGCTTTGGCGAGGGCCGTGCTTTTGTACTGGAGGCTTTACGGGAAATCGAAAACAACAGTCGCCGTCTGGCCCTGGCCTTGCAGGAAGATTACCGCGGGTTGACCTCTGCGGTCAGTGAGTTGTTCAAAGAAACGCGACAGGCCCGCATGTTGCCGGCGGCTGGCATCTTCTCGGCATTCCCGGCCATGGTGCGTGATCTTTGTCAGGAGACCGGCAAGCTGGCTAAGTGGCGGCTGCGTGACAACGGTATTGAACTGGACCGCAAGGTAATCGAAATCGTCAAAGATCCACTGATTCACATTGTGCGCAATGCCATCGATCACGGTATTGAGCCGCCGGAGCAACGCGAAGCAAACGGAAAACCCCGCCGTGGCCGGATCACCGCCGCGATCCAGGCGATTGAAGGCGGGCGGGTGGCAATCGAGATTGCTGATGATGGGCGCGGCATGAATCTGTCGGCCCTGCGCGCAGCGGCGTTGCGCGCCAGGGCGGCATCCCAGGCGCAGGCACAAGCCCTGTCGGATCAGGATGTCATCGATCTGGCTTTCCGCTCTGGCGTCAGCACCAGTCCGGTCATCACCAGCATTTCCGGCCTGGGCCTTGGTCTCTCAATCGTGCGCGAGCAGATCGAGCGGATGGATGGCCGTGTTATTGTGCGCAGTGGCGAAGGCAAGGGTACTACCATACGGCTCGAACTTCCCGCCAGCGTCGCCAGTTATCAGGGTCTACTGGTGATGGCGGGTGATACCCGCCTGCTCTGGCCCTCCGATGCTGTCGAAAGAGTGATCGGCCTGTCCCACGACGAAGTCGGCACGGCTTTACGGACAGGCATGCATGCTCATGGTGGTGAGGCGCTGCCATTCGCTCACGTCTCCACCCTGCTCGACCTTCCGCAGGATGAAACCCTGGGGCAGGCGCGCGGTCTGCGTTCCTGTGTGGTTGTGTCGGCTGGTGGCCGCCGTGCGGTAATCCTGGTGGATGCGGTAAAAGGCAAGACTGATATCTTGATGAAGGATTTGCCCTCGCCGCTTAAGCGGGTGCGTCATATCGCTTCTGCCGGCTTGCTGCCGACTGGGGAAATGGCACTGGTGCTGAGGCCGAGTGACATTCTCGCCTCCGTCCAGGCCGGAAAGCATCGGAACAAGATTGCAAGACATATTGAGGCTAAACGTGTCCGACGTATTCTGGTGGTGGATGACTCAATGACCACCCGCACCATGGAGCGCAACCTGTTTGAGGCCGTGGGTTATGTGGTCGAGGTTGCGGCGGATGGTAGTGAAGGCTGGGACATGGTGCGTAGTGGTCGCTTCGACCTGGTCGTATCGGACATAGATATGCCACGTATGAACGGCTTTGATCTTACGGCACGCATCCGCGCTGATGCGAAACTTGCAGATCTGCCCATCGTACTGGTCACAGCGCTGGAGTCACGCGAGGATCGCGACCGGGGCATCCAGATCGGGGCAAATGCCTATGTTTTGAAGTCCTCCTTTGATCAGAGCAATCTTCTCGAGATCGTTGGACGCCTGATATGACTCCGGTATCGTCCCCACATCCAATCCGACTGCTGATCGCCGAAGATTCCCGCACCCAGAGCATAATGTTAGCGATGATTCTGGAAGAAAGTGGCGGTTTTGACCTTGTTGGGATTGCCCCCGATGGCGTGGCTGCGGTTGAGATGGCTATGGCCATGAAGCCGGATATCATCCTGATGGATTGCCATATGCCGCGTGCCAACGGTTTCGAGGCGGCGCGACGTATCATGGAAGCCTGCCCGACTCCCATTGTTATGATTAGCAGCACTGCTTCCGAAACAGAACAGGTCTACAGTTTCGAAGCGGTCAAGGTCGGTGCTTTGGCATTCCTTGGCAAGCCAGGCAGTTTCGATGCACCGGAGCATGAGGAGCAGCGCCGCGCTCTAGTGGACACACTACATATCATGTCGGAAGTCAAGGTGGTGCGTCGGCTGCAGGTTCAGGTGAAGGAGCGCATCGTAAAAGAGCGCGAAAGTGCTACGGTACCGATGCTATATGCCATAGCCGGCTCTACCGGCGCGCCGGGCGTTCTAGTCGATATCCTTTCGTCATCTGTGCAGCCTGCTGCGCCAGTGCTGGTCGTGCAGCATATGGCACGTGGCTTCGTGGAAGGTTTTGCGAAGTGGATGGAGGGTATGCTGCATTTTCCGGTTGCGGTGGCACGTCAGGGGGAACGGGCACGATCCGGCCAAGTCTACCTGGCGCCTGATGACTTGCATCTTGGCATAGATCACCATGGCTGCATCCAACTGGCAGATGCTCCGCCGGAGGAAGGTTTCCGCCCTTCTGCCGATTATCTGTTCCGTTCGGTTGCTGCGGCCTATGGCCGGCAGGCATTGGGCATTCTGCTTTCCGGCATGGGGCGAGATGGCGCGGCAGGATTGAAGGTAATCCGTGATGCAGGCGGGACCACGGCGGTTCAGGATGAAGCCAGTTCCGTGGTGTTTGGCATGCCGGGCGTAGCTGTCGCTCTGGGAGCTGCCCAGCATGTATTGCCTCCGGCCGGCCTGGCGCGGCTGATGCAACCAGGAAAAAGCAGTGATGGGGGAGGGCATGATGACTAGAAATGCTGCAACGCGCGGTCTGGCTACGATCCTGATCGCGGAAGATAGCCCGACTCAGGCGCAGGAATTGATTATGCTGCTAGAGGATCAGGGCTTTGCCGTGATTGCTGCGCGCAATGGCCGCGAGGCGCTGACGCTGGCGCAGGAAAAACCCCCGGATCTCATCATCAGCGATATCGTGATGCCTGAGATGGATGGCTACAGCCTTTGTCGGGCAATCAAGGGCGATGCGCGCTTATCAGAAACGCCATTCATTCTCGTCACGTCGTTGTCCAGCCCCAGCGATGTGTTCAAAGGCCTTGATGTCGGCGCGGATAATTTTGTGGTCAAGCCGTTCGATCATGAATTGCTGATCTCACGTATCCGCTACCTGCTGACTAATCGGGAATTGCGCCGCTCCGGCAAGCTGCAGGTCGGCATCGAGATCGAATTATCTGGTAACCGGCATTTCATCACCGCCGAGCGGCAGCAGATATTGGATCTGCTGATCTCGACCTACGAACAGGCGATCAGCCTGTATGACGCGCTGGATGCCAGACAGAAGGAACTGGCCAAATCCTATGACACGCTCAACGCGCTATATGGCCTGGCTGAAGGCTTGAATGCCTGCAGCAGCGAGGTCGATGTTGCCATGAGTGCGGTCGAACGTGGCCTCCGGCTGCCGGGGATTCACGCCGCCTGGTTCTATATATTCGACGGCAGCGAATTTGTGCTTGCGGCATCATCCGGCGAGCCCGATCAGTTGTTTGTCGATGAAGCCTCTTGTGCCGAATGTAAATGCCAGAAGCTGGTGCGGCAGGGCGGTTTGAATTCGAATGCCATCGTGTTCGAATGCGAGCGGCTGGCGCGCGCTGCGCCGGATCAGCCATTACGCTACCATGCCTGCGTGCCGTTGGAGATCAATGGTGCTGTCAAGGGTGTGTTCAATCTGGTCGGCCTGAACGAACATATCTTCAGTCATGAAGAACTACGCACGCTTTCGAGTATAGGAAACCAGATCGCCATTGCCTTGGAGCGGGTTCAGTTAAGGGAATCACTCGAGCGCAAAGTCGCCGAACGGACAGCCGAATTACTGATGATACTGGAATCCACGCCAGTACCGACAATGACCGTGGATCGCAACGATGTGGTAACAACCTGGAACCGGGCAGCGGAGAATGTCTTTGGCTATCGGGCCTCGGAGATCGTCGGTCGCCCGAATAATGTACTCCCCCGGGACTACATGAAGCAGGAGCCTTATGGTGCCGCGCTGGCCTCGGACAATGTGGTTCGGGATTGGGAATTGCATGGCCAGCACAGAGACGGCAGCCAGGTTCTGGTTCGTCTGTCTGGTGGGCCATTGACCGATCATTTTGGCGATGTGTTCGGCCGCGTGCTGACATTGGAAGACATGCGTGAACGCCGGAGGATAGAAGAGCAGCTCTTTCAGGCGCAGAAGATGGAAGCGATCGGCAACCTCACCGGAGGTATCGCTCATGACTTCAACAATATGCTGACAGTTATCGTCGGCAATATTGATCTAGCCGTACGTTTCTGCGGCGATAATCCGCAACTGCGCGAATTGCTGGACGGGGCAATGTCCGCCTGCCTGCGCGGCGCGGACCTGACAAAGCAACTGCTTGCTTTCGGCCGACGCCAGACGCTGAAACCAGATATTGTCGATGTGAATTCCCTGGTGCGGAATTCGGTGAAGCTGCTCAGCCGCACCTTGGGCGAACATATCACCGTCGAATTGATCGAGGGTGTCACGCTCTGGCCCGTGGAGATCGACGCCGCACAGCTCGACTCAGCTGTGCTCAACCTGGCAGTTAATGCCCGGGATGCGATGTCTGCCAATGGTCATCTTACCATCGAAACCTCGAACAAACTCATCGATGGCGACGAAGATATGTCGCCTGCAGGGCCGGCTCCCGGTGAGTATGTGCTTCTGTCGGTAACAGATACTGGTTCAGGTATCAGTCCGGAGGTGATGTCGAGGATCTTCGAGCCGTTCTTCACCACCAAGGAGGTGAATAAAGGAACCGGTCTCGGCCTCGCCATGGTCTATGGTTTTGTCAAACAGTCGGGTGGTTATATCAACGTCTACAGCGAACTGAATCGTGGCACCTGCTTCAAGATTTATTTACCACGCACGAAGAAGGTGCCGAGTGACGCGTTGGCATCCGGTATTGCCGATGATCCGTCCCGACCGAAACGCCGCGCACGTATCCTTATCGTCGAGGATAATGATGGTGTGCGCCAAGTGGTCACGCAGCAGATTTCCGGCATGGGACACCAGATCGTGGTTGCTCAGAGCGGCCTTGAGGCTTTGCATATCTTGCAAAGCGAAACCGGCATCGACGCTGTTTTCTCCGATGTCGTCATGCCAGGGGAGGTGAATGGAATCGTACTTGCGGAGCAGATCGCAAAGCAGTGGCCGGAGATAAAAGTGCTGTTGACTTCAGGATTCCCCGAGGCTGCGCTCAGCCGTTCGAATCCTGGCCTCAGGGCGCGCATCCTGAACAAGCCATACCGAATTGCCGATCTCGAAATTGAACTCAACAATCTCCTGAACGCGTGAAGTCATGTCTCCTGGCAAAGTACTGATACTCGACGATGATGCAGAGATCGGCAATTTTCTCGGCAGAGTTGCTCGTGCCGGTGGCTTCGAGGCGAAAGCAACTAGCGATATTTCTACATTCCGGCAGGGATATGGTGAGGATATCCCCTCGCATATCTTTCTCGATCTGCAGATGCCTGGGGTAGATGGTATTGAGGTGTTGCGTTGGCTAGCAGAGCAGAAAGCCTCTGCCGAGATTATTATTATGAGCGGCTTTGATCAGAAGGTGATCGAGGCGGCGCGGCGGCTTGGCTTGGAGCGGGGCTTGAGGATTACGCACACGATGCAGAAGCCGTTCCGGGTCGAAGATGTGTTTTCTGTGCTTGGCAGTGCGGAGCGAGAGGCGGAGAAGGCGGTAATAAATGCGGCGGCCATAGATGCCGCCATCCAATCTTCGCAATTTTGCCTGATGTATCAGCCGAAGATGCACTTGCGACGTGGCGCTGCGGCGACGATGCCTTTCGGCCAGACCGTTGGTTTTGAGGCCTTGCTACGTTGGCGGCATCCTCAGCATGGGTTGCTCAGTCCTGACAAGTTTCTCGATATTGCTGAGAAACATGGCCTGATGGATCGACTTACCGATACGGTGCTGGATACAGCTTTGCTGCAGCAACAGGAATGGGCGGGAATTGGCTTCAAGACAACGGTGGCAGTAAACATTTCAGCTCAGAATCTGGGCGACGCTGGCTTCGCTGATCGCCTCAAGGCGAAATGTGATGTGGTTGGGGTGCTGCCGGAATCTATCGTTCTGGAGCTTACTGAAACGGCCGCGATGAGCGATCCGATCACCGCCATGGACATACTCACGCGGATACGGATCAAGGGATTTCATCTGTCGATCGACGACTTCGGAACCGGCTATTCCTCTCTGGTGCAACTGCATATGCTGCCCTTCTCGGAGCTGAAGCTGGATCGTGCCTTCGTTCGTGAATGTGATCGCTCACGGCAGTCGCGCGTCATTGTCAAGACCATGATCGACTTGGCGCGCAATCTCGATTTGACTTGTGTTGCCGAAGGAGTCGAAACCGAGGCCCAGCTTGCAGTCTTACGGGAATTGGGCTGCGACATGGTGCAGGGATATCTTGTCTCGAAGCCATTGCATGCCGACGATGCTACCCGATGGCTGAGTCGTACCGCCGATGACGGTGGTACGCAGTAAGGCCATCAGCATCATGGGGCCCTGACTCGCCCTTCCGAGGCCAAAACGTGGATTATGTAATCGTTGCTGCGGGCTCCGCCGGCTGTGTGGTCGGCGGCTGCAGTTCGATCAATGCCATGGTATCTATCAGGGGCAATGCCCATGGCGGTGCGCAATGGCCGCGGGTGACAGGTGATGCCGGCTGGCCAGTGCTTCAGGAATGGCGAAGGGGCATCAGACAACGTCGCAACTGCGCTGGTAAGTCAGTATCAATAATCATGACGGATAGCGGAGTTGACTGCATTCTCATGTCGAATCAGGCATAGTTGTTTTTGCCCTGTTTCGAATGGAGTCGCATGCCATGCCGGCGATCAAGGAGTTCATTCTGTTTCACGATTCCATGCCGCGTGCACCGGAGGCTTTCGAAGCCGCGTGGCTGCGGGAGGATGGCGGGGCCGGGCCGGGCGCCTATGCCTACAGGCGAAATCTCGTTGGCAATCCGATTGATGGTTTTGCATCCGGCGCCTATGCCGGTGTAGCCGAATACTGGCGCAGCGATGCCGAAGCGCCACTGAAGGCAGGGGCTGACGGTGCGATTCCCGGTGTGGATGCCACCAAATCGGCGCATTTCCTGGCGGAGGAATTCATCATTAAGGAGGGGCGCGGGGCGGTGAAGTTCATGTCTGTTCTGCGGCGCAAAACCGGTCTCATGCCAGCGGAATTCAGTGCTGCTTGGCGCATGCGACACCCGCTGGTGGTTCGTTCAGTCCCGGAAATCTGGGGGCTGTTTCGCGGCTATCGCCAGAATCATGTGCTGCCGGGGCAATGCCGGCATCTGGACGGCAGTGCGATGGAACGGCCCATCGACGGCATCGTGGAAATCTGGTTCGACAGTCTTGCCGATTTGCAGGCAACGATGATGTCTGCGCGCTACCGTGAGATCGTGCGGCCGGACGAGGAAACCTTTGTCGATCTGCCGAACACCCGGCTGTTCGTCTCCGAAGAGGTGGTGATTGCCGAGTGATCCGGCTTCAATCTTGCTGTCTCAGTTCTCCGGCGTGAAGGCATTCTCGAAGGCGATCGCAGCCACTGGCTTGCGCAAGGTTGGGTTATCCTTGCTGCGCAATGGCTCGGGCAGCAGCGCGCGGTCACCTGGCCGACCGACAGCGATCATCATCTGCACCGCATAGGGTTCGTGGATATCGAAGCTATCCACGGCGCGCGTATAATCAAAATCCTGCATGCCGCGGACCGCGAGGCCCAGCGCGTGGCCTTGCAAAGCAAGATTCTGCCATGATGCACCAGCATTCAGGGCATGTGAGCGGTCATGCTTCTCGTTGTGCTCGAATTGCGTGCGTGCCACCAGGATCATCAGCACGGCAGCATTGGCACACCAGATCTTGTTGATCGGGTCCAGCAGATCGTACATCGCAGCCCATGCGGCGGATCCCTTATGCGCGTAGATATAGCGCCAAGGCTGGCCGTTGTAAGAGGAAGGCGCCCACCGCGCCGCCTCGAACAGACTCATTAATTCGGCACCGCTCACCGCCTCGCCAGACATCGCGCGCTGCGACCAGCGCCCGATAAGCGCCGGCATTACTGGATACTCAGCCACTCGTTCCGCCATGCCGCCTCGCTGTAGCTACCTGTCTCCGGGTGCGAATTTATTACTATACTTTTATATGATAATAGTATAATTTTCAAACCAGGACGAAAAATTATTCTTAGGAGGATTATCGTGCTCGATACCCCGTCCCGTGGTCTCATCATTCAGCGCGAAGAGGCGCAGAGCTGGTGGCAGCCAGCGCCATCGCATGGCTGCATGAACACGATTCTCACACCCGAGAATTGCCCTTCCAACACCTTCACGGTAGCTACCCAGTATATCGATGAAGGCTGTGTGATCCGCCATCACGCCCATGATGCCGCCGAGGAAATCCTGTTCCTCTATGAAGGCGAAGGGACGCTGCATCTGAACGGCCAGGATTTCGAAGTCGGGCCGGGTGCCACCTGCCTGGTCGGGCGCTACACGCTGCATGCGCTGCTGAACAAATCGCCGGGCACCATGAAGGTGCTGGCGGTGCTGTTTCCGCCCTGCGCGGAAATCACCTGGCGCGGCATGGGCCGGCCGCGTGTGTGGGGAGAGCCGCCGCCGCCACGTTATGGCCGCGAGCAAATTCCCGATATGAAGGACCTGCTGGTGCAGGGTCGCTTCGCCGATCCGGCAAAGATTTCCAGCGCGAAGCCGGAAGAACGCGGCGCCGCGATCTGCATGCAGCCGCATGAGGGCGTATCCTACTGGCAGCCGCAGCCGACCGGCGGCTTCGTTACCTGGAAGCTGTGGCACGACACCATGACCAGCAACATGTTTGCCATGGGCACCCAAAGCATTCCGCCGGGCGGCGTGATGCGCCCGCGCTCCTTCAGCCGTGCGGAAGGCGTCTTTTTCGTTTATCGCGGTGAAGGCATTGCCACGGTGGATGGTCAAACACGCCCGATCGGGCCGGAAACCACGGTATATGCCGGGCGTGGCGCAGTGCATTCGCTGGCCAATACTGGCAAGGAACCGCTGGAGTTTGTCTGGATCACCACGCCGCCAGGCCCGGAACAGACGACCCGGATGCTCGGCAAGCCACGCCAGCATGGCGAAGCGGCACCGGCGCCTTTCGAGTATGAGGCAGGCTGGGAAAAGACCTGGGCCTGGGCCGGGCAGCAGCCCGGCTGAAACCGGCGCATATAAAAGAAAACGGGGCCGCGATGCAGATCGCGGCCCTTTTCTTTGCCTGACGCCAGGGCGCCGGCCGGGATCAGGCCATCGAACCGCCGAGATAGGCATCACTCACCTTGGGATCGCGCGCCAGCGCGGCCGCTTCACCAGCCATGACGATCTGGCCGTTTTCCAGCACATACGCGCGGTTGGCAACACCCAACGCCATCGCCGCATTCTGTTCCACCAACAGAATGGTGGTGCCGGCCTTGTTGATGTCGCGGATGATCGAGAAGATCACCTTCACCAGCTTAGGCGCCAGGCCCATCGAGGGTTCATCCAGCAGCAGGATGCGCGGCTTGGCCATCATGGCGCGGCCCATAGCCAGCATCTGCTGCTCACCGCCCGATAGCGTATCGGCCATCTGGTGCCGGCGTTCATGCAGCACCGGGAAACGCTCGAAAATCTGTGCCTTCTCGCGCTCCAGGTCGGCTTCCTTGGCGCGCGAATAAGCCCCCATCTCCAGATTCTCGTCGATGGTCATCTCGCGAAAGACGCGGCGACCCTCCGGCACATGCGAAATGCCGGCGCGCACCACATCGCTGGGAGCGGCGCGGGACAGCGACTTGCCTTCCAGCACGATCTCGCCGCTGGCCGGCAGCAAACGGGAGATGGCCTTGAGTAGCGAGGTCTTGCCGGCGCCATTGGCGCCGATCAGGGCGACAACCTCGCCACTATTCACCGACAAAGAGACATCGCGCAGCGCCGGGATACGGCCATAGGAAACGGAAAGGGATTTGATGTCGAGGAGGCTCATGCCGCATCCTCCTCACCGAGATAGGCTTGCAGCACGCGGGGATTGCTGCGGATCTCTGCCGGCTTGCCCTCCGCGATCTTCACGCCATGATCCATTACGATAATGCGGTCAGACACACCCATCACCAGTTTCATATTATGCTCAATCAGGAAGATGGTAATGCCGCGCTGGCGCACCCGCTCTATGGTCTCCATCATCACACCGACTTCCGTCGGCGTCATGCCGGCGGTGGGTTCGTCCAGCAGGATCAGGGAGGCATCCGTAGCCAGGGCACGTGCCATTTCCAGCCGCCGTTGCTCGCCGTAGGACAATGCCGAGGCGAGGTAGTCCGCCTTGTCCGCGAGTCCCAGTAGCTCCAGCAGTGCGGCAATGCGCTCGCTTTCTTCACGCTCGCGCCGCAGCGTCGAGGGTAGGCGGAAAATGGCACCCAGAGCGGAAACCGGCGAATGGCATTGGCAGGCCACCCGCATGTTGTGCGCCACCGTCATGTCCTGGAACAGTTCGATATTCTGGAAGGTGCGGCCGATCCCGAGCCGGGCAATGGCATGCGGGGGCAGGCCATTGATCTCCTGGCCCTTGAACAGGATGCTGCCGGTATCGGCGGCATAGAAGCCGGTGATCATGTTGAACACCGATGTCTTGCCGGCGCCATTCGGTCCGATCATCGACACGATCTCGCCGGCCTGCAATTCGAAGCTGGCATCCGAAACTGCCTTGAGTCCGGAGAAGCTTTTGGCCAAGCTGCTGACTTTCAACATGGCTTCAGCTCCGGCGCCAGAACAGGGCTGCGGTGCCAACCAGGCCGCGCGGCACGAAGATCATCAGGATCATCAGCAACAAGCCGTAGATCAGCATGTTGTAGTCTTTCAGCATGGTCAGGGTTTCGCGCAGGTAGACCACGATCACCGCGCCAACCAGCGGGCCTGTCAGCGTGCCCATGCCGCCGATCACGGTCATGATCAGCAGGTTGATCGACTCACCCAGGCCGAAAGCATCGGGCGCGATATAGCGGTTGAGATGGGCATAGAGCGAGCCGCCGATGCCAGCGAAAGTGGTGGAGATGGCGAAAGCCAACACCTTGGTGCGCTGCAGGTCGATGCCCATGGCGGCGGTGGCCTTGGGGCTGTCCCGTACGGCAATGAAACGTGAGCCGAAATGCGAGCGGATCAGGTTCCAGTAAACCAGGAATGCTAACGCACCGATGGCCAGAACCAGATAATACTTTGCTGTTGGCGTGTTAAAGCTGTAGCCGAACAGTGCAGGATGCGGGATACGGGAGATGCCGGTGGGACCGCGTGTCACCACTTCCCAGTTCACCAGCGTCATCTTCACGATCTCGCCAAAGCCAATCGTGGCCATGCCGAGATAAGAGCCCTCCAATTTGAGCGATGGCGTGCCAACGATATAGCCAAGAATGAAGGCTGCGATACCGGCAAACAGCAGGCCGATCCAGAAGGGCAGGCCGAGATCGATGGTGGTGAGCGCGGAAACATAGGCGCCGACGGCGAAATACGCGGCATGGCCGAGCGAGATCTGACCCGCATAGCCAAACACCAGGTTCAATCCCATGGCGACGATGGCGTAGATGCCGATCAGCGAATAGATATGCAGCGTGTAGGGATTGGCGCCGATAGCCGGCAGCAGCGCCAGGATGAGGATAGTTGCGGCGATGGCGATATAAGTCTTCATCCTGGGGCCTCAGACGCGACGTTGCACGGGCTTGAGCAGCAGGCCTGAGGGCTTGTACTGCAGGAACAGGAGCAGCAGGGCGAAGGCAACTACATCCTTGTAGACCGAGGAAATCAGGGCGATCACCAGACTTTCGGCCAGCCCGAGCAGCAGGCCGCCGAGCAGGGCGCCGCGCATCGAGCCGAGACCACCGATCACCGCGGCAGTGAAGCCTTTCAGGGCATAGCCGGCCCCCATGGTGGGGTAGGCGAAGGAAATCGCACCGATCAGCAGGCCACCGACGGCACCGACACCGGCAGAGAGACCAAAGGTCCAGGAATCCGCGGCCGCCAGGCGCACACCCATGAGGGCCGCCGTTTCGCGGTCCTGTGCTGCTGCGCGCAACCCTTTTCCGATCCAGCTGCTTTGCAGGAAGAAGTTCAGTGCGGCCATCAAGGCGATGGCCACGGCGGTGATCCAGAGATATTCGGTGGGGATCAGCGCGCCGAGCACAGAAAACGGTTGCTGGTCAAACACCTTGGGGAAGGGCAGCGCCTGCGCACCCCAGACCAGCATGGCGCCATTCTGCAGGAAGATGCCGGTGCCGATGGTGGAGCAGATGATCAGGATATGCAGGCGTGCCGGATGATTGACATTCGCCTTGAACACCGGGCGGTAGGCTAATTTCTCGAATATCACGCCGATAATCGATACGGCAGCAGCGGTGAGGGGGATGGCGGCCCAGAAGGGTAACCCAAGCGTCACGGTGAAACCGATGCCGACATAGGCACCCAGCATGAACAACTCGCCGGTGGCGAAGTTGATCTGGTTGAGTGCCCGCACGGTCAGGCTGAAGGCCAGTGCCACCAGGGCATAGACACTGCCAACAGCTAGACCGCTGACAACTTGTTGTAGAAGCGCACCAAGCATCACCATCCCCACGCGGCTGGATTACTGCGATACCGCTTCAGCAACACCCTGCTTGATCTGCAGGATGATCGCACCCTGGCCAAGTTCGCCATCCGGCGCGCCGGTCTTCAGGCCGGTGACGCCCGGATAGTTCTTCATCGCCTTCAGTTCAGCCACCACCTTCTCGCGGTTGGTGCCAACCTTCTCGATGGCGGCCAGCAACATGTTGATGCTGTCATAGCCCAGGCCGGCCACCGGGTTTGGGTCGGTATTGTAGGCCTTCTTCCACTTGGCGATGAATTCCTTGGTCTGCGGCGCACTATCGGCGTTGGAATAATAGCTCACCACTGTCACGCCTTCGGCGGCCGAACCAGCGAGTTCAAGGAAGTTGCCCTGCAGCACGCCAGAGCTGGCGAAGATCGGCAGGCCAAGGCCGAGCTTCTGCGCCGCCGAAACAATCTTGGCACCTTCGACATAGAAGCCCCAGAGGATCAGGCTGTCGGCACCGGATGCCTTGATCTTGTTGATCTGCGAGGCGAAGTCCTTGTCCTCATTGTTGAAGGATTCGGTGATCACCGGCTTCATGTTCAGCTTGGCCAGTGCCGCCGTGGCGGAGGCCAGGCCGCCCTTGCCGTAATCCGAGCTGTCGGACAGGATCGCGATCTTGCTGGCGCCCTTCTTCTTCACGGCGTAATCCACCAGCTCGGCGGCGAGGATGGAATCGGTCGGCGTCACGCGCAGCACATAGGGATTGCCCATCTGCGTCACTTTTGGTGCCACACCCAGCACCAGGTGCGGTACCTTGGCTTCCATGGTCACTTCCAGAGCGGAAAGCGCGGTGGGGCTGTTTGGTGTGCCGATCACAGCGAACACGTCATTCTGGAATACCAGGCGGCGCGCGGCATTGGCGGCCACGGTCGGCTGCAACTGGTCATCCTCGATGAAAAGCTGAATCTTGCGGCCCTTGATGCCGCCTTTGGCATTCACCTCATCCACCACCATCTTGATCGCGTCGCGCTGCGACTGGCCGGGCTGGCTGGCCGAGCCGGTGAGCGCGCTGAGGGAGCCGATCTTGATGTCCTGGGCCGCAGCCGACTGAGCGGCGAGGGCGAGGCCGGAACAGGTAAGCACAAGGGCAACGGTATGCTTCATGGACATCTGCTTCTCCTTTGATTGTGCATTGGGGGATTGTGCAATGGGGCGAGAGAAAAGGGTGGGTTGATCAAGAAAATCAGGCATGGGCATCACGTTGTGCAGCTACCACCATGATTTCGACGCGTGCATGAGGGCGCGCCAGTTTGGCTTCGACGCAGGCGCGCGCTGGCGCCTCGCCGGGCGGCAGCCAGGCATCCCACACGCGGTTCATTTCGTCGTAGTAGCGCATGTCGCTGACCCAGAATTGCGCCGAAAGCAGGCGATCGCGGCCGGATCCGGCCTGGGTCAGCAGGTCATCTATCGTGGCAAGGATCTGCTGCGTTTCATCGGTGATGCTGGCGCAGGGGGCCTCGGCCACAATGCCGGCCAGATGCACCATGCCGGCGCAAACCACGGCTTTGCTCATGCGAGCACTGGTATTGATGCGTTTTATCTGCATGTCCCCCTGCCAGCTCATCTTTACGATGACCCTGTCATGGGTATGAAATTATACTATTGAAAAATTATAGTCTACATTTTTCTATCCGTGGCGGCGAAAGTTTGATTCTAGTAGGATCAAGCTTCTCGCCGATTCTAGCCGGGATACAGAAAAGCCATGAATACAGCCCGCAAAAAGCGCAAGATTGAGAAGCGTCGCCAGGAAATCCTCAGCACGGCGAAGCAACTCTTTCTCAACAGCTCCTATCTCGACGTCACCATGGACGAGATTGCCGAAGCTGCGGACATGTCGAAGGCGACGATCTACAGCTACTTCGAGAACAAGCTGGAAATTTACTCCGCAATCACGCTTGCCGATGCCGAGGCGTTGGTGGTGTCGCTGCAGACTTCAGTGAGCGAGCGCGCCAGCACCCGCGAAAATCTCGGGGCTTTGGCGAAAGCCTACATCACCTTCTTCTTCAATCACCCGGAATATTTTGAAAAGCTTTCCTGGTTCTATTTCCCTGGCCGCGAAAAGCATTTGTCCCGCGCGCAGATCCAGGCGGTGGGCGAAAAGTTCGAAGCGGCGCGTGATGTGATCGCCAAATGCCTCAATCAGGGTATCAAGCGCGGTGAATTGCGCGCCATGGACGTGAAGACGGCCGCCGTCACCATCTATTCGCAGTGGCTGGGACTGGTTTATCTTGCCATCGCTGGCGGCAATACCAAGCGCAAGGTGTTCCTGGATATCGACAAGGCGATCGAATTCGCTGGCGACATGCAAATCGCCGGCCTGATGAAGCGGGCCTAGCGATGGCGCTGTGGCATGGCCTGAACGACGGGCAGATCGAGATCGAATACAATCCGCGCCACGCTGTGCCGGATTTCCAACACCATTTCGAATGGCGCGAGGCGGAAAGCCAGCGCTATCGCCAGAATCATGGTGCGCCTCGCAGCCTTGCTTACGGATCCGGCGAGCGCGAGGCAGTGGATTTCTTTCCGCATCCCGGTGCGACCACTACAATGTGCTTCATCCATGGCGGAGCTTGGCGTGCCGGCAGCCGGGCCAATTTCCATTATATGGCGCCGGCGATGCAGGCGATGGGGCTGTCCTTTACCAGTATCGGCTATCCTCTGGCGCCGCAGGCCGGCATGGGCGCGATGGTAAAGGCCGTGGCTGATGCCTTTACCTTGCTGGCGCGAGAAGTATCCGGCGACTTCATCCTCTCCGGTCACTCCGCCGGCGCGCAACTCGCCAGCCTGCTGCTGCTGTCGCATCCAGCGGTGGGGCGGGTGAAAGGTGCCCTGCTGGTCAGCGGCCTTTATGATCTGGGAGCCGTGGCGCGCACCACGATCAATGCCGATGTGAAGCTGACACAGGACGAGATTGCCTCCTGCACGCCTTTCTCGGCCGGTCAGGCGTGGCAGACACCAACCTGTGCCGTGGTTGGCGCACTGGAAACCGATGCCTTCAAGGAAGAGTCCCGGCGCATTCTGGCGTTGGCTCCGGCCACAGCCGACCAGTATGTCGCGCTAGAGGGGGAGAATCATTTCTCCATTGTGCGGCAATTCGCCGATCCGGCATCGCCGCTCAATGCGCAGGTACAGGCGCTAGCCGCCGGCTGAAGCAGCAAAGATACGCTGGTAGAGATGGCGTTCCATCGCGGTAAAGCGCGAGACCCAGAATTGCGTACTCTCGGAAGCTGCCCGCCATTTCTTGTAGGTTTCGTTTTCAACTGCCTCGGGGCTGGCAAGGCGGTAGACCGCAAGATAGCGGATGCCGGGACCGATCTGGCGGAACCGCTCGGCGGAAATGAAGCCGGGCAACTGCATCAGTTCCGGTATATGCACGTCGTTATACCAGGCGTTATAGGCGGCTTCATGTTCATCAGAGACATCGGTCATCATCAGCAGCAGGGCTTGATCGGTCATTATTTCCTCACATCACGACATGTAGATCGCGGGGTACGCCCGACGTTAAATTCTCGGCGCCATCTGCGGTAACCAGTACGCATTCCTCCAGGAAAGCGCCTTGCACGCGGAATTGTGGCACATCATAGGCCGGTATCTCGATTGCCAGTGCCATGCCTTCGCGCAACACCACGTCGCCGCCTGCGGCGATCATCGGGTATTCATAATTTTCCAGCCCAATACCATGGCCGAAGACGCGCCAGGCAATTGCCTCGGTGGCGGCGTTCTCGCGCATCGCCGTTGCTGCGGCGTCATAGATGGCGCCGGTGGTGACACCTGGGCGGATTGCCGCTAGCGCGGCATCAATGCCACGCCGGCTTTGCGCATAGAGCCGGGCCTGTAGATCGCTTACCGGGCCGATATTGGCGAAGCGGTGGATATCGATATGGTAGCCGTTCAATACAGGGCCGCCGGCCAGCATCATTTGCTCGCCAGTTTGCACCCGGCGTGCGGTGGGCGGACCGCAGAATACGGGGTAGCGGTCTGGACCGGAGCGGACCATGATCTGGCCTCCATTGGGGCCGGCATCGGCCCCGGCGGCGATCATGGCGCCCCACATGGCGCGTGCCACTTCCTGCTCGCTTACGCCAGGTGCGATCATCGCCAAGCCGGTACGGAAACCGAGGGCAGTGATGGCGCCAAGGCGTCGATACTGCGCCAGTTCCCACGCTGTCTTGAGGATGCGGCAATCCCAGAGTTGGGGGGAGATGTCCGTCAGCCGGGTTGAGCCGATGCCCTGTTCGATGGCCGCCAGTTCAGCCGCATCGGCGGCACGGTGCAAACCCATGGAGCCTTCCATGCCGACGCGGCCGCTTGGCCCGGCCAATTGCAGCAGTGTGGCGATGCCGGCGGTGGCGCTATCCACTGTCGTCACGTCGCCCCAGGCGGATTCGCGCATCAGGTTGGCCAGCCCGGGCATGCCGATGAGCTGGGCTTCACCGGATACCGGCAGGTAAGCGGCAACAAAAGCCATATTCGGCGCAATGATGCTGGGGCGGAAGCCGGTAAGCCAAGCGATATTGGCGCGGTTGAGCAGCAAGGCGCCGCGTAGGTCCAATGCAGCTAAACAGCGCTGCAGCCTGCTGCGCCGTTCCAGATAATCGCTTTCCGGGATAGCCGGGTAGAGCCGCGTCACGGCCATTGGGAGTCTCCAAAACAATACTATTAAGTCATAATAGTATTGTTTCTGAACTCCTAAATCAATTATGTATTGATGTGGCCGCCATGCTTACGCATAGGCACGTCGGCGCTCTTTAACCAGGTTTGTCAGTCGGTCGGTCGCAGCAAGATATTCCCGCTCCATGCGGCGGATCAATTCGGCGACCGGCGGCGTGTCATGGATCGAACCAACGCCCTGGCCGGCACTGAGAATGTCGCGCCAACGCTTTGGCTCGCCGAGTACATCAGTGACATTCATGCTGCCGACCGTACCACCGGCCCGCAGGTTGCCTTTTTCCGGCAGGGTCTGGCGCAGCCAATTAGCGCCAACACCATCAACTTCGGCAGAATAGATGATATCGGTGATGTCCGACTCGATGACCAACTGCTTCATCTTATCCGAGGCCATGCTCTCGGCGGTGTTGACCAACCTTGTGCCGACATAGGCCAGATCGGCGCCTGCCGCGATGGCGCTGGCGATGCTGCTGCCATCGCTTATGCAGCCTGAAAGAATCAGGGCCTTGTCACCCAGCAGCGGGCGCAATTCGCCAATAAAGGCGAAGGGATTGTATGTGCCGGCATGGCCGCCGGCGCCGTTGCACACGGCGATGATGCCATCCACGTTCATTTCCAGCGCGCGGCGGGCGTGATGCACGTTGATGGCATCATGAAACACCAGGCCGCCATAGGCATGCACGGCATCGGTCACTTCGCGGGTGATGCCCAGTGCGGTGATCAGGATCGGCACTTGGTATTTCACTGTCAGGGCCATGTCTTCGGCCAGGCGGGCATTGGTGCGGTGTACTGCAAACTGCACTGCCCAGGGTGCGTCATCCGGACCGAGCCGGCCGCGGATATCCTTTAGCCATTCCTCGTAACCGGCCGATGTGCGCTGGTTGAAGCTGGGGAAACTGCCGATCACGCCGGCCTTGCTGGTTTCCACCACCAGATCCGGGCCGGAGATCAGGAAAAGCGGCGAAGCCAGCACCGGAAGCCGCAGGCGTCCTGCCAGAGTGGTTGGCAACATTTTTTATCCTCCCTTGGATCGTATAGGTGCCATCGTAGCGTGGTTATGACTTATAAATAATATTATTTACTTAAAAGTCAAATTGACTATAGTGGTATCCGCTGAAAAGCGGTCCGCAGTGGCCGCGTGACAACAATTGGAGGAAACCAGATGGCTGCCAGCGGAATCGACAACGAACTGGTCGAGGGCGTGCGCCGCTTTGTCGCCAAGCGTATCACCCCCTATACCGCTGCCTGGAATCGCGACGGGCACGCGCCTGATAGTGTGCTGGCGGAAATGGGCGAGATGGGCCTGTTCGGCCTGCTGCTGCCTGAAGAATATGGCGGCGCTGGCTGCAATCTTTCCACCTTCATTGCCGTGGTCGAGGAACTGGCGGCTGGAGACGGCGGCCTCTCAACCCTGGTACATGTGCACGGCCTGGGTACCGCCATGTTGCTGGCGCGGCTGGGCACCGAGGCACAGAAGCAGGCTTGGCTTGGCAAGATGGCGAGCGGCGAGGTGATCGGCGCGGTCTGCCTCACCGAGCCGTCAGCCGGCTCCGATCTTTCCGCCATCACCGGGCGCGCTACGCGCGCTGAAGGTGGCTGGATTCTGAATGCCACGAAGCAGTTCATCTCCAATGGCGCCCGCGCCGGCCTGGTAATCGTGCTGGCGGTCACCGATCCCAAGGCCGGTTCGCACGGCAAGAGCTTCTTCCTGGTGCCAAAAGGCACGCCAGGCTTCACGCCGGGCAAGCTCGAACGCAAGATGGGGCAGCACACCTCCGACACGGCACAGATGCATTTCGAGAATTGCTTCGTGCCTGATGACATGGTGCTGGGGGCTGTCGGCGAAGCCCTACCGCTCACCATGGGGCTGCTCTCCGATGGCCGCATCTCGGTTGCTTCCCAGGCCGTGGGCATGGCGCGCGCCGCCTATGAACTGGCGCTCGGCTATTCGCGGGAACGCACCGCGTTTGGCAAGTCGATCTTCGATCATCAGGCGGTTGGGTTCCGGCTGGCCGACATGCATGCCGCCATCGACATGGCGCGGGTCTATACCCGGCATGCGGCGCAGCTATTCGATGAAGGCAAGGAATGTGCGCGCGAGGCCTCGATTGCCAAGCTGGTATCCGCGGAAATGGCCGAAAAGGTCTGCACCGATGCCATCCAGATTCATGGCGGTAATGGCTATCTCAACGATTACCGCGTGGAGCAGATTTTCCGTGATGTCCGCGTCTGCCAGATCTATGAAGGCACCAACGACATTCAGCGGCTGATCATTGCCCGTCGTATTCGCGAGCAGCAGCTATAAACGGCAGGAGAGTATGACAATGGCGGATAAGCTGGTTACCTTCGAGCGCAAGGGCGCAGTAGCGTGGCTTACGCTGACGCGCCCCGAAGCCGGCAATGGCATGAATGTGGCTTTGCTTAGCGATCTCGGGGAGGCGGTGCGTCGCTGCGATGCCGATCCGGCGGTGCGGGCCGTGGTGCTGACCGGTGCCGGGCGCTTCTTCTGTGTCGGCGGTGACCTTAGCGGCATGCGAGACCCGGCGGAAACCGCGCTCAGTATTCGCACCATGACCCTGCATCTGCATGCCGCCGTTGCCTGCCTGGCGCGGATGCGGGCGCCGAGCATTGCCGCTGTGAATGGTCCCGCCGCCGGCGCCGGTTTCAGCCTGGCGTTGGCCTGCGATTTTCTCATCGCGTCCGAAACGGCGCAATTCGCCTCCGCTTATGCTGCAGCCGGGCTTTCTGCTGATGGCGGCCAGTCCTGGTTACTGCCCCGCCGTGTCGGTCCGCATCGTGCCAAGGTAATGATGCTGCAGGGGCGCAAGCTTTCCGCTGCCGAGGCGCTGGACTGGGGCATCGCCGATCAGGTGGTGAAACCGGACGCGTTCATCGCTGCTGCTACTCAGATGGCTGAGGGCTTGGCCGGCGGCCCCACGGCGGCCTTCGGCCGGATGAAGAATCTGCTCGCCGATGCGGAATGCACCAGCTTGGAAACCCAACTCGAACTGGAGGCGCGTGGCATTGCTGCCTGCGTCGAGTCCCGGGATGCGCAGGAGGGCATTGCTGCCTTCATGGAAAAGCGCAAGCCGGTATTCCAGGGCTGCTGAAAGGAAAGCGCAATGGCTGATGCGGCGGCGAAGGAATGGCGCGGTCTGGCGCTGCGTTCCTGTATCACTTCGACCGGTGAACTGCGCCTTGCTGTGGCCGAGGAAGTGATCGCTGCACCAGCGGAGGGTGAGGTGGTGGTGCGGGTGGAGGCGGCACCGATCAACCCCACCGATATGGGCCTGCTATTCGGCCCGGCCGATCTATCGGCCGCGCGGCTTGAAGGCAGCGTTGGGCAGCCGGTGCTGGTGGCGCCGGTACCACAGCAAGCACTGCCTTTCGTGGCTTTGCGTTTGAACCGGCCCTTGCCGGTGGGCGTGGAAGGGGCGGGTGTGGTCGTTGCTGCCGGGCAGGGCCAGGAAAAGCTGCTCGGCAGAACAGTGGCAATGCTGGGCGATGGCGCCTATGCGCAGTACCGCCGGATTGCGGCTGCCGATCTTCTGGTGTTGCCTGAAGCTACTGATCCGGCAGATGCCGCTTCGGCCCTGGTCAATCCGCTGACTGTGCTGGGGCTGCTTGAGACCGCGAAGCAGAATGGGCACAAGGCTGTGGTCCATACGGCGGCTGCTTCCAGCCTTGGCAAGATGCTGATCCGCGCATGCCGGCAGGATGGCGTGCCGCTGGTCAATATCGTGCGCCGCGAGGAACAGGTGGCTGAGTTGCGTGCGCTCGGCGCTGAGCATGTCTGCAACAGCACTGCGCCTGACTTCAGGCAGACATTGGCGGAGGCGCTGCAGGAGACTGGTGCCACGGCCTGCTTCGATGCTGTGGGCGGGGCGCTTACCGGGCGTGTGCTCGGTGCCATGGAAGCAGCGGCCTTGCGCCGGGCGACACAGTATAGCCGCTATGGCACCGACGTATTGAAGCAGGTCTATGTCTATGGCGCACTCGACCGTTCCGCTATCGAGATCGGCCGTAGTGTCGGTTTGAGCTGGAGCGTGGGCGGCTGGCTATTGTTCAATTTCCTCCGGCAAGTGGATGCGGCAACCCTGGCGCGGTTGCACCGGCGGGTTTGCGATGAACTGCGCACGACCTTCGCCAGCAGTTATGCCGCTACCCTCTCTCTGGCGGATGCGGTGCGGCCAGATATGGTCGCCGCTTATACGCAGCAGCGTAGCGGCGCCAAATACCTGATCAACCCGCAGCTTTGATGCCGTCAAGAATCTCGGCGGTATGCTCGCCGAGTGCTGGCGCGCCTGAGCGGATACTGCTGGCATAGGCGGAGAACTGTACCGGCTGCAGGATATGCTCCTCCCCGTTCGCCAGACGTTGAAACAGGCCGCGGGCGCGGAAATGCGGTTCCTGCAGCACCCCGCTGAAATCGTGCAGCGGCGACCAGGCGATGTTACCGATGGCATCGAAGACGGCGGCCCAATGCGCGCGCGGCTGTTGTGACAGCAAGGCGGCAATCTCCGCCTTCAGTTCGGCGCAGCGCTGGCGCCGCTCCGGCGCCTTCAGCCCCGCATGCTGCGGCAGGGAGAGGGCCGTGCAGAGTGCCGCCCAGAAATGATCTTCATGGGCAATGGAAAGGGTGAGCTGCTTTTCGTCGCCGCAGGTGAACAGGCCATAGGCGGGTTCGTCGAAGACCTCGAAAGCCTTGTCGCCGCTCATATGCGGCACCAGGTAAGGCGTCATCCAGGAAACCAGGCCATCGGTCATGGACACATCAATGGCAGTACCATGGCCGCTGCGCTCCCGGCCATAAAGCGCTGCGGCAATGGCGAAGGCGGCAAAAGTAGCGCTGGAAAGATCACCAAACGGGATTTCAGGCATGGCCGGTGGTGCGCCAGCACTGCCAAAGACCATGCCGGCCACGGCCTGATAGGAAAGATCATGGGCGGGGCGCATGCGGCTCGGTCCGCTCTGGCCGAAACCGGTGATCGAGGCATAGATCAGGCGCGGGTTGCGGGCTGAGAGCACCTCATAACCGACGCCGAGGCGATCCATGGTTCCCGGGCGGTAGCCTTCCAGCACCACGTCTGCCTTTGCCGCCAGGGCAAGGAAGTCGGCCCGCCCGGCCTCGGTCTTGAGGTCCAGGCAGAGGCTGCGCTTGTTGCGGCCAACCGAGCGGAAGAAGGACGGGAAGGCACGCGCCGGGTCGCCGCCGGAGGGACGCTCCACCAGTATGACATCGGCGCCGAGATCGGCCAGAAGCAGCGTGGCATAGGGCCCAGGCAATTGCTCGGCCAGCGATAGAACCCGGATGCCGTCGAAAATGCCTTTCATCTTACCCTCCTGCTGCTTACGATTCGACCGATATCGCAGCCCTGCCGAGTCGCCAGACTCGTCGCTGCGGTAAAAAGGACCTGATTTAGGGGCGGTTTATTTGACTTTGTAGTAAGTTTATTCAATGTTTCTCGCCGCAGGCCCGATTCCCGGAATATGTGTGGCATCGCAGGCAAGAGCCGGCGGGCCGATCGAGCCGGATTGAAGCGGGCAGAATTGAAGGAGACGTGCCGTTGGCACAGCGTGGTCGTAAAGCATCGGCTTGGAAGAATGTGGCGCCCAGCCGGGATCAGCTTTTTGCACTGAAGCGCACGGCGTTGCTGCGCGAAGCGGCGCGTGCCTTCTCTGCCCGTGGCTACCACGACACCTCGCTCGATGATGTCGCCAAGACCCTCGGTGTCACCAAGCCGGCGCTCTATTACTATGTCACCAACAAGCAGGAAATCCTGTTTGAGTGCCATATGCTGGCGCAGGATCTCGGCAATGTCGCCTATGACTATGCCTTGGAGCATGGCAAGACCGGGCGCGAACGCATCGTGCTGGTTTGCCGCCGTTACATCGAATTGATCACAGGCGAGATCGGTTCCTGCGCCGTGCTGAGCGAATTCGCTGCCCTGGAGCCGAAGAACCGTGCCGTGATCGCCCGCCGCCGTGACGAATTTCAGAAGAAATTCTCCGAACTGATGGCTGATGGCATGAAGGATGGCAGCATCCGCGAGGCCGATCCGCGCATGACGGTGTTTTTCTTCATGGGCGCGATCAACTGGATGACGCAATGGTTCCGGCCCGATGGCGACATGAGCGGCGAGGGTATTGCACGGGTGTTTTCCGACCTGCTGGAGCATGCGCTCAAGCCGCAGTAACGTTCCGTCCGTTCCGGGCGCTCTGATAATCACGCTGGAAGCGCCGCACCAGGTCGGCAACGCCTTCCACTTCGCGAACATCGCCAACGCCGTGGCCGGCGCTCCAGATGTCGCGCCAGGCTTTCAGGGCATTCATTTCCTTCAGCAGATTGAAGCCGCCTTCATGCTTGCCCCCTGATTTCAGGCCGGCGCCTTCCAGGCTCTGGCGCAGCATATTGGCCGGGATGCCGGTGATCTCGGCAGTGAGGATGATGTCGTCGGCATTGGCACTGATCAGCATCTCGCGGTACTGCTCGTTGGCCTGGCTTTCGCGCGTGGCGATGAAGCTGGTACCGATATAGGCGAGATCGGCGCCCATTTCCTGGGCGACATGAATATAGCGCCCGCGTGAAATGGCACCGGCCAGCACGATGGGGCCATCGAAGAATTCGCGCACCTCGGCGACGAAGGCGAAGGGGCTGAGCCAGCCGGTATTGCCGCCGGAACCGGCGCAAAGCAGGATCAGGCCATCGACACCGACTTCCACGGCGCGGCGTGCATGCTTGAGCGATGCCACGTCGGAAAAGACCAGGCCGCCATAGGCATGCACGCGGGCAACCACACCGGCCGGGCTGCCAACGCTGGCGATCACCAGGGGCGCTTTGTGCTTTTCCACCAGCACCAGATCCTCTTCCAGCCGGGTATTGCTGGAATGCACGATCAGATTCACCGCATACGGAGCAGCACCTGGGCGGCTGGTTTCGGCAGCGATGCGGGTCAGCCATTGGTCGAGCAGCTCAACGGTACGGGCATTCAGGCTGGGGAAGGAGCCGACGACACCGGCATTACAGCAGCCGATCACCAGATCCGGCCCGGAAATCAGGAACATCGGTCCGGCAATAGCCGGTAGTTGCAGTTGCGAAGTGAAACGGGCGGCGAGTTCGCGGCTGCCAAATTTTGACGTCATTTGTGTCCTCCCAAGAATGTGCGAAAGAGAGATTGACATAAATTTACCCGTAAGTAAACTAGACGTCCATATGGTCAGATACTAAATAGGCCAAGCCGGTCCGGGAGCTGAACCCGGCCGACGATAGGGAGGAACGAGTGGAAGCGATGGCAATGTCGCGCGACGCGGCGACCAGCGCGGGCAAACGCCCGGTGCTTGCTGCCCGTGAAATCTATCTGCAGTTCGGCGGCATCAAGGCGCTGGACGGTGTCACCATCGAGATTGGCCAGGACGAACTGGTGGCGGTTATCGGCCCCAATGGTGCCGGTAAATCTTCTCTGATGAACTGCTTCAGCGGCTTTTACCGCCCGCAGCGCGGCAGCATCGAGTTCGATGGCATGCCAGCCAACGGCAAGTCGGTGCACCAGATTGCGCACGCCGGCCTCGCCCGTACCTTTCAGGGTACGCATATCTTCTCAGGCATGACGGTGATCGAAAACATCATGATCGGCCGTCATATGCACATGCACACCAGCATCCTGGATGCCTTCGTGCATTTTGGCCGTTCCCGCGCTGAGGAATTCACCCAGCGCGAAGTGGTGGAAGAGATCATCGAACTGCTGGAAATGGAATCGATCCGCCATCGCCCTGTCGGCACATTGGGTTACGGCCAACGCAAGCGCGTCGATCTGGGTCGTGCACTGGCACAAGAACCGAAGATCCTGCTGATGGACGAGCCGATGGCCGGCATGAATGCCGAGGAGAAGGAAGACCTAGCCCGCTTCATTCTCGACGTGCGCGAGGCACGCGGCATTCCGGTGGTGCTGGTGGAGCATGACATGGGCGTGGTGATGGATCTCGCCGACCGCGTCGTGGTGCTGGATTTCGGTCGCAAGATCGCCGAGGGCACGCCGGCCGAGGTGCAGCGCGATCCGGCGGTGCTGAAGGCCTATCTGGGTGAGGGGACGCGCTGATGCTGGCGATGCAGACTTTGCCGCAACTACTGTTGCAGCGCGGCAAGCAGGAACCGAAGCGCTTGGCGCAGCGCCACAAGAAGCGTGGTATCTGGCGCGAATATAGCTTTGGCGATGTGCTCGAGCATGTCCGTGGCCTCGCCCTTGGCCTTGAGGCCATGGGCATCAAGCGCGGCGAGACTGTAGCCATCATTGGCGAAAATGAGCCGGAAAATTTCTGGGCAGAATTCGCCGCCCTGGCGCTCGGCGCCAAGGTGATCTCGCTCTATCCCGATCTCACCGCCGGTGAAATCGATTATCTGTTGAATAACAGTGAGGCGGTCTGCCTTATCGCCCAGGACCAGGAGCAGGTCGACAAAGGCCTTGCCGTGCGCAGTGCGGTACCCGGCCTGCGGCATATCCTTTACTGGGACACCACTGGCATGTGGTCCTATGGCAACAAGGGACTGCATACCACTCAGGATGTGGCAGCACGTGGCAATGAGCGCCATCGCGCCAATCCGCAAGCCTTTGAAGTGATGGTGGCGGCGGGCAGCCCGGATGATATCGCCGTACTGTCCTATACCTCAGGCACCACCGGTAAGCCGAAGGGGGTGATCGTCACCCACAAGATGATGATCGATAATGCCCACCGCATTATGACTGCGGCTGAGGTGAAACCGGGCCTCGATTACCTCACCTATATCGCGCCGGCTTGGATCACCGAGCAGATTGTCGGCGTAACCATGGGTCTGGCTGTGCCGATGGTGGTGAATTTCCCCGAATCACCAGAGGAAGTGCTGGCCAACCTGCGCGAGATCGCCGTCGAGATGATGGTGTTCGCACCCCGGCAATGGGAAAGCCTCGCGGCCACGATCCAAGCGCGCATGCTGGATGCCGGCCCACTGCGGCGTCGCATCTACGAATGGGGCGTTGCCATCGGGCATAAGGTGAATGTTGGCCGTCTGGAAGGCAAGCCGGTGCCGCTGCTCGCCCGCTTGCTCTATCCCCTGGCCGATGCCGTGGTGCTGCAGCCGCTGCGCGACAAGCTGGGTTTGACGCGGTTGAGCTTGCCGGTCTGCGGCGGTGCCACCATGGCGCCGGATGTGTTCCGCCTGTTCCATGCCATCGGCGTGCCGCTGCGCAACATCTACGGCGCCACCGAGGTGGGCCTGATGACCCTTCACCAGGGCGCCAGCTACAATCTCGAAACCGTCGGCCATTGGCTGAAGCCGCATCCGGATGCCGGCAAACCGCTGGAATGGAAGCTCTCCGAAGCTGGCGAATTGATGGTGCGCGGCGGCTCCTTCTTTCAGGGCTATTACCGAAACGAAGAGAAATCCGTCGAACGCCTCTGCGAGGGCTGGTATCTCACCGGTGACGCGGTCACCGCCACAGAGAGCGGCGAGTTGGTTTTCCTCGAACGTATCAGCGACCTGCGCCGCATGCGCAGCGGTGACAGTTTCCCGCCGCAGTATATCGAGACGCGGCTGCGCTTCAGCCCGTTCATCAAGGATATCCTCACGCTTGGCGATGAGAGCCGTGATTTCGTTGGCGCGCTGATCAATATAGACATGGAAGTGCTGTCGCGCTGGGCGGAAGAACGCAACATCACGTATTCCACTTTCACCGATCTTTCGCAGAAGCCAGAAGTGGGTGCGCTGATTCGGGAGGATATCCGCCGCGTCAACCGCTTCCTGCCCGAGCATGCCCGGGTGCGGCGCTTTGCGAATTTCCCCAAGGAACTTGATCCGGACGAAGGCGAATTGACCCGCACCCGCAAGCTGCGGCGTGAATTCATCACCGAACGCTACCGGTATCTGGTGGAGGAAATCTATCAGGGCAGCAGCACGGCATCATTGAACATCCCGATCACCTACCAGGATGGCCGCAAGGGCACACTCTCGGCAGTGGTGCGGATCAATGATGTGGATGAGGATTTCAAGATGACCGAGACCCAGAACAACAGGCGGGCCATCGCATGAGCGAGTTCCTGAACTATACCATAAACGGTGCCCTGATCGGGTTGCTCTACGCCCTGATCGCCATGGGCTTCATCGTCATCTACCGCGCCTCGAAGGTATTCAATTTTGCCCAGGGCGAATTGGTGGTGTTTGGTGGTTTCGTGGTGTGGTGGATGATCACCTCCATCGGCCTGCCTTACTGGATCGGCATTCCGTTGGCCTTCGGTGTCGCTGCCCTATTCGGCTTGGCCATCGAGCGCATCTTTTTCTCAAAACTGGTGGGCGAATCGGTTTTTGCCATGGTGATGGTGACAATTGGCCTGCTCATCCTGCTGCGTGGCTTGATCCTGGTGTTGTTTGGCCCGCAGGTGCGGCCATTCCCGATCATCTTCCCGCTGCAGCCAGTGATCGTGGGGGAAATCCTGATCCCGCGCTCGCTGTTTGTCGGCGGCATCATCACGGTGATTGTTGGCTTTGGCCTGTCCTGGTTCTTCAACCGCACCCGCCTCGGCCTGCGCATGACGGCGGTGGCTGAAGATCACCAGGTGGCGGTGTCGATGGGAATTTCGGTGAAGCGCTCGGTGGCCTTCGCCTGGATACTCGGCTCGGTCCTGTCCACGCTCGGCGCGATCATTTTCCTCAGCGGCAAGTCGATCAGCTTCCTCGCCTCCGATATCGGCCTGGCTGCGCTGCCGGTAGCCTTGCTGGCCGGCTTTGAGTCGATTGCCGGCGTGCTGCTCGCGGGCATCATCGTTGGCATCATCCAGGGCCTCGTCACGGCTTATATCGACCCAGCACTTGGCGGCTCGGTCGGCAGTGTTTTCCCATTCATCATCATGCTTGCCATCCTGTTTATCCGGCCGACCGGTATGTTCGGCTGGAAGATGGTCGAAAGGGTTTAAGCCATGGATCCCGCTGGCGTATTTGCAACCAGCTTCGCGCGTGACCAGTCTCTGATTCGCACGCGCAAGCAGCTTATCTGCCTGGTGCTGTTCCTGTTGCTGCTGGCTGTGCTGCCGCTGTTGGTCGGCCCGCGTCTGGTAGCGGTGGCCACCTCGGCGCTGATCACCGCCGTGGTCACCGTCGGCCTGCAGATCTGCACCGGCTATGGCGGCCAGGTGAATCTCGGTCAGGCTGCTTTCATGGGCAGCGGGGCTTATGCCACCGCCGTCCTGGCCAGCAAATTCGGTTTCCCGTTCTGGGCGTCTATTCCGCTCGGCGGCTGTGCTGCCGCGGCCTTCGGCTTCGTCTTCGGCCTGTCGGCGGTGCGCATCAAGGGATTCTACCTGGTGCTGACCACCATTGCCGCGCAGTCGCTGTTCCATTTCCTGGTGCTGAACCTGCCGCAATCCTGGCTGGGTGGCTCCAACGGTCTGTCGCTCGAGCCGGCGAATCTCTTCGGCTTTGCCATCGATACCGACCGCTCGATCTACTATCTCTGCCTAGTGTTTGCCGTAGTGATGGTGGCTGGTGCTTATGGTATTGCCCGCAGCCGCCACGGCCGCGACTTCGTGGCGGTGCGCGATGACGATGTCGCCTCCGGCATGATGGGCATTGATGTGGTGCGCACGAAGGCCATGGCCTTCCTGGTTGGTGCCTTCTATGCCGGTATCGGCGGCGGTCTCTGGGCCTACTATGTCCGCTTTTTCGCGGTCGACCAGTTCACGCTGTTCCACTCGATCTGGTTCATCGCGATGATCATTGTCGGTGGCATCGGCTCGGTGACCGGTGCACTGATCGGCGTCGTTGTCATCCTCTCCGTGCGCGAGAGCTTTATCAGCCTCGGCCCGACATTTGTGCAGGTGGTGCCCTGGCTGGGCGGCGATGTGGTGTTCGCCACGCTCAATGTATTCCTGGGCGGCATCATCGCGGCATTCCTGATCTTCGAGCCACGCGGATTGATGCATCGCTGGTCGATCATCAAGCGGTCCTACCGCATGTGGCCGTTCCCCTACTGACGTTCAAGAAGGTTTAAACGAGTTTAACCGCGTAGCAAAAACGGGAGGAAGTAAAATGAACATGTTCGTGCGCACCGCTGCCGCCGGGATGGTTGCGGCAATGCTGGCTGGTCCGGTGCAGGCCCAGACCACTTACAACATCGCATCGCTGGCCGACTTTACGGGCCCTTATGCCGACGTGATGAAGGATCTGAACGGTGCCCGCCATGCCGCCGTGGCGTGGTGGAATGCCGAGGTCGGCAAGTCGCTCGGCATCCAGCTCCGGATGAAGGATTACGATCATCGCTACGACGCCGCCCAGGTCGCCAGCCTGTGGCCGGGTATCAAGGCCGAACTGAATCCGATCATCGCCCTTGGTGTTGGCGCACCGGACGCAACCGCGTTGCAGGGCCGCCTGCCGGCCGATGGTATTCCGCTGATCATGTCCACTGCCGGCTACGGTTTCGGCTGGAAGAGCGATCCCTGGGTGTTCAATCCGCGCTCGACCTATGCCCATGAGGCGGCCGGCTTCCTCGAATGGTACCGCAAGGCCAATAATATCTCTGGTCCGCTGAAGGTCGCGGTGTTCTCGTCGGAAGCGTCGCCAGCCTATGTCGATATCGCCAAGGGCCTGAAAAAGTATGCTGACGAGAACAAGGCCACCATCGACCTGGTTGAAACCGTGTTCACCGAGGTTCAGCCGACCGATCTGACCACCCAGGTGAACCGCGTGCTCGGCAAGGGGGCGCAGGTGCTGGACGTGCAGACCAACACCGCTGCCGTGGTGGCGGTGAAGCGTGCCCTGCAGGCCTTGAACAAGAAGGTCCCGATCGTGATGAGCTCGCATAACGGCATCACGGCTTCTGCCCAGGCTATTGGTGGCATTGCCAATCTGGAGGGCGACTACGAAGTCTACGGCATGGCGATGCCGACTGACGAGATGACCAAGTCGCGTCAGTTCTACGAGAAGCTCAAGGCCCAGTATGGCATGAAGGGCGGTTGGACGGTGCCGACCCTGATGGGGCTGAACCAGACCCTGGTAGCCTTGCGCGCGGTGGAGGCGTCGGCCAAGAAGTCCGGCGCTGCCAATGTCACCGGCCGGACGGTGCGCGAGACCTTGCTCACTACCACGATCACCAGTGCGGAGACCTTCGAGATCCTCCCGGACGTCAAGTACACCAATGATGCCCCGTTCCCCACTACGGGCGCGGCGGTGAATATCGGTGTTGTGAAGGGCGGCAAGTATGTAACGGCTGCCCAGGCTGTGCCGGTGCCGCAGATCGGTAAGTGGTAATTCAGTCGCAAAAGCGGGCCGGGCATCATGCCCGGCCCGACACTGCCGGAGGCGCGCGTGCTTGAACTCAACAATGTCGAAGTGATCTACAGCGAAGTCATCCTGGCCGTGAAGGGGGTGTCGCTGCGCATCAATGAAGGCCAATGCGTTGCCCTGCTGGGCGGCAATGGCGCCGGCAAGTCGACGACGCTGAAGGCGATTTCCAACGTGATTCAGACCGAGGATGGCCGCGTCACCTCGGGCAATATCCAGTTCAATGGCCAACGCATCGACAACCGCGATGCGGTGGATATCGTCGATGCCGGCATCATCCATGTGATGGAAGGCCGCCGTGTGCTGCGCCACCTCACCGTGGAGCAGAACCTGATCATCGGCGGCCACAAGGAGACCAGCCTGCGCGCAGTGCGCCAGCGACTGGACGAAGTCTATGCCCGGATCGGCCGTCTGGCGGCGCTGAAGGACCGTACCTCGGGCTACCTCTCAGGCGGCGAGCAGCAGATGCTGGTGATCGGCCGTGCCATGATGGCCCGCCCCAAGCTGATGCTGATCGACGAGCCATCTCTGGGCCTGGCGCCGCTGATGGTGGACGAAGTCTTCGCGGTGCTGCAATCGCTGAAGGAATCCGGCGTCACGTTGCTGGTGGTGGAGCAGAATGCCCGCGTTGCCCTGGCCTTGGCCGATTACGGCTATGTCATGGAAAATGGCCATATCGTGCTTGAAGGTGCTGGCGATGAACTGCGCAGCAACGAGGATGTGCGGGAATTCTATCTCGGCCTCAATATCGAGGGCGAGCGCAAGAGCTACCGCGACGTCAAGCATTACCGCCGGCGAAAGCGCTGGCTCGGCTAAGCTGCCAGAGCTGCCTGCGCCTATTGGCGCAGGTCTCGCACCAGCGGTGCCTCCGGGGGCAGTTCTGCGGCTGTCACGATTTCCACATGATCGGCCTTGAGGCGGGACAATTCGCGGAACTTTGCCTGCGCCGGCTCGGTCACACCGGCGGCATCGGTTTCATCCTGCAGCGACAGGCGCAGGGTGACGCAGTCCCGGTGGCCTTCTCGGCTGATCGAGGCTTGAGCCCGCAGCACCCCCGGAATGGCGATGGCAAGGTCTTCCAGTTGGCGCGGATAGATGAAGATTTCCCGCGCCTTCACCGATTGCCCGACGCGGCCCTGCAACATCGAGATATGCGCCACGCTGCCATCGCCATGCAGTTCGCGAGCAATGGCGACATCGCCGGTGCCGAAACGGATCAGTGGCCAGCCCGGGCGCAACGTGCTGACCACGATCTCTCCTGGCTCGCCTATAGGCAGCGGCAGACCGCTTACGGGGTCGCAGATCTGCACGATACGGTCGGGATGGGTTTCATACCCCTCCTTTCCGGGGCGCTCAAAGCCGATCAGGCCAAAATCTGCCGTGGCATAGACCGAGAAGGTACGGATGCCATAACGCGCCTCAAGCCGACGCCGCTTGCCCATCCAGTCGCCGAACTCGCCGCCCAGGAAGGCAGAGGTGACACCCCAGTCGCGTGGCAGCTCATGTCCGGCCTGTTCCAGCGTTTCAGCCAGGGTGACGAAATAGGCAGTCGCGGCGCAGATGCAGGTGACGCCAAGGTCGCGCACCAGCTTGGCCTGCATCTCGCTGCCGCCGGTACCAGCGGGGATCACTGTGGCGCCGGTGTTGCGTATGCCTTCATCCAGCAGCAGGCCGGCCGGCACAAGGTGGTAGGACCAGGTGTTCAGCACCACATCGCCTTTGCCGATGCCGGCAGCGGCGAAGGCAGCGCCGAAACCGAAGGCATCATCTTCGCTGCGCAATTGCGGTTCATTGATCGGGCCCGGCGATACAAAGATACGCTCGATATCTGCGGGATCGGCAGCAAGGAAGCCGCCATAAGGCGGTGCCTTGCGCTGCTGCTCGATCATCGCTTCCTTCTTGAACACGGGCAGGCGGGTAAGGTCCGCAGCATTGCCAAGCTGCTCGGGACGCAAGCCGGCGCCATCGAACAGGGCGCGGATTGCCGGAGCGCGCTCATAAGCCCGGGCCTGGATGGCGCGCAGCCGGGTGAAACGGTCGTCGGTCATCGTGGCGCTCTCCCGGATCAGCGGCCAGTGAAGCGCGGCTGGCGCTTTTCCTCGAAGGCGGCCAGTCCTTCCTTCAGGTCGGCGCTCTGGGCATGCAGCTCGGAGGCCAGCAATTCCAGGCGCAGTGCCTGGGCGGTGGGCTGCTCCAGCCCGTCATCCACCAGAGCCTTTACGCGTCGCAGCACCAGCGGGCTTTTCACCGCCAGCTTGGCCACCAGGCGGCCGGCAGCGGCCATCAGGTCGGTATCCTCCACTACCTCGTTCACCAGCCCGGCCGGTACCAGATCGGCAGCCGGAACCGACTCACCGGTAAACAACAGGTATTTCGCCCGGGTGGGACCGATCTTGCGCGGCAGCCGAACCGACGAGCCGCCGCCCGGCAACAGGCCAAAATTGGCATGGGCATCGCCGATGCGGGCCGAGCGTGCTGCTATGACCAGATCGCAGCACAGCAGCAACTCCAACCCGCCGGCCAGCGCCAGTCCATTCACCGCCGCGATCACTGGACGCGGACAGCTTTCCAGGCGCGTCATCATGTGCAGCACAGAATCCAGGAATATACTGACATTTCTCTCATCCTGGCCGCTGGTGGCGCGTACGAATTTGAGGTCGGCGCCGGCACAGAAGGCACGGCCATTGCCGGTCAGCACCACGGCGCGGATGTCATCTTGTTCCGCGCGGTCAAGCGCCTGTTCGATGCCGGCGACAATTGCCGGAGTAATCGAGTTGAGCGCGGTGGGGCGGTTCAGGCAGATCCAGACCGCACCATCGCGGACTTCGACCAGCACGCTGGAATCGACAGGTGCGTTCATGGCTTTCCTCCAGTTATTGACTCATGAGTCATTAAATAATATTGTAAGTCATATTGTAGACCATATAGAAATATTGGCAAGCACCGCGACGCTTTCGCACGGGTGCCGTAGCCGTCGGGCAAAGCGAGGGAGGGAAAGATGGAACAAGTATATGTCGTTGGCGTCGGTATGACGCCGTTCGGGCGCCAGCTCGACAAAACGATCAAGGGCATGGCGCAGGATGCCGTGCAGGGTGCGCTGAAGGATGCCGGGCTGGAGCGGCAGCCAGCGGAGGCGGCGTTCTTTGCCAACTCGACCCAGGGCCATATGGAACGCCAGCATATGATCCGCGGCGAAGTGGTGATGCGCAGCATGGGCGTTGGCGGCATTCCCGTGGTGAATGTGGAGAATGCCTGCGCCAGTGCGGCCACGGCATTCAACCTGGCGGTCAATTTCCTCAAAGCCGGCGAAGGCGATGTGGCGCTGGCGCTCGGCTCCGAGAAGATGTTCTCGACAGACCGCGAGCTGATGTTTTCCGCCTTCGACGGCGCCTGGGATGTGGCGGACGTGACGGCGATCAAAGATCGTCTGCTCAAGCTCGGCGATGGCGTCGAGGTGCCGGAGGGCACTACGTCGCCGAAGCCCTACAGTGCCTTCATGGATGTGTATGCGGCTTTCTCCCGTTCGCATATGAAGCGCTTCGGCACCACCCAGCGCCATCTGGCTGCGGTGGCGGCCAAGAACCATACCCATTCGGTGCATAACCCGCTGTCGCAGTTCCGCGATGCTTATACGGTGGAGCAGATTCTTGCTGCACCGCCAATCACCTATCCGCTCACCCTGCCGATGTGCTCGCCGATTTCGGATGGTGCTGCTGCAGCTCTGCTGGTGACCGAGGCTGGCCTGCGCCGCCTTGGCATCGACAAAAGCCGTGCCATCAAGGTTCTGGCCAGCGTGCTGCAGACCGGCAGCGACCGCGATCCGTCTGAAGTGGAAAAGCATTGCACGGCGCTTGGCTCCAAGCGCGCCTATGAGAAGGCCGGCGTCGGCCCGAAGGACATTTCGGTTGCCGAGGTGCATGACGCGACCGCGATGGGCGAGATCATCCAGATCGAGAATCTGGGCTTTTGCGATTTCGGTGAAGGCGGGCCGATTTCCGAGCGCGGCGAAACCACGTTGGGCGGCCGTATTCCGGTCAACCCGTCGGGCGGCTTGGAATCCAAGGGCCATCCGGTCGGCGCCACCGGTCTGGCACAGGTCTATGAACTGGTGATGCAGCTTCGTGGTGAAGCCGGCGCGCGCCAGGTCGAGGGTGCCAAGCTGGCACTGGCCGAAAATGGCGGCGGCTTGCATGGCATCGAGGAAGCGGTTGCCAGCGTCATCATTCTCGGTCGCTAACACAGTATTTCAGTCTGGGAGGATACAATGAATTTGCAGAACAAGGTTGCCGTGGTCACCGGCGCCGCATCGGGTTTGGGATTTGGTACCTGCAAGGCCTTGGCCGCTGCCGGCGCCAAGATCGTCGGCCTGGATCGCGACAAGGAAAAGCTGGCGACTCTGGCTGCTGAACTCGGCGCCAATGGCATCACCTGTGCCGTCGACGTGGCCGATGAGGCCAGTGTGCAGGCCGGTATCGACGCGGCGATGCAGGCTTTTGGTGCCATCCATGTGGCGGTGAATTGCGCCGGCGTCGCTGATTCGGCCAAGACGCTCTCGCGCGGTCAGCCCTTCCCTATGGCCACCTGGAGCAAGGTGCTCGCGGTCAATCTCACCGGCACGTTCAATGTCATCCGTTTCGCGGCACAGGCGATGAGTGCCAATCCGCCGGAGGAAAGCGGCGAACGCGGCGTCATTGTCAACACCGCTTCGGGTGCTGCCTGGCAGGGCCAGATCGGCCAGGCCGCTTACAGCGCGTCGAAGGCCGGCGTGATGGGCCTCACCCTGCCGGTGGCGCGCGATCTGGCGGAAATCGGCATCCGTGTCGTCACCATTGCGCCAGGCCTGTTCGACACCTCGATGGTGGCGGGCCTGCCGGAGAATGTGTCGCAGTCGATCATCAACCGGATGATCCTGTATCCCAGCCGCATGGGGCAGGCCTCGGAATTCGGTGCTCTGGTGCGGCATATCGCGGAAAACCAATATCTCAATGCGACCACCATCTCGCTGGATGCCGGCGCCCGCATGGCGGCGCGCTGATCTCCCCAGCGCAAGGATCAATCATTAGCGCGGTACTTTCCTCCCTGTGAGGCCGCGACTACCTGGCCCAGCCTTGCTGCCGCAAGGCTGGGTCTTTTTTGCCTTCGGGCAAATCCGGATATGCCGTTGCTTCTTGCCCGCTTGCTGCCGATCACTGTATGACGGTGCTCTGCGGTGTGGGTATATTAAGTATCTGATTTAACTTGATATATCTCCGTTTTCTGGCGTATTCACGGCCCAGTTTGATGTGGTTGCGCCAATTCGATTGACATGGTTGCGCCTCGTGTTGATAGTGGCGCTACCTTTCTCGGTCCGGTGACCGGGCTATCGAGGAGCGTGCCGTGCCGGTCACCACTATTGGCGTCAAGATCGACGACGAGCTGAAGCAACGATTGAAACTGGCTGCCGAGGGCTTGGGCCGTTCGCCGCATTGGCTGATCAAGCAGGCGATCTTCTCGGTGCTGGAACGGGTCGAGCGCGGGGATACGCTGCAGGATCTGTTCGGTGACAGCCGGGCCGTGGATGTTTCAGAGGTGAGTGCGGCAGCAGAAGCACCCCAGCCGCCGTTCCTGGAATTCGCCCAATCGGTTCAGCCGCAGAGCGTGTTGCGGGCCAAGATCACCGCCGCCTATCGCCGCCCGGAAACCGAATGCCTGCCGCAACTCATCGCCGAAGCATCCTTGCCCAAGGCGGTGACAGCAGCAGCGCGTGATCTTGCCACCCGGCTGGTCGAACGGCTGCGCGACAAGGACCAGTCCGGTGGTGTTGAGGGCCTGATTCACGAATATTCGCTGTCCAGTCAGGAAGGTGTGGCGCTGATGTGCCTGGCCGAGGCATTGCTGCGCATCCCTGACCGCGCCACGCGCGATGCACTGATCCGCGACAAGATCGGTCATGGCGACTGGGAAGCGCATCTCGGCAACAGCCGTTCGCTGTTCGTGAATGCTGCCACCTGGGGGCTGCTGATTACCGGCCGTCTCGCCAGCACCAATAGTGGCAAGTCGCTTTCCGGGGCGCTTGGCAAGTTGATTGCCAAGGGCGGCGAACCGCTGATCCGCAAGGGTGTCGATATCGCCATGCGCATGATGGGCGAGCAGTTCGTTTGCGGCCAGAGCATAGCCGACGCCCTGGCCAATAGCCGCAAATGGGAAGCGCTGGGTTTTCGCTACTCCTACGACATGCTGGGCGAGGCAGCGGTCACGGCGGCGGATGCGCAACGCTATTATGCGGATTACGAACAGGCGATCCACGCCATTGGCAAGTCGGCGGCGCGACGTGGCATTTATGAGGGGCCCGGTATCTCGGTGAAGCTTTCGGCGCTGCATCCGCGCTACAACCGCGCCAATCTCGAGCGCGTGAAAACCGAACTGTTGCCGCGACTGAAGGCGCTGACCCTGCTGGCGCGGCGCTACGATATCGGCCTCAATATTGATGCGGAGGAGGCGGATCGCCTGGAAGTTTCGCTTGATCTGCTGGAAAGCCTCTGCTTCGATCCAGAATTGGCGGGTTGGAACGGTATCGGCTTCGTGGTGCAGGCTTATCAGAAGCGCGCACCCTTCGTACTCGACTGGATCATTGATCTGGCGCGCCGCAGCGGTCATCGGGTGATGGTGCGGCTGGTCAAGGGTGCCTATTGGGACAGCGAAATCAAGCGTGCCCAGGTGGATGGCCTGGAAGGCTTTCCTGTTTTCACCCGCAAGGTACATACCGATGTGTCGTATCTGGCCTGTGCCCGCAAGCTGCTGGCGGTGCCGGATGCGGTCTACCCGCAATTCGCCACCCATAATGCGCAGACGCTTGCCACCATTCATGCGATGGCCGGCGAGAATTATTATGTCGGCCAGTATGAGTTCCAATGCCTGCATGGCATGGGCGAGCCGCTGTATCAGGAGGTGGTGGGCCGCGACAAGCTGAACCGGCCTTGCCGGATTTATGCCCCGGTGGGTACCCATGAGACGCTGCTGGCCTATCTGGTGCGGCGCCTGCTGGAGAATGGCGCGAATACCTCTTTCGTCAACCAGATCGCCGACACTGCGATACCGGTTGAGAAGTTGACCGCTGATCCGGTGGAGGCGGCACGCGCCATCCAGCCGCTCGGTGCGCCGCACCCGAAGATCGCGCTGCCATGTGACATGCTTGGTGCTCGCCGCAATTCCACCGGCCTTGATCTCACCAATGAGCAGCGCCTGGCGTCACTTTCCGCAGCCTTGCTTTCGGGTGTGGATCAAGGCTGGCGCGCGGAGCCGTTGCTGGCCGATGGTGCGGTGACAGAAGGCGATACACTGCTGGTGCGTAATCCCGCCAATCGCAACGATGTGGTTGGTCGCGTGGTGGTGTCGGATGAAGCCCTGGTCAGCCGGGCTGTTGCCGGCGCGGTCGCTGCCGCGCCGATCTGGCAGGCAACGCCGCCGGCAGAGCGGGCGCAATGCCTGCATGCCGCTGCCGATCTGCTGGAAGAGCGGATGCCTTTGCTGTTGGGTCTGATTGTACGCGAGGCTGGCAAGTCATTGCCGAATGCCATCGGCGAGGTGCGCGAGGCTGTCGACTTCCTGCGCTACTATGCAGATGCCGTGGCGAGAGACTTTTCCAACGATACGCATCGACCGCTGGGGCCAGTGGTCTGCATCAGCCCGTGGAATTTCCCGCTCGCCATCTTCATGGGGCAGGTGGCGGCAGCACTTGCAGCGGGCAATGTGGTTCTCGCCAAGCCGGCAGAGGAAACGCCGCTGATCGCGGCCCAGGCCGTGCAGATCCTGCGCGAAGCCGGCGTGCCGCCGGGCAGCATTCAGCTAGTGCCAGGTGATGGCCGCATTGGCGCCGCGCTGGTGGGCGATACGCGCATCCGTGGTGTGATGTTCACCGGCTCCACCGAGGTGGCTCGTCTGATCCAGAAGCAATTGGCGCCCCGCCTGACGCCTGATGGCAACCCCATCCCGCTGGTCGCGGAGACCGGTGGCCTCAATGCGATGATTGTCGATTCTTCGGCGCTGCCGGAACAGGTGGTGGGCGATGTACTGGCCTCGGCTTTTGACTCCGCAGGCCAGCGTTGCTCTGCGCTGCGGGTGCTGTGCCTGCAGGAAGATGTTGCCGATCACGTCCTGGCGATGCTGAAGGGTGCCATGGCCGAGCTTGCCATTGGCTCGCCGGATCGGCTTTCGGTAGATATCGGCCCGGTGATCACGGCAACGGCACAGCAATCCATTCAGGCCCATATCGATGAGCTGCGGGCCAAAGGCTGCCGCGTGACGCAGCTAGAACTCCCCGCTCAGGCAAGGTTCGGCAGCTTCGTACCCCCGACCATAATAGAATTGCCTCGGATTACCGACCTGGCCCGCGAAGTATTTGGCCCGGTGCTGCATGTGGTGCGCTTCCCTCGCGATGAAGTCGATGCCCTGATCGCGGATATCAACGCATCCGGCTATGGCCTCACCTTTGGGGTGCATAGCCGCATCGACGAGAGCATTGCCCATATCACGCAGGGCATCGCAGCCGGCAATCTTTATGTCAACCGCAACATTATCGGGGCCGTGGTCGGCGTGCAGCCTTTCGGCGGCCAAGGCCTCTCGGGCACCGGACCGAAAGCAGGCGGGCCGCTGTATCTGCGTCGCCTGCTGGCTTCTGTGCCACGGATGTCGACGCTGACCGGTGCTGCGGCAGCCCAGCCTGCCAAAGATTTCCTGGCCTGGCTGGTGGCCCACGGCCATGCAGAGGAAGCACGGATCTGCCAGGATTACATCCAGCGCAGCCCGTTGGGGTATATGGACGATCTGGCCGGTCCCGTGGGTGAACGCAATGTCTATACATTGCTGCCACGCGGCAATATTCGCTGTGTGCCGCAATCGCGCTCTGGCCTGTTCACGCAGATTGCCGCCGTGTTGGCCACCGGTAACCGGGCCATCCTGCCGCAGCAGCTTGCCTTCCCGGAGGCGTTGGCTAATTTGCCGCCTGGCTTGCAGCCGTGGTTGCTGCAGGATGATTCTGAGCCGGATATTGCCGCCGTGTTGTTTGAAGGTGATGGCGATGCACTGAGCCGGCTGGCGCAACAGCTTGCCGAAAGCCTGCCGCGCGTGGTGCCGATTTTCGGCAGACCTGTCGCGTCACATTCAGGTGATGCAGGCTACCCGCTGGAATTCCTGGTGGCCGAACGTGCGATCAGCACCAATACGGCGGCGGCTGGTGGCAATGCCAGCCTGATGAGCATCGGCTGAAGCGAGGGTTACTCGGCAGATTGCTTGGGGTCGTGATCAAGATGGCCGACAATGCTGTCGGACACATCATGCAGATGCTCTTTCATCGCTGCGGCGGCCGCGTCCGGATTGCCTGACATCAGGCAGCGCACTATGCGGTCGTGATGTTCCGCCGCACCTTCGCTCAGCTTCTCGTATTCGTTGGCGCGATGCCGGGCCCGATGCACATGCCACATGATATGCTCATGCATGTCGGCCAGGGTTTTGTTTTCGGCGCCCAGCACGATGGCGCGATGAAATTCATCATTCAGGCGATAATAGGTCGAGGGATCGTGCTGATGCGCGGCGGCGTTCATGCGCATATGCAGCAGGTTGATCTGCTCCAGCACCGCCGGTGGTCGGGTCATCGCCACTTTCGCAGCGGCTGCCTGCTCCAGTGCGGAAAGCACTTCCATTTTCTCGGCCACATCGGGCTGTGTCGGGTCGGTGACCACGGCACCGACATGCGGCACCAGTTCCACCAGGCCTTCAGCTTCCAGGATTTTCAGCGCGTCGCGCATCGGCGTGCGTGAAATGCCAAACTCGGCGCAGAGCAGAGGCTCCGGCAGTCGTTCGCCAGGACGCCAGCGGCCTTCCACGATGTCGCGGCGGATATGCGGCAGCACCTGTTCATGCATCGGCTCGCGGCTGATCACCGTGCGCCGCTTTGGAAGGTCGCTCGGTTCGGCAGCGCTGCGCGGAAGGGCAGCGATTTTAGTCATCACGTCCAATCCTCGTTCCTCACCGATTCTATCTGCCGGCCTTCCCACTTACCCCTTATTGGGGAGGGAGAGAGGCTTTGGCAAGCCCATACGTGTGCCTGAATAAGGAGCAATACTGGTTCAGGCAAATTCTTGTGCATTTGATGTTTGACTCTCGTCAAACAGATCGTATACGATATTCATTATACGATGATTGGGCCGGCAGTATAGGCCTAATTATTGAAATTATTGCAAAATTTATGTCTCGGGGATGACGAGTCAGATGGCGAATGGGACGATCGACGCTGCCGCTACCGGAAAAAGCCGCCCCCAGGGCGTCGGTAATGCAGTCCTTCGGGTCGAGGATCGGCGCTTTCTTGAGGGCAAGGGCGAGTATCTCGCCGACCTAAATATCCCCGGCACCTGGGACTTGGCTTTCCTGCGCAGCCCCGTCGCCCATGCCAGGCTCAAGGGCGTCACGATCCCCGAACAATATCGCGGCCAGGTTTTCCTGATCGACGCCATTGATTTCGCCAAGCCGATCGTCGCCGTGGGTAAGGCACCGGGCTTCAAATATTCCGAATATCCGCCGCTGGCGCGCGAGCGTATCCGTTTCGTCGGCGAGCCGATTGCCATGTGCATCGCGCCCACCCGTGCCGAAGCCGAGGATATTGCCCAGGCTTGCGAACTCGATATCGAGGAACTCCCGGCTTTGTGGGATATCGACGTGGCATTACAGCCCGGCGCGCCGACCCTGCATGATGGCTGGACCGACAATCTCTATGTCACCACCGAGATCAAGACCGGCGATATTGCCGAAGCCAAGGCGGCTGCCGCGGTTACGGTGAAGAAGTCGCTGCGCATGGGCCGCCATGTCGGCGTATCGCTGGAAACCCGCGGTGTGCTGGCGCATTACGACCGCCGGCTTGGCGAATTGGTGGTGTATTCCTCCACCCAGTTTCCGCATGTCATCCGCACCATCCTGGCGCAGGCCCTCGGCATTGCCGAATCGACTTTGCGCGTGGTGGCACCCGATGTCGGCGGCGGCTTCGGCCCGAAGAATAATTTCCAGCCCGAGGAACTCGCGGTTGCTGCATTGGCGATGAAGCTGGGCCGGCCGTTGCGCTGGCTGGAAGATCGCCGCGAGCATTTCATTGCTTCTCCCCATGCCCGCGAGCACCGCTACGAACTCACCGCCTACGCCGATGCCAACGGCAAATTGCTTGGCGTCGAGGGACAGGTGACGGTGGATGCCGGCGCCTATTCGGTGTGGCCCTGGACCGCCTCGATGGAAGCCGGCATGGCCGCCGGCATCATGACCGGGCCTTACGACATCCCGATCTATCATGGCCGCGCGATCACCGTCGGCACCAACAAGTCGCCGCTCGGGCCTTATCGCGGCGTTGGCCGTACCGGCGCCTGCTTCGCCATCGAAACCCTGATCGATGCGGTGGCGCGGGCGGTGAACCGTCCGCCGGAAGATGTGCGCATCGAAAACATGGTGAAGCCGGAGCAGATGCCCTACCGCTCGGCCACTCATAAGCTCTATGACAGCGGCGATTATCCGGAATGTGCCCGCCGCGCGGTGGCCGCCATCAATCCTGCCGCCATTCGTGCACGCCAGGCCAAAGGTGAGCCAGATGGCCGCCTGATCGGCTATGGCGTTGCCAGCTATACCGAACAATCGGCCCATGGCACGGCGGAATGGGTGGCACGTGGCCTGCCGGTGGTGTTCGGCTTCGAACCGGCGCTCGGCCGCTTCACCCCCGATGGCAAGCTGATCCTGTTCGTCGGTATCCAGAATCATGGCCAGGGCCTGGAAACCACCCTGGCGCAGGTGGCGAGCGAGGAACTCGGCATCCGCATCGAGGATGTGGTGGTACGCCATGGCGACAGCTCCACCTCGCCTTATGGCATGGGCACCTTCGCCTCGCGCAGCATGACCATGGCCGGCGGTGCCGTATCGCGCGCCTGTGCCGAGCTGGCAGTGAAGGTGAAACGCATCGGCGCGCATTTGCTGCAGGCACCGGAGGATCAGGTGAAGCTTGCCGATAATGCCGCCTGGTTTGGCGAGCAGTCGATCAGCTTTGCCGAGATCTGCAATGCCGCCTACCTGCATCCGGAGCGCCTGCCGCAGGGCATGGAGCCAAGCCTGGAAGCCAGTGTGGTCTACGAGCCCGGCCGCTCCACCGGCGCCTTCTCCTATGCCACCCATGCCTGCGTGGTGGCGGTGGATCCCGGCACCGGCCTTGTCGAAGTGCTGGATTACGTGGTGTGCCACGATTGCGGCACCATGGTGAACCCGTTGCTGGTGGAAGCGCAGGTGGTTGGCGGTGTCGCCCAGGGCCTCGGCACTGCGCTCTATGAGGAAATCCCCTACGACGAGAATGGCCAGCCGCTGGCCTCCACTTTCCTCGATTATCTGATTCCCGGTGCTGCCGAGGTGCCGGATGTGCGGGTGCTGCATATGGAAACTCCGTCGCCGCATACCCGCTTTGGTATCAAGGGCATGGGCGAGGGTGGCGCCATCGCGCCGCCCGCCGTGGTGGTCAATGCCATCAACGATGCCCTGCGCGGCCTGAACGTGGAAATCAGCGAAACCCCGGTTACCCCTGAACGCCTGCTCGCGGCGCTGCTTGATGCGCGGAGTCACTAAGCCATGAAGCCCGCTTCCTTCACCTATGCCCGCCCCACTGCGCTGGATGAAGCCATTCAGTTGTTGCGCGATGCTGGTGCTCGTCCGCTGGCCGGCGGTCAGTCGCTGGTGCCGATGCTGAACCTGCGCCTGGCACCAGTGGATCAACTGGTCGATCTCGGTCGTATCGCGGCGCTGCGCGATGTAAGCGAAACCCCAGCAGCGGTGATCTACGGCGCAGGCACGCGCCATGCCGCGTTCGAGGATGGCCTGGTACCCGATACCTCCAATGGCCTGATGCGCCATGTCGCGGCGCGGTTTGCTTATCGTGCCGTGCGCAATCGCGGCACCATCGGCGGCGCCCTGGCACTGGCCGATCCCGCTGCCGATTGGCTACTCACGGTCGTTGCGCTGGAAGGCAAGCTGCATCTGCTGGGTGCTGATGGTGTGCGCGTCGTCGAGGCCGAGGCATTCGTTCTGGGACCGTATTTCACCGCGCTGGCTGAAGGTGAACTGATCACGGCGGTGGAGATTCCGCGCCGACCGGCGACTGAACGCTGGGGCTACAGCAAAGTCACCACCAAGATCGGTGAATATGCCGAATCGATGGCGCTTGCGCTGTTCGACAAGGCCGCTGGTAATGCCCGGCTGGTGCTTGGCGCTGCCGATGGCGCGCCCATCGTGCTGCGCGACACTGCTGCCGCCTGGATCTCTGGCACCAGCGGCGAGGCGCTGCGGCCGCTGATTCTCAGGGAAATTGATGCCGCTGAGCGCGAATTCAGCGCCGCCAAGCGGCATATGCATGCCACCACGCTGCTGCGTGCAACACAGGATGCGGCCAAGTGACTACCAGCCCCAAAATTCCGGTCTCCCTTAGTGTCAACGGCCATGCCGTGGAAGCGATGGTGGAGCCGCGCACCCATCTTGCCGACCTGCTGCGTGACCAGCTCCGCCTCACGGCCACGCATCTTGGCTGCGAGCACGGTGTCTGCGGCGCCTGCACCATTCTGATCGATGGCCAGCCGGCGCGCTCCTGCATCGCTCTTGCGGTCAGCGTCGATGGCGCCGAGATCCGCACGCTGGAGGGCATGCAGGGCGATGCGCTGATGGAGATTTTGAAGCAGGCCTTCCATGAGCAGCATGGCTTGCAATGCGGTTTCTGTACCCCCGGGATGCTGACCAGCGCCTGGGATCTGCTTCGGCGTGGGGTGACGCTGGATGAACGGAGCGTGCGCGAGGCGATGGGCGGCAATCTGTGCCGCTGCACCGGCTACCAGGGCATCATCCGTTCGATCATGGCCGCGGCCGAGATGGCCAAGGCGGCCGGCCTCATCAAGATCGGAGAAACTGCCTGATGACTAGCACCATCGTCGGCGGCGCCATGCTGCCGCATGCCCCGCAATTCTTTACTCTGCCGGATACCGAGGACAAGGCCACTGTCGCCAGTGTGCAGAAGGTTGCTGCCGAGATCGGCGACAGGCTGCGAGCCCTCGATCCCGATCTCTGGATCATCTTTTCCAACGATCATGCCGAGCAGTTCTTCCACGGCATCGCGCCGCCTTTTACCATTCATGTCGGCGGCGAGGCCGGCGGTGAATTCGCCGGCCGCAAATTTCATTGGGAAATTCCCAGCGCGGTGAGTTTTGAGCTGGTGCGCCAGCTCTATCGCCAGGGTTTTGATCCGGCTTTCACCAGCACGGCGAAATTCGACTATGCCATGGGCATTCCGCTCACCCATCTGGGTCACAAGGGCGCGGTGCTGCCGATCTATGTGAATGCCTATCTGCCGCCGCAGCCGACCGTGGAACGCTGCTATGCCTTCGGCCAGGCGGTGGCACGCGCTGTCACCAATCTTGGCCTGCGTACCGTTGTGTTAGCATCGGGCGGCATGTCGCATTTCCCCGGCACCGACCGCTACTCGCATCCGGAGCTGGATTGGGACAACAAGGTGCTGGAGCGCCTTGCCGTCGGCAATCTCAAGTCGCTGATCGGCTACGACGAAACCGAACTCGACGACAAAGGCAATATCGAGCTGCGTTGCTGGGCCTGTGCCGCCGGCGCACTTGGCGAGCGCAAGCCTGATATCGTGCAGATGGACCCGAGCTGGCATCACAATTATGCCTCTCTCGGTTGGTTCAACAGCGATCTGGTCGGCGCCGAGCCGCATTACCCGACGATCAAGCCAGAACTGGTGCAGATCACCTCGGCTCTGCATGCCCTGGCGCATGACCGCGAGGCGCGCAACGCCTATATCGCCGATCCGGCCGCCTATGCTGGCCGCTATCAGCTCAGCGAAGCCCAGCATCGCGCCCTGGTGGCGCTGGATATGCCAGCCATCGTGGCGATGGGCGCGCACCCGCTGGTGCCCTTCCTTGCCAACATGCAGATCCAGCGCCTGCGCAATCCCAAGTAATCGTCAGGCCAAGAGACCACCAGGAAAGATGATGACCCATCCCGCGATCGATCTGATCAACCCCCAGGACGGCAGCCTGATCACCAGGTTGCCGGAGCAGGGTGAGGCTGGCGTGGCGGCGGCGGTCGTCGCTGCCGAAGCCTGCTTCGCGGCGCATCGCAAAGTGCCGGTGCATCAGCGCGTCGCCTGGTTGAAGGCTGCGGCTGTTGCCCTGCAAGCCGCGGCGGAAGAGTTCGCCCAGATCATCCGTGAGGATGTCGGGAAACCGATCCGTGTTGCACGCGGCGAGGTGAAGCGCGGCGTGGAGTTCATCGAAGCCTGTGCTGCCTTCTTGCCGCAGCTTGGCGGCGAAGTACTGGCGCTGGACGCCACGGCGATGGGGACGGGTAATTTCGGCTTCACCAGGCATATCCCCTATGGCGTGGTGGCAGGCATCACGCCGTTCAATGCACCGATCAATCTGCTGGTGCAGAAAGTGGCGCCGGCCATTGCCGCCGGCAATGCCATCGTGGTGAAGCCGGCACCGGCCGGCACCCGCACGGCCCAGCGTCTTGCGGAGGTGTTCCGCGCCGCCGGCTGGCCTGAAGGCCTGTTCAGCGTGGTCAGCGGCGACCGCATCACGGCGGCGGCACTGGTGTCGCATCCTGGTGTACGGGCTGTCAGTTTCACTGGTTCGACTTCAGGCGGCGAGGCACTGGCTCGGGCGGCTGGCGCCAAGAAGTTTGTCGCCGAGCTAGGCTCCAATGCTGCAAATATTGTGTTGGCCGACGCCGATGTGGCTGATGCCGCCAAGAAGATTGCCGGCGCCGGCTTCGAGGCCAGCGGCCAGCAATGCATCTCGGCCCAGCGTGTGCTGGTGGCGCGTACCGTGCTGCCGGCCTTCCTTGAGGCGTTCGTTGCCGCCGCCAAGGCGCTGAAGGTCGGGCGCGCTGACGACGCCACCAGCGATCTTGGCCCGATGGTGACAGAGGCGGCGGCCAAGCGGGTGATGGCGCTATGCGAGGATGCCATTGCACGGGGCGCTCGCTATGCCCTGGAGCCGAAGCGTGATGGCGCCACTGTCTCTCCCGGCATTCTCATCGATCTGCCGTTCCAGGCGCGGCTGTGGTGCGAGGAAGTATTCGGGCCGGTTGCCGTCGTGGTGCCGTTCGATGATATCGACGAGGCGCTGAAGCTCGCCAACGATTCCGATTTCGGCCTGCAAGGCGCGGTGTTCACCCGCGACCTCGGCGCTGCCTTCCGCTTCGCCGAGGATTTCGATGTCGGCGCGCTGTGGGTCAACCAGGCCAGCCGTTTCCGCCTCGACATGTATCCCTTCGGTGGCGTGAAGCAGAGCGGCGTCGGCCGCGAGGGCGTGCGTTACGCCATCGAGGAACTCTGTCAAATCAAGTTCATCGGGATCAAGGCCTGAGATGAACAGCCTGGAGCGCCTTTGTCAGACCGTCGCCGCCACCGGCAACAAGGTGGTGACATCGGCGCATCCTGCTGCCAGCGCGGCTGGCATCGCAGCCTTCGCCCAGGGCGGCAATGCCTTCGATGCGGCTCTGGCGGCCTGCTTCATGGAGACCGTGGCGCTGCCGATGAAATGCGGCCTGGCCGGCGATCTGGTGGCGCTGTATCGCCGTGCCGATGGCTCGATGGAAACCATTGTCAGTGTCGGCCCCGGCCCGCAGGGTTTGGCCCAAGGTGCGATCCTGGAGCGTGTCGGGCCGCGTTCTGTGGGGATTCCCGGAGCACCTGATGGCTATGCCATGCTGCACAATTTAGGCAGCTTGCCGCTGAAGCAACTGGTGGCGGCGGCGGTGCAGGCAGCGGATGCCGGTATCCCCTGGACCTGGACGGCACTCAGTTATCTCGATGAAGCAGAAGAACTGCTCGGCCGCTACAGCCCGCATCATCCCTATTGCCCGCATGGCCGCCGGCCACAGATTGGCGAACTGCGTCGCCTGCCAGGCCTGGGCCGTTTGCTGGAAGCCTTCGCCGAAGCGGGTGCTGATCTTTTTGCCGGCGATCATGGCCGCAGGCTGGCGGCGGAAGTGCAAAGCCGTGGCGGCTTCATCACGCTCGCCGATTTGCGGACACGCCCGGCCAGGCGTTTGCCGGCGATCAGTGTGACGCTTGGTGAGCGCATCGAGTTGCTGGCGACGCCGACGCCGACCGGTGGCCCGCGCCTTGCCGATGTCTTGAGCCGCTATCAGGCCGGCTCTGGCAACCTGCTCGACCTGGTCCGCGCCGAACGCCAGGAAAGCCGCAAGCGCAACCGTGAGGCTCAGGACGAGGGCACCTCGGTGGTCACGGCGGCCGACGACCAGGGTAATGCCGTGGTGGTGGTGCATAGCAATTCCTTCCCGCGTTTCGGTTCCGGTGTGGTGCTGGAAAGTGGCCTGGTGCTGAACAACCGTCCGGGCCGTGGTTTCGACCTGAATGCACCGCCGCAGGCGCGCAATGCCCCGGCGGCAGGGCGCGTGCCGCAAACCACGTTGCATGCCTGGGCCTTGAGCCATGGTGAAACACTCTGCCTGGGCGCCACGCCGGGCGGCGTCAATCAGTTGCCATGGAACAGCCAGGTGCTGGCCGATCTGCTTGCCGGTGCGACACCCGCCGAAGCCGTGACCAATCCGCGCTGGGCATTGGATGACAAGGAAGAATTGAGTGCCGAGGACGGTGTGCATTTCGCCGCTGGCGTGGCGCCCGACCGGGCGCTGCAGCGGTTCGCTCATCGCTCGGTGCAGCAGGTGGTGATGATGCGGGCCGGTTTTCCGCATCTGGCGGCGGCGGACCCGCGCAGCGGCGCTTCAGCGCTGGGCATGTATTGAGGAAGTAGAGCAATGCAGATCGAAAAGGAATTCACTGTTGCGCATGGCCCGGATGTGGTGTGGGGCGCTTTCTCCGATGTGCGCCTTGTCGCTTCCTGCCTGCCAGGTGCGGCGATCCTGGCCGAACTCGGCGGCGACCGCTATCGCGGCCAATTCTCGGTGAAAGTCGGCCCGCTCGCCGCTGCTTTCGACGGCGAGGTGACGCTGAAGCGTGATGACGCGGCGATGAGCGGCCATGTCGAGGGCAAGGGAGCGGATGCCAAGAGCAACTCCCGCGCCTCGGGCAGCATGACCTACCGCGTGCTGCCGGATGCAGCCGGCAGCCGTGTGGCGGTGGATTGCACAATCAACCTGGCCGGGGCACTGGCGCAATTCGGCAAGGCCGGGGTGGTGAAGGAAATCGCCAACCGCATCACCGCCGAGTTCGTGCGCAATCTGGAAGCCCAGCTTGCCGCGCGGGTGCCGGCCACAGCCGCCGTGACTGGCGAAAATGCTGCGCCTGCCGCTGCCCAGGAACAAGTTTCGCCGCCGCCGCCAGCCCAGTCGCTGGATGCGGGTCGGCTCCTCTGGTCGATCGTCCGCGATGCGTTTGTCGGATTCTTCCGCTCGCTTTTCGGCCGTCGCAACAGTGTCATGTGATCAACCCAAGCCAACCAAGACGACAAGGAGGAGTGCATGAATCGGACTGCTTTATTCGGCGCTGTAGCCGCCGCTGCATTGTTCCTGGGCCAGCCCGCCCAGGCGCAGGACACCATCAAGATCGGCGTCATCCAGCCGCTTACCGGCTCGGTGGCCTATAACGGCAAGGCCGATGTCTCCGGCTCCGAACTCGCGGTTGAGCAGCGCAATGCTGCCGGCGGTGTGCTTGGCAAGAAGGTCGAGTTGATCATCGAGGACGGTTCGTGCAATCCGGCCAAGTCGGTGAACGCGGCCGAAAAGCTGATCCAGCGCGACAAGGTGACTGTACTCTCTGGCGCCTTCTGTTCCTCCGCCACTCTGGCGGTGATGCCGGTGGCCGAGAACTACAAGATCCCGCTGGTTACCGGCGTGTCGTCCAAGGCCGATCTGACGGAGAAGGGTAATCGCTACTTCTTCCGCGCCACCGAGACCGACGCGCTGCTCGCCGAGGCTTTCGCCAAGATCCTCTATGATCAGCTCAAGTTGCGCAAAGTCGCTTATATCGGCGTCAACGACGACTGGGGCCGTGGCGGCGTTGAAGAGTTCGAGAAGAACATGAAGGCGCTGGGTGCCACCACCGTGATGAAGGATTACTTCGATCACGGCACCACCGACTTCTACACTCTGTTGGCCAAGCTGAAGGCCTCGGGCGCTGATGGCGTATTCGTTGCCGCCGAAACTCAGGATGGTTCTATCTTCGTGAAGCAGAAGGCCGAGTTTGCCCTCAACCTGAAGATCTTCGGTGTTGGCTCCTGGGCCACTGCCGACTTCATGCGCCTGACCGAGAAAGCGTCCGAGGGTATCTATGCTGCGGTGCCCTATGCCTCGACAATGACCACACCGAAGAACCAGGCCTTCGTCGCCGCTTATGAGGCGAAGACCAAGGAGAAGCCGGGCAAGTATGGCGCGGCTGGCTACAACGCGATCAACATCATCATGGATGCGATCCAGCGTGCTGGTTCCACCGAGCCGGAGAAGATCCGCGAGGCTCTGACCAAGACTGATTATGAAGGCCCGAACGGCAAGTTCCGCTTCGATGCCAAGGGTCAGGCCAGCGGTTTCGATGTGGTGCTGGTGCAGCTTCGCAGCGGCGTGCCGGTGGTTGCCGCGTCGACTTCTATCGGTCAATAAGCATTACCCAGCCGGCGGCTTTTACCGCCGGCTGGTTCTCTCTTTCAGTAGGCGGGGTGAAGATGGATTTCTTACTGCAACTGGTGGCCAATGGCCTGGTGAATGGCAGCTTCTATGCGCTATCCGCCATCGGCCTCACCCTGGTCTTCGGCTTGATGCGCGTGGTGAATTTCGCGCATGGCGATATTTACATGGTGGGCGGCCTGCTCGGCTGGACCTTCACCGTGCATCTCGGCCTCGGCTTCTTCCCCTCGCTGCTGGCAGTGATCGTGGTGATGGGGGCTGCCGGCTGGCTGATCGAGCGCGTGCTGATCGAGCGTGTGCGCGAACAGGGCGAAGAGCCCGGCATCCTGCTCACCATCGGCCTTTCCATCTTCCTGGTGAATACCGCGTTGCTGATCTACGGCACGGCGCCGCTGAAAGTCACCGGTCCGATGCCGAACGCACCGATCTTTCTTGGTCCTGTGGTGTTGACCAAGGCGCGCCTGGCCATTGTTGGCATAGCCGCGCTGCTGATCCTGACATCACATCTGATTATCCAGCACACCAAGCTCGGCCGCGCCATGCGCGCCACTTTCCAGGATACCATGGCGGCAAAGCTGGCCGGCATCCAGACTGCCCAGGTCTATGCCACCACCTTCGCCATGGGCATCGTGCTGGCCAGCGTTGCCGGCATGCTGCTCGGTTCAATCTACGTGGCACAGCCGACCATTGGCGGTCTCGTCAGCCTGAAGGCTTTCGTCGTGGTAATCTTCGGCGGCATGGGCAGTTTCCCCGGCGCCATTGTCGGCGGCCTGGTCCTTGGTCTGGTTGAAGCCATATGGGGGGGCTATGTCGGCACCGGCTATGTCGATGCGATCGGCTTCGCCATGGTCATTGTCATGCTGCTGGTGCGGCCTTATGGCCTGTTTTCCAAGCGCGCGGAGCGGGTGTGATGCGCAATACCGAACGTAATATTCTTCTCGCTTTCATTGCTGTTGCAGCTCTGTTGCCGCTGCTGGTGCGCAATGAGTATGTGTTGCATCTCGGTGTCATGGTGATGTTTTCGCTGATCCTGGCGACCAGCTTCAACCTGATCGTTGGCTATGTCGGTGAATTTCCGCTTGGTCATATGGCTTTCCTCGGCATCGGCGCCTATGCCGCAGCCATCGGTTCGTCCAAGTTGGGGTTGCCGATTGAGCTGACCATACCTTTTGCCGGTGTCATTGCGGCCATCTCCGGCCTTGCCATCGGCGCCATCACGCTGCGGCTGCGTGGTCCGTTCTTTGTCATCATCACGCTCTGCTTCGCTGAAGTGCTGCGTCTGGTGGCAAATAACTGGGTGGCGCTGACCAATGGACCGATGGGTATTTCCGGCATCCGCAAGCCGCCGGCCATTGCTGTGCTCGATGCTCTGGGACAGAAGACCGCTTTTTACTATGTCGCGCTGCTGCTTGCCGCCATCGTGCTCTATGTTGCTTTCCGCTTCGTCTATTCGAATATCGGGCGCGGTGCGGTGGCGATCCGAGAGAACCGCTTTGTGGCACAGTCGGTCGGCATCTCGCCGTTCCACTATGCCCTGCTCACTTTTGTCGTTGCTGCAGCACTGGCGGGCCTGAGCGGCGGCTTCTATGCGCATTACATCTCCTTTGTCGGCCCGGAAGTGTTTGGTTTCAGCTTCATGGCTTCCACCATCATCATGGTGCTGCTGGGCGGCAAGGGTACGTTGGTCGGCCCGGTGCTCGGTGCCCTGGTGGTCGTGGTGCTGGAAGAGTATCTGCGTGATTTCAAGGAATTGCGGCTCTCGATCTTCGGCGCCATCGTGATCGCCGTGGTGCTGTTCATGCCGCGTGGCATCATGGGGTTCCTGACGGAAAAGCGTGACAATTACGTCCGTGCCAAGGAGGCCGTCTGATGCTGCAGGTCAATAACCTCCGCATGCGCTTTGGTGGCATCACCGCCGTCAACGACGTGTCTTTCGAGGTCAACAAGGGCGAGATCGTCAGCCTGATCGGCCCGAATGGCGCCGGCAAGACCACCTGCTTCAACATGATCACAGGCTTCCTCAAGCCGACTGAGGGTTCGGCGGCTTTCGAGGGCCAGCTGGTGACAGGCAGGGCGCCGCACGACATCGCGCGGCTTGGCGTGGTGCGCAGCTTCCAGAAGACCAATATCCTCAAGAGTTTGTCGGTGTTCGAGAATATTCTGGCGGCGCATCAGCGCCAGGGCACGCTATCGCTGCTCGCCACCCTGCTGCCCGGCAGTGGCGTGAAGCAGAGCGAGACCCGGCTGCGTGATAGTGCAGCAGAGATCGTTGACTTGATCGGCCTGGGTTCACGCATGAACACCGAGGCAGCATCGCTTTCCTGCGGCGAGTTGCGTTTGCTGGAAGTCGGTATCGGCCTGGGTGCCAAGCCGCGCCTGCTGATGCTGGATGAGCCGGCGGCCGGCCTCAATTCAGAGGAGGCGTTGAAGCTGGGCGCCATCCTGAAGGGCCTTGTCGGCAGCCAAATCGAGGCGCTCTTGCTGGTCGAGCATAATATGAACCTGGTGATGAGCATTTCCGACCGTATCGTGGTGATGAATTTCGGCCTCAAGCTGGCCGAAGGCGGCCCGGAGGAAGTGCGCAACAATCCGGAAGTGATTGCTGCCTATCTCGGCAGCGCGACGGGGCATTGATATGACGCAGCAACCGATTCTGGAATTGCGCGACCTTAAGGTCAGCTACGGCAAGGTGCAGGCATTGCATGGCGTCAGCTTCAGCATCGCCCAGGGCGAGGTGGTGGCACTGATCGGCTCCAATGGTGCCGGTAAGAGTACATCACTGCGGGCGATTTCCGGCCTGATGGCCCCGTCCGCCGGCAGTATCCTGTTCAAGGGCGGCGATATTTCCGGCAAGCGGGCCGATGAGGTGCTGCGTGCCGGCATTGCTCATTGCCCGGAAGAGCGTCATGTCTGGCCGGAAATGACTGTCGAGGAAAACCTCCAGCTCGGCGGCTATATCGTCAGCGACAAGACTAAGCTGGATGCCCGCGTCGAGGATGGCTTCAACCGTTTTCCGCGTCTGCGCGAGCGTCGCAAGCAATTGGCCGGCACGCTTTCTGGCGGCGAGCAGCAGATGCTGGCAATTGCCCGTGCCTTGATCTCGGAGCCGACCCTGCTGTTGCTGGATGAGCCGAGCCTGGGCCTCAGCCCGCTGCTGGCGCAGGAAGTGATGGGTGCGGTGCGTGAGTTGCAGAAAGGCGGCATGACCATTCTGCTGGTGGAGCAGAATGTGCATAACGCACTCTCGGTTGCCTCGCGCGCCTATGTGCTGGAAACCGGCCGTGTTGTGGCTGCAGACACGTCTGCGGCCTTGCTCGGCAACAAGGATGTGCTGCGCGCTTATCTCGGAGGCTGATGCCATGTCCGGTCTGAAGGTTGGTCTGATCGGTTATGGTGCCATCGGCAGTCTGGTGGCCGAGGCGGTGGCCGGCCGAGATGATATGGCGCTGGCTGGTGTGTTGCTGCGGCCTGAATCGCAGCGGGCGCTGCCTGAGGCTTTGCCGTTGGTGACGGATGCCGCCGGATTGCTGGCGAAGCAACCCAATATCGTGGTTGAGGCGGCCGGCCATGGCGGCTTGCGGGCTTATGGGGCTGCGATCTTGAGTGGCGGCGTTGACTTGCTGATCGCCTCTGTCGGCGCATTGGCCGATGCCGAACTGGAAAACCGCCTGCGTGCTGCAGCGAAAGCGGGCCGCGCCAGAGTGTTGGTACCTGCCGGTGCGCTGGGTGGCCTGGATGCTCTGGGGGCGGCGAAACATGCCGGACTCGAGCGGGTGCAATATATCGGTCGCAAGGCGCCGAAAGCCTGGATCGGCACCAAGGCTGAAAGCATGATTGATCTGGCCAAGGTGACAGAGCCGACGCCGTTCTTCGAGGGCAGCGCGCGCGAAGCGGCCCTGGCTTTTCCGCAGAATGCCAATGTGGTTGCGGCCGTGGCGCTGGCGGGTCTCGGCTTCGACCATACCCGGGTGCGGTTGATGGTGGATCCTACCGAGGCACGCAATCAGCATAGCGTCGAGGCCAGCGGAGCCTTCGGCAGCTTCAGCAGCCATGTGGTGGCCCAGGTGCTGCCGAGCAATCCCAAGACCTCGATGCTGGCGCCCTACAGCCTGGTGCGCGGCCTTTGCGGCATGGTTGATACCATCGCCGCCTGAGGGGCGAGGGCAGAATTGCCGCCCGGTTGCCCGGCCTTTAGCTGCCAACCTGCAGGGTCGCGGTTAGCCGCCGTAACGTACTGACGATGGACATGGCCGTGATGCGGCTGGAGCGTGGGTTATCGGCCATCGGCAGGTTCTCGATGGTGGCGGAGAGCAGCGCGCTATCAGAAGTAATCTCGATGGCGTGGGTGTTGCGCACCAGGCTGGGATCGGCCCAGACCTCGACCTGGGTGCGATCCGGGCCGATGCCGGCGAGGCTCAGCGTTGCCGCGACATTGACATTGGCCGGAAAAGCCTTTGCTGCGGCGCGGGCATTGCCGCTGAACACGCAGAGTGGCGCGGTCAGCGCCTCCAGGCTGATGCCCTGTTCGGCCAGATAGGGGGCACCGCGCAAACCGTTTGGCGGCTTGCGTGAAATCAGCTTGGCGCTGGTGATCTCGCCTTCTGCCATCGCCGCCAGGGCATCCAGGGCCATCATCGCACCAGACGGCACGATGATGCGGCCGCCATGCCGCCGGGCCAGTACTGGCAGGTCTTCGGCCTCAAGCAAGGCAGCCGAACTGATGGCAATCAGGATTTTGCCGCGCATCAGCACTGCTACGGCAATGTCACGAAACGCCGCCGCTGGCAGGCTCTCCACCACGATATCGGCCTGCTCGGCAAGGGCGGTCAGGCTGCACATTGCCGGGGGTTGCTTGAAGGAAGCCAGCTTGGCAACAGCCTTGGCCTCATCGCGGGCAGCAATTCCAGTGAGCATCAGGCCATCAATGCCAGTATCCAGGCGCCGTGCCACATCAAGGCCAATGGCGCCAAGTCCAGCGATGCCGACGCGGAGCGGAGGGGTGGTTGTGGCAATCATATATTTCACCTGGAGAAATGCATTCGAGTATTGTTTCGCCATCATCTGCCCATTGGCTGTGCAGATGGTGGCGAAATATTGGAGACGGCAACCCTACAGGGTCAATCCTTGTCTGCCAATATTGACTATCTGGTTAGTAATAAATATTCTGTATCGAATAGTGCAACCAGTCTGACGGGTGAGGTCATGGCCAATATCATTCAGTCGTATTTCCCAGGCAGTGAAGCCCTGCCAACTGACACCCGTTTCAATCTGGTGCGTCCTAGTGACGGCGCCGTGATTGGCGAAATCGCCGAAGCCGGCGTGCCGGGCGTGGCGGCAGCGGTGGCGTCCTCGCTCGCGACTTTCCAGGCGCTGCGCAAGACGCCGCTGCATACGCGCATCCAGTGGCTGCGGCAGGCGGCAGCGGCACTGAAAGGCGAGGCCGAAGCACTGGCACAGCTCATCGCCGAGGATGTCGGCAAACCGATCCGGGCCTGCCGCTTCGAAGCCCAGCGCGGTGTGGAATTCATCGAGGCCTGTGCCGCTGCCGTCGCGCAGATTGGCGGCGAGGTATTGCCGCTGGATGCCGCAGCCACTGGCACTGGTTTGATCGGCATGACCCGTCATTTGCCCTATGGCGTGGTTGGTGCCATTACGCCGTTCAATGCGCCGATCAACCTGCTGGTGCAGAAGCTGGCGCCGGCTGTTGCCGCCGGCAACACCGTGGTGGTGAAGCCGGCTCCGGCCGGCACCCGTACCGCTTTGAAGCTGGCTGCCCTGTTCCGTGCGGCAGGATGGCCTGAGGGGTTGTTCAACGTGGTGACCGGAGACAAGGAGACGGCGCTTGCCTTGGCGGCGCATTCCGATGTGCGGGCGGTATCCTTCACAGGCGGTACGCAGGGTGGCGAAGCCCTGGCCCGCGCCGCTGGCGCCAAGAAATTTGTTGCTGAGTTGGGCTCGAATGCCGCCAATATCGTGTTGGCTGATGCCAATCTGGCCGTCGCTGCCAAGAAGATCGCCAGCGCCGCCTTCGAGGCCAGTGGCCAGCAATGCATTTCGGCCCAGCGTGTGCTGGTGCAGGAATCAGTGTTCGAGGCTTTCACCGCGCAGTTCACCGCCGCTGCGGCCGCACTCAAGGTCGGCAAGCCCGAGGATCCCGCCACCGATGTTGCCGCCATGGTATCGAGCCAGGCCGCAGACCGGGTGATGGCAATGATCGCCGATGCCAAGCAGCATGGTGCCGTGACCGTGCTGGAACCGAGCCGCGATGGCGCGACGATCTCGCCAGCTATCCTCAGCCTGGTGCCGAAAGCGGCGCGGCTGTGGCGCGAAGAAGTCTTCGGCCCAGTGGCGATACTGGTGCCGTTCAAGACCGTGGAGGAGGCCATTGCGCTTGCTAATGATTCGCCCTTCGGTTTGCAGGGTGCGGTTTTCACCAGCAATCTCGCCACGGCGCTGCAATTCGCCGATGATTTTGATGTCGGCTCGCTCTGGATCAACGAGGCCAGCCGTTTCCGGCTCGACATGTATCCTTTCGGCGGTGTGAAGCAGAGCGGTGTTGGCCGCGAGGGTGTGCGCTATGCCATCGAGGAAATGTCGCAGATCAAGTTCATCGGCATCCGGCCGACGGCTTAAGGTTCAGCCTTCGGCGATAAATCCGAGGATCGCTTCGCCCAGTGCAGTTTCAGCGGTGTTGAAATGCGCGATGGATGAGGTGTGGTTGTGGCGTTTGAGCCAGTAGACCGGCGGCGCCCGACGTTTTGCCACGGCCAGCCGGTGGGCCAGTTCCAGGCAGTAGAGGTCGATCAGCGGATTCTCGAATTCCGCGAGCGCGATGAAGGTGCGCACACTATTGGCATCGACATGCGAGACCGGTGAGTAATCGTCGAACTTGGTGGCATCTGGCCCGTAATAGGCCTCTACTTTTCGGGCATTGGGATTCTCGGCCAGATTGTCGGCCCGCACACGGCCGCTGACGATGATCAGGCCGGCTAGGCCATGGCCCTTGGTGCCATGCAGGCGCTGGTCATAGGCATAGCTGGCGGTATGGGCGCCGCCGGCGGAATGGCCCATCAGGTAGATCCGTGCCGGATCGATCCGCCAGTCGGTGGCATGGCTTTTCACCCAGTCGACCACACTGGCGATATCCTGGCTGGCCCCGGGATAGGATGTGTCGTCAGCCAGGCGGTAGCCGATATTGATGCCGACAATCCCGTGCCGCGCGAAATAATAAAGCACATTCGCGTAAATCTCATCGCTGCGGTTGCGATGTCCCTCGACGAAGGCACCGCCATGGACAAACAGCAGCACTGGCCGCGGTTTGTCGATTGAATCCTGCGGCGAGAAAATATCGAATTGCTGGCGGGGATGTGGGCCATAGGCAATATCGCTGGTCACCGATACGCCAGCCTTTGGCGCGTTTTTCAGCACCTTGCTGAAGGCTTCGATCATGCGCCGGACATTGCCGCCGGTATCGGAACCCCAGCGCGGCCCGATTTCGGCCATCTCGGCCCAGAGCTCGTCGGGAATCGGTGGCAAGCTGGTCATTGCATGCGGTCCACTATTGAACGGATTGTGAGCAAGTAAGTCACCAATTGACCAGATAGTCAATTATTGACGTATTGTCGGTGATCCGATAGGTGTTGTTCATTCTGTTGTAAAACGTAGTCCAGGGGTGGCATTGCGATGGCTATGAATATGAAGGGCGAGGTTTCTCTCCCGGCATCACGCGACACAGTATGGCAGAAGCTCAATGATCCGGAAGTACTGAAGCTCTGCATCCCGGGTTGTGAATCCCTGGAGCGCACCGAGGAAGGCGGCTTTGCCGCTGTTGCCAAGATGAAGATCGGGCCGGTTTCGGCCACGTTCCGCGGCAAGGTAGAACTGGCCGATCTCGATCCCCCGAATGGCTATCGCATTCTTGGTGCAGGTGATGGCGGCATTGCCGGTCACGCCAGGGGTGGGGCCAAGGTGGCGTTGACGGCGGAGAGCGAGGATCAGTGTCTGCTGAGCTATGAGGCGGAGGCCAATATCGGCGGCAAGATTGCTCAGCTCGGTGCCCGCATGATCGATTCCGTGGCCAAGAAGATGGCGGATCAGTTCTTCGAGAAATTCGCCACCCAGGTTGGTGGCGAGAGTGGCGGACAGGAGGCCCAGGCATGAGCAGCAGCATGAGCGGCGATGAATTCGATGCCGAAACTTTCGTGCGCCAGAGCGCGGCATTGAGCGGTTTCACCATCACGCCGGAGCAGATGCCCGGCGTGGTGACGAATATCAAGCGGATCGTGCCGCTTGCCCGGCTCTATCTGGATTTTCCCCTGCCCGATGAGGTGGAACTGGCATCGGTGTTCAAGCCATGACCGACCATACCAGCAACGCGGCGGAAATTGCCGTCGAGGTTCAGTCCGGTCGCCTGAGCGCGGCAGAGGCGGTGGAGATTTCTCTGGGCCGCATCGCCGCCCTGGATTCGAAACTGAACGGCTTCACCGATGTGATGGCGGATCGCGCCCGCGCCACGGCGTCGCGGCTGGATGCGGCGCGTGCCGCCGGAACGATGCTGGGGCCGCTGGCCGGTGTGCCCTTCGCGGTGAAGAGTCTCTATGATGTTGCCGGACATGTCACGGTGGCTGGTTCGGCAATCAATCGCGATCATGCCCCGCGCCAGGCCGATCAGCCGTTGATCCAACGCCTGGAAGCCGCCGGTGCCATTCTGATCGGCGCGCTGAACATGAGCGAGTATGCCTACGATTTCGTTGGCGAGAATGTGCATTACGGCCATGCCCGTAATCCGCACGATCCCTCGCGTGGCGCCGGTGGCTCATCCAGCGGCTCCGGCGTGGCGGTCGCCAGCGGCATGGTGCCGCTCAGCCTTGGCTCCGATACCAATGGTTCGATCCGTGTGCCGTCTTCCTTCTGCGGTCTGTTCGGCTTGAAGCCGACTTTTGGCCGCTTACCGCGTAATGGCAGCTTCCCCTTCGTGTCCAGCCTTGATCATCTTGGGCCGATTGCCCGCAGTACGCGGGACCTGGCCTTGGCCTACGATGCCATACAGGGGCCGGATGCCGCCGACCCGGTCTGCGCCCAGCGCGCGCCGGAGCCGGTCCTGGGTAGTCTGGAGCAAGGCATCGATGGTCTGCGTATCGCCGTTGCCGATGGCTACTTCGCCAAAGGCGGTGAACCGCTGGCGCATGAGGCAGTGGAGGCTTTCGCCAAGGCATTGGGTGCCGGCCGGCGAGTGACGATACCGGAAGCCCATCGTGCCCGTGCCGCTGCCTATGTCATGACGGCCATCGAAGGTGCCAATCTGCATCGTGAGCGGTTGAAACAGCGGGCCGATGATATCAACCCCGAGGCACGCGACCGTTTTCTGGCCGGCGCCCTGCTGCCGGGCGAATGGTATGCCCAGGCCAGCCGCTTCCGCCGCTGGTATCAATCCCGGGTGCAGGAAATCTTCCGCGATGTCGATATCATCCTGGCACCAGCCACTCCCTGTGTGGCACCGCAATTCGGCCAGGAGATCATTGTCATCGATGGTGTGGAATTGCCGGTGAAGTCCACCATTGGCATGTTCGTGCAGCCGATTTCCTTCCTGGGCCTGCCGGTGGTGGCGACGCCCTATGCCAAGGCAGCGCCAATGCCCATTGGTGTGCAGGTGATCGCTGCTCCATGGCGCGAGGATCTGGCCCTGCGCGTGGCGCATCATCTCGAGCGCCAGGGCGTCGCGGCCTCGCGGGTCGCTTCCTTGTGAGGTTGGAGCCTGTAGCCCCGCCTGTTGCCGCACCAGCGGAAACGGTGCGGCTATGCGTTAATGGCTGCGATCAAGCCGTTGCTGTTCCTGCTGGTGCGACTTTGCTGGAAGCCTTGCGGAATCAACTTGGCCTGACGGCAGCACGCTTCGGCTGTGGTCTGGAGCAATGCGGTGCCTGCATGGTGCTGGTGGATGATGTGCCGCGCCATGCTTGCCAGATTGAGGTGGCGGATATGGCCGGTCGAAATATCCGCACGCCAGAGGCCTTGCAGGATGATCCTCTCGGCAGGATGTTGATTGATGCCTTCGTGACCCATCAGGCAGCGCAATGCGGCTATTGTCTCAGCGGCATTCTGATCACGGCCTATGCTTGGCTGCGTGGCCTGGATTATCTACCCAGCCGGACTGAGATTGCCGCCCAGCTCGACCACCATCTCTGCCGCTGTGGTGCACATCCACGCATCTTGGCGGCGGTAACGGCGGCGGCCAAAGCACGCGTTACCGCTTTGGCATGAAACCGCCGCCGAAAAGCCTGCAGGACAATCCATGCCTCGGTGCCTGGCTGGCACTGGAACGGCCGGGCCGCGTCAGTCTGCGCAGCGGCAAGGTGGAGTTGGGGCAGGGCATTCATACTGCCCTGATCCAGATCGCTGCCGAAGAATTGAACCTGAAGCCTGAGCGCTTCGATCTGCAGCCATTGCTCACCAGCTCCGGCCCGGATGAATGGCTCACCGCCAGCAGTCAGTCGATTGAAAGCGGCGGTGCCGCCATACGCACAGCGGCCGCCTGCTTGCGCACATCCACTATTGCGATTGCCGCGTCGATGCTGAATGCCGATCCTGCCCAGTTGGATCTGGTCCAAGGCGAAGTGTGGCATGGCGATGTCGCCACTGGCCATGATTTGTGGTCGCTGGCAGGCCGAATCGACTGGCAGCAGGACCTGCGTGACGGTTGGAGTGGTTGGCCTGCGACTATGCAGCGTTCGATCGGGCAGTCTCTGCCGCGCCGCGATCTGCCGCACATCATTGCCGGCGGTGGATTCCTGCAGGACCTGCAGCTACCGGGCATGTTGCATGGCCGCGTGCTGCATCCACCCGCTCATGGCGCGGTGCTTGAGAATTTGCCGGAGATGGCTTTCAAGGCACGTTTTGCCGAGCAATGCCGGCTACTACGGCGGCGTGATTTCCTTGCTGTTGTTGCCGATAGCGAAACCCTGGCTCGACAGGCGGCTGACTATCTCGGCCCACGGCTGCGCTGGCGGCAAGCCGAGATTGTCATACCGGAAGATATTGCCCCATGGTTACAGGCGCAGCCTGCGCAAACGATGCGTGATGATCCGGTATCAACCGATCCGGGCATTGCTCCGCATGCAGCCATCTATTCGCGCGGCTTCCTGTTGCATGGTTCTATTGCGCCGAGCTGCGCCGTGGCTATGCGCAATGGCGGCAGACTGCATATCTGGACACACAGCCAAGGGGTTTTTCCGCTGCGCAGCCAGCTTGTCCGCGTCCTGGGCTTGCCGGCAGAGGAGATCGTGCTGGAGCATTGCCCGAGTGCGGGCTGCTACGGGCATAACGGCGCCGACGATGTGGCCCTGGAAGCCGCCCTGCTGGCAGAGGCATTTCCGGGTCGCCCTATCCGCGTGTTGTGGAGCCGGGCGGATGAAATGACCGCCACCTGCGGCTCGGCGATGGCGATCAGCCTGCAGGCGGGCGTAGATGCCTCGGGCCGGATCGGACCATGGCGGGCCGAGGTCTGGAGTGGCACTCATTCCAGCCGGCCGGGCGCCGGCGGTGACGTCAATCTCAGCGCCGCCGCTGCGTGCGATGCGGCTTTTGTACCGAAGGCAATCAGCGATGTCGCCGATGCGGTGGGCGGCGGTGCCATGCGCAATATTGCGCCCCTTTATGATCTGCCATCGATCAGCGTGCGGCACCAGCTTCTGCCGCAATTGCCGCTGCGCACGTCATCGCTGCGGGCGCTTGGCGCACAGCCGAATGTATTCGCCATCGAAGGTTTCATGGATGAACTGGCGGAACGGGCTGGTTGCGATCCATTGCATTTCCGCAAGCAGCATCTGAAGGATCCACGCGCTCTCGCCGTGCTGGAGGGGGTGGCCGCCATGGCGGGATGGGAAGCCGATGCCAAAACTGGTATGGGCCACGCGAAAGGCATCGGCTTCGCGCGTTACAAGAACAAATCGGCTTATTGTGCCGTGGTGGTGGAAGTTGAGGTTGAAGAAATTGTGCAGGTGACGCGCGTGTGGTGCGTCGTCGATGCCGGACTTGTGATCAATCCCGATGGCGCACGAAACCAGGTCGAAGGTGGTATCGTGCAATCGCTGAGCTGGTGCCTGAAGGAAGCGGTGCGCAGCGATGGCGGTATGATCAGCAGCCGTGACTGGGACAGCTATCCGATTCTGCGTTTTTCAGAAGTGCCTGAAATCGAAACACGTTTTATCATGGACCGGGAGACGGAACCCCTGGGCGTCGGCGAGACATCACAGGGGCCAACAGCGGCAGCACTCGGCAATGCGGTCAGCCATGCGCTGGGTACCCGGTTGCGTGCCCTGCCATTCACGCGCGACCGGCTGCTGGCCGCCTTAGCCTGACGGCGTCACCGGCAGCTTGCCGCAATTTCACGCAGCAACTGCCTGATTGCTGGGCTGCCGCAGAATGCGACATTTGCTTGACCATGCTGTGCTTGCAAACTAAACTAACCGGACAGTCAATTAAGTATGCAGTGGTGGTGCGGCCCTATCGCAGCTCGGAGACGGCTGCGGTGTTTGGTGAAGCCGGCTGACACCAGGAAATTGCCGCGTTGTGAATTGCGGCTTGGGTGTCGGGTTGTTGAGTATCGTGCTGCGGCTTCCTGGCTGCGGCCCGTTTCGGGGGTGAGGCAGATGGGTGGCGTGAAAAGTGGCGCGAAGCCGGGTGCTGGCGTCGCGGCTATGGTTTTTGAAAAAGACGTGCCGATCCAGGTTGGCGATGGCACCGTGCTGCGTGCCAATGTCTACCGCCCGGCGCAGCCCGGGCGCTATCCCGTGGTGATGGCCATGGGCATCTACGGCAAGGATATTCACTTTGCCGATGGCTATAAGCTGCAATGGGATGTGCTGAAGCGCATCTATCCGGGCGTGGATTCGGAAGGTACTTCCGGCGAGCATCTGCGCTGGGAACTGGTGGATCCGGAGCGCTGGGTGCCAGCGGGTTATGTGGTGGTTGCCGTTGATTCGCGCGGCAGCGGCAAATCGCCGGGCTATCTCGATCCCTTCTCGCCGCGCGAAACACAGGATTATTACGATGCCATCGAATGGGCGGGCGTGCAGCCCTGGTCGAATGGCAAGGTCGGTACCATCGGCATTTCCTATTACGGCATCAAGCAGTGGCAGGTGGCGTCGCTGCGGCCGCCGCATCTGGCGGCAATCTGTGTCTGGGAAGGTGGCTCCGATCTTTATCGCGACTGGAGCCATCACGGCGGCATTTTCAGTCATCTCTTCCCCACCGCCTGGTATCCGCGCCAAGTGCTGCCCAATCAGCATGGCAACGCTGCCACGCATTACCGCGAGCGCGATACCGGCCAGCCGAATACCGGCGCGCCACTGAGTCCGGCAATGCTTGCCGGGAATCGCGCCGATCATCCGCGTGATCTGCTGGAGCATCCCCTGGATGATGCCTGGTACAGGGCGCGTTCGCCAAACCTGCCGCGCATCGATGTGCCGCTGCTCTCGGCGGGCAATTGGGGCGGTGCCGGCCTGCATCTGCGCGGCAATATCGAAGGCTTCCTGCGTGCCGGTTCGCAGCAGAAATGGCTGCAGCTTCATATTGGTACGCATTTCGAGAGTTTTTATTTGCCGGAATTCATCCAGCGCCAGCAGCGTTTCTTCGATCACTTCCTGAAAGGTGAGGAAAACGGCTGGGACGATGAGGCCAGAATACGGCTGTTCATCCGCCGGCCCGATGGCGGTGCCTTCCGTACCGAAACGAAATGGCCCTTGGCCCGCACGGCATGGACCCGCCTGCATCTCGATGCTGCCGGCAAAGCGCTAAAGGCTTCTCCGCCGCAGGTGGAAGCCAAGCTGAGCTATCGGTCGCTGGGCGAAGGCATCAGCTTCAGCACCGAGCCTTTCGTGCAGGAAACCGAATTCACCGGCCCGCTCAAGGCGCATCTCTGGGTCAGTTCTAGCACAACGGATATGGACTTGTTCGTCACCCTGCGGCTGTTCGATCCGGCCGGTGAGGAAGTGGTATTCACTGGCGCCAGCGATCTCACGCCGGTGGCGCGTGGCTGGCTACGAGCCTCGCATCGCAAGCAGGATGCGGCAATGACGCAGCCCTACCGGCCCTATCACAGCCACGACGAAATCCAGAAACTGACGCCTGGCGAAGCCTATGAACTGGATGTCGAAATCTGGCCGACCAGCATTGTCTGCCCGCCGGGCCATCGTCTGGTGCTGACGATTCAGGGCCGCGATTTCGAGGCCCGGGATATTCCCGGGCGCATCCTGCATAACAGTGAAGCGGATCGCCCACGCGCCGAGTTCGATGGCCTTTGCACGATCCTCACCGGCCCGGAACACGATTCCTACCTGCTGCTACCGAATATCCCTGCCTGATGCGCCCCTCATCCGCATGGTCCTGACATGAAGTTGTCTCGTCTCGAATACGCGCGCCCCGCCAGTGTGGCTGAAGCCATAAGCCTGCTGCGGGCCAATGAAGGTGCCAAGATCATTTCTGGCGGCCAGAGCCTGATGCCGGTGCTGGCTTTCCGCCTGGCGGCGCCGCCGCTGCTGGTGGATATCGGCGCCATTGAAGCACTGCGTGGCATAGAGATCGCGACGACCGGTACCCGCCTTGGGGCACGGGTGCGCTGGTGCGAAATCGAGCGCGATGTTGCTTTGCGCCAGGCGCAGCCGTTACTGGTGGCGATGATTGATCAGGTGGCGCATTACCAGATTCGTAACCGGGGCACGGTTGGCGGCAGCTTGGCCCACGCCGATCCGGCGGCGGAAATGCCGGGCGTATCGGTGGTATGCGATGCTGTGCTGCATATTGTCGGGCCTGGCGGCAGCCGTGCCGTGCCGGCGGCGGAGTTCTTCACCGGCCCGCTGCAGACCGTGCTGGCGGAAGATGAGGTGCTGGTGGCGGTGGATCTGCCGTTTTGGCCGGCAGCACGGCGCTGGGGTTTCGAGGAATTCGCGCTGCGCCGGGGTGATTTTGCCTTGGCCGGCGTTGCTGTGCATTACGATCGTGATGCAGCTGGTCAGGCACGCAACGTCCATGTCGGCGTTATCGGTGCCGACGAAATGCCGCGTCGCCTGCATGATGTCGAGCGGGCGATGGAGGGCCAGAAGATCGATGCAGCATTGATTGCCTCGTCTGCGGCGCTTGCCGCCGCCAGCGTCAATCCGATGAGCGATCTGCATGCCGATGCGGAATACCGCCGGGCATTGGTGGAAACCCTCTTCGAGCGCGTGGTCCGCCGCGCCGAACAGTTGCAGTAAGGAAAAAGCGATGTCCGTGCAATTCACTTTGAATGGCAAGGCGGTGGAGTTCACCGGTGAAGCCCGCACCACTCTGTCTGATTGCGTGCGCCATCATTTCGGCCAGACCGGCACGCATGTTGGTTGCGAGCATGGTGTCTGCGGTGCCTGCACCGTGCTGGTGGATGGCGAGGCAGTGCGATCCTGCCTGATGCTGGCGGCGCAGGCCGGTGGTCACGAGGTGGTGACGGTGGAGGGGCTGTCGAATGACGACGAACTGTCGCCATTGCAGGCCGCCTTCCGCAAGCATCATGCATTGCAATGCGGTTTCTGCACGCCGGGCATCCTGACGACCGCACATGCCCTGCTGACCCATGAGCCGGATGCCGACGCAGAACGCATCCGCCATGTTCTCTCTGGCAATATCTGCCGCTGCACCGGCTATCTGCCGATCATTGACGCAATCCTGGAGGCAAGGGCCGCCTATGCCAAGCCGGGCATTCAGGTGAAGCCCGGCCAAGGAGAGCCGAAATGACGGTGCATGGCAGGGAATTCTCTGCGGCGGCGCCCGCCATCGGCCAGCCCATCAGCCGCGTCGAGGATCTGCGGCTGCTGCGTGGCAAGGGCCGCTATATCGACGATCTGTCGCTGCCCAATCAGGTTTTCGCCGTCATGCTGCGCAGCAGCGTGCCGCATGGTCGCATCATTTCTATAGATGTGTCGGCAGCTCGGCGCATGCCTGGCGTGCATGCAGTGCTCACCGCCGCCGATATCGGGCTGCCGGTGCCAAGCATTCCGGTGCGCTTGTTCCCGATACCTGAATATCTGCCGTTCCAGCAGCCGGTGATCGCCCAGGACAAGGTGCGCTACGTCGGTGAGCCCATCGCCATGGTGATCGCCGATAGCCCAGCCATCGGCGAGGACGCGTTGGAATTGATCGAAGTGGATATCGAGATGCTGCCCCCCGTGGCCGATCTCGAAGCCTCGCGTCGTGATGAAGCCCTGCTGGTCGAAGCCACCGGCTCGAACAAGTCGCATTTTTTCGAGGTCAGGAAAGGTGATACCGAGGCGGCTTTCGCTGGCGCCGAATATACCAGGCGTGAGCGGCTCTATGTGCATCGCCATACCGGTGTCACCATGGAATTGCGTGGTTCGCTGGCACAGTGGGATGCCGAGCGCGGCCATATGACCGTATGGGGTGCCTCCAAGGTGCCGTTCGCCAATCGCCGTATTCTGGCTGCCACGATGGGCCTGCCGGAAGAAGCCGTCGATATGATCGAGGGTGACTCGGGCGGCAGCTATGGCGTGAAGGGCGAGTTCTTCCCTGAGGATTTCCTGGTTCCCTATGCGGCCAAATTGCTTGGTCGGCCGGTTAAATGGACCGAGGACCGCCGCGAACATCTGCTGGCTATCAGCCATGCCCGCGATATCGAGGCAGAGCTGGAGATTGCCTGCACCCGTGAGGGCCGTGTGCTCGCCATTCGAGGCGAAGTCTGGGCCAATATCGGCGCTTATATGCGCACGGCTGCGGTGATCACGCCGCGCAATGCCGGGCAGTTCATCTCTGGCCCTTATCAGGTCGAGCATGTGCATATCGACGTGGCGATGCAGGTGTCGAACAAGTCGCCGTCCGGTACATACCGTGGCCCGGGCCGCTTTGAGGCGGATTTCTTCCGTGAGCGCCTGTTTGATCTTGTCGCCAAGGATCTCGGCATTGATCCGGTGGAATTCCGTCGTCGCAATCTGGTGCCCGAATCGGCGATGCCTTATCCGCTGCCGCAAACCGCGCCGGTGAACAATCCCACCGCGCTGGATAGTGGCGCCTATGAATTGTTGTTGGACCGCTGTCTCGCCGATGCCGGCTGGACCGAGAAGCAGCATCTGCAGGGCAGACGGGTTGATGGCCTGTATCATGGCCTGGCGGTGGCCTGTTTCATCGAAGGCGGCGCCGCTGGTCCGCGCGAATCCTCACGCATCGTGATCGAGGCCGATGGCATGGCGTCGGTTTATGTGGGTTCCTCCGGCGTCGGCCAGGGGGCGGAGACCATTCTGGCCCAGATCGCGGCCGATGCTCTTGATGTGCCTTATGACAGAGTGCGGATGTTCCTTGGCTCGACCACTTATGTGAAGGAGGGCTGGGGTTCCTACCATTCGCGCTCCACGGTGATGGGCGGTTCGGCGATCCTGTTGGCTGCGGAAGAGATCAAGCAGAAGCTGCGTGAGGCAGCGGCGATGCGGTTCAACTGTGCGCCGGATGAAGTGGACGTTGTGCGCGGCGAGGTTCTGGCGCGCGATGGCCGGCGCTTGAGCTTTGCCGATCTGTCCGGTCAGGATATCAGCACAGAGGCGACCTTCCACAATCATCGCCATACCTATGCCTATGGCAGCCATGTGGCGCATGTGACAGTCGATCCCGGCACCGGACAGGTGGCGGTGGTGGATTATGTCACCGTGGAAGATGCTGGCCGCGTCATCAATCCGCTGACCCTGCATGGCCAATCGATTGGCTCCATCGTGCAGGGCCTGGGCGGCACGCTGCTGGAGAATCTGGTCTACGATGAGAATGGCCAGATGCTGAGCGCGTCTTTCGCCGATTACCTGATGCCGCTGGCGACCGACTTTCCCAATATCCGTTCCACGGCCATCGGGCTGCGGCCATCGCCATTCAATCCGTTGGGTGCCAAGGGCGCGGGGGAAGGCGGCACCATTCCGGTTGGCGGCATCATTGCCAATGCGGTAGCCAATGCGCTTTCCAGCTTCGGCGTCGAGCCGATGGAACTACCGCTGACCCCGCCGCGCGTGTGGCGCATGATTCAAGCCGCCAGGCGCAAGCAACAGGCGATGGGAAGGACGGCGTGATGCAGAAACTGAAAGTCATCGTTTTCGAAGGTGTGCAGAACCTGGCGATCTTTGCGGCGCAAGCGCAAGGATATTTTGCAGCCGAGGGATTGGATATCGATCTCACTTTCACACCGGATTCCGGTGTGTTGCGCAATGGCCTAGCCGCTGGGGATTACGATATCGCGCATACGGCCGTGGACAATGCCATAGCCATGGTCGAGTTGGCCAAGGCGGATGTCGCCGTTGTGCTGGGCGGCGACAGTGGCTTCAACGCGCTGATGTTCCAGCCGGATGTCGGCTCGTTCGAGGATCTGCGTGGTCAGACCGTGCTGGTGGATGCGCCGAATACCGCCTTCGCCCTGGTGCTGTATCGCATCATGGAACTGCATGGCCTTAAGCGCGGCGACTATGTGGCGCAGCCGGTGGGCGCCACGCCATTCCGCTTCAAGCGTATGCAGGAAGACCCTACGGCACGGGCCTCGATCATGAACCTGCCATTCCGGATCCAGGCGCAGCGCGCCGGCCTGAAGCTGATCTGTGAAGCCATTGATGAAATCGGTCCGTATCTGTCCACGGCCGGCTTTGTCATGCGGCCCTGGGCAGCGCGACATGAAGCAGCGCTTACAGCCTATTGCCGTGCCTATATCCGGGGCCTGCGCTGGGCGCTGGCGGCGGGAAATCAGGCGGCGGCCGTGGCATTGTTGGCCGAACGGCTGCGGCTTCCGGCCGATGTTGCCGCCGAAGGCTTTGCCATCGCCACAGCACCCGGCGGCATCGCTGTGGACGCCGAGATCGACATGGTCGGGCTTGGCAATGTGCTGCGGCTGCGCGCCGTGGTGGAAGGGCAGTGGGGCGGCGTGGCGCCGCCACCGGAGAATTATGTCGACCGCCACTTTCACGCGGCGGCACTGGCATCCTTGGGGTGAAGGGAATGGGAAGGTGCCGCCAGACATGCGGCGGCAACTGGCCTCGATATTAACGTGAGTGAGAAGGAGACTGTCATGAGTGTCGCGCGTCATAAGCGCCCCCCTGAACTGGAGGGCATGTCGCTGGAGCAGATCATTGCCACCCATGTTGGCGAGTTCCGTAACAAGCGTGCCGATTGGGCCGCTTTCGAGGATGCCAAGATCGAGGGCTTCAAGCGGGCACAGCATCGCTTCATTGGTGCCGGCGGCTCTGGCAAGCATAACGATCCTACCGTTATTCCGGCGCGAAACATGACCTTGTCGATCATGTATGTCGAGCCGGGCCAGGGTAATGCCGCGCATACCCATGAGGTGGAAGAAGTGTTCTTCGTGCTCGATGGACATCTCGATGTCTTCGTCGAGGATGAAGAAGGCAACCGCATTACCAAGCGTCTCGGTAAGTGGGATTGCATTTCCTGCCCGCCTGGCGTGATCCATGGGTATGAAAACAACAGCCTTGAGCGCGTCTACTTCCAGGTCATGCTGGGCCGTGCCAAGCCTGAGACCATGGGTTATGCGGATGACAGGCTGTTTCAGCGCCGCTCCGCGCACTTGTCTGAAACTGACTAAGCGGCAGCGCTTGATGGGAATGGCGATGCAAGCGGCTAAATTTCGTGCGTATGCCCCTTTATCGACCGTGCAACTGCTGAAAAAGCAGAGACGCGGCGATGCGCACAATGCCGTTCGAACACGAATGGACGGCGTGGGAATCCGCTTTGCATCTGCTTTTTTTGTGCCTATAAAAACTGACGAGTTAGTAAAGTAAGGAAAATCGGTGCTGCAGGCGATGCGTGGTCGCAAGCGGATTCCGTTAGGGGTGGCAAAGCGTTCAAGCGGTGGAGCAAGCGGCAGAATGGTCTGCAATTTGCAAAGCCTGGCGCAGTTTAAACGGAAGGAAATCGCGAAAATGGAACAACTCAACCGGCATACACTTCGTCGTTCGCATCTCTTTGCGGCGGCACTGTTTTCCGCTGTCGCAGGCGCGGCGGTGCTGATGGCGCAGCCCGTGCAGGCGGCTGATCGTCCGGTCAAGATGCTGCTCGACTGGATCCATAACGGCCCGAATAGCGGCTTCGTGGTGGCGAAGGAGAAGGGCTTCTACAAGGAAGCCGGCCTCGATGTTTCCATCGAGCAGGGCAAGGGCTCGGGCAGCACTGCTCAGCTCATCGCCAGCAAGGTTGCCGATTTCGGCTTTGCCGATGGCTATGTCGTCACCAACGGCGTTGCCAAGGGCATGGACCTGAAGATGGTGGCAGGCGTGTTCCGCCGCAATCCCACCGCAGTGATCGCGCTGCAGAAGTCCAGCGTCACCTCGGCCAAGGAACTCGAAGGCAAGACCATCGGCATCGCCACCGGCGCCGCCCAGTTCCAGCAATGGCCGGCCTTTGTCGGCGGCTGCAAGCTGGATGGCAGCAAGATCAAGGTGGTGAATATCGATCCGGCCGGTTATGTCGCGTCGATGATCGCCGGTCAGGTTGATGCCGTCGCCGGCTTCGCCCAGGGCATGGTCCCGGGCATCGAGGTGCGCGCCAACCAGGATGCCCGCATCATGTGGTATGCCGATTGCGGCGTTAATGCGGTGTCCAACGGCATTATCGTCCACAGCGATTTCCTCAAATCCGATCCGGCGGTGATCAAGAGCTTCGTTGCCGCCAGCCTGCGCGGCTTCCTCTATGGTCGCGCCAATCCGGCTGAGGCGATCGAGATCCTGAAGAAGTATCAGCCGAATCTGACTCCGGCGATTACCAACCGCGAGATGAGCATCTCCTGGACCAACTGGGTGACGCCTAACACCGCCGACAAGCCGCTCGGTTGGATGTCGGAACAGGATTGGGCTTCCACCATCGAGGTTGCCAAGCAGTTTGGCGGCATGACCGCGGACCTGAAGACGTCGCAGCTCTACACCAATGAGTTTGTGCCGACGGAAGCGTCCTTCATTCCGCCTCAGAAATGAGTCGGGCACAGGCTTAAGCGATGCAATACTGTCCCGCCGGGCCTGAAACCTGGCGGGACAGTCCAGCAGGTGCCTCTTGGAGTTCGGCATGACACAGGGTGAATCGATACGCGGCCAGGACGACGCGTATCTGAATATTGATCACATAACCAAGGTCTACAGCACGCCCACCGGCTCGGTCAGGGCGCTGGAAGAGACCACCATCAAGCAGCGGCCGGGAGAGTTTCTCTCCATCGTCGGCCCCAGCGGCTGCGGCAAGAGCACCTTGTTGATGATCGCGGCAGGATTATCCGCGCCTTCGACCGGGGCCGTGATCGCCGGCGGCAAGACCATTACCGCCCCGCGCACCGATATCGGCATTGTCTTTCAGAGCCATGTGCTGCTGGAATGGCGCACTGTGCTCGGTAATGTCATGCTGCAGGCCGAGGCCCATAAAATCGAGAAAAGCGAGGGCGAACGCCGTGCCAGGGCACTGCTGAAATCGGTTGGCCTTGAGGGTTTTGAAGACAAGTATCCGCATGAATTGTCTGGCGGCATGCGTCAGCGTGTTTCGATCTGCCGTGCCTTGGTACATGAGCCGAAGCATCTGCTGATGGACGAGCCATTCGGCGCTCTCGACGCGCTGACTCGTGATCAGATGATCCTGGATATGCAGAAAATCTGCCGTGAACGCGCCATGTCGGTGTTGTTGATCACGCACAGCGTTTCCGAGGCGGTTTTCCTTTCTGACCGCGTCATCGTGATGACACCGCGGCCTGGCAAGATCGACCGTGTTCTGGAGATCGATCTGCCGCGTCCGCGCCGTCTGATCGATCGCGAAAGCCCGGAATTCAACCGCTATAACCGCGAAATCCTGGAGATGTTCCTGGCGCGCGGCGTGCTGCGCGAGTGATGCCGGCTGCCTGTCTGCCGGCCTGTCGATTTATGAGGGGGTGCCATGAGTGAAGATGTCGAAGCCGCGGTGGAACGCCGCCGGCGCAATTTCGAGCGGCGTGAGAAGTTCAGTGTGGTGTTTTACCCGCTCTTCGCCATGTTCGTGTTGCTGGTGATCTGGGAAGTTCTCACACTGGTTTTCAATGTGCCAGAATTCCTGCTGCCGAAGCCGACGGTCGTATTCCAGTCGATCCAGCAGAATGCATCGCTGATTCTGCGTGAAAGCTGGGTCACGGCGGCGGAGATTGCGCTTGGCTATCTGCTCAGTATCGCCGTAGGTGTGCCGCTGGCATTGGCGATTTTCCTCTGGCCGTTCTTCGCGCGCTCGATCTACCCGATCCTGATCGCCACCCAGGCGATGCCCAAGGTGGCGGTGGCGCCGCTGCTGATCGTCTGGTTCGGCTTCGGCATGCTGCCCAAAGTGCTGATCGCCTTCCTAATCGCTTTCTTCCCCATCGTCATCAACACGGTTATGGGTCTTACATCGATTGAGAAAGAGAAGATCTATCTCGCCCGTGCCATGGGCCTCGGCACCATCGACACCTTCTTCAAGATCCGCCTGCCGAACGCCATGCCGTCGATCTTTGGTGGCTTGAAGATTTCGATCACACTGGCCGTGGTCGGCGCGGTGGTGGGCGAGTTCGTTGGCGGCAATGCCGGCCTCGGCTATCAGCTCATTGTCGCCAATGGCGCCATGGACACGCCGATGCTGTTCGCGCTGCTGTTTGGCCTCACCCTGCTGGGTATCGGCATGTTCCTGCTGGTCGAACTGGCCGAGCGGCTGATCGTGCCGCGCCATATGATTGGCGCCGGCGGTGGCCGCGAGATGATCTGATTATGTCGATTTACGAGACGGCACTGCGTCCGCTGCTGTTCCGGTTGTCGCCGGACCGCACCCACGAACTGGCACAGCTTGCCCTGCGCTGGCCGTTGCCCTGGCAGGTGCTGTCGCGGCTTTCCGGTTTGCGGGAAACTGCTCTGGGTGAAGGCAGTGCCGGTCTCGAGACCAGTTATGCCGGCATCAAGCTGGCTAATCCGATCGGTATGGCTGCTGGCTTCGACAAGAATTGCGAATTACTGGATAGCCTGTCCGAGCTTGGTTTCGGCTTCCTCACTGTCGGTTCGGTGATGCCGGTGCCCCGCTTTGGCAATCCATTTCCACGCCTGGTGCGCTATCCAGATAAAGAAGGCATTGCCGACTCCATGGGGGTGCCAAGCAAGGGGCGGGCCTATGCAGTGGAGCGGCTTAAGCAGTTCGATCGCCGCCGCCGCATCCCACTGATCTGCAATATTGGTGGCTTTTCCGCCGAGGAGATTGCGCAGGGCTTTCTCGATGTCGAGCCTTATGTCGATATCGTCGAACTCAGCCTGATGTGTCCGAATGTGCTGAAGCCGGGCGAGATTTTCGATTATACCGGCATGTTGCGCGATGTGCTGCGGCGTATCGACAAGCGGCAGAAACCGGTGACGGTGCGGATCCCGAATGACGTTGCGGTATCCGATGAATTGCTTGGCGCGTTGCTTGAGGCCGCCGTGGCGGAAGGTGTGGCCGGGATCAAGATCGGCGGTGGCCGACCGGTGCCGGAGCCGGGGCTTGGCACCGGGCGCGGTACGCTCCATGGCCGTCCCATTGCCGATGCCGCCTTGGAAAATCTTAAGCGGGCGGTCCGGCTGGCCAATGGCCGGCTGTCGATCAAGGGCAATGGCGGTGTCTTCACTGCGGCCGATGCCCGGGCCATGCTATCGGCCGGTGCCGCCTGCATCGACCTCTATTCCGCTTTTATCTATCGCGGCTGGACCATCGCACGCGATATCAACCGCGGGCTTGCCACCGGCAATCCCTGATCCGGCTTTTCAGCGGAAAAGATAGCAAAACTAGGGACAGCCCAGTCAGTCTATAGTATAGATTGAGAATCAACCGCATCTGATTCAAACGGGCAGAAGCGGGTCGCCCCTATTTGCAAACGTTTGTCTGAAGCGGGCTTATGACCATGGTGAAGAAGACTCTGTCCTCACGGCGCGGCGCGGCGGCTAAAGCACAATCGACTGCCAAAGCGCTATCGACGGCGCCGAAGCGCAAGCGCGATGCGGAACAGAGCCGGCGGCTTATCCTGGAGACGGCTCTGCGGCATTTCGCCACCAAGGGCTATGACGGTGCCCGGGTCGACGACATCGTTGCCGAGACGCATCTCAGCAAGAACATGCTGTATCACTATTATGGCAGCAAGGAAGAACTGTTCGTCGCCGTGCTGGAAACGATCTACGAGCGTTTCCGTGGCCGCCATGGCGAAATCGCCATCGCTGAACTGGAGCCGGTGGAGGCTTTGCGGCAACTGGTGGCGGAAACCGCCAAGGCACTGATCCGCACGCCGGAAATCATTTCGATCCTGAACACCGAGAATCTCTACAAGGCGGCCCATATCAAAAGCTCGAAGAAGATCCGGATGATCTATGATCCGCTGTTTGGCGATCTTGGCCGGGTGCTGGAGAAGGGGCAGAAGGCCGGTGTGTTCCGCGCCGAGATCGAGCCGTTGCAGCTCTACATCTCGCTCTCCTCGCTGGTCTATCACTATCTATCCAACGGCTACACGCTGTCGGTGATCCTGCGGCAGAATCTGCTGTCGCGGCAGAATGTCGCCGAACGCATCAGCCATGTGGAAGAAATGGTGCTGCGTTTCTGTGTGCGTCCGGAACTGGCAGCCAAGTATATCGGCTAGGCCTGATGGCTAGACATTCCTCGGCATGGACGGCTGCTGGAATATCACCCGGTTGCGGCCTGTCGACTTGGCTTTATAGAGCGCCACATCGGCGCGGTCGATGCTATCCTGGATATCCTCGTCCGCTTCGGCGAATACGGTGCAGCCCAGACTGACGGTCAGCTTCAGCGGCGGTGCTTCCGGCAGGGCAATGCCAGATTCCGCGATCATGCTGCGCACACGTTCGGCATAGGCATTGGTGGCGGCGGCATCGGTTTCCGGCAATATCACCACGAATTCCTCGCCGCCGAAGCGGCCAACCAGATCGCTGTCGCGGGCCGCCGCCTTCAGCCGTTCGGCCACGGCGCGGATGGCCAGATCACCCACCGCATGGCCATGGGTATCATTCACCGATTTGAAGTGGTCGATATCCACCACCACGATTCCGATAGCGCGATTGTAACGCCGGGCAAGGGAGACCAGCCGCTCGGCTGAGTCGAGGAAACCGCGACGGTTCAGCAGGCCGGTAAGCGGATCGCTTTCGGCAAGCTGGCGCAGACGCTCGACATCGCTGGTCAGTTTTCGCGCTTCCGCATTCTTGGAAGCGATATCCTCGGCGGCATGAGCGAGTTGTTCCTCGGCCAGGCCGATGCGGCGCAACAGAGAGCGCAGCGCGCGCGACAATTCCGCCACTTCATGCGAGCCGCCGGCACGCGGCAGGGTATCGCTGCCGAGGCTGCGGCCCAGGCGTTCGGCATCGGCGGTCAAGCTGCGGATCGGGTGGGTCAGGCGCCGCGCCAGCAGCCAGGCGCCCAGGCTACCAGCGAGGCTGAGCAGCAGGCCGATGCCGGCGGTAATACCCACCAGATTGCGCACCGGAGCATTCGCCACGTTGGCCGGCTGCTGCGCGATCACCACCCAGCCGAGTCCTGGATAATCGCGATGGCCGCGCGTGGCGGCAAAGCCGGTGAGCCATTGTTCCGGCTGGGCACCGAAGGCAATGCCGACACCGCGTCTCTGTGCTACCAGGTGCTGCATGGCATCCTGATTGAGCAGCACATGGCCTCGGCTTTCGCCCAGCAGCACCCGGCCATTGCGGTCCAGGATGGCGACGCGGGTGCGGCCGAGTCGAGATTCCCGCAGCAGCACATCGCGCGCTTCAGCCGCCCAGTCCCAGCTCATATGCGCGCCCAGCACGCCGAGCAACCGGCCGTCCTTGTCGCGAACCGGATAGGCGATATCGACAAAGCGGAAAGGCTCGTCATCGTCGCGCGGCCCGAGCAGCTTGGCCAGCAGCACGGCATCATGCACATCGCCGACGAAAGGTCCGGCCAAACCGCCGCTGAACCAGGGGCGCTGCGCCACCGACAATCCTTCCAGCATGCCGCGCGTCGCGGCGCGCACCGTGCCGCTGGTATCGGCGAAGCCGATCCAGGCATAGTCAGGATAACTCTGTTGCAATTGCTCCAGGCTTAACCTGAGCACAACGGGATCGCCGGTCCAGATATCGCGCAGTGGTTCCAGCTTTGCGAGGGTACCGATCTCGCGATAGCGCTCGAACATGTCATAATCCAGCCGTGCCGCCATGGCCACGGCGAGCTCGGCCATATGGCCGCTGACCAGCTCAGCAGTGCGTTGGCGCGCAAACCACCCTGCGCCCACCGAAGCCATCAACACGAGCAGGACGCAAAGCGCTCCAGCGGCCACAGCCATTTGTACTTGCACGGACATCCGTCCGATGGCGGCGGCAATACGCAAACCCGCTCCCTTTCCTTAGGGCCTTAAATCGCCGCCAGTCTAACCGCAGGTTCTGGTGAGATGAACTGGTTTCCGGCTTTGCCTGCGTCGGCACGGTTGAGGGATGGTGCTGGAAAGCGCGGAAAAGTTATAGCGTTCGGAAATCTCGCCGAAGCTGTCGTCCGGCGCATAATCCGGAATACCGGAAGTTCCGGATGGCTAGCATCGGCGATGTTTCTGTCAACGCGAAACAAGCTGAAAAGAAAGTGCAGCGTCATCCCATGCCATATTCCAGGCGAGACTGGTTTCGCTCCCCTGGCAACGCTCCAGGCGCAGGCGCCAACAGGGGCGATAACCGTCACCGTTGGCCCAATCGATATGCCAGCGTGTGAGCGCGGCAGAGGGCTGGCTGTCGCGGCGCAGCAGGAAGCCGATGCCGCCGCCCTGCTTGGCAGCGGTCTGCAGGCGGTGTGTCTCGGCCAGGTTGATGCTGTCGATCTCGGCCACCACGGCGCCATAGCCGAGTTCGCTCAAGCCTTCCTCGATCGACCACAGACGATCATCGGCGCGGCGGGCGGAGACAATGGTGAGGCGGCGATGATCGAGGCCGAACTGTAAGAGGCCAGACGCATGGAGACTGGAATCCGGCGTCACCCATAGCACCTCGCCACAGCGCGGATTTTGTCCGAGCAGAGCCGCGAGGAAGCCGGTGATGGCGCCGCGATCGCCGGTCATTTCATGCAGGGCGCCGCGAGCCAAGCCTTGGCCGGGCAGCGCCTGCTCGATCTCTGGCAGGCCAAGCTTGAGAGCACTACCGCCGATCAATCCGCCGCTGGTGAGCCTGGAAAGCTGTTGGCGCAGATGGTCAATGGCCGGGCTGAAAAGGGGCGCTGGGCTGCGGGGGATCGGGCTGTAATGCATGGTGGCCTCCGTGGCTGAGGCATATGTTCTACTATTGATCTTATAAAATCGCAAAATGTTCTTTTTATGAACTTGAATTTTCCACTATTTTGTATGAGAACGCGAATGCCAGCCACCAGATACAGGGTTCCCTTCGCCGTCTGCACAGGTGACGCAGAAATGAGAACGGCGGCATCGCAGGATGCCGCCGTTCCGGGAAGGCTCAAACCGGCGACCAAGTCCAGAGGGACCCAGCCGCCAGGATTGGGCTACATCTTGCCGCGTACTTCCGCCAAGGCAGCGCGGAATTCCTTCAGCACCTGGGTGCCGGGCTTGCCGCGCTTGTCGAGGGTTTCAGCCCAGTCGCGCGCCACTTCATCCGACACATCATCGAACGGCTTGCGCTCGGCGGCGGTCAGCGTGTGGTACTGCACGCCCGCGGCGGCGAGTTTGGCCTGGGCTTCCTCGACGCTGTGATCGACCACCTTGCACATATTGGCTGTGGTGGCGTCGCCGGTTTCGGTGATGATTTTCTGCACATCCTTCGGCAGCTTGTTGAACACCGCGTCGCTGATCACGTAGGAAGCGACGAAGGAGCCGAAATTGCCGCCCTTGGTGCCGAACTTCACAAAGCTCTGCAGATCGTAGGACATCACGCTTTCATTCGGGAAGATCAGGCCGTCGAGCGTGCCGCGCGAGAGCGATTCACGGGCTTCCGGCGCCGGAATGCGCACAGGAATGGCGCCAATCTTGCGCGCGAAGATATCCATTGCACCGCCGGTGGAGCGCAGCTTCAGGCCCTTCACATCCTCCACCGTCTTCACCTGCTTGGTGGTGGTGTAGAACTGATACGGCTCGAGCACGATGGCGAAGATGGCCCGCACCTTGTTCGGCGCGAACTCGTTCTTGGTCATGGTCTCGCCCTTGACCAGCTTCCAGTAGGCCGTGGTGCCTTCACAGGCGGTGGTGAAGCTGCCGGGCAGCTGCGCCACGCTGGAGAAGGGCATCTTGTCGGAAACATAGGACATGCCGACATAGCCGATATCGGCAACGCCGCTCTGGGTCAGGTTGAGCAGATCCTGCGCCTTGCCGAGCTGCTGCGCCGGGAAATATTCGAACTTGATACGGCCATTGGTCCGCTTGGTCACTTCCTCCATCCACGGCTTGGTGCCGCGTTCCGAAATGAAATGGCCGACAGGGAAGGAATCAGCGACGCGCAGCGTCGTGACCTTGTCCTGGGCTTGGGCCCCCTGGGCCAGCCCCAAGGCTGCCAACGGAACACCGATGATGGCGGCTGATACAAGCAATTTCAAAGTCTTACGCATGTTTCCTCCTGGGTGTTTTTTGTTTCGGGGGCTGTACTTTCGTCCCGGCTTTCGGCATGAAAGGACTGAACTGGACACAACCCGTCTTTCTTAATTCTTATATCGGAACTATATTCAATATTATGAACAGCGCAATCCCTAAATCGGACCGTGTCAAGGCCACCCTGGATGGCAAGCCGGAAGGGCCGCGTTCGCCGTTGCGGGTGATGCAGGCGCTGGAATTGCTCGCCGCCGAGCCCGATGGCTTGTCATTGGCGCGTCTGGCCGAGCGACTGCAGACGCCGAAGACCAGCCTGCTCAGCCTGCTGCGTTCACTTGAAGCCGGCGGCTACGTCACCCAGCTTGGCGCCCAATATCAACTTGGTGCCAAGACGATGCGGCTCGGTGCCCTGGTTGCCAGCCGCGCGACGCCGGATTCCTCGATCACCGCGCGCATGCATCCACTGCTGCGCGAAATGATGGAGCAGAGCGGCGAGACCACCTTGCTCGGTGTGATGGGCGATGACCGTCGCCATGGCGTCTATGTCGATATCGTCGAGGGCCGTGGCGCAATCCGCTTTTCGTCGCTTATTGGCACGCGTAGACCGCTGTTTTGCTCGGCTTTCGGTAAGATACTGCTGGCCTACCAGCCGCAAGCCGAAATCGATTTCTATCTTGATAACACTGAACTGGTGCAGCCCAATGGCGGCCGCCGCATGCACAAGGAAGAAGTGCTTGGCATCCTGGCGGCGATCCGCGCCACCGGCATCGGTGTTTCGCATGAAGAGATCGTGGATGGCGCCGGCGGCATCGGCTCGCCGATCTTCGACCGCGATGGTCGCAATTGCGGCGTGCTGGTGGTGGCGGCACCGATCTCGCGGCTGCGTTCGCAGCATGACCGGTTTTCAGCGATGACCCATGATTACGGCGAGCGCGCCTCGCGCCTGCTCGGTTTCTCCGGCCGTTATCCCGGCAGCAAATAAGCTCTTCAATTCTGTCCGGTAGTCTGCGCGTAAACGCGCCACCCCGTTTTGCGACAACCCTATTGACTTTGCCGCCGACCTTTCCCTACGATGTTCAAATATAAGCACGTTGTTCCGATATAAGAACATATTATCGGGCGACGGCCAGGAATTGGGAGAGAAACGTGACTGTCGACCTGACCGCCGACCAGCAATCGATTCGGGATGCGGTGTCCCGCCTGTGCACCAAGTTCGGCGACGATTATTGGCTTGCCCGCGACCGCGATGGCGAATTCCCGGAGGAGTTCAAGCAGGCGCTGGCGGAGGGAGGCTGGCTTGGCCTGACCATGCCGGTGGATTGCGGCGGTGCCGGCTTCGGCATCACCGAGGGCGCCATCATGATGCAGGCGATTGCCGAATCCGGTGCCGGCATGAGCGGGGCCTCGGCGATCCATCTCAATGTTTTCGCGCCGAAGATTATTGCCCGCTATGGCACCGAGGAGCAGAAGCAGCGCATGCTGCCGCCGATCATCAGCGGCCAGGTGATCGCCGCCTTCGGCGTCACCGAGCCGGATGCCGGCCTGGATACCACCAATATCAAGACCAAAGCGGTGCTGAAGGGCGATCGTTACATCGTCAATGGCCGCAAGGTGTGGACCACGCTGGCGCAGCGCGCCAGCAAGCTGTTCCTGCTGGCCCGTACCACGCCGCGCGAGCAATGCGCCAAGGCCACCGATGGCATTTCGCTGTTCTACACCGATCTCGACCGCACGCGCTGCGAGGCGCGCGAGATCGAGAAGATGGGCCGCAAGTGCATCGATTCGAACCAGTTCTTCATCGATAACCTGGAAATCCCGGTGCATGACCGCATCGGCGAGGAAGGCCGTGGCTTCGAATACATCCTTGCCGGTCTCAATCCCGAGCGCGTGCTGCTGGCTGCCGAGGCCGTTGGCCTTGGTCGCGCTGCGCTCAATCGCGCCACACGCTATGCCAAGGAGCGCGTGGTATTCAACCGGCCGATCGGCAAGAACCAGGCGATCCAGCATCCGTTGGCGCTGAACTGGATGGAACTGGAAGCGGCGAACCTGATGGTGTTCCGTGCCGCCCAGCTTTACGACGCCGGCAAACCCTGCGGCGCCGAGGCGAATGCCGCCAAGTATCTCGCGGCCGAAGCCGGCTTCAAGGCCTGCACCCAGGCGGTGATGACCCATGGCGGCTACGGCTATTCCAAGGAATTCCACGTCGAGCGCTACATGCGCGAGGTGATGATCCCGCGCATCGCTCCGGTCAGCCGCGAGATGATCCTGAGCTTCATCGCCGAGCGCGTGCTCGGCCTGCCGAAATCCTACTAAGCAAGAAACCCCAGCGGAGAAGCTATCGTGTCGATTGAGAAGCTGTTGCGTTCCACTGAATTGTGCCGCCGCGTCGGCCTGGAATATCCGATCATGCAGGCCGGCATGGGCCAGGTCGCTTATGGCCGGCTGGCCGGCGCGGTTTCCGCTGCGGGCGGCCTGGGCGTCATCGGCGCCGGCTATCTCACCGCCGATGAACTGCGCCGCGAAATTCGCGTCATTCGCGATACCACCGACAAGCCGTTCGGCGTCGATATCCTGTTTGCCAAGGTGAGCGGCAACGACGATGCGGCGGTGGCCTATACCACCCAGGTGCAGGACCAGATCAATGTCAGCCTTGACGAACGTGTGCCGGTGCTGATTTCCGGCCTCGGCAATCCGCTCGGCGTGGTGAAGGAAGCGCATGAGCGCAACATGCTGGTGATGAGCGTGGTGGGCAATGTGCGCCAGGCCAAGCTGCTGGAAGCGGAAGGCGTGGATATGCTGATCGCTTCGGGCGGCGATGGCGGCGGCCATGTCGGCCGCGTTGGCACCGCGGCCCTGGTGCCGGCGGTGACCGAAGCGGTGAAGATTCCGGTGATAGCCGGTGGTGGCCTGGCCGATGGCCGTGGCCTGCTGGCAGCTTTGTCCTTCGGCGCAGTCGGTGTGTGGATGGGCACGCGCTTCATCGCCTCGGAAGAGGCGCGGGCGCATGAGAATTACAAGAATGAACTGGTGGCGCGCGATGACGAAGGCACGGTGATCAGCCGCGCCCATAGCGGCAAGACGGTGCGCATGCTGCGCAATGCCTTCACCAATTACTGGGAGCGGAATCAGGATAAGATCCTGCCCTATCCGCGTCAGATGCAGGAAGTCGGCTTGCCGGCCACCATCAAGGGCCGCATCGAGGGTGATATCGACAATGGCGTGCTGCCTGCTGGCCAGAGCGTGGCGCTGATCCATCAGGTGAAGCCGGCTGGCCAGATCGTGCGCGACATCTTCGAGGAAGCCTGCGCCTCCTACCGCAAGACCTTTGGCGGTGCGGCATGATCCGCAGCCTGTTCTTCGCCCCGGCCAACCGCCACGACCTGCTGGCCAAATTCCCGCGTTTCCAGGCTGATTGTTATGTCATCGACCTGGAGGACGGCACGCCACCGGCCGAGAAGGAGGGCGCCCGCGCCAAGCTGAACGATGCCGTGCAGATGCTGCGCGCCGCCAAGCTGCAGGGCAAGATTTATGTTCGCATCAACGAGCCGGTCTCGCCGCATTATATCCGCGACATCGAAGCCTCGGTGACCTGTGATATCGATGGCCTGGTACTGCCGAAGCTGGAACAGCGCGACCAGATTTTCCCGATCAGCCATGCCATTGCCCGCGTCGAAAGCCAGGACAAGGCGAAGCGCCGCATCGAGATCATGGCCGGCATCGAATCGATGCGCGGTGTGATCGATGCCGTGCCGCTTTGTGCCGCGCATGAGCGCATCACCTCGGCCTTTTTCGGTGCCGAGGATTTCGCCGCCGATATCGGCGCCCGCCGCACCAAGGCTGGCGATGAAGTGCTTTATGCCCGCTCGCAGGTGGTGCTGGCGGCCAAGGCGGCCCGCGCCATTGCCATCGACCAGGCGGTAGTGGATATCCGCGATGACGAGCAATGCCGGCTCGATGCCGAGAAAGGCCGCAATCTCGGCTATGGCGGCAAGATTTGCCTGTTGCCGCGTCAGGTGGAAATCTGCAACGAGGTCTATGCGCCGACGGCGGCCGAGATCAGCCACGCCCGCGACCTGATCGCCGCCTATGAGGATGCGACGCGGCGCGGCATCGGTACCATCGACTTCAAGGGCCAGATGGTGGATGGCCCGATCCTGAAGCGGTCCGAAGCCATCCTCGCCATGGCCGCCAAACTCGAAGCAGGCAAGTGATCATGCAGACCGTCAGTGCCGATAGCCTTGATCTCAAGGGCCTGATCCGGCCCGGCGATACCATCATGTGGGGCCAGGCCTGCGGCGAGCCAACCACGCTGGTGGAAATCCTGCTCAAGCAGCGCGCCAGCCTTGGCGGCGTGCAGGCTTTCATGGGCTCGGGCTTTTCCAACACGCTGAAGCCGGAACATGCCGATCACATCCGCTTTGCCGCCATGGGCGCCGCAGGCACCCATCGCCGGCTGACCAAGGCGGGCGTGCTGGATATCCTGCCCTGCCATGTCTCGAAGATGGAAGGCTATGTCGCTGATGGCCTGCTGCCCTGCGATGTGGTGTTCATCCAGGTGTCGCCGCCCGATGAGAACGGGCATTACAGCCTTGGCCTGATCAGCGACTATATCCGTGCCGCCGTGCGTCGGGCCAGGGTGGTGATCGCCGAGATGAATGCCCAGGTGCCGCAGGTGCCTTGCGCCGAACCGCTGGCCGCTGACGAGATTCACTACCTGATTGCCACCGACCGGCCGCTGATCGAATTGCCGACGGCACCGGTTACCGATCTCGACCGCACCATCGCCGGCTTCGTGCAGAATTTCATCCCGGAACGCGCCACCCTGCAGGTCGGCATTGGGGCTGTGCCGGAGGCGGTGATGTCCGGTCTGCGCGATCGCCGCGACATGGGCATCCATTCCGGCATGCTGGGCGACAGCGTGGTCGATCTAGTAGAAGCCGGCGCGATTTCCAATGCCTACAAGGAAGTCGATCCCGGCCTGATCATTACCGGCGCATTGATCGGCACCAAACGGCTCTACAATTTCTGCCACCGCAACAAGCTGGTGCGCATGCATCCCTTGTCGCATACCCACAACATCGCGGTACTGTCGCGGCTGTCCAATTTCATCTCGCTCAATTCGGCCATCGAGGTCGATCTGAGCGGCCAGGTGAATGCCGAATCCGCTGGCGGCCAGTATATCGGCGCTATCGGCGGCCAGGTGGATTATGTCCGTGCCGGTTCGGCCTCGCGTGGTGGCCACTCCATTATCGCCTTGCCCGCGACGGCGCAGAATGGCGAAGTCAGCCGCATCGTCGCCGGCCTGGGTGGTCCGGTGACCACGGCGCGCAGCGATGTGGATGTGGTGGTGACCGAGTTCGGCGCCGCCGAATTGCGCGGCAAGACCCTGAGCCAGCGCGCCAAGGCACTGATCGCTATCGCCCATCCGGCGCATCGCGAGGCGCTCGAGCGCGCTGCCCATGACGCAAGCAAGAGTGCCGCATGACCAAGCCAGCCGCGAAGCAGCCCGGACCGCTGGATGGCATCCGTGTGGTCGATCTCACCTCGGTGCTGATGGGGCCCTACTGTACGCAGATTCTGGCCGATCTTGGCGCCGATGTGGTGAAGGTGGAAAGCCCGCTCGGCGATACCTCGCGCTATGTCGGCCCGACCAAGACCAAGGGCCGCAGCGGCATGTTCGCCAATCTCAACCGCGGCAAGCGTGGTGTTGTGCTGGACCTGCAGACGGAGGAGGGGCGCGAACTCTGCCTCAAGCTGGTCGAGCGCGCTGATATCGTGCTGCATTCCATGCGCAAGCCGGCGATTGAGCGGCTGCGGCTGAATTATGAAACCGTTTCGGCGGTCAATCCTGGCGTCATTTATGCCAGCCTCTATGGCTATGGTCGCGAGGGCCGCTATTCCGGCCGTGCCGCCTATGACGATACGATCCAGGCGGTGAGCGGCATGGCGATGCTGCAAGCCGAGATCAATCCTGAGCCGCAATATGTCACCACCGTGCTTGGCGACAAGGTCAGCGCCTTGAGCGCTGCCTATGCACTGATGGCCGCCCTGTTCCACCGCCAGCGCGGCGGTAAGGGGCAGGAAATCGAAGTGCCGATGTTCGAGATCATGGCGTCTTTCCTGCTCGCCGAGCATATCGCTGGCGCTGCCTATGTTCCGCCGCTGACCCGACCGGTCTATACCCGAACCGTCACGCCCTACCGCCGGCCCTACAAGACCGCCGACGGCTATATCTCGGTGCTGGTTTACAATGACAAGCAGTGGCAGCGCTTTGCCGCCTTGGCCGGACGGCCAGACCTGGCCAAGGACGAACGTTTCATCAGCCAGTCGCAACGCAGCGTCAATATCGCCGCCTTCTGCGAATTCGTTGCCGAGACCATAGCGCAGAAGACCTCCGCCGAATGGATGGAGCTGCTGAACGAGGCCGAGATTCCGGTAGCGCGGCTGAACGAGATGGCGGATCTCTATACCGATCCTCACCTTGCCGATGTCGGCTTTTTCCGCACCCTGCAGGATCCGTTGGATGGCGCGATGCTGTTTCCCGAAAGCCCGGTGCGTTTCTCCGATACGCCGGGCGGTTTCGAGCGCGCCGGGCCGATGCTGGGCGAGCATACGGCGGAGGTGCTGCGCGAACTCGGCATCAGCGATGCCGAACTGGATGGATTCGAACAGCGCGGCGCGATCCGGCGCTGGAGTGGAAAGGCTTGAGCATGAGTGAGATTCTTTACGAGCGCCGTGGCGCTGTTGCCATCATCACCATCAACCGGCCTGAGCAGCGCAATGCCATCAGCAAGGCGGTGCGCAGCGGCCTGCGTGAAGCCTTCGAGCGTTTCGAGGCCGAGGACGATGCCCTGGTGGCGATCCTTACCGGCAGTGGCGAGAAGGCATTCTGTGCCGGCATGGACCTCAAGGAAGCCGCCGATACCATGATCGGCGTGCCGCCACGTGGTTTCATTCCGGTGCTGGGCGATAGCGTGCATGTCACCAAGCCGGTGATCGCGGCGGTGAACGGCGTGGCCTATGCCGGCGGCTGGCTGCTGGCGCAGATGTGCGATCTTTGCATCGCTTCCGAGACAGCCACATTCGCCATCACTGAAGGCAAGGTGGGGCGCGGCATGCCCTGGGCGACGCCGCTGGCCAATATGATACCGCAGCGCATCATGATGGAGCTGCTGCTTACCGGCGATCCCATCGACGCCAAGCGCGCGCATGCGATTGGCTTCGTCAACCATGTGGTGCCGCCGGCCGAACTGATGCCGGCTGCCATCGCCATGGCCGAGCGGATCGCGGCTTGTGCCCCCTTGACCGTGCGGGCGGCGCGCGAGACCGTGTATCTTGCTGCCGAGATGGGGCGTTCTGCGGCGCTGCGCGCTGCCAATCACGTCTTCGAGCGCGTCTATCGCAGCGAAGATGCCCAGGAAGGCCCGCGCGCCTTCAAGGAGAAACGCAAGCCGCAATGGCGGGGTCGCTGACCGCGTCGGCCAAAAAAGAATAAGCCGGGGGAGACATGACGGGATTATTGAAACGCTATGGAAAGCTGGAAACGGCTTTTCTCTACCTCACCAGCTTTGGGCTGTTTCTGATCATGATGGTGATCGTGGTCGATGTGGTGCTGCGCTACATGTTCAATGCGCCCTTAAGCTGGTCTTTCGACCTGATCTCGATGTACCTGGTGACGCTGGTCTTCTTCCCGGCTCTTGCCGATACCTTCAGCCGTGGCGGCCATATCAAAGTGGACATGTTCGATGCCTTCCGCCGCACCAAGGTCTTCGCTTTCTTCGAGATCGTCGGCTACTGCACCGCCATCGTCTTTTTCTCCCTGATCTTCTGGAAGATGGCGGAAACCGGCTGGGAAGCCTTCATCGAGAAGGAAGTGGTGGATGGTGCGATCCCGTGGCCGACCTGGCCGCCGCAGGCCTTCGGCGCGGTCGGCGTCGGATTGCTGCTGATCAGCATGGCGGTGGGCATCGTGCTGCGGGCCCAGGCTCTGATGGAGGGGCGTGTATTTGAGGCACAAGGTGAGCATCACCACGCCGGGGAGCATGTAGAATGATTGTCGCGGCTGGTCTCATCGCGCTTTTTGCGCTGCTGATTTTTGGCATGCCGGTTGCCTTCTCGCTCGGTATTGCCGGCATGATCGGGCTCTACCTCAAGGGCGGTCTGGACATGGTGCTGGGTATCCTGCGCACCACGCCGATCTCCACCACCTCGTCCTATGAACTCATCACCGTACCGATGTTCATGCTGATGGCAGAGTTCATCATCGTCAGCCGCATCGCCGAGGAATTGTTCGACAGCGCCAAGGTCTGGCTTGGCCGCACGCCAGCTGGCCTGGCCATTTCAACGGCCCTGGCCGGTGCCGGCTTCGGCGCCATCTCCGGTTCATCCACGGCTTCAGCGGCGACGTTGTCGGGCACCAGCATCCCGGCGATGATCCGGCATAAATACGATCCGCGACTGGCTTCGGGCGTGGTGGCGATTTCCGGCACGCTTGCCATGCTGATTCCGCCATCCATCGCCATCGTACTCTATGGTCTGATCGCCCAGGTGAGCATTTCCAAGCTGCTGATTGCCGGCATCATCCCGGGCATCCTGGTCACAGCCGTAATCATCCTCACGGTGCTGGTGCTGGTGGCGATCAATCCCTCCCATGCGCCGGCGGGTTCGAGCTATTCTATGCGCGAGAAACTGGCCTCACTCCGCGTGGTTGGTCCGATGCTGGCCCTCATCATGCTGGTGACGGGCTGTATCTATCTCGGTATCGCCACGCCCACAGAAGCCGCCAGCCTTGGTGCCTTCGGCGCCATGGTGATTGCCGCGATCCGTGGCCGCCTTAACTTCAAGACCTGCCTGCAGGCCCTGTTCAATGCCTCGCGCACCACCTGCATGATCATTCTGATCGTGATCTGCGCGCAGGTATTCGGCTACTACTTCACTCTTACCGGCTTCACCCAGGATCTGGTTTCCTATGTCGGCGGCCTGGATGTATCGCGCTGGGTGATTTTCTGCCTGATCATCCTGCTTTATCTGGCGCTCGGCTGCATCATGGACCAGATTGCGATTCTGTTCCTCACCGTGCCGGTGGTGCTGCCGGTGATGACCGCTCTGGGCTTCGATCCGATCTGGTTCGGCATCATCATCATCGTCACAGCCGAGGTCGGTCTGGTCACGCCGCCGGTGGGCCTGAATGTTTTCGTGGTTTCGGCCTATTCCAAGATACCGGTAAAGGATATCTTCATCGGCGTGGCGCCGCATGTGGCAGCGCATCTGCTGGTGATCTTCCTGTTGGCGGCATTCCCGGGCCTGGTCCTCTGGCTGCCATCAACCATCTCGCAATAGGCATATGGGTAGAGGCGACGAGGCAGCGGAAACCGGGCGAGGCAATAGTCGCATCGCCTGGTATGCGCTGAGCGTCGCCTTTTTCTTCGTGCTGGTATCGCGCGGCGTGATCGATACCTGGATGGTGTTCCTGCTGCCGATTGAGCAGGAGTTCAATGTCAACCGCCAGCTCACGGCCGGCGTGTTCTCCACCTATATGCTGGCCACTGGGCTGAGTGCGCCGCTGGCCGGATTGATGTTGCGCCGCTTCGGCTATCGCCTTTGCTACTGCTTGGGCCTCGCACTGATCGCCCTGGCCAATTTCATTGCCTCGCGCGCCCATGGCATGCTGGAGTTGTATCTTTGCATCGGGATCCTGTCTTCCATCGGCATTTCAGCCATTGGCGTGGTGCCGGCATCGGCGCTGATCGGCCGCTGGTTCAGGCATCGCATGTCGGTGGCGATGGGCGCGGTATATGCTGGGCTTGGCACCGGGTCGCTGCTGCTGGTGCCCCTGGCTCAGTGGCTGATCGAACTGCAAGGCTGGCGCGCCACGTATATCCTGATGGCCAGCAGCGTTGCCGTGTTGGCGCTGATTGCGCTGATACTGCCCTGGCGTACCCTGGAAGGCGGCAATGCCGAGCCGATAGTCGCTGCTGGCAGCAGCGGTACAGCCAGCCCGCCTGAAGGCATCACCCTGCGCCAAGCCATCCGGTGCCGGGAATTCATCGGCCTGTTCATCTCTTTCGGCTGCACCGGGCTTGGCATGTATATCGTGGTGGTGCAGGCGGTACCGTTCCTGATCGATGGCGGCGTCTCGCCGCTCAAGGCCGCGACGGCGTATGGCCTGTGCGGCATGCTGTCGGTGGGCGGCGTCATCATCACCGGCTGGCTGTCGGATCGCTTCGGCCTGCGACCGGTGGCCTTGGCGAGCTTCACCTGCACATTTGGCGGCATACTCTGCCTGCTCGGCCTGAGCTTCGGTGTTTCGGAAATACTGCTGGCCAGCTATGTCGCCTGTTTCGGTATTGCGCAGGGCGCGCGCGGGCCGATTGTCGCCACGCTCTCGAATCGGCTGTTTCCTGGCCCGTCTGCCGCCGCGATCTATGGCGTCATCTATGCGTCCAGCAATATCGGCGCTGGCGGCGGCGCCTGGCTGTCCGGTCTGCTGCATGACATGACTGGCAGCTATCGGCCGGCATTGCTGCTGGCGGCAGTGATCATCTTTAGCGCGGCGATGCCCTTCGCTTTTGTGCGCGCCTTCCGGGCGCCACAGCCAGTGCAGCCGCTAACATGAAGGGGTGAGCAGTATGTCTGGCGAGATTGTGGTGCCGCGGCTGGCGGCGTCTCTGATCATCCTGCGTGATGGTGTCCAAGGGATTGAGGCCTTGCTGGTTGAGCGGACCGGCAAGGCCAGCTTCGCCGCTGGCAAGTTCGTGTTTCCCGGCGGCACTGTGGACCAGGAAAGCGATGCGGCATTGGCGCCGGATATCGAGGATGGTGCCTTGCGGGCCGCTGCGATCCGCGAAACCTATGAGGAAAGCGGCCTGTTGATTGTGGAGCCGGAGCCGCGCGAGATTGCGCCAGGCCAGGATTTCGCTGCCCTTTGCCGCGCCAGTGGTTTCGCGCCGGCCACGCACCGCCTGGTACGTTTTGCCCATTGGATCACCCCGATCACCCAGCCGAAACGCTTCGATACTCATTTCTACCTGGCGGCGGCGCCGAATGCGCAGGTTGCTCAGGCGGACCAGCGCGAAGTGATGTCGGCGGTGTGGCGTCAGCCGCGCGCCGTGGTCGCTGCCGCCGAGGCGGAAGAACTCGATCTGATGTTCGCCACCTATATGAATTTGCGCTGGCTGTCGCGTTTCGATGCCGTGGCCGAGGCGCTGGCGGCGGCGGCGCAGCGCCGCATCGTCACTGTGGTGCCCAGGCCCGAGGCTGGACCCGATGGCCGCATCTTCCATATTCCGGCGGATGCCGATTATGCCGAGGCTGCGGTGCCTGAGAAGCGTTTCCGCCGCGCGCCACCGTAAACCGCTGCGCCCGTCAGGGCGTTACATGCGTTGCGACGCGGGTTTGCGTGTTGCGCATGTGGCGATCCAGGATACCCGCCAGGCGTTCGCCATCGCGGGCGCGTAATGCCGCCACCATTTCCTCATGCTCGGCTACGGCGCTGGCCCATTTGTCCGGCCGTTCGTTGCCGACGAAACGGATGCGGCGGATACAGGCCTGCAGGCTGCCATGGGTCTTGGCCAGGGTCTGGTTGCCGGTCAGTTCCACGATGGTGCTATGGATTTCCTGGTTGAGCTTGAAATAGGCCAGCCGGTCGCGCGCCGCATAGCGCTCCATCATGGCATCATGCAGGGCGCAGATCTGCCCGATCTCGGCATCGGAGGCATAGGCGCAGATCTGGCGCGCGGCCAATTGTTCCAGCGCGCTTAGTACAGCCAGGATGTCTTCCACATCCTTTGCGGTGAAGGTGCGCACCACGGCGCCGCGCGTCGGCACCAGTTCGATCAGCCCTTCGCTGGCCAGCCGCTTGATTGCCTCGCGCAACGGCGTGCGGGATACCTGCAGCAATTTTCCCACTGCCACTTCGTTGATCCGCACGCCAGGCGGCAGCCGGCCTTCAATGATCAGGTCGCGCAGCCGCGTGACGATCTCCTCATGCAGGCTGCGTCGGACGATCGGCGCCACTTCCGGCTCGCCGTCGCTATCAAGGCTGCTGGTCAGGAATTCGATCATGGTGCACCGCCTGCTGTGTCGCACTAGAGGGCGGCTTTGTCAATAACACTGAATTATGTATACAAAATACTTGCGACAGGCTAAGGCCTATGCTTACACTGCCTGCAACAAGGGTGGGGAGGGAACCGGGCATGCCTGTTTTGGGCGGCACCAGAGAGGCTGTGAATGCGGTGGCGCCTTCGGCGGCAAGCCTGCGTATCGTGGATGCGCACCACCATCTCTGGGATACCGAGCGCAACTATCATCCCTGGCTGCGCGATGATCCGCCGATTCCCTTCCGCTATGGCAGTTATGAAGCGATCCGGCGTCCGTATCTGCCCGCCGATTACGAGCGCGACGCCAGTCCGCGTGTTGTCGAGGCCAGCGTCTATGTCGAGACCGAATGGGATCACCGCGATCCAACCGGCGAGATGGATTATGTCGCGGAGTTGATTGCCACCAGCGGGCGGCCCAGCGTGGCGGTGGCTCAGGCCTGGCTTGATCGCGTGGATATCCCGGCGGTGCTGGAATCCCATGCCGCGCGCGGTTTCGTGCGTAGCGTACGCCACAAGCCGCGTGCCAATCCCGGACCGCGCGATGCAGCACCCGGCGGCATGACCGATCCGGCCTGGCGTGCCGGCTTTGCACGCCTGGCGCCGCTCGGCCTGCGCTTCGATCTGCAAACCCCCTGGTGGCATCTGCACGAAGCCGTGAAACTGGCCGGCGACTACCCCTCCACCATGATCGTGCTGAACCATACCGGCCTGCCTGCGGACCGTTCTGCCGAAGGTATCGCCGCCTGGCGTGCCGCCATGGGCGCCTTGGCCAAGGCGCCAAATGTGATGGTGAAGATTTCCGGCATCGGCCAGCGTGGCGAAGCTTGGACCGTGGCGGCCAATCGCGACATCGTGCTCACCACCATCGACCTGTTCGGCGTCGAACGCTGCATGTTCGCCAGCAATTTTCCTGTCGATGGCCTCTGCGCCAGCTTCAGCACGATCTTCGATGGTTTCGCCGCCATCGTGGCAACGCTTGGCCATGACGAACAGGTGGCTCTGTTCAACCGCAACGCCCGCCGTGTCTACGCCATCGGAGACGACAATGCCCGCGCTTGAAATCGGCTATATCGGCATCGGCTTGATGGGATTGCCGATGGTGCGGCTGCTTCGCTCCAAGGGGCACACTATCGCTGCTTGTGATATCGTGCCGGAACGGATTGCTGCGGCGGTAGAAGCCGGTGCGCGCGCTGCCGCCACACCGGCAGAAGCTGTGCAGGGCGTCGGCATCATCATTCTCAATCTGCCGACCACGGAAGCCGTGGAAGCGGCGGTTTTCGGCCCCGATGGAGTTGCCTCGGTCATGAAGCCGCCGCAGGTGCTGGTGGATTTCTCCACCATCAGTGTCGAAAAGGGCAAGGCCTTTGCCGCCAAGCTGCTGGAACGCACCGGTTGCGGCTGGGTCGATGCACCGGTTTCAGGCGGTCCGCCGGCTTCAGGCAGCGGCACGCTCACCGTAATGGCTGGCGGGCGACCAGAGGATATTGAAGCCGTCAGACCGCTGATGGCCGAGGTATCGCAGCGTTTCACGCCGATGGGACCGTCCGGTGCTGGCCTGGTGGCAAAAATGATCAATCAGTTGATCGTTGGCTGCACCCATGCGGTGCTGGCGGAAGCGCTGACTGTGGCCGAGAAGGCCGGCATCGATGCCGCGAAGCTGCCGGAATGCCTTTCCGGCGGTCATGCCGATGGCACATTGCTGCGGGTGCTGTATCCCCGCATGGCAGCACGTAATTTCGCGCCCCAAGGTTATGCGCGGCAGTTGCTCAAGGATCTCGAAATGGTGAGCAGCTTCGCTGGCGGCCTCAAGGCCCCGGTGCCGATGACCGGTGAAGCGCTCAATCTCTACCGCCTGCTGATTCATCTCGGCCATGCCGAACTCGATACCTCGGCCATTGCCAAGCTTTACGGGTCTTAGCTCGGCCCGTCAGTTCCAGCCGTACCGCGTCACAACGAAAAAACCATTGGAGGAAAACGCCATGAAACCGGTTAAGACGCTTGTATCCGTTGCCGCCCTGTGCGGCGTCCTGGTGGTTGCGCAGGGAGCCGCAGCCCAGGTCAAGCTGCGCTACGCCCATGTCGGTGTTGCCGGCGCACCGCAGACGCAGTATGCCGATGAAGTCGCCGCCCTGGTGAAACAACGCACCAGCGGGCGCGTCGAAATCCAGGTCTTCGCCAACTCGCAGCTCGGCGGCGTCGGCGAAATGGTGGACGGCATCAAGGCCGGTGCTATCGCCATGGGGCATCATGACTTTGCTTCGCTTGGCAAGATTCTGCCCAACACGGCAGTGTTCAACACGCCCTATGTCTATCGCGATGCCGAACACAGCATGCGCGCGACCGATGCGCGCAACTCTCCGGCTTTGCAGGAAGTGAACAAGCAGCTCATCGAAAAGGGCGGCATGCGCATTGTCGGCAGCCTGTTCCAGGGCACGCGCCATCTCACCTCACAGGAAAAGGTGCTGACCCCGGCGGATATGAAGGGCAAGAAATATCGTGGCGTACCGGTAAAGCTGTGGTCGTCCATGCTAACCGGCATGGGGGCGGTGGCAACACCGGTGGAAGTATCCGAACTTGCTACGGCACTTGCCACGGGCCTAGTGGTCGGCCAGGAGAATCCACTGCCGAATATCTTCAATCTGAAGCTCTATGAAGTGCAGAAATTCGTCATGCTGACCGGCCATATGCAGTCGGTACTGTCGGTCTTCGTCAATGAGCGGGTGTGGAATGGCGTGCCGGCTGCTGACCGCAAGATCATCGAGGATGCTATGTTCGAGGTCGGTCAGCGTACCCTGGAATGGGACAAGGAAACCGCCACTCGCTACCGCAAGGATCTGGAAGCCAAAGGCATGACCTTCATCGAGCAGAAGGATGGCCTGAACGTTGAAGCCTTCCGCACTGCCGTGCTGGCCCAGGTCGGCAAGGATTTCCCGGAATGGTCGTCGCTGATCGAGATGATCCGCGCCGTGAAGTGACATGCCGGGGGCGGGTTATGCCCGCCCCCAGCCATATCCCCGGAGGCCATGATGCTTGGTTTGCTCAGGACAATCGTGCGCTATGCCAGCCTTGCCTTGCTGGCTGCGCTGATCATCATGCCGCTGCTGCAGATCGTCATGCGTGGTGTTTTCAATGTGCCGATGGCCGGCGCCGAAGAGTTGGCACGCTATTTCCTGATCGCCGGCACTTTCATTGGCGCCTCCTATGTCACGGTGGAAGGCGGGCAGATCCGCATGGAGGAATTGCAGGCCAAGGTGCCCGACAAGGCCCGCTGGCTGCTGCAACTGGGTATCGATCTATGCGGTATCGCCACCTTCACGCTGCTGGCAGTGGCCGGCTGCGTTTCTATCGCCAATAACCTGGATAATCAGACGGCAACGCTAGAAATGCCCTTCTGGCTGTTCATGGCGCCGCTTGCCATCGGTGCTGCATTGCTGGCGCTGGAGAATGCCGTACTGCTGGTCCGCACCTGGCGCAGCGGTCGCGCCGAGGCCAAGCAAACCACGCTTACCTGAAGGAGCCGTCATGGCTGGCTATCTTGTTATCTGTGGCTTCCTCGGGCTGTTTCTGCTCGGCTTTCCCGTGGTCCTGGCCATCGGTATTCCCAGCATCATCTACATGCTAATTAATGGACTGCCGCTGGAAATGATCGCCCAGCGCACACTCTATGCGCTGGATTCCTTCCCGCTGGTCGCCGTGCCGGTCTTCCTTTTCGTCGGCAGCCTGATGAACAGCGCCGGCATCTCGAAATATATCTACCGTTTCGCGGATACAGCGGTAGGCCGGCTGCCGGGCGGTCTTGCCCAGGTGAACATCTTCGGCAGCCTGGTCTTTGCCGGCATGTCCGGTTCGGCATTGGCCGATATCGGTGGCATTGGCCGCATCGAAATCGATGCCATGCGCAAGAAGGGCTATAATCCGGCTTTCGCCAGCGCCGTTACCTCGGCCTCAGCGATCATCGGCCCGATTTTCCCTCCCAGCATTCCGCTGATCATCTATGGCACGGTGACCGGTGTCTCGGTGATCCAGTTGCTGCTCGGCGGCATCCTGCCCGGCATTCTCTGCACCATCGGCCTGATGCTGATGACCGCCTGGCTGGCCAAGCGGCGCAATTACCCGCGCGCCGCGCGCTGGCCGACCTTGGCCGAATTGAGGCGCGACATGCCGCCGGCCATACCGGCCTTGCTGGCGCCGGTGATTCTCACGGCAGGCATGCTGGCCGGCTATTTCACGCCAACCGAAATTGCCGCGGTAACAGTGGCCTACACGGTACTGATCAGTGTGTTCTTCTACCGCGAACTGACCTGGTCTGGTGTGCTCGATGCGGCCTATGAGACGCTGCGTTCCTCTGCCGGCATCCTGATCATTGTTGCGGCAGCGGCGCTGTTCGGCTGGATTCTTTCGGTGGAAATGGTACCGCAGACCATCGCGGCTGGGCTTACCTCTATTACCACCAATCCCTACCTTCTGCTGTTGATCGTGAATGTCCTGCTGCTGCTGGTCGGCATGTTCCTGGATAGCACCACGGCCATCCTGCTGGCAGCCCCGATCATCGCCAAGCCGCTGGTGATGGCTGGCGTTGATCCGGTGCATCTCGGCATGGTGTTCGTGTTCAACCTGATGATCGGCCTGCTGACGCCGCCGATGGGGCTGGCGCTGTTCCTGGTTGCCGACATTGCCAAGGTGAAGCTCAACGATGTGCTGCGCGAGATGATGCCATTCTACATCCCGCTGGGCCTTACCTTGTTGCTGATCACCTATGTGCCGGCAATCACTACCTGGCTGCCGAGAATGGCTTTTGGCCCATGACGCTGCGGGCTTGAAATGAGGATAGTCTGATGTCTCCTGCTGCAACAGATCGGCCCTATATCGCCCTGGCGATGGGTGACGCTGCCGGCATTTCTCCGGAATTGACCGCCAGAATCCTGGCGGATGACGAAATCCGGCGCGGAATGCAATTGATCGTGATCGGTGATCGGCGTGTGTTGGCCGAGGGCGCCAGGGTGGCTGGTGTGACGACGCCAGTCCACGATGCCGATCTGGATGCACCGCTGATCTCGCCCGATGGCCTGCCGCTGTTTATCGACCTCAAGCATTGCGATCCGGCGCTGATTGAGAAGGCGACAATCTCCGCTGCCAGTGGCCGCTTCGCGCTGACCAACTTCCGCCTGGCATTGCTATTGGCGCAGCAGGGCGTGGTGCGTTCGGTCACTTTCACCCCGTTCAACAAATCCTCCATGCGTCTGGCCTATCCGGCTTATGAGGATGAGATTGTGTTCTGCTGCGAATTTCTTGGCTTCCAGGAACCAGCGGAGGAATTCAATATCCTGCCCGGCGTGTGGAATGCGCGCGTCACGTCGCATGTGCCGCTTTCCGGAGTGGCGTCGCGGATCACCCGGGAAGCGATCCTGCGCAGTATCCGCCTGACGGACCAGTATCTACGCGCCGCGGGCCATGACCCGGCACGTATTGGCGTGGCCGCGCTCAATCCGCATGCCGGCGACAATGGCAGCTTCGGCCGCGAGGAGATCGACATCATTGGCCCGGCAGTGGAAGTGGCCAAGGCCGAGGGCATTCACTGCGACGGACCATTCCCCTCCGATACGGTATTCGTGCGGGCCCGCCGTGGCCAGTTCGATGCCGTGGTGACGATGTATCACGACCAGGGGCAGATCGCGATGAAGATGATCGGCCTGGAGGAGGGCGTCACGCTGCTCGGCGGCTTCCCGTTCCCGATCTGCACGCCGGCCCATGGCACGGCTTTCGATATTGCCGGCAAGGGCATTGCCGGCACAGGCGCCTCGCGCAATGCTGTGCTCCTGGCGGCGAAGATGGCGCGTAGTCTGCCTGCGGTGCCGGCGGCTGCGGCGACCCTGCCATTGCGCGATCTGATTGCCCGTGCCATGCAGATACCCGGCCCCTGAGCCAGAAGACGGAGAGTGAGGATGGCGAAACTGACGGCTGCCGGCATTCTGCCGCGCGACGAAAACGCCTTGCTGGTTGGCCGCGTCTGGTCGGCACGGGCGAAGGGGCCATGCCTGGTGCTGGTGGAGCGCAGTGGCCTCGGCCTGCGGGATATTACGCCGCTGGGGCCGACCATGGCGCAATTGCTCGAGCGCGACGACCTGCTGGCACGCCTGCGGGAGCCGGCGCGTTTCGAGGCACTAGGGCCAATCGATGATTTCCTGCGCCAGGCCCCGGAAGCTGGTGGCGATACGCTGTTGGCGCCCTGCGATCTGCAGGCGGTGAAGGCGGCTGGTGTCACCTTCGTCGACAGCATGCTGGAGCGGGTGATTGAGGAAAAGGCTGGCGGCGATGCTTCGCGGGCGCAGGAGGTTCGGGCGCGGCTGGCGCCGGTGCTGGGCAGCAACCTGCGTGGCCTGCAACCGGGCTCGGAGAAGGCACGGCAGGTCAAGTCCGTGCTGCAGGATATGGGGATGTGGTCGCAGTATCTGGAGGTCGGCATCGGCCCGGATGCGGAGATTTTCACCAAGACGCAGCCGATGGCCTCTGTCGGCGTTGGCGCCGAAATCGGTATTCATCCGAATTCCCACTGGAACAACCCTGAGCCGGAACTGGTGCTTGCCGTGCGCTCGGATGGCCGTATCGTCGGCGCCACGCTTGGCAATGATGTGAATCTGCGCGATGTCGAGGGGCGCTCGGCATTGCTGCTTGGCAAAGCCAAGGACAACAACGCTTCCTGTTCGATCGGGCCATTCATCCGGCTGCTGGACGAGCATTTCACCATCGACAGCCTGACCGAACTGGAAATCAGCCTGGAAGTGAAGGGCCAGGATGGCTTTGTGCTGCAGGGCAGCAGCTCGATGGGCATGATCAGCCGCAAGCCGGAAGAACTGGCGCGTCAGGCGCTGAACCGTAATCACCAGTATCCCGACGGCATGATGCTGTTCCTCGGCACCATGTTTGCCCCGGTGAAGGATCGTTTTGAACCCGGCCAGGGCTTCACCCATTCGGTGGGAGACATGGTGACGATTGCGACACCGGCACTGGGCGCATTGATCAACCGCGTCAATCACACCGACCAGATCGCGCCCTGGACTTTCGGCAGTACGGCTTTGCTACGCAATCTGGCAGAGCGCGGACTGCTCGGTGGCAACGGCTGAAGCAGCAGTCTGTTCTAGACCGTTTTCTCTCTATATTGAATCGCTGCGCCGTGGCGATTTTGCGTTTTGAGGAGGAGCCCGGCGCAGGGCGTAGTGGGGCTACGGCCAAGCCGGGCGACGCGCTCAAAACGCAAAATCGCCCGGCCCCAAAGGGGTTGCGCCTGGAGGCGGCATCCGCGTTGTCGACGCGCTTGCAGGTACCCCCGGTACCTGCTGCGCGCTTCTCCTAGCGGGCTACCGCCCCCAGACGCAACGCAGCTGGTTCAATATAGAGAGAAAACGGTCTAGTTCGCGGGTTTCGCCGTGCCAGAGAGTTCGTGATACTGGCGGGCGTAGAACATGCGATGCGCGGTCTGGGTTTGCGCGATGGCCTGGCGGCGGATCAGCTCTGGCAGTTGGGCATCTTTGAGCGGTTCAAGCTGGTAGGGGCCGGTGCGCATGCTGTAGGGGCGGACATCGCCCTGCGGCGTCAGGATCGCGGCATTGCTGCCATTGCCGAAGGCGACATCGAAATTATGCGCCATGGCGATGCGGCCGCTGCCATCCCTCGGCGCACGGCGCAGGTCTACGCCGAAGAAGGGGCTGTCATAGCTCAAGCCGAGCAAACCGAGGATTGTCGGCCCGACATCCATGCTGGAGCCCAGCGCCGGATTGCGTTCGGCCTTGATGTATTTCGGCGCCAGGAAGATCAGCGGCACACGGAAGGCCTGCACCGGGATCTGCGCCGCGCCCCAGACTTTCGGCCCATGATCGCCGATCATCACGAACAGGGTATCGTCGAACCACGGCTTCTTTCTGGCGGCATCGATGAACTGCCCCAGGGCCCAGTCGGCATAGGCCGCGGCATGATCGCGGTCGCTCGGGCCGGGTTTGAACGGCACGCGGCCCTCGGGATAGAGGAAGGGGCGATGATTTGTCACGGTCAGGCAGGCAAAGAAGAATGGCCCCGGTTCAGCCGCCAACTGGTCGATCCGGGTCAGTGCCTCCTTGAACAAGTATTCATCGGCCACACCCCAGATGGTCTTGAAACCCTGGTCGGCGATATCGCTCTGGCCGAGCACAGGCGAGAAGCCGATGCTGCGCCAGAAATAGCCCATATTGTCGAAGCTGGTGGGGCCGCCATAGAGGAAGCTGCTCCGGTAGCCGAACTGCTTCAGCAGGAAGGGCAATGAATTCATGCCTTCCGATCCGGCGCGGCGGGCCGTCGAGATGCCGGGAATCGGTGGGAAGGACGTGAAGATCGCTTCCAGTGCGCGCACGGTGCGGTCGCCGGTGGCATAGATATTGGTGAACAGCAGGCCGTCCTCGGCGATGCGGTGCCAGTTCGGCGACATGGTGCGCCAGTAATCACGCTGCTTCTCCTGGAATACATCCTCGAAATAGACCGAGCCGTAGGATTCTTCCAGAATCAGCACCACATTCAGTTTCTTCGCCGGCGCCGGGCCATTGTCGACATGACGGCGGATGCTGCGTTCACCTGGTGCGGCGAGGTTGGTGGTGTTGTCCTGTGCCACCATGGCACGCAGCAGCGGCAGCGCTTCGGCCTCATCGATGCCGGCATAAATGCCGTCGTATTTGCTATCGTTGGTAACGAAGGCGCGCAGGATGCTGTGCATGCCGTTCACAGCCAGTTCATTGACGGTGCGGCTTGTTGAGGGCTCACGCGGACCGGCATAGATGATCAGGGCGGTGATCAAACCACTGCCGATGGTCAGCAGCAGCGCACGCTTCTGTTCGCCCAACTGCATTGTTGCAGCGAGGGCCCGGTTCAACGGCCGGAAGAGTAAAAAGCCATAGATCGCCAGCACGACAGCCCCGATCGGCGGCAGATAGAGCCGCAGGTCAAAGCTTTCGCGGATATTGCCCAGCACTTCCTTGGGGAAAATCAGGTAATAGACCGCGATACCATTGAAGCGGCTGTTGTATTCTTCCCAGAAGAACAGTTCTGCCACGGCACTGAACACCGCTAGGCCAAGCAGCAGCAGTAGCAGCAGATGCGCGGCAACCTTGCCAATACGCCAGCTCAGCGGCTTGCGCAGGAAATACAGGCCGAGCAGAAAAGGTAGACCAAGCAGTATGGCGGTGGCGGCATCGTCCACGGTGCCGAACAGCCAGGCGGCAACAAAGGGCAGAATGTCGTCCGGCGTGTCGCGTGCGATCCATATGGTGAGCACCAGGCGCACCGTGGCGGAAAGCAGCATGAAGACGATGAGGCAGCGTAGCCAGAAGGCTAGGCGGGTATAGGGTCGCGTGGCGTCGGCTGGGCGATACATGCCAAGACTATTGCTCTGCCGGGCGATGCCTGAATATACCCGGGCGCCTAAAATGTTTTTAATGCTGCGTATGCGAATGAATTGTATGTATCCAGCAGATTGCTTGGTCTAAGCCGTATTGCAGCCTCCAGGGGGCTGAGGCCTTGTCATACAGATTATTCGGACGCCAGCCGACGCAATATCTCGGCGGTCGCCGTGTCGGCCGGGAAGAAGGATTCGATCGCCAGTTCAGCCAGCGTGATATCCACCGGGGTGCCAAACATCATTGTGGTGCTGAAAAAGCGCAGTATTCCGGCCTCGGTGGCGAATTCGAAGGGTACGGCTAGCTGTGCCGCGTCGCGCTCTGCCGGCATCCGCCGCATGGTGCCGCCGGACGGCGCGGGATACGTGCTGAGTTCGCTATACAGCGCACTCAACGTATCGTCGGCGGATAGGTCGATCTGGCGTTTCAGCCGCGCCAGCAGATGCGCCCGCCATTCGGCATAGTTGACGATACGGCTAGCCAGGCCCTGGGGATGCAGGCTGAGGCGCAGCACATTGATCGGTGCGGTCAGCAGGCTGGGATCGGCGCCGGCCATCAGCGGCATCACCATGCGGTTCGCCGCCACCATCTGCCAATGCCGGTCGATGGCCAGGGCCGGATAGGGCTCATGTCCGGCCAGCACCTTGTCGATGGCCTCGCGGACCGGCGCCAGCGCCTGATCGGACAGGTCGCGCTCGGGAAAGACCGGGGCGTAACCCGCGGAAACCAACAGGGCGTTGCGGTCGCGCAAGGGCACCTCCAGGCGTTCGCAGAGATGCAGCAGCATGTCGCGGCTGGGCGCGGCGCGGCCGGTCTCAAGGAAGCTGACATGCTTGGTGGAGATGTCGGCCTCAAGCGCGAGGTCGAGCTGGCTCAGGCGCCGGCGCTGGCGCCATTTGCGCAAACGCAGGCCTATCGGTGCGGCTTCGGTCATGGCGCAACGCTACAGCCAAAGCGGCCCCGATCCAATTACCTGCAAGGTAATCGACCGCCGACCAGGCCGGCGGCATCCTGCCCGCGTTGTTAAATCTTGAACCCCAGGAGACACATCATGAGCTTCCTTCGCCGCATCCTGTTCCTCGACGCCGCCACCTGCATCGCTACCGGCCTGCTGCTCACCCTTGGCGCCGGTCTGTTGGCTGGTTGGCTCGGCCTGCCGGAAATGCTGCTGCGCTATGCCGGCATCAGCCTGCTGCCTTTCGCGGCTTTCCTGCTCTATCTCGCGGCGAAGCCGCTTCCGCCGCGCGGCGGCGTGTGGCTGGTGATCGCGCTGAATGCGCTCTGGGTGCTCGACAGCATCCTCTTGCTCATCGCTGGCGGTGTGGCGCCGACCACGCTCGGCTATGCATTTGTATTGGCGCAGGCGGCGGCCGTGCTGGTGCTGGCCGAACTGGAATGGCTTGGCCTGCGCCGCCAGCAGGCGCGGCTTGCCTGATCTTACTTCAGCATGAAGGCCTTTACCTCGCCGCTGGCGATCTGGTCGAAGCTGGTGGCTTCGACCAGATCCAGCGCGGGGCGCGGCCGGCCGGCCGGAAAGGCGATCAGGTTGACGTCGCTGCCCTGGATCGCCTGGGTCGAACGCTTGAAATTGCCGGCACGGAAACGCTGTGCCGCGAACCAGTAAGGCGTATAGCCATAGCCGCGCAAGGCGCTGGTGATGGCACCGAAAGTCTCGGCCTTGTTGGCTTCGCAGAAAATCATCGGCTGGTGCTTGCGGATCAGGGCGTCACCGCCCCGCAGCACCGGTACTTCCAGGCCTTCGACATCGATTTTGAGGAAATCCAGCCGTTGCAGACCGCGCAGAGCCGGCTCGGAATCCAGCGTGGTGAGCCGCACCGGCTCGCGCCAGGTGCCGGCGGCATAGGCGTTCTCGGTCGAGAAGCCCTTGTCGATGGAGAAGGATCCGTAATTGAACGGCTGCGAATAATCCGAAGTCTCGATTTCGATCTCGCCGGCCTCGCCGCCCACCGCGCAATGCAGCGGATGGGCATTGACGATGCCGTTCAGCGCCAGATTAGCGCAGAGCAAGGTGAAGATCGGTCGTTGCGGCTCGAAGCAATAGACCCGGCCCTTGGCGCAGAGCTTTGCCAATGCCACCGCATGGGTGCCGATATTGGCACCGACCTCGACAACAGTGGCTTCCGGTGTCAGCAGCAGGCGGAACAGGGCGACTTCGGCCTCGCTCCATTCGCCATACACCTTCATGTGGTCGCTGATGAAATCGCCCTGCAGCAGCAGGAATTTGCCCCAGAGGCAATCTTCCAGATAGGTCTGCATCAGGCTTCACTCCACGCGGAAGGGCAGGTTCGCTGTGGCGGCAGCACCGCGGCCATCGCGCAGCACCAAGAATAGCCGATAACGGCCCGGTTTCAGCCCCTGGATATTGATCCCGTCGATGCCGCCACCGAGCAGCGCATGCGGAAAGCTGGGCGGTACGGTCTCCAGGTCGCCGGCAACGCGCAGGTCGGTGCTTTCCGCCAGGATGGTCCAGGTCGCCTGCAGCTTGTCGTGATCCGGATCCTCGGCCTTCAGCACCGCGCGACCGATGGCGCCGGCCGGCCAGTTGGCGGCATGGGTGAAACTGAATTCGCGGATACGGGGCGCACGGTTGCCGTCGGGCGTGCGGCCATGCCACTGCGCCGCCAGGGCCTCCGCTGTTTCGGTCCATTCGCCGCCCGGCAGCAGCAGGCTGTGCCAGGTCGGCGTCACTTCCTGCTTGTTGCCCCAGAGGAAAACCAGATGTCCACTGGTGGCCGGTGGCGAAAGCGGCGGCAGGTAGCGCCGCAGCAAGGCGGCCTTCTCGCCGCTGGTGGGTTCGATGAAAGCGCCCCAGGGAGTCTTGGCCGCCTGCCACTGGCCCATGGGCCCAAGTTCGGTGATCAGCAGCGGCCCGGTCCAGCCCTGCTGCCGCACCCGACCAGGCAGGCTCGGCAGGGAATCGCCATAGGAGTTCACCCCCAGCACATCGATGCTTGGTGCTGCCGCCTTCAGCTTCGCCACCTTGTTGTTGCCGGCTTCGGCCAGCACCGCCAGCGTGGGGTGTTTGCGGTCAAGCTGCTTCACCAGTTTTGCGGCTTCCTCGATGCCGGGCCAGACCTGAGCGTCGTCGGCCAGCTCGGATTCCACCTCATTGCCCAGGCCCCACATCAGCAGGGCGGGGTGGTCGCGGTAGCGCTCGACAAAGCCTCTAAGCTGGTCCAACTGGCGGCGCACGAAAGCCGGGTCGCGGTAGGAAACGCCGCGGCGCGGATGTTCCAGCCAGAAGCCGAGGATCACCTTGAGGCCATGCTTCTGCGCTTCGTCCAGCACAGCGGCTTCTTCGGCGCCATAGGTGCGGATGGTGTTGGCGCCAAGCCCGGCCAGCACATCCAGCCGCACCGTGCCGGAGGCACCGCGCAGGCCGAACGGTTTGCCATCCACCAGGATGTCGTGGCCACGCACAGTCACCTCGGCGGCATGGGCCGCCGGGGTGATGCAAAGCAGGAGGGCCAGAAAAAGGCCGCGGATCAAAATGCTGCCGCTTTGGCGATGGCCGGCTGTGCGCCACGCAGGCCGCCCAGCATGGTCGGCAGGCCGGAAGCCAGCTCGCCCTTGCGATACACCGCACGGTGATGCTGGCGGCGCGCGGCGCGGGTGATGTCGCTGGCCGGGTCGCCGTCCACCAGCAGGAAATCGGCAGGCAGGCCGGCCTGCACCTTGCCGTGACTCGGCAGGTCGAGCAGATCGGCGGCAGCGGAGGTGCCGGCGCGGAGCGCCTCCAGCGGTTTCATGCCGGCCTCGACCATGAATTCCAGTTCCAGCGCATTGTCGCCATGCAGGTTGAATGGCGTGCCGGCATCGGTGCCCATGGCGATCTTGCCGCCGGCACCATGGAAACGCTTGAAGGAGTCGAGGTGGATGACGTAGACGCGGTTGGCCTTCTCGATCACCCAGGGCGGGATGCCGCCCTTGCCGGCGTTGTTGACGATATTGCGCACGGCGGCCAGCGTCGGCACCAGATAAGTGCCACGCTTCAGCATCTCGGCCAGGCATTCATCATTCATGAAAATGCCATGCTCGATGGAATCGACACCACCCAGCACGGCATTGAGAATGCCCTCGGAGCCCTGGGCATGGCTGGCGGTGCGCTTGCGGAAACGCCGGGCTTCGGCCAGGCCGGCGGCCATTTCCTCGCGGCTGTAATGCGCGTCCTCGGGATCGACGCCGGGCGTCATCACGCCGCCGGTGGCCATGATCTTGATCGCGTCGGCGCCGGCATGGATCTGCTCGCGCACGCCGCGGATCACATCATCGACGCCATCGGCGACACGGCCGGTGCGGTTGCCATGGCCGCCGGTCATGCATAGCATCTTGCCGACAGCGCGGATCACCGGACCGCTGAACTCGCCGCGCAGGATGGCATCACGCACGCTGATCTCGATGTAATCCTTGCCGCCGCAATCGCGCACCGCGACGATGCCGGCCTGCAGGGTCTGCTGCGCGCGTTCCAGGGTCTTGAGCGTGAGGCGCGAGGCGGAAAGCTTGTCCTGCGCCGTGCCCGGATCGGCCTCGCCGCCCATGGTGAGATGCACATGGCAGTCGATCAGGCCCGGCAGCAAGGTGCCGCCGCTGGTATCGACGGTTTCGCCAGCGAAGCCAGCGAATTCGCCTTTCGGCGCCACCTTCGTCACCTTGCCGTTTTCCACCAGCACGCCATGATCGGCAACCGGGGCATTGTGGCCATCAAACAGGGCGCCGCCGATGAACAGGGTAGCCATCGTTTATCTCCTGGATAGGAATGTGAAGTTGCCGTCAGGGTCGCGCTTTGCAAGCGTGCCGTCAACGCTCTAGTCTGCTGCCACAACAAGAGTTGAGGGGGAGGGGATGATGGCCGAATGGACCTTGCCGCCCGGCGTGGCGACGCGGTACGAGGCGCATTTCGGCGATCGGGTGGTGCGCTGCTTCAGCGACCGCGTGAGCGATATCTACGACACCCTGGCCCGCGCCGTGGCGGCACGCGGTGAGGCGGAAGCCGTGATCTGCGGGCCGGAGCGCCTGACCTATGCCGAATTCGGCCGCCGCGTCGAACGGGTCGCCGGCGGCCTGGCTGCGCGTGGTATCGGGCCGGGCGACCGTGTCGCGCTTTTGCTTGGCAACCGGGTGGAGTTCCTGCTCACGGTCTATGCCGCGTTGCGGCTGGGCGCCATCGCTGTGCCGATGGGCACCCGCCTGCAGACACCGGAAATCGCCTATATCCTCGATCATGCCGGGGCAAAGGCGCTGGTGGTGGAGCCGGAACTGCTCGGCCGCCTGCCGGCCCGTGCCGAAACCCCGGAGCTGACAGATATATATGTGCCAGGTACGTATCTGGAGGGCGGTGCTGCCGATGCGCATGATTTCGCCCTGCTGGATGGCGACCCGCCGCCACGCGTTGCGGTCGCTGAGGAAGACACGGCAGTGATCCTCTATACCTCGGGCACCACTGGCCGGCCCAAGGGCGCGATGCTGACCCATTTCAACCTGGCGCACTCACTGCTGCATTTCCAATATGGCATGAACCTGACCAGCGCCGACCGCATGCTGCTGGCGGTGCCGGCAAGCCATGTAACCGGCCTGGTGGCATTGATCATGCTGGCGGTGCAGGCCCAGGGTGCGCTGATCATGATGCCGGAATTCAAGGCGCGGCCGTTCCTGGAACTGGCCGCGCGCGAGCGCATGACCAACGGCATCCTGGTGCCGGCAATGTATAATCTCTGCCTGCTGGAGCCGGATTTCGACCGCTTCGATCTTTCCGCTTGGCGCGTCGGCGGCTATGGCGGTGCGCCGATGCCGGCGGCGACTATCGCGGCCTTGGCCGAGAAGCTGCCCAATCTCGGCCTGATGAATGCCTATGGCGCTACCGAGACAACCTCGCCAACCACAATGATGCCGCCGCAATACACGCGCGAGCATGCCGATAGTGTCGGCCTGGTGCTGCCGTGCGCCGATGTGATCGTGATGGATCCGGAAGGCCGCGAAGTGGCGCCGGGGATGAGCGGTGAAATCTGGATCCGTGGCGCCATGACGGTGCCGGGCTACTGGCGCAACCCGGAAGCGACGGCGCGTGAATTCACCGCAGGCTATTGGCATTCCGGCGATGTCGGCTCGAAGGATGCGCAAGGCTTCGCGCGCGTGTTCGACCGCGTAAAGGACATGCTGAATCGCGGCGGCTACAAGGTCTATTCGGTGGAAGTGGAGAATGTGCTGGCCGGCCATGATGGCGTGTTGGAAAGCGCCATCGTTGCTAAGCCCTGCCCGGTGCTGGGCGAGCGCGTGCATGCCTTCATCAGCCGGCGGCGGCATGACGTTACGGCAGAGGAACTGCGGGCTTTTTGCGCCGCCAGACTCGCGGATTACAAGGTGCCGGAAAGCTACACGCTGCTGGATGAACCATTGCCGCGCAACGCGAATGGCAAGCTGATGAAACGCACCTTGCGCGAAAGGCTGCTGGCCAGCATGGCGTGAAGGCGCATGGTTGGCGGCGAATCGCCTTCTGAACCCCGGTAGAGCCGCATTTCAAGCGGCTTTTTCGCTATCAGGCGATGGGAAATTCCGTTGGGCGGTGCTATGGAGTGATTCGGGGATGCACCCCGATTCGATTCGGACACCCGAAAAGATCGATCCAACGGAGGAGTGAAAACCATGGCGAAAGCCGCCGCCGCTACCAAGACGGTCACTGTGACCGCGAAGCAGATTGTGAACACGCTGGCCGAGAAGAACGGCCTGCAGAAGAAGTCCACCGTCGCCCTGTTCGACGATTTCTTCGCCGCCGTCACCAAGTCGCTGAAGAAGGGCGAGCGTATCCGTCTCGGCGATCTCGGCGTGCTGCAGGTGCGCAAGCGCGCCGCCCGCACCGGCCGTAACCCGCAGACCGGCGAGCCGATCAAGATCAAGGCCTCCAAGAAGGTCGCCTTCCGCGCTTCCAAGGCGCTGAAGGAAGCCGTCTGAGCCTCCTGGGTTCCGAACGCTGAAAAGGGCTCGCCGCAAGGCGAGCCCTTTTTTGTTGTGGTTAAGCGACGTGGTTAACGCAACCTCCGGGCGCGTGAAAACCATTGAAAAACCTGCCTGAATCGACACTCGCGCGCCGGGTAATGCTGCGCCGCCACACTAGCCTTTGAGATAAGTGCTTGCAATCGCGGCGGAAAATTATTAAAAACCAGTAAATTCAGTGCGCGCCCGAGAACGGGAGGCGGCTGAGCCCACAATTTGGCTAACGATCGGGGGACAGAATGGTCTCGGTCATCACCAGCGCGGCGGCGATATCGGCCGTCCACTCGTTGCGCGAAATCGATACGCGCTTCGTTTCAGCATCCAAACGGATCGAATCCGGCTATCGCGTTGCAGATGCCAGCGATGATGCATCGGTCTTTGCTGTTGCCCAGGGCGTCCGCGCCCAGGTGAAATCGGCCGTTGCGGTCAGTTCCTCGCTCACCCAGGGGCAGAACACCGTGCAGGTTGCCCTGGCCGGCCTGAAACAGATCTACGATCTCAGCAACGATATCCGCGCCAACATCATTCTGCTGGCCGATGGCGCCACGGCGGAAAGCGCGCGGACCATCATCCAGAACAATACCCGGACCCTGCTGGACCAGATCGATTCCGCCCGCCTGACCGCCAATTATAACGGTTCCAGCCAGCTCACGGCGGATGCCCAGGCGCGCAGCTTCATTTCCGATGTCAGCGGCACCTCGATCACGGTGGGCATTTTCGATGCCCAGACCGAAATCGATGCCTTGCGTACGGCCGTGAACAATATCACCGATTCCGCCTCGGCACTGACGGCGTTGGATGCAGCCCGCGCCTTCGAGCAGAAGGTGAACACCACGCTGGCGGATCTTGCCGCCACCGGCAAGGCACTCGCGGCCAGCAACAGTTTTGTCGACTCGCTGACCGATGCGCTCAAGAAAGGCATGGGTGTTCTGGTTGATACCGATGTGGCGGAAGCCATGGCGGTGCGGGAATCGGCAATCGTGCAGCGTGGCCTTTCGATCGCCTCGCTCGATTTCACCAATGGCGCCAATCGGCGCATTGTCAGTATCCTGCGCTGATTCAGCCTGAAACTGCCCGAATGATCCGCCTCATATTGTGCCGGTGCGGCCTGTAACCGCGCCGTCATATAGGTCATGGAAAATTCACGGGACTTGCACGCGGCCGCGACGCATCGTCGCGCCGGCACGCGCGCCGCGTGCCGATTCGGCGCCGGAGCAAGTGATGAACATGGTCCCGTTGGACATGACTCCCGATGCAAGCAGCGGGAGCGTTTTGCGTTACCGCACCATATGGATATCGGACATTCATCTTGGTACCCGCGGTTGCAAGGCGGATCTGCTGCTGGAATTCCTGCGGCATACGGAGTCGCAGACGCTCTATCTGGTCGGCGACATCATTGATGGCTGGCGGCTGAAGCGTTCCTGGTACTGGAACCAGAGCCATAACGACGTGGTGCAGAAGCTGCTGCGCAAGGCGCGCAAGGGCACCCAGGTCATCTATGTGCCGGGCAACCACGACGAGGCATTGCGCGACTTCACTGAATTGCAGTTCGGCGGTATTGCCGTGCAGATGGAGGCAATCCACCGCACGGCCGACGGGCGCCTGCTGCTGGTCACCCATGGCGACCATTTCGACGGCATCGTCACCTATGCCAAATGGCTCGCGCTGCTGGGCGACATGGCCTATGCGGCCGCGCTGGGGCTTAACACCTGGTTCAACCATCTGCGCCACAAGCTGGGCCTGCCCTACTGGTCGCTCTCGGCCTATCTCAAGCACAAGGTGAAAAACGCCGTCGAATTCATCTCCGATTATGAAAAGGCGATCGCCGAGGAGGCGCGCCGCCGCCATGTCGATGGCGTGGTCTGCGGCCATATCCACCATGCGGAAATGCGCGATATTGACGGTATTCTCTACTGCAATGATGGCGACTGGGTGGAAAGCTGCACTGCCCTGGTGGAGCATCATGACGGGCGGCTGGAAATCCTGCACTGGGCGGTAGTCCGCGAGACCCTGGCGGACGAGGTCGTCGAGGTGCCCGTCATCCCGCTTTCCGTCTGATTCCATTACATTTCCAGCCAGACCCCCTACACTCCGGCGCCGGAAGAGGGTATACTGGGCCATGTTTGGCAAAATCATGGAAGCCATCGGCCTCGGGAAATCGGGGCAGGATGGGGCTAAATTCAGCGCGACCGCCTCCGGCCTCAAGGTCTGGGAAGAGAAGGTTGGCGATGGCGAGAAGGCCACGCCGGACCGGGTTGTGACCGTGCATTATACCGGCTGGCTCTATGTAAACGGCCAGGCTGGGCGCATGTTCGACTCCTCGCGCGCCCGCAAGGAGCCGTTTTCCTTCCAGCTTGGCGCCGGCAAGGTGGTCAAAGGCTGGGATGAGGGCGTCCGCTACATGAAGGTTGGCGGCAAGCGCTGGATCATCGTGCCGCCCTATCTTGGCTATGGCAGCCAGGGCATGGGCCGCATCATTCCGCCTGGCGCCACCCTGATGTTCGAAATCGAACTCGTCGCGGTTCGCTAGAACCCCTGAATTTCCGGAGTTGATGCCATGCGCCGTCTGTTCGCCGCTCTTGTTCTTTGCCTTGGGATGTTTGCCATGACCGAACCCGCTGATGCCCAGACTGCCGGCGCCGAACAGCGCACCGCCTCAGGCCTGCGCTACATTGAGGAAAAGCCGGGCACTGGTGCCGAGGCCATGCGCGGCCATACCGCCGTGGTGCATTACACCGGCTGGCTGTATCAGAACGGCCAGAAGGGCGCGAAGTTCGATTCCTCCCGTGACCGTGGCCAGCCCTTCGAGTTTCCGCTCGGCGCCGGCCGTGTCATCCGCGGCTGGGACGAGGGCGTTGCCGGCATGAAGGTGGGCGGTCGCCGCACTCTGATCATCCCGTCCGATCTCGGCTATGGCGCGCGCGGCGCCGGCGGTGTGATCCCGCCGAATGCGACGCTGATGTTCGATGTCGAGCTGGTCGGCCTCAAGTAGGCATCTCGATTACCACGCGCGGCCAGGTGGCGGGCCAGTTCTTAGCCGCCATGCGGGCGTGATAGGCGGCGGCGCGGCGCTGGCCTGAGAGGGTCGGCCGCACCCGCAGCGCCATCAGGTCCTCCAGCCCATAGGGCGCCAGCAGCGTCAGCCGCCCATCCGCCTCCAGCCGCACCGCCACGGCGGTCGGCGTCTCCAGCCAATGGGCGATGGCGTCCAGCGTGTCACGGTAGGGCAGGTCGCCATTGCCGGCATGCATGCGCGCCTGGTTGCGCACGCTCCAGCCCAGGCCCGGCGCCTGCTGTTCCAGCCAGGCTTCGGCTTCCTGCTCCCGCCGTGGCGACAGGTCACTGCCATCGAAATACAGCAGGTCGATATCGGCCAGCGGCGTCGGCTGGGTGTAGCCGCTTAAATGATCCCAGGCCAGCGAGCGGATGAAGCCGGCGCCAATGGCCCAATCGGGCAGGCCGAGGTCGCGCGCCACCCGCAGGCAGCGCATCGCCTGGCTCGAAGCCCGCAGCCAGCCGGTCAGCGTCTCCGCGTCATCCGCCATATAGTCTCCCAAAAAACAAACGGCCGGGGATTGCTCCCCGGCCGCTGGTGAACCCTATTCCTGACCCTGATCCGTTATGGGGTCAGGCGGCGAGGTTGCGCAGCACTGTCTGCAGGATGCCGCCATTCTTGTAGTACTCGATCTCGTCCAGCGTATCGATGCGGCACAGCACCTCGAAGGTCTGGGTCGAGCCATCGGCGCGGGTCAGCGTGACCGGCAGCTTCATGCGCGGCTTCAGCCCGCTGGCGACGCCCGAGATGTCGAATTTCTCGGTGCCGTCGAGCTTGAGGTCGAAGCGGGTCATGTCGTTGAGGAACTGCAGCGGCAGCACGCCCATGCCCACCAGATTGGAGCGGTGGATACGCTCGTAGCTCTCCGCGATCACGGCCTTCACGCCCAGCAGGATGGTGCCCTTGGCCGCCCAGTCGCGCGAGGAACCGTTGCCGTATTCCTTGCCGGCGAAGATCACCAGCGGCGTGCCGGAAGCCTTGTACTTCATCGCGGCGTCGTAGATCGACATCACTTCGCCGGTCGGCTGGTACTTGGTGATGCCACCCTCGGTGCCCGGCACCAGTTCGTTCTTGAGCCGGATATTGGCGAAGGTGCCGCGCATCATCACCTCGTGGTTGCCACGGCGGGCACCATAGGAGTTGAAGTCGGCGTAGGTCACCTTGTTCTCGATCAGGTACTTGCCGGCCGGGCCGTCCTTCTTGATCGAGCCGGCGGGCGAGATGTGATCGGTGGTGATCTTGTCCGGCAGCACGGCCAGAACGCGGGCGCCCTTCACATCGGTGATCGGCGTCGGCGTCTTACTCAAGGTTTCGAAATACGGCGGGTTCTGCACGTAGGTCGAGGTGTTGTCCCAATTGTAGGTCTGGCCGGTACCGACCTTGATCTTGCGCCAGTTGGTGTCGCCCTTGAACACATCGGCATAGCGCTTCTTGAACATCGCGGCGGTGACATACTTGCGCACCATCGTGGCGATCTCCTTGTTGGAGGGCCAGATGTCCTTGAGGTAGACCGGCTTGCCCTTGGGATCGTGGCCGAGCGGCTCCTTGGTGATGTCGATCTTCATGTTGCCGGCCAGCGCATAGGCCACCACCAGCATCGGCGAGGCGAGGTAGTTCGCCTTGGTCAGCGGATGGACGCGGCCTTCGAAGTTGCGGTTGCCCGAGAGCACGGCGCCGACGACGAAGTCGTTATCGGTGATCGTCTTGGAGATGTTGTCCGGCAGCGGGCCGGAATTGCCGATGCAGGTGGTGCAGCCATAGCCGACAATCTGGAAGCCCAGCTTGTCGAGCGACTTCTGCACGCCGGACTTGGCCAGATAGTCGGTCACCACCTGGCTGCCGGGTGCCAGCGAGGTCTTGATCCACGGCTTGCTCTTGAGGCCCCGCTTCAGCGCGTTGCGGGCCAGCAGGCCGGCGCCGAGCAGCACGCTCGGGTTCGAGGTGTTGGTGCAGGAGGTGATCGCAGCGATCACCACGTCGCCATGGCCGATATCGAACTTGGCGCCATCGACCTTGACGCGGAAATCCTGCGCCGTCTTCTTGCCGTAGCTGGTGCCGAGCAGTTCCTTGAAGTCGGCGGCGACGCGGCTGAGCGGCACGCGGCCTTCGGGACGGGTCGGGCCGGCCAGCGACGGCTCGACGCTGTTGAGGTCCAGTTCCAGCGTATCGGTGAACACCGGCTCGGGCGAGCGCGCGGTGCGCCACAGGCCTTGAGCCTTGGCATAGGCTTCCACCAGCTTGATGCGCTGCGGGTCGCGGCCCGTGGCCTTGAGATACTCGATGGTCTCGCCGTCCACCGGGAAGAAGCCGCAGGTGGCGCCATATTCCGGGGCCATATTGGCGATGGTGCAGCGGTCGGCGATGGACAGCGCGTCGACGCCGGGGCCGTAGAATTCAACGAACTTGTTGACCACGCCCTTCTTGCGCAACATCTGCGTCACGGTCAGCACCACGTCGGTGGCGGTGGTGCCTTCCTTGGTCTTGCCGGTGAGGCGGAAGCCGACCACTTCCGGCAGCAGCATGGAGATTGGCTGGCCCAGCATGGCCGCTTCGGCCTCGATGCCGCCGACGCCCCAGCCGAGCACGGCCAGACCGTTCACCATGGTGGTGTGGCTGTCAGTGCCGACCAGCGTGTCCGGATAGGCGACTTCGGTTTTGCCATCCATGCCGGTCCACACGGTCTGGGCCAGGTATTCAGTGTTCACCTGGTGGCAGATGCCGGTACCCGGCGGCACAACGCGGAAATTGTCGAACGCGGTCTGGCCCCAGCGCAGGAAGGCGTAGCGCTCGCCGTTGCGCTCGTATTCCAGGTCCACGTTCTTCTTGAAGGCGCCACCGCTGGCGGAATAATCCACCATCACCGAGTGGTCGATCACCAGATCGACCGGCGAGAGCGGGTTGATCTTCTTGGTGTCGCCGCCCAGCTTCTGCATCGCATCGCGCATCGCCGCCAGATCGACCACGGCCGGCACGCCGGTGAAGTCCTGCATCAGCACGCGGGCCGGACGGTAGGCGATCTCGCGGTCGGAGCGGCGGTCCTTCAGCCACTGGCCCACGGCCTTCACATCGTCCACGGTGACGCTGCGGCCATCCTCATAGCGCAGCAGGTTCTCCAGCAGAACTTTCAGCGAATAGGGCAGGCGGGAAAGGTCGCCCAGTGTCTTCTCGGCGGCTTTCAGCGAATAATAGGCATAGGTCTTGTTGCCGACCTTCAGGGTCTTGCGGGTCTTCAGGCTGTCCTGGCCCACGGCGATGGCGACCGCACGGGCGGCGCCGGAAGCCTTCGCCGGCTTGGCGGCCTTCTTCACGATCTTCTTGGCCGCTTTCTTGACAACCTTCGGGGCGGCCGGCTTGCGGGCTGCTGCCGTTTTTTTGGTCACCTTCGCTGCCGGCTTCTTGGTGGCCTTCTTGGCCTTCTTGGCGGCGGGACGGCTGGATTTCTTCGGGGCTTTCACGGGGCGATCCTTCCTTGCATCGGGTAGAGCTGGAATCTCGTGCCGCGCGGCTTGAAGCCGGCTGCTGGCGCCCGCCATTGGTGCCGTAAATCGCCCTTTTTGCCAAGGGGTTCTGCAAAGAACCGGGGGCTTTCGCGGTGAAATATATTCAACCCCGGTTGACTTTGCCCCACCCTGACGCAGCGGCGGGCCTTGACTGTCGCGCCCGGCGGAGCCTATCAACAATTGCACTATCAAATGACGACGCGGCACAAAGCCGCGCGGGCGCCATTCAGGGAGGCGACGTTGAGTGTGGAGAAGCCGGACGGCCGCGATCCGCTTGGACGCGACACGATTCCCAAATTTCTGGCCTATAACGCCGAGCATCGGCGTGACCGCGCTGCCATGCGGGAGAAGTATCTCGGCATCTGGCAGAGCTGGACCTGGGGTGAGGTGGCGGCCAATGTGGAAGCCATTGCCGGCGGCCTGAAGGAACTCGGGCTGCGCCGCGGCGACAAGATGGCCATCATCGGCGACAACCGGCCACAGCTCTACTGGACGCTCGGCGCGGTGCAGGCGCTCGGCGCGGTGCCGGTGCCGATCTACCAGGACAGCGTCGCCGACGAGGTGCAATACGTTGTCGAGCATGCCGAGGCCCGCTTCGCGCTGGCGGAAAACCAGGAACAGGTCGACAAGCTGCTATCAGTGCGCGACCGCCTGCCGAAGCTGGAATTGATCATCTTCGCCGACCCGCGCGGCATGCGGCATTACGATCAGCCCTTCCTGCATGATCTGGACAAGGTGATGGAGCGCGGCCGCGCCTATGGCGCCGCCCATGCCGGCTTTTTCAAGGCCGAGGTGGCTCAGGGCAAGCCGGATGATCTGGCGCTGATCTGCTACACCTCGGGCACCACCGGCCGGCCCAAGGGCGTGATGCTGAGCTACGACAACCTGGTCCGCTCGGCCAATCTGGCGATCAATTTCGACAAGATCAACGAAACCGACGAAATCCTCGCCTACCTGCCGCTGGCCTGGGTGGGCGACAATTTCATCTCCTATGCCGAGGCGACCATCGCCGGCTTCTGCGTCAATTGCCCGGAATCGGGCGAGACGGTGCTGAACGACCTGCGCGAGATCGGCCCGACCTACTTCTTCGCGCCGCCGCGCATCTTCGAGGGCCTGCTGGCCACAGTGATGATCCGCATGGAGGATGCCAGCGCCATCAAGCGCGCCATGTTCAAGTATTTCATTTCGGTGGCGAAGCGCGCTGGCCGCGCCATCCTGGAGGGCAAGCCGGTCGGTTTCGCCGACCGCCTGCTCTACGCGCTGGGCGACCTGCTGGTCTATGGCCCGCTCAAGAATGTGCTCGGCATCAGCCGGCTGCGCCTGGCCTACACGGCGGGCGAAGCGATTGGCCCGGATATCTTCGATTTTTTCCGCGCGCTGGGCATCAACCTGAAGCAGCTCTACGGCCAGACCGAGAGCACCGTCTATCTCTGCCTGCATACCGATACCGACGTGAAGGCCGATACCGTCGGCCCGCCCGGCCCCGGCATCGAATTGCGCATCGACGAGCAGACCGGCGAGGTGCTGTATCGCAGCCCGGGCGTGTTCGTCGGCTATTACAAGAATCCGGAAGCCACCGCCGAGACCAAGACCGCCGATGGCTGGGTGCATACCGGCGATGCCGGCGTGTTCACCGATGCTGGCCATCTGCGCATCATTGATCGCGCCAAGGATGTCGGCCGGCTCAATTCCGGCGCCCTGTTCGCGCCGAAATTCGTTGAAAACAAGCTGAAATTCTTCCCCTCCATCAAGGAGGCGGTGGTGTTCGGCGACAAGCGCGACCATGCCACCGCCTTTATCAATATCGATCTCGCGGCGGTAGGTTCCTGGGCCGAGCGCAAGGGTATCCCCTATACCTCCTACACCGACCTCGCCAGCCGGGCGGAAGTGTATGAGCTGGTGCGTGGCTGCATCGAGCAGGTGAACCGCGACCTCGCCTCCGACAGTTCGATGGCCGATAGCCAGGTGAAGCGGTTCCTGATCCTGCACAAGGAACTGGATGCCGACGATGGCGAACTGACCCGCACCCGCAAGGTGCGCCGCCGCATCATCGCCGAACGCTATGGCGACCTGATCGAGGCGCTGTATTCCGGCCAGAACGAAGTGCAGGTGGATGCCAAGATCACCTTCGAGGATGGCCGCACCGGCAGTTTCAAGGCACGGCTGAATATCGCCGCCGCCAAAACCTATGACACCATGCGCAAGGCGGGCTGAGCGGTATGCGTGCTGAAACCATGTCCATTGGCCCCAAGTCCATCGGTGACGTGCTGCTGAAGGTGGAGAATATCTCGCTGAGCTTCGGTGGCGTGAAAGCGCTGACCGATATCAGCTTCTCGATCCGCGAGCGCGAGATCCTCGCCATCATCGGCCCCAACGGCGCCGGCAAGTCATCGATGCTGAACTGCATCAACGGCTTCTACCATCCGCAGCAGGGCACCATCACCTTCAAGGGCCAGCCGCGCAAGCAGATGCGCCCCCATGAGGCAGCCAGCCAGGGCATTGCCCGCACTTTCCAGAACATCGCGCTGTTCAAGGGCATGTCGACGCTGGACAACATCATGACCGGGCGTTTGCTGAAGATGAAAGCCGGCCTGCTGGCGTCCGCCTTCTACAAGGGGCCGGCGGAGCGCGAGCAGGTGGAGCATCGCGCCTTCTGCGAAAAGATCATCGACTTCCTGGAAATCGAGGCGATCCGCAAGGTGCCGGTGGGGCGGCTGCCCTATGGCCTGCAGAAGCGCGTCGAGCTTGGCCGCGCGCTGGCCGCCGAGCCGACCCTGCTGCTGCTGGACGAGCCGATGGCGGGCATGAACCTGGAAGAGAAGCAGGACATGTGCCGCTTCATCCTGGATGTGAACGATGAGTTCGGCACCACGATCTGCCTGATCGAGCATGACATGGGCGTGGTGATGGATATCTCGGATCGCGTGGTGGTGCTGGATTACGGCCGCAAGATCGGCGATGGCACGCCCGACGAGATCAAGAACAACAAGGACGTCATCGACGCCTATCTTGGCGTTCAGCACTAGAGCGGGGCGGGACGGAAAATGGCGTTCTTTATCGAAGTTCTGATCGGCGGCCTGATGGCGGGCGTGATGTATTCGCTCGTCGCGCTGGGATTCGTGCTGATCTTCAAGGCGTCCGGCGTGTTTAACTTCGCCCAAGGCGCGATGGTGCTGTTTGCCGGCCTGTTCTTCGTCGGCTTCCTGCAGAAGGGCGTGCCGATCTGGCTTTCCATCATCCTTACCCTGGTGGTGATGGCCATTCTCGCCTTCGTGATCGAGCGGCTGGTGCTGCGCCATCTGGTGAACCAGGAAGGCATCATCCTGTTCATGGCCACCATCGGCGTATCCTATTTCATCGATGGCTTCGGGCAGTCGATCTGGGGTTCCAGCGTTACTTCCTTCGATGTCGGGATTCCCACCGATCCGATTTTCATCATGGACGGTGAAATCCTGATCCAGTCCTTCGATCTCTGGGCTGCCCTGGTCGCCGGCACGCTGCTGGCTGCGCTTGTGGTATTCCAGAAGACCCGTATCGGCCGGGCGCTGCGCGCGGTGGCCGACGACCATCAGGCGGCGCAGTCGGTCGGCATTCCGCTCAATGTGATCTGGATCATCGTCTGGACCATCGCCGGCATGGTGGCTTTGGTGGCCGGCGTGATGTGGGGCTCCAAGCTCGGCATGCAGCCGGCCATCGTCAGTCTGGCGCTGAAGGCTTTGCCGGTGCTGATCCTGGGCGGTTTCACTTCGGTGCCCGGCGCCATTATCGGCGGCTTGATCATCGGTGCCGGCGAAAAGCTGGCGGAAGTCTATATCGGCCCCGCCTTCGGCGGCGGCATCGAGAATTGGTTCGCCTATGTGCTGGCACTGGGCTTCCTGCTGATCCGGCCGCAGGGCCTGTTCGGCGAAAAGATCATCGAGCGCGTCTAGGGAAGGGCGGTCATGCTGTATCGCGAGTCCGGTCAATTCAAGACCAGCTATCCCGCCGATCAGGCGATCTTCACCATCCCGCAGGACCGCGTGTTCTTCGCGCTGCTGCTGCTGGCAGCCTTCGTCGGTGTGCCGATGGTGGCGACGGATTATCTCTACACGGCTTTGCTGATCCCGTTCCTGTGCATGGCACTGGCAGCTTTGGGCCTTAATATCCTCACCGGCTATTGCGGTCAGGTCTCGCTTGGCACCGGCGCCTTCATGGGTGTCGGCGCGGTGGCGGCCTGGAACCTGGCTTTCCGCATCCCGGAACTCAACCTGCTGGTGGTTTTCATCATCGCCGGCCTGATTGCCGCCGTGGTCGGTGTCATCTTCGGCCTGCCATCCTTGCGCATCAAAGGCTTCTACCTTGCGGTGGCGACGCTGGCGGCGCAGTTCTTCCTGCCCTGGATGTTTGTCAAGTTCGGCTGGTTCACCAACAATGCCTCGTCCGGTGTCATCACCGTGCCGAAGCTGACTTTGTTCGGCTGGAGCATTGACACACCGATGGAGAAATACCTCTTCGCGCTTGGCGTCGTCGCGATCCTGGCGCTGGCGGCGAAGAATCTGGTGCGCTCCAATCCGGGCCGGCAATGGATGGCGATCCGCGACATGGATATCGCCGCCGAGATCATCGGCATCCGGCCCATCGTCGCCAAGCTCTCGGCTTTCGCCGTCTCCTCCTTCTTCATCGGTATCGCCGGTGCGCTCTATCTTTTCGTCTATCTCGGTTCCGCCGAGCCGGATGGCTTCAATATCAACCTATCATTCCAGGCGCTGTTCATGATCATCATCGGCGGCCTCGGTTCCATCCTGGGGAGTTTCCTCGGCGCTTTCTTCATCCTGCTGGTGCCGATCTTCCTCACCCGCGGCCTGCCGCTGATCGGCCTGGAAATGTCCACCGCTGCCATTGCGCATGCGGAATTCATGGTGTTCGGCGCATTGATCGTGTTCTTCCTGATCGTCGAGCCGCATGGCCTGGCGCGGCTGTGGCAGATCACCAAGGAAAAGCTGCGGGTTTGGCCCTTCCCCTATTGATGGGCCGATGAATGCCGGCTTTGTCCGGTCCGGTTTCGCGTGTTAGGGTTAAATCAACCCACCCCACGAATGGGTGGCAAACGGGAGGAAAAACAATGCGTGTCAGCAAATTGACCATGGCGCTTGTTGCGGGCGCCGCCTTGCTCGGGGCGGGTGCCGCCTCGGCGCAGCAGACCCAGATGATCCCTTCGATGGTCTACCGCACCGGCCCCTTCGCGCCGTCGGGCACGCCGACCGCCGATGGTTTCGCCGACTACATCACGCTGCTCAACACCCGCGATGGCGGCCTCAACGGCGTGCGCCTCAAGGTCGAGGAATGCGAAACGCAGTACAACACCGAGCGCGGCGTTGAATGCTACGAGCGCCTCAAGGCGATGGGCGGCACCATCTTCAGCCCGTATTCCACCGGCATCACCTATGCGCTGATCGACCGCGCGCCGACCGACAAGTCGGTGATCTTCTCCATGGCCTATGGCCGCGCCTCGGCAATGGTCGGCAACATCTTCCCCTGGGTGTTCAACGCCCCGGTGACCTACTGGTCCGGCGCTTCCGCCGCGGTCCAGTTCTTCGCCAAGGAAGCCGGCGGCAAGGACAAGCTGAAGGGCAAGAAGATCGCCCACGTCTTCATCGACATCCCCTATGGCAAGGAGCCGAATCCGGTTCTGCAGAACTATGCCCAGGAACTCGGCTTCCAGCTCGAACTGGTGCCGGTGCCGGCGCCGGGCCTGGAGCAGAAGTCGATCTGGCTGCAGGTGCGCCAGATGCGCCCGGATTTCGTCTACCTCACCGGCTGGGGCGCGATGAACGCCGTGTCGCTGAAGGAAGCGGCGGCGGTGGGTTTCCCGCGCGAGAAGATTCTCGGCGGCTGGTACACCTCGCAGGATAGCGACACCGTGGGCGCCGGTCCGGCGGCCAAGGGTTTCCGCGGCCTGACCTTCCATAGCGCCGACCGCAACCTCGAACTGATCAAGCAGCTCAAGACCCAGGTCATCGACAAGGGCCAGGGCAGCCAGAACGGCAAGCATCTCGGCGAGATCGGCTACATGCGTGGTGTGCTGAATGCCGTGTTCACCACCGAGGCGCTGCGTACTGCCCAGGCGCAGTATGGCAACAAGGTGATGGATGGCGAGCAGTCGCGCTGGGGCTTCGAGAATATCAACCTCACCGCCGACAAGCTCGAGAAGCTGGGCCTCAAGGGCTTCATCCAGCCGATCAAGCTGTCCTGCGACAACCACCAGGGCGACGGCAAGATGCTGATCGTGCAGTGGGAGGGTGATCACTGGAAGACCGTCAGCGACTGGATCGCGCCGGAAAACCAGAAGCTGATGCCGCTCTACCTGGCTGGTGCCGAGCAGTATCAGCGCGAGAAGAATATCCCCGCGCGCTCCTGCGCCAAGTCGTAAGCTGACGTTGATCCCCGCCGGCTGGTCCGGCGGGGATTTTCCTTGCCATTGCGAGCCTCTGCCGATGACTGTCCAGACCGCCGCCGCCCCGAATGCCGCCCCAAGCGCTGCGCCGCCGCTGCTGAGCGTCAACAACATCGAAGTGATCTACAATCACGTCATCCTGGTGCTGAAAGGCGTGTCGCTGCAGGTGCCGGAAGGCGCCATCGTTGCCCTGCTTGGTGCCAATGGCGCCGGCAAGACCACCACGCTCAAGGCGATATCCAATCTGCTGCATGCCGAGCGCGGCGATATCACCAAGGGCCATATCGATTTCCGTGCCGAGCGCATCGAGGCGTTGAATCCCTCCGCGCTGGTCAAGAAGGGCCTGATCCAGGTGATGGAAGGGCGGCATTGCTTCGCCCATCTCACCGTGGAGGAAAACCTGCTCACCGGGGCCTATACCCGGAGCGACGGCAACCGCGCCATCAACGAGGAACTGGAGAGGGTCTACACCTACTTCCCGCGCCTCAAGGTGCGCCGCAAGTCGCTGGCCGGCTACACCTCGGGCGGCGAGCAGCAGATGACCGCCATCGGCCGCGCGCTGATGAGCAAGCCCAACATGATCCTGCTCGATGAGCCGTCCATGGGCCTGGCGCCGCAGCTCGTCGAGGAAATCTTCGAGATTGTCCATCGGCTGAACAAGGAAGCCAAGGTCAGCTTCCTGGTTGCCGAGCAGAACACCAACATGGCGCTGCGCTATGCCGATTACGGCTATATCCTGGAGAATGGCCGTGTGGTGATGGATGGCCCGGCTTCGCAATTGCGCGAGAATGCCGACGTGAAGGAATTCTATCTCGGGCTTGGTGCCGGTGGGCGCATGAGCTTCCGCGATGTGAAGCATTACCGCCGCCGCAAGCGCTGGCTGGCTTAAGCTTAAGGAAGCACCATGGCAGACAACAGGTTTTACGACGCGCTGGAGACTCGCGATCCGGCCGAGCGACAGGCCGCGCAATGGGCGGCTTTGCAGGCGCAGATCAGCCATGCCGCTGCCAACTCGGCCTATTTCGGTGAAATCCTGGCCGGTGTGACGGGCGCCGATATCAAGTCCGCTGCCGATCTTGCCAAGCTGCCGGTAACGCGCAAATCCGATCTCGCCGCGCGCCAGAAGGCCAAGCCGCCCTTCGGCGGCCTGGAGGCGGTGGCGCGGGCCAAGCTGAAGCATGTGTTCCAGTCGCCGGGGCCGATCTATGAACCGGATGGCTATGATCGCGACCATTGGCGCTTCGCCCGCGCCATGTGGGCCGCCGGCCTGCGTCCGGGCGATCTTGTGCTGAACTGCTTCTCCTATCATCTCACGCCGGCTGGCATGCTGGTGGAGAGCGCCGCCCATGCCATCGGCTGCCCGGTGATTCCGGGTGGCGTCGGCAATACCGAGCTGCAATTGCAGGCGGTGCATGACCTCAAGCCCGATGCCTATGGCGGCACGCCATCCTTCCTGCGCATCCTGCTGCAGAAGGGCCGCGAAATGGGCCTGGATGTGTCCTCGCTGAAAAAAGCCCTGGTCGGCGGCGAGGCCTTGCCACCTTCGCTCCGCAAGGAGATCAATGATCTCGGCTGCTTCGTGCTGCAGAATTACGGCACCGCCGATCTCGGCCTCGTCGCCTATGAGAGCCCGGCGATGGAAGGCATGATCCTGGATGAAGGCGTGTGGGTGGAGATCGTGCGTCCCGGCACCGGCGATCCGGTGGCGCCGGGCGAGGTCGGCGAGGTGGTTGTCACCACGCTGACCAACAAGGAATACCCGCTGATCCGTTTCGCCACCGGCGATCTTTCGGCGGTGCTGGCGGGCACCAGTCCCTGCGGTCGCACCAACACCCGCATCAAGGGCTGGATGGGCCGCGCCGACCAGACCACCAAGGTGAAGGGCATGTTCGTCACTCCGGGCCAGATCGCCCAGGTAGTGGCCCGTCATGCCGAAATCGCCAAGGCACGGCTGGAGGTCACTTCGACCAACAACACCGATGCCATGGTGCTGAAGATCGAACTGAAAGGCTCGGGTGCCGATATCACTGCTACGGTTGCCGAGACTCTGCAGGCCGTCTGCAAGGTGCGTGGCAGTGTCGAGGCCGTGGCCGCCGGCTCGCTGCCCAATGACGGCAAGGTTATCGCCGACCTGCGTACCTACCAGTAACCGTCGATCCCCGCTAAACTGCCGCCATGACCTTGGCGGTGGAAAATCTGGCGGTGGTGCGTGGCGAGCGCCAGCTCTTCAAGGGCGTCGGCTTCGCGCTGGCGCCGGGCGAGGCTTTGCTGCTGCGCGGGCCGAATGGCAGCGGTAAATCCAGCTTGCTGCGCCTGCTTGCCGGCTTTCTCCAGCCTGCCCAGGGCCGGGTTGCCTGGCAGGGCCAGGATATTGCCGGCGATAACGAGGCCTATCGCGCCGGCCTGCTCTATCTCGGCCATGCCGATGCGGTGAAGCCGCAGGTGACGGCAGAGGACAATCTCGTTTGCTGGGGCCGGCTCAGCGGCCTGGATGCGGAACCCGCCCGCCAGCGCGCCCAGGAGGCTTTGGAACAGGCCGGTCTGGGCCGCCAGCGCCGGCTGCCGGGGCGCTATCTTTCGGCAGGCCAGAAGCGGCGTTTAGGCTTGGCGCGGCTGCTGCTGCGCCCGGCCAGCCTGTGGCTGCTGGACGAGCCGACCAATGCCCTGGATGCCGCCGCTATTCAGTGGCTTGGCGCGGCTTTGGCCCGGCATCGCGCCGCCGGCGGCATCGTGCTGCTGGCCAGCCATGTGGATGTACCGCTGCCCTCGGCCCGCAGCCTTGGCCTGCCGGATGGAACCCTGACCGCCGGGGCAGGGATATGAGTACCTTCCTGGCCATCGTCGGGCGCGACCTGCGCCTTGGCCTGGGGGCGCAGGGGGCGGCGCTCACCACATTGTTATTCTTCGTCCTGGCGGTCAGCCTGTTCCCGCTCGGCGTCGGCCCGGAGCCGCAATTGCTGTCGCGGATCGCGCCCGGCGTGATCTGGGTGGCGGCTTTGCTGGCGGCCCAATTGTCGCTCGACCGGCTGTTCCAGGCCGACCATGAGGATGGCACGCTGGATCTGCTGGCGCAGACGCCGCTGCCGCTCAGTCTTGTGGTCGCGGCCAAGATTCTGGCGCATTGGCTCGGCACCGGCCTGCCACTGGCGCTGATCGCGCCATTGCTGGCCATTCTGCTGCAAATGGATATGAGCGCGCTGCCCACCCTGCTGCTGGCCTTGCTGCTCGGCACGCCATCCTTGAGTCTGATCGGCGCCATCGGCGCGGCGCTGACCCTGGGGGCCCGGCGCGGCGCAATCCTGGTGCCGCTGCTCACCCTGCCGCTGCTGGTGCCGGTGCTGATTTTCGGCGTCGGGGCCGTGGAGGCGGCCGCTTTTGGCCTGTCGCCGAAGCCGCATCTGCTGCTGCTTGGCGCCTTCCTGGCCGGGGCAGCGGTGCTCAGCCCGCTGGCCGGGGCGGCGGCGGTGAAACTGGCCTTGGAATGAACGAAGCCCTATAACGGCGCCCATGCATTATCTTGCCAACCCCGCCCGCTTCCTGCGCCTGATGGCGGCGATCCGGCCCTGGGCCGCCGCTGTGGCGGTGCTGTGCCTGGGCCTAGGCTTCGGCTGGGGCCTGCTCTATTCGCCGCCGGATTATCAGCAGGGCGAGACCGTGCGCATCATGTATCTGCATGTGCCGGCTGCCTGGATGAGCCTGTTCATCTATGCCGGCATGGCGCTGGCCTCGGCGGCGGCGCTGATCTGGCGGCATCCGGTGGCGGAACTCGCCGCCAAGGCTTCTGCACCGGTGGGCGCGGCCTTCACGCTGATTTGCCTGATTACCGGCTCGCTCTGGGGCAAGCCGATGTGGGGCACTTGGTGGGTCTGGGATGCCCGGCTCACCTCGATGCTGATCCTGTTCTTCATCTATCTCGGCTACATGGCGCTGTGGGAGGCCTTCGACGACCCGCAGCGCGCGGGCCGCGCCGCCGCCATCCTGGCCCTGGTGGGGGCGGTGAACCTGCCGGTGATCAAATTCTCCGTCGATTGGTGGAACACGCTGCATCAGCCGGCCAGCGTGCTGACGCTTTCGGGGCCGAAAATCCACAGCGATATCCTGTGGCCGCTGCTTTTGGTGGCGATTGGCTGCAAGGCCTATTACCTCTGGCTGCTGAGCCTGCGCGTCCGCGCCGAAATCCTTGCCCGCCAAGCCCGCATGCTGCGTTTCGTCGCAGCCGGCGAAGGGGCCGCCGGGTAGTTTTCACCCCGCCGGCAGTATATATTTTTCATGAACTTATGGAGCCGCGGACAGCCCCGTGTACTGGTCCAGCCTCAGTGACTTTTTCGCCATGGGCGGCCATGCCGGATTCATCTGGCCGGCCTTCGCCATCGGCTTTGCCGTGCTTGGCGGTCTCGCCCTGCTGAGCCGCCGCGCGCTCGGTGCGGCTGAACGCGAACTGGCCGAGGCGCGCAAGGAAGCGGGCCGCGATGCGTAGCATCGAAAGAGAAAGCCGCGATGCCTGATCGGGCCGGAGAAAACCGTGACGCGTAAACGCAAGCGGCTGTTTGCCGTGCTGGCGCTGGTGGCGGGCCTGGGCGTGGCTGCCGCCCTGGTGCTGACTGCCTTTTCCGACAACCTGGTATTCTTCCACTCGCCCAGCGATGTGGTGGAAAAGCACCTGCCTGCCGACAAGCGGTTCCGCGTTGGCGGCCTGGTGGAGCAGGGCAGCGTGAAACGCGATGGCCTGGTCACCGATTTCGTCGTCACCGACCTGAAGCATTCGGTGGCGATCCGCTATACCGGCATGCTGCCCGACCTGTTCCGCGAGGGCCAGGGCATCGTCGCTGATGGCCGCCTCGACCGCCAGGGGCGTTTTATCGCCTCCGAAGTGCTGGCCAAGCATGACGAGAATTACATGCCGCCGGAAGTGGCCGACGCTTTGAAGAAGTCGGGCCAGTGGCAACATGCCGGACCGGGGCAGCATGCCGGCGAGGGTAAGCCGAAATGATCGCCGAGCTGGGTCATTTCGCGCTGATCCTGGCGCTGGCGTTGGCGGTGGCGCAAGGCACCCTGCCGCTGATTGGTGCGGCGCGCGGCATCGCGCCGTGGATCGGCCTGGCGCCTTCCGCTGCCATGGGCCAGGCGCTGTTCACCGCCTTTGCCTTCGGTTGCCTCACCTATGCCTATGTCACCTCCGATTTCTCGGTGATGAACGTGGCGCAGAATTCCCACACGCTGAAGCCGATGCTCTACAAGATCAGCGGCGTGTGGGGGAACCATGAAGGCTCGCTGCTGCTGTGGCAGTTGATCCTCGCCGTGTTCGGCGCTGCCGTCGCGATATTCGGCGCGCCTTTGCCCGGCACCCTGCGCGCCCGCGTGCTCAGCATCCAGGGCCTGATCGGTGTCGGCTTCCTGCTGTTCATCCTGCTCACCTCCAATCCCTTCGACCGCCTGTTGCCGGCGCCGCTGGAAGGCAAGGGGCTGAACCCGTTGCTGCAGGATCCCGGCCTCGCCTTCCATCCTCCCTTCCTCTATCTCGGTTATGTCGGTTTCTCGGTGGCGTTTTCGTTTGCCATCGCGGCGCTGATCGAGGGCCGCGTCGATCCGGCCTGGGCGCGCTGGGTGCGGCCCTGGACGCTCGCCGCCTGGATCTTCCTCACCATCGGCATCGCCATGGGTTCCTGGTGGGCTTATTACGAACTCGGCTGGGGCGGCTGGTGGTTCTGGGACCCGGTGGAGAACGCTTCCTTCATGCCCTGGCTGGCTGGCACGGCCTTGCTGCATTCCGCCATCGTGGTGGAAAAGCGCGAGGCGTTGAAAAGCTGGACCGTGCTGCTCGCCATCCTCACTTTTTCGCTCAGCCTGCTCGGCACCTTCCTGGTCCGCTCCGGCGTACTCAATTCGGTGCATGCCTTCGCCACCGATCCGACACGCGGCCTGTTCATCCTGATCTTCCTCGGCATCGTCGTCGGCGGCAGCCTGGCGCTCTATGCCTGGCGCGCGCCGGCATTGTCGAGCGTCGGCATCTTCGCGCCGATCAGCCGCGAGGGCGCCCTGGTGCTGAACAACCTGCTGCTCGCGGTGGCCACTGGTGCGGTCTTGCTCGGCACGCTCTATCCGCTGGCGCTGGATGCCATCGCCAGCCAGAAGGTTTCGGTCGGCCCGGCCTATTTCAACAGCGTGTTCATTCCCCTGATGGCGCCGCTCTGCGCGGCCATCGCGGTCGGCCCGCTGCTGGCCTGGAAGCGTGGCGATCTTGCCGCCGCGCTCGGCCGGCTGGGCTTCGCCGGCGGTGCCGCCATTCTCGGCCTGCTGCTGGCGTTGTGGCTGCGCGGCGATGGCCCCTGGCTCTCGCTGCTCGGCCTGGCGCTAGGTGCCTGGCTTGGTGTCGGCGCGCTTACCGAATGGGCCTCACGCATCAAGCTGTTCCAGGCATCGCCATCCGAGAGCCTGAACCGCGCCCGCCATCTGCCGCGCGCCGCCTGGGGCATGACGGTGGCGCATCTTGGCGTCGCGGTGATGATCCTCGGCATCACCGTGTCGGAAACCTGGCAGATCGAGAAGCAACTGGTGATGAAGGCCGGCGAGGTCGTCACCGTCGGCCCGGTGCAATACCGCTTCCTCGGCGTGCAGCCGGTGCAGGGGCCGAACTACCTTGCTAACCAGGGCCGCTTCGAATTGCTGCGCGACGGCAAGGTGGTGGACCTGCTGCTGCCATCGCAGCGCCGTTACCAGCAGCCGCCGATGGAAACCACTGAAGCCGCGATCCGGCCGTCGTTGTTCGCCGATCTCTATGCCGTGGTCGGCGAGGGCGATGCCCAGCGCGGCCATGCCGTGCGGCTCTACTGGAAGCCGATGGTGTCCTGGATCTGGCTTGGCGCCCTGGTGATGGCCTTCGGCGGCCTGCTGTCGCTTTCCGACCGCCGCCATCGTGTCGGTGTGCCGAAATCGCAGCGCCGCCCACAATCAGTGCCGGCAGCGGCAGAGTAAAACAGCATGATGCGCTATCTGCCCTTTGTCCTGTTCATCATCATCGGCATTGGCCTGGCCATCGGCCTCACGCTCAATCCGCGCGAGATTCCCTCTGCCCTGATCGGCAAGCCGGTGCCGGAATTCTCCCTGCCGCCAGTGCAGGGCCGCAGCGATGGCTTAAGCAGTGCCGATCTCAAGGCCGGCGAGGCCAGCCTGGTCAACGTGTTCGCCTCCTGGTGCCTGCCTTGCCGTGTCGAGCATCCGTTGCTGCTGCAGCTCAGCCGCCAGGGCGTGCCGGTGCATGGCCTGAACTACAAGGACGAGCCGCAGGCGGTGGCGCGCTGGCTCGACGATCTCGGCGACCCGTTCAAGCGCACCGGTGCCGACCGCGATGGCCGTGTCAGCATCGACTGGGGCGTCTATGGCGTGCCGGAAACTTTCGTGGTCAATGGCACCGGCCAGATCATCTGCAAGCATATCGGCCCGCTCAGCGACTTTGATGTGGTGAACAAGATCAAGCCGGCAGTGGAAGCCGCGCGTGCCGGCAAGCCGGTGCCGGCCGAAACCAAATGTTGAAGCGGCCCAAATGCTGAAGCAACTCGGTTTCCTTCTGTTGCTGCTGCTGGCGCTGCCCGCATCGGCGCAGCATCTTGAGCCGACGCTGACCGATCCGGCCGCCGAGGCCCGCGCGCGGCAATTGTCCAAGGATCTGCGCTGCCTGGTCTGCCAGAACCAGTCGATCGAGGAATCCAATGCCCCGCTGGCACGCGACCTGCGCCGCCTGGTGCGCGAGCGCATCCTGGCTGGCGATTCCGATCAGGCGGTGCTGGATTATCTGGTGGCGCGCTATGGTGAATGGGTGTTGCTCACGCCACGCTTCAACCAGCGCACCCTGCTGCTATGGATTGGTCCCGGCTTGCTGCTGCTGGCCGGCGCTGCCGCCGTTTTCGCCCTGCATCGCCGCAACCGCCGTGCCATGGCCGAGGCCAAGCCGGCCACGCCGCTTTCCGCCGATGAGAGCAAGCGCGTCACCGAACTGTTGCAACGCGGGGAACCTTAAGCATGCTGTGGCTTGGCATTGCCCTGCTGCTCGCCGTGGCGCTGGCCTTCCTGCTCTGGCCCTGGCTCAGTCGCCGCCGTGGCGCCACCGCGCGCAAGGCTCATGATCTTGCAGTCTATCGCGCCCAGCTTGATGAGATCGCCCAGGAAGTGGCACGCGGCACCTTGAGCGAGGCGGAAGCCAACAACGCGCGCGTGGAAATCCAGCGCCGCCTGCTACGCGCCGATGCGGCACCTGACGAGGCGGCAGCGACCAGGGCCTTCACGCCGGGTGTAATGATCGGCACCGGGCTGTTGCTGGCCTTGCTCCCGGTTGGTGCTGTCGGCCTTTATGCTGCGCTGGGGCGGCCGGATGCGGCGCGGCTGCTGCCGGCGGTGCAGCAGGCCGAGCTTGAGCGCCAGCGCGCCGAGCGCCGCGAACTGGATGTGCTGGTGGATCGCCTGCGCCAGCGGCTGGAAGCGGAACCGAACCGCGCCGATGGTTGGATGCTGCTCGGCCGCACGCTGATGAATATGGGCCGCTATGGCGAGTCCGCCGATGCCTTCAACCGGCTGGTGGCGTTGCAGCCGCAGGATGCCGAGGCGCAGGCCTTCCTCGGCGAGGCCTATGTCTTCGGCAACGATGGCGCCGTGACGCGCGAGGCGCGCGTCGCCTTCGAGCGGGTGCTGCAGATCGAGCCGGGGCATCCTGGCGCGGCCTATTACATGGGCATGGCCAAGCTGCAGGATGGCGACACGCGTGCTGCCTTCGCCGATTGGCTGGCATTGGCACGTTCGGCCGAACCCGATGCGCCCTGGCTGCCGATGCTGCGTGCCCGCCTGGCTGAACTGGCGCCGCGCCTGGGCGCCGACCTGGCGCAACTGTTGCCGCCGCCGGCTGCCGCTCCGGTTCAGCCAGGGCCGGCGCAGCCAGGCCCGACACGCGAACAGATGGAAGCGGCGCAGGCGATGTCGGCGGAGGACCGTGCCGCGATGATCCGCTCCATGGTGGATCGCCTGGCCGAGCGCCTGAAGGATAATCCCGACGATGCCGAGGGCTGGGTGCGGCTTGGTCGCGCCCGCGAAGTGCTGAACGACAAGCCTGCCGCCATCGAAGCCTATACCAAGGCCCTGGCCCTGCTGCCGGCTAACCTGCCGCAGCGGGCGGAAGTGGAAGGCCGCTTGCGGATCTTAAAACCCTAACAGCTTTTAACCATGGCGCTTAACCCGGATTTAAGAGTCGGCGGCCCTTAATCGGCCCCAGCTTTTCCGGAGTCAGACACCCCATGGCCATCGCGCCCAGCACCAATCTGCTCAATGCTCTGTCGCAGTTGCAAGGCAGCAAGCCGACGGCTTCCGCAGTCCGCCCTGCCGCCAGCGGCCCTGCTGCTACTGGCAATGCCAGTTTTTCCGCACAATTGAGCCAGGTTTCAGCAGCAAGCCCGGTCAGCCGCAGCGGCGAAGCCGGCCCCGCCCGTGCCACTTCCCAGGCCCAGGAGACGCTACCGGGTGCTGAAACCAGCCAGCCCCGGCCGCGCGGTCGCTATCTCGGGCAATACGTCAATATCCTCGTCTAGACCCTCTGGTTGACGCCAAAGGAACCCCCAATTAGGTTGGCCGCAATGCCAATCGAGTATTAGGGGAAACGCCATGTCGTCGCGCCGTACGATTCTCGCCGCCTTGCTCGCGGCGGGCCTTGCTGCCGCCATTCCTGCCGCCGCCCAGGCCCAGGCGAAAGATAAAGCTTCCATTGCTTCGCTCGCCTTCGTCTCCTCGGCGCCGATCTTCATTGCCAAGGAACGCGGCTATTTCGATGCCGAGGGCATCGATCTCGAAATCAAGATATTCAATGCTGCCCAGGCGATTGCCGTGGCGGTGGCCGGCGGCGATGCCGATTTCGGCATCACCGCCTTCACCGGTGGCTTCTTCAATCTCGCCGGCAAGGGGGCGCTGAAGGTGATCGCGGCGCAGAGCCGCGAGGAGAAAGGCTATAATTTCGTCGCCTATGTCGCCGGCAAGAAGGCTTATGACGACGGCTTCCGCAACCCGAAGGATTTTGCCGGCAAGAGCGTTGCCGTCACCACCATCGGTTCCAGCTTCCACTACAATCTCGGCATGCTGGCTGACAAATACGGCTTCAAGCTCGATAGCGTGCAGATGAAGCCGGTACAGTCGATCCCCAACATGATGGCGGCTTTGGCCGGTGGCCAGGTGGATGCCACCATCCTGCCAGCCAACAATGCATTGAAGCTGCAGGCTGATGGTGCCGGCACCATCATCGGCTGGGTGGCCGATCACACCCCGTGGCAGCTTGGCGCGCTGTTCACCTCGACCAAGAATGTGGAAGGCAAGCGGCCGCTGGTGGAGCGCTTCGTGCGCGCCTACCAGAAGGGCCTGGCCGATTATGCCGATGCCTTCCTGGCCAAGGATGCCGCCGGCAACCGCGTGTTCGGGGCCAAGGCTGAAGCCGCCTTCCCGATCCTGGAAAAGTGGGTGGAGCCGAAGCCGAGCTACGACGTGGTGAAGGTTTCCGCCAACTTCATGGATCCGCAGGGCCGCCTGCTGGTGAAGAACATCTACGACCAGGTGGCCTGGAATCAGGCCCAGGGCCTGGTCGACAAGACGGTCGATGCCAAGCAGTTCCTCGACTTGAGCTTCGTCAAGGATCATCTCGACCTGCCGAAGTAACAGCAATGCAAGTGGTGTTGCGGCAGGTCGGCCATGCCTATGGCGACCTGCCGGTGCTGGATGGCATTTCCTTCGCGGTGGCGCCGGGCGAGACGGTGGCGCTGATCGGCCCATCCGGCTGCGGCAAGTCGACGCTGCTCAATCTGGTTGGCGGCCTGCTGGAGTTGCAGCAGGGCAGCATCGATCTGGTTGGCACGCCGCCGCCCGGTTGCCTCAATCCGCTCACCTTCGTGTTCCAGGATTTCGCATTGCTGCCCTGGCGCAGCGTTGCCGGCAATGTCGCGCTGGCGTTGGAGCATCACAATCTGAGCAAGGCCGAGCGCACCGCCCGCATCGATGAAGTGCTGGCGCTGTGCGGTCTCAGCGATTTCGCCCATGTATTGCCGAAGCAGCTTTCCGGCGGCATGCGCCAGCGTGTCGGTATCGCGCGCGCCATCGCCGTGAAGCCCGCTGTGCTGCTGATGGACGAGCCGCTTTCCGCGCTGGATGCCCAGACACGCGAATTGCTGATGGAAGACCTGCTCGCCATCTGGAGCCGCGAGCGTACCACCACGCTCTATGTGACGCATAATCTGGCCGAAGCCGTGCGGCTGGCCGACCGCGTGGTGGTGCTGTCGCGCCGCCCCGGCCAGATCAAGGCGGTGGTTGATATTCCAGTGCCGGTGGCCGAGCGCGGTGCTGCCACCCATGCGGCGCAATTGCAGGCGATGCAGGCGGAACTCTGGCAGTTGATCAAGTCCGAAGCCCAGGTGGCAGATCGCGAGATGCAGCATGACGCCGGATAAGACGCACAGATCCGTGCCGTTCCGCGGCGGCGGCTTCGTCCCGGGCGTGAAGCGCTGGGCGCCCTGGCTGGCCTTCGCCGTGATCATCGCGCTATGGGAGGTGGCGTCACTGACGCGCCTGCTGCCGGCCCTGTTCATGCCGGCGCCGCATGAGGTGATGAACGCGCTGCGTGATCTGCTGGCCTCGGGCCGTTTCATGGCTCATATCAGCGCCTCCTTGCAGCGCGTATTGATCGGCTGGCTGCTCGGCACTTCCGCCGGCCTGGTGGTCGGCTTCCTGATGGGTGTGTTCACGCTCGCGCGCTCGGTTGGCCTGCCGGTGGTTTCGGCGCTGTTCCCGATCCCGAAGATTGCCCTGCTGCCGCTGCTGATCCTGTGGTTCGGCATCGGCGAGCCGTCGAAATACGCCACGATTGCCTTGGGCGTGTTCTTCCCCACGGTGGTTTCCACCTTCTCGGCGGTGGATAACGTGCCGCGCAACCTGATCCGCATGGCGCAGAGTTTTGGCCTCTCGACGCCAAGCATCATCTTCAAGGTGGTGTTCCCCGGCGCCATGCCTGGCATTCTCGCCGGCTTCCGCATCTCGTCCTCCATCGCCCTGATCCTGCTGGTTTCCGCCGAGATGATCGGCACCCAGGTCGGCATCGGCGCCTTCATCCTCGGTGCCGGCAACCTGATGCAGACGGATCAGCTTGTCGCCGGCGTGGTGCTGCTGTCGCTGCTAGGCCTGACAATTTCCGCTTTGCTTTCGGCGGCGGAAAAATTCCTGCTGCGCTGGCGATGAACGATTATCCGATTCCCGATACCCGCGTTGTGCGCCGGCAGGATGGTGTGGCGAAGCAGTATGCCGGCGATATCGCCATCCTGGGCGCCGGCATCGCAGGTGTCTCGGCGGCGCTGGAAGCGGCGAAGCTGGGCCGCAAGGTGGTGCTGATCGATGCCGGATCGCAGCTTGGAGGGCAATCGACGCAATCGCTGATCGGTACCTTCTGCGGCCTTTATTCCAATGGCCCGTCACCCTACCGCGTCGTCTATGGCATGGCCGATGCCATGCTGCGGGATCTGACGGCGGCGGATGCGGTGGCGCCGCGCCGGGGCCGCAACACCATTATCCTGATGTACCAGGAACAGGCGCTGGCGCGCTGGATCGAGCGCAGCCTGGTCGAAGCCGGCGTGACGCTGCTGCTTGGTGCCACCTTGCTGGAAGCGCGCCGCGATGGCGGGCGCATCACCTCGCTGGCGCTGGCGACCCGCTTCGGCCTTGTCGACGTGGCGGCGCAGGGCTTTGTCGATGCGTCCGGCGATGCGGCCTTGGCCTATGCCGCTGGTTTCGATTGCCGCGAGCCAGCCACGCCGATCATGGGCACGCTGATGTTCAGTATCGAGGAATTCGACGAAGCTGCAGCCTTGAAGCTCGACCGCTGGGCGATGCAGAAGCGCCTCGCCGAAACCGCGGCGCAGTATGGCCTGGTGCGCAAGGATGGTTTCGTTTTTGCCTTTCCCGGCAAGGGCCAGGCCCTGGTCAACATGACCCATGTGGCAACCCCGCTGGATGCGGCCGGCCATGCCCTGGCGCAGATCGAGGGTCGCGCCCAGGCCGACCGCGTGCTGGATTTCCTGCGCAGCGAATATGCCGAGGTTTTCGGCCACGCCCGGGTGCGCAGTTATGGCTTGCTGGGTGTGCGCCAGACGCGCTGGATCGTCGCCCGCCAGAGCCTTGATGTGGCCTCCGTGCGGGCCGGGACCCGTACTGCCGATGCCATCCTGCGCTGTTCCTGGCCGATCGAGCTGCATGACCGGCCCGATGATGTGCATTGGGAGGAATTCGGCGACGACCATCTGCATTACCTGCCGTTCGGCACCATGGTGCCGGCACAGGCCGACAATCTGGTTGCCGCCGGCCGCTGCATCGATGGCGATCCGGCGGCGCTCGCTTCGGTGCGGGTGATGGGGCCATGCATTGCCATGGGCGCGGCTGCCGCCCAGGCACTCGATCTGGCTGGTGCCGGCTCGGTGCGGCAGGTGGATATCGCTGCCTTGCAGGCACGCCTGGCCGATAACCTGGAACGCCGCGATCCCGCCTGATAGGCTGTGGTCATGAAACTGCTGTTCGTGGTCAATGCCGATCCGGCACAACTGGCCGGCGGCGCGATAGCGTTGGCCAGCGTGCGTTACCGTGCCGCCATGCCGGCAGCGGGTTTGCGCGCGCTCGGCTGGGATGTGGATGTGATCAGCCTGGATCAAGTGCTCGATCCGGCTTTCCAGTTCACGGGCGACGCCATCGTGCTGGCCCAGCCCAAGGAAGACCGCCTGCTGCGCGGCGATCTGCTGCCTGGCCTTGGCAGCTTCATTCAGCGCCACCGCGCCGCCGGTGTCAGGCTGCTGATCGATGTGTCCGATCTCAAGGTCGGCGAGCCCTATCTGGCGCATATCGGGCGTGGCCTGCGCAATCCGGCAGCCATTGCGCTGTGTCGCCAATTCTATCCGGCCCTGCTCCGTGCCGCCGATCTGGTGGTGGTGCCAACCGCCGTGCTGGGAGAGCACATCCAGCTTCATGCGGGCAGCCATATCCGCTTTGCCGCAGTAGGCGATACGGTGGAGGTGGCGGCAGCGCCGGTACGTTTCGCGCCCGATCCGGCAGGGCCATTGCGCCTGCTGTGGTTCGGTTTCTTCGGTGCCCATGCCGCCGCATTGGCGCGCTTCTGCCTCTCGGATATGCCGCGCCTGGCTGCCCTCAGGCCATTGCATCTCACCATGCTGTGCGAGGCGCCGGCCGCGGCGCAGATTCCGCGCCTGCATGAATTGGCCAGGGGCAGCGGCGAGATTGCCTTTCAGCCCTGGTCGGTGCCGGCGCTGGAAGCGGCACTTGCGGCTTGCGATGCGGCGGTATTTCCCATCGACCAGGAATCCGAAGTCTCCGTCGGCAAGAGCAACAACCGCGCCCTGCAGGCCTTGCAGGCCGGTCGCGCCATTTTTGCCCATCCCATCGCCAGCTATCGCGAATTGCAGGAATACGGCGTCATCGCCGATGATCTGGTGCCCGGGATCGCTGCCGCGCTGGCCGATCCGGCGGCTTGTGTCGCGCGCACGGCAGCCGGCCAGGCCTATGTGGCGGCGCAATACAGCCCCGCCGCCATCGCGCAGCGCTGGGCCGATGTGATCAGGTCGTAGAGATCAATCCAGCAGCTTGAACAAGGCGGCGAAGGCGGCATCGTCGTCAGGCGCCGCCAGTTGCGGCGGTGCCGGGCAATTGCCTTCGTCGGCCCAGCAAGCCCAGCCGAAATCCAGGATCACCGGCCCTTCCGCCGTCAGCATTACATTCTGCGGCCGCAGGTCGCGGTGGCGGATGCCAGCGGCCTTCAGCGCAGCTTGTGCCTGCTGCAGGCCGGCGCGCACCCTGTCCTTGTTCTCGATGGCACCATCGGCGGCGGCTTCGGCCAGTGTCTTGCCTTCCAGCAGTGGCAGCGCCAGCACATAGGTCTTTTCATCCATGCCGAAGGCGACCGGCTTCAGGAAGCAGGGCGCATCCAGGCTGTAGAGGAATTCATGCTCGCGGTAGAGCAGGCTGCGTGCGATATCGTGCTTGCCCTGCACCAGCTTGATCGCCAGCTTCTGCGTGCCGCCCATCAGCACGGCATAGATGCGGCTGATGAACTGGTCGTTTTCCTTGGCGTAGAACGGCTTGCTGCCGGCGGCCATGCGCGCCACCTGGGCCAGGCCTTCCGGCGCCATGGCCCAGAGATCGGGAGCCGCCACGGCGCGGTTCTGCGAGCGGAACAGCAGCCGCTTCTGCGCCATCGGCGAACCGGGCGCCGGGATCGCGCCCAGGCAATCCACATGACTATGGATGCCGGTATTCTTCACCATGGCATGCACGGCGGCCGCATCGGGAATCTGCGGCAGCTTCATCTTGCCTTCCTGGCCCATGGAAGTTTCAAAGAAAAGTACATCGCAGTGGCGCTGCACTTCCTCGAGCAGTTTCACGGCCGCTTCGAAGCCATCGAAATGCACCACCCACTGGAAGGTGGATAGGAACAGGATGACATCGAAATGGCCGAGATCGCGGATCAGCTCCGGCGAGGCGGCGGCATTGATGAAGGTGATGCCGGTCTGCTTCAGCTCGTTCACGTCCTGCCCGATCTCGCAGGTCAGCGTGTCCTTCTCGATGCCGGTGCAGGTATAGCCCAGGCGCTGGAAGCGGAAGCAGTTATAGCCGCTGTGGCAGCCGATATCGAGCAGGCGGCCGGTCTTGAACGGACGCGGCAAGGTCGTCTGCATCAGCGCGAAGCGCTCCTCCACGGCATCGCGCTGATAGGGGATATCAGCGAATTCCTCGAAGGGCAGGGGGTTGTACAGGTGTCCCGGCCGGCTGGCATTGCCGGGCTGATAAACCTGACCCATGCGGGCAATCTTTGCCCGAATCGACTCGACCGTGACCATGACTGACCCTTCCGAAAGCGGCGTCTGCCGGGTCAGATTAGCCCGAAAAGGTTAATTTTCGGCCATGTCCGTTTCGGCTTCGGCGGTATCCAGCGCGGCGGCGCCCGCCGGGCCGTTTACCGAGGCCAGCAACCGCAGCAGGTCGATCAGTTCGGCCCGCCTGGCGGGCGGTACCGGCTGCATTGCCCGGGTCTGCGCCCGCAGCACCGCCGGCAGGGCCGCCCGCAGCATGGCCTCGCCCGCCTCGGTTACCGCCAGCGCATTGGTGCGGCGGTCCGTGGCGGTGCGGCTGCGCTCCAGCAATTCGCGCTTGAGCAGACGAGCCACCATCTCGGCGACTGTCGAGCGATCGATGCCGGTCAGCCGCACCAGATCGACCTGGCTCAGGCCGCGATTCTGGTAGACGGTCAAAAGCAGCGCGAATTGTGGTGGTGTTGGGCCGCTATCGCCCACTTCCTCGGTATAGAAATCCACCGCGATCTGATGGCAGCGACGTAACAGATGCCCTGGAGCGTCGAGCAGCACGAAGCTGCCCAGCGGATCCTCCGGCATAGTCGATTTAGCCATGCCCCACTCCCCCCATTTTTTTCGGGTGGTTTGACACCACCTCATGCTTTGCGAAAATCAGCCTACGCCGGACCAAGGCGATTTGCCAACCGGGGTGTGCAGAATATAAACTTCTCGTGATGGTGATCCAGCGACCCAGCGATTTCAGCTTCACGCATCAGGTGCCGGACGGTGACGACAAGCCGCGTCTGGTCTGTGGCGATTGCGGCTGGATTCACTACGTCAATCCCAAGATCGTGGTCGGTGCGGTATGCAGCTTCGGCGACCGCATCCTGCTCTGCCGCCGCGCCATCGAGCCGCGCCATGGCTTCTGGACCTTGCCTGCCGGCTTCATGGAAGAGCGCGAGACCACGGAAGCTGGGGCTGCCCGTGAGGCAATGGAGGAAGCCGGGGTTACGATCCGGATTGATGCGTTACTGGCTGTATACAACATACCGCGTATCAGCCAGGTGCAGATGATGTATCGTGCCACGCTGCCGGGGCCGGAACTCGATCCCGGGCCTGAATCGCTCGAAGCGAAGCTGTTCCTGTGGGATGAAATTCCGTGGGCCGAGCTGGCCTTCCCGAGCGTGCTGTGGGCCTTGCGCCATTGGCGCGAAGTGCGCGGCAAGCAGGATTTTGCTGCTTTTGGCAATCCGCCCGATGCAGTGGGTGTTTAATCCCCTTCGTCATTCGCGGACTTGATCCGCGAATCTTTCTCATGTCGTGAGATGCCCGGGTCAAGCCCGGGCATGACGAGATCAGGGACGCTGCTCCAGCCCGGCCAGCGCGCGGGCAAAGGCATCGGCGGAGAAAGGCTGCAGGTCGGCGGCGGTTTCGCCTACACCGACGAAATGCACCGGCAGACCGAACTTGTCGGCAATCGCCACCAGCACGCCGCCGCGCGCCGTGCCATCCAGCTTGGTCACCACCAGGCCGGTGACATTGCAGATCTCCTTGAAGGTCGCCACCTGGTTCACGGCGTTCTGGCCGGTGGTGGCATCCAGCACCAGCAGCACATGATGCGGCGCCTCGGGCGTCTGCTTCTTGATCACGCGCACGATCTTGGCCAGTTCCTGCATCAGGTCGGCCTTGTTATGCAGGCGGCCGGCGGTATCGATCAGCAGCAGGTCGGCGCCTTCTTCGCGGGCTTTGCTCAGGGCCTCGAAAGCAAGGCCGGCGGCATCGGCGCCGGTTTCGCCTTTTACGATAGTCGCGCCAGTGCGCTGACCCCAGATGCCGAGCTGTTCAACGGCGGCGGCGCGGAAGGTGTCGCCGGCGGCCATCACCACTTTCCTGCCGGCTTCGCGGCTGCGTTGTGCGATCTTGCCGATGGTGGTGGTCTTGCCGACCCCGTTGACGCCAACCACCAGCACCACCTGCGGCTTCGGCCCGTCAAGGTCTAGCGGCTTTTCCACCGGCTTCAGGATCGGGGCCAGGCTTTCCGCCAGGGCGGCACGGATTTCCTCCGAAGTCACTTCCTTGTCGAAGCGGGTGCGGGCAATGTCCTGCACGATGCGGGCAGCGGTCGTGACGCCGAGATCGGCGCCGATCAGGGTTTCCTCAAGTTCATCCAGCGCCTCCTGGTCCAGCTTGCGCTTGGTGAACAGGCCGGTGATCTGATCGCCGAGCGCGCTGGCGGAACGCGACAGGCCCTGCTTGAGGCGGCCAAACCATCCGAGCTTGGGCGCGGATTCCGGTTGCTCGCTCATGTCTGCTCACTCATCAGGCGGCCTCCAGCCAGAGTTTGCCGTCGCGCGCGGCGCCGATCCGGCGCTGCAGAATGGCACCTTTCGGCGGCCCCGGCGGCAACACCACCGGCGCATAGGTTTCGTCGCGGCCCAGGCCATCCTGTTCCACCAGGATGCTGGCCTCGCGACCGATCCGGCTGTGCAGGAAACGTTGCTGCGCGGCCGCACCGCGCCGGCGCAATTCCGCCGCGCGTGCCTTGCGGATGCCAAGCGGCACCTCCGGCATGCGTGCCGCCGGGGTGCCCTGGCGCGGCGAATACGGAAACACATGCACAAAGGCCAACGGCATCTCGTCGATCAGCGCCGCCGAGCGCTCGAAGGCCGCGTCGTCCTCGGTCGGGAAACCGGCAATCAGGTCGGCACCCAGCGCAATGCCGGGGCGCAACCGCTGCAGCGTCTCCGCCATGCGCAATGCCTGCGCGCGGCTATGGCGGCGTTTCATGCGCTTGAGGATCAGGTCGTCGCCGGCCTGCAGGCTGAGATGGGCATGCGGCATCACGCGTTCTTCCTCGGCATAGAGCCGCAGCAGATCGGCGTCGATCTCGGCGGGATCGAGCGAGGAGAAACGCAGCCGCTGGATTTCCGGCACCAAGGCCAGCAGGCGCCGTGCGGCCTGGCCCAGGGTGGGGCGGCCAGGCAGGTCATGGCCGTAGCTGGTAATGTCGACGCCGGTGAGCACGAATTCGCGATAGCCGCGCTGGGCCAGCGCGCGGGCCTGTTCGGCCACGGCGCCGAGCGGCAGCGACCGGCTGGGGCCACGGCCATAAGGAATGATGCAGAAGGTGCAGCGATGGTCGCAGCCCTGCTGGATTTCCAGATAGGCACGTGGCCGGCCGGGAAATTCACTCACACTCGCCCATGCTTGCTCAGGCGCAATCGCCGGCGGCGTTGTCGCCATGATGTCACCGACCTTGATGCGGGCCTTGCCAAGTTGTTGCCAGGCAGCCGTATCAAGCTTCTCGCGGTTGCCGAGCACATGGTCGACTTCCGTCATCGCAGCGAAGCGTTCCGGGGCCACCTGTGCGGCGCAGCCGGTGACGACGATGCGCGCCTCCGGCTGTTCGCGGCGCAGCCGGCGGATGGCCTGGCGTGCCTGCTTCTCGGCTTCCGCCGTGACGGCGCAGGTATTCACCACCACCACGTTATCAAGGGAGAGTTCGCCGAGCCTGGCGCGCACGGCCTCGCCTTCATAGGCGTTGAGCCGGCAGCCAAAGCTCAACACATCGACAGCCATTGCGGTTCAGGCCGCCGCCGGTTCGTCGAGCCAGAAGGCCGGAGGAATGGTGCCACGGAAGGATTCGGTGGCAGGGCCGGTCATGTAGATGTGGTTGTCGGCCGCCCAGTGGATGTTCAGCACGCCGCCATCCAGCAGCACGTCGGCGCGACGCGCCGAAAGGCCGCGACGGGCTGCCGCCACCAGGGTGGCGCAGGCGCCGGTGCCGCAGGCCTTGGTGATGCCGACGCCGCGTTCCCACACCCGCATGCGGATGCGGTCCGGGGCCAGGATTTGCGCGAACTCGACATTGATGCGCTGCGGAAACAGCGGGTCATGCTCGATCCGCGGCCCGATCTCGGTCAGCGGCACGGCTTCCACATCACTCGGGAAGAACACCACATGCGGGTTGCCGACATTCACCGCGCCGGGCGCGGAAAAGCCGGCATGGGTATAGTCCAGCGTCGCGGTATCCATGGCACGGCTCAACGGAATCTGCTGCCAGTCGAAGCGCGGCTCGCCCATATCGACGGTGACCAGACCTTCGACGCTCGCCGCATCGGCGCGCTTGGCATTCAGCCAGCCGCCGAGCGTGTCGATGCTGACACTTTCCTTGCCGGTCTCATGCATCAGCAGGCTGGCGACGCAGCGCGCCGCGTTGCCGCAGCTTTCCACTTCGCCGCCATCGGCATTGTGGATGCGCATGAAGGCATCGGCCTTGCCGGAGCGCTCGATGGTGATCATCTGGTCGAAGCCGACGCCACGGCGACGGTCGGCCAGCCGGGCGATGGCGGCCTGTTCCAGCGGCAACGCATGGGCGCGTGCATCCAGGACAACGAAATCGTTGCCGAGGCCGTGCATCTTGACGAAGGGCAGGGGCGTGGTCGGGCGCATGAGCGGGTTATAGGGCGCCGGGGGCTTTTAGTCCAGCCAGGGTGGGGCGGCAGGGTGCCGTTCAGGCCTGGGAATCCCTGGTTTTTGCCTTTTCCACGGCGGCTTTCAGGGAGGCGCGGAGCTGTGCTTCCAGGGCGCCGCCGGAACCGCTGATCTTGTGCGCCACCACTACATAGAGTGTATCGATATGAATGGAGACGATTTCCTGCTGCAGGTCGTCGAGGTCGCCATCGAAGGTCTTGAGGAAGTCATGCAGCGACTTGGCGAATTCGGTGAGCAGGGGATAGCCGAACACGCCGCCCATGCCCTTGATCTGGAAAGCCTGCTCGCGCACATCCTCGACCAGCGCGCGGCGATCCTCGGGCGAGGCAGTGCCGGCAGCGCTGAGGCGTTCGCGCAATTCCTTGATCTGCTCGGCGGTCTCGTCCAGGAAGGCGCTGGCGGACGCCTGTACCAGGGCATCCATCTTCTGGCGCAGGGCATCATCAAGCTTGAGCTCGAGGCCCTTCTTGTAATTCACCGCCTTGCGCTTGAGTTCGCCGCGGTTCGGGATATGGACCGGGCGTGCCGGCCTTGAATCCGCCGACACTTGCATCATTCCTTCGCGCGGCGATCGGCGCCATCAAACGGCAATTGCTGGCGGCGACGGTCGGGTCCGAAATAGCCGCGCACGCTGACGAAGTCGCGCGGCCGGGCAATCACCGAGACCAGACGGCGGTAGAGGCCGTCAGCGGTGAAGGGCTTGGCGAGGAATTCGGTGACACCGGCATCACGGGATTCAACCACATATTCCATTTCGGAATTGGCGGTGAGCATGATCACCGGCAGCAGGCGGTCGGCGGAGGTTGCATCGTTGCGGATAAAATCGAGCAGTTCGAGGCCGCTGCGCGGCTTCAGGTTCCATTCCGTGATGCAGACATCGATATGGCCCGAGCGCAGCGAACCCAGCGCGCTGTCGTAATCACGGGCCAGGCTGATCTGCACGGCACCAAGCATGGCCAGGATATCCTTGACCAGCTTGCCCATCAGCCGATTGTTGTCGACGATGAGGAAGCGCACGTGGCTGAAATCAATTTTTTCCGACATGCGACTGTCCAACGCTCCCGGCCTGGCGACTAATCCACCCGCGGATATGGCTTCTTCCGACCAAATCTCTATATACTTTAACCCTTGCGAAGCCAACCAATTGAACGATTCTACCGGGGCTTGTTAACGACTAGTAATCATCCGTGCAGAAACTTGCCGCTGCGTTGTTTCTGCGTCCCTCTCGCAATGGCGAAATATGACTGAATCAGTCGCCACCCGACCGCCTGGTCTGCTCGCGCTGCTCGGGATAGTGAATGCCAACGGTATTCTGGTGGCGACGATGTATCTGCCGTCGCTGCCGAGCCTGAGCAATGTGCTAGGCGTACCGGTAGATGCAATGCCCTTCACGCTGATGGTGTATTTGGCCGCTTATGCTGGCGGTCAGCTTGTGTTTGGCCCTTTGAGCGACCGCTGGGGCCGGCGCTGGCTGATGCTTGGGAGTCTGGCTGTGCTGGCGCTGGTGAGCGCCGCCTGCGCTTTTGTCACCACCTTGGAGCAACTCTGCTGGCTGCGCGGCATCCAAGGCTTTGCCGCGGCCGCCGGCCTGGTGATCGGTCGTGCCGTCCTGTTCGATGTATACAATCGCGCCGAAGCGGCGCGCGCGACGGCAGTGGTCACGGCCACCCTGGCACTGGCACCGATCTTTTCGCCTCTGCTTGGCGGTCTGGTGGAGGAGTTCATTGGCTGGCGGGGAAATTTCCTGATCTCAGCCGCCGTCACGGCCGGCGCCTTGCTGCTGCTTGGTATCTGGCTGGGCGAGACGCATCGCCCGGTGCGCCGCCCGGGTTCGATGCTGGGCGGCATTCTGCGCGATTATGCCGGCCTGCTCCGCTCGCGCGCCTTCCTCGGCTTTGGCGGCGTGATCGCCGGCATCTTTGCCGGGCTGCACAGCTTTAATGCCGCAGCGCCAGCCGTGCTGATCGAAACCTTAGGCTTGCGTCCGGCGGTTGCCGGCCTGCTGCTGGCCTTGGGCGGCGGCGGCTTTTTCCTCGGCTCGCTGTTCTGTTCGCTCTACTCCATGCGGCTCGGCACGGCAAAGCTGATCGAGCTTGGCATCGCGGCGATGCTGCTGGGGGGCTGCGGCCTGCCGCTGCTCACCGCCCTGTTCGGCGACAGCGTGGCGGTGGTGATCGGTTGCCGCGTGGTCTGGGCGGCGGGCATGGGCATTGCCGTACCGGCGGCGGTGGCGGGAGCCACCGGGGCGAACCCGAAGGCGCTGGGTGCCGGTTCGGCGCTGGCTGGCTTCATGCAGAATGCCGCCGGTGGCCTGGGCGCCATGGCGATGGGCCTGCTGCCGGCAGGCGATACCCTGGCGCTGGGCCTGGCCTATGCGGCCATGGCGGTATTGGGCTGGGCCGGCTGGATGGTCAACCGACGCGCCGCGCTGGCGGCGATTAACTCTCCGGATTGAGCACGGCCTGCAATTCGCGCCATTCGCGCGCGGACAGGCCGGACGAAGCCTGATCGACAGCCTCGCCGGCCAGCAGGCGGCGCACCGTCTTCAGTGCCGTGGCCGAGAGGCTGGCGCCGCCGATGCGGTATTCCACGAAGGCGTCGTAGCAGGCCGGCACCCAGCGCTTCACTGTTTCCAGCATTGCCTCGGCATAGACACGGATTTCGTATTGCGCGTGGCTGTCGGCGCGCAAGCTGAGGAAATGCAGCAGGTTCAGCAGGTCGGTCTTCCAGTACCACTGGGTATAGTAATTCAGCGTCAGGTTCATGCGCGCCAGCTCGCGCGCCAGCCCGGAGCGGTCTTCATCCACGCGGCTGCCATCCGGGCGCTCGTTCAGCATTTCCTCGTAGGAATCGTAGGCCTGGGTGGCGTCGCGCTTCAGCAGTTCCATCACCCGCTCGGCTTCGGCACCGGTCAGCAGGTTGCCGCGCCCCTGGCGATTGGTGGTGGCCTGGGCTGCAAGCTGGTCGGCGGCGGGCAGGTAGAATTCCTTGTCCAGGATCGAGTAGCGCGCGGAATATTCGTTCACATTGGCAGTCCGGTGGCGGATCCACTGCCGCGCCACGAAGATCGGCAGCTTGACGTGATACTTGATCTCGCACATCTCGAACGGCGTAGTGTGCCGGTGCCGCATCAGGTAGTTGATCAGGCCGCGATCCTCGCTGACCTTCTTGGTGCCCCGGCCATAGGAGACGCGCGCCGCCTGCACCACCGCCGCATCGTCGCCCATATAGTCGATGACGCGCACGAAGCCGTGATCGAGCACGGTCAGCGGCTCGTAGAGGATTTCCTCCAGCGCCGGCACGGTGGCACGCCGGGTCGGCTGGCTCTGGCTGCGCAGCGCGGCAATCTCGGCGGCTTGTTCGGGCGTGACGGACATCGGCGGGCTCCCTGTCGGCGGCCCCCTGGGAGGGGCCCGGGGAATCGGGCGCCCCGGCTGAAGGCCGGACTTTATAGACCCTTCAAAATGCCTTCGGGAAGCCTTATATGTCTCTCTGCCGGCTTGCCGGCTATGGCGATAAACGCCGCTCGGAATAGGCGTAATGGACCCGGGGGCAGTACCCGGCGCCTCCACCATGAGGCCAGGCTCAGGCGATCCCGCCGCCCTGGCTTGATGATGGGGGCGAATCAGGCTCGACATGCGCAATAAAGGATCGGTTTTTGCCCGGCATGATACCGCCGTTATCGGGTCAAACTCTAAGTGCGAACGATAACTCCGTAGCACTCGCTGCCTAATTAGGTAAGCGCGGCTTGGGGGGTGCCGGGCAACAGAAACCCCCCGCTTATTCCGCTATCTCCCGTATAGCCTTGCGTTTTCCGGCATTTACGCTGCCCGGAATTGAAGTTTGGCATGGCCTTGGGTTATGATGGCGGCAACCTGCACCCCACCCGTGTAACAGGCATGGCCGGCAAGCTGCTCGATTATAACCTCCTGGTCGAAAACGCACTGCGTGGCGCGGTGCGCGACGCGTTGAAGCGTGCGGCCGAATTCGGCCTGCCCGGCAACCACCATTTCTACGTCACGTTCCGCACCGATCAGCCCGGCGTGGAAATCCCCGCCTACCTGCGGGAACGCTATCCGGACGAGATGACCATTGTGCTGCAGCACCAGTTCTGGGGCCTGGAGCCAGGCGAGGACAAGTTCCAGGTCACGCTAAGTTTCAACAAGGTGCCGGAACGCCTGGTGGTGCCCTATGCGGCGCTTACCGCCTTCGCGGATCCGAGCGTGCAGTTTGGCCTCCAGTTCCGTGTGCAGCCCTCGGCCGAGAGCCTGGCGCGCGGCGCCGCATTGGCGGCGGAAGCCCCGGCCGCCGAGCCTTCGGCCGATGACAAGCCGGCGGAAGAGCCGAAGCCGACCACTGGCGAAGTGGTGGCGCTGGATGCCTTCCGCAAGAAGAAGACCTAGAGCATGATGGCACCATATTGATGCGCTACGTTTCGTCTGGAGGCGGTAGGCCACTAGGAGAAGCGCGCAGCAGGTACTGAACGTACCTGCAAGCGTTTCGACGACGTGGATGCCGCCTCCAGACGAAACCCTATGGGCCGGGCGGATTTGGTCTTCGGGTGCGTCGCACGGCTTGCCCGTAGTCCCACTACGCGCTGCGCCGTGCTCCTACCCGAAGGCCAAATTCACCTCGGCGTAGTGTATCAATATGGTGCCATCATGCTCTAATCCCCGCCTTTCCGTCCGCCGCCTCAGCTTCACCAGCGAGACACGCCATGCCTGATTTCAGCTACCAGGACCTCTTTCCGCTTGGCCCCGACAGCACGCCCTACCGCAAGCTTTCCAGCGATGGCGTGGAAAGCATCGAGGTGGCCGGCCGCCGCGTGCTGAAGGTCAGCGACAAGGCGATGAGCGACCTGACCTTCGCTGCCATGCGCGACATCGCGCATCTTTTCCGCCCCGGCCATCTGGCGCAGTTGCGTGCCATCCTGGAAGACAAGGATGCCTCCGACAACGACCGCTTCGTGGCGCTGGAGCTGCTGAAGAACGCCAATATCTCGTCCGGCTTCGTGCTGCCCTCCTGCCAGGATACCGGCACCGCCATCGTGATCGGCAAGAAGGGCCAGTATGTCTGGACCGAGGGCAATGACGAGGCGGCGTTGAGTCACGGCGTCTACCGTACCTACACCGAGACCAACCTGCGCTATTCGCAGCTCGCACCTTTAAGCATGTTCAAGGAAGTGAATACCGGCACCAACCTGCCGGCGCAGATCGAGCTCTATGCCACCGAAGGCGACGCCTACAAGTTCCTGTTCATCGCCAAGGGCGGCGGCTCGGCGAACAAGACCTATCTCTACCAGCAGACACCGGCCGTGCTGCGCGGCGAGAACCTGGTCAAGTTTCTCGATACCCAGATCAAGACCCTGGGCACCGCGGCCTGCCCGCCCTATCACCTCGCCATCGTCATCGGCGGCCTCTCGGCGGAGCAGAATCTCAAGACCGCCAAGCTTGCCTCGGCGCGCTATCTCGACAGCCTGCCGACCCAGGGCAGCCCGTCCGGCCACGCCTTCCGCGATCTCGAGATGGAGCAGACCGTGCTCGAACTCTCGCGCAACAACGGTATCGGCGCGCAGTTCGGCGGCAAGTATTTCTGCCATGACGTGCGCGTCATTCGCCTGCCGCGCCATGGCGCCAGCGTGCCGATCGGCATGGCGGTGAGTTGCTCCGCCGACCGCCAGGTGCTGGGCAAGATCACCAAGGATGGCGTTTTCCTCGAGCAGCTTGAGACCGATCCGGCCAAGTATCTGCCCGAAGCCACGGAAGACGCGCTTTCCGAAACCGTGGTGAAGGTGAATCTCAATCAGCCGATGAGCGAGATCCGCAAGCTGCTGTCGCAATACCCGGTCAAGACCCGCCTGTCGCTCACCGGCACGCTGATCGTTGCCCGCGACCTGGCGCATGCCAAGTTCGCCGAGCGCGTCGAGCGCGGCGAGGGCCTGCCCGAGTATGTGAAGAACCACATGATCTACTATGCCGGCCCGGCCAAGACGCCGGAAGGCTATGCCTCGGGTTCCTTCGGCCCGACCACGGCCGGCCGCATGGATTCCTATGTCGGCATGCTGATGCAGAATGGCGGCGGCTTCATCAGCCTGGCCAAGGGCAACCGCTCGAAGCAGGTGACCGATGCCTGCAAGCAGTATGGCGGCTTCTATCTCGGTTCGATCGGCGGCCCGGCCGCGATCCTGGCCAAGAACAACATCAAGAAGGTCGAGCAGCTCGAATATCCCGAGCTCGGCATGGAATCGGTGTGGAAGATCGACGTGGAAGACTTCCCGGCCTTCATCATCGTGGATGACAAGGGCAACGATTTCTTCGCCAAGCTGGCCTGAGGCAAAGCCTCTGCAGACTCTATTGCTGTTTCTCGTCATCGCCGGGCCCGCCCTTCGGGCCTCTGCGCCTACGCCGCCTTCGGCGGCGCGCGCTTAGAGCCCGGGCGATCTCGTAGGAGCGGCACGAAGGTGCCCGGGTCAAGCCCGGGCATGACGACTGAATTGAAAAGCTTCAAAGATAGTCGACTATCTCAGCGCAAGACCGCGCGGCCCTCGGGATCGTAAACCACGCTCAGGACCAACATGCGGTCCACCGTCACGCCATCGGCGGCGAGCGGTACCACCAGGGTTTCCGCGCTGCCATAGTCGCGGCCCGGGCCAACCCGTTTTGGTCCGCGCCGCCAACTCGGGCCACGGTTTTCCGCCACCCAGGTAAGCCCCTTGAAGGATTGCGGGTCGGCGCCCAATTCATCCAGCCAGCGGCCGGTCGGATCGGCATGCAGATGCCGGGTGATCATGGTGCCGACCAGGCGCAGGCGGAAGCGCATCGGCGGCGGTTCGCGCTGCACTTCAAACAGCGTGATATGCGGCAGCAACTGCCGCACCGCGATGGGGTCGAAGTGATCACGGCTTGGCAGCAGACCCTTGGCCATGCCCTCCGGCCACATATTGCGCCAGGCGTCGTAAAGGCCGCGCGACAGCGCATGCCAGGCGGCAGGATCAAGCGCGTCGCCACGTTGGATGAGGTCGGCGGTGTCAATACTCAACAGAACAATCACTCCACGGCGATACTGAAATGGGCGCGACACTGCACCAGTATTTGGTGAATGTTGTATTAACCCGGCGTGGTTGTTTTGATTGTCTACAGGCCGAGATAGGCTTGGCGCACGCGGTCATCGTGCAGCAATGCTTCGCCGCTGCCCTGCATGGCGATGCGGCCATTCTCCAGCACATAGGCGCTGTCCGCCAATTTCAGCGACACCGCCACATTCTGCTCCACCAGGATGATGCTCAAGCCCCGCTCATGCAGCAGCTTGATGATGCGGAAAACTTCCTGCACCACGGCGGGCGCCAGGCCCAGCGACGGCTCGTCGAACATGATCAGTTCGGGTTGGCCCATCAGGCAGCGGCCAATGGCCAGCATCTGCTGCTCGCCGCCAGACATGGTGCCGGCCAACTGGCCACGCCGCTCGGCGAGGCGCGGGAACAGGCTGAAGATTTCCTCCAGCGTCTGCTTTTCCTTGCCCTTGGCACGCGGCAGCAATGCGCCCATCTGCAGATTCTCCAGCACGCTGAGCGTGGGGAATACCTGGCGGCCCTCGGCCACCTGGCCGATGCCCAGATTGCACACCTTGTAGCTCGGCAGGCCGGCAATATTCTGGCCCTTGTAGCGGATGCTGCCCTGGCGCGGCGTTTCGATGCCGGCGATGGTGCGGATCAGCGTCGACTTGCCGGCGCCATTGGCGCCGACGATGGCAACGATGCTGCGCTCTGCCGCCTTCAGGCTGACGCCATCCAGCGCCTGGGCATCGCCATAGAAAACGTCGAGGCCTTCGATCTCGAGACTCATACGGCGGCCTCCTCGCCGAGATAGCATTCCAGCACCGCCGGATCGCGCACCACGGCTTCCGGCTCACCACGCGCGATCACCTCGCCATGGTGCAGCACCACCACCTGCTGCGACAAAGCCATCACCGCCCGCATCACATGCTCGATGAGCAGGATGGTGAGGCCATGGCGCTGGTTCAGTTCGCGGAATACAGCGACCATCTGGTCGGTTTCGGTCGGCCGCAGGCCGGCCATCACTTCATCCAGCAGCAGGATCGTCGGCTTGGTCGCCAGCGCGCGGGCCACTTCCAGGCGCTTGCGCTCCGGCAGGGTAAGCTGCGCCGCCGGCTGGTCGCGCTTGTCCAGCATGCCAAGCTGGTCGAGGATCGCTTCCGCCGCCTTCGCCGCCTTGCGCGCATCCGGCTCGGTGCGCAGCGCGCCGACGATCACATTGTCCAGCGCGGTCAGTTCCTTGAACGGCTTCACCAACTGGAAGGTGCGGCCAACGCCAGCATGGCAGATCTGATCCGGGCGCAGGCCATCGATGCGGCGGCCTTCCAGCGTGACGCTGCCTTCATCGGGCTTGTAGACGCCGGCGATCATGTTGAAGCAGGTGGTCTTGCCGGCGCCGTTCGGGCCGATCAGGCTGACGATGCCGCCGCGCGGCACCTCCAGCGAGGCGCGTGTCACCGCCTTGAGGCCACGGAAGCTTTTCGAGATGCCATCGACCTGAAGCAAGGGCGCGCTCATGACTTGCTCTCCAGGCCGAGCCGGCGGCGCAGCGGCGGCCAGATGCCATGCGGCAGATACATGATCACGGCGGCAAGGCAGATGCCGTAGAACACATGCTTGATGCCGGGAATGTCGTAGCCCAGGCCATGCAGCAGTTCGTAAAGCCCTTCCGCCAGCACGGTGAGCACGAAGGCGCCGAGGATCGGGCCGAACAACGAACCCAGGCCGCCGATGATCGGTCCCAGGATCAGCTCGATAGAGCGGCTGATGTTGAAGATTTGCTCAGGAAACAGGTTGTTGTAGTAGAAGGCGAAGAACACGCCGCTGATCGCGGTCATGCCGCTGGAGATCAGCACCGCAAACATCTTGTAGCGGAAGGTATTGATGCCCAGCGTCTGCGCCGCATCCTGGTCCTCGCGGATCGCCAGCCAGTAATAGCCGATGCGACCGGTGAGCAGCCAGCGACAGAGGATGAAGGCGCCGACAGTGAAGGCCAGCAGCAGGTAATAGAACATCACCGGCCGGCCCCGCAGGTTCAGCAGGTCGTTGCTGGCATATTGCGCCACCGGCAGGAAGAAACCGCCGGAGCCGTTCACCCAGGCGAAATGGTCGAAACCGACGCGGGTGAATTCAGCGAAGGCGATGGTGAGCAGGGCGAAGTAGGTGCCGCCGATGCCGAAGCGGAAGGCGAGGAAGCCGATGCCGGCGCCGAACGCCATGCTGATGCCGATGGCGGCGAAGACGCCAAGGCTTGGCGGCAGCTTGAAATGCACATAGAGCGCCGCTGCGGTATAGGCCGCAACGCCGACATAGAGCGAATGGCCGAGCGAAAGCTGGCCGCAGAAGCCCATCATCACGTTCCAGGCCTGGCCGGTATAGGCGAAATACAGCACCAGGATCAGGATCGAGAGCAGATACGGGTCGACCAGGAAGGGCGCCACCAGGAAGGCGGCGAGCAGCAGGCCAAGCAGGATCAGGGCGCGCTTCGGCACGCCGGCGGTAAGGCGGTCGACAATACTGGCGATCATGACGGTTTCCTGCCCAGCAGGCCCTGGGGCCGGAACAGCAGCACCAGGATCAGCAGCGCGATGGCGAACATGCTCTTGGCCGAGGGCGCAAAGAACAGGCCGGACAATGCTTCCGAAAGGCCGATCAGCACGCCGCCGAGCAGCGCGCCGGGCATCGAGCCGAGGCCGCCGACGATGACGATGACGAAGGCCTGCAAAGTGAAGGCCGGGCCGAGGCTGGGGGTAACGTCGATCAGCAGCACCATCATGGCGCCGGCGGCGCCGACGCAGGCCGAGCCGAGGCCGAAGGTGAAGGCATAGAGCCGCTTCACGTTGAGGCCGACCACCAGGGCGCCGAGGTAATTATCGGCGCAGGCGCGGATTGCCTTGCCGGTGAGGGAAAGGCGGAAGAAGGCGAACAGGCCGGCGGTGATCAGCAGCGCCAGGCCGGCGGTGATCAGGCGCACCTTGTCGGCGAGCAGCGGCCCGATCTCGACGGAATCGAGGGCGTAGTCGACGAGCGTGGTGCGGGCATCGGGGCCGAAGATCATCAGCAGGCCGTTCACCATGATGATGGCAACGGCGGCCAGCAGCATGAACTGGCTATGCTCCGGCCGGTTGATGAAGGGATTGATCAGCAGTGCCTGCATGGCATAGCCCAGCGCGAACAGCAGCACGGCGATCGGCACCATGCTGATCAGCGGGTCGATCTGCCAGGCACCGAAGGCGACGATGGCGCCATACATGGCAATGGTCATTATTTCGCCATGGGCGAAATTCACCACGCGGACCACGCCGAAAATGACGCTGAGACCAAGCGCCATCAGGCCATAGACCAGGCCGGTCAGCACTCCCTGCAGGGTGACATTGAGAATGAGTTCAATCGGCATGTTGTGAAAACACCCACGGCGCGGCTAACGCCGTGGGTGCCATTTTGAGGGGTGGGTCAGGTTAGGCGCGCTTGTTCCAGCTCGGCATCGGCAGCAGCAGGTTGTCTTCCGACACGTTGAGCGGCAGCACCACCTTCGGACGCTGGCCGATATTCTGCAGCGTCACCGACTTGATGTTGGTGTTCTGGCCCTTGGCGTCGAATTCCAGCGTGCCGCCGGCCATCACGTGGTCGGTGATCTTGGTGGCGCGGATGGCATCGGCGAGTTCCTTGCCATTGGTGCTCTTGGCGCGGTTGAAGGCTTCCACCGCCACCAGCATGGCCTCGAAGGAGAAGCCGACATTCAGCTCGAACAGCTCCTTCGGATAGGCCTTGGTGAAGGCGTCGAGCAGTTTCTGCGTCATGCTGGCGCGCGGGTTGTACCACGGCACATTGGTCAGCAGGTAATCGGAATACTTGCCGAGCGTGCGGTAGAACTGGCCTTCATAGAAGCCCGGCGCGCCGGGGCTCATGATCACCTTCGGCTCCCAGCGCTGCTTCACCATCTCGCGGATCAGCAGGATGGCGTCGTTCAGGCGCGTCACCGGCATCACCATTTCGGCATTGGTCGCCTTGGCCTTGGCGATTTCCACCGAGAGGTCCTTGGCCTGCGGATCGTAGCTGATGGTCTCGACGATCTGGAACGGCAGGTCGAAGCGCGGGGCCATCGCCTTGATGGCGCCGGCCATGGACTGGCCGAAAGTGTCGTTGGCATGCATGAACACCGCGGTCTTCGGCGACACGCCGCTCTGGGCGAACACGGTCTTCATCAGTGCCAGGCCGTCGCCGACCAGCATCGGCGCGGTCGGGAAGTTGCGGAACACGAACTTGTAGCCCTGTTCGGTGATCTGCGGCGCGGCGGCGACGTTGATGATGTAGGGCACGCCCTTCTGCTCGGCGACCTGGGCGATGGCGGCGGACTGGCCGCTGTCGAAGGCACCGATCAGCACGTTGGCGCCGTCATTCACCAGTTTTTCGGCGCGGCTGCGCGCGATGTCGACATTCGACTCGGTGTCGGCATTCATGATCTCGACTTCGGCGTTGATGCCGAGGCCCTTGAGCACGCCCGGGGCGATGTCGATGCCGCGCTGGCAGGCGAGGCCGAGCTGGGCCTGGAAGCCGGAGCGCGGATGGATCGAACCGATCTTCAGCACGCGGCCTTGGGCGCGGCCGATATTGAACGGCGCGACACCAGCGGTGAGCGCGGCAGCCGCTGCGGCGGTCTGGCCGAATTGCCGGCGGGTAAGCTTCTTGGTCATGTGTTCCTCCCGAAATTCCGTGCCGGAACGTGTCTGTCCGGCCTTGGTTTGTAACTTTAGCGGATCATCCGCGTCACACAAAGTCCCCGGGGCTGGATTCAGCCCCTAAATCCGTTGCAGCAGCTCCATTAATTGCCGCCTTTCGGCTGCATCCAGGCGGTGGCCGATGCGGCGGTCATGCTCGGCCACTTTGGCGCGAAGGCTGGCGGCAAGCTTCTGCCCCTTGGGAGTCAGATGCAGGCCATAGGCACGGCGATCGCGTGGCGAAGGCTGGCGCAGCACCAGGCCGAGCCGCTCCAGGCGGTCCACCATGGTCATGGCGCCGGAGCGCGCCACGCCCAGCGCCTGGCCGAGATGGCCCTGCTGCACACCTGGATTGCCTTCCACCAGTACCAGGGCGGAGAACAATGCCGGGCTGATGCCGGTGCCGCGCAGGCTGGCGTAGAAATCCTCATAGAGCCGAAGCTGGGCCCGGCGCAGCACATAGCCGATCAGGTTGGGCAGATCGCCATAGTCGATCGCCGCCTTGGTATTGCTGCTGTCTGGTGCCGTCGCCGTGCCGTTTGCCGGCATCGCGCTGTCCCTTCGTTGCTCCCCATGCGGCCCGCGGCGCGAACCGTGCGGGCTACTAGGCGAGCCCGCTTGCGGTGCATTCTAGCTTACGCTAATTGTAATGCAACTATACAAATTGCAAGGCGGGAGGAAATAATGGTGGAGGCTCAAGCCCCGGCGGCGGCAATGGCCCCGGATGTCCTCATTATTGGTGCCGGCATCGGCGGTCTCACCCTGGCGCTCAGCCTGCACCGGGCCGGTATTCCGGCGCGCGTGGTGGAAGCGGTGCCGAGCATCCGGCCATTGGGCGTCGGCATCAATGTGCTGCCGCATGCGGTGCGCGAACTCACCGAACTGGGTCTGGCGGAAAAGCTCGAGGCCCGCGCCATCCGTACCAAGGAACTGATCTATACCAACAAGTTCGGTCAGGAAATCTGGCGCGAGGCGCGCGGCCAGGATGCCGGCTATAGCTGGCCGCAATTCTCGGTGCATCGCGGGCGGTTGCAGATGCTGCTGTTCGAAACCGTGGTCGAGCGGCTGGGGGCAGGCGCCGTGCGCACCGATGCCGAACTGGTCGGCTTCGAGCAGGATGAGGCCGGCGTCACGGCGCATTTCCGCCGTCGTTCCGATGGTGCCGCATTGCCGCCCGAGCGCGCCAGCATCATGATCGGTGCCGATGGCATCCATTCCGCCGTGCGGGCGCAGTATTATCCCAATGAAGGCGCGCCGAAATGGAATGGTGCCGTGCTGTGGCGGGCCACCTCGGAAGCCGCGCCGTATCTGTCGGGCCGCTCGATGATCATGGCCGGGCACCAGGACCAGAAATTCGTCTGCTACCCGATCAGCCCGGAAGCCGCCGCGCGCGGCCGGTCGGAGGTGAACTGGATCGCCGAACTGCGTTTCCCGAACGACACGCCGTGGAACCGCGAGGACTGGAACCGTCCGGGCAAGATCGAGGATTTCCTGCCCCAGTTCGAAAGCTGGAATTTCGGCTGGCTGGATGTGCCGGGCCTGATCCGCAGCGCCAATGCGATCTATGAATTCCCGATGGTGGACCGCGATCCGGTGGCGCGCTGGAGTTTCGGGCGCGTGACGCTGATGGGCGATGCGGCGCATGCCATGTATCCGATCGGCTCCAACGGCGCCAGCCAGGCAATCATCGATGCCCGCGTGCTGGCGCACCGGCTGGCGACCATCGCCGATCCGGTGGCGGCCTTGCAGGCCTATGAAGCGGAGCGACTGCCGGCGACTTCGCGCATTGTGCTGGCCAACCGGGCCAATGGACCGGAGCGGGTGATGCAGCATGTGGAGGAGCGGGCGCCGAAGGGCTATGCCAAGCTCGACGACATCATCAGCCGCAGCGAACTCGAGGCGGTGGCCAAGGATTACAAGCTGATTGCCGGCTTCGACAAGGATGTGCTGAACAACCGCCCATCACTGGATGCGCGGTTTGGTGGCTAGGCCGCGGTCAGCGCCCCGGTCTGGCGGCAAGCACCACGCCGAGCGCGATCACCGCAATGGCAGCACCGTCCACAAGGCCTGGTGCTTCGCCTAGGAATGGGATGGCCAGGAGACTGGCGGTTACCGGGATCAGGGCGATGATGGCGGCAGCCGCACCGGCCCCAAGTAATGTCACCGCGCGGTTGAAGGTGACGATGGCGACCGCACTCACCAAGCCGGCCTGATAGACTGTCTGCAACGCCAGTTCGCCGGCTGGCACCGTTGCAAGTTGCGAGCGGCCAGAGAGCAGGTATATCGGCAGGAACAGCAAGGCCGACCAGAAGCAGATCAGGGCTGCGGCCTGAATGGCACTGAGGCCACTGTTGCGAAAGCGCAGGGTATATATGGCCCAGAGCAGCGAGCCGACGACCAATACCAGGACACCTTCTGGGCCCGGCCAGCCATGGGCCTGACCAAGGCTGATATGCAGCGTCACGATGCCAAGGATGATGGCGCCATAGCCCGCCAGCTTTGAGAGGCCAGGCTTTTCACGCAGCAGCCACCAGCCGATAAGACCCGCAAAGACCGGCATCAGCGGCGGCGTGGTGCTGGAGACATGGGCTACCGAGGTAAGCTGCAGGCCAAGAGCCACCAGGTACACAAAAGGCGCGCCCCATAGCGCGGCCAACAGCAATCCCTCAGCCCAGGCCTTTGCCGGCAACCGGCGCCCCGGCAGAAGCAAAGCCGGCAGCAGCAGCAACGCCCCACCGCCGAAACGCAGAGCCATGACATCCCAAAGGTGCATGTGGCGCGCCATGCCATGGCGTGTCACCACGAACCAGCCAGAGAAGATCGCCACGGTGATGCCGGCCCAGAGCAGGCCACGCAGCAGGGTGCCAATCGGCTGGATCGTCGCCGGGGCGGGGCTGCCAACGTCAGCGTCGCTCGTTGCGGTAGCGGATTGTTCAGTCATCGGGAGGGTTTCTTGAATTTTAGAACGCGTGATATAAAATGATCCTCCGGGGGCAAAAGGCAAGGGTTCAGGGAGCGTGAATTGCTCGCCTGGAATTTTGGCAAAAGGAGCCGGCTATGGCACGGCCGCGTGAATTCGATGAGGCAGCGGTTCTGGATTTGGCAATG